>WNGE01000081.1_pt1 | contig 191959 bp, 173 predicted proteins | sample 5400651 | NCBI WGS metagenome assembly WNGE01 (sample SAMN13153370, study PRJNA577476) | soil metagenome | isolation source: 60 cm soil or saprolite under grassland replicate 2 | place: USA:California | collected 2016-06-15
GAAAACGTTGTGTGGCTTCAAGCGGCTCTTTTAAAGACCGGATATCCCAAGATCCTGCACGTGCATGGACCAATCGTGCCATCCGAACTACGATACCAAAACAGGATTATCTGGAGCATAACGGGCAAAATCGCGCAGCGCCATATTTGTATTACCAATGGCATGCGGAGAATTTTGCTAGACCTCGGTTGGACCACGCCCAACAAGAGCTCCGTCGTTTATAATAGTATCAACTGCCGGACATTTAGGAATGTCATGGAGAAGGAGCAGGCGCGTTCTTGTCTAGGACTTCCCCAAGATCCTTTCTTATTAGGTATGGTTTGTCGGTTGGTCTCAAATAAAGGAGGTTTGGATTTCTTGTCGTTACTTCAACGTTTACCTTCCCAGTGGCACGGGGTTCTATGCGGGGACGGCCCGCATCGTCTCGAGTTGGAGTCTCTGTCCAGAAACTTGAATCTTATAGACCGCTTACACTTTTTGGGCAGCCAAGATGATGTTAGGCCGGTTTACGCAGCATTGGATGCGTATGCTTTTCTAACTCACAATGAACCGTTCGGGCTGGTACTGGCAGAAGCGATGGCTGCTGAAGTCCCGGTCTTCGGGCTAGACGGAGAGGGAGGATACCGTGAGACTGAATACCCACTGGTCACTAATGATAATGCCGTCCTCCTACCACGAACCCGGCCTACAAAATGCAAACAATCTGAAGTCTCGGAAGTTTTGGATGAATTAGCGCGAAGGATTTCAGAATTCGGGATTAATCCAGATTTCTACCGTTCGATGATCCACTGCGCGAGCGCCTGGGTGAACGCGAAGTTTGATGCACCAATACAAGCTCAAGCCATGACTATGGCCTATGAGCAGGTCCTATCCCAATCGAAGTACGTTAAAACACGCTTTATCAAAGAAACGCTTAATTAGATCTTGTTGACTCCAATCTGGATCGCGCTTGCCACCCCTTTTAAGAATTAACGTCGGTGTGATCGCGTATGCGCTCGCAAAATTTCCGACCACTTAGTCAGAAATAGCCAGTGATACATCTCGTTATCCGTCAGCCTGCGCCTTATCAGGTTTACCTTTGCCGCGAACTCGACAAAGGTTTTGCAGGCTTGTTTGTGGCATGGTTCGGTCAGGGTTCTAGCAATGAGCTCCCTTTCATCAAATTCGGTGACTTCCAGTTTGAGAGCCACTATCTGGATCAAGAAGGATATTTTTCACTGGCGCGGCACTTATGGTCCGATAAAGCGGCAGTAATAATCTTGGGTGGTTGGTCGAGTTCAATGACCTTTCCTACCCTGCTTATCGCGAGCGTGCTTAGGCGGCCAATATTTATATGGCTTGATCACCCCCATCCGCGAAAACGCGGGATGCTTTTTGCCATTCTTAGGAGAACCTACCTTTACATATTGGATAAGCTCGTGGCTGGGTTTCTAGCCTGTGGAACACCAACAGTAAATCACCTTTTAGCGATCGGCTTAAGAAACCAAAACATCGTCTGTTTTCCCTATTGGGTAAGCATTCCTAGTCGCAAAGAGAACTTTAAAACTAGTTACTTTGGTGCTTCAGCCCAGCTTTTACGGCTTCTTGCGGTCGGGCGTCATGTGAAGGTCAAACAGTTCGATACGGCTATCGAAACGTTAGCACGCGTAAATGAAAATAATGGATCGCGAGTAGCCGAATTGGTGCTGGTTGGGGACGGACCTGAGCGTAACACCTTAGAGTCATTAAGTAGCACCCTTGGCTGCAGCGAAAGTGTGAAGTTCACTGGTTGGCTTAGTAATGAACAAGTTTATGACGAGATGCAGAAATGCGATGCTGTTATGATTACCAGCTCATTCGAACCATATGGAGTAATACTTCTTGAGGCGATGGCGGCAGGTAAAATAGTTCTCGCCTCAGAAGGCGTAATAGGAGCTCAAGATCGGAACGATCGCAGCGGTGCGATTCTCCTACATCCCGTTGGCAATTCTGAATACCTTGCGATGCAGATCCAAGACTTAGCCCGGAATCGTGACCGGCTCGCGATCGGATCTTCATCGGCTAGAAGGATTGCGGAGGAATGGCCTCCTGAACGAGCGGTATCGATCCTCAACCAACTATTCCTCAATACCAAGCGCGGACGAATGTTGACCGCAATCCTCGCGTCTAAATTAGATTCCATGATGCCAGGTCAGAGATGAAACTGGGGAACATTCCACGAACCTCTAACTCTCAGCTTATCCAGCCCGCCGGAGTTTCTCTGGTCCAGTGGGGGCTCGTAGTACTGTCATTGGTTTTCTCTCTAATAGGATATCTCACGTCGCGTTATGACCAATTGAGTGTTCTCGCAGCCTTGCTCCTGATTGCAAACTTGATTCTACTCGCAGCGGTTGCAAAAGAGGCTTTGAAGACCAGACTTCTGGGAAAATTTTTTCTGGTCGCTTCATGTTTAATCTTCTTTTGGGTCGATGCCTTTGACCTGTCAAGGCAGGAGGTGGCGTTTGCCGTACCCCGCGGGCTTCCTGTTTCCTCCCAGCAATTTGATCAACGCCTCCTGCAGGACGGATTCTTTTATGTTGCGTTGTTCCAATTGATGCTCTTGGTCGGTTACAGTGTGCGTCCGCGCCTCAATACGTGGGCGACCTGGATAGGCCGGCGGCTTGATACTACTCACCGATTGCACCGGCTGCTGATATACGTCTTCGTCGCCTGTGCTCTTCTTCCTTTCCTGATGACCTATGATTTCAATCTCAAGGTAGCTCTCGACGCCGTATTGGCAGCGCGGTCCGAAGCCAGGGAAACTCAGGATATTGGCCTATTGCTGCTGCTTTCCTATTTTGGAATGTTCGGAGCCTCGTTATTACTCGTCGAGTCATTTGTGACGAAAGGTCTCAAGCGGGTTGGAACGTTGGCTGTCGCTACGATTGCTGTTTTGCCATATGTTTATGGTGGTACCAGGCATCTCTTGCTATATATTTCTCTGCCATTGATAATAATTTTTCCTCGACTCTTTACGCGCAAATGGAATACAACAAGGCTCGGTGCCGCGACCTTTATCATGATCATGTTAATGACCGTCTTTCAGCTTCAAATCACCTTGCGCGACGTCGGCTGGTCTAACATTCGAGCAGTCCCGATAGACAGTTTTGCGCAAGCGAACACTAACGGACAATTTGGTGCGCTACTGTTTGCTGAATATCTAGTTCCAGATACCCATGACTATTTTATGGAGCCTGCGGAAGTTTATTTTCTTATACAGTGGATTCCAAGAAAGTTTTGGCCCGAGAAGCCAGTGATGCGATCATGGGATTATTACAATTACGCATACACGCAAGGGTGGGAATTCAACGTCACTCCCTCAGTGATCGGTCAGTACTACATGAGTTGGGGGGTTCTAGGAATTGTTGGAATCGGTATCTGGCTCGGCTTCTTGACCCAACTAGCGGATAAATGGATTGCCATTCTAAAGGTAAGGGACCAAAGGGCGATGGTGGTCGTGGTTGGTATGTTTTACGCATTTATCATTTCCTCCTTTAGATTCTACTCGCCAATATACTTTGCGTACTTCGTGTTTGCCTTTGTCTCTATGTGTTTGATGACCGCGCGAAAGAAAGAAAAGCGGCTCGAAATCCCACAGTTACTGCCGGCACAATTATTAAGACGGCCGTTTTGAGAGTCTTGTTCGTTACACCATCGTTTCACCCCGCGACCTATTATGGGGGGCCTACTTTTATCAATTATGCATTCTGCAAGTCGCTCGCCAAGGTTGAAGGGATTTCACTAAGAGTGTTGACGACGGACGCAGACGGACCGCGAAAACGCATTGCCGTACGATCTCTCCCTGACGCTTCCAATGAAGGATACTCCGTCGATTACTGCCGCCGTACGTTTCCACCAGACATCTCGACAAATCTTTTGCTTCGCTTGGCGGGTTTGATCCGCCAAGCCGACCTCGTGCACCTGAATAGCGTGTACTCCTTCACCACGCTGCCAACCCTATCGGTGTGCCGGTTTATAGGAAGACCAGTAGTTTGGTCACCGTTTGGCGCGTTGCAACGCTGGCCTGGAACGACTTCCAGGGTGAACAAATTAATGTGGGAAAAACTTTGTGATTCGTTTTGCAAACCAGGACGCGTTGTTCTGCATGTAACGAGTGAAGAAGAAGGGAAAGAAAGTCTCCATAGAATTAAGCGCGCCAGCTCGGTAGTCATACAAAATGGGATCGATCTACCGCATCTGAATGACTCAATAGAGCCGACGCGAGATCGTCCCGTGAGATTGCTTTACATTGGAAGACTGCACCCTATTAAAGGACTTGAGAATCTTCTGCAAGGCTTGGTCCAACTGAAGAGCCAGGTAAGACTCTCAATTTGCGGAGAGGGTAACGCGGACTACGAGGCCCGCCTACATTCGGTGGTCGCCCAACTCGGATTAAACCAGTACGTGAAATTCCATGGGCGGGTTGATGGCGAGGCTAAGGAGAAACAGTTTAGAGATGCCGATTTGTGTATAGTGCCATCCTTCAAGGAGAGCTTTTGCACGGTCATCGTTGAGTCCTTGGCCAGGGCTGTGCCGGTAATCGCCAGTCAGGGTACACCCTGGAGACGACTCGAGGAAGTAGGGTGTGGGCTGTGGGTCAACAATGATCCAAAGGAACTGTCGAAGGCTATTTCTCAGGCTACCCACATGCCATTGCTTGAGATGGGACTACGCGGTCGGGCATGGATGGAACGTGAATACTCGTGGTCCAGTGTGGCCACGAAGATGGTCGCTCTGTACAGATCGATGATCGTAGACGGTGAGTTGAACAAGAGCGAGCAATGACTGAGCAGTATGAAATAGGTATGTAGCCCAGTATTAAGCCCAGATGAACCTCGAACCATTAGACAACGTCACTCCGGTGATTCTTACCTACAATGAAGAGCCGAATATTGGGAGAACTCTGGAGTCAGTGCGGTGGGCCAAGGAAGTAATCGTTGTCGATTCTGGATCGGACGATCAGACAGAGCGAATCTCTCGAAGGTTTCCAAACGTGAGTTGGCACGTACGACCTTTCGACAGCTTTAAGTGCCAATGGGAACACGCCATTCATCGAGTCGGAGTCAGCACAAAGTACATACTCGGTCTGGATGCTGATATGGAGGTTCCCTCAGACTTTGTCACCGAGATAGCGGAGGAGTTTCTTCCTCGTAGTTGTGCGGGAGGCATTGTCCCTTTCCGCTATTGTTATAACGGTCACGCACTGCGAAGTTCTTTATGCCTACCGCAGCTCCGCATATTTGATCGAGGCAAGGTGACCGTCGCGCAACCAGCTCATGGGCATCGCTTTGAAGTAGCAGGCGCGACTTACAGGTTTCGTACTGCATTGTTTCATGATGATCGCAAGCCGCTCGAGCGCTGGGTGGAAGCTCAAATTGCTTATGCTCAACAAAACGCGGAGGCGTTACAACAAGGCGGCCCTCGTCCTTTGCGAGATCATCTCCGTAGGATGGGCGTGATGCCACCGATCATGGCCATATTGGCATATCTTCGCGCGGGTGGTCCGCTCAAAGGCGCTGCCGCGGCGCGTTATGCATATGAGCGTGGCGTGGCGGAGGGCCTACTGGCCATTCGATTGATGGACAGTCGGATGGCCAATGACGCGAAACCCAAGTAGTTCCAAAAGCCTAATTGAGGAAGGCAAAGCTGACTTCATTGACTTTGAGACCGCGAAGAAATAAATCATTGAACAAATCTCATAAGTGAGATCTTGGATGTAACGGAACAGCATTTGGTGGAAAGGTTTCACTTTTACGAAGCGCAATGGAACGGTCCTGGATCATATTTCTTGCTTAGTCTGTACGCCGACATTCATGACGAGCAAACAGAGCCAGCAACATCGCCATTCAATACAGAACCGGAAGCGGTGGCGACCGGGAAGTAAATTAGAATTTAGAAATTACAGAGCGACTGGGTAGACCCACGCTAGACTCAATTTTACTGAAACGGCGCGCTAGAGGTGGGGTGAAAAACTCAGAAATTCCACCCATGGCCGTTACGGGGGTGGGTGGATTATTTCAGATCCAACCTACAACACTGGTGACCGAGTTCTTGAATCCCACCAACGGGAGTTGGTGGATTGTTCAGATCCGGCCTCCGAAACAAAGCGACCGGGCGCATTCAAAAGCGACTTCAGTTTCATTGCCTTTCTAACGTGGAGGAATAGGTTGGACCTGAAGAATCCACCAACTTCCGTTGGTGGGATTCAGAAATTCAGAAGCCCGCGTCTGTAGGTTAGATCTGAACAATCCACACACTCCCGTGGGTGGGATTTCTGAGTTCCTCTAGCGGTTTTCACCCCGTTAGGGGTGAGATGTTTATAGTTCGTGGCTCGAATCCCCTCCGGCGCCGTTCGGAGGAGCGGAATGTACTTGAGTGCTGAAGATGTAGTTGACTTCCGCTCCTCCGAACGTCGCAGGGTATTTTGTGATGTTCAGGTCTATAACATCTCACCCTAACGGGGTGAAAACCGTTAGCTCCTTCCGAACGAAACTTTGGCGCAGTAGTGACTCAGCATTTCTAAATTCTAATTTCTAGGAATTTGGAATTTAGAAATTGCATAAGCTACTAGTATCAAAAATAATTCCAACGTAACGATGAGCGTTAACCTTCCGCTCGATAAGATGACGATTTCACTTTTACGAAGAACAACAAGCTGGGCTGGGCTCATACTCTTATCAAACCTGTACGCTGATATTGATCGCTGCTTCACTGCCGTCTAGCGTCCCGTTTCTAAAGTACGCTCATAAAAGTAGCGAAAATCACGCGGTGACTGTCACCAAGTCTGCGAAAAAGTCTGCGGGGGAAAAGCATGAGCCGTCCTGTTTTTTGCGGATGCAGAGAGCTTCGGTTTTCACCCCGATAGGGGTGAGATGTTTATAGTTCGTGGCTTCGAATCCCCTCCGGCGCCGTTCGGAGGAGCGGAATGTACTTGAGTGCTGAAGATGTAGTTGGCCTCCGCTCCTCCGAACGGCGCACGGTATTTTGTGATGTTCAGGTCTGCTCCTCTCAATTATTGTCCGGCGCCACAGTCTCAGGTATCATTGAGTCATGAAGCTGGCGGACTTCCCTGATGTGTCTGACTTACCGTTGCGGGAAAAGCTTAAATTGGTCGATGAGCTCTGGCTTTCGATGACTTCGGAACTGGACTCGCTGGAGTTTCTCAGCGAGAGAAAGAGCTTTTAGACGAGTGTTCGGCGGCTTTCCTGAAGGATCCCGGGAAGAATTTAGAACTTAGAATTTGGAATTTAGAATTGCATAAGCTACTGGTATCAAAGATAATTCCAACGTAGCCATGAGCGTTAACCTTCCACTGGATAAGATGACCACTGAAGAGAAGCTCCAAGCGATGGAAGCACTCTGGGACGACCTCACCCGTAATGAAGAGCTGTTTGAGTCGCCTCCCTGGCACGCCCAGGTTCTGCGGCACCGCGAGGAGATGGTAAGAGCGGGAGAGGAAAGCTTCATCGATTGGGAAATTGCGAAGAAACAGCTTCGCGAAGGCCTAAATGAAGATAACCATCCTCCCGTCCGCAAGAGGTGATCTTGCCGCGGGATTTGCATTTTACGAAAGTCAAGAAGAAGGCTTGGGAAACTACTTTCTCGAGTCGCTACTTTCGGACATAGACTCATTATATTTCCGTGCCGGCAGCCACTTGAGCGTTTTCGGATTTCACCGCTTGTTGTCCAAGCGGTTTCCGTATGCGATCTATTATTCATTGGACTCAGACACCGCATCCATCCGAGCGGTCTTAGACTGCCGTAGAAACCCCAGCTGGACTATTCGAAAACTACAGCGGCCCCCCATTTAGACTTAACGCAACCGCATCACTCTCCCAAGACTTACGCTCAGTTAAGCCTGAAAGCAGGCAGTGGTTTGTAAGTTCTAATTTCTTTCTAAATCCTAAATTTCTTCAATGTACATTCTTGGTATAAACGCTTATCACGGTGATGCGGCTGCGGCGATCATTAAAGATGGGAGACTGATCGCGGCGGTTGAAGAGGAGCGATTCAATCGCATCAAACATTGCGCCGGCTTTCCTTCTGAGTCGGTGCGGCACTGTCTGGCAGCGGCGGGTATTCAGATTCAGGACGTCGATCATATCGGTATCTCCCGCGACCCTTCCGCCCACTTGCACAAGAAAATACTGTTTGCGGCGAGTAGAGCAGCAGTTCAGGTGGCAGGGGCAGGAGGCAGGGGCAGGAGGCAGGAGCGGGACCAGCGGCAGGAGACAGGAGCAGGAGCAGGAATACTGCGTCAGGTTGCTGATCGGCTTAGCAACGCTGCGAAGGTAAGGGACTTGAAAGACGATATTGCCCGCGCTCTTGGCATTTCGAAGAAAAGTCTGCGGGCGCAGTTTCATAACATTGAACACCACCACGCGCATCTGGCCAGTTCATTCTTTGTTTCACCGTTCGAAAGAGCCGCTTTGCTTTCCATCGATGGCTTTGGCGACTTCATTTCAACGATGTGGGGCGTGGGCGAAGGCAACTCCATCAAGGTGCTGGGCCAGGTTGAGTATCCTCACTCGTCCGGAATTGTGTATACCGCGACCACCCAGTTTCTGGGTTTTCCTCACTACGGTGACGAAGGCAAGATTATGGGTCTCGCGCCCTACGGGCAGCCGTGTTACATCGAAGAGTTTCGAGACATCATTCGCACGGAAGAGCGCGGACAGTTTCGTCTTAACCTCGATTATTTCCGCCACCATGCCGAAGGCGTGGAGATGACATGGGACAACGGGTCTCCGGTCATTGGCCAAATTTACTCGGATGCTTACGCTCGCACATTTGGACAACCACGGGAAACAGGTGGACCACTGACTGATCGAGATCGTGACGTCTCCGCCAGTTTGCAGTTGCGGCTCGAAGAGGTGGGGTTTCACATTCTCAATCATCTTCACGAGCAAACCGGTCTCACCGATCTGGGTCTGTCAGGCGGTGTTGCTTATAACTCGGTGATGAATGGAAAGATTTTGCTCAGCACGCCGTTTCGCCGAGTGTTCATTCAACCTGCAGCCGGCGACAGTGGCACGGCAGTGGGCGCGTGCTACCAGATCTACAATGACTTAGTAAAGCAAACTGTTAGTTTGCTGACTGGTGACCCGAGAGGCGACGCCAGCGAACCAACGCAAGCTAACAGCATGCGTTACACCGGAGTAAAGCAAACTGTTAGTTTGCTGACTGGTGACCCGAGAGGCGACGCTGGCGAAACGACGCAAGCTAACAGGGATGGTGACACGAGAGGTGCTGCCAGCGAAACACCGCAAGCTAACAGCATGCGTTACCTAATGGAGGGCGCCTACACCGGTCCGGAGTTCACAAACCAGGAGATTCGCGCCGAGATCGAGAGCAGTAAGCTGGAATATGAAACCCATAGCGACGCTCAACTAGTTGAGCGTGCCGCGCGTGACATTGCCGGCGGACTGGTAGTGGGTTGGTTTCAGGGTCGTATGGAGTTTGGCCCGCGCGCACTCGGCAATCGCTCCATCGTGGTTGACCCACGGCGTGCCGAGATGAAGGACATTCTCAACGAGCGAATAAAGAAACGCGAGCCCTTTCGTCCCTTCGCGCCTTCAATTCTGGAGGAGCAGACCGCAAACTACTTTGAACAGGACCATCCGGCACCCACGATGTTGATGGTCTATCAGGTGCGGCCGGAGCGGCGCAAGGAGATCCCGGCTGTCACTCACGTCGACGGCTCGGGACGTTTGCAAACTGTCTCGCGCTCCGTGAATCAGCGCTACTATGACCTGATCTCAGCTTTCTACAAACTCACTGGGGTTCCGGTGTTGCTGAACACTTCGTTCAACGAGAACGAGCCAATTGTGTGTACTCCGCGACACGCGATCGACTGCTTTCTAAAGACGAAGATAGATGTGTTGTACCTGGGGAATCATGCTATAAGAAGGAAGTGCTGAGTGCTGAGTACTGAGTGCTGAGTGCCGAGTAAGACCTTTGTTTCTCACGAATTTCTCACACCAAAGGAGCAAACCATGTCGAAGAAAATCAACAAGTTCGAGGATCTAATTGCCTGGCAGAAGGCTCGTAAACTCACCAGTGATGTTTACAGAGTTACAAGTCACGGAAAATTCGCTACGGACTATGGCTTAAAGGACCAGATTCGGCGTGCTGGTGTTTCCAGCATGTCGAACGTCGCGGAAGGATTCGAGCGAGGAGGTCTCGTTGAGTACCATCGATTTCTCGCAATCGCGAAGGGTTCCTGCGCTGAGTTGCGAGCGCAGCTTTATGTGGCCCTGGATGTCGGATATCTGAATCCAAATGCGTTCGACTCATTAATGGAGCAGGCGATAGAGGTTGGACGGATCATTGGCGGCCTACGGGCCTCAGTCGACCAACGCCGCCCTAGAACCTAATTAACGCTAAAAAGAAAGTACTGAGTACTGAGTACTGAGTGCTGAGTAAGAACTTGTTTTTCAAGTAATCTTCCAATGCATTTATTGTACTCAGTACTCAGCACTCAGCACTCAGCACTTAGCTCAGTACTCAGCACTCAGTACTCAGCACTCAGCACTCAGCACTCAGAACTTAGCACTAATTACCGGAGCTACAATGCGCATACTCGTTACCGGCGGCGCCGGGTTCATTGGCTCACACCTTTGTGAGCGTTTGTTGAATGAAGGGCATGAAGTGCTCTGCCTGGATAACTTTTTCACCGGACGCCGGGAAAATATTTTTCCTCTGCTCGACAATCGGCGCTTCGAGCTACTCCGACATGATGTGACCGAGCCGGTCCTGGTGGAAGTGGATCAAATTTACAACCTTGCCTGTCCGGCATCGCCCATTCACTATCAGTACAATCCGGTAAAGACTGTGAAGACCAGTGTGATGGGCGCGATCAACATGTTAGGACTCGCTAAGCGCGTACGCGCGCGCATCCTGCAAGCGTCGACTTCAGAAGTTTACGGGGACCCCCTGATCCATCCGCAGACTGAGGAGTACTGGGGAAACGTAAATCCAATCGGCCTCAGATCCTGTTACGACGAAGGCAAGCGCATTGCGGAGACCTTAATGATGGATTATCACCGGCAGAATAAGGTCGACACGCGCATTGCCCGAATCTTCAACACGTACGGACCGCGCATGCTGGAGAATGACGGCCGGGTCGTCTCGAATTTTATAGTGCAAGCTCTGCGAGGCGAGCCGTTGACGCTCTACGGCGAAGGCCAACAGACGCGATCGTTTTGTTATGTCACCGATCTGCTCGACGGGTTAATTCGGCTGATGAATGCCGACGATCTGCACGAGCCGGTAAATCTGGGTAATCCGGGCGAGTTTACGATCGAGCAGTTGGCGCGAGAAGTGGTGCAGATTTGCGGATCATCTTCCGGCGTGCAATACATGCCGTTGCCTCAGGACGATCCTCGTCAACGCAAGCCGGATATTTCGCGAGCCCAGACACTCCTCGGATGGAATCCGACTGTCCAGCTGCGCGAAGGTCTGGAAAAAACCGTGGAATACTTTCGCGCAAGGATGGAAGAATGAAATTTAGAATTTAGAAATTAGAATTTAGAATTTCGTGAGCTGCTATATGCACTATCTTATCGAGTAAGCAGCAGACGGTAGAATTTAGGAATTAGAATTTAGAAATTAGAATTTAGAATGTAGAATTTAGAATTTCGTTTTTTCCTTAGCAACGTTATAGCCCAAACTCGAGTTCACTGGTTAAAGTCAAGCTCGATTTACATTCTCATTTCTAAATTCTAAATTCTAATTTCTAAATTCTAATTTCTAAATTCCTCAGTGAACATTCTCCTGCTCAATCAGTGTTTCTATCCGGACGTTGTTGCGACCGCACAACAGTTAACGCAGCTTGCCGTAGGTTTGAAGGAGCGGGGACATAACGTAACCGTGGTCTCGAGCAATACTGGCTACGACGACCCTGCGGCACGATTTCCGAAACGTGAGGTCTGGAAGGGTATCGACATTTTTAGAATCTCATCGCTGAACCTGGGGAAGAAAACCAGACTTCGACGGGCGATCAATTTCGCCAGCTTCCTGGTGAATTGCACCACTCGGCTCGCGTTTCTACCAGGATTCGATGTGGTTGTCGCGTTAACGTCACCACCACTGATCTCTGTGCTCGGCGCGCTCTTAGCGCGACTCCAGCGTGGGCGCTTCGTCTTCTGGGTCATGGACCTTAATCCGGACGAAGCCATCGCAGCCGGTTGGTTGAAAGAGAGCTCATTTACCGGCCGAATACTAAGCGGCCTGTTGGGTTATAGCCTTCGTCATGCCGACGAAATTGTAGTGCTGGATCGGTTTGTGAAGCAGCGCGTTCTGGCGAAGGGAATTCGTGTGGAGAAGGTCACCGTGCTGCCGCCGTGGTCACACGACGACTCTGTCCGCTACGACGCAAAGGGCAGGGAAGCGTTTCGCGAGGAGCACGGCCTGGCGGACAGATTTGTAGTGATGTATTCCGGCAATCACAGCCCCTGCCACCCGCTCGATACACTGCTCGAGGCAGCGCGCCAACTTTCAAATAGGGAAGTAACGCAAGCTGTTAGCTTGCGGGATCGTGACACGAGAGGCGACGCTGGGGAAACGACGCAAGCTAACAGCATGCGTTACGCCTTCTACTTCGTAGGGGGTGGTAGTGAGCAACAGAAGGTTAAGAACTTTGCCGAACACTACCAGCTCCGCAATGTGAAGTGTCTCCCGTACCAGCCCCTAAGCGAGCTGTCTAAATCTCTTTCCGCCGCCGATCTGCACACGGTCGTGATGGGCAATGAGTTTGCCGGCATTGTCCACCCTTCGAAGGTTTACAACATTTTGTCTATCGCTGTGCCCTTGCTCTACATCGGCCCAGCTGAAAGCCACATCATGGATATCGCCGCAGAGAGCAACGGGTTTCCCATATCGACCGCGCGACATGGTGACGTTGACGCAGTTGTGAATCATATTCTGAACGCAGCCTCGACAGGCGCCGTTCGATTTGAAAACTCCGCCGGGCTGTCGCGCAGATTTGCAAGAGCGTCGTTATTGCCAAAGATGATTGCGGTCGTTGAAAAGAATCACAAGAATTTAGAATTTAGAAATTAGAATTTAGAATTTCGTCAGTGGGTACATACGCTGTTATTCGAACGGCAGCGAACGGATAAGAATTTAGAAATTAGAATTTAGAAATTAGAATTTTGGTCTACCGTCTGCCGCATGTTCGATAAAACGCGTATGTACCCACTGACGAAATTCTAAATTCTAAATTCTAATTTCTAATTTCCATTCAATTCTAAATTCTAAATTCTAATTTCTAAATTGTCCGAGGTAATCCCCCATTGAATACCTACTTCGCACTCTTCCTAATCGCAACGTTCGCTTCGCTGACGATCACGCCATTGATTCGTCGGTTGTGCGAGCGATACAGGTTGTTGGACCTTCCCGTCGAAGGCCGTCGCCTGCATAGCAAAGCCGTACCGCGACTGGGCGGCGTAGCGGTATATCTTTCCTGTGTAATTGCGCTCTCGACGCTGCCTTTTGTTGACAACCTTCTCACCCAGACACTTAGGCTGCACACCGCAGAAATATTCATCGCGCTTGTTCCTGCCACCTTCGTGTTGTTTCTCGGGATCTACGATGACCTGCGCGGTACCAATGCAACGATAAAATTTCTGGTCCTGGGCTTAATAGCCTCACTTTTTTACGCCATGGGCGGTCGAATTGAAGCACTGTCGATACCGTTTCTGGGATCCGTTCACATTCCCTCCACCATCTCCTTTGTACTTACGGTCTTCTGGCTAGTGGGAATAGCTAATGCTTTCAACCTGATAGACGGTATGGACGGGCTTGCTTCCGGAGCATCTCTGTTTTCCTCATTAGTGATTCTCGTGGTGTCGATCGCGCAGGGGCAGCCTTTAATGAGTGTCGTGGCCATCGTTCTCTGCGGAGCGCTTGCCGGATTTCTACGCTATAACTTTAATCCGGCTTCAATTTTTCTCGGAGATTCCGGCGCACTCTTCGTGGGTTTCACGCTGGCAGCCCTCTCAGTCCTCGGGGTGCAGAAAGCCACGACGGCTGTGGCAGTCGTAATCCCAATCCTGGCGTTTGGTCTTCCTGTAGTTGATACGGCGGTGACTATGGCGCGACGTATAATTAGTCGCAACCCAGTCTTCAAAGGAGACGACGAGCATATCCACCACATGTTGCTTGCTCGCGGCTGGTCCCAACGCCGGGCAGTCATGGCGTTGTACGGTGTATGCGCCAGCTTTGGTCTAGTAGCTCTACTGTTCACAAGAACGGGAACCCCCGTTATTGGTTTTGCGCTTTTCGTGTTAACCGCTGTTGTCGTTATCGCGGTGGGCCATCTCCGGTATCATGAGGTTGACGAGCTAAGGGCCGGCGTGAAACGTGTCAGCGATCGACGGCTTAGAGTCGCCAACAATATCCGCGTGCGCCGGGCGGCCCGCGCCCTTTCGAAAGCTCGTGACATGCACGATCTATTTAAGGCAGTCACAGAGATGCTCGAGTTTGGAGAGTTTGCATATGCCGAAGCGCTGATTGGACGAACGGGAGATGCTGAAATCAACGAGCGTGCGCTTACTGCCAGCCGACAGCTGCGTTCAGACGAGTCAGTCGAACTTCGCGCCGGCAGAATCTCCTGGTCCTGGCATCAGCCCGGAATAGCAGCTGAGGATGTCTTCGAATCGTCGGCTTTCTGGTGTCTCAGGTTACCGCTTGGAGATGAGCGCTCCGATCTAGGCTGGATGAATTTCTTTCGGGCATTCGATAGAGATCCTTTGCTGGTAGACACGAATTATCTGGTTGGCCTGTTTCGCCGCGAACTTTCAGAGGCGACGACGAGAATTCTCGCTTCGCACAAAGTTGTGGCCGGTGTTGCGGATCTTCGCATTACAGAGACTGTATGAAAACTCCGAAATCCCACCATTCGAAGTTGGTGGATGGTTCAGATCTAACCTACATGCGAGCACGGACCGAGTTCTTGAATTCCATCAACGGCAGTTGGTGGATTGTTCAGATCCAGCCTACATGCGTGGGCTTGCGGATTTTACCAATCCCACCAACGGGAGTTGGTGGATGGTTCAGATCCAACCTGTTCGTCCACGTAGAAGGGCCATGAAATTGACCTCGCTTTTAGCGCGCCCGGCCGCCTTGTTTCCGAGGCTGGATCTGAACAATCCACCAACTTCCGTTGGTGGGATTCAAGAACTCCGTTCGTGCTCGCGTGTAGGCCGGATCTGAACTATCCACCAACTTCCGTTGGTGGGATTTCTGATAAGAGTCTCTACAGCCAAAACGGAAAAGATACAGAGTAGTGGTTCAAGTAAGCACAGCAGAGATTGTTAGCGCAAGAACGCCGCCGGCGCCTCGCCAGCGCATTGCTGGTCTGCTCAGCAAAGCCGTCTTCGGATTACTGCTGGTCCTTGTTGTCGTGACAGCCATTCCTTACGGCACGGCGGACATTTGGTGGAAGGCCCTTTTTGTTTGCCTGGTTTTCATCCTCGCGATTGGCTTCGTTATTGAAGGACTGCTCAGCGGGTCATGGCGTACGGGCGGTCGTTCGGTGCTCTTACCGCTCGTCGCGCTGGCCGGTTTTTCGCTGCTGCAAACTGTTTCTTTCAGCACCGCAAGTACAGGCGGTGTCTCCAGTTCATTTTGGAATGCTATCAGCGCTGATCCTTACCAGACACGCTTCTTTGTGTTGGAACTCCTGGCCCTCACGATGGCAGGGGCCCTCTTTTACCGTTATGCCGGCAGCAAGAAGCGCGTCACCGTGATGATTTATTTGATCGTTGCTATTGCCGTGGCGAGTGCGCTCTACGGAATTTTGCGGCAAACAACTCAACACCAGGCCGGCTTTGGGTTGCCCCTAATCAGACCTGACCAGGGTTATGGGCAGTTCATTAACAGGAACCACTTTGCTTTTTTGATGGAGATGGCCTTTGGGTTGGCCCTGGGTTTGATCGTCGCCGGCGGCATCAGCCGAGAGCGGGCGTTAATTTACTTTGCCGCCTTGTTGCCGATTTGGACGGCCCTGGTCCTTTCAAACTCCCGCGGGGGCCTGCTGGCAATGATGGCGCAACTGGTTATAGCCGGATTGTTGTTCACTTCCGCGGCACGGCGTTCCAGTGAGGACGAGGTCAGATTAGTAAAAATTGCCCGCTCGTGGCCCGTAAGAATTCTTCTCCTGGGCGTTCTTGTTATCGGGATGTTTATTGGGACCATCTGGTTGGGGGGCGATCGTCTTGCCAGTAGGATCGAAGAGATGCGCGGCGATTTTTATTCGGCGACTGCCGAGGCGCGTTTCGGCGCCAGTAGGAATGAGATCTGGAAAGCAACCTTGAAGATGTTCCGGGCGCATCCAATCGCGGGCGTGGGCATGGCTGGTTATTGGACGGCTATCCCCGCGTATCACGATGCCTCCGGAGTCCTGACTCCTCAGGAGGCGCACAACGATTATCTCGAGTTATTAGCGAGTGGCGGCCTCATCGGTCTCGCCCTCGGCGCCTGGTTCGCCGTTGCTGTGTTTAAGCGCATGCGACGGAACTTCAAGTCGCCGGACCGTTTCCGGCGAGCAGTCACTTTTGCTGCTACATTGGGTATCGCTGGAGTTGCGGTTCATAGTGTGGTTGACTTTGGTTTGCACATGATTGTCAACGCCTTGATCTTTACGGCGCTGATTGTAATTGCCACCAGCGACAACGATTTCGCCGGCGAAACGTTTTGAGAGCGATAGCTATGCAGGAACAACGGGCCAGGCGCTTACTAGTTTTAATGGTCATTGTCTCGGTTGGCTTTCAGTGGGCCATCGCACTCGTACCTCAGGATATTGCGGGCGCCGGTTTTCAGGGACAGGACATCATGGGCGGCGCTGCCATCATCTTTAAGCGCCCAGCCAGGGTCAGGGATCTGGTCGGTGGCGGTGCCGCACTGCTGGTTGTGAGACGACCGCCAAGGGCCACCCGCCCAGTCGAGATTGCGAGAAATACTCCCCCTCGCAGGCCACCGCGACCAGGAGAGACAGAGGTAGCCGTCGCTCCGCCCGCGACTTCCGACAGCGACAAAGCTGAAGCGTATAAGAATCAGGGGAACACCTATTACGACGTAGGTCAGTATGCCCAAGCTCTCGAAGCCTATCAGAACGCGCTGAAGTACACTCCTAAAGATTCGGTTCTCTACAATAACCTGGGCGCAACTTACTTTAGTCTGGGAAAGAACAGTGAGGCTGCTGACGCGTTCAAAAAAGCACTGGGAGTTAAGTCAGACGATCCTGATTCTTACTACAATCTGGGCATCGCCTACGGAGCACTTAACAAAGAGCAAGAGGCTCTCGAGTCTTTCAAGCAGGCAATTCGTTACAAGCCTGACTGGGCCGAGGCGCATAACGCACTTGGCGACACCTATTTGAACCTGGGCCAATACGGCGAGGCGGCAAAGGCTTATGAGGAAACGGTGAAGCTGCAGCCGGATAACGCCGGGGCGTTTAGCAATCTAGGTTACGCCTACGACCGGTTGGGTAACTTTTCAAAGTCCATCCAAGCCTTGCAACAGGCCGTTAAGCTGAAGCCTGACGACGCGTTAGCGTACAACAACCTCGGTGCCAGCCTTTACAAAGCCGGTCGCTACGACGAAGCAATTACTGCTTTTGGAAATGCCGTACGCCTGAAACCGAACGACGCGGAAGCACTGAATAATCTGGGCGCCACTTATTACATCGCTGAAAAGTATCCCGACGCGCTTGAGAGTTTTCTAAAAGCCACCGCGGCCAAACCGGACTTTCCGGAAGCGCAATACAACCTTGGTAATGCGTACTACATGCTGGGGAAATATCCAGAAGCCGCAATCGCTTACCGCAAGGCGATTCAGTTGCGGCCTGATTATGTCGAAGCCCGCACCAACCTGGGGAGCCTGTTAATAGCACAAGGTCAACACCGCGAAGCGATTAACGAGTTGCAGGAGGCAATTCGGTTAAAGGCTGACAATCCTGTTTCGCACAACAACATCGGGTATGCCTATGTAAAGCTTGGCGAGAAGAGTGATAAACCCGGGGCCATGGAATACTTTCGCAAGGCTGTTGACGCGTACAAGGAAGCGCTGAGGCTAAAGCCTGATTATTCGAAAGCACTGAATAACCTCGGATCGGTGTACAACAAGATGGGACAGTACCCCGAATCAATCGAAACGCTTATGAAGGCGATTCAAAGGAGACCCGATTTTCCCGAAGCGCATTACAATCTGGGTACGGCTTATTACAATCAGGGCAGATACAACGAGGCTGTAACCGCCTTTCAAAAGGCTGTTACTCAGAAAGAGAAGTACGTCGACGCTTATAACAGCCTGGGTTCAGCCCTCTACCGTGCACAGCAGTTTGATCAAGCTATTGAGGCATATAAGACTGCGCTTTCCCTAAAACCAGATAATCCGGAAACCCATAACAACCTCGGGACAGTATATTTTCGCACCAAGCGGTATCTGGAAGCGGCGAATTCTTTTAAGGCTGCTATCGCGTTAAAGCCAGATTATGCTGAGGCCCATTTCAATCTTGCGGTGGCGTACGTGGGCTTAAAGGACCGTAAGGGCGCGCTTGATGAGTACAATATCCTCAAGACATTGGATCCTAAGCTGGCGGACGATTTCGCCAAGCAATATATAAAGCGATAAATATTAGGACTTGGGAGTCTGTTGAGAAAAAAGCTTCTGCCGTCTCAATCACACCGTGGCTTCTGAAGCCACAGTGTGATTGAGAAGTCAGAAAATGCTTTCCCGACAGCCTCCTAATTTGAGGCCAGATTCTTTGCGAAACGTGCATATTAGCCGGAAAAAGCATTGACCTTGGGTTAGAAAGGGAAGTACACTGGCCGCCGAAAGTGCACTTGGCTTTTAGTCTCACACGTTACCCAGAAAAGGAAACCAAGATGAGTATCAGACAACGGAAGGCTTTTAGAGCTGTAGCTGCGTTTCTCGTGTTGACGCTCGCCCAGCTCGGCCTGCAGGTGGGCCATGCTGCTGAAAACTCCGGAACCTCTGTCCTGCCGATCCCGCAGAGATTACTCGTAGCCCGCCTTGAGCGCGTGCGCGGAAGTGCCATCACAGTTAATGGCAGCGGCGTAACAAACGGGGCGACAATCACAACTGGATCCACGTTTGAAACCGGACCCGATTCAGCGGCCACCGTGAACCTTGGACCGCTCGGGTCTTTGGACGTCGCGCCCAACACCAAGTTGGAACTTACCTACGACGACCAGGGCAATGTGAAGGTCAAGATATATAGCGGCTGTGCAATTCTTCGCACTAAGAAGGGAAACGGTGAGATTACGACTGAGCAAGGCGCGAGTGCCGGACAGAACAAGAAAAGTGGCATTCTCGACGTTTGCATCCCGCCCGGCGGTGCACCGATAGTCAATCAGGGTGCTGCGGCGGCAGCCGGAGCAGGAGCACCCGCTGCGGCCGGCGCAGCAGCTGCAGGTGGCGGTGGTGGATTATTTGGAATTGGCACTGCAGCCACTGTTGGGATCATTGCCGGGATTGCGACGGCCATCATCATTCCCGTCGCGGTGACACAAGGACAGAACGTTGTGAGTGGCTCAACATTCTAGGTGTTCCGTAAATTGGTTTCTCTCAGGGCGTGCCCTCCCAAAAGGGGGGCACGCTTTAGTTTGTAATGGCAACAGATAAAGCGAATAGCAGTCGCTCACCCCTTCCGCCGATTAGTCTGCGACGAACGGCCATTGCCGCCCTGGCGATCATTGGCTGTCTGTTTATTGTCTGGCTCGCCGCGCGCGCCGGTTTTTCCCGACTGCTGTCGAAGTACGCAACGGCAAGCGCTTCGCTTCCCGCCGCGAATGCAGCCGTGCGTCTCGCCCCTTCTGATCCGGAAGCCCATCGCGCTCGTGGCGCGGTGCTTCGCTACCTCGATCAGTTACCTGACGCTTCAAAGGAGTATGAGACAGCGGTGAGCTTGAGGCCCCGCGACGATCTGAACTGGCTGGAGTTGGGGATCGTCAGAGACGAGCTCGACGACAGCGAAGGAGCTTTGTCTGCGTTTAATGAATCAGTCCGAAAGGCGCCATATTACGCGCACCCACGCTGGCAACGTGGCAATGTTCTGTTGCGACAAGGTCGGTACGATGAGGCATTCGCAGACCTGAGGCAGGCGGCTAATAGCAACCGCGACTTGCAACCTAATCTTGTCGACCTTGCCTGGGCCATGTCCGGTGACGACGCGAAGCTCACTGAGAGAATTTTGCAGATTGACAACTCTCAGATGCGAATCTCCTACGCCCGTTTCCTGGCTCGTAAAGGCAAAGGTCCTGAGGCCATCGAACAGCTACACGCAGTCGGGACGGTTTCAGACCAAATTCGTAATGAGATTGTAGCGAACCTGATCAGTAAGAAGGCATTTAAGGAGGCGTTTCAAATTTGGACCAGTGGCATTTCATCCAGTTTGGAAAAACAGGTACAGCCTGCGATCTTTGATGGTGGTTTCGAAGCGCCGTTGAGCCTCGATGAGACGGGCTTTGGCTGGCGTTTCGCGCGAGGTGAAGATACTCTGAACCTTTCAGTTGACACAAGCGAAAAGGAAAGCGGCACAAAGAGCTTGCGCGTCCAATTTAACGGCAACTCCAATCCGACTACTGCTGTATTGTCGCAATTGATACTCGTCGAGCCTGCCAAACGATATCGGATTAGTTTCGTCTCCCGTACGAAAGACATAACCGGTGCAGCCCGTCCCATAGTTACGGTTAGTGAGGCAAAAAGCGACCAACTACTCACCAGCTCTACGGCCTTGCCACAAGGGACCAGCGACTGGCAGGTTCAAAGCTTCGAGTTCGTGTCGGGCGCCGAGTCCCAGGCGGTGACAGTTTCTCTTAGACGTGAGAACTGTGCGTCCACTCCATGCCCAATCTTTGGTTTCATTTGGCTTGATAGTTTCGAGATAAGTGCTGAGTACTGAGTGCTGAGGACTCAGCACTCAAGACTCAAGACTCAAGACTTCTTTATGCTGCCCAGACTGAAAATTCCGTCGACTTGAATGCAGAAAGTTGACCGCCTGGGATGGGCGGCCGGTTTTTCGATTAAGTCATACGGTGTGCGAATCGGCATCCGCTCAAATGACGCTGTGTGTTTGGAACGGGTCGGTGGTCACCTGCCGCATGAGTGGGAACTCGTGTCTTCGGCAGTGGTGGATCGACTCTACTCGATCGTCATCGGGGGTGCGGGTCCGCGCGCAAGTGTTCGCCGCTACAATATGTTGTACGGAGATCATGTCCGACTTGCGCGCTCGTTCGATGCCGAGGACGTCTTTGACACATTGGAATCTGACCTCCGGCTTTTTGTGGCCGAAGTGGCGCGTAATCGAGTGTTCGTCCACGCAGGAGTCGTTGGTTGGAAGGGAAGAGCGATTGTAATTCCTGGTAGAAGCTTTAGCGGTAAGTCAACGCTAGTCGCCGAACTGGTCAAGGCCGGCGCCACCTATTATTCCGACGAATATGCCGTGCTTGATTCCCGTGGACGTGTCCACCCCTTTTTGAAGCCACTTGAAATCCGCGGGAATGGCGATACTCGACAAACGAAGGTAGATGTTAGCGACCTGGGCGGCCAGCCAGGGAAAAAGCCTTTGCCGGTTGGAATTGTCCTGTTGACTCGCTTCCAGGACGGTGCATCATGGCGACCTCGCAAGCTCTCTGCGGGAAAGGGAGTTTTGGAATTATTATCAAACACGGTTTCGGCGCGCCGCAATCCCGAGCAAGCAGTCGCAGTGCTCCAACAGGCAGCAGTGACGGCCGACATTTTAAAGGGAGTGCGCGGGCAGGCAACTGACATTGTCCAGGCCATCCTGAAGAAAGCCCAGCAACCTGACGCCAAATAGGTTTCACCCCGTTAGGGGTGAGATGTTTATAGTTTTTGCGTCCAACTCCCCAACCGCCGCCGTTCGGAGGAGCGGAACTCAAGGAGCCTGGTACCCATCTGGAAACATGCCGCTCCTCCGAACGGCGCATTACCTTTTGTAATGTTCCGGTCTATAAACATGTCACCCCTAATGGGGGTGAAACGCGTAGTTCCTTCCGAACGAACGAGGTTGAAATAGAAACCGCGTCCTGGCTCTTCAATCACTTATCGGGAATGAAAGAGATAGCTAAAGGTTCTGCAAAGGGAAGCCTGGTGGCCGATGTGCTTGCAGGCTCGTGGCGGCGATCAGTTTCGCCGGCTATCGGCATTACCGAGTCACAACTGGACGAGGTTACTCCGCTGCTCTACGCTTCGGGGGGAGCCGCGCTTGGCTGGTGGCGAGTGAAAGAAACTGCCCTGCGCGCAACGCCCTCGGGTGAAGTCCTCCATCAAGCTTACCGGTTACAAGCACTCCAGTCGCGAATTCACGAACAAAAAATAAAGAAGGTTTTCCACCTGTTGCGCCAAGCGAACGTCGAACCGATTCTGGCGAAAGGGTGGGCTGCATCAAACCTCTATCCTGATCGGGCGCTAAGGGCTTACGGGGACATCGATCTGCTCGTTCGTGAACAAGAAATCGCCCGCGCAGAAGAAGTGTTGGCAAGTAGAGAATCAAGTGATTGCTGGGTTGACCTGCACGGACGCTTTTCTGAATTGGCCGAGCGCACTGTAGATAATCTCTTTGAGCGCTCTCGCCTGGCTGATCTCAATGGCGAACAGATTAGGATCCTCTCGGATGAGGATCACCTGGCGCTCTTGGCAATACACCTCTTGAAACATGGAGCATGGCGGCCACTTTGGCTATGTGATATTGCGGCGGCAATTGAATCCACACCAAAGGATTTTAATTGGGATATTTGTTTAGGACGCGATAAGAGGCGAATGGGCTGGATTGCTGTCGCTCTTGCTCTGGCTATGGAACTGTTCGGCGCCGAATCGAAATATCTGACGGAAAGAGCGCATGCGAAACTTCCCACTTGGCTCGTTAAGAGTGTTCTTAAGCAATGGGGGCGCCTCTTTCCTGCGAATCATTTGCCGATACAGGCGTTACCACTTATGGTGACGAACCTGCGAAACCCCTTGAGGTTACTAAAGGCCACCTGGCAGCGCTGGCCCGACCCGATTACTGCAACCTTCAATCTCAATGGCTGTTTTAGCGGTTTTCCCCGGCTGCCCTATCAGATTGGCGCTTTGGTATCTCAAAGTGGGCGGTTTCTTATAGACCTTCCTACGAAGCTGGACCAGCGTCGATGAATTCCTATCTTAGATAGTGGCCTAGTTTGAGATTTTTCTCCGTTCACCCTCTGTGTTCTCTGTGCCTCCTTGGTGATAAAAGCGCCGAAAACCATTAACCACTTAGACACGGAGTGCACAGCGCGGCCGCAACCAAACCTAAGCCAAAACATGATCCACGAAAACACGCGAATTGAATCACACGAAAAGACACTAAAATCAGTTCGTGTTTTTTCGTTTGTTTGGTTCGTGTGGTTTTCGTGGATCGATTTTGTTCCACTCAAAAAACTGGTACTGATGCAGTTTGAAAATACCACCAACCGCAGTTGGTGGATTGTTTCATACTTAACCTAAAAATGAGACCAGCGAGTCTCATTGAATCCCACCGACTGCAGTCGGTGGATGGTTCATACCTAGCCTACAAAGAAGCGTCCATTTGAGGAGAATTCAGCGAGTGCCATTGTGATCATAGGCTGGATATGAACGAATCCACCAACTGTGGTTGGTGGTATTTTCAAACTGCACCAAAAAACCTTGCTCAAGAAAACAAAGTTGACCGTTTGCTTCACAGAGACCGAAGAGCGGAGTAAGACTCCTATCTTGTCTTGACGCTATCTTAACTAGTCGTGCCAAATATGCTATAAATGCTCAGTCTTTAGTGTTCTTAGCAATCCTGCGAGTTGTTCCTGCTTTCCGAAAGCGCCAAATGAATAATCCCGGACTTAAGTTCCCCGGTCTCCGCGGCTTGGCGGCGTTATCACTCTCGATAGTCGTGGCCGTCATGCCGGTTTTTCGTAGCACCGCTTCGTCCATGCCTGCCACAGCTCAGGAAGATCGGTTGCAGAAAGAAGTCCTTCAGCGCAACACCACGATCTCTTCGGTTGTAGCGATTGCTTCCCCTCAAGGCGTCCTGCTGAGATGGAAGACGAGCTTCGAGCTCGACAACGTAGGATTCAACGTGTATCGCGAACGTGCTGGACAACGTACTCGGGTCAATCGTGAGATCATCCCGGGCTCAACATTCATAGTCGGTCAAAACGTCTCCCTGCGTGCCGGTTATTCCTATTCCTGGCTTGATGCAAATGGGACCGCCGATTCCCTCTACTCGATAGAAGCTATTGGACTGGATGGGACCACCAGGAATTCGGACAAGATTGCTCCGCGACGCAAAGATATATTGCAAGTTGAAGGGCAGTCGGTGGATTCCAACAAACTGGCCTCAACGACACAACGAGAGTATCCAGCAGCGAGTTCGCAGCCAATCACGGCAGATGGAACGCTGGACGATCAGTGGGCAATTGCCTCGCAAGCCGGTTTGAAGATCGCGATCAAGAAAGACGCCTGGTATCGTGTCACCCAGCAACAGATGGTATCCGCTGGATTCAATCCCGTGGTGGACATCGGAAACCTGCGGTTGTTTCGCGGCGCTAGAGAGCTTGCCATCCGTACCAACAGACCTGGCGGACAGTTTGTTGACGGGGATTATATCGAGTTTTACGGTCAAGGCCTCGATACACCAACTACGGACAGTAACATCTATTATTTACTGGCGGGAACTACTGCCGGTAAGCGAATCGCGACTGCCGGAAAGCGGGTACGAGATTCAGTCCGGTCTGAGTCCGACTCCTTACCATCGCTGCCACCGCAAGCAATCTCGCTACCCCCGCTTGAGTTAAATTCAAACCAATGGTTCTGGTGGCTCAGTCCCCCGATTGGCGACTCTGCCACACAAGCAATAAAGACTGCGGCAACAACAACGCCGACCACGACGGCTGCAACTACCACGACTTCGGAAATTAGCGGAAACACGCCCGGAGCTCCTGAGGCTGTAATTCCGTCACTATCGTCAACATCCTCTGCGCAAGCGTCAGAGCCTGCGAGTGTGGACGAAGGTGGATCATCCAAGCCAAGCGCAAACGAACTGAAAACTGAGCTTGCTCGCCCCGCCGCCAGTCCTGCCAAATCCGTGCCCAGGTCGAAGACCCGAAAGACAAGGAAGAGAAAGTATCTCAAACGCAAGTATGCGCACGCAGTAGCTCCGGCAACTTTAGCCGGTAGCGCTCAGAACTTTGTTTACACCGTTGAGCGAAAGGAGCGTTTGGTCTATTTTTCCTCCTTGATTAACGGAGATGCAGAGAATTACTTCGGCGCCGTCATTTCGAGTCCTGCTCTTGGCGACACTACCGACCACCACGTTGATCAATCGTTGACAACACTGAATCCTGACCTAAGCGGGAACGGGACTGTGCACCTCGAAATAGCCCTCCAGGGAGTCAACTTCACGAACCATGTAGTAAATGTGCAGCTCAATGGCGCTTCCGTGGGGACTATAAACTTCTCCGGTGTTGAGCATAGAGTTCAACCATTTGATGTTTCTGTTTCGCAACTTCGTAGCGGCGTTTGCGATGCTCAAAACAGCAACTGCAACATAGTTCGCCTGATACCTTCGCCGAACACCGGCCTTAGTATTGTCGATTACGTGCGGTTGACTTACCCACGCAGTTTCAGTGCTGACAATGGTTCCCTGCGTTTCACTCTAGGCCCGACGGATTCGGCCACAATTGATGGCTTCAACAGCTCGAGCATTCGTCTGATTGACTACACCGATCCCTTCGCGGTTCGAGTGACCCAGCCGCGCACCCAATCAAACGGTTCCGGATTTAGCTTTGACGTTCCGGCCGCTACGGGTCCAGAACGAGTGCGCACGCTGCTGGCGATCCCGGAATCGGATGCGGATCAATCAGCCGTTCTTTCCTTAAACCAATCTTCAAACTTGAATCTGGCCACCAACGGAGCGGATCTTCTGATCATCGCTCATCGCACTCTGATGCCCAGCGTCGATCCGCTTAAGAATCTGCGCAACAGCCAGGGCCTGCAGGTTGCGGTAGTTGATGTTGAAGATATCTACGATGAATTCAGCTATGGCCGCCATGGACCTCAGGCGATAAGGGACTTTCTCTTGTGGGCTTCGACACACTGGACCAGGGTTCCGCGATACATCATCCTCGCAGGCGATGCCAGTTCCGACCCGCGCAATTATCTTGGTTACGGTAATTTCGATTTCGTTCCCACTAAATTGGTAGATGCCACCTACCAGGAGACTGCATCCGATGATTGGTTAGTCGACTTTGATAATGATGGCGCCGCTGACATTCCCGTAGGACGGCTGCCGGTAAGAAATGCCGCGGAAGCGAACGTTGTCATTTCAAAGATCGTCAATTTCTTGCCGGCAAACACGCCGCAGAGTGCGCTCCTCGTCGCTGACACTCAGGGCAGCTACTACTTCAATTTCGAACAGGCTAATACGGAGGTGCAGTCGTTATTGCCCGCAGGCATGACGGCCCAGAGAGTTGATAGACGACTCGAACCCTCGGATGCTCAGGCCAAAGCCGACATCATCACCAAGTTCAACGCCGGCCTGGCACTCGTAAATTATTCGGGCCATGGCAACGTCGACACATGGACCGGAGGCGGTATATTTACATCCTCTGACGCAATGGCCCTTACCAACGGAAATAAGTTGCCATTTGTGGTCGTAATGGACTGCCTCAATGGATACTTTCAGGATCCGGCGCTTCAAGGAATTGCAGAGGCATTGATGAAGGCTCCCAATGGGGGCGCGGTTGCTGCGTTCGCTTCTTCTGGTTCCACTATTCCCGATGGGCAGCATGCGATGAGCCGTCAATTGTACACAACGTTATATGGTTCTCAGCCGATTGCTCTTGGCGATGCGATAAAGATAGCCAAAGGAGCTACATTTGATATCGATGTGCGCCACACCTGGGTCTTCTTTGGTGATCCGTCAATGAAGATCCGGTAAGTCTCGCAGCGCGGCCTCGTGCGCAACCAACGAGACGATCCACGAAATAACACGAAATGCCAGCACTAAGGTTTTCGTGTTGGTTCGAGTGCTTGGGTTCGTGTGGTTTCGTGGATCGGTTGTTAACGCACAACCAGCTCAGGAAAATAAGAAGGTGACGGTTTGCGTCGTAGAGAGGGCGAATCTTGACCCTGCTCCGACGATCTGTCTTCAGCCTAGGATCGCCGACACGTATCGGGCGATTGCGATCAAGCATCCATCAGCGAACTAGCGTGCAGTTCAGAGTTCAAACTTTAGTTTGTGACTGCGAAACAACAACCTAAAGGTTGAACTCTAAACCTCCATAATCATCCGAAATAATCAGCAATAATCCACGTCTAGAAAGGACTTAATATTGTGCGTAAAGCAAGCCGTTCCGTTATGAGTGTTCGTCGGCCTCAAAGCACGCCTCGCGCTTTTGTTTGCTTGATCATTCTCGCGGTGATAAGTGCCTTGTTCATCAGCAGCACGCGCGTGCGGGTGGTTGAGGCTTTGTCGGTCACGATGCTTGGCGTACCCATCACGCAAAACTTCGACACGCTCCCCGCCTCGGGAAGCGCGACGTTCGTTAACGACAGTACGCTCCCGGGCTGGTATTCCGCCCGCACCGGCACAGGCACAACCATCGTGGCTAACGACGGTACCAGCAACGCAGGAAACCTTTACAGCTACGGCACGGGAACCAGCACGGACCGTGCGCTCGGCTCAATCGGCTCGAGCAACGCCGCCGCCGGGAACTTTTTCTGGGGCATCTTGCTGACGAACAACACTGGCTCGACCATCACATCGCTTGACGTCGCTTATACGGGCGAGCAGTGGCGCAACAGCGCGGCTGCTGCACAAACGGTCGCATTCTCTTACATTACCGGCGCGAGCATCACCGGAAGCCTCGCAGATTTTCAGGCGGCAGGCACGAACGTTACAGCGCTCGATTTCACCAGCCCCATCACCGGTGGCACGGCGGCGGCTCTTAATGGCAACCTTGCGGCAAACCGCACGGCCAAGTCTTTCACGATCAGCGGAGTCAATCTCGCCGATGGGCAGTCAATTCTGCTCCGCTGGTCAGACCCCGATCACAGCGGCGCGGATCACGGTCTCTCGATTGACGACTTCTCTGTGACGCCCAACGGCGGCGTCGTGCAGCCCACGCTCAACATCAACGATGTGACGCAGGCCGAGGGCGACAGCGGCCAGACGGCTTTCAACTTTACGGTCAGCCTCAGTTCACCCGCGGGCGTGGGCGGTGTCACCTTCGATGCCTCCACCGCCGACGGCACGGCCAACGCCGGCAGCGACTACGTCGGCTTCACCAATCAGCCCTTCACCATCTTGGAGGGCAACTCGTCCGCGACTGTCACGGTGCAGGTCAACGGCGACACCACGCCGGAGCCAAACGAGACCTTCTTCGTCAACATCGCGAACGTCGTGGGCGCTACCGCAGGCGACACGCAGGGTCTGGGCACGATCACGAACGACGACGTGACGCTGACGGCGATCCACACCATTCAGGGTTCGGGCAGCACCTCGCCGCTGGTTACTCAGAGCGTGACGACCCGCGGTATCGTCACGGGCATTAAGCTTGGTTCGTCTGGTGGCTTCTTCATACAGGAGCCGGACGCAACCGTTGATGCTGATCCCAATACATCCGAAGGCGTCTTCGTCTTCACAGGCGCAAGCGTTCCCGCGGCGGTTGTAATCGGCAACCTCGTCCAAGTGACGGGCACTGTGCAGGAGTTTGTTTTCGCCTCAGACCCGAACAGCCCGCCGATCACGGAAATCTCAGGCTCGCCAACGGTCAACTTGCTCTCGACCGGCAACGCGATCCCCGGGCCCCACGTCATCACGGCCGCCGACACGACCGCGCCCTCCGGCACGACCAACCCGCTCGACTCGCTCGAAGAGTTTGAGGGCATGCGCGTGCAAGTCAATTCGCTGACCGTCACGGGGCCGACGCAGGGGAGCATCACCGAGCCGAGCGCGACCGTTGCCTCGACGGGGGTCTTCTTCGGCGTCGTAACGGGAGTTCCGCGTCCCTTCCGCGAGCCCGGCGTTCTCATCTCCGACCCGTTGCCTCCGGGTGCGCCCGCGAACGTCCCGCGCTTCGACGAGAATCCAGAGAGGATTCGCGTTGATAGCGACGGGCAGCCGGGCACAACCGCGCTTGACGTTACCGCAGGAACAATCATTACGAATCTTATAGGAGAACTAGACTATTCTTTCCGCGCCTACTCGGTTCTACCCGAAGCGGCCAACCCGCCGTCTATCGGCACGCAACCCGGCTCGATCCCTGTGCCGACGCCGACGGCTGACGAACTCACTGTTGCCTCGTTCAACATGGAGCGATTCTTTGACACGGTGAACGACCCGGCCACCAGCGATCCGGTGCTCACGGCTGCGGCATTCAGCAGGAGAGTGGCCAAGGCTTCGCTCATCATTCGCACCGTGGAGAATCTCCCCGATGTTATTGGGGTTGAAGAGATGGAGAATTTATCGACACTGCAAACAGTAGCGGCGCAGGTCAACAGCGATGTTGTCGGGGGCGGCGGCGTCGATCCTCAATACCAGGCATATCTGGTCGAGGGCAATGACATCGGGGGTATTGATGTCGGCTTCCTCGTCAAGTCCTCACGAGTGACGCAATTGAGTGTGACGCAACTTGAACTGGCCGGTTGCGATCACGTGACACCATCAACCTGCAACAACTACGTTAATCCCAACACCGGCGCGCTCGACATCCTCAACGATCGTCCGCCGCTGGTCCTGGTGGCTAGCATCCCGCGCGCGGGTGGAGGCCTACTGGGGTTCACCGTGATCGTCAACCACTTACGCTCGCTGAATGGCATAGACGACACTACTGTAGACGGAAGCGGTACAGTTGGTGCGCGCGTGCGAGAGAAGCGTCGCAAGCAGGCCGAGTTTCTCGCCAACTATATCCAGGGGCGCCAGACCGCCAACCCGAACGAGAAGATCATCACCGTCGGCGACATGAACGCGTTTCGGGTCAACGATGGCTACGTGGACTCGATCGGAACGATTCTGGGAACTCCGGCCCCGGCTGATCAGGTGGTTCTCGCTTCTTCAGATCTGGTGAACCCTGACCAGACTGATCTGGTCGATACTTTGCCGGCCGCGCAACAGTACTCCTATAACTTCGACGGGAACGCGCAGACGCTGGATCACATCATTATCAATCCTCCGGCGCTGGCAATCCTCAACCGGTTTGCTTATGCGCGTAACGATTCCGATTTTGCAGTCAAAAACTACGAGAGCACGAATGAGTTACGAATCTCGGACCACGACCAGCCGGTCGCGTACTTCTCATTGAGTGCGCCCACGGCAGCGAACGGCATCATCACCGGGCGCGTTACGACAGCAGCAGGCGTTCCAGTTGCCGGCGCCGTAGTGAATTTAGCCGGATCTCAAACACGCAAGACGATCACTGATGCCAATGGCAACTATCGCTTTAATGGCGTAGAAGCGAACGGCTTCTACACCGTTACGCCCGCTCGTGCAAACTTCAACTTCAATCCCGCGAATCGTTCCTTTAATCAACTTAGCGAGCATACGGAAGCAACTTTCACGGCCTCAGCGATCGGTGAGACAGCCAATCCGCTCGATACTCCTGAGTATTTCGTGCGGCAGCAGTACCTCGACCTCCTCGGGCGCGAGCCTGATGAAGGTGGCTTTAACTACTGGAGCGATCAGCTGTTGGGTTGTGGCAATGATGTGGCATGCCAGAATGCGCGCCGCCGCGATGTCGCTGCGGCTTTCTTTATCGAAGCAGAGTTTCAGCGCACCGGGTCATATCTCTACGGCCTGTACAAAGGCGCCCTCGGGCGGCAGCCTCTCTATCAGGAATTCGCCAGTGACCGGCAGCAGGTGGTTGATGGACCAAATCTTGAGGAGACGAAACAACTGTTTGCAGAAACCTTTGTGGGGCGGACAGAGTTTGTATCCAGGTATCAGAGCAGTGCGACGGCGGAATCATTTGTCGAGGCGTTGCTTGCAAGTGTGCGGCAGGCATCAGGCATCGATCTGAGCGGTGAGCGAGGAGCGATCATCGACAGGTACAACTCGGGTACGAACCTCACTCAGAGTCGTAGTCGGGCGTTGCGGGCAGTGTCGGAGAATACGACGTTGCGGCAAGCTGAATACAACGCTGCCTTTGTGCTGACGGAGTATTTCGGCTACCTGCGAAGAGATCCAGATGCAGGTGGTTACGCTTTCTGGCTGGATGTCTTGAACCACCAGGAGGCGGGAAATTACCGGGGTATGGTGTGCGCCTTTACTACGTCGGCGGAATACCAGCAGCGGTTCAGCGCGATTGTGAGCCGCAGCAATCGCAACTGTGGTCAATGATATGTCCGACAAACTTCAGTTTGTCGGCCGTCCAGGGAAGAACGAGTCATTCCACACAACGACAAACTTGTAAGACATGCTTGATATGCGGGTAATCCTGAGCGTGGAAACTGCAACTCGTCGAGGCAGTGTGTGCGTTACGCGCGGAGATGAAATAATTGCTTCAGAGGTCGGACCGGATCAGAGCTCGCACTCCAACACACTCCTAAGAGAGATCAGTCAGGTATTGGAGCGCAGTCATATCTTGCTTTCGGAGGTCGGCATTTTTGCGGCAGCCATTGGGCCGGGAAGTTTCACCGGGCTGAGAATAGGGCTCGCTTCGGTCAAGGCCTTAGCCGTCACCCTGGGGCGACCCGGCGTCGGAGTACCCACCCTTCAGGCGGTTGCACGCTCAGGCGGTCCGTCCGCGGTGACTGTGGCTCTTTTGCCAGCGGGACGCGGCGAACTATTCGCACAGATGTTTGCGGTTAGCCTGGGTGAGACAGTAGTAGAACTCGATCAGCCGGCTCACCTGTCTCCTGGGGAGCTTATGAAAAGATACGGCGGCCAGCCAGGCATTCGTTGGTGTGGTGAAGGTGCGCACGCCCGACGCACGGAGCTTCAGGAATGGGCTAGCGATCAGGGAATCAGTTTTTCAGAAGTGGTGGGTGACGCTCTTATGAGCCTGGACGGATGGACTCTGGCGCCTCGCGAGCCTATCCTTGCTCGACATATCGCCGCGCTGGCCCGGCTTAGACTTGAACAAGGAGACGCCGGCGATCCGGCTTCCCTGAATGCGTTGTACGTTAGACCGCCTGATGCGGAACTCAAGAGCAATGTCGACAACCGGAACGGCAGTTGATCATACCATTGGGGAGTTTTTCATCTCGCGTATGACCGAGCACGATCTGCTCGACGTCGTCGAGATTGAGGAGCGATCCGGGCTCAGCCGATGGGGCTGGGGTGCTTACTATGCCGAATTACAAGGTTCAAATCGCAATACCATGCTTGTCGCTCGAGCGCGCAAGGACGAGGGCGGGAACGATGTCGGTATAGTAGGATACATCGTGGCCCGACTCGTGGCAGGTGAAGTTCATATCAATAACGTGGCCGTTCGGGACGCATTTCGCCGGCGTGGTATTGGCAACGTTCTGTTAGGCCGGATTGTCGATCACGCAAGAAGAGAAGGGGGTCTCGTCGCGTTTCTCGAGGTTCGAGCGGGGAATATTGCGGCTCAGGCCCTCTACAGAAAGTGTGGCTTCCGGCCGGTGGCGCGCCGCCGCAACTATTATTCAGCGCCTGTGGAAGATGCTCTGGTTATGAGCCTGACACTTTAGGTCACCAGTTGCTTGATCTGATTAGATAGTTGGGCTACCATTTTTCTGCCCGAATCAGTTGGAGGTATTGAATAAAACCTCTGCCAGGAATCTTGCCAGTTTCATCTCTGAAAGGAGACATGACCGAAATGGACATCGCAACGACGGATAGTTTGAAAGAAGAGTTGATCAATCGTGACCCGGAGTTTCGTGAGTTGGCCCGAGAACACAATCGCTACGAACAACGACTAAGCGAATTATCAGCTCTTGCCTATCCGAGCGACGAAGAACAACTGGAGGAGATTACTCTCAAAAAGAAGAAGTTAGCTCTAAAGGATCAGATGTACTCCATTCTAATGCAACACCAAAAGGCTCAGCCTGTGAGCCACTGACTTCCCAGGGAATCTTTCCCTACATCAGATAAGTTTTGGGGACGTGATTGAAACATGCGCGTCCCCTTTTTGCAGAGATCGGTCATTAGATATTTACATCAGTTAAGAGGCAATTGAGTATCGCCAGAGAAGGTCTTCCGTACATTTTAGTCCCGGCGTTAGTGGCTGTGCTGCTGTTTGCGTTCGGCTATTGGCCGATAGCCATCCTACTGATTCTGCTCATGTTGGGTATGGCCTTTTTCTTTCGCGATCCTCAACGTAAGCCGCCCGCGGACGTCAACGTAGTAGTGTCTCCAGCGGACGGCCGCGTAACGCGTGTTAGAAAGATAACTCCGGAGGAATATGACTCGCCGACGCTGGTTAGCATTTTCCTGTCACCGCTGGATGTTCACATTAACCGGGCGCCGATCGCCGGCGTGATTAAGGATGTTTCCTACGTTCCGGGAAAGTTCTTGATGGCTACAAACGAGCGAGCCAGTGCAGTCAATGAACAGAATGCTTTAACTATCGAAGGCGAGAACGTGACTGTGGTCTGTAAACAAATAGCTGGCATTCTCGCGCGTCGCGTGGTGTGTTGGAAAAGAAAAGGCGATCGTCTTTCGCTGGGAGAACGATTCGGATTGATCAAATTTAGTTCGCGCACCGACTTGATTCTGCCCCAGCAGGTTGATGTCTTGACCCATGAGGGAGCTCGCGTCAAAGGCGGAACAACGATTATCGGGAGGATACGTCAATGAGTATCCCACGACTGCAACTCGAGGAGGAATACCGTGATCCCCGGCGCCGAGGGCTAAAGAAGGGACTCTATCTAATCCCTTCGCTCTTCACCGCGGGGAATATTCTCATGGGCTTCTATGCCGTTATGGCGGCAGTTCGCGGATTTCAATTTGTTGGCGGCGCGGACGGAGACCTTTCGCATGCGAGCATATACTTCGACAACGGTGCAAAAGCGATCGGCCTGGCTGTACTATTCGACATGCTGGATGGGCGCATTGCGCGCATGACCAAGACAACGACCGAGATTGGAATCCAACTAGATTCCATTGCCGACGTTGTTACGTTTGGATTGGCACCGGCTGTGCTGGCATATGTTTGGGGTTACGGGTCGAGTTTGGCGGAAGGGAGTGACCTTTACGGCGTAGCCTGGGCACTCTCGTTCATGTACCTGATGTGTGGCGGATTTCGGCTGGCGCGTTTTAATGTTCAGGCATCTAGGCCACGCCCGCTGGCTGAGGGGACAACCAAGGTAGACAAAAAGAGCTTTGTAGGACTCCCAATTCCCGTCGCGGGCGGACTGATTGCAGCGATCATTCACTTCACACCCTCGCCGCTGGTTAGCTATGGGCCCGAGCGAGCGCAAGCCTACTCACTGCTGTTGATGGCGTTAGTTGGCTTTCTCAGCGTTTTGATGGTGAGCACGCTGCGCTTTTCGAGCTTAAAGACTGTCGGCACTCGTAGCCGCAGTATGAGGACGATTATCCTTGTTGTCGCTTTGGCGATGATCATCTTTCTCTACTCACGATATGTTCTGCTCCTTTTAGCCATAGCTTATATTCTTCACGGCTTACTTTCTCGAGTCTGGGGTCTTTTTCGACGCAGATCAGAACGCGCTGAATCAAAGGTCGATATTAAACCGACCCCGCTCTGAACCTCACCGTTGTCACACCCGCATGCTACAAAAGCGGCCTGCGGCTTTTGAAGATGCCACGGCCTTGTGCCGTGAGGTCTCATGTTCGCTGCTACCAAGAGGCTAGCCACGTCAGAGATGCCACAGCCCTGCGCCGTGGAGTCTCACGCTCGCTGCTACAAGAAATTGGGGCATGGAGTCTCATCGCTGCTGCGCAAAATATGCTGGTTACTAAAACACGCCTGGAATGCCCTCGGCGACCTCCCCCCGTGGTTACAAGCCTTACGAACCTCACGATCTAATTTTCGCCTATTGCTAAAAGCGTCGCAGCTCGTTTAGCAGTGAGCATGAGACTCCACGGCAAGGCCCGTGTCGTTTAGCAGTGAGCATAAGACTCCACGGCAGGGCCCGTGGCATCTTCAAAAAGCGGCGAGCTAAGTTGTAGCAGCGAGCGTGAGACTCCACGGCGCAAGGGAGCCGAATCTAAGGTTAGGGAACTGTGCTTGCAGTGCTGGCCTTTGGCTGCGCAAAAGCGAGTAGCCCATGGACTGTAGTTAGTAATACTACGTCTCCGACTACGACGGGCGAGGCTGAAGTCGTTATCTCTTCTCCTGTCGGCAGGGAATTAACCTGTCGACCGTCGCGGATAGCCAAGACAACTGCTGCGAAACTGGAGAGGGGCGTGAACAGAGCCGAATCCTGGATTGCTAGAGGTCGCGCGTAAATTCTGCCAGGCATCTGTCTTTTCCATAGTTTTCTGCCGTTTTGATTGAACAAATAGACGAAGTTGTCCAGCGACGCCACAAGCAAGGACTCTGCCGCCGGCATCACGGCCTGCACGCTCGCTCCAGTGCGGTTCCGCCAGAGTAACCGTCCATCCGCTGAATTCACCGCATAAACGTACCCGTCACCTGAACCAAAATAAACTGCGTCCCCAACCGCAGCGATCGCTCCTCGTATCGAACCCTTGGTGCGGTAACGCCAGATGAGTTTGCCCGTTGATTGTTCGACAGCCAATAGACTTCCATCCTCACTACCGAAATAGACACGCGAGTCTTTGACTGCGGGCTGACAGTTGAACGGTGCCCCGTGGGGAATGGACCAGTACACAGCTCCGGTCTGTTTGTCGAAGGCATAAATCCGGCCGTCGCTTCCCCCGGCGAAGACCTTGTCTCTGCTAAGCGTCAGAGAGCCGCGCAACGGCATCACCAATTGCGTCATCCACTGAGTCACGCCTCCCTCGCGGCCAAGTGCGCGGAGGACGCCGGTTGAGCGGTGAGGAGTTTCTGGTAAGGGCCCGGTCTCCGAGGCAATGTAGACCTGATCGCCATCCGCGACGGGAGACGCAGAGAGTTCGCCACCCATCTCCGAACGCCAGTAAAGTTGACCATCTCTCGCTCTGAGGGCTACGACAATTCCACCGGCAAGCGGGAGATATATTCTTTCAGCATCAAATGCTGGAGTGAGGTTGAGACTCAGGCCCGAGTCGTAACGCCAGCGAATGGTCAACGGCCGCGAAAGCGTGACTTCCGGAGCTGAGTCGTAGGCATGGGGACTTGACTCAACAATATCAACGCTAAAGGCGAGCATCAAAAGGACCGCAATAACTCGAGAAGGCAAATATCTGCGGCTGTGGATCACGTTGTTGTTTATGTTAAATGACATGCTTTTGCGATCAGTACGAACCTCAATGACAACTGGTTTTGAGTTAATGCCATCAAAAAGTATAATTCTGCATACTTGATCGTGTTATCGGCGTTTTGACGCGGAAAGTCATACGAGAGGTTTGCTTGAAGACTACTCAGCATCACGAAACAGTAATCATACTTGACTTTGGATCACAATATACACAGCTCATAGCCCGCCGAGTCAGAGAAGCAGGCGTTTACTGCGAAATCCTTCCATTCAATACACTGCTTGATCAAATCCTCGGCCGCAGACCCAAAGGTTTGATTCTTTCCGGTGGTCCTTCTTCTGTCTATCAGTCAGACGCACCCAAACCCAATCCAGAGTTGGTGCCCTCGCTGACCTGCCCTGTGCTGGGGATTTGTTACGGTTTGCAGGTCCTGGCCGTCGATCTGGGCGGTCGAGTTGAGCCCTCACCAAATCGCGAATTCGGCTATGCAAGACTGAAAATCGTCGACCGTGAGAGTCCCTTGCTTAAAGACTTACCTCAGGAGATGGATGTATGGATGAGCCATGGAGATCACGTCACCTCTGTGCCAGCTGGTTTTAGAGTTACGGCGCTTACAGATGACGCTGTTAACGCTTTCGAAGACAGTTCGCGCGGCATTTTCGGCGTTCAGTTTCACCCTGAAGTTGCGCACACCCCCCTTGGCGCTCAGGTCTTACGCAACTTTCTTTTCTCGATCTGCGGATGTGCGGGAGACTGGTCCCCTGAAGCAGTGATTGCGGAACAGGTAGCGCGAATCAGAGACCTGCTCGGAGAAAAGTCGCGGGTAGTATCAGGCCTGTCCGGGGGCGTAGATTCTACCGTCGCCTCTGCCCTTGTTCACCGCGCGGTGGGTGAGCGTCAAACCTGTATCTTCGTTGATAACGGCCTTTTAAGAGAAGGCGAGTTTGAAGCCACACTACCGCTCTTGCGACAGACGATGGGACTTAACATCACCGGCGTTCGAGCCGGCGATCGTTTCCTCGGCGCCCTGCAAGGAGTTAGCGACCCGGAGGAAAAGCGAAAGCGGATCGGTAAAGTCTTTATCGAAGTCTTCGAGCAGGAGGCTATTCGTTTGGGGGACGTGCAGTTTCTAGTACAGGGAACGCTTTACCCTGATGTTATTGAGTCAATCTCTGTTCGCGGTCCGTCTGCTGTTATTAAGAGCCATCATAACGTTGGCGGCTTGCCTGAGAAGATGAATCTTAAGCTGATCGAGCCATTGCGGGAGCTCTTTAAAGATGAAGTGCGACTTATCGGAAGAGAATTAGGAGTGCCGGAGGCAATTCTAACGCGTCATCCTTTTCCAGGACCTGGTCTCGCCGTGCGAATCCTCGGCGAGGTAACAGATGATAAGATTCGGCTCCTACAAGCGGCCGATCGGATCTTCGACGAAGAGTTACGGCTCGCTGACCTTTATCATTCCGTCTGGCAATCTTTTCCGGTTCTATTGCCTGTGTCGACGGTGGGCGTAATGGGGGATGAACGAACCTACGAGCGTGTTATTGCATTGCGCGCAGTCACGAGCGTAGACGGAATGACAGCTGATTGGGCTCGCTTGCCCCATGACTTGTTAGCGCGCGTTTCAGCTCGCCTGGTATCGGAGATCCGCGGCGTAAACCGAGTCGTGTATGACATTAGCTCAAAGCCGCCAAGCACGATCGAATGGGAATGAAGCAGCTGAGCTAAAGCCTTTAACGCATTTTCTAAATGTCTCGTGTTCAAGCTGTTCGGCAACGAAAGCTTAACCTCTTAGGTGCCCGCATTCTGACCGGGTCTTTACGGTTCGACGTGATATAGTGCGCGCCGATTCCGCTTAGCTGTTCCTATTTCAGATTCATCGCTGTCGAAAAATAGAACCGCAATTATGACTGAACACCGCTTTGCACACCTTCATCTTCATACAGATTACAGCCTACTTGATGGCGCCATTCAGATAAAACCCCTCGCTGCTCGCACCGAAGAATTAGGCATGCAGGCCTGCGCTATGACCGATCACGGGAACATGTTCGGCGCAATCTCCTTCTACAACGCGATGAAGAATCATGGCATTAAGCCGATCATCGGTTGCGAGACCTACATCACACGCGGGAGTCGCAAGGATCGCGCTGCCGGCGCGCCAGGCGAAAAAGCGAACTTTCACCTAATCCTTCTCGCGAAGAATCTTGAGGGCTACCAAAACCTCGTTCGGCTAACTTCTAAAGCGTACACTGAGGGCTTCTACTACAAGCCCCGCATTGACAAGGAATTGCTGGCTCAGCACAGCAAGGGGTTGATTGCCCTGTCGGCCTGCATGTCTGGCGTGCCCTCAGCAATGCTCGCACGCGAAAAGTGTGACGACGCAGCAGCGGCGGCGCTGGAGTTTGAAGAGATCCTCGGGAAGGGAAACTACTACCTCGAGATTCAGGAACATGGGCTGGAAGCTCAGGAGAGGATTCGTAAGCCTCTGGTCGGGCTTTCCCGCCGCACCGGGGTGCCACTCGTCGCCACCAACGATGCTCACTACCTAAGGCCTGACGACGCTCGTGCGCATGATGTCCTGCTTTGTATTGGATCGGGAAAGACGGTCAACGACACCAACCGTCTTCGCTACGCTACCCCAAACTTTTATGTGCGCTCGCCTGAAGAAATGTGGCGAATCTTCGGCGATGAGTTACCCGAAGCGCTTAGCCGCACTGTCGAGATCGCTGAGATGTGTGATCTGACACTGCCGAAGGACATTAACTATCTACCGAACTATCCCATACCTGCGTCGGATTCAGGGCTCACAGCCGACGAATACTTTGAGAAAGTGGTTAGGGAAGGATTTCAGCAGCGACAGCAACGTATTTGGCAGCGCCAAATGGATCGCGGGGAGCTGAAATGCTCGCCCTCCGATTATCAGACCCGGCTGGCCAGCGAGATTGCGATGATTAAGCAAATGGGTTTCGCTGGTTACTTCCTAATCGTTTGGGACTTTGTGCGGTATGCCCGCGAACACTCCATTCCGGTCGGTCCGGGCCGAGGTTCCGCAGCTGGATCCCTGGTCGCCTATTGCTTAGAAATTACCGATATCGATCCGCTGCAGTACGACCTGATCTTCGAGCGTTTTCTTAACCCCGGGCGAGTATCTCTTCCCGATATCGATATTGACTTCTGTGTCCGCGGACGCGCCGAAGTCATCAATCACGTAGCAGATACCTACGGCCGGGATTCCGTCTGCCAAATCATAACTTTCGGGACGTTGGCCTCGCGTGCTGCGATTAAGGACGTTGGCAGGGCGCTTGATATGCCTTACTCGGAGGTCGACCGCATATCCAAGCTGATACCCCCGCCCGTTCGCGGCCGTAATGTCAGCATAACCCAGGCACTTGAACAAGTACCTGAACTTAAGAAAGAAGTTGAAGTTAACCCTCAAGTTAGGGAACTAATTGAAATTGCGCGCCGTCTTGAGGGTTGTGCCCGCCATAGCTCCGTCCACGCTGCCGGCGTAGTTATCTCGCCATTGCCCTTGCAGGAACTGATCCCAATTGCGGTTTCCGGCAAGGACGAAGTCACTACCCAGTATGTCATGTCCGATCTAGAAAAGACTGGCATGCTTAAGATGGATTTTTTAGCGCTTACCGCTTTAACCATCATAAGTGATTGCTTAATCAGCGTTAAGCAATCGCTTGCCGAAGAGATTAACTGGGTGGATATAGCGCTTAACGATGAAAAGGCAATGGCTGTTTTTGCTGAAGGCCGCACCGACGCGGTATTTCAGTTTGAGTCTTCGGGCATGCAGGAGATCTGTCGGAAGCTTAAGCCAAAAGGGGTGGAGGATCTTGCAGCGCTTAACGCCCTTTATCGTCCTGGACCGCTCGATGGAGGCATGGTCGAGGAGTTTATCCAGCGACACCACGGCAAAAAGAGCGTTCGCTATCTTGTTCCGGAGATGAAGGAGATCCTTAGCAATACCTACGGCATTATCGTCTACCAGGAACAAATCATGCAGTTGGCGCAAAGACTTGCCGGTTACACGCTGAATGAAGCGGATCTGATGCGCTGGGCTATGGGAAAGAAAAAGCGGGAAGAGATGGCGGTGCACGAGCAGAAGTTTATCGAGGGCGCAGTAGAGCGTGGACTCAAACGAGAGAAAGCGGAAAAGATCTTCTCCCTGATGAACCAGTTTTCGGACTATGGTTTTAACCGCAGTCACAGCGTCGCCTATGCCTATCTGGCATTCCAAACCGCATACCTCAAGGCCCATTTTCCGGAGCACTTCTACGCGGCCGTTTTGTCGAGTGAAGCGCAGGACGCAGCCAAGGTCTTTAAGTACTCAAAGGAACTTCGGACGCAGCGGATTCAGTTATTGCCGCCCGATGTCAACGAAAGCAACTCGGGCTTTACTCCTCTTAAGGGGGCGATTCGATACGGGCTGGCAGCAATAAAAGGTTTAGGTCAATCAACCGTAAACGCGATAATCGAAGCTCGAAAAACCGGGCCGTTTAGATCGTTTTTCGATTTCGCAGAACGGATTGAACAAAGCGCCTTAAACAGAAGAGCCCTGGAAGGCCTCGTGAGCGCTGGTGCATTCGACAGCCTCAACCCGAACCAGGGAACGCTTGATGAATGGCGCGGAGCGTTGCATCACTCCGTCGATGTAGCGCTGGCACGGGGACAGCGTGCAAAGCGAGAGCGCCTGCAGGGACAGAACGGCCTCTTTGGAACGGTACCTGTTGAGGACCAGTTCATTGATCGTCTGCCGGCGACAGCGAAGGGATGGACTCACGCAGAGCTGTTGGCTGCGGAAAGGGGAGCTCTTGGTTTCTATATTACCGGCCATCCCCTGGACCGTTATCTTGACCTGCTGCAGGGTCTGAAGACCGCGAAGTCGGTCGAACTGCCAACGCTTAGTGGCGGGAGCCGAATTTCCATTGGCGGAATTATTGGTGACTTGCAACTTAAGACAACGAAAAAGGGGGACCGTTTCGCTTTGCTGCGCCTTGAGGATGAAGCGGGCGGGACAAAATGCGTGCTTTGGCCGGAGACTTTTCGGAAATACTCTGCATTGCTGCAGAACGAAAATCCGGCTCTGATAACGGGCCGCCTGGAATTAACCGAGGATGGTCCGCCCAGTATCATTGCGGATCAGGTACAGAACCTTGACAACCTTTTGCAGGGAAGCACCTGTTTGGTATTGCGCTTACCAGCGAGCGAGGATTCTGAAGGTTTATTCGATACCATTTTGCATCTGCTTAACACTCACTCGGGAAGTTGCGAGATCACATTCGAGTTATTGATCGATAGCGATGTATTGGTGCGAGTTAAACCTAATTCTCAGCTGCGTATTGGGCGCTGCGATGAGCTGGATGTCGCTCTGAAGAAACTTGGTTGTCTGCTTCGGTCGGAAAGGGCATCACAGACGGGCGTCTGATGATAGTTGAATAAGAAATCCTAAAATCTTTATGGCTAAACGAAAAGACACGGGTTCAGCCAAGCCACCACCCACGGCAGTTCCTGAGCCACCTCGGACCGCCTTTGAGCACGTGCAGTTAGCGAGGCATCCAGACCGGCCTTATACCCTGGACCTCATCGAGCGGCTGTTTGAAGACTTTGTCGAGCTTCACGGCGACAAGAGATTTGCCGAGGATCCGGCGATTGTTTGCGGCTTCGCCCGCTTCCACGGCTTACCTGTTGTCGTCATAGGTCACCAAAAAGGACGCGACACAAAACAACGAAGCTATCGAAACTTTGGGATGCCCAAACCCGAAGGCTACCGCAAAGCGATCCGAGTAATGAAGCTAGGTGAGAAGTTTGGTCGACCAATATTGACATTCATCGACACGCCCGGCGCTTATCCCGGAATAGATGCAGAAGAGCGGGGCCAGGCTGAGGCGATCGCTTACAACCTGCGCGAGATGGCCCGAATCAAGGTGCCTGTGATCGTGACTGTAATCGGCGAAGGCGGCTCGGGAGGGGCACTGGCTATCGGGGTAGGCGACCAGGTGCTGATGCTGGAGAATGCCATCTACTCAGTTATCTCTCCTGAAGGATGTGCTGCAATTCTCTGGAAAGACTCAGCTCTGGCCGATCGAGCTGCTGAAGAACTGCGTCTCACAGCCCAGGATCTTCACGCGGAGCGACTTGTCGATCAGATTATTCGCGAGCCTCCCGGGGGTGCGCACACAGACTACGACCAGACCGCGCGCTATCTTGACTCGGCCTTGAGTGAGAGATTGGCCGAAGCCGTAAGTTGCAGCCAGGAAGAACGACTTGCTCGCCGCTACAGCAAACTAAGACAATTCGGTCGTTGGGATCTTGTAAACGACTCTGCCGGCACGGCAAGCCCCAAAATGATTTGACGTTAAATCAGAAGACGGCAAATCAAAAAGGAATATCGTCGTCCGTGATCTCGGGCCTGTCGGACGCTGTGTTAGCAGATGGCGCCGCTTCAGCGGGTGGTGCCCCTACCGCGGCCCGCGCAGCCATGGGTTCTTCGCCTCTACCACCGCCGATGAACTGCATGTCCGTAGCATTGACCTCCAGCGAGTGTCTTGGCTTGCCATCGCGATCAGTATATTCCTCTACTCGTAACCTGCCTTCGATGTAAACGGGCCGGCCCTTTGTGAGGTATTGTGAGGCGGTCTCTGCTTGGCGTCCCCAAAGAGTCACACGGAACCAGGTCGTCTGATCCTGCATTTCACCCGTCTTGTCCTTGCGGCGCTCGTTAGTGGCCATGCTAAAACTGCACACTGGAGTACCTTGCGCGGTGTAACGCAGTTCAGGATCGCGACCCAGATTTCCAACCAAAATGATCTTGTTGAAAGACATGAGGAACCTCTCGTTTTCTTAGGGATTCAAACCGCGCCGATACTACTAGCGTCGCACCGGACGGTCAAGTGCGATCCTAGAACAACATCGCAGCACTGCAGAACCGCGAGCGTAGCGACCGGGTTGAGGTGTGCCATGATCAGTCCTGCAAGAAATTTTGACTGTGGCGTGCACCGACCCGGTCGCTCCGCTCGCGGTTCTGTAGCTGCGTGTTGCGATTGCGAGAAAAAGATCCGAGTATTTCATCATGCGCGGCTCCTGATTAATGGACAAGTGGCAGTTTCAACTACCGCAAATTCTCGGCTATCGCGTTTGGTGATTGACATCTGTTAGACTACGTGAAATTAGAGCAGTAAATAGGATGAAAACTAGTGTCTACATAGAAACCTTCGGCTGCCAGATGAACGTTGCTGATTCCGAGCGTGCCGCGTCGGGACTGCGTCGCGCTGGTTATGAGCTAACGCAGTCTGCGGAAACGGCTGATGTGGTTTTGCTGAACACGTGTTCCGTAAGGGAGAAGGCCGAGCGAAAAGTTTATACGCGCATTGGTGAAGTACGCGGCGTTCCCGGACGCGATCGAAAGCCGCTCATTGGCGTCATGGGCTGCGTTGCCCAATTGGAAGGTGAATCAATTTTCAATGCAGCTCCGGCCGTGGATATGGTCATAGGAACACGCGCCACCGATCGCATTCCGGCAATGATCAAGCGGCTGCAGCAAGGTGAACATTCTCTTATCGATCTCGACGAACGAGCGGAAGGTGAAACGTGGGATGTCTCTCCGGTAGAAAGACGCTCTCCTTACGTTGCTTTTGTTCCGATCATCGAAGGCTGTAACAAGTTTTGCTCGTTTTGCATCGTTCCGTATTCCCGGGGGCGCGAAAAGAGTCGACCGGCAAACGAGATTGTGAACGAGGTGAAACGTCTGGATGATCTCGGCTACAAAGAGATCCATCTAATCGGACAAAACGTCAACAGCTACAGGCCAGAGTCAGCTGCGGGACTTGAAAAATATGAAGGGGCAACAAACTTCAGTCGTTTACTGCGAGCGGTCGCCGAAACGGGAATGCCGCGCATTAAGTTTACGACCTCGTTTCCTCGCGACTTTCATCCTGATATAGTTTCAGCGATCGAAGAACATCCAAACCTCTGTGATTGGATTCATCTTCCGGTCCAATCCGGAAGCGACCGGGTATTGAAGATGATGCGTCGTGGTCACACTGCGTCCGATTACTTACGGCGCGTCGAGAAAGTTAAGACTGCAAAACGACGGCTGGCATTGACGAGCGACATCATCGTAGGCTTTCCCGGTGAAACAGAAGAAGACTTTCGACAGACACTCAAGCTAATAGAGGAGTGTGAATACGACAGTCTCTACATTTTTAAATACTCCAAGCGCGCAGGCACACCAGCAGCAAGTCTTAATGATGACGTTTCTGAGCGTGAGAAGACCGATCGGTTTTTACGCCTCGAGACCGTGCAGCGCCGGGGACAGAAAACGGTCTTTGAGAAATATGTAGGACGCACTATCAGTGTGCTGGCGGAAAGAAGAAGTACTCGTTCAGGGAACGATTTAGTGGGCCACTCGACCTGCCACAAAGTGGTAAACTTTCCCGCTGATACCTCACTTGAAGGGCAAGTGGTCCCGGTTACCATTACCAAGGCTAAAAGTAATAGTCTGTACGGCGGCATGCAGAAAGCTACAGAAGAGCGGAACCTGCGGAATAATTAAGGGGTCAGCCTTATGGAGATCGAGGTTAAAATAAGAGCCCTGATGATGGATCCGAATAGCGGCACTCCCATCATCATCTTGAAAGACATTGAGAGTGATACGATGCTGCCGATCTGGGTCGGCGCTTATGAGGCAAATGCCATTGCTCTCGAAATTGAGAAGATCGCGCCTCCCCGACCGATGACTCATGACCTTTTGCGGAATCTGATCATTGAGCTCGGCGTGCAGGTCGAACGGGTGGTGGTCACGAGTCTGCGAGACAATACGTTTTTCGCAGTGATTGAGATGCGCACCAGTGATGGCAGTCGAATGGTGTTGGATTCTCGTCCTTCAGACGCGATCGCTCTCGCCCTGCGCGCTGATTGCCCGATCTATGTGGACCTCGAAGTGATTAAGGCTTCGCGCAACAACGTGGCGCCCGACGAAGAGGGAGAAGGCGAAGCAGGTTCAGCCGCCGAAGACGAGTGGCCCGACGTCATCGGCGAGGCCGGCGATCTCCCGATGTGAAAGTTTTTAGCCAGCTAAATCCAATTGTGCAGTATGCTTCAACCCATCTACTAAGGAGCAGGAACTTTAGATTGCCGCCGTGCAGCGAATGGTAATTGCCATCGCAAATCAGAAAGGTGGGGTAGGGAAGACCACTACCGCCATCAATTTGGCCGCTGCGTTTGCCAGACTGGGACAACGGGCCCTACTTCTCGATCTCGATCCTCAAGCCAACAGCTCAATATCATTTCTGGATCCGCTTTCAGTTGAACGCTCGGTCTATGAGCTGATGATGGATGGCGAAGCGCCAGTGGCCGAAGTCATTTATCGCACTCCGGTCGAGAACCTTGACTTGGTGCCGGCTCGAATCAACCTGGCGAAGTTGGAGTCAAAGCTGGTCGGTGATTTCGACGCCCCATTTCGCCTCAAAGATCGGCTCGAGCCATTCCGGAACGAGTACGACGTTATCGTCATCGATACGCCGCCGACCCTGGGATTGATCACGGTTAACGCTCTGGTCGCGGCCAGCCACGTTCTTATTCCAATTCAGTCGTCCTACTTTGCTCTTGAAGGAACAGATGATTTGCTCGAGACGATCGAGAAAGTAAAGGCGCGGCCCAATCCAAATCTCGTGCTGCTAGGAGTACTGGTAACCTTGCACGACAGGCGAACAACGCTGGCGCGCGAGGTGTATGAGCAGATTCGGAATGTCTTTGGGCCAAAGCTGTTCGACACTGTCATAACAAAGAGTGTCCGGTTGGAAGAATCACCCGCATACAAGGAGTCAATTTTTACTTTCGCGCCGAATTCATCCGGGGCAAACGAATACGCAAAACTTTGTGAAGAGGTAATGAGCCGTGTCTAAGAGGGGATTGCCAACAGGTCTGCAGATGCGTCACGACGCGCACTATGTCGAAGAGTTATCGCAGCACCGACCTACGCAGGTAGGTAGAATGATTGCCGTTGATAAGCTGGATTCGAATCCTGAGCAGCCGCGCGTTGAGTTTGGAGATCTCACGGACCTGACCGCATCAATAGCTGAGAAGGGTGTACTTGAGCCGCTTTTGGTCAAACCCAATCGTCAAACCGGACGCTGGATGATTATCGCGGGCGAGCGCCGTTGGCGATCTGCGCAAAAGGCCGGGCTGAGAGAAGTGCCCTGCATCGAAATGGAGGTAGATGAGGGTACGATTGCCGAAATCGCGCTGATTGAGAATATGCAGCGCAAGGATCTGACAGTTTGGGAAGAGGCTGATGGTCTACTAGCGCTGTGCGAACGCTTCGGCTACACACATGAAGATGTAGCACGCAAAGTGGGTAAGAGCAGAAGCACCGTTACAGAAGCTTTGTCGATCGCCGCGATACCAGCGGACGTCCGTGAGTCGTGCAGGCAGAATGGTATTTCGGCAAAGTCGGTCTTGCTTCAAATCGTCCGTCAACCCGACGACGATTCAATGCGCCGCTTGGCTAGCCAAATCGCTTCGCGAGGTCTTACAAGGGATGACGCAAGGGAAGTCAGACGCCAGGAAAGCGGGCCGCGGATCACGCCGGAGATAAAACCCTATACCTTCAAGTACTCCTCACCGAAAAAAGACTTTAATCTTGAGGTTCGTTTCCGCCGTTCAGAGGTAGAACCGGAGGAAATCGCCGCTGCTTTGAGAGCCGCCGCCGATACTCTAGATGGTAACCACTGATCAAGTTCCAAGTTTCAGGTTCCAAAGTTTCAGGTTTCAAGCGCCAGAGTTTCAGTCAAAAATCTAAAACCCGAACCAGCCTAACAACCTACATCTGTACCCGACTTCAAACTTGAAACTTGAAACCGGCCTCGGAGATTAAAGTCTGTGTTATTTAAGACTTCGAAGCCAGACCCTTCTTTTTTTCCGCAGCCGCCCGTTTTTGCAGACCCTTTGCCCAACGTTCCAACGTCGGCTGAATAGGCTTGAAGAGGCGAGCTCTGAAAGTGTGTTTGTTCTCATTCCAGGCCCGCAGCTGCTTTTCGGTATACATTCTGACTGCGGGCTCGAGTTGCGTCTTCTTCAGCGAGTGGCGCAGGGTTAGATGGTAATGCTGGCCGACGAGTGAGAAAACGAGAGCGGCTAGATTGCCCTTGAATGAGAGTCGCGGAACGATTCGCTTGTGGATCGGTTTGTTTACCGGAAGCAAAACACCGATGGCGATTTCCAGCCAAGCGCCTTTCTGTCCCTGACGTGGATGATATAGCCCGGGAAGTTCAGAAGGTTGAACTGGCCCTTTGAGTCGCGGTTCGGAGATAAACTCGACCAGCCTAATGCGTTCTAAACCTCTTGAATGCTCGCGTGGCAGACTGTCAAACGCATCCTCAATATGGGACAGCGTGCCCTTAGGGAGCTTTCGCTCACACTGATTCTCGATTCTTATTGCCACCTGGGATCGTTGCTCGACTTACCGTTCGTTTTCTTGGAGTCGGTCCAACTTTAGGTGTAACCCACGTCATCGTCAAGCGGCTACAGGCAACTGGCTTGAACGAGGCATCCTTCGCGCCGCGAAGCCTTGAGGGCCGTCTTAAGCGCTTATGTAACGGCGCACAACGAGGACACCACGGCGTGTAAGGGGACCAGTGGGAAAATCCGCGCAGGAACGTGCCCGCCCGCTGCGTCTGATAATACATATTATGTGGAAACGGGCTTTGCTTCATAAAGACCCTTATGTGCCGATTTATGAGGCAAACAGCGTTTTTGCCAAAAGAATTTTCCAGGTCGCGCTTCGGGCCGTCACGTTAATGATGTAGTCGGTAATTTCGCGCCCGCGATCGTGCTGCGTTATGAGAATGTCCGCGTAGCTTGCTGCTTCGCCGCCGGATTTCTTGACTGCCGGAAAGATATAAGCTTCTTCGAGTTTATTTTCGTGATACTCCCCGTCAAATGCTCGAAATAACTTGGCCGTCTTTTGCAGAGCATCCGGAGCAATGCTGGAAGGATTGCCTGGGAGTCTAGTAGCCACACCGCTGTACACCAGCAACGCGCGCCTCAAAACGGCGTGCTCGCGCATCAGATCTTCCGTGGCGGTTACTTCGCCAATTTTTCATCTTCATTTTTCCTGGACGACGACTGACCTTTCGGTTCTGCGGTATTGGTCACCGTTCCGCTACAACTACTTAAAACAAAGGCGCCTCCGATAGACGCGGATATTCGCAGAAAATCACGTCACATATTCGATGATTTCATTTGCGTTAACTCCTTTCGGGGTATTCTCCTAATCTCTTGCGGCTAATTCATCCAATCGATCAGTTCTTTGCGGCGTCGCGGTGAACCAGGGTTCGGATGGTTTGAAACCACCACCACTTATTCGCAACGTCCAGCCAGTTTGACGGAGGAGCATTAGCATTCCATGTCATTATCTGATTGATAATCGGGACGCTTCCAAAGAATGTGATCAAAGTAGCCGTTATGGCGCAGACACTTGCGGCAATCAAGAGATAAAGACTCAACGGATCTCGTCGCGCATGGAAGGTTGCGGCGACAGTAACCGCAGTCTTTGTCAACCATCATGCGCGCAACTTCCGGCAAAGAAGTATCGGCGGTACAGCACGCCGGATCTGGTGTCATCATTTTCCTTAACATTCATCGTCATGGTCCTTTTTAGTTTCTAACTTGGCCCACCGTTTCATTCGGCGGGTACTAATTGCCTCTGGAACCACCCGGCTGCTAAGTCGGCAACCTGCTCTAAAGTTCCTGGTTCTTCGAACAGGTGAGTCGCGCCCGGAACGATTTTCAATTCTTTTTCGCAATGCATGCGCGAGAGCGCTGCTTTGTTCATCTCGATAACTGGATAGTCGAGACCGCCAACAATCAGCAGCGTCGGCGACTTAACTTTTGGCAAAGCGTCGCCGGCCAAATCAGGGCGACCGCCGCGCGAAACAACTGCGCCAACGCTGTCGCCCATTCGGGCTGCTGCCACAAGGGCCGCGCCTCCGCCGGTGCTGGAGCCAAAGTAACCAACATTCAGATAATCAAGCTCACCCTTTATCCAATAGGTTGCGTCTATTAAGCGCGTCGCCAGTAGCCCAATGTCGAATCGAAGCTCAGCCGTATACATGTCCACCGCTTCTTCTTCTCTAGTAAGTAGATCAAAGAGCAGCGTGCCGACACCGGCTTCGCGAATCGTGCGAGCGACGAATTGATTACGAGGACTATGACGGCTACTACCTGAACCATGAGCAAATAGAACCACGCCTTTAGCGCCAGCCGGAATGCTCAAATCGCCGTTGAGCATTACTGCGCCCGAACGAAGCTGAACATCTCTTGCCTTGGCGACTGCCGTCTTCATTGCCTGAGCCATTTCAACTTCCTTGAAACTTATGAAGCTCTGATTTGGAAGCAATGCTGGTCGACGAATTCAACGGCATGCCAATCATGCCGCAGATCAACATCATGAACAGCACCACCCCAAAGATTCGATTCATACCGTTTTCGCTCTTTCTCGTCTTCTTAAAGCAGCAGAGTCACCATCAGGTACACACCACTGTCTGCTTATGGTTCACGAGGCAATAAGCAACCCAGCTTCTAACCCAACAAGCGATTCAACTCGCAAGTAGAGTGCCAACTTGCCCCTCAAGCTACGAGGGCTTAAATTTTGCGAGGGATTTACAGAATAAGTAATGAGGGAACTAGTTTTACCTAATCCTATAAATGCGCCAGGCCTATACCCATGCCGGAATGGACGCGATTAGTGCCGGCGTCAGCCTGTCGAAAGATCTCAAAGATGTGCGGCAGAAATGAAGCATCGATTCCTTGTCCCGTGTCTTCAACCGCAAGAAAGACTTGATCCTTTTCTTTACCTAGCCGCACAGCGACCTTTCCGCCGGATGGCGTGAACTTCACCGAGTTATTCAGCAGGTTCCAAATGATCTGTTCGAGACGCACGGGGTCACCTTCAACAAACAACGATTCATCCGGCGCATCGATTTCGATCGCGATCTGTTTAGCTTCAGCATCCGAGCGAACAGTATCGATTGCGTTATTGACTGACACCATCATTGAAACGATCTCTTTATTCAACTCCAGCTTGCCGCTGCGCAAGCGCGACAAATCGAGCAGATCGCGAATCAATTTTGATTGGGCGGTGGCATTCCGCTTTATGGCTTCGGCCATGCGCTGCAATTGGGCCGATTGCGTGATCTCATCGGTTCGCACCAGCAACTCTGAATAACCGAGAATCACGTTTAGGGGGTTGCGCAGCTCATGTGACATGACCGCGAGGAACTCGTCCTTCAAGCGGTTTGCATCTTCCGCCAACTCACGCGACTCGTGCTCGCGAATCAGTAACGCTTCGCGTTCAGCTTCCCCTGCCCTGCGCTCGGTGATATCGCGCAAGATTACCGTGAACAACTTTTGACCGCCGGCTTCCATGTGGGAGATAGAAGCTTCGATCGGGAATTCATCACCGTTGGATCGGACGCCACCAAGCGTGCCCAACGCGCCCATGCGACGAGTTGTAATTCCCGTGCTGCCAAAGTGTTCTATGTGAGTGCGGTGAATTCCGCGGAGTTGTAGAGGGATGAATCGATCTAGCGAACTACCCACGACATCACTTGAATCACAGGCAAACATTCGCTCGGCCGCGGGATTAAACAGCACGATCCGTTGCTCAGAATCGACAGCAATCACAGCATCCATTGCCGAACTAATCAGCCCAGACAATCTTTCCTGACTCTCGCGCAGCTCTTGTTCCGCTCGCTTGCGCTCAGTAATGTCGTTAAATGCTTTCAGAATAGTCCGAGGCTCACCCTCGGCATCTCGATCAAGTACCCATCTCGCCGCCAGAGTGAGGCGACGACCATCGCTGGCCGTGTGAACGACTTCTCCGGACCAGACGCCGTCGCGTTTCAGCTTCTCGAGAATCTCAGTATGCGGCTCAGAAAACTCCGTCTGCAGCAACTCGTGAAGGACTTTGCCGAACGCGTCTTCGCGTTTGAAACCGTAAAGTTCTTCCGCGCCGCGATTCCAGTACAGGATTACGTTGTTCCACCTGGTTAGGATGATCGCGTCGCTGCCGAGATCCAACAAGCGGGCTTGCTCGTGAATTTGTGCCTCGGCTTCTTTGCGCCGCCGATCCTGCCGGCTAATTGCGTTGCCTGTCCACCAAAGCAGCGCCACGAAGCATGCAATCTCAACGACTGTGCGAGTTGCGCTGCCAAACGCTAGGTCGTATAAGCCCCGCCGCTCGCCCGAGAGACGCAGGAATCCAATTACAATTGGCAAGACGATCAGCGCAGGCAAGATGCGGCGAGCAAGTATGCCGGCGGCGCTGTCTTCGGCAATGATTCGCACCGGGCCGTATTCAGGCGCGGTCACAACCAGCGCGACCGAAACTGCGAAGATGAAGGTAGCGGTTTGAAACGCGATTATCGTAACCGTCGGAATGGTGTACAGGCGGCTGGCGCCATACAGATAGCCGATGATCGAAAGCGTCGAGATGCTCGCAGTCAACGGACCAAGAATGGGAACAAGCGCCTTTGCACGGAAGCGACCGATCGAGACTTCTGACGTGCGGGCCAAAGAAGTGAGCGCGAGAGTGATGCCGATCAGAGTCCATGACGCGGCACCGGGCGGACCCATGCGCCCAGGAAACAGAACGCCGACTCGTCCCCATGTGCGCCCAAACATGAGTAGGTCATCGATGCGCAACTGAATCCCGGAGAGATATTCGATGTAGATAATGATTACTTGCTGCTAAAGCATCACCTTTTATATTTGGCCACCAACTGAGCCTCGGCCAGGACATGATTCCGCATAGCATCGAGCAAGTGGTCTTTTCTTGCGCCGGGATCAGCAGAGAGACTGGCATCCAGAGCATAGAGCTTGAACGAATACCGATGCTCATTGTCACCAGGTGGTGGGCATGCGGCGCCATAACCGAGCTTTCCGAAGCTGTTTGTGCCCTGGCGTGCGCCGATGGAAAGCACCGCATCATGGGGAAGACCTTCGTTTAACTCGCGGCTGCCGGCGGGTACGTTATAGAGCAACCAGTGTGTGAAGACGCCGCTGGGTGCATCGGGATCCTCGCAGATCAGCGCGAAGGCTTGAGTTCCATCGGGCACATCTTCCCACTCAAGCGGCGGTGAAACGCCTTCTCCATCACATGTGAAACGCGGCGGAAGTATACCGCCCTCATCGAAAGCTGTACTCGAAAGTTTCATCTTTCACACTCCTTTCCGGTTTTCCTTACGGTTCGGCTTAGAAGGAGGACTCTGTTTCTTAATAGGTAACAACTCAACCCAGGGGCTCTTTGTTCCTTGGATGTCTTAGCGCAGGCAAGTTTGTCATACCCTCTTTTTATCCTTCTCACGCACAGCCACGACAGAACATGGCGTAGTGCCACGTCCGGCGGAATTACTCAGGCCGCATGGGACTTCGAGATCTCCTCGACGACCTCCGCAATCTTCTTTGGTTCTGCGAGCCGCGTAGCGACGTCGGCCTGGGCGATGATACCGAGGATTTTCTTGTTAGTATCCACTACCGGGATGCGCCGCACTTGGTGTTCCTCCATTGAATCCAGAGCTTTCTGCAAGGCATCATCCGGCGCGCATGAGAATGCCCCAGTGGTCATTACGTCCTTTACCATGGTGTTCCGAACATCAAGAGACTCAGCAATGACCCTCAAAGCCAAGTCGCGGTCAGTGACAATGCCGAGCACGGTTTTCGTTTCCTCGTCGTCAATGACCGGAATCACACCGACATCCTCAGACTTCATCAGTTGGGCCGCTTTCTCTACTGGATCATCCGGCAGACAGCAGACAGGATTTTTCGTCATAATTTCTTTACACTTCATGCTGCTTTCTCCTTTCGATTTGCTCAACTCGCTTTTAGCTCATGCACGATCCCTCACTTCAGTCATGCCTGATCCGCGCGCTCAGTTGCCGAAGCAGGAGAAGCTAACTTATAACTTGGCCAGCTTTAGCGCTGGCGTAGCAGCGATTATGAGGAATCGCCCGTTACTTTTCTGATGAAGACAATCAACCGCACTCTGGGTGCCCGCATTTACAGACCGAATCGATCCTGCCTAATGCTTTCTTACAGTATTCACTGCAATACCCACCCGCAGATGGCGCCGCGCATTGGCAAGGTGGATTCGCGCAGGTATCTGTCTTCTCAGCCCGCTCCATTGCCATTTCCAGTTTCTGTTTCATATCAATAAATAGAACTTCGATCAGTCGCACCGCTAAGGCTTTTCGCACGGAAATGGAACACACTTCGTTTAGATCCGGTACAAGGAACTTGGCGGCTGCCCTAATCTCCTTCCAGCAAAGGAAGTAAGTCGCCTGTGCTGCCCGTCAGAAACGAAATTCTTTGTTGCTCTACCACGTAAACCACAGTCAACCTGCATACCAAATCCCTTTGGATGATCGCGTTTCGGAATCTCGGATTCGGAACAGCAGTTAAAAATCCATTCCCGGAACTGGTTGGCACCGCCTTTGCCAGATTGCCTCTGACGTAATTGCCAAAGTAATAACTTTTGAGGACGAGAGGAAGGGATTTGCAAATGTCAGTAGCTCGTGTAACCGAAATCAGCGCTACCTCTGAAAAAGGTTTTGAGGATGCGATTCAGCAAGGGATTGCCCGCGCGACCGAAACACTTCACGGGATCCGTAGCGCCTGGGTGAAAGAACAGGAAGTACAGATCGAAAACGGTAAGATCGCTGCTTACAAGGTGATTATGAAAATTACGTTCGTGCTCGATTAATGCCGAAACGAGCGGTCGCAGAAATCGATTAGCTTTCGATGTCGCTATCGGTGCGTTCATCTCAAACGCTCATTCAAGTGAAGTCACGCTGACGCAGCTGAGGGCAGATGAAGCAACAGAATGAATCTCTAAAAGAATATCGAGCCAAGCGAAACTCTCGCATCTCGCCTGAGTTATCGCCGTTGTTCGAGCACAAAAACTGGACGCGATCAAAATCAATCCCCTGATCGAGCGCGCAGTAGCCTGGATGCACTGCTGGAAGAGGAAGCTGCGGAAAAATAAGCGACGGTGTGGTTTCCGCTCCTCCGGTGGGAATCATAAAACTTCATAAAACAAAGAATCAGGAGGTCATGATGATAAAAAGACCGCGAATTGGAAGAGAAAGAAAAATTCGTGAATGAGGAGCTGGACGCGTTGGCGCAGGAGCTTGCCGATTCCAAACTAGATCACCGAACCGAGATTGACGGACTAAAGCTGGACCTGAAAGCAATGCAGCTCTATCTCAGTCAGATTCATCCAGATTTTGAAGATCAATTCAAATCGCTCCGGGAAAAAGTGCGCTTGGAGGTCAGTCCGGAATAAGCGAGACTAATTTTCGAAAGCGCACCTGTTGAGCTACGCATCAAGAGATCAGTTTTTCGAAACGGATCGCCTTACGTGAAAGATGGTGAAGATTCATCAGTCGCTCCAGCGAAGTGGCTCGCCTACATTCAGAGCGTCGCGGATTTTCGCTGAAGATAGTCCAGCTTCGAAGTACAAGCGGCTCTAAGGCGAAGAGGAATATTTTTGCTCGGTCGTTCATATCCTCCGCCCTACTTAACTAGTTAAGTTCAGTAAGCCGCTCTTAGTTGTGTCCGGAACGGATCAGGCCGCTTTACGATGTGCTTTTGGTGCTGTCGATTCGCCAATCTCCAGACGCCGCGCCTTTTGTTTCTCGTGTTGTGGAGCCTTCATCTTCACTTCCAAAACGCCGTTGCTAAAACTTGCGTCGGCGTCTTTCACATCGACTCCTTCCGGCAGTGGCAATCTACGATAGAACTTGCCGTAGCTGCACTCGCTGCGGTAGTAACCTTCACGCTTCTCTTCTTTTTCGCCGCGGCGCTCGCCCTCGATCGTGATCGCATTGTCGGCGACTTCGACTTTCACATCATCTTTAGTTAGGCCGGGTAGATCCGCCCGGACAATAAGTTCGCCATCGCGTTCCAGCATCTCGACCTGCGGCGACCACACTCCGCTGAATTCCCCTCCCAATACCGGCTTAACCCAGTCACGGGTTATATTGAAATCTTCAAACAATCGATCCATCTCTTCGGCGAAGCGGCGCATGAATGCAAACGGGGTGTTTTCTGACTGGCGCAGGGTTGGAGCAATTAGAATGCCGATCAGTTAGGGGTTAGCGACCTAGAGGAACGAAGAAACCAATGTGCTTTTCAAATAGTTTCGAATGATCTTCGACATTCGGTGCGAAGGAACGATCCGTGCGCGAAAGTGTGGCTTCTCAGGGTTAGAAAATCCAGGGTTTACCGCGAAACGGCATGAGAATTACTTAACAATTATCGTGGATACACCGACAAAGGAACAAACCTTCTGCCAACGCGTCGTCGAGGCTGCCAGGCTTCATCCAGATAAAGTGGCGATGATGATGATTGGGCCGAAGGGCGCCGAGACGATTACCTTCGGCTCAATGCTCTCGCAGATTCGCAGCATTGCTTATTGTCTGAGCAAAGAGCAAATAGCTTTCGGAGATCGCGTGGCAATCCTGGGGGAGAACCATCCTAATTGGGCCATCGCGTACTTGGGAATCCTTCATCACGGCGCGGTGGTGACGCCGCTCGATCCGGCCGCCACGACGAAGACGTTAGCGAACTTTCTGAAAGACGCTGAAGCGAAGCTCGCATTTGTCTCGCCCGCTTCGCTGGAAAAGTTCAACGCCGCTTGCGAAGAGATGGGTCGGCAGATTCCCGCGGTAGCTTTACGGCCGCTGGATAAGCGCGATGATGTGGCTCGCTTCGAAGATTGGTCAGCGACGGAGGTGCCAGAGGAATTCAATGCAGCTCCGCCGCCTGCGAAGTCTGACGATTTGGCGCTGCTGATGTACACCTCCGGCACGACTGGCGTGCCGAAAGCTGTGCCGCTCACTCATGGAAACATCTATGCGGAGAGCGATAAGATTCAGGAGGCCATGCACCTCAGCGACCAGGAGGTTCTATTAAGTCTTCTGCCGCTATTTCATGCCTTTTCACAAGTAGTCAATCTCTGGCTGGCCACGATCATCGGTGGCCAAGTGGTCTATCTGACGGAACTGAGCAGCACCGAAGTCGAACGCGGCTTGAAAGAAAGTAGGGCGACCGCGCTCATTGGCGTTCCGCGCTTGTGGTACCTCTTTCATGAAAAGATATTCGACGCAGTTCGCAGCAAACCTTGGCCGCTGAGAATTTTCTTCCGAGCGATGTTGAGGGTTAACGGTTCTTTACGCGATTGGTTCGGTGTTAATGCCGGACGCCTTTTCTTTAGACCCGTTCACCAGTCCTTCGGCGGCAAGTTGCGGCTCGCCGTTTCGGGAGGGGCCAGTTTCGATCCTGAAGTCGCTAAAGATTTTCACCGGCTCGGTTTCACTATCTTGCAGGGCTATGGCCTGACGGAGACTTCGGGAGCGGCAACTGTAACTCGCTTTGAAGATAACAAGGTTGGATCGGTCGGGACGCCGCTCAATGGCGTCGAGGTCAAGATCGATCAGCCGGATAAAGGCGGCGTCGGCGAAGTGCTGATTCGCGGGCCCATCGTCACGCCGGGTTACTACCACAACCCGGAAGCTAATCGCGAGGCATTTACCGCCGATCATTGGTTTCGTTCCGGCGACTTGGGACGTTTTGACAGCCAGGGACATCTCTACATTGTCGGTCGTAAGAAAGATGTGATCGTGCTGCCGTCAGGCAAGAACGTTTTTCCGGAAGACGTCGAAGCCCATTACGAACGCTCGCCGTTTGTCAATGAGATTTGCGTGCTCGGAATAAAAGATGAGGCCGCCGAATTCAAGGGTGGAGAGAAACTGTCCGCGGTCGTCGTTCCCAACTTTGAACACCTAAAGGCGAAGCAGATTGCCAATTCTAAAGAGTGGGTGGTTTGGGAGCTTGAAAATCTGGGACGTGAGCTGCCGGAATATCAGCGTGTGCATGACTTTGTTCTTCGGGCCCAGCCTTTGCCGCGCACGACGACGCGAAAAATCCGTCGCTTCGAATTGAAGGAGCAGCTCGAAAGCCGCGCCGGAGAAAAACGCGAAAAGGAAGAGATAGAGCTAACTGAAGATGACACCTCGCTGATGGAGTCGGTCGCCGGTAAGGCGATTGCAGAAGCGATCAAACAACACGCGCCGAAGGCTACAGCTATTCACCCAAGCATGAATTTGGAGATTGATCTGGGGCTTGATTCGCTGGCTCGGGCCGAATGCGTCGCCGGCATCGAACAAACGCTCGGCATTGAGTTCAACTCGGAAGAGGTGAGCCGGGCGCAAACGGTCGGCGAACTCATTAAATTGGCGAATTCGATTACCGGCGACAAGAAGTTGCCAACAAAAGAAGGTGCGTCCGAAAAGCGCGAATTCGCTTGGCATGATGCCCTTGACGCGGCTTCGGCAGATTCAGCAGAAGCGGAGAGTCTTCGCAAACGTAAACCCGTAACCATCTTATTCGCTTATCTCATACTGCGGTTGATTTATATAGCTGCGCGGCTTTTGTTTGGGATGGAAGTGAAAGGAATCGAGGTCCTGGAGCAACTCGATCCTCCGTATTTGATTTGTCCGAACCACCAAAGTTACCTCGATCCGTTTCTGGTCTGCGCAACTTATCCGCGCCGCGTGCTCGGTAATGTTTTTCATGTGGGAGCCGCAATGTACTTTACGAAGGGCGTCCCGGCCCAGCTTGCGCGCCTGGTCAACGTCATACCCATAGATCCCGATGCGCAATTGTTGAGCGCGATGCGTGCCGCCGCCGCCGGACTCCGTTCCGGCAAGATTCTCAATATTTATCCTGAAGGGCAACGCTCATTCGACGGCCAACTAAAAGAGTTCAAGAAAGGGGCCGCTATTCTGGCTTCGGAGCTGAAGCTGCCAATCGTCCCGGTCGCCCTGGATGGAACTTATCGCATCTGGCCCCACAAGTCGTGGCGGCCTCATCTGGCCAAAGTCAAAATCAGCTTCGGTGAGCCAATCGACCCGAAAGAGGTTACGGCCGACGAAAAGGATGATGAGATCGTTTACGAAAAAGTGACCGCCGCGGTGAAAGAAAGAATTCAGCAGATGCTTGACGAGATGCGCGAGAAACGCGCATGAACCGCAACAAGACAATGGCACTCTGTCATGACGAATGCGCCTAAAGTGTCTCGATGCGTTGGTGTGTAACGAAAGAGTGCATAATGAGTTCAACCAAAAGCAAAACAGCATCGAAAGCAATCCCTCGTCATAGGCCGGACGAGAACGTGAGATGCTGAAAAAAAAGCTTAGTGTGCTAATGCTTAGCGCCTGCTTCGGAATCCTATGGTCCGGCCTGAATGACTGCGTCGCTCAAGGCGGCAACGCAGTGTTTCGGCAAATCTTTCGAGATAAAGCAGAGCTTCCGGAAAGCGATCTCACTGCGCTGGACCAGGGCGAGACTGTCATAAAACTATTGAACGCGCGCGATAAACGAGAGATTGCGATGGGCGGCGCCGTGCGCGTTCAAGCGTCGGCGGAAATCTTTCTTCAATCCTTCCGCGAAAACATGACTCGTAAAAGCAATCCAGCCATCCTCGAGATAGGAAGTTTTGGAAATCCGCCCTCACTTGACGATCTGCAAGGCCTCACGATCGAGAGTCGCGATATTGAGGACCTGAGACAATGCGTGATGGGAAATTGCCGTCTGAAGTTGTCGGCGATGATGATCGATCGTTTGCAAAAAGAGATAGATTGGAGTGCGCCAGACTATCCGATTCACGTTACTCAACTTCTTAAGCAAATGCTGATCGATTATGTACGCGATTATCTCGCCCGAGGAGATGCGGCGCTGATTCAATACGATGATAAAGCGGAGCCAATTCGGCTGGCTGACGAACAACACGAGTTGTTGGCGTCCTCAAGCTATCACGCACTAGCTGACCCAAATAGAGATGCAAACAATCTTTCGAAATCTGAAGCCATGCTGGTTGATAACGCGTTCGTATGGTCGAAGATCAAGTTCGGCTTAAAACCAGTCATTGCGGTTAATCACATCATGATTTACCAGCGCCCGCAGAACACAGGTGCGCAAATTCTAATTGTATCGAAGCAGATTTACGCCAACCATTATTTTGATTCATCGCTCGGACTGACGGCATTCATTAATATTCCGGGCTCAACTCCTAAAACGTATCTACTTTATGAGAATCGTTCGCGCGTTGATGGACTCGGAGGCGTGTTCGGTAAGGTTAAACGCGGCATCATTGAGGACAAAGCTGTAAGCAGTCTTGAGTCTATCCTGCAACATTCCCAACGAAGTCTCGACGCCCGCGCTCCAAACCTGGGCGATTCTTCGCAGGCGTCGGTCGGCCTCGAACGGAAATGGCCACGATGGAGTTCGCCGTCTTGAAATCTGTTGGTTTTAGCGATTACCGTGTTCGCCGTTTTATTAGGATTGCGTGGTTATGCATGGAAAGTCTATCAGCGCAATTACAGACCTTTAAAAATAAATCAAGGCTTCGCTGCCGAGAAAAGGAGACCTTACGATGGCTAAGTGCGAGGTGTGTGGCAATGATTATTATTTGTCGTTCGAGGTTATAGCAGCTGGTAATCATCATACCTTCGATAGCTTCGAGTGTGCGATTCACAAGCTCGCGCCTGTCTGTGATCATTGCGGCTGCAAGATCATCGGACATGGTGCAGAGGCCAATGGCAAATTTTTCTGTTGCGCTAATTGCGCCCGGCGGGCAGGTGTAGTGGAAGTGAAGGATCGGGCCTGACAATGTGGATTAGATGGTCTTCAGCCAAGATATAGCGTGACTTCTCATCGGTATCCGCAAATATTTCCACCAGAACTTTTGGACGGGGAGTTGGTAATTCTTCCCAAGCATGTTTTATTTCTCGTGAAATAGCGAGTGCGGCGGTTGGTTGAACTCCAGAAATGATTTCCACCCAGGTATCTCGATGATGGAGGTAGCAACTCCATCCGTTATCAACGCGATACAATCGCATCAGCCTGCCAGCAGCGTTGAGTTTCTCTTCCAGTCTCCACGCCGCCGCAAATGTCCTGTGAGGGTCGCGTAGATCCTCCTCATCCCACAATCCAAGCTCAATTAGTTCACTTCTGTAGTCCATCGTAAGGCGGTCGTATCGTTGGATGCGAGATATTTTGTCGGTTTGTGACTGTGAGAGAGTGCCGGGCGGTGGTGAGGGGACGCCCGAACACTCTGACTGCCGATTAGTAGTCCATATCGGCGCCAGGCAGTGCGCCGGCAGCCTTTTCTTTCTTCTCCGGCACTTCGGCCACAACTGCTTCGGTGGTCAGCAAGAGGCTGGCGATCGAAGCGGCGTTTTGCAGTGCAGTGCGTGCGACCTTTGTTGGATCAATCACGCCTTCGCGCACGAGGTCGCCATATTCGTCAGTTGCGGCGTTGAAACCGAAGTAGGCAGTCTTATCCGCGCGGACTTTCTCAACGACGATCGAGCCTTCGTGACCGGCGTTCAGTGAGATTTGTCTCAATGGCTCTTCCAGAGCCCGGCGAACGATCTGCACTCCGATCTGCTCATCTGTGTCTTCGAGCTTGAAGTTGTCGAGCGCCTTCTGAGCGTGGATGAAAGTCACGCCGCCGCCCGGCACGATGCCTTCTTCAACGGCCGCGCGCGTGGCGTGCATAGCGTCTTCGACACGGGCCTTCTTCTCTTTCAGCTCGGTCTCGGTTGCCGCGCCGACTTTAATGACGGCAACGCCCCCGACCAGCTTGGCCAGACGCTCCTGCAACTTCTCGCGATCGTAATCAGACGTGGTCTCTTCGATCTGCGCGCGGATTTGCTTGACGCGACCTTCAATGTCGGAACGCTTGCCGACGCCTTCGATGATAGTCGTGTTGTCCTTATCGATTACGACTTTCTTGGCACGGCCCAGGTCCTCAACTTTCACGTTCTCAAGCTTGATGCCGAGATCTTCCGAGATATTCCTGCCGCCGGTCAGAATTGCGATGTCTTGCAGCATCGCCTTGCGGCGATCGCCAAAGCCGGGTGCCTTCACTGCACAAGCGTTCAGGATACCGCGCAGCTTATTGACAACCAGCGTCGCCAACGCTTCGCCTTCGACGTCTTCAGCGATTATCAGGAGCGGCTTGCCTTCGCGGGCGACCGTTTCCAGCAATGGAAGTAGATCGCGCAGCGCACTGATCTTCTTTTCGTGGATCAGGATCAGCGGATCTTCGAGTACACTCTCCATTCGCTCTGCGTTGGTCACGAAATACGGAGAGAGATAACCACGATCGAATTGCATACCCTCTACTACATCCAGTTCGGTGTGCATAGTCTTCGATTCTTCAACAGTGATAACTCCGTCTTTGCCGACCTTGTTCATCGCTTCCGCGATCAGTTCGCCAATCGTGCGATCGCCGTTAGCCGAGATGGTTCCCACCTGGGCGATGGCCTCGCCCTTCACGGGCTTCGAGAGATTCTTGATCTCCTCAACCGCGCGCTCGGTCGCCTTCTGAATGCCACGCTGCACCGCCATCGGGTTAGCGCCGGCGGCGACAGTTTTCAAGCCTTCACGAAAGATAGCCTGGGCCAGCACCGTGGCCGTGGTGGTTCCGTCACCGGCGACATCGGAAGTCTTCGAAGCTACTTCGCGCACCATCTGCGCGCCGACATTCTGAAGCTTATCTTCTAGTTCGATCTCCTTCGCGACGGTCACACCATCTTTCGTTACCGTCGGCGAGCCGAACTTCTTCTCGAGTACGACGTTGCGTCCCTTCGGACCAAGAGTCACTTTTACCGCATTTGCGAGTGTGTTCACGCCATCGAGAATGGCATGGCGCGACTGCTCGCCGTGAATAACCATTTTCGCTGCCATATCAGTCTTACCTCCATGATTTCTTTACTCGATTTCTTCGTAGATCTTGATTCTTTCCTTACCTGCCAGCAGTCTTTGCCTTTGCGGTGGTGGTGAAGACGCCAAGGATTTCATCCTCACGCATGATCAGATATTCCTGGTCGTCGATCTTCACTTCCGAGCCGCTGTATTTTCCAAAGAGCACGCGATCACCCGGTTTCACATCGAGCGGCTGACGCGTGCCATCCTCGCGAAACTTGCCTTCACCGGCGGCGATTACCTCGCCCTGTTGCGGCTTTTCCTTCGCAGTGTCGGGAATGATGATTCCACCGCGCATCTCTTCCTGCTCGTCCAGCCGCTTGACGAGCACGCGGTCGTGGAGTGGACGAATTGTTGTGGTCATATCGTCTTTCTAACGCCTCCTAAATGAAAAGTTTTGCCGGTCCGCCTGCTGCCGATTCTCGAAATGAGCGGCCACGCCGAGCTGCCGACTTTTGACCCCGAACCGCACGGGCCGAGGTTGGACTTCCCTGCTCAGGACGCCCATTTTAATTACCAAATATATTCAACGCGTTGCCCGTTGTCAAGAGGCTTGACAGGGCAACGCTCATATTTTATATTGCATCCCTAGGCATGGTTGACGGTGAGAAAGTAGCTTGGACCAAGGCTCAAATTAATCAATATTCAGGAGGTGGAAGCTTATGAATAATCTGATGTTGCGTGATCCGTTGCTGCAAGATCCGGTTACCAATCTGCTTCCTTCGATTTTTTCGAGGCAGATGAACCGGCTATTTCAACACTCATTCAACTGGGACACCGGTCTGTCGAGCGCCGCGAACGGCCCGGCAGTCAATGTCTATGAGACCAAAGATGAGTACATCTTCCAGGCTGAACTGCCCGGCTGGAAACGCGACGAAGTGTCGATCAATTTCGAGAATCAGACGCTGACACTCAGCGGACAGCACGAACTGCTGGCCGACGATGGTCGGCAGTATCATCGCGTCGAAGGTTTCTATGGCCAGTTCACTCGCTCATTTACGGTACCCAGTTTAGTTAACTTCGACCGGGTGGAGGCCGAATTGAAGGATGGCGTTTTGACCATCCATCTGCCGAAGCGTGAGGAAGCCAAGCCTCGCCAGATCGAGGTGAAATCGGTGCAGTAAGACGAAATCACAAAATCTTCTTCGAGCTTGCGTGTTAGAACCCGAGTGGGAATCAAGCTTGGATAAGCGAAGGCCGCAAGCTCCGTAACGGACTTGCGGCCTTTGCTTTTTGGGAATTCGATTTGGGAGGGCTAAGCATCATGAAGAATTCCAGAATTGTTTTCATCAGATGGACCGCTGTATTGGTTGTGATTGCGATAGCGATCTATTCGGTGCTCTTGAGTCTGCGGATCAAGTCGGCCGAGCGGACCGACATCAACGTTCCGCCGCAACCGAGCTACGTGACTTCGGTTAACCGTCAACGTCCGGAGATTAACATTGAGCGGCTGTTGAATTTGGATGACCCGAAGGGTTTTGATTCCGATCTGACCTCGCTCTTGACACGGGAACGGGAGCGGCAACGAGCAACGGAAAACCCAAACGCTGTCAGCTACGAACCGGTTGCATCCGTCTCGCATGATCAGAAAGGAGACCGTAACCAATGAAACAAGAAATCTTCGGTATGCGACAGGCCAACGGAGATTGGTTTGCACTGGAGCTGGAGGATCAACGTCGCGTGCTGGTGTTTCACAGTCTGGTGGGAGCCTGGCGAGCACGGGCGAAGAATGATGAGTTGATGCTCTTCTGGCCGGCGCCGGTTGATGAGCGTGCGTTGGCCGAATTCGCCACCGCCAACGACGGGCGTCCGGTTAGTTTCTGGTTAGTGGATGAAGACGACCCAGGCGCTGACCTGCGATGCGGTCATCCACTTGAGTATACGCAACTGGCCACGCTTGAACGATTGAAAGACTTGCCGCTGCGCACCAAAAGCAGATGGGAATCTAATCAGGCGGCAGGAGGTCAAGCGTGGGCATTCTGATGACAGGGAGTGAGGTGAGCCGAAGATGAAGTTTGAAATCGACTCCTACTTTGAGCCTGACATCGCGTGGGTGGGCGAGATCAATCGCCAAACACTAAAGCTGGAAGAGATGACCCGCGTGTTACCGGCCGCAATCACTCAGCTTACCTGTTCGCTATGGCGCGGGGTGAACACCAACGCGGGCATCACTCTAACGCTAACCATCGAGGGCCGGGAATTGACGACCCGCGCAGAAGATTCGTCGCCAGTAATCGCGACGCGACGAGCATTCGCAGACTTGAGTAGCAAGGTTGCTACGGTCATCGAAGAACGCAGGATCGAGGGATTCTGGCGGCGCACCAGCCGCGATCGATCTGCGACTGAGAAGGTTCGTAGGAAAGAAACGCCCACGACCAGAAGCGAAGCTGCAGCCAGCATCGACCGGGAACTTAGCGCACTTTACAACTTCGTCCGCCGTGAAATCGCCGTAGCTCAGGCTCAGGGCGATCTTCATCGGGGAACCGTGACGGTCGAAGAGATTGTAGATGAAGTTGCCCTCACGGCGATGCAAGAATTCGAAGAACGGCCCGCAGGCCTGAGCTTTCGTCCGTGGTCCTTTCAATTGGCGCTGGATGTGATTAAGCGCAAGAAGTACGAGATCGAAAGCGAACGGAGCGCCCTAACGTCCTTTGAGGACAAGAATTCAGGTGAGCCAGCGGCACTCGAAGACGAGATTTATGACTTCTACCAGCCGGACCACGATCTCTGTCTCCGAGACCTCATTTCGGATGGAAGCTTGCCGACGCCGGAAGAAGCGCTGGCGCACCGTGAATTTCAGCAGCACATAAATCGGGCGCTGGCCCAACTGCCACGCCGCTGGCGCGAAGCCTTCGTGTTGTACAGCGTCGAGGGCTTGACGCTTGAGGAAGTCGCCCGAGTCACGCGCCAGCCCGTGGACGCCACGCGGCGAGCCGTCGAACTGGCGCGTGAGTTGTTACGCGCCGGTTTAGCGGAGGCGGGTGTCAAGCCAACCAAGCAAGAATTACGAAGGAAGGCCGTCGCATCATGATGACCTGCGAAGTTGTGAGAACGCACTTGTCGTCTTTTATGGATGGAGCGCTACCTGGAGGCACGATGGCGGACGTGTGGAAACATATCAATCGCTGCCGTTCGTGCCACGAACTCTACGACGCGCTTTACCTTGCCGACGAATTTTATAGCGCGGTTGCGACACATGCGGTGCCGGATGAGTACCGCGACTCTCTGCGGGCGCGCATGGATGAAGTTGTTCGAGATGAAACAAGCGCCGCAACTCTGCAGAGATAGCGCGCACCTAAAGTTCAATATTAGCTGGGAGAATTCATAGGAGGTGAAAGGACATGATGAAAGAAGTAACTAAAGGACTCATCGTTCTACTCACGTTAATTCTAACATTCGCACAACCATTTGCGGCTGACAGCGCGAAAGTGTTTGCGCAGCAAAAGGTCAGCCACACTCGCGGTACACGAAATACTGAAACGGCAATTTCACCATCGCTGCTCGCGTCCGAGGTTCGGCACCGTTTGGTGATGCTTCCCTACTACGACGTGTTCGACTGGCTGGAAGGAGAGGTTAAGACGGACGGCACGCTCGTCCTGCGTGGCCAAGTAGTCAGACCCACGTTGAAGTCGGATGCGGAAAAGAGCGCTGGCAACGTAACCGGCATCAAGCGCGTCGTCAACGAGATTGAGGTTTTGCCGCTCTCGCCGAATGACGATCAATTGCGCGTGGCTCTCTACCGTGCGATTTACAAGTTCGATTCGCCCCTCTTCAGGTACGCAACCCGTGCGGTGCCGCCGATTCACATCATCGTGAAAGGCGGACGCGCGATATTAAAAGGCGTGGTGGCTACCAAGGCGGATAGCGATCTGGCTTATATGGCGGCGCGCGGCGTGCCCGGCTTGTTCGAAGTAACGAACGAACTTCGCGCGGAAGATCAGATGCCACGATGAGTTTTGAAATACCTATTTTGTAAATGAGGAGGTGGAAATCATGGCCAAGGAAAACAATGAGAAGGAAGGTAATCGCAAGCGATAACCCGGAAAGGCGATCAGAATACCGCGCTGGCCCGAAGCGACGAGTGGCTGCCGTCGGTGCTCAATCGCAGGCCCTTCGCCTTCATGCGCCGCTTCGCTGAAGAGAAGGATCGTCTGTTTGCAGACTTTGCCTTTGGACGCGATTGGTTAACGCCGAGTTTCGGCTCCAGAGCCTTCGGTGAATTTGGCAATACCGTCTGGTCGCCGCAGATTGAAATGTTCGAGCGCGACGGACAACTAACCGTTCGAGCCGATCTGCCTGGACTGACCAGGGATGACCGTCAAGGTCGAAGTCACCGACAATGCCATCAACCTTTCCGGCGAGGGCAAGAGCGAACATGAGGAAAAAGGCGAGGGCTACTATCGCAGTGAGCGTTCGTACGGCAGCTTCTATCGCAGCATTCCGCTGCCTGAAGGAGTGAACGCCGACGACGCCAACGCGACCTTCAACAATGGCGTCCTTGAGATAACCATGACGGCGCTACAACGCGCGTCGCGCGATCGTCGCCTCGAGATCAAGGAAGGCAGTAGCAATGAAGGACAAACGCGTGCGAAATCTCATGCGTCTGGCCGCTGATTGACTGGGTTCGGCAACCACGTGCGCTCGGCATGTGGTTGCCACTAGTTAAAGACACGTTAAGAAGGAGGTTTATAAAATCATGTTGCACCAAAGAACAAATCAAGCGCGAGGCTTGTTGCTCGCCGTCTTTTTGACGTTTTCATTTGTTAGCTGCAAGGCGCAGACGTTATCGCGAGCTTCGTCGACATTGTCGTTACCCGAAAGCGCGAGCGCCGCGCCGCAGAATTCTTACGCCGCAGTTGTCAGTCGCGTGATGCCCGCGGTCGTCACAGTGCGCTCCGATCGGCGAGTGCGCGCCGCACAGCAGTTCCCTTTCTTCGATGATCCCTTCTTCCGCGACTTCTTTGGCGATCGTTTCCGAAATGCACCCAAAGAGTCGCCCGAAATACTTCAGCGCGGAGTAGGCTCTGGCGTGATCGTCAGTTCCGACGGTTACATTCTGACTAATCATCACGTCATCGATGGCGGTGAGGGCATCAAGGTAGATCTCAGTGATGGTCGAACGCTGGACGCAAGAGTGATTGGCTCAGACAAGCCCAGCGATCTGGCGGTACTCAAAATTAACGCCGCCAATCTTCCGGTACTGCCCCTGGGTGACTCAGACCGTGTAAAAGTGGGCGACGTGGTGCTCGCAGTCGGCAACCCTTTAGGTGTGGGCCAGACTGTGACGATGGGAATTATCAGCGCCAAAGGACGTCAGACCGGCATCAGCAACGGCAGCTTTGAAGACTTTCTGCAAACTGATGCGGCCATCAATCAGGGGAACTCTGGCGGCGCGCTGGTGAACACGAAAGGCGAACTGATTGGGATTAACTCGCAGATACTCTCGCCTACTGGCGGCAGCATTGGCCTGGGCTTTTCGATCCCCTCGAACATGGCTTGCAACGTAATGGATCAGTTGACCCGAACGGGAAAGGTCCGTCGCGGTCAGCTCGGCATAATTGTCCAGAAAGTCTCTACCGACATCGCTTCGAGTTTGGGACTTAAGGAAGCGCGCGGAGTGATTATCAGTCAGGTGCAAGCCGGAAGCGCCGCTGAACGGGCGGGACTTAAACAGGGAGACATCATCGCCGCCCTCAATGGGGTGGCGGTCGATACGCCAAATGCCTTTCGCAACCAGATAGCCGGCTCTGGGCCGGGTACTGACGTGCGTCTCACCATTCTGCGCGACGATCGCGAACAGCAGATAACCGCGAGGCTTGGAGAGTTTCGTCCCGAAACCGCAGAGAACAGCGATGGCGCGACCGGCGACGGCGTAGGCAGGACCAACACGGGAAAACTCGGCATTAGCGTCGAGCCCTTAACCCCTGAAGTCAGATCGCAACTAGGTTTGCCAGCCACGACGCAAGGAGTGCTAGTCGGGGAAGTTGATCCCGTTGGACCAGCGGCTCATGCGGGTATTGAACGTGGAGATGTCATAGAGCAGATCAATCGGCAACCGCTGCGTTCGGGAACTGACGTCAAAACCGCACTGGAACGATCCAGCAATCGGCCGGCGCTCCTGCTTATTAACCGTCGCGGGGAGAGTCTGTTCGTAACGGTCACGCCGCGAGCGTGACTCGCAGCGATGGGTTCAAAGCCTCGGCGTTTTTCATTGCGTGTGCGGTATGCATCAGGCATACGGATCTCCGATTGACGGCACCTGCACCCACGAGATTCGAAAGTATCCCTGGGATTCGTTGATCAGCCCGGCGACGTATAATCCGGCGCTCACCGCACTGATTGGTCCAGTCAAGACATAGTCAAACATTAGCGCTGAGACTGAAAACTTTGCCGCCGTGCTGCCCATCGCTTTGCATACCACTCGGTAAGCTCCACCGCGCGCGAACATGCTGCAACTCTCGATGTAAACTGCTCGCACCGCGTATGAGAAAAGCATGATTACCAGGATGAACCACGGCGCCGCCCTTGCCGATCGCCTGCTCTGAAATTGCTCCAACGTAATAAGCCGAAGAGCCGAGGTCGCTGAGAACAATAGTCGCCCGCTCGCCAGAAGGAGACAAACGGGACCATGACCGTTGCGGGAACAACGAACTTCTTTAGAACTGAGGGCCGTTAGTGTTTCACTTTTCTCCGAACATCACCTGAAACGCTTTGAAAAAGTGTTTTTGGTTATGAGGTAAACATCCCCTTCGCTACCAAATTCGCCGAAGGCCGGGCGCTTTCCATTATCGATCGCTTTGATCGTCGGACGACCGATGTGCGCATAGACCAATCTTCTTATGCGATATTTTTGAGCGTCATTGGCTACCTGTTCAACCGATGCGTGACCGCCCACGCTCCCGCGAAAAAGAATTGGCCGTTTCCACGCCGCAGCTTCAGCAAACATTAAATCTGCTGCTTTGGCCCAACGCGGAAATTTCAGAAACTCGGGCGCCCAAACAATCTTTTTGCCGTTCGCCTCGATTGCATAACCATAAGCGTCATGGGAAGTGTGAACAACTGTGTGAGGCTCGATAGAAAGTCCATCAGAAGAATATTTATCCACCGCCGGTTCAAGATCCCTCTCTCGACAAGCCTTGCGAATCTTCGAGATTAGTTCGCCGTGCTCATCCGTAACCAGCCAGGCAGCAAGTTTTTGCTGCGGCACTGCGTCAGGCCCGCCATCGATCAGAAGACGCACACGGCCATATTGGACCAGCAAGCCGGCCGGTTCATAACGAGGCGAGTTCATTGCCCCGACACCGAGCAGAGTTAATCTTAGGGTGTGTGAATTCTTGCGCGGCATTGTGGTCGTTTCAAAGGTGATCGTTGAGCCGAAGCCAATTGGTGGCCGCATGACTGTTCTGCCACTGGCTGTTCCGAGTATCCAGAACTAGATGTGTAGCTTCGGAAGAATGGTGAGCTGGTTCAAGTTCCCATCGCTGTCGTAGGTACGTTTCCCAGGTCGCATCAGACAGCCCGTCTTTAAGAGATTCGCGCCAATCGAGTCGATCATGAATAAGCTCTGGCGGGGATTGGCACTCGATCAATCGGTAGTTTGCGCCATTCGTCGCCGCCAGTTCACGTACCGGTCCTCGATCTTTCGCGCGCTGAAAAGTCGCGTCAAGAATCACACCCTGATCCTGCTGCAAAAAAGCGAGTCCTTGTTTCAGAAGAACTTGATAAGTCCGCCGACTGGCCTCGGCGCTGTACATTCCTTCACCGTAACCCGATGCTCCGGTTTCTTTTCCGAAAAGCGATTTGCGAACGGCATCGCTCGAAACCACGCGCAAGCCTAACTCCTCTGCGATGGCCCGAGCCACGGCAGTCTTTCCAGTTCCAGAAAGTCCGGCAACGGCGATGACGGTTGGCTTCGTTAAAGGCGCGGCATAACGCCTGGCGAGATCGAAATAATTCCTGGCGCGCGAGATGTCAGCTTCATGTTCAGCTTCGTTGAACTCCGACTCGTCAAGCCGAAAACTGAGGACCTTTCCCCGAACGTATGCGCGATAACACTTATAGAACGGAAGGAGAATGAAGAGCCGCGGATCGCTGGTGTGCGCTTGATAGCGTTCACTGAAATGGTAGCTGAAATCCGGCCTCCCTCGCGCGTGAAAATCCATCGAGAGAAACGCGACTTCGCTCGCGATATCACCGCAGCGAAATCTTTCGTTGAATTCAATGCAGTCGAAAATGCAGATGCCGTTGGTGACGCAGATGCTCTCGCAGCGAACATCGCCATGACCGTCGCAGATTCGTCCATCTTGGACGCGGCCTTTGAATAGCTTATCCAGATTGTCGAACCAACGAGAGGTTTGCGCACGAATGAGATCAAATTCCTGAGCCGTTATCGTGCGGCCGACATAAGGAACGGTCTGAGAGAAATTCTCTTCCCAGTTAGTTCGAATTATTTCCGGGCTGCCATAGGAATCGATTTCAGGTCCTCGCCCTGCCTCCTGATGAAAGCGGGCCAGCCTGTCGGCGATCCTATCAACGATGGATTCAGTGAGGACATTACGCGCGATCATTCGATCGACCATGCAATCGTCGGGCAGCCTCTTCATTAAGACGCCGTAATCGACGATGCGGCCTTGATCGGAAAATTGGAATCCCGTCTTGGTCTCAACAATTGGTTGCACGCGAAGATAAATATCCGGGCAGAGTCGTCGATTTAAGTTGATCTCGGCCTCGCAAGCGCGAAGGCACTTCTCCAGCGTCGTGTAATCCAGAAAACCAAAATCAACAGGCTTCTTCAGCTTGAGCACATGTCGCCTGCCGAGCAACAGCACTGAAATGTGAGTCTGGATCATCTCAACGGGGTGATCGTCCGGTGCCCAGCCGGAAGCACTGGGGAGGCTGTCGACCATCGCAAGCCATGATTCATTATCGGCGCGCAGGTCCGTATGATGAACTTTCATGCGTGCTCCTAACGGCCATTCCCAGATATGATTTGGGAGGATTTTCTGCGAGCCGAGTCGATCTTAGTTTCTTTTGTCTGCTTCGGGCGCACGACCTCGACTGAACATGGCGCATGAGCGACAACAGACTGAGCTACGCTGCCTAAAAGCAATCACTTGATTCCCGTATAGCCGTGTGAACCAACAACGATCAGATCGGCATGCCATTCCGTGGCCTCGTAAATAATCACTGAGCGAGGATCACCGTGACGGATTGCGGTCTCCACCGTGACTCCGCTTGCTTGCACCGCTTGGGCGGCTTCATTAGCTAGTCGTTCAGCCTCTTGTCCATCAGGCGACGAGTCTCTTCAAGACCGCCCGCTGCATACAATTCAACGGCGGTCGGCACGGCGTCCCGAACCACGGAAAGCACCCGCACGGTTGTTCCCGTAGGCCATGGACGTCTTTCGACGCCTTCCGCAGCAGCAGCGGAGTATGATGAACCATCCACGGCCAGAAGTACTTTCATGCTTCCCATTTGCGCGGCAGCACTGCCGTTGGTGATCTTCGCCATGACTTTTATTTCCTGTTAATGCGAATTAAAACACGCATTCACTGATGCCGCTCCGATGCATACCACCTCAACCAGCCGCTGACTTTGAAATCTCCTCGATGACTTCGGCAGTTGTCTCCGGCTCATGTGTGCGAGTCGCAATATCTGCCTGGGCGATGATTCCAATGATCCGATTATCATCGTCCACTACGGGGATGCGCCGGACCTGATACTTCTCCATGGCATCAATCGCATGTTGCAAATCATCGTTGGCATGACAAGTAACTGGGTTACGGGTCATCACCTCTTCAACCGGAACGGCAGAGATTTGACGCGCCTCGGCAACTACTTTCACTGCCAGATCGCGATCAGTTACTATGCCGAGCAGCCTTTTGGTTTCATGATCCGCCACGACGGGCACTGGTCCGACGTCTTCATCTTTCATCAACTGAGCCGCCTGATCCACCGTGTCACCAGGCAAACAGCACACTGGGTCTTTTGTCATTATGTCTTTGCACTTCATTACTGTTTCTCCCTTGGGTTCATCGACCCGCCTATAAGCGCCACTCTCGCCTTCTGAGCCGCCGCCAATCACGCCGAGATCTTCTCCTAAGTAGATCAATTCAGATCCGCCTGAATCTTCATAGCCTGCGGCACCACGATCACCCTGTCCCCACGAGGCTTCGCCGTGGACCATCGCTTCAGGACTTGCCTCCTCGAGTGCAGAAACGGGATAGACACCCGATTTTTCGATCTCATCTCTGCGTCCCTGGCCGCCACCCGGCTGACCACTTTCTCGTTTGCGTTGTTCCGGTTGGCTCATTTTTCGATCATCTCTAGTCGATTTGTGATTCATCTTCATATTCCTTTTTAAGACATCCCGAAGTGGAAAAGCCGGCCACCAAGTTAATGACCGGCCTTTCCATGCCGTTCACGCATTTGGAAGCAACTCGCTTTGAGCTACAGATGGAAGCGCAGCGGCGAGACCTTCTTGTCCTTCATTGGTCTTCATTGCTAAATTGTTCGACTCTGAAGCTCCACTGTTCGGTTCCTATCGGTACATGTACTTCGACCCTACACACCCGCACGAGAATGCTGGATTATGGACATCTCTTGATTATGCAAAGGCGAACCGCAAATGGAGTGCCAAAGTAAATCCGTTGGCGACCCTTCAACTCTCCCTGTTAGGAAAACAATATGAGAAGGAAAAAATGAAAGATGGTGGACCTTCATTTACCGACCCGCGTTGAGTGGTCGTGAGCAATTTGCATTGAAAACTCCGGTGGGACCGAACGCGGGAGAAATGTCACGAAGATTAGAGGTAACAACTCGTTCCGCTGGACTGACAGTTGACTTATCTTCGATGAAATCTCCGATTTGCGATTCTCCACTTTCGCCGATCGGTGTCTCGAGGGAAAGCGGCTGCTGTTTAAGCTTGAGTGCTTTATTCGCCTTTTCTACGGTGATGTCCATTCTCTTCGCGATCTCCTCAGCAGTAGGTTCGCGTCCCTTGTCCCGCACCAACTCACGCGTAACACTTGTAACCTTATTGATTACCTCAATCATATGGACTGGAACGCGGATGGTGCGCGCCTGATCTGCGATCGCCCGTGTGATTGCCTGGCGAATCCACCATGTTGCATAAGTTGAGAACTTGTAGCCGCGTCGCCAGTCGAACTTTTCCACGCCTTTCATCAAGCCGAGATTTCCTTCTTGGATCAGATCGAGAAAGTGCAAGCCCCGGTTTTGATATTTCTTGGCGATCGAGACAACCAGACGCAAGTTAGCTTCGGTCAGTTCGTGCCGGGCCTGACCAGCCTGTGCCTCGCCGATCACAATCATCTGATGCGAACGCTTGATCTCCACAGAGGAAACATGGTGCTGGGCTTCGATGTTTTTTAGCTGGCGTTTGGCCGCTGCAATATGTTGTTTGAAATCCTTTGCAGCTTCCGCTTTCACGCGTTTGCCGCCGAGCTTTTCAGAGTGACTTTGGACCTGGCGCTCAAGCACGCGGGTTTCGTTATGAACCGTAACGATAGCCTTGATGAGGCGCTGCCGCGCTTCTTCTTTTAGGCGCAGACCGGCAATTTCTTGCGCGATTTCCAAGCGCGTCCGTGCCAGTTTGCGTTTTAGTCTCAGAAGCCTTTTTGAGCTTTTGGCTCGCGTAAGTTTCTGCTCTCGATGCAATTGTTCGAACTCTTTAAGTCCTCGTCCGTACAGCTTGCCGACATTCTGAATACCTTCGATGGTCCATTGAAGATATTCTTCGGATTTGTCTTCTTGTTCCTCAGCCTCCATTTGATCTGAGAAGCTAACGATGTCGCGGATCGCCAGACAGCCGGCTTCCAGCTCAACGCCGATTTTCAGGAGTTCAGCTACAGCTATCGGAGAGCGGGTAATTGCTTTCTGGGCGCGGTTTTGTCCCCACTCAATTCGTTTGGCGATTGCCACTTCCTGCACGCGAGTAAGTAACGGCACCGTGCCCATTTCGCGCATGTAAAGCCTGACCGGATCCGCAGTCTTGTCCAGTTCGCCAGCCGAGAGGTCGAGTTCGTGTTCCTCAGGCAGGGAGTCGCCGGGTTCATCAAACCCGGACGTCGAGACGTCTTCATCCTGAAGCCCCTCCTCACCGACTCCAGATTCTTCCAGTTTCTGAAGCACCTTATCGATGTTGTGAGGCACTAGAGAATCTTCCAGCACGCCGTCGTTCAAATCTATAAACGGCAGCGCAGCCGAACTCATCAGTTCATTTCCCGTCTTTTCTTGCTCAAGTCTAATCAATTAAGAATCTCCTCTTTTTACGAGCATCCCTTTCTCGATGTGAAGTAATCCCAGTTTTTTGGTGATTTGTTGCCTTCGAAAAGGATGGGTTACTAGGATTCCGCTTTCAATTGTAAGGTTGCAGGAAACGCGTCATCGGGAATGTATCTAATGTGCCTGCCCGCCGAACCTCAAACCTACAACGCAATCCACGAATAACGCATCTTAGTTTTGGTTATTCCTTCTCTCGCGCATCAACGGTGATGCGCCCGCGCTAATGAAAAGCTCGGCGTTTTGGATGGTTCGAGAGTAGGTTGTTTTCAACTCGTAGAAGTCGCTCAGATTTTGAGCATCCGAACGCTAGTTTCTTCGCTCGCTTCCGTTTCGTCGAAAAACCCTGGTTCCAAAAGCTTCTCTTAATTACTCCTGACAGCAGGAGAGGTACACAAATATGTCTATGAAACTCTATGTCGGCAATCTCTCGTTCCAAACTTCGGGCGAAGAGTTGCAGCAACTGTTCTCGCAAGCGGGAACGGTGGAATCAGCAAGCATTATTGAAGACCGCGAAACTGGTCGCTCGCGAGGCTTTGGCTTCGTGGAAATGGCTTCGAAAGAAGCCGGCGAAGCAGCCATCGCGCAATTCAATGGCAAGGAAGTCAACGGTCGAAATCTAAGCGTGAATGAAGCAAAACCACGCGAGAACCGCAGCTTCGGAGCCAATCGTAATGGTGGCAACCGCAGCTTCGGCGCTGGCGTTGGCCGCAAAACGCGTGGCGATTTCGGCGGTGACCGCTCGCCTCGTTGGTAAGGTCAATTTGATCTAATGAGTGATGTGGTGACGCCCCTAAACGCGGCCAAGCGCCGAGTTTGGGGGCGTCTAATTCTGTTTGTTCACCGCAATTTGCGATTTTGATCCCGCGTGATTAATATTCCGCGACAATCCTGAGATCATAATCGGGAAGCTAAGGCTCTTCTTCAGTTCCAAAGGCAACGGGTCAATACCCTTACTAGAGTAACGGTCGTCCTGCCCATGGACGGAGAATTCAATCAACTACCCAGCTACAACAACGACGACAAGGTCACTGATGCGCCAAGTTTATTGGCTGTCTCAATTGAGACGACAGGCGTACCTATGAATGAAGTTACTTCTTGAAAGCCTTGCATCGTGGTGATCCGGCTTTAAGCGTACGCCGTGCCAAGAATGCCGGCTTCAGATCGGCAACTTTCATGCAGAATGCTACTGGGTTCCGAGTCGGAGAGTTTTCCCCCACTAAAGTAAAGACAGGCTATTCCGATCGCGACGCGCTGCACTAGCTGTGAACTCTCGAAGACTCGGCCCAGGCGAGATCATTTCTTCTTTTCGACACTCTTCTCAATATTCTCGTCCGGGACTAGCTCATCGAAGTGCGAACGTCCGGGCGCGGTCACTCCCTGTTGATTGTAGTATCCGCCCGGCGCAAACTGGCCAGATTCGCCGATGTCCAGCGATCGCTCTTCCTTCCTTAACGGGTCGGGGGTCGAAGGCTCCCAGCCCTCTTCGTTTTTGCGTACTTTTGCTTCTTTCATGGTGCCCTCCCTTGAGCAACCCATATGCAAGGATAGGGCCGCTTGGGACAAGACATGAATACGAAAAACAACCGCGATGGAAGAGTAAAATCTAGAAGCGTAGTGAACCGCGACAGCTGTGTTCGATAATGCGTAACGCTGCCGGCTCTCTTACCACCTATTTTTAGTAGATGCAAACGCCAGCGAAGGGGTTCTACTAAAAAGATTGCCAGGTAGTGGCATGGTTGCGGTGGAAGCATCATCTCGATTTCATTTCTCAATAGCTAACAAGGAAGTGCGGCAGTGGCAACCATTCACCAATACTCGCATCGGGCCTTCAGCAAATCCATTGTGAGCCAATCGCTAAACGAAAGGCAGGAACAGTGGAAGAACGAGAAATGAAAGCGCTCGAAATTGCGGCGAAGTCAAAACTCACCCACCGCGGTAAAACTTGGCTAGTGCCCTCGCAGTCAGTACGCGGCGCGCAATACACTGTCAAACTCGATCCCAAGGAACCAGAATGTAGTTGCCCCGACTTCGAGTGTCGAAAGCAGCGCTGCAAACACATTTTCGCCGTCGAATATACAGTTGAGCGCGAGCAAACACCTGACGGCGAAACCGTCTTCACCGAATCACTCAAGGTAACCCGGAAGACTTATTCACAAGATTGGAAGGCCTACAACCTTGCGCAAACACACGAAAAGGCAGAACTCCAATCACTACTGTACGAACTCTGCCGAACAGTTCTGGAGCCAGAACAACATCGTGGTCGACCTCGGCTGCCGCTCGCCGATATCATCTTCTCCACGACATTCAAGGTCTACTCCACGCTCTCAACAAGACGATTCATGACAGATTTGCATGAGGCCAAAGAGCGCGGTTACATAAGTAAGCTTCCAACTTTCAGTTCGCTCTTTCGCTATCTTGAATCGGATACGCTAACGCCGCATCTGTATCAACTGATCACGGTTAGCAGCCTTCCACTGAAAGCAATCGAAACAGACTTTGCTGTCGACTCCTCCGGATTCAGCACCGGTCAATTCATCCGCTGGCTGGACGTCAAATACGGCAAGCAAGAAGATCGACGAATGTGGTTGAAGGCACACTTAATGTGCGGCGTCAAAACCAACATTGTCACGTCAGTTGAGATTAGCGACGGATACGCTAACGACTACCTCTACTTCAAGGGACTGGTAAACCGCACCGGTGAGAACGGATTCAATATGAAAGAGGTGTCAGCAGACAAGGCCTACCTTGGTGGTGAAAATATGCTCGTCACGTTGCGCCACGGTGCCATCCCGTACATCCCGTTCAAATCGAACTCACAGATTCAAACGAACTATGGCCCAAAGTCCGAGTTATGGACGCGAATGTTCCACTTCTACAACTTCCACCGTGAAGAGTTCCTTCAGCATTACCATAAACGTTCTAATGTGGAGACCACATTCTCCATGATCAAAGCAAAGTTTGGACAAAGATTGCGAACTAAGACTCTGACCGCACAAATCAACGAAGCACTATGTAAGGTGCTTTGTCATAACTTATGTGTGTTGATTCAGTCGGCGCATGAATTGGGCGTCGAGGCAGTCTTCACTGACGACTTGTGGAAATACAGTGAGTAATGACGAGAAAAAAAGCGGGGGAGGCCCTCCCACAAGCCTCGCCCTCAGACCACGTTTCCTCACCCCACGCGGCCACTTCGTCGCCCACCGGGGAGGCAGGCGACCGAGCAGCACAGCGGAACAGATGCCGCAACTCCATACCTGATCTACGCAGCCTCTTTCTGTTCACCATCGTCCCAGAACGTCGGCTCAATACCGAGTTCATAATACACCTGGATGGTAACGCAGATATTGTGGCACAGCACTTTACAAAGCAGTTCGTTAACCTGTGCAGTCTGCGTTCGACTGCGAATCCGCTCGCCGAACTTTGCCTTGATCATTGCGTTCGTGCTCTCCGCGTTGCTGCGCACATGGTACATTCGATCGAAATCCACTTTGTTCAAGGAGTAGAAGTGGTACAAACGTGTCCACAATGGATCACCGCTGCCGTGAACGGCATTAGCATTCGCTTTGAAAGGGATCACCGGCAGTGCGCCCTTGCTCTGAGCGTGCTTCAAGTTCGCAAGGCTCGAATACGCTTTGTCACCCACCACTTTTCGTACCCGAAAATTCTCGGCTGTCACGTCAAGCAATGGTTCAAAATACGGAGCGTCGCCAGCATTCGGGATTTCTGCCTCAAAAATGGTATTTGCTCACGATGCGAACCAGGGTTTGAAAGTTTCGGCGGGCTTGTGCCATCCCATCACCTCATCCCAATCGGACACCAATCCTCGTGCATGAGCATCTTCGAGAGTATCGATCAGGTCTTGGCTGATTTTGATAGGAAGGCTATGCCAGCCAAGCGCGGAACCGACCGTCACCAAACTACGGTGCTTGTCTCTGTTGTTTAGGCTGTGAAGCTGCCACAAGAGATTGTTCCCGCCTTTGTACGGCCTAACGTCCTTAATAGCGTCTCTCGCGGCTTGGGACATCCCCGGTGTTTTCGCAGGTAAGTCGTTACTGCACTTTTCGGCGCTCTCGAAGATCGGGAAATATCAATAGCCCTTGCTGAAACTTATCCAGGAGCAACGGCAGAAGCATCTCTACCTTTGCCTTCTTCAATTCCACCCAAATGTCGAGCTGGTTAAAATACTCAAAGGGAGAGTGGAACCATGTCCGACGAAGACACCACAAGACAATTTTCACCCCAAGGTCGAGAGCAAGATCAACGGCATCTCCATCGACTTCTCCGAGATCAAGGGGACCTTGCAGAATCACGAGGTGCGCTTACAAGCCCTCAACTGGGAGTAACCAGATCGCAGCGACAAGAACGGTAAAAGGGCGGCACGACGAAAACGCGCTGCCCTTTCCTATTCGATCAACCTTCCACGGCCATCTTCAGTTTGTTGAGTGCCTTATCCCACTGTTGCCCGATCACATCGAGCGAGCGCCGCACTTCCTCCAGCTGTGTTGGCTCGAGCTCCCACCGGCGTTCGCGTCCGACTTTGACGTCGTGCAGCATGCCGGCATCTGCGAGCACGTGCAGATGTTTCGTGACCGCCTGGCGCGTGATTTCCGTTCCGGATGTGAGTTGTGCGATCGACATCGCCCCGCCAGCGCACAGAACCGCGATGAGATGCAGGCGCGTCTCATCGCCCAGCGCCGCGAAGATCGGCGCAGCATTCCGCAGCGCCGACTTCTTCAGCGACACTCTCTTCGAAGGCGTGCTAAGGCGCGGTGACATGTTTTTCGATCCTCCGCATCTGTTCGTCCCAGCCGCCGCTGTTCATGCGAAACGCGTCCAGACGACGCGATGGCGGCAAACTGTCAAAGCCGGATTCGACGACGCTCAGCAATGTGCCAGCCTCTACTTCCTTCAGCTCGAATACAACCAGCGTGGTCGGTTCTTTCGAATAATCGACGGAAGGTTCGACGGCGGCCGGATGCCAACGCCAGGAAAGCAATCGCTCGGGTTCCACGCGTTCGATCAACACGTCCCAGACGACGTGTTCGTACCCGGGATGGGTGATCTGTCCCTGCACACGCTGCCCTGCTGCAAACGTTTTTCCCTTGAGCGCCACACCGAACCAGTTGCCGAATTCTTCGGCATTCGACAGGGCGCGCCATACCCGTGAGCGCGGGGCCTTGAGCAGGATAATTCTTTCAATGCGATCTGTTGACTGGTTCATACGCCACCTCCTGGTTGCATATTAATCCGCTCGACTTTAAAATGCAACCTTTCGTTTGCATGTACATCAACGAGGCAGGGCGCGTCGGGATCTCCGTTAGGTGTTCATGCGCTTGTGCCAGCTCTTGGGAAACCTCACCGGCAATTGTTAGTGCCACAATTCAGTCTCCTTCCAGGGGTTTGTGATAGTACTGCGGTTAGTGGCAGGCTATTAGGATAGTGCATGTCCCTATCAACTTAGTGTCATCCCCGCCCCTGGGAAGAAAACCGCCCTTGATCTTTTTTTGCCGGTCGCCGGATAAATCCTTAACCGTTTCTTTGTTCAGCTTTAACTTTCCGACTTTAACCCGGCCCTTCTTTGCGCCAGCTTTCTTAGATCTGGTGACCATGATTTCGCTCCTTTTCGGGTGGATAGTTGTTAGAGGCAGGGTTACTTTCACCTGTCTAGCGTCAAATTCCGCATGTCGGAATAATAAGTTGTTGAAAGTCCCGCGATATTACTATTCGCACCCACGACTTTTTTCTCGCCTACCTTGTTTCACGCGATGGTCGATTTTAAAATCTTGCGAATCTCCTGTTGCAGCTCGACCATTCCTCAGAAAACTGTCTCAGTTGCGTCTAAGTGCTTCGGAACTCTAAGTCAAAAGTCTTTTTTTTTCGGGCGTTGAGCGGTGCGACAAAGGCCTTCATGCGGCATAATCCTCCTGGAGTCTAAGGCTATGCGAGTTGGAGTACTCACAGGTGGCGGAGATGCGCCGGGATTGAATCCGGCGATAAAGGGATTGGTTTATCGTAGCTCAGAACTAGACCAAAAGATTATTGGTTTGTTTGATGGCTGGAGGAGTTTGCTGAATCCTCTGCCCGAGGTTCTGCCTCTAGACCGCGAAACCGTCAGTCGTTGGGATCGCGATGGTGGAACCAACCTCGGGTCTTCACGAACGAATCCTTTTAAGCAGGTGACCGAAGATGGTGAATCGCGCGACAGGTCGGAGGAAGTATTTGAGAACATTAAGGAACTCAAACTTGACGCGATCGTTGTTTGCGGTGGTGAGGATACACTGGGAGTCGCCGCCAGACTCGCTCTAAACGGGATACACATCGTTGGCATCCCGAAGACCATAGATAAGGATCTGGCCGCCACTGACTACACGCTTGGGTTCGACACTGCATTGAGAAACGTCTCAGAAATAATTGAACGGTCCCGAACGCCGGCCGGTTCACACGGGTGGGTGCAGATTGTCGAAGTGATGGGACGCCATGCGGGACACCTGGCCCTATGGTCTGGCGCTGCTGGTCAGGCGCACCTCATCCTCATCCCTGAACATCCGTTTCGTTATCAGAAAGTGTTTCACCTTCTCAGGGACAGACTTGGGGACCCGGGAGTTAGCAGAGGGATCTCCCACCGACCGCGGTATTCCGTGATTGTCGTAGCGGAAGGAGCACGGGCTGAAGATGGTGAGATGGTTACTATCGATGATGGTCATGACGCTTTCGGACATATGCGATTGGGAGGAATTGGTGAGGTGCTCGCCCGTAAGATTGTGAGCGAAACTCCCTACGAATCGCGGGCAGTAATCCTGGGTCATCCCCAGCGAGGTGGTCCACCGAGCCCGGTTGACCGCATCATGGGGTTGCTGTTTGGAGCGCGCGCCGCTGATGCCGTGGCCGAGAATCAATTCGGAACGATGGTTTCGGCTCGCGGGATTGCACCGGCGTGCGAATTATCGCTGGTAGACATCTCCGAGGTCTTGGGAAGGATCAACACTGTCGACGTTGATCGACATTACGACACAGAGCGGTACCATCTCAAAGGTATCGGTATGTAGGAGGTTTACGTATTCGGCTATCTGCCGCTGCAGGCTGCCGGCTGAAATAAAACTTCCTAAAGAATCGGCCTGTTTTACCGCAAAAGCAGCACCATTGCGACTGTAATACCATCTAAGCTGAGCGGTACCCGTTTGTATTGAGATTGACACTGGCAAACCCTGACTGTTACATTACGCGGTCTTTTTCTGCAGTACGTTCTACTCTGTGTTTACAAAGGAGTTACCTTGAGTACTGAATCAGGTTACCTGTTTACCTCGGAGTCTGTTACCGAGGGTCATCCCGACAAAATTGCGGATCAGATTTCCGATGCTATTTTGGATGCAGCGCTTGCTGAAGACCCCATGGCCCGCGTCGCGTGTGAGACTCTTGTAACGACGGGCTTGGTCGTTATTGCGGGCGAGATTACCACTACCGCTCGCATCGATTACCCCAGCGTGGCCCGTAAAACCATCAAGGACATTGGTTATACACGAGCGAAGTTTGGTTTTGACTCGGAAACGTGCAGTGTTCTATCCGCTCTGGATCGTCAATCACCCGACATCGCTATGGGTGTCGATACAGGCGGCGCCGGCGACCAGGGCTTGATGTTTGGCTTTGCGTGCAATGACACTCCTGAGTTGATGCCCTTGCCAATACAACTGGCCCACATGCTTTCCCGACGTTTATCCGAAGCTCGCAAATCAGGTGAACTGCCTTATCTTCGGCCTGACGGAAAATCCCAGGTGACGGTTGAATACCGCGACGGCAGACCGTTTCGGCTTGAAGCGGTTGTCATCTCGTCGCAACATGATCCGGCAGTGACAAATGAGCAACTACGTTCTGAGATCGAAGAAAAAATTATCAAGCGTACGGTTTCCTCGGAACTGCTCGACAAGGGTACGAAGTATCACATCAATCCCACCGGACGGTTTGTTACCGGCGGCCCACAGGGCGATGCCGGCCTAACAGGGAGAAAAATAATCGTCGACACCTACGGCGGATATGCACCACACGGCGGTGGTGCTTTTTCCGGCAAGGATCCGACTAAAGTAGATCGCTCGGCAGCCTACATGGCACGTTACGTCGCCAAGAACATCGTTGCGGCCGGCCTCGCAGATCGCTGCCTGGTCCAGCTTGCCTACGCCATCGGTGTGGCAGACCCAGTCTCAGTGTTAATCAACACAGAAGGAACGGGCCGAGTGAGCGACAATATGTTGTCAAGGCTTGTGCGCGATAACTTTGAGCTCACTCCAGGCGGCATAATTGAAGAACTCAATCTTCGCCGTCCGATATATAAGGCAACTGCAGCTTACGGCCATTTTGGGAGAGACGAAGATGGCTTTACCTGGGAACGGACTGACAAGGCCGAGTCGCTGCGTGGCGCGGCAGGAGTCTGAACCCTACTCCAGATATCGAAACAATTTCAAATTACAGAGGAATAATTAAATGAGTGCAACACGTTCCCTCCAGTATGACGTGAAAGACATAGGTTTGGCAGGTCGTGGCAAGCAACGCATCGAATGGGCTGAACGGGAAATGCCCGTCTTGCGCTTGATCAGGGAGCGCTTCGCCGAGGACAAGCCGTTGGTTGGCGTTAAGTTGCTCGCCTGCGCCCATATTACGACTGAGACTGCCAACCTGGCCCGAGCATTACAGGCGGGTGGCGCCGATGCAGTTCTGATCGCTTCCAATCCCCTATCAACGCAAGATGATGTCGCAGCCTCGCTAGTGTCTGATTGGGGTATCCCAGTTTATGCCATCAAGGGCGAGTCTACTGATACGTACAACCGGCATGTCCGAACGGCCTTGGATTACCGCCCGGACATAATCATTGACGATGGTTCAGATGTAGTCGCAACAATAATTAAAGAGCGCAAGGATCAAATCAAAGAAATCATTGGCTCGACCGAAGAAACCACGACAGGTATTCAACGATTGGAAGCTATGCAAAGAGCTGGGGTGTTGAGTTTTCCCGCCATCGCTGTCAACAACGCCCAAACAAAGCACTTTTTTGACAACCGCTACGGCACCGGGCAGTCCACCCTGGACGGTATCATTCGGGCGACCAACATTCTTTTGGCCGGCCGCAATATGGTTGTCGTGGGTTATGGTTGGTGCGGAAAGGGCGTGGCGCTCAGGGCTCGTGGAATGGGCTCAAACGTCATTATTACCGAGATCGATCCCATTAAAGCAGTAGAGGCCGTCATGGACGGATTTCGGGTAATGCCAATGGCAGAGGCCGCGGCATTAGGTGACATTTTTGTCACCGTCACCGGTAATCGTCATGTTATCGATGGCGCTCACTTCGCCAAAATGAAGGATGGAGCCATTGTTTGCAACAGCGGACACTTTGATCTTGAACTGAACCTGGTGGCGCTGCGTCAGATGAGCGGAGAGCCCGTGACAGTTAGGCCGTTCGTTGAAGAATACAAAATGCCAGACGGCCGGCGGATTATGGTTCTGGGTGAAGGCCGGCTGATAAACCTGGCTGCGGCCGAGGGTCATCCCGCGAGCGTGATGGACATGAGCTTCGCGAATCAGGCGCTTTCAGTAGAGTATCTCGTGAAGAATAAGGGTAAGCTCGAACCAACCGTACACCTGTTGCCGAAGGAGGTCGATACTGAGATTGCCAGCCTAAAACTGCGCGCGCTGGGACTTGCCATCGACACTTTGACAGCGGAACAACTCGAATACATTACCAGTTGGGAGACTGGCACCTAGCCTAGAGTTAGCTTCTGACTCGAGACAGAAAATAGATTCCCGCCGCCGCAAAGATTACCAGAGGAGACCAGCCCGCAACGGCGGCCGGGAGCAAACCATGTTCGCCGAGTTGCTGAAAGCCTCCTCCTACTCCCCAATAAGCGATACTAACTCCAACCGCAGTAGAGAGGGCAATGATTGCTCCTCGACGTCCGAATGAAAGTGCTAAAGGCATACCGAGCAGGGCCATTATCATCACGCCGAAGGGAGTTGAATACTTTCGTTGCAAGGCCACAGCTAACGCAGAAACATCCACTCCTCGGCGCTTAGCAGCCTTTAAGTAGCTGTTTAAGCTCTGTGAGCTTAATTGTGAAGGTCTATCGATAGATGGTTTGAAGATCTGAGGTGGTTCGACTCCGGCAATTACAGTTTCAGGAACAGCTCGTCTTTCGACTTCCATTCCATTGAGACCGATTATTTGAGCGTCTTTAATTGCGAGACGGCTGTGGTCGGTCCAGCTGCCCTCATTCCCCATTACGACGCTGGCTAAGTGCACGCCCTGGCTGTCTAGTTCGTAGATCGTGGGTTGATGCAATTTCGTGCGCTGTTGATCAAACTCATACGAATAGAGACGGTTGCTTTCAGTTGACGCTAACCATTGGCGACCCGTACCGGTGATAGCGCGCGCTTCCCCTCCCCTGATTCGAGCTCGCAATGCATCCTGCCTCAGGTTCGAACGAGGCATGAGGTGCTCCTGTACCAGCCAGGCTCCACCCCCTGCAATCATGGCAAAGAGCAACCCAGGAAGCATCAGACGGTAGACACTCTGGCCTGAGGACCACCAGGCCACCGCCTCGCTACGTCTCGCCAAAAGCGCGTAAGTAATCAAAACTGCTATCAGCATTGCTGCCGGAAATAACTCGACGGTTATCAACGGCAACAAATAAAGTAAGTATTTAAAAACCAAAGACCCTCGCACGTGGTTGGCAGCAATAAACCGCCACAGCTCAAAGAGCGTGAAGATAATGAAAACAGATACCAGGGACGCAAAAGCCAAAACGAAACTGCTGGCAAGTGTTCGAAACAAGCTTACATCCAGAAGACTGGGAAACCCCCAGCTTAAGATGCCCATTGCATGGTGATGGCGGTCATCAGGTTGGGCTTTAGCAGCGCGGCGCCTCGACTTCCCTCTCAAACTCGGTAGGACGAGCAATCTTGGGAGGCGAGTACCTATTAAGAAGAAAAAGCTCAAGAATAACATCAAGCCCGTAGCCATCCAGCCGCCCACGGAGGAAGAAACGGTCCCTGTGCGGGCGAGTGATTCTCCGAGCAGGGACACCAGGTAATACAAGACTACGACAGCCAAAGAGATGAGAATTCCCGCACTCCGGCCACCGCGTTTGACCCGCAGTCCAATCGCTCCGCCGAGTAAGGCAAATACAAATGGCGAAACTGCCAAGGCAAACTTTCTATGAATTGTTCGTAGCGCCTGCCTTCGTTCAGCGCGAGTAGCACCTGAGTAGGCTTCCCTTCTCAGGTCACGCCATTCCATTTCGTCGGTGCTGATATCGTCATCGCTCAAGCGCTTAAGAATCTCTGCTCGACCGGTATTTATGGACACGCGGAGCTGGTCGAAGCGTTCGACCACGTATTCTTTTTGGTTTGCTTCAGGGGCGGGAATTTTCGTCTTCACGGCGTCAGATAGCACCAACTCAGATTTCTCCGCTGATGAATCGATCCTCCCTGAACGGGCAGTCAATATTTGTGTTGAAGAATCGGGCTGTGGAGCATAGATAAAAACGCGTCCCCAGGAACCCTGGACTTTGTCCCCATCCCTTACGTAGATGACGTAACCAGGTATGTCTGTGGTAAATGTCCGAGGATCTACAGGTGAATCAAGCTTCGCAAGCGCGCCTTGCACGGCCGCGCGTCGCAAATCGCGCGCAGCCTGTGGCGCTTCTTTCCAGTGAAGATAAAACGTGGCACCGCTTACCAGCAGGCCAAGAAGCAAGACCGGCCACAACATGGTCCAAGTCCCTACTCCCGCAGCCCGCATCGCAACGACTTCGCTGTCTGTGCCCATTCTGGCAAACCCAATGATAATCCCTGCCAAAACAGCAATTGGTAAAGTGAGAATGAGGACATTTGGAAGCAGGGCTGCGCCCACCTCGCCTACTAGTGAGAAGGACATTTGTGCAATTAGGGAAATTTCCGCGAACCGGCTGGCCTGCTGCGCAAACAACACCGCCGTTAACAAAACCAAAGCCAGCAATACGTAAGGCAGCGCGGCCGCAATCACATAACGCGCTATGAGTTTTCTGCTACTCATTCAGTGACGAGCATCTTCAGGTTTGGGATCAAACCCTAACGGAACATAACTAGGTCTCGTTCTCATTTCTCTTTCGAGCACGCGTCCGATCATTTGCTGAGTAAGCTGGGCCAACTCCCGGTTAGTCTTATCGGAAGTCTCACGCGATTGCTGCCCAAATGGTCCAGGCGCAAGCTTGAGGGCTGCGCGAAGCCGAGCATGTACTTTCTTCGACAAAGCATGAGTGCCGATAGCGCCACATGATTGACAGCGGAGTGCGGGATCGGCACCAACAAATACAGTTTCGCCCTCGGCAAACATCCGATGGCAGTCTGCGCAGCGCTGTATGTCCGGAAGAAACCCTTCCAGGCGGAGCAACCAGACTTCAAAGTATCTCGTGACCGATTGCAAATCGGCTGGAGCTTCCGACACAGCCTCGATACATGCCTTAACCATTCTGAACAGATTGTCGTTGGCCTGATTTGGTGGGGAGAACTCAACAACCAGGTCTCCCATATAAGCAAGACCCGCAAGCGTGACCGGTTCTGACAACACGTCAAAGCTGGACCGCACAATTTCGGCTTGCCCAATAGAAACGAGTTCCTGATTTTCTTTCTGGTAGTAACTGAGGTTTATCAGAGTGAAGGGTTCAAATGCGGCGCCAAATCTATTCTTAAGTCGGCGACATCCCTTTGCTACACCACGGATCAGACCCGTCGCTCGGCTTAAACAGACAACAATCTTATCCGCTTCAGCAAGATTGTAAGTACGGAGTACGAGTGCTTCAGTCTCGACTAGAGCCATTTCAAGGAATCTCGTGCCCTAACCGTTCGCATTAGAAAGGAATGAAGTAGAGAATCCACCCGAGCGCCAGGCCAATAATCAGAAACTCAGCGAATACCTTTGCACCGTAAAGCAAGCGCTCCCTGTTCGTGTCCTTGGCGACTGTGCCAAACACGACAGAAGCAAGCAGGGCAAATGCTGCCATCACCAGAAAATGTCTCAAGACTTCCTCCCAGCGGAGATATCAAAGGCGTCCAGCATGCAAAGATAGTTGAGCAGACCTGCTATCAGCAGGAAAGTATTCCCATACTCGTATGTGGCACGTGCTGCGTGGGCAGGATCATCGGAAAAACCAACACCCATCAGCCATGAGGCAAGATAAAGAACTCCGCTCCCCAAATTAGCAATCATCGGGGGAACCTGCAGCCACGCCGAGGAACCCTGGTCAGAGGGTTGCGGGCTAAACAGGTGCCCGCCCATTGCCAGGCCAACCACAAAGCAGATCCAGACAGCGCCTCCAAGAAGGACTGCTCGACCCCATTTGCCCTGTAATAGGTGGCCGGCACCTGGGACGAACCACGCTACGAGGCCCATCAGCCAAGCCCTACCCGGAGGCTTTTCATCCGACACTGCGTTACTGTTCTCAGATAATTTCAATCAGAACCTCCAAATCTCATACGAGTAAGAGCTTAAAGTTTTACATTAACCATTATATTCTGGCAACTCCCGCAGGAAAATAGCCTACGGCTTCTCAAGAATCTGATTAGATGTATTGGCGTTGCCTGTTTTGCACGCCGCCGGGCACTTGACTCACGGCCGCTCGGCAATTGGCCGCAGCACATCGCCAGGCATCCGATTCAAGACCTTCAACTCGAACTTTAACCGTCGGCGTCACGACGTCTGACCCAGAACCTTAAATGTAACCAATTACACGCCTGCTTAGTAGAGCAGGTATTGTTCTCTAACGGCCTTAAATAATTTCAGATCTTGCTGCCAGCCTTCGCTTATCGAGTCGAGCGAACTTCCCCGTTCTATCGCCTCGCGAGTCTTGGTGGTTCCGGAAATGACGTCGAAAGGGTTCCGATCAAAGACGTATTCGTACGGCGGTTCTTTCCAGCGAAAATCTTCCGGGTACATGTCGTGGGCCGTCTTAACCATGCCTACACCCGTAATCACTGGTTCGAACGTGTCCCTTTCTGTGACGTGGATTTGCACGCCGCCGCATGCTACGCCACCGTGCTTTTGAAAGGTCGGCTGGAAGACACAACTTCTAAAGAACACCCCCGACAGGTTGAGCGCATTTAACTCGGCTGCGTAATGTTCAGGAACTACATAAGGTGCACCAATCAGTTCGAAAGGCCGTGTCGTGCCGCGTCCCTCGGACATCTGCGTTCCTTCAAAGTGGACCGCTCCGGGAAACACTGTGGCCGAATCGAGTGTAGGCATGTTCGGCGAAGGCAGTACCCAGCGTGCATCCGTCTCGTCATGCCAGTATTCCCGTGACCAGCCTTCCATGGGTACCACTTCGAGATCAGAACCGAGATCAAAGTGCCTGTTGAATAGCTGAGCTAGTTCGCCGATAGTCATTCCGTGACGGGTTGGCATCGCAAACTGTCCCACAAAAGAGGCTTGCCTTGCTTCAAGAACATTCCCGTTAACCCCGATACCATTGATTGGATTCGGGCGATCGCAGACAACTACTCTCTTGCCGAAGCGTCGGGCGGCCCGCATGCAGTTTGCCATCGTGTAGGCGAAGGTGTAGATCCGGCAACCCACGTCCTGCATGTCAATTAGAAGCACGTCGACATCTCGCAACATTGCCTCAGTTGGTTCCCGGGTTTCGCTATAGAGCGAGTGGACGGGCAAACCTGTCTGCCGGTCCGTACCATGAGCGGTCTCAATCATGTTGTCCTGGACGTCACCGCGGATACCGTGCTGCGGCCCAAACAGTGCGGTCAGTCGGATGTCGGGATGTTCATGAAGAAGGTCAGCAGCGTGGTGCAAGCGATGGTCCACCGACGCCTGGTTGCAAACCAGGCCTACCCTTGCGCCCCGGAGTGAGTCCGAACCACCCTCAAGTAATTTCTCAAGTCCGAGCCGCACGTGGTGACGGTTGTTGACCATTATTTTAATAATCTTCTTGAGTTAAAGTAATCTCTTAAGTCTCGGTCTAACCACAGAGAACGGAGCCGCCATTTACGTTCAGCACTTCTCCGGTGATATGACGAGCGGCTTCAGAGCACAGAAATGCGATTGGCATGGCTATATCGTCGGCCGTTGCCACTCGACCCACCGGTATCCCGTCCACGATAGACCGCAATCTATCCTCATCTGCAAAGACGTCAGAGTTCAATTCTGTATCAACCCAACCGGGCGCCACGCAGTTTACGGTGATGCCGAAAGGAGCTAACTCCGTAGATAATGACTTAGTAAAAGATATTTGCCCGCCCTTTGAAGCCGCGTAGTTCGAAACGTTAGCTTCGCCTCGCTGGCCTGCCGTGGAACTCACAATGACGATGCGCCCCGCATGCTGACGCTTCATAAACGGGATGGCGGCACGGCAGACTGTCCACGTTCCCTTTAGATTTATTTCGAGTGTCTTGTCCCAAAGATCTTCCGAGATCTCCTCAGCCGGTGCGCCCTGCCAAATACCGGCGTTGCAAACCAGAATGTCGATACGTTTGAAACGGTCAAGAGTTGCCTTGATTAGTAACTCTGCTTCCGCGAGCCTCGCGACATCGGCGCGAACTGAAATTGCCTGAACACCCTCGCGTTTCGCTAATTCGACAGTTGACATTGCTGCTTGTTCATCGCTGACAAAATTCACGACAACGTTAGCGCCCAATCGTGCAAGCCAGGCGACGGCAGCCTTGCCGATGCCGCGCGAGCCTCCGGTGACGACTGCAACCTGATTTGTCAGCTGGAACGGACTCACGTCATTTCCCTTCTCTACGTGGTTGTGCCGGAATTTACCTACGCATGCACCGAGGTCGAAACGTCCGACCCTTTTGAATCAGCGTAGCGAGCGGTTTGGCCGATGAAATGAGCAAAAAGAGCCTGTGAAATCCTGTCACGCTGCCAACCCAACTCCGGATGCCATTGCACCCCAAGGATCGACCGGTCCGGTCTGGTATCCTCAACGGCTTCAATCAAACCGTCGGAAGCCCACGCGGTCGCCGCCAAATCGCGGCCAAGGGATTCAACCGCCTGATGGTGATGACTGTTTACCAAGGCCTCGCTATCCTTGGCCAAAGAAGATATGAGACTGCCTTCAAGAAGTGTAACCCGATGGGAAGCGCGGTCACGAGGTGGCCCTTGTTCATGCTTGATCGCCTGGCTGACCTGGTTAGAAATATCCTGGACCAGGGTACCTCCCCGAGAGACATTGAGTACCTGCATGCCAAAGCAAATTGCAAAAATTGGCAGTCCGAGTCTTTCCGCAGCTTCGATTACAAGTAGATCGGTTTCATCCTTGATCGGGTGTACATGGCCGAGCGCGGGATGGGGTTCCCGGTTGTAACGGAGTGGGTCGACGTCGGAGTCACTGCCAGGAAGCAAAATGCCGTCGAGTTGCTCCATGGCTGCAGCAATATATTGTGGATTGGGAATAAGACTGATGTGCAGGGGAGCCCCGCCAGCTGCTTCGATTGCCTCGCTGTAGTGGCGGGAGAGATAGAATCGATCAGTCTCCAATTCAATTCGCATCGTTATACCGATGCGCGGTCTGTTGTCTCGCATAGTCACCCGTACTGTGCGCTAAGCTGGTGGAATTTTAAAGTAACGTATCATAGCGCAAATTGCACGTAGGCGCTTTTGACGGTTCCTCCTGAGGACTCAAGCCGGCACAAAACGCCGCCTTGACTAACGTTGGGGCCTATTCCTATAGTGCTTTCTTGAAAAACATGCCTAAAGAATCTTCTCGTATTCGCAGCACAACTGTCTTACTCGTGCGTAAGGGTTCCAGTGTGGCGCTCGCCGGCGATGGGCAAGTGACTATGGGTGAAACGGTTATGAAGGCGAGCGCCCGGAAGGTTCGACGCCTTTATAACGATCAAATCCTCGCCGGCTTTGCCGGCGCTACGGCGGATGCCTTCGCACTGTTAACGCGTTTTGAAAGCAAGCTTGAGCAATATCACGGTAACCTCGAACGAGCTGCAATTGAGCTGAGTAAGGAATGGCGCACTGACAAGATGCTTCGGCATCTTGAAGCTTTACTCGTCGTGGCTGACAAGAAAAGCTCGTTTCTTTTATCGGGAAATGGCGACGTTATTGCACCCGACGAAGGCGTGCTGGCCATCGGCTCAGGCGGTTCGTACGCATTAGCAGCAGCACGAGCTCTGTTGAAACACACCGATCTTTCGGCTCGTGATATTGCAACTGAAGCGCTCGAGGTTGCCGCAGAAATCTGCATTTATTCGAACCAGAACATAATCGTGGAAGAACTTTGATCTGTTTTCGTGAAGAGGCCGGCGAAGTAACAAAGTTATGGTTATTTATTTAACGGGTGACGTGGACGAAGAAGTTCGCTTAGACGAGATGACTCCGCGGCAGATTGTTGCCGAGCTCGATAAGCATGTGGTTGGTCAGCGTAATGCAAAGCGCGCCGTAGCCGTCGCTCTGCGGAACCGCATACGCCGCCAAAAGCTAGCGCCCGAGATGGCCCTCGACGTGATGCCAAAGAATATCATCATGATCGGCTCAACTGGTGTGGGGAAAACGGAGATCGCGCGCCGGCTGGCGCGGATGTCCAACTCGCCGTTCCTCAAAGTCGAAGCCTCAAAGTTTACAGAGGTGGGCTATGTTGGACGCGATGTTGAAAGCATGATTCGCGATCTCACTGAGATAGCCGTCGAGATGACTCGTCAGGAGAAGATCGAAGAGATTGCAGAAAAAGCGGAGTTGAACGTCGAAGAGCGTATTCTTGATATCTTGCTTCCTCCACCTCGGTCATCGTCAAGTTTTTATGACTTTGACGCAGAAACAACAGACGACTCGAAGAGTGAGATAGAAGGTCCCGCAACGGACGAACAATCCCAAAGGACGCGCGAAAAACTGCGCGCGCAGCTGCGCAGCGGAAAACTAGATAACCGTTTGATTGAGATTGAAGTTCGTGAAAAGAATTTTCCAGTCATTGAACTCGCCGGCCCGCAGGGAATAGAAGAGATGGGCATCAACATGAAAGACATGTTGGGCAATATGTTTCAAGGCCGTTCAAAGCGAAGGAAGATGCGGGTTGACGAAGCAATTGAGTACCTTATGCAGGAAGAAGAAGAGCGGCTGATAGATATGGACCAGGTAGCCCGAGCGGCAATTGAACGTATCGAGTCTTCGGGCATCATCTTTCTTGACGAAATCGATAAGATTGCCGGCAGAGAGTCGGGCCATGGCCCTGATGTTTCTCGCGAAGGTGTCCAGCGCGACATTCTCCCAATAGTGGAAGGAACAACAGTCAACACACGCTATGGCATGGTCAAGACTGATCACATCCTGTTTATTGCCGCTGGTGCGTTCCACGTCTCAAAGCCTTCAGATCTGATTCCAGAGTTACAAGGCCGATTTCCTATTCGAGTCGAACTCGAATCTCTCACTGTCGAAGACTTCAAGCGTATTCTTACGGAGCCGAAGAATGCTCTTATTAAGCAGTACCAGGCAATGATGGAAACAGAAGGCGTAACCATCGAATTTACGGATGATGCAATCGATTCGATCGCGAATTTTGCGGCGCAGGTAAATCAGCAAACAGAAAACATCGGCGCTCGTCGTTTACAAACAATTATGGAAAAACTTCTGGAGGAAATAAGTTTTGAAGGTCCGGATCTGGAACCGAAGAATCAAAGAATCGACGCCGTGTATGTCGGGGCTATGTTATTAGAGACAGTGAAAGACCAGGACCTCAGCCGGTACATTCTGTAAAGCATTTGCTATCTGAATTTTCTGCTTGATGATAATGCCATTAACAGGCCGTTCGCGGCACGCGAAGATTCAGATGCGTTCAAAGCACGGGCTTCCAACGAATCGACTTAATAAGAGGGCATTTTTTCTGCTTCTGTTCATCGTGCTGTCAGGCTGTGGCAAGCGCCGGCCGCCGTTGCCACCACTTGAGCGAGTTCAACAACGAACGGAATTCCTGTCTGGAGTCCAGCGAGGCAATCAGGTGATCCTCAGTTGGCCGGCGCCGCAGCGGAATGCTCCTGACAGCAGCGTACAAAGCATCAGGCGCATCGATGTTTATCGTCTGGCCGAGAAACCCGGCGCACCACTGCCATTGACCGAGGAGGAATTCGCCTCCCGATCGACTTTGATCGGCTCGGTTACCTACGATCAAATCAAAGCGGCTGATCAGGCGCTTACGTACACCGACACGTTGGAGCTTGCCGGCGAGCCGACCCGACTTCGCTATGCAGTTCGTTACGTGAATGCGGCCGGACAACGAGCCGCGTTTTCAAACTTTCTGAAGATCGAACCCGCGGCGCGGATTGCTCAGGCGCCCACCCTGACAAAAGCAGACGTCGCCGAGAGTGGGATCACGATAACCTGGCAGCCACCGGCTGCGAACATCGACGGCTCAACGCCGGCTAACCTGCTTGGCTATAACGTCTACCGGATGGACGAGTCTCAAACAGAGATAAGCCCCACGCCACTAAACACTGCGCCGGTGGCGGGAACACAGCACACAGATAAAGATTTTGAGTTCGGCCAAAACTACCGTTACGTAGTTCGTTCGGTTTCGCTCGGTACAGAAGGAGCTCAGGTGGAAAGCCTGAATTCTAATGCGTTGCCCGTTTCTCCGCGCGATATCTTTCCACCTTCTGCGCCGAGCCTTACCCAGCCATTAGCGGCTCTGGGTAGAATTTCGTTTTTCTTTCCCGCAAACCCTGAGCCTGATGTAGTGGGCTACAATATTTACCGGTCCACGGACGAAAATCTACCCAAAGATCGCTGGACCAAGTTGAATTCTACGCCACTTACGAGGACAACATTCCATGATGAAAACGTCGAATCCGGCAAGAGGTACTACTACTATTTGACCGCGATTGATAAAGCGGGCAATGTCAGCGTTCCGTCCGAAGTTGTTTCTGAGGTGGTACCCTAAACTTGAAATGAAACTTTGCCGCATCAAGCACGAAAGCTTAGCTCAACCACGACATGCATATCTCGAAGGCAACGCTGTCTATCCTCTCGATCACGGTGAGTGGTTCGATGGGTTAGACGTTTCAAGAGCTAAACGATCGATATCGCTCGCCGAGGTTAGCCTGCTGGCACCGGTCGTGCCTTCAAAGATCGTTTGTGTCGGACGGAACTATCTCGAACACGCAGTGGAATTGGGAAACAAGATGCCTGACGAACCGCTGCTTTTCTTGAAGGCTCCCTCGGCTGTGATTGGCAACGACGAACGGATCCTACTGCCGCGTCAATCTCAGCAAGTTGAACATGAAGGTGAATTGGGTGTAGTGATAGCCAAACAGGCGCGAGAAATCACGAGCGAGGAAGATCCTCTCGGTTATGTCCTCGGTTATACTTGCGTAAACGATGTGACTGCCAGAGACTTGCAACGGAAAGACGTTCAGTTTACGCGAGGGAAATCGTTCGATACGTTCTGCCCGGTCGGCCCGTGGATAGTTACGGAACTGGATCCTACAAATACCTCTGTTGTCACCCGCGTGAATGGAGAACTAAAACAACAAGGTCGCACTAGTGACATGGCTTTCAGTGTTTCATTCCTAATCAGGTATATCTCCGGAATCATGACATTGAATCCTGGCGACCTGATTGCGACCGGAACGCCCGCGGGGGTTTCACGTTTGAAGCACGGCGACATGGTTGAGGTCGAGGTCGAAGGAGTCGGCGTTCTGCACAATCAGGTTCATGAAAAATCGTAAACGCGCGATAATTGACCAACCCTGTCAGGAGCGGCTGCCACAAAAACATCAGGAGGTTTGTTTATGAAGTTTTTTCTTGATACCGCTAATCTCAATGAGATTCGCGAAGCTGCATCGTATGGCTTTCTCGATGGGGTAACGACTAATCCCTCCCTGGTTGCTAAAGAAGGGAATGTCGAGTTTAAGCAACACATCGCCGCCATCTGTGAAATTGTGCAGGGACCTGTTTCCGCTGAGGTAACCAGCATGGACGTCGAGGGGATGCTGAGGGAAGGACGCGAATACGCCAAGATTGCGCCTAACGTCGTGGTGAAGTGCCCATTAACTCGCGAAGGTTTAAAGGCAACGCATCAGTTGTCGGAAGACGGAATCAAGGTGAACGTCACGCTCTGCTTCTCAGCCGCTCAGGCCATTCTGGCCGCCAAGGCCGGGGCATCGTTCATTAGCCCGTTTCTTGGTCGGCTGGATGACATCGGCGAGAATGGTCTTCATCTTTTGAGCGAGATCATTGAAATCTATAGCAATTACTCCTGGAAGACCGAAGTGCTGGCGGCGAGCTTACGACATCCGATTCACGTCATCGAAGCCGCGCGGGTTGGCTCAGACATCGGGACAATGCCTTTCAAGGTGATCGATCAGTTATTTAATCACCCATTGACTGACAAAGGGCAGGCTCAGTTTCTCGCCGATTGGCATAAGAGCGGAAGGAAATAACGGATCGAGCGGGCCGTTACAATCCTGGTTCGAGCACTGAAGTACGATGGCTCGGAACATCGCCGCTGGTCAGCGCAGGTGGCCCGACAAGACGGCGCGCTCATCGTGCTTAATGCCGCATTTGATCGTGAGATTGTGCACGACGTCCTGGGGACTATCTCGCGCGGTACTTTGAGTGTCGAATACTACTGGCTTGACCGTTGGTATAACGTGTTCCGGTTTGTGGGACCTGGTGGCGCTTTGCGCAACTTCTACTGCAACGTTAACCAGCCACCGAGCCTGAATGACCACGTCTTGAGCTATGTTGACCTGGACATCGACGTTGTCGTTAATCCTGACTTTTCGTTCCAGGTGCTCGATCTTGACGAGTTCAGGAAGAATGCAGTGAGGTACGGTTACCCACTTGAACTCCAAGCCAACGCGCACCGCGCTTTAAAAGAATTAACCAACCTGATCGAGGCCCGGGCTTTTCCGTTCGACAAGTAAAAGACCGCCCTCTACTATCTGTTCAATGGCCTCAAAACAACAACCAAAACATTCCAAGTCCAAACTTGAAGTTTTAAAAGAGCGCAATAAGAACGCCGAACTCGGAGGCGGAGTTGCGCGCATTGAAAAGCAGCACGCCGCCGGAAAATTGACTGCGCGTGAGCGCGTCGAATTCCTCCTCGACGAGGACAGCTTTCAGGAGTTGGATAAATTGGTGGTCCATCGGTCGCGAGACTTTGGCCTCGACGAACAGCTTTACCCTGGAGACGGCGTCGTCACCGGTTTTGGACTCATTGATGGTCGCCGCGTCTTTGTTTTTGCCCAGGACTTTACCGTGTTTGGCGGCTCGCTATCTGAAACGCACGCCGAAAAGATCTGCAAGGTGCTCGATCTCGCGATGAAGGTTGGCGCGCCTGTCATTGGCCTCAACGATTCAGGTGGTGCGCGTATCCAGGAAGGCGTCGTTAGCCTTGGCGGTTACGCTGACATCTTTCTGCGAAACACCCTCGCGAGCGGTGTCGTGCCGCAGATCAGTTGCATCATGGGTCCCTGTGCCGGCGGTGCTGTTTACAGTCCAGCCATTACCGACTTTAACATCATGGTGAAGGACACTTCGTACATGTTCATCACCGGCCCGGACGTGATTAAAACGGTGACGCATGAAGAAGTCAGCAAAGAACAGCTCGGTGGCGCCGTTACTCACAACGGCACATCGGGGGTGGCCCACTTTGCTGCCGACTCTGATGAGCACGCACTCAGAATGGTCCGCGAGCTTTTATCGTTTGTTCCTTCAAATAATTTGGAAGATGCCCCGCGATTGAGGACGAGCGATCCTGCGGACAGGATCGAGCCCGAATTGAACAACATCGTTCCCGAAGCTTCAAATCAACCATACGACATTCGCGAAGTAATAAACCGAGTCGTGGATGACGGCTATTTCTTTGAGGTGCAACAACACTTCGCCCCAAACATCTGCATAGGCTTTGCGCGACTTGACGGTCGTTCGGTGGGCATCGTCGCCAATCAGCCGGCGTTTCTTGCGGGGGTGTTGGATATCGATGCGTCATCCAAGGCTGCACGATTCGTCCGTTTCTGCGATTGTTTCAACATCCCACTGGTAACCTTTGAAGATGTCCCAGGCTTTTTGCCCGGGGTCTCTCAAGAGCACGGAGGTATCATCCGTCACGGCGCGAAGCTCCTATATGCGTTCGCTGAAGCCACTGTACCGAAGGTTACAGTGATTACTCGCAAAGCTTATGGGGGTGCTTACTGCGTAATGGCTTCGAAGCATATTCGCACCGACATTAACTATGCCTGGCCAACCGCCGAGATCGCTGTTATGGGCGCCGACGGAGCGGTTGGAGTTCTATACAAACGCGAGATTGGCGAGGCCAGGGATACAGAAGGAGCGCGACGAGCAAGAGTCCTGGAACTCGAAGAGAAGTTTGCGAATCCTTATGTGGCCGCAGAGCGAGGCTTTATCGATGAGGTTATAGAACCGGCGACCACCCGACCGAAGGTGATCCGAGCTCTTGCACTTCTCGAAAACAAGAGGGATACAAACCCGCCTAAGAAACACGGAAACATCCCGCTGTAACGTTTCAGTTTTGGGTTGAGGGTGCGATCTCGATCAGTCGACTGACAGGGTCGAAGGTGAGCTTGAATGGTGCGAGTGCGTCTCGGCCCAGGATAACCGGAGCATCTTCATGCGCGCCGACCAATATGTCGGTCGGGACGTTCCGCAATACAAGAGAGCCAATCGTGACTGTCGTCGGGGCCACACGTCTCGACTGGACGGCACCGCCGTTCAGATCACGGACCGAGTTTGCACGCGTTCTCTGGCTTCCTGAGACTATTTCATCGTAGGTGACGGCAAGGCCAAAGCCCGACCCGGTGTCTATAAGGGCAAGCCGATTGTCGCCCAGTCTAACAAAAGGTCGCTTGCCATCGTTTTCACGAACCCACCGAACAACTGTGCCGCCTGCAGGTTCGTTTCCACTTTGCAGGCGACTGGTTGTGGTATCAAACGCCGACAATTGGCGATTTGGCATATCAATCACGTACCCAATGGGCGCGTAAGCTTCGCTTGGGTCTAGAACCCCGTCGATTCCGCCGGGCAAGGTTGCCATAACGATAACTCGATGATGTGAGGGCAAGAGATTGCCTGGGTCACCCAATGCCAGGTCGTCAATAATCGTTTGTTGTCCCGAAACGGATGTAGTGTTGCTTAAGCCACCAATTGCGATCCGACTTCCTGCTGTAGAAGTCAGACCTGCTCTGTGAAAAGCCTCAGACCTTATGACCGTGGTTCCCGCTCCCGTGTCAACAGCGAACAGGTAAGGCCCTGTGCCATTAATCCAAACGTCAACAAGCAAGCCCCTTCCCCGTCCTTCACGAAGACGCACCGGCCGGGGAACGATTACTCGCGGAGCCGGCTCACCGCTCTTAACGCTTTTAGCTTTGCTCAATCCCCCGCGAGTGAATTGTGCAGCGGAAAGGGCAGCCCCAAATCCTGGAGCTGCCCATAAGAAAGCCAGGAGAGCGATGAGTGCAACTGACTTTTGGCCCTGTCTTCCCATATCCCGTAGCTAACCTACAGTTTAGTAGCGGGGGCTGCGTCTGCGAAGCTTGTAGGTGTACAGCGCTGATCCGCCCAGGCCCGAAAGCGCACCGATCCCTGCACCCTTCTTACCGCCGATCAAACCACCGATCACGGCGCCTGCTCCAGTACCCATGGCCAGGGTCAACTTATCACGGTGCTTCTGCCAAAAGCTCCGACCCTGTGGTCTGGAATAGTCGTAGTACACGCGACGAGCCGAATTCCGACTTACATATCTGGTTCGTCCATTAGTCACCACGCGCTGCGTTACGGTGCGCTGGCCGTTCTGTCCGCACGCCTGGAATCCATCCGCAAAACCTGACTTATAAGCTGTCTGTTCCTGTGCCGTATTGAATTCAGCGGGAACAGCTTCTGTATTGCTTGCCTGGGCTGCCTCATACTTCGGGGCTGTCAGGGCGCTATTGTCCGCTGACACTGTTTGATTCCGCGAGTGCATAACCAGGGCACCCACTGAACCGCCAACCAAAGCCGCAATCAAAGCGACCGGCAAAAGTTTGTTTGTAAAAATCATCGCTCCACTTCTCCTTCACTATAAAGTGTTCAAGAGTTCAAGACTCGACTTGAACAGGTGCAACAAACGTTCCTCTTCTTGTGTGGTCTCGCTGAACTTACTGTTTTAGTGACTTAAAATAGCCTATTCTGGGGTGATTGTGCGGCTTTATTGCTAAGCGCAAGCGTTTTACAATCTCATCCCAACATTAACCGAGGATTCCGTGAATCCGGAACTACCCGATATGGGATTGGCGAATACTTAAATCAGACAACATCGAAGGAGAATTCGCCTAAATAAGAACGGCCAGGAAGTATGCTTCCTGGCCGTTCTAACTTCCTTAGCGCTAGCTATTATGCCGCACGTTGCGTTTGCGCCGGTTTGTTTTCGCGCAGAAGGTCGAGAGCCTTTTTCATCTGCACGTCTTCAGCCGGAGGCCGCACTGGGGCCGCAGCCGCCTCACGCTTTTCCGCAGGTTGATCTGGCTTTGCGACGGAATCGTCGTCGTTGCCAGTCAACTCATCGGGATCGACTGCCTCTGCCAGGTCCGGACGCTTAACTTCGACTGACGGGTTCACACCCGAGTGCGCCCGATCTTCTCCCAAAAATGGCTTGCCATTGCCAGATGCCCATTTTACTGTCGTTAAGAGCAGACCGTCGCCTCCTCGTAGCGTGAACAGTTGTTGCTCAGCTCCGGCGCCAAAACTCTTTTCGCCCACGACCTGTCCGCGATTACGTTCGAGAACTGCCGAAGCTACTACCTCTGCCGCACCGGCAGTGCCAGGATCAATCAATGCCACGAGAGCACCCGGGAACAATACTGCTTTAGGATCGGCGGCAAAAGTCTTCAGTGGTTTTCCTTCCCGGCCGATTGTTTGCGCAAGCGTGCCATCTTTGATGAACATATTCGCTACGGCAACTGCCTCCGTCAGCGATCCGCCAGCGGTTCCCCTAAGATCCAAGACAATCTTTTGCGCGCCCTGTTTCAAGAGATCCTGGACACGAGCTCGGACGTCGGCGGTAGAGCCGTCCGCGAGACTGTTGATGCGGAGAACTCCGATACGTCCTGCCTCCATTCGAGCTTCGGCCGCTGGCGCGCGGAACGGGCCGCGTTTCACGCTTACGGTCAGGGGGCTAACATTTGCGCGAAGCACGCGAAGTTTGACTTCGGAACCAGCCGGCCCGTTTAGCAACTGCTTAGCGTCGTAGAGCGAGATGTCGCGAGTAGCTTTATTATCGATGTACTCGATAATGTCACCGGCTCGAATTCCGGCCTGATCTGCTGCCGAACCTTTCATCGGTGCAATGATATAGAGATAAGAGGCAACCTGCGATAATTCAGCGCCGATGCCTACCTGGTTGTCTTTTCCGTTTTCGCTATACTCCTTAACTTGATCAGAAGTCAGATAAGTTGAGTAGGGATCAAGCCCATAGGCGAGGCCGCGCAATGCACCGGACTTGACCTTCTCCATGTTCGGCTCATCAACATAGTCGTTCTGGATGTGGTTAAGCACACTTTCAAATATGCGTAACTGGGCGTTAGGATCATTCGCAGGCTGTTGCGCGCGAGTGGACATCCAACCGCCGACAACAGTGTATAGGGCCAGGGTGGCCGATAAAAGGATCAGGATGAATTTAGTTCGGAAAGACATTATTTACCTCTGCAGTCTACGTTCACATTTAGGCCGGTGTCGCATCTGATTGCAACCGACCGTATCATACGGTGGCTCATTAAACGGCGCAAGCCGGAGCCTCCAAAGCCTTCGCTCTAAAGCGATCGTGGGAAACATCTTCCGACCACCCGATGATGAAACAAGACACGATATCAGACGATATTGCGACGCCAATAATGGCCCTAGATTTGGGTCAAAAACGCGTTGGCGTCGCTCTGTCCGACTCGTTAAGCATTTCAGTTCGCAGGCTTGATCCGCTAAAAAGATCTAATTGGAAACGCTTGCTTAGCGAGGTTACCACCTTGATACGGCGCTTTGACGCTAAAACACTCGTAATTGGTTTGCCGCTTAGTCTTGACGGAACAGTCGGGCCGGCTGCCGCGGAAGCCGAGCGAATTGCAAAAAATTTCGTTCGCTCATTGAGAATCCCGATATTTCTGCAGGACGAGCGTTTGACATCAGTCCAGGCTCAGGCAAATCTTCGTAATGAGGGTTGGGACCATGGGCAGATTTCAAGCCTTCTGGACAGTGAATCTGCTGCGGTCATCCTTCGTGACTTCATTTCCGGCGCACAAGCCAGGCTGCTGGTGTCAGTTGACATCGAAGAAACTCAAAAGGAAACTCGATGAAACGAATTCTAATTGCGATACTTTTAATTTTAATTGCCGCTGTGGCCGGCTCAGCCTGGTGGGGTTACGCGGATTTGCGCAAGCCGGTCTACCACAGTAAAAGCGGGCAATACGTTGAGATTCCCAAGGGTTCCTCATCAGTATACATGATCAAAAAACTCACTACCGAAGGGATTATCAAACATGAATGGCCAATCACAATTTATCTGAAACTCACTGGCAAAGGGTCGCGCTTTAAAGCGGGCGAGTATGATTTCCCTTCTCCTATTTCGCCTCTGGCCGCAATCGCAAAACTCGAGCGTGGTGAGCAGCGTCTAACCCGGATAACAATAGTTGAAGGCTGGACACGATGGGACATCGCTGAGGCAATGTCTAGAATACCGGAACTTCATTTAGAGAACTCCAAGTCGGCGTTGACGCTCATGGACAACATCAGTCTGATCAGTGACCTCGATCCATTGGCAACGAACCTTGAGGGATACCTGTATCCGGACACATATGAGTTTCCTGCGCAAACAACGCCAGCCCAACTCATTGAGCTCATGGTTAAGCGCTTTCGCAATGTTTGGGTTCCTGATTGGTCGCAACGTGCTCGCATGCTGAATATGAGCCCTCGCGAAATCGTTACGACCGCTTCGTTGGTCGAGACTGAAGCAAAACTCGCTTCTGACCGCCCGATGATCGCATCAGTTGTTTACAACCGGCTGAAACTGGGCCTACCTCTCGGAATAGACTCGACCTTGATCTATGCCTCCAAACTCGCGGGCAAATGGCGGGACGACGGCAAGGTATATAGGAGTGACGTCGAGCGAAAGTCGCTGTACAACACTCGCATTCACGCCGGATTGCCACCTGGACCAGTAGCCTCTCCCGGCGAGAGTTCTCTTCTCGCGGCTCTTAAACCCGCAGAGTCTGACAACCTTTACTACGTGCGAGAGCCCTCACGAAACGACGGGGCGCATAACTTCTACAACAATTCAAGAGATTTTGAAGCAGGTGTGCAGGCTCTGAGGAAATGGGAGCGTGAAAGAAATCTTGAAGATGCCGCAAAGAAGGCACAAGGTGATTCCAACTCTCCGTAGGTCCAATTAAGATTAATATCAAACTGCATCAGTACCTGCGGTTGCTTGAAATTGCCAGGGCGTTAATCTATTCTCAACTAGTTAGTCCCCAGTAGATATCTCTGGTTGGCATCAAGGTGTGAAAATGATCCGACGAGCTATTACCGCACTGTTGATTTCCTGCACATGCACTTCGCCCTTGTTTGCGCAGGGTAAAGGCATCGACAAGCAAAACGAGCGAGTGCGAGACAGCGGTAGTGAACGTGTTTCCGGCGCTAACGGAACCAAGACTGACGTGGGCGCTGGCAGAGGAATGGATTTTGGCAAAGGCCGCACACCTGAGGTGCCTCCTTTGCCAAACCCTTACCGAATGTCAGCTCGGCGTGAGGTGATTCTTCAAGGGATTCAAGATGTCATGAGGGATCGCAAGCTCATTCTCGATGAAGCCACGTCCCGAACGAGTGACGGTATCATTGTTAGCCAGCCTTACACCTTCATCAAGGGGGTGGTCGTATCAGCGTCGGAGCTAAGCAGATACGCCGAGCTTGCAACTTCCACTACCCGAGGATGGACGCGGGGTCGTTACACTCTAACCGTGGAAGTGCAACCCATCGACGGTGGCAGCGCTAATGTTTCTGTAAACGCGAAGATAGAGGGCCGGACCGATGGTGCGACGGGAGCCGAGTGGGTGACACTCCGAAGCAAGGGGCTTGTCGAAGACGAGTTTCTCTCAGCGCTCGTAAGCGCAGTTACAGGTGCGCCACCTCCCGGGCGAGTTCCCTAAGTTGGAGCTTCACGCTAAAGTAATACTTAAACTCCGACGCCGTTTTCTTAAAGCAGTCTCTTAGCACTGGATTGTGGGGGTGCCCATCGATTCAATGGATCTAACTCTAGCTGTCGAACCCAAGAAATCAAGAAGCGTCAAACTGCTGGCTGTTCTCTGTGCGCTTCTTGTGACTGGGGCGCTCCTGGTTGGCTATGGTTACATACGGAAGCGTCATGTCCAGGAAAACCTTGCCGCTATTGTTCCTGTTGAATCGGCGGATAGTACTGTCAAGGGACCAGCGAAAGCCAAGATCATCATGGACGAGCCATTGCTCAAAGGTAGCGACACCATAATAGGCGGAACAGTAACGAATCTTTCCGGGCAAAGACTGAGCGGGTTGTCAGTCCACCTCGAATTGCGGAGGCGTAAGGATGGAAAGCTGGCTGAGAGTCAAGTGTCGATCGAGCCGTCGAGTCTCGGTGCAAATGAGGAGGGGGCTTACAGCGTTAAGTTACCAGCCCAAGAGTATGCTTCGGTACGATTAATCGGTCTAACCGGCGACCCCAACTCTTCCCAACTGGCTTACGTTTCAGCTCAAGGTAAACAGCGACCTCCAGAAAGACTTGAACCGAAGACTATTGTTATTACGAAGCCAGCTTCGAAGCGAGATCAGTTTCTTAACTCCCCTGACAGCCCTGCTCGCGTTCCATAGTTAAGTCTAACCGCCACTGTTAGCCGTCGTTGTTTCTCAAGCGTTGCTTTAAACGTCGGCATGCCGAGACTTAACGTAAAGTCTCAGATTCAAAAGATTTGTGTTGAGGGATATAATTGCGCCGGTAATTGATCAGGAGTCGGTGCAACCAGATTTGCCGGAAGCTCGTCCGAGTAAATATCCGGTAGCTTGACCGGCCTTCTCCCTTGATGGGACTCCTCAGTGAACCTAGCGCAAACGTGAAGAGCAGTCTGCACATTACAAGCGTAATTACCAGGCATCTAATCCTGCCAAGTCTATTGCTTGCCTGCTGCTCGTTGGCAGCCGCACAAAGCTCATCGCTGCCGCCACGTCCGGATACTATTCGCGCTGAAAAGAGTTCGCCCAACGAAGATACGACTCCTCTAACTACAATGGAGGAAGAACTGCGTGCGAAGCGTCAAATCAAGATTGCTGAAAAAGAGCATCGCGAGAATATGGAACGCGCCAATGAGATCGCCGACCTTGGCAAAGGACTGGCAGGAGCCTTTAGACAAAAGAAGCTATTGGATCGTGAGGATCTAAAACGGCTCGAACGACTGGAAAAGCTAACGCGCAAAGTTCGAAGCGAGGCTGGCGGTGAGGATTGCGAGAACCCGCTCGACAAACCACCAGGCGACCTTGATTCGGGTCTAACTCGGATGGGGGAGGTGGCGGTCGCTTTGGGAGAAAAGGTTAAGGAAACACCTCGGCAGGTAATCTCAGCTTCAGTGATAGACGAAGCTAATGTTTTACTTGAGTTGATTCGCATAGTGCGCAATATGGTTCGTTGATTTCTCGCCTATGAGTGCTCCCATACTGAAGTCGTTTCCAATTCTGAGAATCATTTTCGGGTTGATCGTCTTAGTGTTGTGCTGTGAGCCGCTCGTCAAAGCGCAGGATGATGACGTGGTTCGGGTCAACACCGAACTCGTTGTTCTAAATGTTACGGTCACCGACGCCACCGGCCAGTATGTTCGCGGACTCCGACAATCAGACTTTAAGATTTTCGAAGATGGGAAAGAGGTCGCACCTTCCTTGATAGCGAGCTTCTCTGTTCAAGAATCGCCATTCGCTTCTGTGGTCTTGCTCGATACTTCTGGGAGCATGGAGAGCCGCTTGTCTTTGGGGCGCTCGGCTGCAATTCGATTTCTTGACGGACTGCGCGATGAGGACGTGGCTGCAGTTTTCCGGTTCGATACCAAAGTTGAGCAAGTTCAGGATTTTTCAGGTGGACGGGATCTGGCTCCCATAGCTTATGGGATTCACGCAAAGGGAATGACGACCCTGAATGATGCGATCATTGAAGCCTCGAGGGCGCTTGTTAATCGATCTGAGCACAGAAAGGCGATCGTCGTCTTATCCGACGGGATCGACACCTACAGCAAGGCGGGACCCGGAAAAGCATTAGAGAGCGCGCTCGGCATTGGGGCCAGCATCTACGCGGTCGACATGTCTGCAACTGAGGGAAGCGCCTCTCGCAATTCGCAGAGTGCGATGGTCCTAAAAAACTTTGCGGAAAAGACTGGCGGGAGGTTTGTCGCCACACCTGGAGGGCCTGCGTTACGCGATGCCTTTTCCAGCATCGCCGAAGAGTTGGGCCATCAGTACACCATTGCGTACCGGCCGGTTAACAAGTCGCGAGATGGAAAGTGGCGAACCCTTGAAGTAAAGCTGACGCGAAGTAATGCGACGGTTCGGACGCGAAAAGGATATCGCGCACCAAAGCAGTAAGAGAGATTAGCGACTGGTTTTATTCAGCGACTTTTCGCGATGTCGTTCGAAGGCGAGCCGGATCAAGCGACTCAACACTTCCGAAAAAGGCAGTCCTGAAGCTGCCCACATCTTCGGATAACCTGAAACTTCGGTCAGACCCGGCATTGTATTCAACTCATTAACCAGCAGTTCCTTGTTGTCTCGTCTAAGAAAGAAATCAACTCGAGCCAGTCCAGCACCATCCACCGCCTGGAAAGCACGAATAGCAAGTCGTTGAATCTGCGTTGTTAGAGTTTTCGAGATTGGCGCAGGCACTACAAATTGAACGTGACCGGTGTTTGAGTACTTCTCGGTATAGTCAAGAAATCTTGCCGCTTCGTCGCTTACCACATATTCTCCAGGCAGGCTGGCGATTGGCTGATCGTTTCCGAGAATCGCACATTCGATCTCTCTTACCTCCAAACCTTCCTCAACGATGATTTTTCGATCGTATTGGGCGGCCAGCTCAATAGCTTTACGCAACGACGGCTTGTCTACAGCCTTAGAAATACCGACAGAAGAACCAAGATTTGCAGGTTTGACAAAGCAAGGAAAACCGAGCTGCCGAACAACCTTCGGCAATACCTCATCCGGAGATGTCTGCCAGTGAGAGCGCAAGAACCAGGTATACTTGCAAATAGGCAAACCCGCCTGGGTGAACAGCAACTTCATCGCCACTTTATCCATACCGCAAGACGACGCTAATACGCCGCAGCCGACGTAAGGGATGTCTGCCATCTCCAGGAGTCCCTGTAACGTTCCATCTTCGCCGAATGGACCATGAAGAATAGGGAAAACTACGTCAAGCTTTTCTGATATAAACTGCCCGTTTGAATCCAATGAAATTAGGCCCTGGCGTGAGGGATCGCCCAGGATAGCTACGTCGTTAGCGGCGTGGAGGCCGCTTGAAGACAGAAATCGCTGAACTGAGGCAGGTAACAGCTCTGCCGCCTTTGCTGGTGAAAGCCACTTCCCTTCCTGTGTGATCGCGATCGGGAGCGCTTCATACTTTCTTGAATCTATTGCTTCAATGATTGCGGCAGCGGAACGAATTGAAACCTCGTGCTCGCCTGATCTACCGCCAAAGATTATTCCCACGCGGAGTTTTCTCGTCAATATGGCTCTCCGACTTACAGAATTGTTTTTCCTAAAGCTGAAAGAATCAATTCCACGCCGAGCTCCGCTGTTTTGTTGTTGACGTCCAGAGCTGTATTTATCTCGACGACTTCAAGTGAACGCATTCCGCCGGCGTCGGCAATCTTTTCCATTGCTAGATGCGCTTCGCGATAGGTCAGGCCGCCGCGGACAAGCGTTCCTGAACCTGGTGCATCGCCGGGGTCGAGAGCATCGACGTCGAACGTCACTGCATAGCCGCCAGTCGCTTTTGCGGCGATAGCAATCGCTTCATCCATGCACGCTGCCATACCTCGCTCATCAATCTCGCGCATGGTGAAAAAGCGAATTCCCAACTTTCGAATGAGTTCACGCTCCCCCGCATCTATGTCACGAGCTCCGACGTGTGCACAAAACTTTGGCTCCAGCTTTGGCGAAAAACCAGCAACTTCAGTAAGTTGAGGCGTCCCTAAACCGAGCACGACTGCAAGTGGCATCCCGTGGATGTTTCCGGAGGGAGTAGTCTCCGGCGTATTCATATCGGCGTGAGCGTCAAACCAGATAAGGCCCAGGCTTTGACTCTTTTCTCTGCAGTAGGAGGAGACACCAGCAATAGAACCGATCGCGATTGAGTGATCGCCGCCAAGTATGAGCGGCAGTTCTTCCGTGACCAATATCTCACGTACCTTCTGAGCAAGTTGTTCACAAGCGGCGCTAATCTCCCGGACATATTTTAGTTTCTCGTTGGGCTTTGGTGGCGACTTGGGCCGACCCAGCGGCAGGTCACCAAGATCCTGAACCTCGTAACCAAGTTCAGCGATGCGTTGAGTCAAACCGGCAACCCGCAAGGCTGCAGGCCCCATGTCGACTCCGGCCATGCTCGCGCCGAACCCGAGGGGGACTCCGAGAACGCTTACGGCCCGCCAAAGGTCGGGATCGGATCCAGTACTTCCCAACTTCTTGTCAGTCAAAAGCGGATGATGCATAAAACCTAGCTTGAGAAATCTCTTTAAGTCTAGCCTCCCAAATTAATGTTGAAGCCACTGCCGCTTCCAGACTGCGTGGGAAAGAATGGTTTGAGAAGACCGGCAAGAGCGGCAAGGTTTCGCGTTTGGATGAGTAGTTCGCCGGGCCCCGTAAACTCCGCGACGATACCCTCGCCACTCACGATGGTGCGGAAAAACCCCGCTGCTGCCTTCCGCAAAGTGTACTGCGTGGTACTCTCCCAGGCGACCAGATGACCGGTATCTACTACATAACGCTCTCCAGGACCGAGCGCTTTTCGATGAATTGCGCCGAAGGAAGAAACCAGCAGCAATCCTCTACCCTGAACATGCAGAACAAAAAGGCCCTCGCCGGCGAAAAACGACTTGGCGCCGCCCCACTTGGTGTCTATCGTCAGGCTATTATCGCCGGCCAGATAGGAACTTGATTGAACGAAAAACGATTGCCCGCCCAATTCGATGGCTGCGATGTCCCCCGGAGCTCCAGGAGCGAAGGTAACTTCACCGGGACCACCCCTGGCTGTGAAGGTCGAGATAAACGCAGATTCTCCACCAGCTGCCCGCTTGATCGCGCCGAAGAGCCCACCCTTCATTTGCGACTGTAATTCGATGTTGGCTGACATCGACACCATCGCCCCAGCCTCTGCCTGAATAGACTGTTCAGGTTGCAACTGCACAACCGCCAGGGAAAATGAAGGTTGATGTAACACTTCATATCTATAACCTGAACCCTGTCCGCGCGAGTCTTCATCGATGGTTATGCCGTGAGAAGCGGTGTGACTTGTAGGAGCAGTTCCCTGGTCCGCACCAAAACGGTGTCCGCAAGTTCCGCAGAAAACGGCGCCTTCAAATAACGGCGCACCACATTTCGGGCAGTTCATATCACTACTCCTTGAGACTTTTCTTTAATTATCGCGACGGCCTCTTCGGGTGTTGAGGCGAAATCCAAAGCGGCGACGTCGACGTCATTTACCGCCAGATGTTCTTGCCATTGCCGTACGACCGGGGGCCAACACCCTCCAAGCAGGACGAGCGGACGAGGTTCGATCACATGAGTTTGGATCTTGTTCCACACCAGTGACAGCTCCGTTACAGTTCCCATACCGCCCCGAATTGCTATGAAACCAACAGAGCGAGTTATTAAATGTTGCAGACGCTCATAAAAGTGCGGCGTAGCAACCTTGTCAGTGAGGTAGCGATTCGGTTCCGCCTTGAACTGATTCATCACAATCCCAAAAACCCGACCTCCAGCTTCACGTGCGCCACGGCTCGCAGCCTCCATGACACCAAGGTAGCCACCGGTGCAGATGGTAAATCCCGCCTCCGCCAAGAGTTGGCCAACCTGCCTCGCCTGAGCATATTCGGGATCCGACTCTCGACACTTCGAGCCGCCGAAAATGGTTACGATACGCTCCTCAGTCTCACTCATTGCCCTGCCTCGGCTCGCAACAAGAGCGAGCCGGCCTGTCGGTAGCTAACGTAGTCTTCGTGAGTCTTGAAAGAAGAGCCGCTGTACTGCTCTGGAATTGATGAAGGATCGTAAAGGCGTGCGGCACGAACATTCGTGAAGCCAGCCCCTTCAAGAAGTGAGCGATATTGAGCGGTGCTCAATAGATGAACCGGTACCTTAAGCTGCTCGATCCATTGATGCGAGGCTTCATTTTCCTGATAAAGATCGACGACGATTACAAACGAACCGGCCGGCTTGAGCACACGATTAACTTCCGACAGAGCGGCCGGCATGTCCGCGTAGTAGTAGATCGATTCCATTGAGAATGCATGCGTAAACTCCGCGTCAGCGAATGGCAGATGCTCTGCGCTCGCCACTTGAAATTCTATATTCGGCACGGACTGGGAGGAGGCTCGGGCCAGGGCAACCATTTCGTCCGAAATGTCGATCCCTACTATGCGGCCTTCGGTTGCTTGTCTTGCCAGCAATCGGCTAGCCCACCCTGAACCGCAACCAACGTCCAGCACGCGCGCTGTAGGCCCGATGTCCATTTGTAGCAAGGCCTGCTCGCCAATCGGACGATGGCCCTTCTCCATACTTTCGCCTCGACCCGCCCGTGCCCAGTCGTTAAATTCGAGGCGTAGGCGCTCATCCATGGTCGATTGAGTGGAAGAAGAAGGCATGGAGTTCTTAAAGAGTTCTATCGCAGTTTTACGGCCGCAGCCTGTAAAGCATCCGCGGAAATGGAATCGTCTCGCGTATGTGCTCGATGCCGCACATCCAGGCGGTGCAGCGTTCGATGCCCATTCCGAACCCCGCGTGAGGAACGCTGCCATAGCGCCGGAGATCGAGATACCACTCAAACGATTCCTGCGGTAGACCGTGTAGAGCTATTTGCTGCTCCAGGAATTCAAGTGAAGTTGCGCGCTCGCCCCCGCCGATGACCTCACCGTAGCCTTCAGACGCGAGAACGTCGACGCCGAGGGCAAGCTCAGGTCGCTTTTCATCTCGCGCCATATAGAAGGCTTTGATGGCTGCAGGGTAATGATGGACCATTACCGGTCGATCAAAGTGACTCGAAAGGTAGGTCTCATCAGGAGCACCGAAATCACCTCCCCACTCGAACCTGGTTTCAAGTGCCCCGTTGGCGTGAGCCTCTTGTAACATTTTGACTGCGTCATCGTAGTGCAAGCGCGGAAAGGGCGCTGTGATAGCTTCGAGTTTGGAAGTGTCTCGCTCAAGTATCTTCAACTCTTCAGGTCTTTCATCCAGTACACGAACCACGATGTTGGAAAGCATTCGCTCCGAAAGCGCCATCACGTCGTCCAGTCTTGCATAGGCCATTTCCGGTTCGACCATCCAGAACTCGGTGAGATGTCGGCGGGTCTTGGATTTTTCCGCACGAAAAGTGGGGCCGAAACAGTAAACCTTGCCAAATGCCGCGGCGGTCGCTTCATTGTAGAGTTGACCCGATTGCGTCAAATACGCTTTCTCACCTTCGAAGTAGTCAACTTCGAACAAAGTCGTGGTGCCTTCGCAGGCAGCCGGCGTGAAGATGGGAGCGTCACAAAGGGTAAATCCATCATTATCCAGGAACTCGCGCACCGCGCGGACCACCGTGTGTCTCACTTTCAAGATTGCGTGTTGGCGGCGGGAGCGTAGCCAAAGGTGCCGATGGTCCATGAGAAACTCAGTCCCATGTTCCTTGGGAGTGATCGGATAATCGCGGACATCCTGTAAAACCTCGGCATCAACGACATCAATCTCAAAGCCCCCGGGAGCTCGGGAATCCTCACGCACCTTTCCACGGACCGTTACGGCAGACTCCTGGCCCAGGCCCTTCATCGCTTCCCATACTTCCTGAGCAACGGCATTTCTGAAAACCACGCACTGTACAATACCGGTCCCATCGCGTAACTGCGGAAACAGGATCTTGCCGCTCGACCGCATGTTGTAGAGCCAGCCCTTGAGCGTCACTTCTTTTCCGGAGTACTGCGCAAGCTGAGTTATGAAAGTCTGTTGTGGGGGTGTTATTTCGAGAGATTCCGTAGCCATCTTTTTATATTAACCATTTGAATTCAGTCGTTCACGAATCATGCGACGTAAGGTAGGAAATCTTTCCAGCCAGTCTGCGGCTTGGAGAACAATTTCCAGTGTTGGAGGAATAAACTGTTCGTAAGTTGCCGCCCGCCCGCAAACTGCCGTCTGATACGAGAAAGTACCGACTGCCTTGAGTTCTCTCTGAATAGTCATTAATCGAAACTGATATGCAAACTCGTCCGGGTCCAGTGCTTCCAACCCCTGCAGTCTGCGTTCCTCCAGGAAAAACAAACGGAAAGCCCGCAACTCTGCAAGCGATGGCGGAACTGGCTGGCGGTCCAACAAAAACGAGACTAGATCGTAGCAGGCAGGTCCCATACGCGCATCCTGGTGATCGATCACTCGCAATCGCCCTTTGTCGTCGACCATCAGGTTTGCTGCGTGGTAGTCTCGATGACACAACACTCGGGGTGCGGCAGCCAATTCGGCCGCAATGTCATTTAATTCAGCCTTGAGCTCCGCGGCTTCCGCATGGCGCAACTGCTCACGCCGGAGGCTGACGAAGTAATGTTCGAAAAAGAAATCAAGTTCCCATGAGAGCTTTGCCTCGTCGAACGCCAATCGGCTCGCAATCGAATGCTGTTGCTGGGCCCTGTCTGTGGCCTTCTGTATTCGGGCAATCAATTTAACCGCGTGCTCCATGAGATGCTCACACTCGTCTTCCTGAGCCGTCTCGTACACGCTCATCAATTGTCTATCGCCAAGATCCTCCTGCACAATGATTCCCTGAGCGCCATCCACGGCATAGACTTCAGGCACTGGGATGCCGCTTACTGCGAATAGTCGAGTTACGTCGAGATAGGGATGAAACTCAGGGTCAAAAGGTTCAGGATAAACGGCCGCGACGGCGTGCCCCTTCTTCCAACCGACGCGGAAGTAATTTCGCGTAGAAGCATCGGGAGTTAAAGCAGTGATATCGGTGATCTTGACTGCCTGGGTTCTTAGAAACGAGGTCAGTCGGTCAAGTGCCGAGGACTCAAACGTGTTGGAGACCAATTGCTTAGCCGAACTCATGCGCGCCAGTGGAAAGGAAATTTCCCTCGATGAAGGTGAACCTTAGTATTGGCATCGAGAGATCCTCGAGAAGCGGATTGTATCACCGTGTAATAGGCACGACAAAGTTTGTGCCTCGAACTTCTCCTCTGAGCGCTTTCTCAGGAGGGGTTTTTCCTCTCACCAGGGCCGCAGGTACGACGGCAGCGTTTTCCATAACTTCGCCGGACTGTATTTGCACGCCATCAGCGAGAATCACGCGCCGCAGTCGCGCGCCGGACTCAATAACAACGTTATCCCAAAGAACTGCCTGGCTTACGTCCGCGTCTTCCGAAACAACACAACCGTTTCCCAAAGTATTGATTTGTCCTTTCTCCGACAATATGGTGAGACTAATGTCCAAATACCGCTCAATGGTTGAGAGTTCGAACCAATTCCCTTCCGCAATATGGGCGGCGACGATCTGGCCTTCAGCGATCGCTTTGGGATATACGTCCCTTGTCGAGTGCGAAAAGACTCCGCGTGGAATGTAGTCGAAGATCGCTGGTTCAAGGATGTGTATTCCAGTAAACATCAGCGGTGTGTTTTCAGAAGCAGACGAAGGCATACCACCGAACCCAGTGATGTTTCCGTTAGCAGTGTGAACGAGACTGAATCGTTCCCGCCTGACGTTTGGCAGAAGCACTAAAGTCGCAATAGCCCCCCGTTCGCGATGTGTCTTTAACGCCTGGCCCAGATCGATATCGGTAATGATCTTCCCGTTGATGACAACGAATGTTTTGTCACCTAACGACGCGCGAGCATTGTCGAGAGCGCCGCTCGTGCCCAGGATTTCCGGCTCTTCAACATATTCCAGCGCAACTCCGAACTGACTACCGTTACCCAGTGCAGCTCTGACGGATTCCGGGCGATGATGTAGATTGACAACGATCTGTCGGCAACCGTAACCAGCCAGGTATTCCGCGACAAACCCGACTAGTGGCTTGCCTAAGATTGGAATCGCCGGCTTAGTTCGGTCCTCGGTCAGTGGCCAGAGTCGTGTGCCGTAGCCGGCAGAAAGGATCATGGCGCGCATAGCTGGAATTCTAACTGGGTTTACAGGTTGAGTTAATGCGCGGCGAGCAAAGTCTTTATTGACTAGCGCTCGAGATCTCAGGAGGCCTTCGACGCGTCTCGCATCATGAGATCGAACGTGCCGGGAGCCACTTTCCGAAAGCGCGAATTTCTATTAAGCGAGACGGCAATACTGATGGTGGGGTTTTGGCCTGTAAACTTAAAGCCGCCCTCAAGAAGTCGATTGTAGAGTTCGTTGACGTGAAGAGAGCCACCTTCTTCGCGCAACAGAAGCGTGACCGCCTGCGGGATAGTCCGATCCATAAAGCGATCGCTTAGGGCCTCGATGTTGCTTCGGACCGGAGGAATTTGCTGACGCTTCGCGTCGAGGCCAACCGGTCCGCGGTTCAGACCAGGTGATTGCCGCATGGCGACTTCGAGTTCGGCATCCGAAGGCATGCCGAGCGAAAGATTGCTGGACTGCAAGACGGAAGATAAGAGGCGATAGATGGCAGCCTCGGTTTGACTTGCGAGTGTATCCATCTCAGCAAGCTCAGCCCTCACAGCATCCGCCTCTGCTTCTAGTTCCCTTAATCTCGCCCCCAGGTGCATGCGCGCTGCGCGAGATTGCCTGAGACTTTGCTCGAGGCGCGAAAGCAGATTCTCTCCAGGTCGGTCCATCGGGGAAATCTTAGAGCTTATCGGGCGTTTTAACAATACTCAGCAGGTGGGAAAGGTGGGAAGGGCATTTTCTAGTAATCACGCTGGATGACGTACGAAGGAATGGACCTTAGCGCTTCACAGTGTTCCGAATCCGCAAAACTCGACAATGCCGCTCGGGCGGCTTCCGCAAATTTGTCAGCACGCAGCCGCGCTTGGTCCAGACACCCGCTTTGTTCGAGGGCCGTAAGCAGGTTGACCCGGGAGACGCTTTCATAATTACCGTCTTTAAGTACCGATTCAACCGACTCTCGCGCAGAAAAGTCATTCTCCAGGAGGTAAATCAAGGGCAAAGTTACCTTACCACCAATGAGGTCCACGCCAGCTGCTTTCCCGATCACATCCTCAGACGCCGTGAAATCAAGGAGGTCGTCTGTAAGTTGAAAGGCCATTCCAAGGTTCAATCCGTAATCGCGTAGAGCTGCTTGTTGCGTGTTGGTCGCGCCACCCAGAATAGCGCCCACTTCGCAACAGGCACTAAACAGATAGGCGGTCTTGCGTTGGACAATGTCGAGATACTGATCCTCGGAAATTGCGATCTTTCCCAGTTGGGTGAGTTGCAACAACTCACCTTCGGTCATTTTCCTCGTGACAGCAGTGAGGATATCCAAAATCTCAAGCGATCTCTCGGCCAGACTCGTTTCAAACGCCGACATATAAAGCCAGTCACCCATCAAGACCGCCGTTTCATTTCCATAAAGCGCATTTACAGTTTGTCTATTTCTACGGGTGTCCGCCTCGTCGATGATGTCGTCATGCACCAGAGTTGCCGTATGCAAAAACTCCATCACGGTAGCCATGCGAATAGAGTTGTAGCGAGAGCCGTCTCCACCGACCGCATAGTTAGCAAGAACTGTGAGGGCCGGACGGACACGCTTCCCTCCCGAAGCTCGCAAGTAGTCCCCGATATACGAGATCACTTGCACATTCGAGCGAGCCTGCCGCTCAAACTCTGCTTCGACCTGCTTGAGCTCGTTCGAAATGAGGCTGAAAATCCGTTGAGCCGAAAGCCGTGCTTCATCGAGTATGGCGCTTTGACTGGAAGTCTGCATAGATTGGATTAATCAGCGCGAGAGCTCAGTTTGTGCGATAGTTCGAAAACTGCATATGAATGCCAAAGTCTTTTGCTTTTAGCTTTGCGATGATGTCCTGCAATTCGTCACGGTCGCGACCAGATACACGCACGGTGTCTGCCTGGATTGAGGCTTGAACTTTTGCTTTCGTGTCCTTGATGAACTTGACGACTTCTTTGGCCTTGTCTTGCGGGATTCCCTGTTGAATCTGCACGTGCTGCCTTAACGTTCCTCCAGCAGCGGGCTCCACGCTGCCGTAGATAAAGGCCTTGAGCGGAACGCCACGCCGCACGAGTTTCTGTTGCAGAATCTCATTCATATTACGCAGCTTCGTCTCATCCTCGGCACTCAGGACTAATTCGTCCTTCTCCAAAGCCACAGTCGCAGCGCTGCCTTTGAAGTCGAAGCGCTGACGCACCTCTTTTATCGTCTGATTAATGGCGTTAGCAATCTCTGCCCGATCTACCTGGGAGATTATGTCGAATGAATTCTGCTGGGCCATGCGCGGTCTTCCCTATACCTCCTGGTATCTAAAACAAAACGAGAATAGCATCAAATTCGTGGCATGTGAAAGTTCTCTCTTGCTGTCATGGCCGGCATCAGAACGGAATGTACCTAAGACAAATCCTGATTGACGCCAAACACACGGGCAAAGTTGGCCGTTGTGATTCGAGCCAAATCTTCAAGGTCAATGCCTCTTAGGTCCGCAAGACACCGGGCAACCTCAACAACGAAAGCAGGTTCATTCCGTCTTCCGCGAAAAGGAACCGGAGCAAGAAATGGGCAGTCCGTTTCGATCAAAAGGCGATCGGCCGGAACCTGGCGGGCGATCTCTTTTAGCTCCGTTGCGTTTTTGAAAGTCACTATACCCGAGAAGGAAATTGACAGCCCCATCTCGACAGCTTGCGATGCCAGCAGTGAGCTTCCGCTGAAGCAATGCATGACACCCAACAGGTTCGCGTCGGCCCATTCCTCGCGCAATATCTGGATTGTTTCTTCTTCGGCCTCGCGGGTATGAATAATCACGGGCAGCTTTACCTCACGCGCTATTCTGAGTTGGCGGCGAAAAGCTTCGCGCTGTTGCTCCCGCGGTGAATTGTCGTAGTGGAAGTCCAGTCCGATTTCGCCCCAGGCAATCACACGCGCACTTTGCTCGACAAGCTTTCTTAACCGTTCCTCAGATTTTGAATCAAACAGTCGCGCGTCGTGAGGATGTATTCCCGCCGCCGCGAAAATAGCGTTATTACCTTCGGCGAGTTCGACCGCACGCTCCAGCGCTCCACTATGAGGATCTCCCGTGCCGACATTCAGAATGGCGCTGACGCCCGCATCGTGCGCACGTTGAATCACCTCATCACGATCGGGGTCGAATTTGGGACCGTCTATGTGCGCGTGCGAGTCGACAAACATATACCGGAAACGCAAGGTCTTGAATTGCCGACCGACGCAAGCTAACAGTTTGCGTTACTACTTGAGTCTGGCGCCGTTCGGAACATCCTCTGTAAACGTGGCAATTACTGGTCGCCCTTGTTCACCGATGGATGCCGCCACGACCATGCCCTGCGATTCATGACCCCGCAACTTACGTGATTTGAGGTTAGCCACAACGACAACTTTCCGGCCCACCAACTTCTCAGGTTCATAATACTCGGCTATACCGGCTAACACCTGTCGTGGTGCTTGTTCCCCAATATCAATTTTCATCAACAGCAGTTTGTCAGACTTCGGCAAGCGCTCTGCACTCAGGACCTCTCCCACACGCAAATCCACTTTTGCGAAATCGCCAATTTCGATGAACGTCGTCACTCCGGCGACTGGTGCAGCTGCATCGGCTTCCGTCGCTTCCTGCATCGGCGGTGCTGGTGTGGTCATCTTGGAAACTTCCGATTCGGCTACCGCGGCGGCTTCGGTCGCATGTACTCCTGATGGTTCGGCACCCTTGCGAATTTCCTCTAACGTCTTTGCCTTGTCCATACGCGGAAAGAGTGGCTTCACTTCCCCAATCTTAGTATTTTCGTTCAGCCCCCCCCATTTCAACTGCGCGGGATTTGTCGTTCGCAGCGATTCACTCAACCCCAATTGCGCGTAAATGTCTTGTGTAGTCTGCGGCATTACGGGATATAACAGCACACAGAGCCACCGCAAGGCTTCTGCCGATCGGTACAGCACTGCGTTCAAGGTCTGTCGCTGGTTTTCGTCTTTAGCCAGGTCCCAAGGCTTGGCATCGCTGATCATTTTGTCGATGCGGGCCACAACCGACCAGGCGACTTCCAAAGCCCGACTAAAGGCAAAATTATCGAAGTGCTGTAGAAACTGATCACGGGCGTGTTCAATGAATCCGGCGATGGTCGTCTCGTCCGTATCAACGCCGGTTCGCTTTGCCAGCAGCAGCTTCTCTTCCGAGATCTTTCCTGACGGTACGACACCTTGGCAGTACCTTCCGATCATCGTTAACGTTCGACTCGACAGGTTACCCAGTCCGCTTGCCAAATCACTGTTGGCGCGATCGATGAGTCCTTCATAGCTGAAACGCCCATCTTGGCCAAAGACCATTTCGCGCAGGCAAAAATAACGGATTGCATCGGTCGAAAAAAAGCGCTCGAGCACGTCGAGTTCGATCGTATTCCCCAACGTCTTTGACATCTTTCGACCGGTCGAGTCCACCCACATGCCATGGGCGACGACGTGCCGCGGTTGCTCAACTCCGGCGGCCATTAGGAAGGACGGCCAGTAGACGGCATGAAAACGCAAGATATCCTTGCCTACGAGATGCAGACCCGGCCAGAACTTTTCAAAGCCTACTGCCTGTTCGCGCTCTAAGTTCCCAAAGCCGATCGCCGTGATGTAATTGATTAAGGCATCAAACCATACATACATCGTGTGTGCAGGATCATCCGGCACGGGAATCCCCCAGCTAACGGAAGACTTCAGACGACTAATCGAGAGATCTTGAAGACCTCCGCTGACGAAGCTCTTGACCTCGTTATTTCGCACATCCGGCTGCACAAAATCAGAGCGCGATTCGTACAACTTAAGCAGGGCTTCATCGTAATCAGAAAGTCGGAAGAAATAGCTCTCCTCTGAAATGCGATCAAGCGGAGTTTCATGAATCAAGCATCTCGGAGGCGCCGCCGAGTCGTCTGGCTTCACGTACTCATCCTCTGTTTTGTAAGCGGCGCAGGCAGCGCAAAACCAGCCTTCGTAGTGTCCTTTATAGATAGCATCATTACCGCGAGGCGTCTTCGCCTTTGCGACGCGCCGCCAGAACTCTGTAACACCCTGGTAGTGAAACGGCTCCGTCGTTCGCATGAAGATGTCGTAGCCACCATGGGCTGCATCCAGGCCAAACGCAGCAGTCATCTTTTTGTAGTAACTGACGACGTAATCCGCCTGCTGCTGTGGCGTCCGTCCGGCTCGCTCGGCTGCGCGCTCAATGTTGATTCCATGCTCATCTGTGCCGGTGAGGAAGAAGGTTTCGATCCCCTGTTGCCTTTTGTGACGCGCCACAGTATCCGCCACGATCATCGTGTAAAGATGACCGAGGTGGGGAAGACTGTTCGCGTAATAGATTGGGGTTGTGATGTAGAAGGTGTTCATACTGCCAAACTTTAAGTAACGGCCTTTACTGGTTGCACTATCTCGTTTGCGCCTTCGCGAATTCGTCTCCGGGATTGAATCTCGGCATAGTTCCCATATCGGCTATTCGCCTTCCAATGGCCAACGCTATTTCAGCTTCCTGCAGCATGCCCTGAAAATTCCATGACTCTCGATATTCATCTGATGGTTGGTGGTAGTGGGCAGTGTTATAGGCCTTGAATTGTTCTTCGCCCCAGCCTTTTGGCCGGCCTACATAATCGTTTCCTTCCTTGAGACTGATCGAAGGAACTCCGACTTTTGCAAAGGGGAAATGATCCGAACGGTAGAAAGAACCCTGTTCAGGCCGCGCGTCAGGCGAAACACGCATGTTGCGTTCACGGGCCACAGTTTCGACCACAGACTTCAACGTAGAGCGCTCAGCTCCCAACGGAATGAAATCTCGAGTAGGTCCCAGGACATTCATTGAATCCAGATTTACGTTTGCTGCAGTCTTGTTTAAGGGAACGAGTGGGTGCCGCGAATACCATTCTGCGCCTAAGAGACCCTGCTCTTCGGCGGTGGGAAAAAGAAACAAGCTCGACCGTCTTGGACGTTGCGCGGGCGGTAACTTTGTAAGTGCTGCGGCAATCGCGATGACAGACGCGACGCCCGTCGCATTGTCGAGTGCTCCGTTGTAAATCGAATCTCCCGACTTATCCGGAGCCCCGATACCCAGGTGGTCCCAATGAGCCGAGTAAACCACGTATTCATCGCGCAGCTTTGGGTCGCTACCCTCCAGGATGGCTGCAACATTTGGAGCCGCGACTCGTTTAACTTCACTCTTTAGCCTTAGTGACCCTTTCAGATTGAGATCGACCGGATGGAAGTCTCGAGATGCGGCATCGTGTCTTAGTTGCGCCAGGTCCTTGCCTGCGAGCTTCACCATACGCCGGGAGGCATCATCAGTCATCCACGAGCGAAACTTTAAGAACGGAGCTTTGTCAGCAACGCTGCGGGCGATATCGAAACGCCACGAACCATTGGAAGTTCGGACCACGCTCCACGGGTAGCCCGCCGATTCATCTGTGTGTAACAGAATGACACCGGCGGCCCCACGGCGCGCGGCCTCTTCGTACTTGTAGGTCCAGCGACCGTAGTATGTGAGCGTGCGCCCGCCGAAGAGATCTGGTTCTTCCTTTGTAGCTGGAGGATCGTTTACCAGCATCACAAGGATCTTGCCACGGTAGTCAGACTCCGCACCTTTGTAGTCGTTCCAACGCTGTTCCGGCGCGCTGATTCCGTAACCGACGAATACCAAATCGGCATCTACATCTACGTCATCCGTTTGTGCTCCGGTGAAGACTACAAAGTCATCTGCAAACTTGAACGACTCTTTTCCGTTGCGCCCGGCCACGGTCAAAGTGGTTTTGGGATCGGCCTTAACGCCCACGAGCGAAACCGGCTGAAAGAAGCTTCCCCCGGGCCCGGCGCCTTTCAAGCTTATCGCTTCCAGTTGCGCCGCAATATAGTGCGCAGCGATTTCACCGCCGGGTGCTCCGGTGCCGCGCCCCTCCAGTAAGTCCGAGGAAAGAAACTTGATGTGAGCGCGGACGAGGTTCTCATCAATAACACTCGAAACGCGCCGCTGTTGTGAAATTCCGCTTAGCGAGAGCACAGCGATCAGCACTACGACAAACGAAGGTTTCGTGACTCGTAACATTCAGTTCAACCTCACTCCTTGCCGGTAATCAAAGAAATGGCTTCTGCACGGGTGCGCGGATCTTTACGAAAACCGCCAAGCACCGCCGAAGTAACTGTCTTCGCATTTGCCTTTCGGACACCGCGCAATGTCATGCAGGTATGTTCGGCTTCAATGACGACCATTACGCCGATGGGTCTCAACCCTTCGTAGAGCGTATTGGCAATATCCGTGGTCAAACGTTCCTGCAATTGCAAACGGCGCGCGAATGTCTCAGCAATCCGTGCCAGCTTTGAGATTCCCAGAATGCGTCCTTCACGAGGAATATAGGCAATATGGCACTTGCCAACGAACGGTGATAAGTGATGTTCGCACAACGACGCGATGCTGATGTCCTTCACAATAACCATCTCATCATGGGTGTCACCTCGGAGAGGAACGATGTTTTCGCTTGGATCTTCACGCATTCCGGACGTTAGCTCGGCAAACATTTCGGCCACACGTCTCGGAGTCTCCTGCAAACCCGGTCGCTCAGGATCCTCTCCAATACCCTCGAGGATAAGGTTTACGCCTCGGGCGATTGTATCGAGGTCAACCGGACGCGGCTGCTGCAATTTTTCTGCTGGGAGCTTAGTAACCATTTAATACCTACTTGATACCTTCCTACCGTTGCTTATCGGCATTTTCATCGTGGTGATCCTTTGCAAGGGCCACTCTCGCCGCTTCCTCTACTACACGCAACGGCACGTTTGCGTTCAGTGCAGCGGTGCGACACTGCTCGTACTCGGGCATTTCGTTCGTCACGTTTCCGTTCAGGCGCGCTACTTTAACATCAATTGGTCCATATTGAGTTTGAACTCGAACTATCCTTCGTTCGAGAGCCCGCCGGTGTACTTCATACGATCGAACCCCCAGCGTGGTCGTCTCTACAAAAAGCATTCGACTTAAAGACTCCCGCTCCGCGCCGCGGCAGAGAATTGAAAGCAAAACTGCGGGCCGGTTCCTTTTCATATGCACCGGCGTGAAGTAGCAATCCAGAGCGCCGAGTTCGAAGGCGCGTTCCATGACATGGGAGAAGATCTGAGGTGACATATCATCCACATTGGTCTCAATCATCCACAGACGCTCGCTTAACGCATCATTACTTTGCTCTTCGCCGATCAGAACCCGAAGCACATTTGGAAATCGCTCATACTGTCGCGAGCCAGCGCCATAACCACTCTTCTCGAGTTCCATTCTCGGAAGCGGGCCAAATTCCTTGCACACACTCGTGATAATGGCTGCCCCTGTCGGAGTAACCAGCTCGCCTTTAATATCGGTGGCGTAAACGGAAGCGTTTCTTAGCAACTCCACGACGGCAGGCGGAGGAACAGGAAACCGTCCGTGTTCCATCTCGACCATACCGCTTCCCACGTGAAGCGGTGAGCAAGTGAAATGATCGATTGCCAATAGATCAAAACAGATTGCCGCTCCCACTACGTCGACGATCGCGTCCAAAGCACCGACTTCATGGAAGTGGACGTCTTCGACCGACTGGTTGTGCACCTGGGCCTCGGCTTCCGCAAGTCGACCGAAAATACCGGCTGCTCGTTCCTTAATGCTTTCGGACAGCTGTGAGTCATTGATGATCTTCAGAATGTCGCTCAAATGCCGATGCTCATGTTCGTCACGGGTTTTTACCCGCGCGAAAGTGGCGGCAATACCTGAACGACTAACTTGCTCGAACTCCACCTCAAAGCCTTCAACTCCCAGCAGCGCCAGTTGCGTGCGCAACGCATTCGCATTTGCACCCACAGCTACCAAAGCACCGAGTATCATGTCGCCACTGGCGCCGGCAAAACAATCGAAGTAAAGAGTTCGCATGGTGTCCGACAAACTTCAGTTTGTCGTTTGGTTGCTAACGGGCCAGTTCACAACATCAGCGACAAATTGAAGTTTGTCGGACTGTTCTGGCTCGCGTCGCACAAGACGGACAAGGTTCGGCAAAGATCGTGATTCTCACAACAGGAGCGGCAAAACCTCGCCGGCTTTTCCGTGCACAACCTCGTCGCAAGCATCTGACAGCGCGGTTCGCTCAGGATTGACTTCGCAAACAAATGCCCCGGCAGCTTTGGCGATTTCCGGCAGACTGGCCGCTGGATAAACGATCGCTGACGTACCGATCACAAAACATAACTCGCACTGCGCGGCTTTTGCCGCGGCGAGCTCAAATGCTCCAGCCGGCAACATCTCGCCGAACAGGACTACGTCCGGTCGCAATCTATCGCCGCAGTCAAGGCAAGCGTCCGGCCGCGACGTTATCTCAGATATCTGATAGCGCGCGCCACAGCTAATGCACCGGGCCCGCCAGATGTTTCCGTGCAATTCAACAACATTGCGTGAACCTGCGCTCTGGTGCAGACCATCAATGTTTTGAGTGACCAGCATAAAGTCTGGGAACCGTTCCTGCCAGCGGGCAATCTCTTGGTGCGCACGATTCGGTCGTAACGCCTTCAGCAACTCTCGGCGATAATCGAACCACTCCCATACAGCCGCAAGGTCGCGAGCGACCATTGCTGCTGATGAAATGACATCGAATGGCATCCCTTTCCAGACCGCAGAGTTACCGCCACCGCGAAAGGTCGGCACGCCTGATTCGGCTGAGACACCAGCGCCGGTTAATACCAAAACCCGCATTGCACCAGCGGCGCGGCGCCGCAGTTCTGGCGAGATACTAGGTGGTGAAAGCGTCTGCATGGTTGAAGTTTGATGGTAGCAGAGCGGAGCCGAAAGGTGTCAAGCAAGGGATATTCAGTTGTCTACTGCTTTCGCAGTCCTCTCTGCGCTAAGCTATACTTTGCGCTTTTGGTAGTGGTCAGTTTGATTACGGACGTTTAGAGTTCAACCTTTAGTTTGCTGTTTCGCGGCCACAAACTAGAGTTTGAACTCTAAACTTACTCACCTACCGCGCTTTTGGGGAACTCGTCTTTTGAGGAGTAGTGAAATCAGTTGAGTTTGATTGCCATTCAAGATCGGCTGAAACAACAAGTGCGGGAGGCGGCACTCGAGCTGTTCGGGGTTGAACTGGAAACCTTGAATGCCGAAGCCCCGCCCCGCCCTGACCTGGGTGATCTCGCCTTCCCGGTGTCATTTGAGCTCGCCAAGCTGATTAAGCAGGTTAGCGGAGTAAAGCTCGCCCCGCGCACGATTGCCGAAAAACTCAAAGATAAGCTGGAGCGCAGCTCCCACGTTGCGCGAATTGACGTTGCCGGCGCGGGCTATCTCAATGTCTTCTTCAATCGCTCGAAACTACTTTCACTTTTTGCGGAAGCCAGTTCCCAGGATAAGTTCGAGCTCATCCAGCCGAGTCGACCTAAGAGGATGGTTGAGCACACCAGCATCAACCCAAACAAGGCAGCGCATATCGGACATGTCCGCAATGCGGTGCTCGGCGATACGTTCGTTCGTATTCTCATCGCTGCGGGTGAACGCGTCGAAGTGCAGAACTACATCGACAACACTGGCGTTCAGGTTGCCGACGTGGTTGTGGGCTTTATGCACCTCGAGCAGATGACTCTGGATGATATCAAGGCGCTCGATCTTTCTCTGTCGGCTGAGCGGCCGTTCGATTATTACTGCTGGGATCTCTACACGCGCGTCGGTGTCTTTTACCGTGACGGGGATCCCAATGGAAACCTCAACCCGGAACGCGTGAAACTGCGTGATAGCGTGCTCCACGCCTTGGAAGAGGGCAACAATCCAACTGCTGAACTGGCCGATTACGTCGCGACCAGGAATGTCGAACGAATTCTCGATTCCATGGAGCGCCTGGATATTCGTTACGACTTGTTAGCTCGCGAGTCCGACATTTTGCACCTTCATTTTTGGGAACGCGCATTCGAACTGATGAAGCAGGCCGGCGTGATCAAGTTTGAATCCGAAGGACGACATGCCGGGTGCTGGGTAATGCCGTTCGAGTCTCATACCGGAACGGATGAACACGAGGCCGATAAGATCATCGTGCGTTCGAATGGCACCGTAACTTACACGGGTAAGGATATAGCGTATCAACTCTGGAAGCTCGGGCACCTCGGGCTCGATTTCAACTACAGGCCTTTCCGGAGTTATGAGGACGGACATGTCACCTGGGTGACTACCACTCAGCCCAACACGGCGACGGCGCCTGAACTGGTGCGGCCGGTTTTCGGAAATGGCCGAACGGTTTACAACGTGATCGACTCTCGTCAATCGTATCCCCAGGAGATCGTTGCTCGCGGCGTCGCCTCACTCGTTCCGGAAGTGGGCGCCGAGGCAAGCGTGCATTTCGGTTATGAAATGGTCGCGCTCTCTCCGGCGGCTTGCGCAGAGTTGGGGATCAACCTAAGCGAAGAGGATCGCGTTCGCCCCTTTATTGAAATGAGTGGGCGAAAGGGCCTGGGCGTGAAAGCGGACGATCTAGTCAACAGGTTGGAAGCTGATGCTTTGCGCGAGGTCCAGGGTCGCCATCCGGAACTTTCTGAACGTGATAGGCAGACAGCAGCACACGAGATCGCTGTCGGTGCGCTGCGTTATTTCCTGCTCAAGTTTACACGGAACACTGTAATCGCGTTCGACTTTGCTGAGGCGCTGTCATTCGAAGGTGAAACGGGACCTTACTGCCAATACGCGGCCGTCCGCGCAAATTCAATCTTCCGTAAGATAGATAAAGAATGGCAAGTCGCGGCTGCGAGCCTTCTTCAGAGAGCGGCCACCGACGCAGTTACAGCTTCAGAGATTGAGGAATTATTAGCGGGCGAATCTGGGACTGAGATCTGGACGCTCGTAATGTTGGCAGAGCGTTTAGACGAAGTCGTAGCTCAGTGTGCAATTTCTGCTGAGCCCGCCAATCTTGCAAAGTACACTTTCAATTTGGCCCGTGCCTTTAACCTTTTTTACCATCGTCATCGAATCATCGCCGAAGAAGATGAAACGAAGCGAGCTGTCTTGATTGTGGCGGCCGATATTACGCGTCGTCGGCTAACATCCGCGCTGGCGATCCTTGGTATTAAAGTACCGGAAAGAATGTAGGCTTCAGTCTATGACGGCGGACAAATCAGCCACAGATGAACGCGGATAACACAGATCAAACCGGAATAGGAAAGGAGCTGCTTGAGATCCGGCGTTTATCCGCATTCATCTGTGGCGGATTTCCGACGATGACTGTACTTTTGACAAAAGCTGAGAGTATAAACAGCTATGCTCATCGTGATGAAAACGGATGCAACTGACCACCAGGTTGACGCGGTCGTGCGCATCATTGAGGATTTGGGTTACAAGGCGCATTCAATGCCGGGCGCTACACGCACGGCAATTGGTATCACCGGTAACCAGGGAGCGGTAGATCCGTCGCATTTTGAAAACCTTCCCGGTGTTGCTGAAGCGATTCGGGTCAGCAAGCCTTATAAATTGATCTCGCTCGATCTGAGACCTGAAAAGACTGTGGTCCGTATCGGTGATGCTGTAATCGGTGGCGAGGAACTGGCAATCATTGCAGGTCCATGCGCGATTGAGAGTCGAGCCCAGGCATTTGCTGTCGCCGAGGCCGTGCGCCGAAGTGGCGCAAGATTCTTCCGCGGCGGAGCTTATAAGCCGCGCACCTCACCTTATGCTTTTCAGGGTTTGGGAGAAGAAGGCCTCAAGATTCTTGCCGAAATTCGAGACACGTATGGCTTGAAAATCGTGACTGAAGCGTTGGACGAAGCAGGAGTAGATCTCGTCGAACGTTACGGAGACATGATTCAGATTGGCGCTCGTAATATGCAAAACTTTTCCCTGCTGCGCCGAGTCGGAAGATCTTCTTTGCCCGTTCTTCTGAAACGAGGCTTGTCGGCAACGCTGGACGAATGGTTGCTCGCAGCCGAATACGTGATGTCGGAAGGAAACTATCAGGTTGTTCTTTGCGAACGAGGCATCAGGACTTTCGCCCAGCACACTCGGAATACTCTAGACCTCGCCGCAATTCCCGCAGTGCGACAACTCTCTCATCTGCCCGTGATCGTCGATCCTTCACACGGAACCGGCAAGAACTTTATGGTTACGCCGCTCGCTCGTGCGGGAGTGGCAGTAGGAGCCGACGGTTTGATTGTCGAAGTACATGACCAACCCGAGCACGCACTGTCTGACGGGGCTCAGGCACTAACGTTGGAGCAGTATGAACAGCTGGTCAGCGAAGTAAGATCGATTCGTGAAGTGATTGCACCCGCCGCGGTTACGTAAATTCCATTCACGAACTCAACAGCCTGTGGGAAAACAAGAAACCGAAAACTTCAGCCATAATTTAACGCGGATAACACGGATCAAAATAGCATAGTAACATTCGTAGGTTTTTTACCGACTGAACAAGTCTCTCATTCACACCCGGCTGAAGCCGGGTTTGAATGAGAGGGTCGCTTAGCACTTCAGCTTACGAATGACAATAGTCACTATTCAGGTGTTGCTTCGCGTTTCGAGCTCAACCTCTCTCAGATCTCGCCCTGAAGAGTGCTCGCCAGGTCGCGTGTAAAAACTGAGCGGGGGATAACTTTGTCGAAGCCTGCTTCCAGAGCCGCACGCTGCAGCTGCGTTTCGACGTGAGAAAAGAAACCGAGTAGTGTTACAGATTTCAGTTCATCGCTGGACTTCAAGCGCTTAGCCAACGCAACCGCATCAATCTTCTGATTATGAAGGTCGACCACTATAAGATCGGGCTTCTGTTCAGCGGCCGACAGCATTAACTGCTCGACCGAGCGGACAAATTTAAGCGCAACACCTAACGGCTCAGCAGCGGCGCGAATCTTCGAACTGAAGATCATATCGTCGACGGCTGCGATTATTTTTTGATTCATTGTCTTTTTATTGGGTTAATATGCACTGTTTGGCGTAAATATAGTATTCAATGAGAACGAACGCGCAAACTGTCATCGACTTGGGTAAGTCGGAAAACATTGAATTTGGCAATATCGAGCCGACGCGCGTCGCACGCACACCCATCGCAAGGTTTGTCATCGCCTCATACAATATTAGATATGCTGCTGGTCCATATTTGATTTCAGGGGGGCTCTTGCGGAAGGCCCGACTCGGAGGCGATGAGCGCCGCCGCGACGAACATATTGCGCGGAATATCCGCACCGCAGCCGAGGCTTTCAGTGCGGGTCGCCTCCTGCCGCGGATCGACGTACTCGCTCTTCAGGAAGCTGATAAGGAAACAGTTCGCGCCGGGAGACATCATGTTGCACGCGAGCTGGCCCAAACGCTAAAGATGTCCTGGATACATGTGCCGGCCGGCCTCCCCAGAGGCGTGCAGCCGCAAAAGCGACAGTGGTGGTTGGATTTTGAGAAAGAAATCGATCTATTTGACAGCGGCGATACTGGCGTCGCACTACTCAGTCACTTTCCCCTTCAAGACGTAGAACGGATCGATCTCCCTTGGTCAGAATGTCCCTGGCGTCCGCGCTCATCTGTTGGAGCTACGATCCAGGTCGGCGTTGAGTTGGTACGTGTGTTCAATTCTCATATCGATCCACACTCTGCTGCTGGTGGCCAGATTGAGCAGTTGGAAGTTGTACTGCAACATGCGCGCGCGTCCAGCCAACCCACCATTATCCTAGGCGACTTCAATACGCTATCGAGACGTAAGTGTCTCGAGACACGACGGCTGCTCGAATCCGAGGGATATACGACGCCGTTTCCAACCGGGACTGCGACCTGGCGCGGCGCTGGTATTCGTCTGCATGCCGACTGGATATTTGTTCGGGACCTCAAGGTCCTGCGTTGGGGTGTCGCTCGACCCTTGAATGTTTCGGACCACTGGCCCATTTGGGCGGAAATAGCCCTGGATCCAAAGTAAAACTGGGCAGAAGCACTTGGAGCCGCCATTGGACCAAACCGCGATCACGAGCCGTGACAATTCTCTCCTCCAACGCGCCCGGGCAGTTCGAGAGGGGAAGATTCAGGAACTGATCTTCGTCGAAGGACTGCGGCTGTGTGAAGAAGCTCTGCGTTCCAATCTCTCAATTGAGGCTGTCATTTCATCTGACGAAATTGCTGAGAAAAAAAGAGCAAAGGAGTTTCTCGAGGCGGTGGCGCCAGTAGCAAATCGTTTCGCATCAGTCAGTGAAAAGCTGCTGGCAACCATCTCCTTCACTAAAACTCCACAGGGGATTATCCTCCTGGCCGCTCGCCCAAAATCGGGGCGCGAAACGTTGGTTGTCGATCAGTCAAGGCGCCCCCTGCTTGTTGTCATGCACAACATAAACAACCCGGTGAATGTAGGTGCGATTCTGCGGACCGCGGAGGCAGCCGGTGCGACCGGAGCTATCGCCACCGCCCACACCAGCGATCCCTTCTCACCAAAGGCACTCCGCGGCGCAATGGGCTCAGCCTTTCGGCTGCCCGCCTGGTTTGGCCCAACGTATGAAGAAGTAATAGCGTGGTGCGAGGTTAACGGGATCCGAAGCATCTGCGCGGATGCACGCGGCAATACAAACTACGGCGCAGTTGACTGGACGCAGCCTTGTGCTCTGATTCTCGGTCCGGAATCAGCGGGCTTCTCGCCCGAGGAGTTGCGGGCTGCCAAGCAAAGCGTGGCGGTGCCGATGCAGGGATCAGTCGAAAGTCTCAACGTTGCAGTCAGTGCAGGGGTGCTTCTCTACGAAGCAGCCAGGCAGCGACAATCTTAGTTACCGCTACTCGGCCTGGATGCAGATCAGAGTTGCGATAAAGGGCTTTTCGGTATTGCTTCGTTGTAGCCAGCAGGCAATCGTATAAATGCCGGGACTGTCTTTGAATAGCGTTACAAGTGTTCGAAAATAACTTCCGTCCGACTCAATTATTCCGCGGCTGCCATCCGCATACATCCGCGGCGGGCGTAACCTGGGCCTCAGGGTGATCGATTCATCAGGAAGCGAGTACGGACGAGGCGCTTGAAGCCAGGCTAGCTGTGGAGGTCTAGGCGGGAGCTCATAAAACACTTCTATCTGGGCGAGCATGTATCCTGGGTTCAGCAGTCTTCCGGCCACCTCGATAGTCGCGCCGGGTTTTGCTCTTTGTGTGATGTGATCAATATCGACATGCTTCGCGACAAATAGCTCGACAACTCTAAGTCTCAACTCTGCAATGGCAATACCGAAGCCAACGTGCGTATGCTGCGGCGCGAGAATTGTCCTTCGATGACCGTCGTTCGGAGGGGTTTCGCTGTACAACCTGACGTGAAGATAAGCCACGTCCTGCGCGATGTCCGCTGGTTTCAACGACCAGGTATTGTTAGCCGACGAAACGTTTTCCTCAGTCGCATGTGTGCCGCCCGCAAGTGAATAACGTTGATATGGCTTGCGTCCGTCGCTGCCCCAATGACTGGCAAATTTTCCCTTTGCCATGTCGAGCGCATGCCCTGCGGCCACGCGACTCGCCAAATCGTCCATCGCTAAAACAGGAACCTGTGCTACTGAGCGTTCTTCATTGATCATCGCAAGCAGATTGGCCTGAAGTTCTTTTAGCTGGCCGTCGGAGAGTTCTGAATTCTGAGTTGGAATGGCTTCGGCGATGTTGGGAAAGAGAGCTAGACCCAGCCATGGGCTGGCGGTCCACAAAAACCTCCGTCTGCTCACTTCCAATCTACTCATCATTTTCTAGAAAGAGCCTGGTGCTCGACTTAACTGGGATCAGGTAACTTCTGCAGCGCTTATTGACCCTTTCAAGCTGATAAGCCATCAGCAAATCATGTCTTTACTACTGTATCAAGCGAATTTCCGCTAGAATAGCGACGCTCCCGAGTATAGAGTTCCTTTGCGCAGTCACGTTCCGACTGCGCTTTTAGCGTAGATCGATGGTTGGGTGGAAGGACAACAGGTACCTGCTCCAGTAACAGTGCACGACTCCAGGAGCCGAAAAGTTAACGACAGCGCGGAACCCGAACTGACTCTAAGCGTATTCCAAGTATGACTGGACCCTTCGATAACACAGGCAAGATGGCTGAACAGCCTGCTCAGCCTCCCAAAGCAAAAGAAGCGCTGCCCGAACGTGTGATGCGTCGTCTTTTGGAGTCCATGGGCGACCTGGTCGATCGAAAGTTTGGTCGTACTGTCGAGCCCAAGAGTGGGCTGACTACCTCAAAACTGGTTGAGCGCATGAAGAAGTTGATCGACGAGCGCGTCCGGGATGAGGGACGCAAAGGGCGAGTTGCCCCACATCACATGAAGCTGAAAGTGGAATGGGGAACGCATTCCGAAGCTCCTCTGGAAATTCTCAAAGACCTGGAGCACGAGATTATCGCGGCCGCAATCGATCACATAAATGATCATCGATATCGAACGCTCGGACCAGTGGAAGTAGAAACTGAAGCTGACATCTTCACTACCGGCATCTCGGTAGACCCGACTTTCGGTAAGTTCGAAGAGGAGCTGCGGCAACGAGATGAAAAGCGACGCGCTGAAGCATCTGGCATGGCGCCAAAGCGTGGGCTTGAGCCGCCGATGCCGGACACAATGGTTGTGGCCCGGGTTAACCTGCGCCACAGCTCACGTGAAATTCCCTTGAGTCTCAAACCCGGGGGGAAACGTTTGAATGTCGGAAGAGCGGCTGATAGTGAGCTTTCGTTGAATGACGCTAGTGTTTCAAAGATCCATGCCGCGCTGGTCATGAATCAGGAAGGAACTCTACTCGTGGCCGATACCGGTTCTACTAACGGCACCTATATAAACGGCCGTCGTATCGCCTATGGCGAGGCGCGCCCGATTAACGACGGCGACGTCGTAGGCTTTGGTGATGTCGAAGTCCGTTTTCGGAAGAGCGAATAGTTGGGTCGGGTTCAGAGTTCGAGCTTTCGCTTGCTCTCACCTGTGCCGACCAGAGGTTAAAACTAAACGTTGATAATATTTTTGCTCTCATTCCTACTCCTTCAGACACCGACACCAACTCCCATCGTTCCTCACACACCCGAGAAAACTCCGGCTCTGCTCACACTTGTCTACGTTGGAGGCTTTGCCTTCATTGTCCTGCTTTTGATGCTTTCTTTCATACGCAACCGGCGAAGGCCGGCTGCGGTGGCAGCAGTTCCAGCGGATCTGCCGAAAGCGGTGCGAAAACGTCTTGGCTCAACATCGACGAACCGCGGACTGCGAGCTCTTCGCTGGTTGTTTATCCTGATGTCGATTGGCCTGTTCGCTGTACACATCTACTGGGCGCAGTATGCGGAAGAGCGTAACGAAAAGTTTGAGGAGTTGAGCTATAAAGATCTGCGAACGCGTCGTTTATCGGAATCCACTTTGCGTGGCTGGATTCTGGATCGCAGCGGCCGTTTGGATAAGGCACTGGCGCTTTATCGCCGGGACTCGAACGGAGAGATCGTTCGCGACTATTCAATGGATAAAGCACTGGCTCACATTTTCGGTTCCGATCGTGGCGACCCTGGTTTGGAGCGGGCACTCTTTGGAGTGCAAAGTGGCGCCTTGCTCGAAGCCTGGCAGGTCGCTAGAAACGAAACACTACAGACTCGAGGAAATACCGACGTTCGGTTAACCATCGATCGTGAGTTGCAACAAGCCGCGGTTGATCAGCTGAAAGGAAAGCATGGCGCGGTGGTTGTGCTTAATCCTCAGACGGGCGAACTGCTCGCGCTGTATAGCGAACCGTCTTACAGCTTGAAGGAAGTTGACGACGAGTCGACCTGGATCAAACTCGAAGCGAACCAGCGCGATCGTCCGCTGGTAAGTCGCGCGCTTGGTGCTTATTACATTCCCGGTTCGACATTCAAGACTGTCACCATGACTGCCGCCTTCCTTGCCGGCTATCAGGATACCGAATTCGTCTGCAGCGGCGGTGGTTACTATGCGGCGCCTGGCGCTAACGTCATTTACGACGACGGCGGAGCCGGCGAGGTTCACGGTCGAATCGGCATCGATCAGGCTTATGAGGTCTCTTGTAATCAATATTTTGCGCAGATGGGTGTGAAGCTCGGACCTGAGAAACTAAAGCAAGCCGCCCAACTACTGGGCATCGGAGCGTACGACACCCCCGCCGAAGCTTTGCGCGGGCGGAAAGAGCCCGAACTCTGGAACGCGAGCACCGACGCTGTGAAACGCGCGATGGCGCCCAGGGAAGCAACCATCGTGACCGGAAAACAACTGACCAGATATGACTTGGCCTTGATGGGCTATGGTCAAGGTTATGCAGGACAGATGACTCCCTTTCAGATGGCCCTGGCCGCCGCGGCCATTGGGAACATGGAAGGCAAGCTCATGAAACCGAAGATCGAATTCAACCGCCCTCCTGAGGTCTTTAAGCAGGTTATGCCGCCGCAAATCTCTGCGCGGTTACGGTCCATCATGGGACTTGTGACCGGAGGACCCAGCGGTACTGCACGTGGCGTTTTCGGGCCGGTCAAAGCTGCGGGGATTAATACTGGAGGTAAGACAGGAACCGCGCAAAAGGTTGTTCCCGCCTATGACCCAAAGACTGGCGAATTAAAAACTCGTCACAAGATTGAGCGTGACTTTCGAGGTAACATTATTCGCGAATACGAAGAGACGATTATGGATGAAGAGCATCCACGAATCGACGGCTGGTTTCTGTGCATTGCTCCACTCGAACGGCCACAGCTCGCCATGGCAGTAATTGTGGAAGGAGGAGGTTATGGATCACGGTCAGCGGCTCCAATTGCCGCCGCCCTCGTACTGAAGGCAAAAGACCTTGGCTACTTTAATTTCGCCGGCAATCAAAGAACCACGACGGGTCAACCTCCGGCAAAGGCGCAAACGCCCAGACGAAGGGCTCAACAATAATTTCACGGTAGGAACTGACAATCTTTTAAATGAAGAATCGCGCATCATCTCATCTCTTGATCATTTTGATTATTGCCGCAATCGAGATTGCCGGATATGTTGCGATCCACCGGGCTGCTTTGCTACGCGGGTACGAGACATCGATCATTGGCGCCGTTCGCGACCTTTTACTGTTCCTGCCACTGATGGCGCTGGTCCTATGGCTATCGCGCGTAAAACGATACTCCGGAAATTGGGTGTTATTCACGTCGGCGGTGCTGCTGTTTTCTGTCGGCATGTTGGTGCAATATCGTCTCTACAGCGACCCCGAGTACAACGCTAAGAACAAAGCCGCGGCCCGCGAAGAGAAGATGGATGCGCTCCGCACACGCTACATCATGGAGAATTATGATCCGGTGAAGAAGCAGTTGATGGGCCTACCGCCTACGCCGGCTGAGCCCGTCGATATTGATAAACTTTCGCACCGCCCATCAAATTACACAGTTTGGAACGCGCTGACCTCGAGTTATACCTGGATACCAATCTTCTCTCTTATCGCGTTCGCGCTTGCCTACTCGTTCTGCGTTCGCGACGGTTTTCTGCTCTGGATCCAGCGCAATAGCTTTATCATCGTCCTCTTTACTCTAGTCCCGCTGGCTGCCGCCGTTGTGACTTCAAGCGCGGGCAAGGCTCTGGGAAACATGACGCCCTGGGAGCCGTCAAAAATTCCTTTCCTGCTGGGTTTTGCGGGAATACTCACAGCACGCTACAAAGATCTCGCCGAAACGTATTGGGGCATACCCCGAGCTCGAGACATTGTTCCTTTGCTCGTGATGGCGCTGCTGCCCTTTGTGCCGTTTTTCGCGCTGAAGGACTTTGGCCAGATGCTGATTTTCAGCGGCGCTTATACAACACTCTACCTGGTCGCGGTCCGGCGCTGGCCCCAGTTGTTGCTTTTTGTCGGTTCCGTTCTGTTGGTAATCAGCATTCTTGTGGTTGGCGCTCTGCCCAGAGATGTGCAGGAAAAAGTTCCGATGCTGCCCACTATCGCGCGACCCATTCAGGCAGCCCTTCCTTCCCGAATCCAGCAACGCTTTCACCTCTGGCTCGATGGCTTTGATCCACCGTCGCCGGAAGTCTCGTGGTGGAAGAAAGACTACGATGAGGCCTTGAACAAGAACCCGCAACTCAAACAACTTGCCGAGCAAAGTCCGGCAATGCAAAAGAGCGTGAACGTCGATATCTGGTTTGATAAGCTCGCCTTTCAACCGGCCCAGGCAATTTTTGGCATCGCCTCTGGAAAAAGCTCGGGTCGAGGCTTCGGCCTGGGATATCCTGAAGTGATTCCCATTGCTGACTCCGACTATGTCTATGCAGCAATCGCAGAAGAAATGGGCCTGGGCGGGGGTGCCATAGTGATTCTCGCTATAATCATTTTCGTTGTGGCTGGGGTTCGCACTTCGCTGGATGCGCGTGATATGTTTACGAAACTATGCGCCGCCGGACTAACGGCTTTTGTAGGTTTTCAAGCATTGGTCAATGTCGGTGGAATACTGCGCGCTTTACCGATGACGGGAATTACGCTTCCGTTTGTGAGCCACGGTGGGTTTAGTTTGATCACAAGCTTTGCGATGCTGGGAATGCTTATGGCTTTTTCGCACCGAAACGCCCAGGACAAGGTGCTTGTCAGCGAAGCACCCGAGAGGTACTCGTCGCCATTAGCCCTGGAGGCAGTACAGTGAACGAGCGATGTCGTACAGTCCTGAGGCACAGATTAGAATGTCTGTCACTCATCTGGAGGCTTAAATGAGCAGCCCCGCGAAGAATCTTAAGATTGAATCCAATGCACTGAGTGATCGGGGCCTCAACGAGCGTCGACCGCTAAATGAAGATGCGTTTTTGGCAGACAGCACCCGCTGTATCTTTGCAGTTGCCGACGGCGTCGGTGGCGCTGAAGCCGGAGAGGTTGCTTCCCAAACGGCGATCGAAGTCCTCGATGAAGCCTTTCGTCATCGTGTTGAAGGTGCAGACATAGAAGACCTGATGGAACTCGCAATTCAACGCGCCAATGCTTCGATTCATCAGATGGCGCAGGACCACGCCCGGTTTTCCATGATGGCCACCACCATCGTCGCTTTGCATATTAAAGACGGCGTGGCGACCATCGGACATGTCGGCGATTCGCGGCTTTACTGTTTGATGCCTTCGGGCCAATTCCTGCGTGAAACCGAGGATCACTCGGTAGTGGAGGAAGAGGTGCGCGCGGGACGAATGACCCGCGAACAAGCAGCCCACCATCCCAGTAAGAACGTAATCAGTCGGGCCCTCGGTGCTGAGGACATCGTTGAAGTTGACATGAAGACTATCGAAGTCGAAGAAGGTACTGAGTTTTTGCTCTGCAGCGATGGAATCACGCGCCACATTTCCGACGGTGAAATCAGGCAGTTGCTTCTGTCGAACGACAACCTCGGTGCTATTTGCGAGGAATTGAAGTCGCGTTGTTACGAACGCGGCGCCGAAGACAACTTAACTGTGGTGGTCGTTCGCGTTGGGAAGCGCATTTTGTCCCGGTCGCGATTCGACGACCTGGATCCGACTATTACCCCTGATACAGAAGCAGTGCCTGTATTGAATACCGACTTTTCGCAGACCATGTTGGGCAGCCCGCCGGACGGCCACAAGCTGGTCCCTGCATCGCGTATCGCATTTCCGGCGCCGCCCGCAGATAGTCCAGACCGAGATACAGAAGGCCAGACGATAACGTCGGGAGAAGGACCTTTGAGGATTGCTGACGAACCGCCCGCGAGTTCGGGACGTTTCTTCCCTCGTTTTCTAGGCTTGCTCTTCTTTGTTGCTGCGGTTGGAGGGGCATTTTACTTCGGTACGCGTTACAAAGGGCCAATTCCCTTCCTCCGGCCAAATGCTGAAACTTCTCCGATCGTTGCCGCCCCAATACCAGCGGCCGAAGATCCGCTGTTGAAATTTGAAAGAGCCCGCCGAGAGGTTGATCGGGCGCCAAACGAGTGGCTGACCGGAGAAATGCAGAAGGAACTAGCGAACCAAGGGATACAACGACCCCTCGACTCGACTAATCCGGCGTTTCTTTATCTCTACGGGCGAGCCGCGCTGCTCTCAGGTAACGCGGAAGAGGCCGGTCAGGCGTTTGAGGCGGCCATTGCCAAAGCCGATCTCGACACAACCGGGGCGAGTTCCACGATTAGAAAAGAAGCAACTCTGGGACTGGCTGCCCTTTCTCTCCGGTCTGACAAGGCCCGCGCGAATGCCCTCAAACGATACGACGAGATGATGATCAAGCCCTCGGCAACCAACTCCCCGTGAAGCCCTCCGCGGATCCGTTTGCCAGCATCTAAAGAGGACTGATTCGATGCGTACTACCGCGAACTGATGCCGGAACTGAAACTACAACAAAGCAGACTTGACGGCCGCTACGACATCATCGAATGCCTCGGGCGGGGCAGTTATGCAGAGATTTATGTGGCGTACGACAATGCTGCCAGTGATGGTTCGCCCCAACGAGTGGTGATCAAGGCGTTGAACATGTTCCTTCAGGAGACTCCGGACGAAGAGCTGGAGCGAACGCTTGTCACAAACTTTCAAAACGAGGCGGTCGCACTCGATCGCGTGCGTCATCCCAACGTCATCAGCAGACTGGGACATGGGACTGCCATTGATCTCGAGGGTACAACGTTTCATTATCTGGTGTTGGAATACCTGTCGGGCGGGGACATGTCCGCTTTCGCGCGGCGTACGTCGCTTTCCCTTGAGAAGGCGCTCAACTACCTCGAGCAGGTTTGCTCAGGTCTGGCCCATGCGCATAAGCAGGGCGTGATACATCGCGACATAAAGCCTCAAAACCTGCTACTCACCGCTGACAAACGGATCGTAAAGATTGCGGATTTCGGCGTGGCTCGCCTTGAGGCAAACGAGGGCGCAATTACGCGCGTGGGCACGAACATCTACTCGGCTCCCGAACACAACCCGTTGGTCCATACGGGCCAACTCGATCCGGCTGTGTTAACCTCTTCAAGGGACCACCATCTAATGCCCGCCGCGGATATCTATTCACTTGCTAAGACCACTTACACGCTGCTCGCCGGCGAGGCTCCAAGACGGTTTGCCCAACACCCCATCACGGCTCTGCCAGACAGCCTTGAAAACCATTACTGGGCGGACCCAATTCGTCGGGTGCTCGAGAAGGCAACGCAGACTCGGGTTCATGATCGCTATCAAAGCGTCCAGGAATTCTGGGACGAACTGGCCGATGCGGCGCTAACCCCAACCGTGCCCCTACAGGCGGTAGAGGCCGAAGACCTGCCTATCAAGAGGCCGAGTGCTGATCTCAGCGTTGATCTCGAAGAATTCACACAAGCCGCACCGCCGGCTCGATTTGAAACACCACACATCGCAGAGAAACTGAGTGCGGTTACGAATTCGGCGCGACGGCCGCGGATCGTTGTTCCGTTTAATAAGGTTAATGCCGGGCCTCCGCCCGCCACCAAGCGAGAACAGCTTTTTGAAACTATCAGAGCCGGGGCCGGGGCGAACTTCTCACCCGAGCGGGAGACGCTATCGTCGAACAGATCCCGACGTTTTCTGGTTGCGCTCTTCCTTATCCTCGCATTCTCTGGAATGTTGCTGGCCACGCATAAATACGTCACGTCCCGATGGAATTCGGGCACCTGGATCTCGGAGGTGGGCGAGACTTTCGTAGTAGGCCGCGAGGGTGTTACAACTACTGATGTGAATTTGCGTCCTGACGCGAGCGCTGCAAATTCACCTGTTGGTATTGCGGAGATTGGCTCAAGGATAAAAATTCTGAACATCAACAACAATTGGTGCGAAGTGCAAATTCTAGAGCATGGGCGCGCGAAAACAGATCCCTATTCGTCCGACCGCGGTTGGATAAACAAGAAATTCGTCAGGTTCGATTAGACGTTGTAACGCGGACCCTCAGTCTGCGTGCAAAGCTACTCAAAGCTGACCTGCGAATTGACCACTAGCTAAAAGGCACACGCCGAAAGAGGAGAGTTAGTAGTTGGGGCTGCTTGAATCAATTAGAAAATGGATTGATGGCGAGACGGGTGAGGACCTTCTCGAGTCTGCTGACGAGCACGCGCGCCCACGCCGCATTTGGGAAGAGTTTCTCGTTAAGATTGCGCGCGAAGTAGAAGCCGTGATGCAGCGCGAGATGTTTACACCGCCGGGAGGCCCCACTTACATTCCGCGGGAATACATCGTCTACCTTAGCGCTGACGACGACAGAGACTGGCAGGGCGACAAACGACGAGGCCTTGAGCAAGGCCTCTTTCATGTGCTTTCAGAGAGGGCGCGGGAGCTAAGCGGCTCGACCAATCTAGCGGTGAAATCCTTTGCCGTTGAACTGCGCGTTGATGGCACGCTGCAAAAGGGTGAATTTCGCGTCCAGCCTGTGTGGGATGAATCTGAAAGCGGGCATACGATGGTGACAACGCGCGCCGAGCCTTCGCTAGCGGGCTCCTCCGCTGGCGTGAACATCAACGACACTATCCGCGAGACACCCGAAACTGCTGAGAGCGAAACGACGGTAGTTAGAAAGAAACCAAAGGAGCTTTATTCGGTTGAGGTTTGGCGCAATGGCGTACGCGAAGCAGTGGTGCCGGTGATGAAGACGGAAATAACTATCGGACGTGGCTCGCGATCCGTAACGGTTGACTTACCCATTAAGGGCGATCCGGAGGTCAGTCGTGTTCACGCCGAACTCTCGCGGGACAACCAGGGCCGTTTCTGGGTTGTTCCGAAAGGGCGTAACGTTACTCTACTGAATGGACGAGAGTTACCGCGCGAAGAGCCCACGGAAGTCTTCCCTGACCAAAAGATCTCCATCTGCACATTCATTCTGCGGATCCAGCCAAAGTAGTTGAGGGGTTTTTGCAGTGCGGCGGCCCGGCGTCGCTTTGGCCCAATCGCGGGCCCAATCGCGCATTACTAAAATCGACCGTTTTTCGAGCGACAGGCCAAAGCGGCGCCGGGCCGCCGCACTCCAAAAAAGTCATCAACCTGCTACGGCCGCGGTAACTTGCTTGTCTGACTCCAACTCGGTGATTAGCTGTTGGAGCAGTGGTATCACTTGTTCCGACTCAATGTAGTTCTTACCCAATGTCTTCAAGATACGCCGCTCTCTGGTTTCCCCTTGTAATTCATTTAGCAGCGCCTGACAAAAGGCTCTTATCATATTCCCGTCAAACTGCGTGCCTGCATTCTGGCGCAAGTCGTCAACTACGTCCGGGAATGGGCGGCGCCGCCGGTAAGGGCGGTCCGTGGTCATCGCATCAAACGAATCAGCCAGTGTCACTATTCGTGCTCCCAAAGGAATTTCATCTCCCGCTAATCCATCTGGATAACCGCCGCCGTCAAGCCGTTCGTGATGATGTCTAGCCACCAGGGGAATATCCGCATAGGGATGGTGGATCGGGGAAAGAATTTCATAGCCGGCTGCGGGATGGCTATTTAGCTCATTCGAGGCTTTAGCATCGATGTGATAAGGCGCGTTGATGATGTCGCGTTCAACGACCAATTTCCCTACATCGTGAAGATATCCAGCAATGGCAATTCCCTCGACCTCTTCTTCGTTCCATCCCAATTCCCGCGCGATGATTTCACTATACCTCCCTACTCGCTCGGAATGGCCCTGAGTGTATTTGTCCTTGATATCGATGGCCGCGGCAAACGCCTTGACAGTGTCTCGGTAAATGCCGCGTAGCTCGTCATAGATGCGGCGATTCTCTCCCGCTCTTTGCTCGAGTTGGCCGAGCAAACGATGCGTGTGAATGCCAACGCCTATGTGTCTGGCCATAGCGTGGACGATTTCAAAGTCCTCGCTTGAAAACGGCTCGCCGCTAGCTTTGTCACCCAACAGGATCAAGCCAGTCAGCTCACTGCGCACAATCATTGGCACAATCACTTCAATTCCAACGTTACGAAGATCTTCTGAATGGCCGGAGAAAACTTGACCTGTCGTTGTGTCACAAAGCGAGAGCAGGGTTGTCGAAGAAAGAAAGGCCTCTTTGTCTGTAACACCAATTATCAGTGGTGGATGAAAATCCTCACCCAATCCCCACACGGCCCTTGTGTCCAATGCCTCCGTATGGGAATCACATTCCAGTACCGCGCCGCGTCTGATAGCCAGAGTTCCCAGAAGCAGATGCAACGAGGTGCGCACCATCTCGTCAAAACCGCCGCTGGCTGCAACTTCCTGACCGAGGTCAGCAAGTGAACCGAAGGTATGAATTAGTTTTTGTGTTGTGGAATCCATTTAGATGAGGATCAATGATTGGTCGCGTTGATCTGAGAGCCAAATGTAGACAGACTGAGAAGCGCTTCCTCCTCATCTCTGGCCAGCCCAACATGTTGCGTCAGACCGAGCATCTCAAAGAGTTGAATTGTTTGATTGTTAAGATTGGAAAAGATGACGCGAGCGCCGTTTTTTTCCGCGATGTTGATGATGCCCAGGAGGATCGAGATCCCGATGCTGTTGACAAGTTCAGTATCGATGAAATTGATCACCAGCGCGCGGCAACCCGAATCAAGTTGTCGTTTACACTCACGTTCGATTCGTTCACCGGTCAGCTTGTTGAGGTAATCGCTGGCATAAATCACAGCGGTCGTGCCGACACAATGCGAGCGGACCGGCGATCCGGCTGTTTGTCCCATTCAGCAGCTCCCCCACTATGCTACGAATGCGGAATATATGTAAGACTACTGCGCTAAGAGGTACCGCTACGCAGATACTTAGTCATTCTCAGACTGGTGCCCTCATCGACGCGCTCGAATTCGACTTCATCCATCAGCGTCTTAATGAGTTTGAGGCCCCAGCCACGCCGCTCGTTGGCGGCTTCGTTCGTCCCTATTTGTGAGCCCTGTCGGGTGTTGTCGGTTGCCGGATGCACCGGCACGACGCCCCGGCTGGAAATAGTAACGACTAATCTATCACTTTCGACGAGAAAACGCTGGTATATTTTTCGATCCGGGCTGAAACTGTGTTCCGAAGCATTGATCCAGGCCTCCACCACAGCAAGCTTTATCTGGTTAATTGCCTCGGGTCGAAAGCTTAAACGGCGGGCAATCTGTTCCGCCGTGCTTGCCGCTATCAGCTCGCAGTCCTCGCCCATCGGCAGAATCATCGTGAACTCATTTGAGTCTTGAACCTCAGTCGCCGCGGGCGGTGGGATCTCATTTACCCTTGCGGTTAAGAGTCCCACTTGCTGGTGGCTTGAGTAGAAGGCCCCTCGCCGATCCAATAGTTTGCAGGCTTCCTCGTCGAATCCTTCGTTCGATATCAACCAAACTTGAATACGGCCAAAACTACATTTCCTTGCTAACTCTTCGAGACGATCGCACCACACACGCGCAAGTTCGGGATCGGCTTCGAGCTTCGATTCCACTTCAGCGGTCAACCAAATGATCTGGTTGGGCTCATTGTAGTTGCCGCCCTCAAACGAGTGGGCAACGACGCAACGTTCGTTATCGCACACCTGTTGCAGGGCAAAATCGAACGCGGAACAGCTCGCTGCGTGGACCACCTGCGGCAGGCGCATCAGATCAGTTTCGTTGTCGAGACCCGCGGCTAGCTCGATGGGTGTTGCGCCTTTGTATGTCTTGTTGAAGCGGTCATAGTGAAACAAGGTCTGCGGGACTCGCTGGCAGTTAAAGGCGCCGAGCAAGTCGCGCAAGCCCAGCGAAGCGCTACGTCGATAATGGCGCGCCATGGTATGCGGCGCTCGTTTCAGCGCCTCCGATATCGTATCGGCTACCACCAGAGCGCGTGGCTCGTTGAGAACCTCGAGGCGATAGCGAACTCTCAGGTAGTCATTCCATGTTCGGGATCCGCCCACGGCTTCGACAAAGCTGTCGTCCCAATTGATCAGTTCCTGCTCGTGTAAGCCACGAAGGATTGGCTCGAGCTCGTTTGAGTTCAAGCTAAGCCGCCTGCGCCAGGTCTCCAGCGCGGCCCGTCGATCTTCACCAACGGCAGCTTCGCAAAGGCTCGCGATCAGCGCTCGCCGCGTTTCCGCCGCGGGAGCAATCTCTTCGAGCAAAGAAGCGAAGTAACGGTGCATGCGTCCGCCCATTAATTCGTCAGCGTACAGTTGCTCACAACTGAGATATGTTGTTAGCGACGTATTGCTATCTCTCGCGGCTTGGAGGAAAGTTGTTATTAATAGCGGACTACATTCGAACTGTTGCGCCAGCAGGTCACGTGTTCCTTCCGTGGTTGTCACATGTTGCCGATGGGCGACGCGTTCCACCAACGATCGTGCCTCTTGGGCACTGAGTCTATCGAGCCGAAGAATCTCGAGACTGTCGAAATCGCAACGGGCCGCAACCGCTGCGTTCAGGACCTGTCGTCGAAGCCCCGCAAACGCAAACGGAAGCGTGCCTCGAGTGAAATTGCGCAACACCTCCTTGCCGAGCGCAACAGCCCCATTCAGCTGTTCCGCCAGTTGCATGCCGTCAAGCATCACAAATGGTCGACCGTTACGGAGGGGAACTCGCTGCGGGATGCTCAAACAGAATCGGACCAGTGCCTTGTCGTCATTGCTGAAGCGCTGAACATTGTAAGAATCCACGAGTCCCTGCATCCAATCGTAGTCGCTCGAGGGTGCAAGCTGGACCAGATCGGTGAGCGTGAGTGAAGCCTGACACAAGCCGGGTTCGTCGCGTCGGTATGCTACATACTGTTGCAGAAATGTATTTAGAAACTCTATCGCCGCGCTGACGGCCGTACTTTCATTTCTTGTAAATGCGAAGTAGATGGGAATGATTTCGCCGTGCCGGTTAAACAGGGCGTCATAAGTCTGACGCAACAGTTCTGAGACACCAGCTGAGGGCGCCAGTAACAATAACAGCCCAGGAGGCGCATTTGTACGCGAAGGATGGGAAATGAGCTGTTGCAGCTCCGCAGCGCGCCCGACAAATTGGTCGGGTGCCACACGGCCGAGGATGCGCCTGCCGCGCTGTGGCTTATCTGCGCTCATCACTTTTCGCCTTGCGAACCAGATCTTCCTGATAAAACTCAATCCGATTCTTGCCCCGACTCTTGGCGCTGTAGAGCGCCTTGTCCGCCGCAGCAATTGCTCTTTCTGCTGTGTTGATATTCGCGGTGTAAGTGGAAACGCCAATGCTGATAGTCACATGACCAAGTGGCTGGGAACTTCCATGCGGATAATTAGTAATGGCCACACGCTCTCGCATACGCTCGGCAATTACAGCCGCTTCGCTGATAGACGTCTGCGGTAGAAGAATCGAGAACTCTTCACCACCGTAGCGAGACGCGACATCAGCCGAGCGCAGCCCGGCCTTCAAACAATGCGCGGTAATTTGTAACGCGAGATCGCCCGCCTGATGCCCGTTCAGATCGTTGTAATTCTTGAAGTCATCAATATCGATCATTAAGAAACTCATCGGGTAGTCGTAGCGCTTGGACCGGTTCAGCTCTTCGTTTAACCGCTCTTCCAGATAACGCCGGTTTGGCAGGTTGGTGAGTGGGTCGGTAATCGACATCAATTGAAACTCAGTAGCGCGTTCCTGCCATCCGGCTCTCTCAAGCGCCAATGACACTTGCGGACAAACCAGGTCCAACAAGCTCAAATCGACCTGGTTGTATTGCCTTCCTGCCGAGTTGTCGGTGACATTCAGCACGCCGATCTTGCGTCCGCCGATGACCAGGGGATAACTGATAAACGAGTCTGACTTGTAATGCCTTTCAGGTGCGGCAGGTTTACGGTTAGCTGCTTTCATGTCATCCACGAGCATCGGCTGTCCAGACTCCAAAACCTCGCCCGCAACGCCTGCGCCGGGTCGAACGTGACCTACTTCAGAGATTTGCACCGGCAAACCATCGGCGGCCTTGAGGACGAGTTCATTGGCGGCCGCATCGAACACAAACAATGACGCGCGATCCGACTGAAGCAGTTCCTTCAGATTGGTCAGAATCGAACGATAGGTCTTTTCCGGATCAGTTGAACTTATGCGTTGCAGGAAGTTGTGCAGGGATTCGTTGAAACGAATTCGGTAATCGAGTTCAGCTCGCAAGCGTTCAATCTCGCGCTCAAGTTCATTATCCGATTGTATGGCGGCCACAGGTTTGTTTGGATCCGCGACGGCTTCCGGCGATCCTTCAACGACCCGAAATTTAGCTGCAGCTTTCGCCACACGCTTAGCCAGTTCGTCCAGTTCATCGGTATCCGCGAAAACGATATTTTTGAAAACCTCATCGGACAGCAGCGACTGGAGGTCGCCACTGCGGAACCGCTCGACCAACGAGTCGTAGTCTGCAGTTTTTGCAAAGGACCGACCGCCAATGACGGCAAGATTGCCAGATTTACCAATCTTCACCTTCTGCGCAAAACAGTTGAGACCTGCGTGACACTTGTACTGAACTTGTCCGGCCGATTGCGCCAGCCGGTGCGCTTCACCACAGTAAGGGTCACAGAGTTTGACGTGTTCCGGCGAGGATTGCAGCGCCTGGCAAATGGAATTGTTGTTTGCGACAGCCAAAGCCGGCGGTTGGTGCCCATTGACCAGCAACAGGGATAGGCCTGATGCGATCGCGAGCTCTTCTTGCACTGCAGCCCATCCCGGCGGAGCATCCGCGGGCTGCTCCTGAATAATCTCGTTCGCTTTATCGGGGACTTTCTTAGCCATTAAACACTACGTCTGGCGCGACCTCGGCCGTGTGAGCCGTGGGTGGGGTCTGTTCGCTCTGGGTTTGGTCTGCAGTTAGGCTGGAAAGGTTCGTAACGTCGCGAAGACATAGCCTTACGCACGTTGATCGCTAGCGAGCCATTCCTGACACTACTGACAGGCACCGCGAACAGAAACAGTCTACCTTAATGGGTATACGACCAATAGCATCGACGTTTCACGTGTGAATGTCGGTGATGGCTGAGGACTTGTAGCGTCTGGGCAACAAGATTAAGCCATTTCAGGGTAATATCGCAGACCAGGCGCATCCCCTGGCGCGACGTTCTCGATGTGGGGCTGTTTGGGGCTAATCCGAATGCAAGCGGCCCAGTGATGCTGTTTAATCTCCACCAGTTTCGGTATCACTTCTTTGCAGGCCTCAATAGCAAAGGGGCAACGTGTATGAAAGCGACAACCTTGCGGCGGATTTATGGGCGAGGGTACATCGCCTTCGAGGACGATTCGTTGGCGGGTAGCCTCGACAACCGGGTCAGGAACTGGCACCGCCGAGATTAACGCCTTTGTATAAGGCATCAGTGGTTCATGGTAGACGGTCTCAGCCTCGGCTACCTCCACGATCTTGCCCAGATACATCACCGCAACGCGGTCTGAAACATGTCGAATTGCCCGCAGGTCGTGGGAGATGAAGAGGAACGTAAGGTTCTTCTCGCGTTGTAACTTTTCGAGCAGGTTCATAATCTGAGCCTGAATCGAAACGTCAAGAGCCGATATTGGCTCATCGGCAACAATGAAATCAGGATCTACCGCAAGAGCGCGCGCTATGCCGATGCGTTGTCGCTGCCCGCCAGAGAATTCGTGCGGGTACCGTTTAATAAAGCGCCGGCTCAAACCGACAGTTTCTAACAACTCCTGAACTCGTCGTTCCGCTTCTTCGCCACGCGCCAGGCGAAATGTTTCGAGTGGTTCACCGACAATCTGGCCCACTGTCATTCTGGGATTCAATGATGCGTAAGGATCCTGAAAGATAATCTGCAGATGCCGCCGGTGCTCACGCAGTTCTTTGCTGGAAAGATGGGCCAAGTCGCGATCATGATAGAGCACCTGGCCGCTGGTTGGCTCTGTTAGTCTTAGGATCGCGCGACCGAGGGTAGACTTGCCGCATCCTGACTCGCCGACCAGTCCCAAAGTTTCGCCGCGATAAATATCCAGTGTCACGCCGTCGACAGCTTTTACCGTACGTTTCACGGGGCTGCCCCCGGTCAGCTTGTCCCATGCGGAACCACCACCCAGATCGAAGTAGACCTTCAAATCACGGATAGCAATCAACGGCTTCCCGTCCATGCCACTAATTGGCTGGGTCGGTTCACCTTTGAAAGCAACTACCTCTTGATTACTCATCTACCTAAAACTTCCGCTCATGCAGTGATTCCTCATAAACTTCGCGCGCAAAATGGCATAGCGAATGGTGATCGACATTTACCCGAACGAAGGGAGGGTACTCTTCGCGGCAAATTTGTTGAGCCCGTTCGCAGCGGGGCGCGAACGGGCATCCTGAGGGCAGATGCGCGACGTCCGGGGGTAAGCCAGGAATCTGATATAAGTCGCCTTGCGCTATCAGGGGATCCGGCACTGAACGTAACAGCCCTTTAGTGTAAGGGTTTGCCGACACCGCGAATAATTCCTTTGTGGGCGCCTGCTCAAAGACCTTCCCTGCATACATGACGATGAGATGATCCGTCATTCCGGCAACAACTCCGAGGTCGTGCGTGATGAGAATTATGCTCGTACCTGTTTCCCGTTTTATTTCCCTTATTAGCTCCAGGATTTGGGCCTGGATCGTTACGTCAAGGGCGGTGGTTGGCTCGTCGGCAATCAAGAGCTCAGGCTCGCACGACAATGCCATGGCAATCATGACCCTTTGCCGCATGCCACCCGAAAACTCGTGCGGGTAATCATCCACCCGAGCGCGGGCATCGGGAATGCCTACAGTCTCCAACATCTTAACTGCATGTTCATAAGCTCTTGCCGAGGTGTAACCCAGGTGCAGTTGAGTCATCTCCATCAACTGCTTTGAGATCTTCATGAAGGGATTTAGCGAGGTCATCGGATCCTGAAAGATCATGGCGATGCGACGCCCACGGATTTTACGTACAGCGGCTTCGGGAAGTAGCAAAATATCCTGACCGTCGAAAAGGATCTCGCCGGAGACGATCTTCCCTGGCGGCGAAGGAATCAAACGAATTATGGATAGGTTGGTTACGGATTTTCCCGAGCCTGACTCGCCGACAATCCCCAGTGTTTCGCCGCGCTTGAGTTCAAAGCTGATGCCATCGACAGCTTTGACTGTTCCCTCTTCCAACTCGAAGTAGGTACGCAGGTCTTTGACCTCCAGGAGATTGCCGTTGGTAGTGCTCATACCTTTCGCATCTGCGGGTCTAACGCATCGCGTAGACCGTCTCCAAGAAAGTTGAGAGAAAAGAGCGTGAGCGCCATGGTCACGCCCGGAAAAACAAGCTGCCAGGGAAAGATGGCGATGTTTTGTATTCCGTCGGAGGCAAGGCTGCCCCACGATGCAAGCGGTGCCTGAACGCCAAAACCCAGAAAAGAAAGAAATGCTTCAGTCAGCATTACCTGGGGAATCGTGAGGGTTGCGTAGACAATTACGGGTCCAAGTGTATTCGGCACGATATGGCGAAAGATTATTCTCGGTGTGGAAACGCCCGTGGCTCGAGCGGCCAAAACGAACTCCTGATTTTTCAGCGACAACACCTGACCGCGAACGATGCGGGCCATGGTCAACCACGAGACCGAACCGAGTGCGACAAATAGCAGAATCAACTGCCCACGCGCAGTTTGGCTGCGAAACATGGATAACAACACAATGACCACGATCACATAGGGCAGCGAGTAGAGCACGTCGACTAATCGCATCAGAATATTATCGACACGTCCGCCAAGGTAACCGGCGACAGCGCCGTAGCCTACGCCGATCAGCAAGGAAACTAGCGTGGCAATTATGCCTACGAAGAGCGAGATCTGGCCGCCCTGGAGGACCCGCGCCATCTGATCTCGCCCTGCGTTGTCAGTGCCCATCGGATGCGTCCATGAGAATGATCCGTCAGGGGCTGTAAACGGAGGAAATGATTTGGTCAGCCCTGGGTCGTTAGTTGGAATGTAGTCTGGACTGTATCCGGTCGCCTTCTTAACTATGAAAGGACCAATTATCGAAGCGATTGTGATCAGTACGACCACGACTAAACCAAAAACGGCCAGTTTGTTTTTTAACAATCGCCGCCAGGCATCCTGCCACAGGGAAGTCCCCTTAACTGCCTCTCCCAACTCCGCAGATCTGACGTCCGCCTCCCCAATTGCGAGTTCCGGCCCGAGATGAATGATATTGGGGTCCCCTGGGCTCAATACCGGCTCCCGAGGCGTACCGAGACGCGTGAGAGCAGGCTCGCTCTTTTCGGTATCAGGATGTCTTGGTCGCTCTTCCTTCATAAGTCGGAGCAGCAGGGATTGGCCCATCTGCTGATTCAAACAATGTTGATTAGTCCTAATCTCAATAACGTACCCTCGGATCCAGGTAAGCGTAGGCGATGTCTACCAGCAAATTCATAAGCAAGAGCGTAATTGCGATGAATGCCACGATTCCGATGATCAAAGGTTCGTCGCGATTGAGTGATGCCTGAATGAAATAGTTTCCCAGACCCGGCAAGGCAAAAATCCGTTCAACGACCACCGTACCGGTTAGCAGGAACGCCAGGGCTGGTCCGGTGTAGGAGATGACCGGCATCAGTCCACCTCGGAGCGCATGTCTAACAACGACGTCCTTTTCGGTGAGTCCTTTTGAGCGCGCGGTACGAATGTAATCGGAACGTAGCACTTCGAGCATACCAGCTCTCGTTAGCCGCGCGATGTAAGCCATATATACGGCGGAAAGAGTCAAAACCGGAAGGATCAAATTTCTGCTGGGGAAACCTCCCCAACGCGATGGCGGTAACCAGTAGAGACTTAGCGAAAAGACCAGAACAAGAATCGGGCCCAATACAAAATTTGGGACTGAGATACCAAGCATCGCAACAGCCATTGAGGCATAGTCCCAGCGGGAGTTTTGTTTGAGAGCGGCTATTGACCCCGCGATTATGCCCACCACGAGCGAGAGAAGATATGCCAGGATGCCGATCGCTGCTGAGACAGGAAGCGAGCGCCCAATTATCCCGTTGACAGATTGGCCCTCGTACTTGAGTGAAGTGCCAAAATCAAAGTGGCGCACGATACCCCACAGAGTACGGCGGTATTGCTCGTACCACGGTTTATCAAGGCCATACTTTTCGCGAATGTTTTTCTCGATTGCCGGAGGGAGTTTTTTCTCGCCGGAATAAAAGTTTCCCGGCGCCAGTCTGATCAATCCCCAGGTCAGGGTGATCACGACGAGAATCGTAGGTATGGTAATGATCAGACGGCGAATTATGAACCGCAGCATTTTTCGTGGGACAGGCATACATGCCTGTCAGCGTTGCGAACACCAAAAGTAATCAAGCCATGAGCAGACAAGAAAAGTCTAATGTTAATCAGCGAGGCTGGGTGTCTGATAATCCCATTTCGCCTGGTCGCGTTCGATGTAAATGTACTTCCAGGGATATAGACCCCCGGGGTTGGGATACATGCCCTTAACGTAGGGTTTCTTGACCCAATTGACCGCGGCGGTGTCAAGCGGAATTACCGGTTGCGCATTGAGCATATATTTCTCAGCTTGCGCCAACAATTCGTAACGCTTCTGCTTGTCGAGGGTTCGATTTGCGTCGTCAAGCATTTCTACATATTTTGGATCTTCCCATCCTGTACCGCTTTCACCACCAGTATAGAAAAGGCTTAGAAAAGTAAACGGATCCATGTAGTCAGCTGACCAGCCCCCGCGTGAAAAGCCTTTGTAGTCTAGTTTGGTGCGCGCGTTCAGAAAGGTTTTCCATTCCATATTGCGCAAAGGCACTGTGATTCCAAGGTTCTGTTTCCATTGGGCCTGCATAAACTCGGCCATCGCCTTGTTCGACTCCTGCGTGTTGTAAATGTATTCAACTTGGCTCAACGGAAAGGTCTTACACTCGAAGCTACCATCCGCTTTCCGCGTAACGGGGAAACCTGCTTCGCCCAACAACTGCCTGGCCCGGTCAGGATTGAACTGATCGCCTTTTGGCTGCGGATAACCTTTGAAAATTCCTTCAGGGCTGAAAGCAGTCAACGGCTTAACAATCCTGCGCCAGGTAGCCCAGGCATTCTTGTCGATTGCAAAGTTGAAGGCTTTGCGGACTCGAACGTCGTTCATTGGCGGTTGCGTAACATTGATTTGCAGATAATCAATAGCCGCTTCCACGCCGTCCATGTAGTCTTTCTTAGATCTAACAACGTCGAGCCAGGCGTTAGGAACAGTATGATTCAACACAGCGTCGACTTCACCGACCTTGTACAGATTCATGATGGTCGGATTGTCAGCCATTGGGTAGAAATGAATCTCATCCAAGTGAACATTAACGGCGTCCCAGTACATCGGGTCACGTTCCACGACGAGGTGGTCATACGGTCGCCAGCTTTTCAGTTTGAAGGCACCACAGGTAACGATGTGCGCCGGTTCTGTCCAATGCTGACCATACTGTTCAATGATTTTGCGCGGAACGAGTCGAAAGAACTGATGAGCCATCAATCCGGTAAAGAAAGGGGCCGACTGAGAGAGAGAGAGCCTGAGCGTATAATCGTCAATTGCTTCTACTCCAATATCCTCGGCTGAAACTTTTACAAATTCCTTGCCCGCAACGGCTGCTTTTAGTTTCGCGTTCTTCTCGAGCACTTTATTGCGGGCCGCTTCAGTGCCGGGTAACGTCAACCGTTGAGGTGAATGCATAAACTCATGGAAGGCGGAGTCCGGATCTGGGCGTGACTCCTCCGCCGTCGGCTTGTATTGGCTTTCCTCTGAACCAACAGCCTTCGAGCTCAAGGGCTCGGCGACGGCTGCAACTCCTGGCGCAAGTTCGGGAAAACCACTCTCAAGAAGAAACTGATTCGTTTGGGGGTCGCGAACAAATACCCGGCCTTCGTTGTACGCCTGAGCGTATTTAATGTAGTAGGCCAGATACGCGTTACGGGAGGCGAGTTCCGGTGATACACCACGCCGAATGCTATAAACAAAGTCGTTAGCAGTAATGGGATCGCCGTTCGACCAGCGCGCATTTCTTCGAAGATGAAAAACAAATTCCGACGAATCGCTGTTTGGATGCCACCGTTCGGCGATAGCTGGAATGGGCTCAAGGGTTTTCGGATGATACTCAACAAGTCCTTCATAAAGAGCCATGTAAATCCGAGCTTCTGGCTGACCTGTACTCATCGGGGGATCCAATGTTTCCGGTTCATCGCCGGTAACGTAACGAAAGATGTTCAGCGCAGGTGGAGTGGTCTTGCCGAAAAAGGCCTCGTTCTTCGCCGCGACGCTGCATGAGATTGAAGCAAGCGCAAGGGATGCAAGAGACACCAGGGCGATCGATTGCTTCAAATAAAGCTTTCTCATAAGAACTACCCTTCCAGTCTTTCCTGACACTCGGGGAGCGGATCCATTTAGCGGTCTCGTGGAGGATACCGTCTGAACTCTTCGCGGGCTAAGGAATGCCCGCTCTGTAAAACCGTCGCTAGGGAGCGTTGGGGCCACGGCGTGCAGTCATTGGCAACTTAGCACGCAAAAACCTTATTTATCAAGGAGCTTCCAATCTTATCGTCTAGCGCTTGAACAGAGACGCAGTCTTCGGTTCGTGCCAATTCGTCTCGATTTTGACGTTCTTTAGCGAAGGAACGTCGAGTACATTGGCATCAAAACCCGACACATACGGTCTCACCAAAGAATAGGACGTGGCGAAATAGATCGGCATTGCCCTGAGCTGACTCAACGCTTGAGCCTCCGACTCAATCGGAACCTCCCCCTTAGCATCGCTAACCGGTGCACTCTTACTCTTACCGTTTTTCTGAGATCGTCCCGAAGCTTGATCGTTGCCCGTGTCGGTTGCAGCGCGGTTGTCCTGTCGAAACATCATCCTAAGATTCGTAAACTCGTCTGTGGTTTGCATCACCATTCCACGCCGTACAACATCGTAATCTCCAGACTGCACCAAACCTTCGTATTCATCCCAATTCTTACTGATGATCTCCGTCTCGATATTCAGCACGCTGCGCCACATTGCCGCAACCGATTGAGCGACGATACGCTGCTGGTCGTTTCGGTTAATGAGAAGGTGCACCGTGGGAAAACCTTCTCCGCCAGGAAAACCAGCCTCGGCCAGCAAATCTTTTGCTCGGTGAGCATCCTGATCGAGTAACTCCGACTTGTCGACCACCGGCTTGTCAGAAGCAGACATCGCTTCGGGCAAGAACTTTCTGGCAGGTTCAGTTGCGCCATCAAGGTCATCTCGGCTGATACGTTCTCGGTCAATCGCGATGGCCAAAGCCTCCCGCACTCGTACATCGTCGAAAGGCGCCTTCGTGGTATTGAAAGTGTAGTAGGTCAAGGCACCGTAAGTAGCGCGCCGAAAATCCTTGTAAGGCGTTAGTAACTTTAGAGCAAGCGGCTCAAACGGAGAGTTGGATATGGCATCGATCTCACCAGCTCGATAGGCTGCCAGTGCGGCTTCGGCATTCTGGGCGCCGACAAATTCCACGCGGTCGAGCTCGACTGTTGCCCGTCCCCAATACTGGTTGGCACGTTCAAGCAATACTCCGTCAGCGTCAGTCCTGGCCAAAAGAAATGCGCCGTTAGAAACCAGTGCCGCTGGGCTGAGCCGTTGCAACTGTTTTTCATCACTCAACTTTACGGGCCGAAAAACCGAATGGGCCACCAGCGATGGAAAGTTGGCATCGGCATGCCTCAGGCGAACGCGCAAGACATGATCGTCGACAGCTTCGGCGCCAAAACCTTGGTTGGAATGCTGCTGCGGTACCTTCGCCAAACGTTCTTCCGCCTCTGCGATGCCCTTCCGTTTCGCTGCAGTTTCAGCCAAAAGGTTTGCGCCTGCACCGACTATATTTGTGAGCAGCTCCGTGTGGGGTGACAGTTGGCCGATTTTTACCGTGCGTTGCCACGACCGAACAAAGTCGTGCGCGGTAACGGCCTCACCGTTAGACCAACGCGCATCGTCACGAAGATAGAAAGTCCATACGCGGCCGTCTTCGGATGATTCCCAGCGTTTCGCGACCGCAGGAACAGCGGCCAACGTTCGCGGATCGTAGTCGGTCAGCCCTTCGAAAATTGCGCGTACAGCATCGGTATCTGGCGGAGCGGCCGCGAAAGCAGGGTCGAAGGTCTGCGGTATGCCACCATCGCTCCACCGAAATTCTTGCGAGCGCGGCACGACGATGCGGCCGTAGTAGCCTTCCGATGTTTGACTGTTGAGACAGCCTGCTTGAATGAGACAGAAACTCAACAGCAATGAGGCAGCAGCGGAAAACTTGAGCCGACGGGGACGGTACCGAAGTCGTTTTCTGGGCGTCATCTGTTTTGCCGGCTGACGTCGTGTTTGATAGCTATTTCTCCGCTTGTGGGCCGGAAAGTCGGAGTAGTTTCCCATAGACGTCGGTCGTCTGTGTCCGAGTGGTTTCAAATCCATCCGAAGTATCAATCAGGTAGTCCGCAAACTTCTGCTTCTCTGCTTGTGACATTTGAGAATTAACACGTCTTAAGGCTTCTGCGCGCGAAATCCCATCCCTCGTCATCAACCTCTGCAACTGCACTTCCGGGCGGCAATGAACAACAATCAGTTTATCAAATCGCCGGTAGCCCCTAGATTCGATCATTAACGCCGCATCCACGACCGCAATAGCCGCCGGATCTTCAGTTTCCCAGCGGCGCATCTGCTCGTCTTGCGCCGAGATAATAAGCGGGTGAAGAATCGAATTTAGCAATTCCCGTTTCTCTCGATCATTAAAGATGACGCCACTGAGGAGTCGACGATCGAGAGTGCCATCTGCCTGCAGCACTTTAATGCCAAAAGCTTCGATAACAGCCTGAAGTCCGGGCGATCCCTTCTCAACCACGGCGCGCGCGGTCTGGTCAGCATCTATGACATGGCAACCAAGTTCAGCCAGGATACCGGTTACATAAGATTTGCCGACACCAATCGATCCTGTCAGTCCCACCTTAAGCATATTGCCGATTGCCAATTGCCGATTGCCAATTTCGTTTTACATGCGGTTCGTCGTTCTCAACTTGGGTATACAAATTAGCCGCATAAACTTGGCCTACAAACTCATTGCACAAGACGCAACTAGAAAACTCGCTATAAAAGCCTCATTGTAGTGAATCACTCTCTTTCAAATTGGCAATCGGCAATTTGGCAATCGGCAATTGGCAATCGGCAATTACCTGCGTCGCTTCGCCGCCTTAACCGTATTGCGCATCAGCATCGCAATTGTTAGCAGACCAACACCCCCGGGAACAGGTGTTCGCCGTCGCGCGATTGCATCGGCCGCAGCAGGATTGACGTCACCAACAAGCGTGTAGCCGCGTTTTCGGATTGCCTCCAAACGTCTGTCTGCTTCCGCACCGAAAATATCCCGGACCGACGCTTCGTCCGTCATCTTGTTCATGCCGACATCAATCACTGTGGCTCCAGGCTTTATGTGATCGGCGCCAATGAAGCCGGGCCGGCCAACAGCCACGACCAGGATGTCCGCCTGGCGCGTAACAGCGGCTAGATCGCGCGTGCGTGAATGGCAGACCGTAACGGTCGCATCCTTCTGCAAAAGCAGCTGCATCATCGGCCGGCCCACGATCTGGCTACGGCCCACAACACAAGCATTCGCGCCCATGATTGAAATTTCATTGTCTACCAATAGCTCGATAACGCCGGCGGGAGTGCAAGGCACAAATCCCGGGCGTCCCATGGCGAGCTTGCCGACATTCACGGGATGAAATCCATCGACATCCTTTGAGGGATCCACCGCTTCAATGATCATGGCTTCATCAATCTGGTCCGGTAACGGCAACTGAATCAAGATTCCGTCAACGTCGTCACGAGAATTGAGCGAGGCTACAAGGTCAAGCAACTCCGCTGCGCTCGTCGACTGCGGCAACGCGTGCTGTTCTGAGCGAATGCCCAACTCTTCGCACGCGCGAATCTTGTTCCTTACGTAAACCGCAGAGGCTGGATCGTCTCCGACACGAACCGCCGCCAAACCTGGCACGCGACCCTGCTTCTCTGCCAGGGCACGGACTTCCAGCCGCACTTCGCCCTTGATTTTTGCGGCCAAGGGCGCGCCATCCAGCACTTGGGCCCGGGCATGCTGTCTTGTTGTATTAGCTATGTCAGCCATTCATTTTCGGTTACGGCATCATAACATTCCAAGTTTGAGTAGTGTCCGACAAACTTTAGTTTGTCGAGGTGTTACGTAGAGAGTTTCTCGGAAGAAATTCGACAAATTGAAGTTTGTCGGACTTGGCGGCGTAATTTAATCACTTGCTGCCTGCTTTTGTGAACTATTTCAGTTTGTCGAGGTGTTACGTAGACGGGGTCGATGATAATCGAAACCATGCCGGTACACTTAAAATGGATAACTCTCTTGCTGATCTTTGCCTGTGCCATTTCGCTCGAGAGTATTCAAGGCCAAACCCCTACCGAACGTCATCAGGAAATTCGCTCGGCTGTGGACGCAGGCGATCTGAAGAAGGCCCTCTTGGGTCTTCGCACGCTGCGAGAGATCAATCCTTCTCTGTTCGAGGCCAATAATTACGACTATCTGCAAGCTCGACTCTCCCAGTTGAGCGGAGACTCCGGGATCTCGACTGCCGCTTACGAATCAGTTGCGGCGCGAAGATCGGTGCTTTCGCAATACGCCCTTTGGCATTTATCGCAGTCTGCACGATCGATTGGCGACCTCGTGCTCGAGCGCGAACGGTTGCGACAGCTGATTGTGATGGCTCCAGGAAGTCTGTTGCGTGAAGGGGCTATGCTCAGACTCGGCGAAAGCTTTTTTGAAAGCGCAGACTATGCGAATGCGATTTCCGCTCTTGATCAGCTCAATCAGTCTCCGAATGTGGCAACTATTCGTGAAGCAGGTGTACTGATCGCCCAGAGTTATTCTCGGCAAGGCAAACAGACCGAGGCGCGCAACGTCTTTGTGAAACTGATCATGCAGATGCCCGACGCGTCGCGACCTGACGATTTTGCACTTGCAGCCGTCCGTGCTCTCGATGCACCGAACGCGGCCTCAGCGGGAACAGAGTCGCTGACCGAAGCAGACCACCTTTTGCGCGCCTCAATCTATCAATTCAATCGCGATTTCGCGGGAGCGCGTTCGCACTACCTCGGTGTAGTCCAACGATACCCTCAGAGTACCGCGGTCCCAAATGCACTTTATCAGATCGGCCGTGGGCTCTATCTTGAAGCGAAATATGAGGAAGGACTGAAATATTTTCAGCACGTGCTCGATCAGTTTCCGCACAGTTCATCTGCCCGCGACGCCTTCACCTCGATGGCGGCCACTTACAATCGTTTGAAGCGAACGGACGATGCTGTTTCAGCCTATCGCCATCTTATCGAACGGTTCCCCGACCCGCAGAACCCCGAGCGCGCGTACCTCAACATTATCGATATCCTGCACGAAGCGGGTCGCTATGCTGAGGCGCTTGATTGGGTACAGCAAACGCGCGGGCAATTCAGAGGTCAGATTGGTAATGCGCTCGCATTGTTTGCGCAACTAAGAATTCATCTGGCGCAGAATAATTGGCAGGCAGTCGTCTCCGAAGCTGACGAACTTCAGAGGCTGCCTGATCTCGGCGGGACGAAAATACCGGGTGGAACCACAAAATCTGAACTCATCTATCTGCGTGGTAACGCGCTCGAGAAGTTAGGGAGAAGTGAGGAGGGAATTTCCTCATACCTATCTCTGCCGGACGGCCGAAACGAATACTACGGTGGTCGTGCCACACAGCGGCTGCTTGCACTCGCAGCGGATGCGAAAACTCGTACTCAGATCGAAAGACGCTTCAACACTCTCCGGGTAGAGGCCAGGAAAGCATGGGACGCGGGCCAAGCCGACCAAGCCCGCATTTCAGCCCAGGCGGCTTTGCGACTTACTGAGGATCCAAGCGCAGTGGGCGAGTTGCAGGATATAGTGCAAAAGACTTACGTCTCCCTACCCGGATATAAGCTGCCGACGTTCAAAGTGACGAACGTGGGTCGACCACAGGTCTTGACGGTGTCTCCTGGCTCCATTCAACAAGAACCCACTCATGCCAACATCGCGGACGAACTCTTTTTCCTCGGTCTGTACGATGAAGCTGTACCTGAATATGCTGCCGGATCGAAGTTCACGGGAATCCCAGTTGAGAAACCAGTAGAAGGCTCGTCGCCGACACCGGTGAGGGCCGGTGGGCTTTCAGACACCGACTATACGATCGCGGTATATTCGCTGCGCGGAGGCCTTGCAAATCGCGCTGTACGTTTCGCTGAACAGCTTTGGAAAAACGTTCCCAACGACTACCTTCTCGATGTGGCGCCACGCGACCTTGTGGAACTTCTTTATCCGATCCCCTTTCGCGATTCGCTTTTGAGACATGCCCCGCCCAGGGATGTTGACGCACGCTTTGTGTTATCCATCGCTCGACAAGAGTCGCGCTTCCAGGCCGATGCGAAATCCGTAGCGGCGGCTCGCGGCATGATGCAATTTATTCCTGCTACAGCAGACGAGATTGCTGCCCAACTCGGCCGCAGTTCGTCCAATCACGATGATCTTTACAATCCGGACACAGCGATCCTGTTTGGCTCACAATACCTTGCAAACCTCTTCAAGCAATTCCCAGCTCAACCACAAGCTGTGGCTGCCTCTTACAATGGCGGTCCAGACAATACTGCGCGCTGGATAGCCCGCTCCCGTTCCAATGATGCCGATCGATATCTGCCGGAGATCGGATTCTCGCAGACTAAGGATTACGTTTATAAAGTGATGAGTAACTATCGCGCTTACCAACAGTTTTATGATGCGCAACTACAAAGGAAACCACTCCAACCCAAATGAAGAAATGGTTCTCGCTCGCGATAATGTTCTTGCTGGCGGTTCTTTTGCTTCCAGGAACGCTCTCCTGCCGACGCGTTTCCGGCAATGCAAAGCGCTATGAACTTAAAGGCAAAGTTGTAGCTGTGGAACCGGACAAGCATCTCGTCACGGTCGCCCACGAAGACATTAAGAACTACATGCCGGGCATGACCATGCCTTTTACTGTGCCCGATGACTCGGCGTTCGCCATCCTCAGACCTGGTGATCAAATCAGCGCCTTACTAGTTGTTGATGGGACGCACTCGTGGTTGGAAGAACTCGTAATCAGCCAGGAAGGCGTCGATGCAACCGCCACCAAGTCAGACATTCCCACTGAAGCTAAGCCCGGCGACGAAGTTCCTGATTACGGCCTGGTCAATCAGGATGGAAAGCCGATCAAGATACACGGTTATCGCGGCAAGACGCTGTTATTGACCTTCATCTACACACGTTGCCCAATGCCTGAACAGTGCACGTTAATGAGCGAGAACTTCGCGAGTATCGACCACGAATTGCAGAAGCAACCGGAACTCTATGCGAAGACCCATCTCTTGAGTGTGAGCTTTGACCCTGAGTATGACACACCGGGGGTCTTGCGCAGCTATGGCGCTGCCCACTCCGGCCGGTACTCTGAAGAGAGTTTTCAGCATTGGGAATTTGCTTCGGGAACGAAGGATCAAGTGAAAGGAATCGCGCAGTTTTTTGGTTTGCGATACTACGAAGGAAACGGACAGATAATTCACGCGTTGCGCACGGTTGTTATCACGCCTGAAGGCAAAATCTTCAAGGTGTATCGGGGTAACGAATGGAAGCCGGAAGAGCTATTGACTGACGTGAAGGCAGTGACGAAATAATAACGCAAGCTGTTAGCTTGCGTCGGCACTGCCCCTGGTCAACCTTGTAAGAAAGCTAATCCGCCGGTTAAACCTCGTTTTTCTGCGGAATAACGCGCAGCTAGCTTGCCTCGAAGTTGACGCTGGCGAACCGTCGAAGCAAGCTAACGGCTTGCTTTACCAGATCTGACAACGTTTTTCGTCCGGCCGGACCATCGGATCCCCAGCTTTGCACTGATAAGCCTGGGCAAACGCCGGCATGTTGGACAGGGGTCCAATCACGCGAAAGCGCCCAACCGGATGCGAATCTACGTTGACCAATAAACGCTCATATTCAGGACGCAGCTTCTGCGCCCATACTTGCGCCCAGCCCAAAAAGAAACGCTGTTCAGGCGTAAAGCCATCAATGTCAGCCGGCCGCGGCTTACCTTCCATCGATTTCTTGAGCGCCGCGTAGGCGATAGTCAGTCCACCAAGATCGGCAATGCTTTCGCCAACCACCAGGTTTCCGTTTTGATTAAGCCCCGGCTGGACCTCAAAGCCACTAAACTGGTCTATGACGCACTGGGCCCGGCTCTTGAAGTTCTTTAGATCCTCATCAGTCCACCAGTTAGCAAGATTTCCCTCACCGTCGAACTTCGCCCCGCTATCGTCAAATCCGTGAGTCATCTCGTGCCCAATGACCGCTCCCATTCCACCATAGTTCACAGCGTCGTCGGCCTCAGGGTCGTAGAACGGCGGTTGCAGTATTCCGGCTGGAAAGACGATCTCGTTCATCGAGGGATTGTAGTAAGCATTCACCGTGGGCGGTGTCATGCCCCACTCTGTTCGATCCACAGGTTTTGCAATCTTTCCCAACTCTCGATCGAATTCGAACATTCGAGCACGTGCGACATTATCGAGATACGGTCCGCGATCCACTTTCAAACCTGAATAATCGCGCCACTTATCCGGATAGCCAATCTTCTTAGCAAACGCCTCGAGCTTTGCGGTTGCGCGCTTGCGCGTCGTATCACTCATCCAGGACAAAGTTGTGAGGTCGTCCCGCAACGCCGCGATAAGATTTTGCACCATTGTCAGCGCCCGCACCTTTGCCTGCGGCGGAAAATGCTTCTCAACGTAAACCTGGCCGAGCGCTTCACCCAGCGCGCGATCAGTTGCCGACACACAACGCTTCCAACGGGGCAGGATCTCCTTGGTACCGGTGAGCGTGCGTCCCGAGAAATCGAATTCCTCTTCTACAAACTTCTTGCTTAAAGCTGGGGCGGAGGAATTTAGGAGATGCCAAAGCAGATAAGTCTTCCAGTCGTTGATTGGAATCGCAGTGATCTGCCTATTCAGTTCCTTTACAAAGTTCGGCTGGGCGACATTGATGTCGCCCGAGCTGCGCAAACCGATGCCACGGAAGTAAGAATCCCAGTTGAAACTCGGGGCCAGTTCCTTCAGCTGTGCGAGGGTCGTCTTGTGATAAACATTCTCGGGATTGCGCCGCTCCACGCGATTCATCGATGCCTTTGCCAGTTGAGTCTCTATGGACATCACGGTCTTGGCGTTGGCCTGCGCAGTAGCCGCGTCGTCGTCTCCTAACTCCAAAATTCGAGCGATGTGCGTGACGTACTTTTCGCGAATCTCTTTCGACTTGTCATCGTCTTTTATGTAGTAGTCGCGATCGGGAAGACCAAGACCACCCTGAGATAACTGACCGATTACCTGGGTCGATTGTTTAAAGTCCTGGACCGAGCTGAAACGAAAAAGCACCCCCACTCCACGGCCCTGAAGTCTAGCAATCTCGTCCTGAAACGATGGTTGATCCTTAATAGAGGAAATACGAGTTAGTTCCGGTTGAAGCGGCTTCAACGCGGCTGTCTCAATCGCGCCTTCATCCATACAGCTTGCATAGTAGTCGCCAATCTTCTGTTCATTGCTGCCCTTGAGCGCGGCGCTATTCTTAGCGGAATTCTCAAGGATCTGATGCAACTGTTCGAGATTTTTATCGGCAAGTTCGTTGAAGCGCCCCCAACTTGGATAAGCCGCCGGTATTTCGTTCTTGCCGACCCAGCCGCCATTGGCGTACTGAAAGAAATTAGTGCAGGCGGAAACACTCTTGTCCATGTTGGACACGTCGAAACCGTGAACATCGCCACTTACTCTATTAGAAGTGCCGATGTTGCCCGCAGCCTTTCCGGAGCGGTAACTGAATCCGGCGAAAGCGAGAGCAATAGCCGACAAGCCGACGATCAACATCAAAGCCTTGCGCATAAATGAAACCTCCGAGTTATGTGATATGAAACCAATCTCTGGTCTACCCACCACCTTTGATCTTCTTGATTTCTTCGGTGAGCACTGGCACCGCTTCAAACAGATCTCCGACAATCCCGTAGTCGGCAATATCGAAAATGGGGGCCTCGGAATCTTTGTTTATGGCCACAATAGTACCTGAGTTCTTCATTCCCACCAGGTGCTGGATTGCACCTGAAATTCCTAGCGCGATATAAAGCTTGGGAGCAACGGTTTGGCCGGAGGATCCGATTTGCCGGTCAATCGGCAACCACTCAGCGTCGCAGATGGGACGCGAGGCGGCAAGATCCCCTCCCAAAGCTTCCGCAAGCCTTTCAGCAAGGCCAAGATTGTCCTTACTCTTAATACCGCGGCCAACAGCCACGATTATTTCGGCTTTGGTTAGATCCACGGCCTGCTTTGTTTCCTGGAAGGGCGTTTCAGGCGTCATGCGAACGTCCCCGACTTCGACCTCCAATGTCTCAACCGGAGCACCGCTTCCCTTCTTTGCCTGGTCTGGCCGATAGGCGCCCGACTGAAAAGTCGCGAAGACTGGCGCTGACGCGTCTGATATGACATCAGCGTCGAGCTTTCCCAAAAAAATTCGGCGTGTAAAGGTCGTGGTTCCAGCTGCAACCTTGGCGCGTATGCAGTCACTGATAAGCGATTTACCAAAACGGGCCGCAAGCTTCGGCGCGTAGTCTCGGACCAGATACGTGTGCGGCATTACCACTAACTGCGGATCGGTTTGACGGATGACCCGTTCCATCGCATCGGCATATCCGTCAGGCGTGTAGTCGGCGAGCTTTGCATTCTGAGCTTGAATAACTTTCGCAACTTCATAGGCTGCGATTTCTCGCGCCAGCGCATTCACCTCAGAGCCCAGCACTACGGCGTTGACTGTTTGCTGCAATTGTGAAGCCACCATTTGGGCGGCGGCAAGAGCCTCCAGCGAGGTTCTATTTAAGACGCCACTACGATGCTCAACAAAAACAAGAATGCCGTTACTCACTAGATCACTCTCGCTTCGTTGTGCAGTTTCTCGGCCAAGGCAACAGCGCCGGCCTTGGCGTCACCCCCACCAAGTAGTTGCGTTTGCTTCATTTTTTCAGGCAGGTAAATCTTTTCGATTCGCTGGTGCGAGGGACGGCTGACCAAATCGGCGGCTGGCGAGACTTCTTTAATCTCCTTCTTTTTGGCCGCCATAATGCCTTTAAGTGTCGCGTATCGTATCTGGCTGATACCTGATTGGATCGTCAGCAAAGCGGGAAAAGGCATCGTGTACCATTGATACCAACCACTTTCGAGTTCTCTTTTTACACGCAACTTGTCGCCGGCCGCGTCAACTTCGATCGCGATTGTTGCGTGAGGCAATCCCAAGATCTCAGCCATGATCACGCCTGTCTGCCCATAGCCGTAATCGTCAGACTGCAATCCGGTCATCACCAGGTCCGGCTTTTCATCACGGATGGCTTCGGCGAGTACGCTTGCTGCCGTATAAGGCGATAGATGCCCAAGGTTCTCGCCCACAACGTGAATCGCGCGGTCTGCCCCGCGCGCCAGAGCATCTTTGATGACGCTTTTCACACGCTGTGGACCCATACAACACACCACTACTTCCCCACCAACCTTCTCACGAACACGAAGAGCCTCTTCCAGGGCGTAGCCGTCGGATTCGTTCACTTCAAAGGAGAGGTCAGCCTCTTCAATCCACTTCCCCTCCTTGTTAATACGCAGGACTGCGTCCTTATTCGCAACCTGCTTCATCATGACGATAATCTTCATCGTATCGACTCTTGGCCTTGGGTCTTCGGTCTTGGACCTTTGGCCTTAGGTCTTTGGCTTTGGGCCTTTGAGACCTTTTTCCCTGGAAAAAGAACAAAGACCTAAGGCCTAAGGCCAAAGACCGAAGATTTTATTCATCGAAGCGTTTAAATAACAGAGCAGCATTCGTTCCGCCGAAGCCGAAGCTGTTGGAAAGCGCATAGTCAATGTGTGCGGGCCGAGCTTCGTTTGGCACGTAATCCAGATCGCAATCAGGATCCGGATTGAAGTAATTGATCGTCGGCGGCAACATCTCGCGAGTGATTGCGAGCGTGGAAAAAACACTTTCAATTCCTCCGGCGGCGCCTAACAAATGACCCGTCATCGATTTCGTGGAACTGACAGCAAGTTTGTAAGCATGATTACCGAAAGTTCTTTTGATGGCCAGCGTCTCAAACTTATCGTTATACGGTGTCGAAGTGCCGTGAGCGTTGATGTAGCCGACCTGTTCCGGTTTAATGCCGGCATCCGAGATCGTCTTCTCCATCACGCGGGTCGCTCCGGAACCAGTTTCGTCTGGCATCGTGATATGAAAAGCGTCGGCGGTCATGCCATAGCCAACAACTTCTGCATAGATCGTCGCACCTCTGCTTCGCGCAAATTCCAGCTCTTCAAGAATCATGATGCCGGCGCCTTCGCCGATGACGAAACCGTCCCGATCCCTTTCGAAGGGACGTGAAGCCGTAGTCGGATCGCCATTTCGCGTGGACAATGCACGCATAGCGGCAAATCCAGCCACGCTCATCGGAGTAATTGCCGACTCCGCGCCGCCGCAAATCATCACGTCGGCGTCATTGCGTTGAATGATCTTAAAGCTGTCGCCGATCGCGTGAGCACCGGCCGCGCAAGCAGTCGCTGTGGCTGAATTTGGTCCCTTTGCGTTATGGCGAATGGAGACCTGTCCTGATGCCAGGTTGACGATCGCGGAAGGAATAAAGAAAGGCGATACCCGGCCGGGGCCGTCGTTCAGCAGCTTGGAGTGTTCGCGCTCAATGGCCCAGAAATCGCCGATGCCGCTGCTGATGTAAGTCCCCACACGTTCGGAAATATCATCGGTAACCTGCAGGCCGCTATTGTCAATCGCCTCTTGAGCGGCAGCGATCGCGTAATGAATAAAGGCGCCCATCTTGCGCGCCTCTTTCTTCTCGACGAACTTTAACGGGTCAAAGTTCTTAACTTCGCAGGCAAACTTTACGGAAAACTTTTCGGTGTCAAACCGTTGAATAAAATCGGCGCCACTGCGACCGGCCATTAACGCCGACCACGTGTCTGCAACTGAATTGCCTACCGGCGTTACGAGGCCTAAGCCTGTAATCACCACCCGACGTGTCAAGATACGAGCTCCTCTAAAGCAATGATACGCGGTGCATAAGAAGCGACTGGAGGCAACAGCAACCGCAGGTTAGGCCCGAACAATATGCGCAGCATCTTTCAGTTGCTCATCACCGTGCTTACCGCCCATCACTATTTTTTGTGCTGGTCGATGTAGTTATAGGCGTCACGCACGCTCTGAATCTTTTCCGCGTCTTCATCCGGAATCTCGATGCCAAACTCTTCTTCGAAACGCATGACGAGTTCCACAGTGTCCAGCGAATCGGCGCCGAGGTCATCAATGAACCGGGCATTCGGCGTGACTTCATTCTCGTCCACACCCAGCTCGTCCACAATAATCTGTTTTACCTTATTCTCGATCTCTTGATCGGGCATCTCATTAGCTCCTCTGTGAGTGATAGAAATCTTATTTCAGGTTTAGACCGGTAGATTCTCGCGAGCCGCAGACAGACTTGCCGAATCCTCAACATTCAATCCAGTCGCCCCGCGGTTGATCTGCCGCAGCAAACCGCTAAGAACTTTCCCTGGACCAACTTCGACGAAACTGCTGACGCCTTTGCTTATCAACAATTCAATTGATTGCTGCCAACGAACCGGTAACGAAACCTGTCGTACCAGCGCTTTGCGCAGGTCGCTTCCGCTTTTGCAAGCGCGCGCATCCACATTTACGACCACCGGAATTTCAGCGTCGCCGATGTCAATCTTGTCGAGATCGAGCGCCAAACGCTCTTGAGCCAGAAGCATCAGTGCAGAGTGAAAGGGAGCACTGACATTCAGTTTTACGACCCGCTTTGCCCCTCGTTCCTTCAACAACTCAATGGCTCGGTCAACCGCTTTTGTGCTCCCGGCAATCACCACCTGATTAGGTGAATTGATATTAGCAGGTGCACAAACTTGACCCTGGCTCGCCTCATTACAAACAGCCTCGATCTCGGTCAGCGTCGAACCTATCACTGCGGCCATGGCCCCGGCCCCGACAGGTACGGCTTCCTGCATGTAGCGTCCACGCGCACGCACCACTCGTACAGCGTCGGAGAGTTGCACTGCACGGCTCGCGACCAGGGCGGAATACTCACCCAGGCTGTGCCCCGCGACGAAATGCGCGGTCGGAAAACCTTCCGCTTGCATGGCCCGCAGCGCAGCCACGGAAACACTCAAGATCGCCGGCTGCGTATTTTCAGTCAGTTGCAGTTCTTCAGCCGGACCTTCAAAACACAGATGCGAAATCGAAAACCCCAGCGCATCATCAGCTTCTTCAAAGACCTCAAGCGCGGCGGAAAAATTCTCAGCCAGATCCCTTCCCATCCCTGGGTACTGCGATCCCTGTCCGGGAAAAACATAAGCTACTTTCGCTTGCCGACTTTCGCTTGCCGAATCGCCGCTCATCTATTGGAATTTAGAACTTAGAATTTAGAAATTAGAAATTAGAATTTAGAATTTAGAATTTAGAATTGTAGCCAGTTGCCCGACTCGCACTTAAACCGCATTCGTGATTCCCAAATCATAATTTTCTTCTAATTTCTAATTTCTAATTTCTAAATTCTAAATTCTAAATCCTAAATTCTAAATCCAACTGGATCTCATCACCATTTCATCAATACGGCACCCCAGGTGACTCCACCTCCGAACGATGCCAAAAGAACCACCTTACCTTCGCTTACCTTACCTGATTCAACGCATTCGTCGAGGGCGATTGGAATTGAAGCCGACGAGGTATTGCCGTGCATCGCGATGTTCGAGTAGACCCGCTCACTTTCGACGTTTAATTTGTTGGCGACTGCATCAGTGATCCTTTGGTTGGCTTGATGCGGGATGAAAACGTCAACGTCCTCGGCTTTCAGTTCAGCCTCTTCCAGAACGTCGCGTGAAATATCAGCCATCGATCGAACCGCCACTTTGAACAGCTCGTTTCCCTTCATTTTGAAAAAGTGCTCCCCCGCCGCAAGGGTTTGCGCGGTGGGCGGTTTTCGCGTTCCGCCGCCCGGCGAAAACAGCTGTTCCTCATAGCGGCCGTCGGACCTTATCTTTGCCGCCAGGATTCCACGAGCGGATTCGACTGGCCCGAGAACCGCAGCACCGGCGCCATCTCCGAACAAGACACACGTTTGCCGGTCAGTATAGTCTACATATTGAGTCAGAATCTCAGCACCAATCACCAATGCGTAACGCGACTGTCCGGTACGAATCATCGAATCAGCAAGGGAAAGGCCGTATAAAAAGCCGGAGCAGGCAGCGACAATATCCATGGCCGCAGCTTTGTGTGCACCAAGTTCTGCCTGAATGATGCAACCAGTGGACGGCAGGATCTGATCCGGAGAAACGGTAGCGCAGAGCAATAAGTCGATATCAGATGGATCCAGCCGGGCTCGTTCGATGGCCTGCCGCGCCGCACGGACGGCAAAGAGGGACGTGTACTCACCCGGGGCAGCTTTGCGGCGTTGTTTGATCCCAGTACGCGTGGTAATCCACTCGTCGCTGGTATCTACCATCTTTTCCAGATCGGCATTCGATAAGATGCCTTCAGGATAAGAATGGCCGGTGCCCAGAATCCCGGCATGTACGTTTGACATCTATTTCCTCGATTGCCTACAAAGGACCGCTAATAGTACCGGCTTAAAAAAGAAAAGCCAAATCGTGTCAACTGGCGATAGCTGTTTGCGTCAGCATGTGCGCTGCATTGGTTTCCGCGATTCCTCGCTCAATGCGTTCACCCGCGCGATTCTCAGAAAACTCCTTAACGCTGCGAATCGCGTTTCTTATCGCTCGCGCATTTGATCGACCATGACCGATCACGACAATCTGACGCACGCCGAGCAACGGCGCGCCACCATATTCCGAGTAATCAAGCCGTTTTTTGATGTTTCGAAATGCAGGTTTCGCCAGCATCGCACCTGCTTTTGTGACAGCGGAAGTCGTCAGCTCGCGCTTGATCATAGACAACATCGCCTCGGTGAGTCCCTCAGACAGTTTCAGCATGACGTTACCTGTGAAACCATCGGTCACAATCACGTCGACAGCTCCGGAAAAGACGTCCCGGCCCTCAACATTTCCCACGAAGTTGAGACTTCTTAACTGGCGCAGCAAAGGAAATGCTTCTTTTGTTAAATCGTTTCCTTTTGCTTCTTCCTCACCAATGCTCATGATACCAACAACGGGTTTCACCGTTCCGAGCACAGCTCGCGAATAGGCGTCCCCCATGATGGCAAATTGCGCCAGGTGATGCGGCTTGCATTCTGAGTTTGCGCCGACATCAAGCAATAAAACCGGCTTCGCAGCTTTGGTAGGAATCAAAGCGGCCAGTGCCGGTCGATCCACACCCGGCAAGGTTCCAATCACCATCATCGCGGTCGCCATTGCCGCGCCCGTGTTTCCTGCGGACACAAAACCGTCGGCCCTCCCCTCAGTCACTAATTTTGTGCCGATTCTTAGAGAGCTTTTCTTCTTGCGCCTGACTGAGGTTGCAACGGGATCATCCATCCTGATGACCTCCGCTGCCTCGACAAACTCGATTCCCTTGTCACCATCACCACGCCAGCCACAACGGCGCAGCTCCGGCAGGACCGTTTCCGGTTGGCCTACCAATATCACGCCCACCCTCAGGTCACGTGCGGCAGCGAGAGCTCCATCTATCTCAACTTGCGGCGCGTGGTCGCTGCCCATTGCGTCGAGAACGACCTTCCCCTTTAACTGGGTTTCATTCTTCGACTGATTTCGCACGAGGACTTTCTAAGTGGTTAGCTCTGGGGAACCTGAACAATCTCGCGGCCCTTATAAAAACCACACTTAGGGCAGACGCGGTGCTGCATGCGGGGTTCGCGGCAATTAGGACAGAGAGTCGTTTGAGGCACTCGTAGCGCATCATGCGCTCGACGTTTATTGCGCCGAGCGTTTGAATGGCGCCGTTTTGGATTTGGCATAATAACTCCGTTCTGAAATGGTTAATGGTAAATGGTCAACGGTAAAACGTTAGGCAGCTCAATTCTGGCCGCCCACTTACCATTCACTATTTACCATTTACTAGTTCTCTTAGTGCTCCCCACCGCGGGTCAATATCGTCGGTTTCACAAGCACAGTCCTCGGCATTCCGATCAATTCCGCATATCGGACAAAGACCCTTGCAAGACTCCTGGCACAAGAGTCTCAAAGGCAAGGCCAGCAGCAACTGTTCACGCGCCAGGTCGTCCACGTCAATGGCCTCGCCATCAAAAACAGAAAGGGCCATATCGGCTTCGCTCAACTCAACCGCCGGCGGACCTGCCTCATATGATTGCGAGGTCACGTATTCAACGCGAAATTCAGTCTCAACGGGCAGTTCGACAAACTTCAAACAACGATCGCATTCGATCTGGACTCGCGTGGCAAGCCGAGCGCTGGCGACAACCTGCTCTTTCGCTCGCGCGACTCGGCCCGTTACTGTCAAGCGCTCGGCCAGACGTATTCGCTCATCACTCAATGCGATTTCCCCAGGCTCATAAGCGTGGGCAAACTTGCCGTCTGTCTTTTCCAGACTCGCGAGCTCTATCCGCATGATCAACTAACCTGTGCTGAAAATGATTTTTGGCAGCTTCGCGCCCAAAAGCTTTCATTATAGCGACGAGACCTAGACTGTCAAACAACAAGTCTTCCCGGGTGATGATGCAGTTTGAAAATCCCACCAACCGCGGTTGGTGGGATTTTCAAACTGCATCAGTACATCTTTCCGACTTATCTTGAATTCGACTCAACCGGAACAAACGCCTTTAGTGCTTCTTCTCGGAGCGCCCGAGCCAGGCGACGGTCTCCCCCGGTAACGAGCTTTCTCGACTTTGGCGCAGAGAGATCAAATAGCAGTCTCGCTTCAACCGTTTCCCCAGGAGCGCGTTTTCTGCGCGAAGCCTTGCCGTAATCGAACGCCGATGCCGACTCGAAAGCCTTCTGCGCGAGTTGGTCCTGTCCACCACGCCGATAAATAAGTCCCAGCAGATAGAATGCCTCGCCGTAAGTTCTATCCATAGCGATCGCTTTGTGCAGGTGACGTAATGCAAGCGAGTCTCGGCTTAACTGATAATAGAGACAAGCCAGGACGTAGTGCGCTTCTGGTGACGGTCTGCTGCTCAACGCTCGTTTAAATTCTCGAAGAGCCTGGCGCCAGTTCTCTTCCGCCGCAAACAAACGTCCAAGACCGTAGTGAGCGGCGAAAGAAGAGCCGCCCAACCGCGTACTGGTGCTCAACAACACTTTGGCCTTTATCGTATCGCCCTCATCTGCATAGGTTAGCCCTAGCAGAAGTGACAAGCGAACATCACCAGGAGCCACTTCATGGGCCCTGGCCAAATATGATCGTGCCAGCTTTGTCTTTCCAGTGCTAAAGTAGTGCTCGCCTATAAAAGAAAGCAGTGCTGAATCCGGGGGCATCCTATCTGCGGCGCGTTGCAGACTCTTAATTCCGCGCTCAAGTTGTTTGTCTTCGATTAGCAAGAACCCTTCGTTCACCATTTGTTCGAAGTCGCGATTTTCGTCGCCGCCATAGCTTGCCAGAATTCGAAGGCGTAGTGCTTCGCGACGACTGCTTTCTTCCTGATCGGTCGCGTCCTTCTGGCATCGATCATTCCAGAGCTGCTCCAGCCGCGCGCTCTGTACTACACCATCTTCCGTCAAGAGTGCGATGAGGGCCTTGACCAGGGCGCGATCAAAGTAAGAGTTCTGCGCCTGTCGCAAAAGGAGATCGAGACCTCGTTCCAGCTTTTCAGTAAGTCGTGTGAGTCTGTTCTCCAGGAAAGAGATGCGTTCGAGCAAATGCTCGTCGCTCGACGGAGTTCCTTCCGCCGTTTCAAAACGGGCAGCCGCCGGCTCGACTATAATCATCAGCCGGGTACCACAGCGGGTACAGAAATCCTGCCCGAGTGGATTCGCGGCCAGACACTTTTGACAATAATGAGCGATTGGCGACATGCGTTAACTCAATACTCGTAGAACCCTTTTCCGCTCTTTCTCCCGAGCCATCCAGCATCAACATATCGCTTTAACAACGGACATGGTCGATACTTTGGATCGCCCAACCCGTCGTACAGAACATTCATTATAGCCAGACAAACGTCCAGGCCAATGAAGTCTGCGAGAGTTAAAGGCCCCATCGGGTGATTCATTCCCAACTTCATGATCCCGTCGATGCTCTCACGCGTTGCAACGCCTTCGTAAAGCACAAATATCGCCTCGTTTAGCATTGGCATTAGCACACGATTTGAGACAAACCCGGGTGAGTCCTGACAGTCCAGGGCTGTCTTACCAAGAGCTTCGGAAAGCGATTTCACCTTTTGGTAAGTCTCTTCCGATGTCGCTATTCCTCGAATCACCTCGACAAGTTTCATTACCGGTACCGGATTCATGAAATGCATGCCGATGACCTTGTCGGGTCGCCGCGTCGCCGCACCAAGCTTAGTGATCGAAATCGAAGACGTATTTGAAGCAAGAATGGTCTCGGGTGATGTAATTTCATCTAAAGCGCGAAACACTTCTGTCTTCACTCCGAGATCCTCAGTGACGGCTTCGATCACGAAAGAAGCCTTACTCAGATCTTCGAACGCAGTAGTTGTCTTGATCCGTTTAATAGTTGTTCGCTTCTCGTCGGCAATTAACCGTTCGTTATCAACATCCCGTTGCAGACTTTTGTCGATTGCGGTCATCGCGCGTTGCAAAAACTCATCTTTCACATCACACAGCACTACGGGGAAACCGGCCCTGGCCGTAACCTGGGCAATACCATTGCCCATCGTCCCGGATCCGATTACGCCGATGATCTCACTCACGTGGTCCAAGCTCCCGGGAAAAAGGTCCTAACGCCAATCGGGCGGAGAAGCAGGTGGAACGTACTGCGGCTCGCGTTTGCGAGACGAAGCCTCGGCGGCCCAGTTGGGCGGGGGAGGTGGCAAGGCATATGCTGGCTTGTCATACAGAGTTTTGCCGGGCTCGCTGAAGAGAAACCAAAACGTGTAAATGCAGACCGCAGTGCCGATAGGAAAAGACATTCCGGCTAGCACACCTGCAATTATCGAGGCGAGTTTTGCCCACTTTCTTCGCCTGAGCAATCCATATCCTGCTATGAAGGAAGGAATTATAAGCATGCCGTAGAAGAGCGACATGAAAATAAACATCATGAAAAAGAGAGCGGCCGGTGGACCATCGGGCGGCTGTTGCGAACCCGACAGACCGATAATAAACGAAAAGAATACAAGCATAGCCACCATCATCAGTCCGAACAGGCCGCCATAGACCAGGTGTGATATTCCCAAAAACTTGTTGTGTTCCTCTGGCGTCATATGCTCCTCACCGCTCGACAGCCATAGCGACGGCGTTACCACCTCCCAGACAGAGGGCAGCAATTCCCCGGCGTGCGTTGCGCCGCCTGAGTTCGTAAAGCATCGTCGTCAGCACACGCGATCCAGACTGGCCAATCGCATGGCCGAGCGCAACCGCGCCTCCGTTCACATTGACGCGTTCGGGATCCAGACCCAGCTCCTTTAGAATTGCCACCGCCTGCACCGCAAAGGCCTCGTTCAGCTCAATTAGATCCACCTCACTCAACGACCACCCGGTTTTCTTCAACAGTTTCCGAATCGCTTCAACCGGCGCCATCATTACTAACTCAGGCTCGACGCCCGATGTGGTTTGGGCAACGATGCGCGCCATTGGTTCAATTCCCATTGCGCGTGCTCGATCCAATGAAGTCACAACCAACGCCGACGCGCCATCATTTACTCCCGGTGCATTTCCAGCCGTCACCGTCCCATTCGTTTTGAATGCTGGCTTTAACCTACCAAGCAATTCCATGGAAGTGTCTTCGCGAACGCTCTCATCTTTGTCCAGTATGATCGGTGGTCCCTTCTTCTGTGGGATTTCGACGGGCAGAATTTCCTCACGAAATCTTCCGGAGTTGATCGCGGCCGCCGCCTTGCGATGAGACTTTAATGAATATTCATCCTGTTCCGATCTCCCGACGTTATATCGCTCTGCCACCACCTCGCCGGTGCAGCCCATGTGGTAGTCTCCAAATGCGCACCAGAGTCCATCGTTAATCATCGAGTCGACTAGCACGCCGTTGCCGAGCCGATAACCCTCGCGAGCTTTAGGGAGCAGATAAGGCGCGTTACTCATCGATTCCATCCCGCCCGCAACGACAACTTCCGTATCGCCAAGTTTGATTCCCTGTGCGGCCATCATTACGGCCTTTAAACCTGAACCACATACTTTGTTCACCGTAACGGCGGAGACCTTGGCGGGAAGATCTCCTAGTAGGGCCGCCTGTCGTGCAGGATTTTGACCCAGGCCAGCCTGAATTACACAGCCCAAGATTACCTCGTCTACTTCTTCGGGCTTCAGGCCTGCTCGCTTGACACTCTCCCGGACGACCATGGCCCCGAGTTCAGTGGCAGAAAAGCCTTTTAATGCTCCTTGAAACTTCCCGACGGGCGTTCGAACCGCGCTAATAATCACCGCTTCCTTAATATCAGCCATAAGTTACTCCTCGTAACTATTTCACCACTCACCGTTTACTATTTACCCAAAAGAGAGTCAAGGCGGCCAATCTATCAATACTACGGACTCCTAAGCTCGGCATGGGCTGTCAAACGAGTTTTTAACAAATACGGAACAGCCGTCAAGTGATGAGCCACCGGAAATAGTCCACGGGAAACCAGTTGACGCGCACAGAGTAATTACAAATCAGCAACCTAAAGCCTCAACTTCTAAGCAAGACGCGAAAAGGTGCTGAAATTGAAAACGTTTGCGCGCGAGTGTTAGACTCAACTCGCTATTCAACTTCAACCAAGCAGTTCTTCAAAACATGCAAGCACTTATTCTTGCGGGCGGTAAAGGTACGCGCCTTCGTCCGCTCACGGTCTATACGCCAAAACCAATCGTTCCTATTTGCAATCGCCCTTTTCTGCTTTACCAGATTGACACACTCCGCCGCGCCGGCATTACGGACATAACGCTGTCGCTTTCTTACCAACCCAACAAGATCGAACAATTGCTCGGCGACGGCTCAGACTTTGGTGTGAAGCTGAAGTACACGGTTGAGCCGCAGCCAATGGGCACTGCTGGAGCTTACAAATTCGCCGAGGATCTGATTCGGGAGCCAACGGTAGTTTTTAACGGTGACATTTTGACCGATCTCGATCTGAAAAGCGTGATTCGAGAGCACAGCGAACGGAAGGCCACAGCCACGATTGTTCTCACTCCGGTTGATAATCCAGCAGCTTACGGTCTGGTTGAGACAGAAGCTAATGGTGGCATTCGTCGCTTTCTCGAGAAGCCGAAAGCGGATGAAATTACCTGCAACACAATAAACGCGGGAACATACATACTGGAACCGAAAGTACTCGACTTTATCCCGGCAGGTGACAACTATTCGTTTGAGTATGGTCTGTTTCCGGATCTGCTGAAGCGCGGGGAAGTCTTTTACGCTCACATTCCTCAGCGCACATACTGGATCGACATTGGCACACCCGAACGTTATCTTCAGGCACATCATGATCTGCTGGCAAATCGGGTGGGTCGCATCCACATTAAGGAAAGACGGGGCGATATCGAAGTAGCTACGGTCGCAGAGGTGGATGAGCACTCCATTATCGGAGACGACTGCCAGATCAAGCCTGGCGCACAGATAATTAATTCGGTGCTGGGAACAGGCTGTTTTGTCGAGGAGCGCGCACGCGTTGAAAACTCAGTGATCTGGCCACACACGCGGATTGCGACAACCGCCCGCGTGAGCGGCGCGATCGCCGGTCGAGGTTGTCACATCGGCCGTTCCGCGATTGTTGGACCAGGTTCGGTTCTCGGGGACAAGACTTCGCTCACTGATTACACGATCACCAGAGAGGTAATAGTTTGAGCGCCGCCAAGGCTTTGATTCGGTTTGGTACGGATGGCTGGCGTGCAGTCATCGCCCGCGAGTTTACATTTGCCAACTTGGACCGCGTGACTCAAGCGTATGCTGATTTCTTGAAAAGCTCTCTCGAGGATTCGCTTGTAACGCAGCTGCTTGAGGTCGGTCAGATAAGTCAGGAAGAAGTGGGGAGCCACATGTTTCGCAACGTGGTTTCCAAAGCAACACAGAATGAAAATCAACTTGTAGTAATCGGTTTTGACCGGCGTTTTATGTCGGAACACTTCGCAAGTAGCGTGGCAGAAGTCCTCGCGGGCAACGGATTCCGCATCTCTCTTTTCCCCGAAGCACAACCAACACCACTCATTTCCTGGAGCGTCAAACACCTGGGTGCGGCCGGTGGCGTAATGATCACAGCCTCACACAACCCAGCTGAATTCAACGGATTCAAGATCAAAGCCCCATGGGGCGGTAGCGCAGCACCTGAAACCACCGCCGCGGTAGAGAAGCTGCTCGACCAAAATGCGCCGAAGAGAAGTGAAAGATTTAACAATGGTCATGAGCTGCTGGAGCCGGTAATTGAAAGCTACCGCGCACAGATCAGCTCATACGTGGACCTCGCACGTCTGCGGAACGCTGGTGTGGGTGTCGTAGTCGACGCGATGCACGGTTCCGCCGGTTACTGGGTCCAAAGTTTTCTTCGAGACGGAAACACTCGAGTTGAAACCATTCGCGCGCAACGAGATCCACTTTTTGGCGGCGTAAATCCGGAGCCGATCGATCAAAACCTCGGTGCTCTCAAGCAGCGAGTGCTGGAAACCAACGCCCTGGTAGGCTTGGCGACCGATGGCGACGCTGATCGCGTCGGTGCAGTCAACGAGTTGGGCGAGACGATGACTATGCACGACGTTGTGCCGCTCCTGCTGCTGCATTTGGCCCGCGCAAGAAAAATGTCGGGAGCTGTTGTGCGGACGTTTTCACAATCAGTCTTGCTGAAGAGAATCGCTGCCACCTGCAACCTCAAACTCTACGAAACTCCTATCGGGTTCAAGTACATAGCCGATTTGATGTTGAAGGAAGACATTCTCATCGGTGCAGAAGAGTCTGGCGGCATCGGCGTTAAGGGTCACATCCCCGAGCGCGATGGCATTTTGAATTCGCTGCTGTTTTTCGAAGCGGTTGTGACCGCCCGTAAGTCACCTTCTGCGATGGTGGCGGACCTACATCGAGAGTTTGGCGAGTTTCACTTTGGCCGTCGTGACTTGCATATGGACTTGCAACTTGGCAAGGAGTTAGTTGCCGAACTCGGAGAAAAGCCGCCACCGCAGATCTCCGGCTATCCCGTCACTGATGTGCAAACAATGGATGGAACCAAGCTGCTTTTTCAAGACGAATCGTGGTTGCTTTTTAGACAATCCGGTACCGAACCCGTGTTGAGGATCTATTCGGAAGCTACGTCAGTTGCAAAGATGAATGGCCTATTGGACGGTGGTGAGCAATTGGCCCGTGACGGAGATGTAAGCAAAGAAAATCGTTGACGCCGGACTAACGACCTATTTAAGCTGTACTTCCCCTTATCAATCTTCCCCTGCCTGGTTGGAACTTTAAGAACTTCCAAAACTCGGGAGGTGTGTGGAATGGGCTTGATACTGTTGGTGGTCCTACTTGTACTGTTACTCGGATCTGTGCCCAGATGGTCGCACAGCAGAAACTGGGGCTACTGGCCCAGCGGCACATTGGGTCTGATCCTGCTGATAGTCCTGATACTACTGTTGCTGGGAAGAATCTAAAGATTCTCCCATTCGTCTCCTGAAATCGACGATTGGCAGTTGGAAATCGGCACTGACGCATGCCCGAACTTCCAGAAGTTGAACAGGTAGTGCGGGCCTTGGCCAACGCTATTCCTGGACGGCGGATCCTCGCTGCGGAATTACGCCTCAAGCGCACGGCGCCGGGTATCTCCGCTGCTGCTTTTAATCGCAAACTCAAAAATTCAATCGTTACTTCTGTCACCAGACGCGGCAAGTACATCCTCATCGAACTTGACTCCGATCAAGTGTTGACAACGCATCTGCGGATGACCGGAAAATTTGTGTCGGTGACGGCGGGCGAACCACTACCCCCATACGCACATGTCGTATTTCATCTCGACAATGACCGTCGTTTGATTTTTTGCGACATGCGTCAGTTCGGCCGAATGCGAATCCTCCCTACAAAGAAACTACTAGCGGCTCACGAGCTAAGCAGTCTGGCTCCTGAGCCTTTTTCAGAGCTCTTCACGATTGATTATTTGATCGAGACGCTTTCTCGTTCGCGCCGGAGTCTTAAGCAACTGCTTCTGGATCAAACAAAGATCCTGGGTTTGGGGAACATTTATGCTGGCGAAGCGCTATTCCTGGCGCGGATCAACCCCTTCAAGTCTGCCGACAGTTTGTCCAGACGACGCACAGTTCGACTGCATCAGGCCATTCGTGATGTGTTGCAGGAAGCCGTCGACCTTGGTTCTACTCTGAAAATTGATCTGGCAGATGGTGGAGGCGTCTACTTTGACGCTCCGGAAAGATTCTGGCGCGTGTACGAGCGCGAAGGTGAGCCTTGCGTCAATTGCGCGACGAAGATTCGCCGCGTGGTCCACGCAGGAAGATCAACCTACTTTTGCCCGAAATGCCAACGAACCTAGGTCTGAACAAGTCTAATGAAGGACGATGTTCCATTTTCCATTCATCATTTCTCATTTTTCATTTGGACTACGCAGTACGAGAGGGGCATCACGCAAAACGGAAGCAACGCCCGATGAGGGCAGTACCGAAACGCGGTAGCGTCGGGTCAACGATTCATCACAATGAGCCTAGCTGCGCATCGTTGACCCGACGCTACCGCGTTTCGGTACTGAGCTCTTGCCCTCCACGTTTTCACACAGCCTCTGCGGTTGGTGGGATTTCGGAGTTTCACAACAGCCTCGGTAGCGGATGGGTCACGACACGCGGCACGAAGAATCTAACAGCATGAGGTGTTCCAATGGAAAATGAGAAATGATGAATGGAAAATCAGTAATTGCTACGTCGTCAACAAACCGGTGTCAATCAAAGATTAGCCAAAATGAACTCAGTCATCATCGTCCGCATGTGCTTGACCAATAACGGATCAGTGACACCGTGTCGGGACTTCGGATACAGCATCAATTGAAACTGCTTCCCTGCCTTCTGCAGCTCGTACGCAAATTGAATCGCGTTGGCCATGTGCACGTTATCGTCGATCGCGCCGTGGATCAAAAGTAACTTGCCGTGCAGATCCTTGGCCGCCGTTACTGGTGAACTTTTCTTGTATCCTTCAAGGTTGTTCTGTGGAGTCTGCAGGTAGCGCTCGGTGTAAATTGAATCGTAGTTGCGCCAGTCAGCCACAGTTCCACCGGCAATTCCAATCTTGAAGCTCTGACTGTGGGTTAGGGCATAACTGGTCATGAATCCCCCGTAGCTCCACCCCCAGATCCCTATGCGCGTACCGTCAACGTATGACTGGCTCTTCAACCAGGTGAGGCCATCTTCCAGATCGCGCAGTTCGAGTTCGCCAAAATTTCGATAAACCGGCCAGGCAGACTCAACGCCTTTGCCACTGGCGCTGCGGTTGTCACAAATCCAGATTATGTAGCCTTTCTCCGCGAGCAGTTGATGCCACATATAGGTCACAGCTCCCCAACCATTTCGTACCTGCGGCGCGTGCGGACCACCATAGATAAATTCCACCACCGGATACTTTTTGCCCGGGTCGAAATCTGGAGGCTTGATCATCATGGCTTCCATGATAAAGCCGTCTCGGGTTTTAACTTGCAGCAACTCTGCTTTGCCAAGTTTGTACTGAGAAAGGGCCTGCACCTTATTCTCTTCGATCGCGCGTACCGGTTTGCCATCAATATCAAAGAGCCGTAGTTGAGTGGGAGTGTTGACATCGCTCCAGCGGTCAATGAAGAAGTTGAACGTGGGACTGACATCGACTGAGTGTGAGCCTTCTGAAGCAGTCAGTCGCGCCATGCCTGAACCATCGAGCTTAATCCGATATGCCTGAGGCGCAATCGGGCTGTGCTCAGTTCCGCTGAAATAAACCAGCCCCTTATCTTCGTCGACCCGCTCGAGCGAACGTACTTCCCACTTGCCTTCGGTTATCTGGTGAAGGAGTTTTCCGTCAGCAGCGTAATGATAAAGATGGCGCCAGCCACTTTTCTCACTTTGCCAGATGAACGAGCCATCTTTCAGCCACGAAGGATTATCAATGGCTTCCACCCAGGCCTTTGAGGTCTCGCGAAGAGTCGTGCTCGTCTTCCCATCGCGCGCGTCGGCGAAATTAAGATCAAGAAAAGTCTGCTCGCGGTTCTGGCCTTGATAGACCACCTTCTTACTGTCAGGTGTCCAGGTGACACGGGCAATTAGAAAACCGCTCGGCTCGTACTTATAGGTGTCCATCCACCGCGTCGATCCACCTGCGGCGTTAACTACACCCAGTCGCACCACAGGATTCGGATCACCGGCTTTTGGATACGGGGTAAGCTCGAGGTTCTGTTCAAGCGGGATGTGATCGACCACTGGATATTCCGGAACCGGAGCTTCGTCCAGTCGCAGGTAAGCCAACATGCTCGAGTCAGGGCTCCACCAGTAGGCTTCGAAATTACCGCGGCCATACAGTTCTTCCTGATAAACCCAATCCAGACGCCCGTTAAGAATTTTCGGACTCCCGTCAGTTGTCAGTCGCCGTTCTCGTCCGCTCGCCAGCTCGAGAATGTACATATTGTTATTCCGAACAAAGCCAACCATTTTGCCGTCAGGACTAAAAGTTTCGCCCACCTCCTCTTCCGGATTATTGGTCAGTCGCGTTGCTTTGCCGCCATTTAGCTCGTAATAGAAAAGGTCATTCGCGAAATTGATCAGCACAGCCGTCTCGGTACGATTCATCAGATACAAACCGCGGTTAGACAATTGGCCGGCATCTTGTGTGGTGATCCCTCCCAGGACTGCAAAGGCCGCCTGCATTTTTCCGCTGTCGAGAAATGCTGTGGCCTCTCCCGTTGCAGCATCAACCTTCTGTAGCCGCGGCAAGTCTCGTTTGGAAGGATCATTTACCAGTAGATAATGCTTACCGTCCTTCAGCCAGCGAATGCTGGGCACCGTGCCGCTGAAGTTAACTCGCTTTACTGGATCAAAAATGTCTTCAATCGTTAAGAGCTTGTCCTGTGCTATCGCCGCGCCAGTTGCACAGACGAACAGGAAGAGGACGGCTGGTAAAAAGTGACGGTGTCGCAAGTTTCGTGATCCTCTCGCTTACAAGAAGGTTAGCCGGCGCGCGGTGTCATCCGTTTAATTAAAGGTGTCAACACGGCAAGTACGACCGCGGCAATGATTGTTATGACCGCAACGGTGCCGAATAGTTTTACCAACTCACCCTCAGCTTTTTCGTTGAACATCCCGCCCATGATGCCGGCGAGATAATTTCCAATTGAAAGCGCCAGGAACCATACGCCCATCATCAGACCGACCATACGCGCGGGCGAAACCTTAGTTACTGTGCTCAAACCCACAGGGCTGACGCACAGTTCACCGAGTGCCTGAAGAAAGTAGACCGCAACTAACCATAGCGGACTGACTTTAGCGAAGTCGCTTAATTCAAGGCCGCCCGTTCCCGGAATCAAAGTGGACGAAAAAGCAACGATGGCGAAGGCAAGAGCGGCAAAAAACAATCCGTAGGCAAACTTTCCTGGGCTCGAAGGGTTCTTGTTCCCCAGTTTCTGCCACAGAATTGCAAATACTGGGGCCAGCGAAACGATGAAGATGGGCTCTACGGATTGATACCAACTCGATGGAAATCTAAAACCTAATACGGATAGCCGAGTGAGTTTGTCTGCGAACAGCGTCAGACTGGTGGATGCCTGCTCGAACGACATCCAAAAGATGATCGAAAAGAGGAACAGGATGAATATCACCCCAACACGCAGAGCTTCATCGCGATTCAGGTTTCTGACAGTTCCCCCGATGTAGCCGAAGAAAAAGCCTGCGACGCCCGGAAAAATTCCGCCTACAAAGCCGGCTCCGCCCCAGTGCACACCCGCCCAAAAGCCGATCACTCCCAACACAATTGCGAGTATTGCGGTGATGAAATCAAACCCCACGCTTTCCGCTTCCTCCGGCGCCTTTGTCACTAAACCAATATCCGGCACCGGCGGAGGAACGGGTCGCTTCCCAACACCTCGAAGTCGGCTCTTTCCGGCGACGTATTGAATCAACCCCAGCACCATGAAAACCCCCGCGGCGCCAAAGCCGTAATGCCATTCGATTCTCTGCCCCAGATAGCCAACAACCAACGGCGCCAGCAACGCTCCAAGGTTGATACCCATATAAAAAATCGAGAAGCCGGCATCGCGTCGTTCATCATGTTCATCGTAGAGATCGCCGACCATTGTGCTGACATTGGGCTTGAGGAAACCCGTGCCAAGAGCGATCAAAGTCAGACCAAGATAAAACGTGGGCATAGACTTCACGGCCATCGAGAAGTGGCCGGAGGCAATGATGATTCCACCAATTAGAACGGCACGCCTGGCTCCCAGCCATTTATCCGCGAGCCAACCGCCGAGAAGTGGTGTCCAGTAGACCGAAGAGGTGTAGGTTCCCATGATCAGACCCGCATAGGGACGCTCAAACGCGAGCCCACCCTTCTGCACCTCGGTGATCATGTACAAAAATAGAATTGCGCGCAGCCCGTAAAAACTGAAACGCTCCCACATCTCAGTGAAGAATAGAGTTGTTAGACCGCGAGGATGACCGGCGATTCCCGCGGTGTCGCGTGGAATTACAGGACTTACTCCGGTTGCATCAACTGGTATGCTCATGGTCCATATCCTCTATTTGGAAATGCTGAGCGGTGCACGATTAGGAAGGTTTGATGTCGCGACAGCTCAAAGGGAAAGAGCGTTTCTTACGTTCTCTAGATTCGCGCCGAGTAATGATTGGTAAACGGAAGCATTCAGCCAAATTACGCCTGAGGTGTCAAGCAAGTGAACGGCGAGAATTGTCGAGGTGCCACTCCGTGGGCACTCCGTCTTACAACCATTGGGACAATCACAATACGGAGCCGCAAGGCTGGAGCCCCCACGGAATGACGCGGCTATATGCAATCGCTCTGCTGAGCAGCGGTCGGCGGACCGGCAAACTGGCAACCGCTTGACAGGTCCATTCAGCGAGGCGTATAAGCAGCAATGGAAACGTGGTGAGTTAAGGCGACTTGCGGCCACGTAAAACAACCCGCTAAACAGCTCGGGCAGTTTGGTAATCTCGACCCGAAAAACTTCAACCTGCTTTGAAGTCCCGCGTTGTTTGGCGCGGGACTTTTGTCATTGCCGATTGCCGATTTTGAGAGGCAACGCCAGAGCCACTTGCATTCAGGGAGCGGGCGGGAAACACGAAATCAGCGATCTAAAAATAATTTATGCCGAACTTTAGAGACTTACTGGAATCAGACTCAATACACGTTTTTGACGGCGCGATGGGGACGATGCTTTACGCCAAGGGCGTTTACATAAACCGCTGCTACGACGAACTAAGCCTCAGCAATCCGGACCTCGTGCGCGAGATCCATTCTGAGTATATCCGTGCCGGCGCCGACATCATCGAGACCAATACGTTTGGCGCTACCGCCCATCACCTTCAACAGTACGGGTTGGAAACCAGCTTGCGCGACATTAACGTCACTGCCGCGCGACTGGCTCGCGAATGCGCCGGGGATCGGGTCTATGTTGCCGGCGCAATCGGACCTCTGGGCCTGCGTATTGAGCCGTATGGCCCAACATCCTTTGACGAGGCGAAAGATCTCTTTAAAGAACAGGCGAGTGCATTGCTGGAAGGTGGCGTCGATCTATTCTGCCTCGAGACCTTTTCCGATCTCTCTGAAATTCGGCAAGCAATCCGAGCGGTCCGTGAACTTTGTGATCTGCCAATAATTGCGCAGATGACCATCATGACCGACGGCAACACGTTGTTTGGCACGACTCCAGAGTTGTTTACAGAGCGGTTGGATCAGTGGGGTGCGGATGTGATTGGTCTCAACTGCGGCGTTGGTCCAGCGATCATTCTTGCTGCCCTCGAGAAGATGCGCACCATAACTAAAAAGAAATTGTCGGCGCAACCAAATGCCGGCCTCCCACGCGATGTTCAGGGTCGACAGTTCTACATGTGTTCGCCGGAGTACATGTCAAAGTTTGCCAAGCGGTTCATTCAGTCGGGCGCGAAGTTCATCGGTGGTTGCTGCGGTACAACTGCATCACATATTAAACTCATCTCCGATGCTGTCCGCGCCGCCTCGCCGCGTGCACAACGAGTTACTTTCTCTCCGGGCGCTACTGCTAAAGTTGACGATATTACTCCAGCCGATATCAAGGTTGTGCCTCCTGAGGAGCGATCAGCCTGGGCGCGAAAGATTGTCCGGGGCGAGTTCGTAACGTCAGTGGAAGTTCTGCCGCCGAAAGGCGTCGATTCGAAGAAGACACTTGATTCAATTCGCCTGTTGAAGGACGCAGGTGTTGACGGGGTCAATATTCCGGACGGGGCGCGAGCGCAATCGCGGATGAGTGCGTTGGCTACAGCAGTCCTGGTCGAACAACAGATCGGCATCGAATCCGTGCTGCACTACTGCTGTCGCGACCGCAACCTTTTGGGAATGGTGTCAGATTTGCTTGGGGCCGCTGCCCTCGGGATTCGCAATCTGCTACTCATTACTGGCGACCCGCCAAAAATGGGACCTTATCCGGATGCGACTGCTGTTTTTGATATAGACGCTATTGGTCTAACGAACATGGTCAACAAACTTAACCATGGTCTGGATCTCGGTAACAACCCGATTGGCGAACCTACGGCGTTTTGTATCGGCGTCGGTGTTAATCCGGGAGCGATAAATCTTGATGAAGAGATTAAGCGCTTTGAATGGAAGGTTGAGGCGGGAGCGCAGTATGCGATCACGCAGCCGGTTTTTGACACCGAACAGCTTTGCGACTTCATTAGAAGGATCGAGCACGTTCGCATACCGATCATTGCCGGCATCTGGCCGCTGGTTTCCTATCGCAACGCTGAGTTTCTGCACAATGAGGTTCCAGGGGTACGAGTGACGCCGTCTATTATGGAGCGCATGCGTGTCGCGGCGAATATCAGCAAGGAAACGGGGCGGGATGAAGGACTGAAGATTGCGCGCGAGTCGCTCATGGAAGTGCGGGATCTAATCCAGGGCGTGCAGGTGTCAGCCCCGTTTGGCAACGTGAAGTACGCTCTCGAAGTATTCGACGTCCTGGAAGGCTTTGGCACCCGTGAAGGCGTTAAGAAGTAAAGAAAGCAACCGACTTGCCTAACTGTCTAATCTGGCCTTCCGGTTCTTTCGCAACTTTACCCCCAGTCCGAAGAGTCCACTGCCCAGCAACACCAGCGACATTGGTTCAGGCACAGGAGCGGCATTAATGTTCCTAACTACGACGTCGTCCAAAAAGAACCACGACGGATTGTTAAAAAACGCGAACTGCACCTGGGTCGAGGTACCTGTCGCCAACAGATTGTTGAATGTGAACAGCGTATATTCAAATGGTGACGCATCTGTTTGACTCGTAAGCTGCACTCCATTAAAGGACACCTGAAAGTGGTTGGGCGATCCACCGCCGTTTTTCAGGTAGAAGCTTAGATTGTAGCTCCCGCCTGGAACGGTCGTGAGACTCTGCGTAAGAAACCCTAGAGTGTTCTGGGGGCCGAAAAACGCCCCGTGTTCGCCTGAGTGAGTACTCGGGGACCCAACAGCGACGCCGCTGATGGCTGTGTTGCCGGAGTTGACCCACGGACCAAAGCTTAACCCCGACTCAAACCCGCAGTTCAGGACCAGGTTGCCCGAAACCGCTTCACATTGGCTGGGGTCAGCTTTGATGGAAGGAGTGGCAACGGAGAAAACAACAAACACCCCGATTGCAAGTAATACTTTGTGTAGAGCAGACATGAGCTCTTCTCCTTTTCTATTCTGCTGGGCTCGCATTCCCAGGGGTTGGAAGTCAGTGCGCACAAGCTAACGCATATGAACTAAGCTTGTCTACCACCAAGTCGTGCTCGTTACGACTTTCCAGCTGGAGCGATGCTGTAGTTCGTCATGTGTCCTAATTCAAAACTCCGAATGATGCTCCAAATGTAAAAACCGTTCGCAACCCAATTGACTCTCTGCGGCTTTAGTGTCGGCTTAGCACATGCCGGAGCGCATTTTGCAGCTCAGGGTATTGGAAGCCATATCCCGCAACTTGTAGACGTTCAGGTTTAACACGTTGGCTCGATAGCAGCAGCGCATCAGCCATTTCGCCGAACGCTAGACGTGCGGCAAAGGCAGGAACCGGAAAGAGCGTCGGCCGTGAGAGTGCCACTCCCAACTGCTTGGTGAATTGGGCATTGGTCACCGGCTTTGGCGCGACGAAGTTGATCGGCCCACTGAGAGACGTGTCAGTCAGCGCGAAGTTAATTGCCCCAACCACATCATCTAAAGCAATCCAGCTCATCCACTGGTCCCCTTTGCCGATACGGCCGCCAACGCCCATCCGAAAGGGTGCCAGCATTTTTGCCAGGGCGCCGCCATCAGCGCTGAGTATGACCCCAAAACGAAGGTTCACGACGCTAATCCCCTTCTCTGCGGCCGAGCGCGTGGCTTCTTCCCACTGAACGCAAACGCCCGAAAGAAAGTCCTTTCCCGGCGCACTCGTCTCGACCAAAATTTCGTCGCCTCGATTACCGTAATAGCCGATCGCTGACGCGGAAAGGAAAGTCTTCGGCGGACGCGAAAGCTGTCCGAGCGCATCGCTCAATAGCCGAGTGCCCTGTACGCGACTATCGCGAATGAGTCGCTTCCTTTCGTCATTCCAACGGCCTTCGGCGATGCTTTCCCCAGCGAGATGTACGACAACATCGAGGCCTTCGAGGTGCTTTCGGTCAATGACCCCGCGCTTCGGATCCCATTCAATTTCCGGTGAGCCCATTTTCCGCTCTCTACGAACTAGTTTCAGAACTTCGTGTCCATCATTTGTGAAAGACGAAACTAACGATTTACCAACCAGTCCGTGCGATCCGCTGACTAAGATTTTCATGTTCTACCTTGAACCCTTGGAGTGTAATGAAGTGGTGTTCCACACCTACAACGCCACCGAACGATGCAGGGTCTCGAGCTGCCTTTTAAAACCCGGTACAAGTCAAAATAACCTCCATGTCCGCTTTTCTCAAATCGACGGGCATGGCGCTCAACACAGGAGACACGGAGAGCACAGCGCGGCCCCGACTGCAACCAAACTTGACTCAAAACATGATCCACGAATCAGACGAAGGAACACTAATAACATTTCGTGTAAGTTCGTGCTTTTGGTTCGTGTAGTTTCGTGGATCGATTGTTCGCTCAAAAAAAACGGTTCAAGAAAAAGAGAAGTTTGACGGTTTGTTTCACCGAGACCGCGACGGAGTTAAATTAGGAGGTGCCTAAATTCATCTTGAGTTTTTGAACCATGCGTGTAGAATGCACGCAGTCGGAACTCAATGAATTGCGAGGACCTCAACCGCCTTGACCAAACGAACACCTTCGCTAACAACTTTTCCCAGGCGAGTGCTCAAACCAATTTAGCTTGAGCTGTTGCGGTCGCGATAACGATACGATAGGAGCATCCTCACCATGCTTTGCACGAGAACCCTTACCGCTCTGATTCTTCTGTCTTGCTTCCTGGCATTTGCTTTCTTCGTACCGCGTCACGGCAGATCGGCGCCAAACCTGCGCCGTATAACGCAAACCCCTACAGGCGTTATGAATCTCAATCCGTCGCTTACAGGTGACGGTCTGCACCTCGTTTTCGAATCGACGGATGATCTGGCACACGCAGGTACGGGTGAGGGCTTTCACGCTTTGCGATTAGCGCTGGAAACCGAACCGGCCATTTTTTCTGAGATTGGTAAAACGCGCATCGTAGCGCCCGGAGTATCGCAGGACGCATCAGCTATTGTCTTCAGCTCTGCGGAGGACCTCACTAGTCAGAACCCTGACCGCAATTTCGAGATTTTTCTCCAAGACAACACACGGCTTAACCAAATCACTCATACTTTACCTGACTCAGTCTCGACAAGAACCACCGACGGCTGCTTTCAACCCACCATTACCGACAACGGTCGTTTCCTTGTCTTCTCTTCCAATAGAAATCTGGCGGGACTCAATCCGGACTTGAATTTCGAGATATTCCTGTTTGACACGACGACCCAAATGATTACTCAACTAACCGACACCAACGGAATTCCAGGCTCGACCGACGCCAAGATAAGTGGTGACGGTTCGCAGATCCTATTCATTCGAGATGATGGGGCGATGCCCAGTCTCAATCGAAACCTACTTGTGTACGACCAAATGACAGGTCGCACAACCACAATTGCAGACCACTTATCGGATCTTAGCCTAACTCCTGGCCGAGCCATTAGTGACAACGGAATGCGCGTGGTCTATTCCAGCAACACGGCTGAACACCAAAGCCAGGTGTTTCTCTTCGATGCAACAAACCACAGCGTCAAACAGATAACAAAGCTCGGTACGCGTGCTTCAGAGGTAGATCTAAACCCGACCATCAGTGGTGACGGCAAGCGCATTGCTTTTGCTACGCGGCGCAGGGTAGTAGCCGCAAGCGACGGCGGCGTGGAGTTGTATGTATTTGATCTCCCGACCGCTCAGTTCGTGCAAATGACCGACGCCCCAGCTGCCGCTACCACTGAGGTGGTCTCATCACTCAACGATGATGGCAGTTTGGTCGCGTTCAATTTTCCCAGGATAGTCTCTGAGCGCGACTCCACCAGTGATGCAGCAAATAATAGTGAAATCTATCTCGCAAGTGTTCCGGCGCGTCCGGAGCAAGGTGCGGCAACCGTTCTAAACGGTGCGTCATTGGGCACAGAACCAGCCTTGCTCGATGCTCTCCCGCGCGGCGGCCTCTTAATCGCCAGAGGAAATGCCCTCGCCAATCAGACTTTGCAGGCAAAGCGATCCCTTGCTGATCTGTTTCCTCTCTCACTTGGAGGAACGACGGTTACCGTCGCAGGTATCGAGGCCCAGCTGCTCTATGTTTCGCCGACTGAGGTTAACTTCTTGATACCCAACGACACCTCCCCTGGGCCAACTGAGGTCGTCATCACCAACGGCGAAGGTTTTCAATCCCGTTCAAGCGTATTCATAGCATCCGCTGCGCCCGGGATCTTTACGAGCAGCGGAGACGGCCGGGGCGACGGTGTCATACTCAATGCCGACACGCTCGTGTCTGGACCGTTTGATCCCACAGGCGGACAAATGCGTCTCGACGTTTTTGCTACCGGAGTTCGCAACGCGAGCATTGTTTCGGCCACTATTGCCGGCCGACCCGTAACTGTCGAGGTAGTCTTGCCCTCGCCAGACTTCCCCGGACTCGATGAGATTCACCTCCTAGTGCCTGCCGGTCTGAGGGGAGCCGGAGAAGTAGACCTGGTCATTGAGGCGGACCAACGGCAGAGTAATTCCGTCAAGTTAACACTCAGCGGCAGTTCGTTGCGCGACATTGTTATCAATGAATTGCTCGCCGACCCTCCCGACTCTAGTGCAGGAGACGCGAATCACGACGGGCTACGCAGCTCAACGGATGACGAGTTCATCGAACTGCTCAATCCTACAACTCGGGACTTGGATTTGAGCGGCTATCAGCTTCAGACGAGAGCGCTAAATGGCACGGCGGATGTAATTCGTCATCGATTCCTCACTGGCACTATTTTCCCTGCTGGCACAGCAATCGTCATTTTCGGCGGAGGAAACGTAAATTCTTCCGATCCGTCGTTTGCCGGAGCAAAGGTTCTTAAATCGTCCACTGGAGCCCTCTCCTTAGTTAACTCGGGTGGCGTCGTCACGCTCCGCGACGCCTCGGATTCCATCGTCACCTTTTTCACATACGGAGGCACTACGGGTTTTCAGGGAGACGCCAATCAATCCTTGACTCGTTTTCCCGACGTCATCGGAAGTTTTCTCTTGCACAAACTTGCACCAGGCGGCGAACAACGTCCCTTCAGTCCCGGCTCGCGGGTAAATGGAGATCCGTTCACTCCCGCACCTGCAATCTCCAGCATCATAGTTCAGCCGAACTCGGCGACTTTGTTATTCGGTCAACAGCAGCAATTCCGGGCCAGCGCCACGGGCACAAGCGGAGACCAACTTGACGATCTGATTTTTACCTGGGAGTCCAGTGATGCTTTGGTTGCAACCGTAGATCGGGATGGACTTGCGAAAGCTGTCGGCTCGGGCACGGCGCTGATAACGGCTTCGGCCAGAGGCATGCGGTCGTTACCATCCTCGCTCAACGTTTCGAAGCCTTCGCCCTCACCCACGCCGTCGCCGTCCCCGATAACAGCTCCGGCGGTAGTCATCAGCGAGTTTCGGACGCGCGGACCGAACGGCGCCAACGATGAGTTCGTTGAACTCTATAACAATAGCAATGCGTCCATCGACATTGGCGGATGGAAAGTAAAAGGTTCAAGCAGTAACGGAAGCGTCAGTACACGCCTTACCATAACCTCAGGCACAACTATCCCCCCTCAGGGACATTTTCTAGCGACAAATTCTACGGGATACAGCGGTGTCGTTCTCGCAGACCAAAGCTATACGAGCGGCATCGCCAACGACGGCGGCCTCGGGTTGACACTGCCCAACGACTTAGTTATCGATCAAGTAGGGTTGAGCTCCGGCTCGAGCTTTCGTGAGGGAATACATTTGGTGCCTCTCGCGAGCGATGTCAATCAAAGCTACGAACGCAAACCAGGAGGCAACGCGGGCAGCACGCAGGACAGCAACGAAAACTTAAGCGACTTTTTGCTGCTATCACCAAGTGATCCGCAAAACTTAAGCAGCGCCGCCACACCTGGACCGTCTCCGAGTCCCACGCCGACACCGTCGCCCAGTCCGACTCCTCCGCCAACACCTACGCCGTCGCCGTCGCCAAGCCCAACACCTTCCCCGAGCCCGTCTCCTTCACCTAACCCGTCGCCCTCTCCTTCGCCCGCATCTTTACCACCAGTGGTCATCAGCGAATTTCGCTCTCGCGGGCCGAATGGAGCCAGCGACGAATTCGTGGAATTCTATAACACCGGTGATTCACCAATCTTACTGAGCGGTTGGAGGATCAAGGGTTCCAGCAACGCCGGCGCGGTCACGACTCGGGTCACTATTGCTAATGACACAATTATTCAGGCGCATAGTCATTTTCTCGTCACAAACTCATCCGGGTATAGCGGTAGCGTGAGCGGAGACCAAACGTTCAGCAGTGGTATTACTGATGATGGTGGAATCGCCATTACGACAGCTACCGATTTGATTGTTGATGAGGTGGGTATGAGTTCCGGCTCAGCATTCAAGGAGGGTACTGTGCTCAGTCCGCAATCAGGATCTTCCAACCAAAGTTACGAGCGAAAACCCGGCGGCCCACTGGGAAGCGGGCAAGATACAAACAACAATGTGGCAGACTTTCAACTAGTTACGCCGAGTGATCCGCAAAATGCTGCCAGCAACCCCGTGCCTGGGCCAACACCAAGCCCAACGCCTTCTCCTTCTCCTTCACCATCGACTGCACCTTCGCCTTCGCCCTCACCATCGCCATCTCCGAGTCCTTCGCCATCCACGGTAAGGCTGGTGGTAAGCCAGGTCTACGGCGGGGGCGGCAATTCCGGGGCGCCATTCGGAAATGATTTCATCGAACTGTTAAATAGCGGCAACGTTCCGCTGAACCTTACGGGCTGGTCCGTGCAGTATGCAAGCGCCACTTCGAACAGTTGGTCGGTTACAAATTTGACGCCAGTCTCCCTGGCGCCTGGTCAGTATTATCTCATTCAGGAAGCATCTGGAGGCGCATCCGGACAGCCTCTAGACGCGCCGGACGCTATTGGCGGGATCAATCTCGCTTCAACAGCCGGCAAGATAGCAGTCGTTAATACGACGATACCGCTTACAGGTGCATGCCCGATGAACAATGGTATTATCGACCTGGTCGGGTACGGAGCCTCGGCAAATTGTTTTGAGGGAACGGGACCGACAGTTGCACCCGGCAATACGACTTCAATACAAAGAAACTCGAACGGCTGTGTTGATTCACATAACAACGCTACTGACTTCGTTGCAACGTCGCCTAATCCACACAGCACGGCCAGCACTTTGAATCATTGTGCAGCCGCGCAATTGTTTTGGGCGCTTCCTGTCGAGGAGTGGATAGCGTGGTTGCGTTTAGAGTTTAAGCTTCAGGTTGTCGGTGCCTTGGCGATACTCTAACCCCAAACAGCTAGCGTACTGTGCCGGCAAGCGGGCTTGAGGCACTCGCGTACAAACGCTTTGGCATGCGACCGGCGAGATATGCCAAGCGTCCAGCTTCTATCGCCAGTTTCATTGCCTGTGCCATCTTCACCGAATCTACCGCCTCTGCGATGGCAGTGTTCATCAATACCGCATCCGCGCCGAGTTCCATCGCGATCGCTGCATCGCTGGCGGTGCCGACACCCGCGTCTACGATGATTGTAGCGTTCGGCAACTGCTCGCGCATAATTTTGAGATTGACCGGATTCTGTAGCCCTAAGCCGGACCCTATCGGAGCAGCCAGAGGCATCACCGCCGGACAACCGGCGTCGAGCAATTTCCTGGCCATAATCAAATCGTCGTTGAAGTAAGGTAAAACGACGAAGCCTTCCTTAACCAAAATATGGGCCGCCTCGAGCGTCTGTTCATTGTCGGGAAACAGCGTAGTCTGATCGCCAATAACTTCGAGTTTCAACAGATCTGTCTGCAAGGCTTCACGCGCTAGTCGGGCAGTGCGAATGGCTTCGTCGGCTGTGTAGCAGCCGGCAGTATTGGGAAGGATCTGAAGCGAAGGATCGAGATGATCGAGAAACGATTCGGCACTTCGATCGAGCGGTACACGTCTGACTGCGACTGTGACCATTTGCGCGCCAGATGCGCGGTGGGCGGTCTTCATTTCTTCGTAATTGCGATACTTACCCGTACCAATGATCAGGCGTTAGGATTTAGAATTTAGAATTTAGAAATTGCATTAGGTATTAGGATACCGATTTTCAAGATGGTTAACAACATTCACGAGATTCCAAACTCCAAAATTCTACTAATTTCTAAATTCTAACTTCTAAACTCTTCTAAATCTCTTCCGCCACCTCCGACAAAGTGCACAATCTCTATGCGATCGCCATCGCTCAACTCGGTCGATGGCCAGTCGGCACGCGGCACAACCAAACCATTCAATTCGGCAGCTACCCGTTCAGATTTAAGAGTTAGACTTTCGATTAACCCTTGCAATGATAGATGAAGGGGCAGGTCTTTCGGCTCACCGTTGACATGGACACGCAA
>WNGE01000053.1_pt1 | contig 191793 bp, 166 predicted proteins | sample 5400651 | NCBI WGS metagenome assembly WNGE01 (sample SAMN13153370, study PRJNA577476) | soil metagenome | isolation source: 60 cm soil or saprolite under grassland replicate 2 | place: USA:California | collected 2016-06-15
CCCTGGAACCGGTCACAGTGCCGGCCGGCGCACGGGCAGCACACCCACCGCCGAGCACGCCGGCCCGTGGCCACCCTCACCGGGCCGGCAATCCCACGTTTCGAGGGAACCTCACGCCGTCAAGACCAAGAGACTTATTCGGAGATTTGTCATCGCACGCGGCCAGGGCCAGATGCTGGTCGGGGTGCTGGGCTCATGCTGAAGTGCGCTAATGCTCGCTGCCCGCCTGGCTGTCCGCGCGGCTAGCGGCAGCGCGGGGGCGCGGGTGCGGCGCAACTTCGGTGCCGACCGAGCGGCCCGTCGGCTCGGGTACCCCAACGAGTCCATAGACTACCGAGCCGTCCACCGTTTCCTGCTCCACCAGAAGTGTGGCGAGCCGATCAAGCTCGTCTCTATGCTGCGTGAGAATTTCTGTGGCGCGTTGTTCGGCGTGCCGCAGGAGGCGCGCCACATCGGCGTCGATCGCCGCCTGGGTCTGCTCGGCGAACGGGCGGCTGGACAGCTGACCCCCGCCCTGGCCAAGGAAAACCGATCCGCCTTGCGGGTATCCGACCGGGCCGAGCGATGCGGACAGGCCGAACTCACGGACCATCTTGATGGCAAGGTCGGTCGCCTGCGCGAGGTCGTTCGCGGCCCCAGTCGATCCCTGGCCGAAGGCGACAAGCTCAGCAGCCCGGCCGGCCAAACGCACGGCCAGACTGTCCTGCAGGTAGTCCTCACCGTAGAGATGACGCTCCACGAGCGGAAGCTGCTCGGTGACGCCGAGCGTCTGGCCAGCCGGCAGGATGGTCACCTTCGCCACAGGATCGGCACGCGGCGATAGCGCGGCAACAATAGCGTGACCGGCCTCGTGCACGGCCACGGCATTCTTCTCCTCTGGCAGCAGCACGTTGGAGCCTTCGCGCCGTCCGAGCAGGATACGGTCGCGGGCCTCAGCGAAGTCGGCTTGAGACAGCACATCGCGCCCCGCGCGCACCGCGAAGATGGCCGCTTCGTTGACGAGGTTGGCCAGGTCCGCGCCGGAGAACCCGGGCGTCCCGCGGGCCACCACGTCGATGTCCACGTCGTCACGGAGCTTCTTGCCGCGGCAATGGACGGCGAGGATGGCGGCCCGCTCGGCGAGGTTGGGCAGCGGAATGGTTATCTGGCGGTCGAACCTGCCGGGCCGGAGCAGAGCAGGATCAAGCACCTCGGGCCGGTTGGTCGCGGCGAGCACGACGATTCCCATGGTTGGGTCGAAACCATCCATCTCAGACAGCAGCTGGTTGAGCGTCTGCTCGCGTTCGTCGTTAGCCACCACAGCGCCGGTTCCGGCGCGGCGCTGTCCGATGGCGTCGACCTCGTCCACGAAAATGATGCATGGCGTGCGCTTGCGGGCCTCCGCGAACAGGTCGCGCACCCTGGCCGCGCCGACGCCGACGAACATCTCCACGAAGCTGGAGCCCGCGACGGAAAAGAATGGCACCTCCGCTTCGCCCGCGACGGCACGCGCGATCAGCGTCTTGCCCGTTCCTGGCGGGCCAATCATCAGCACGCCACGCGGCGTGGCGGCCCCGGCGCGGCGGTAGCGCTCCGGCCGCCGTAGGAAGTCAACCACCTCGGCGATCTCCGCCTTGGCGCCCTCATATCCCGCCACGTCGGCGAAGGTGGTGTCGGGCCGCTCAGCGTCGAATACCTTGGCGCGCGATCTGCCTGCCCCAAGGACACCCTGGAGCTGACCAGCCGCGCCACGGGACAGCCGCAGCCACAGCCAGCCGAGCACAAGAAATGGCAGCAGCAAGATCACCCACGAGAGGATCTCGGAACCGAACGACGCGCCCTGCGGCGTCGCAGTGATCGAAACCTTGGCGGCCTGGAGCTGATCGAGCAGCGACGAACCAGCCTGCGGAGGGATGACCGTGGTGTAGTCATTACCGTTCGTCAGCTTTCCCGTTGCCTGACCGCTCTGCTGGATGTCAACCGTCTTGACCTTGTGCGCGCTCACGTCGCTCAGGAACTGCGAATAGCTCAGATCCACATTCGGCGCGTTGTGCAGCGCCGGGAGCACAAACCAGAGGAGCACCATCGCAAGAAGGGCGATCGGCAGCAGCCAGTGCCGCCAGGCCGGTGGCGGTGGCGGTGCCGGTGACGTGGGCCGATCACCCGGAGGGGGCGGGTTCGCCTGCTTACTCATAGACTCCTCCGTCGGGACCGCTCAACCTGGCCCGATGACGAGCTCGTCGGTCGGGGTCGGGTTCAACCATATGCGAAGGACCGCATCACCAGCCCGGTGCGAGGTTTCGGCCCAAACGACGTCGACTTGCGGGGCATCTTTTCCTTGCCCACCGCGACCGCGAGCACATCGTTAACCAGCGGCGGGTTGCAGATAACAGCGGTTCCGCCGGGCAGCGCCGCTTGAATCGCGGCCAACGCGTCGTCGTGCACCACCCGAACATTCGTTTGGTCGTCGTGTACGCGCCAGACTGCCCCGAGGAGCAGTTCGTGCAGCACGGCTGCGTCCAGCCACTGCCAGCGCTCACTGCGCCCGGCTGGGACGGCCGCGCGGAGCTGTGCCGGATCAGGGTCGGTGAGGAGATAAAACCTGAAGTCGCCCGCGAGCAGGAAGGCGACCCGATTTCCGGCGTCCCGTCCGGCGTCACCTCCCGTGCTTGATCTCCCGTCACGTCCGGCGCCAGGTCCCGCGTCACGTCCCGGGCCAACATCACGTCCGGCGCCAGCGCCGCGGCTGGCGTCGCGCAGCCGGACCAGGGCCGTTGGCAGATCGGTCCCCTGCGGCAGTTCGCGCACACTGAACGCCGACCTGGCGAGCTTGACAGCGGTCGTGGGCGGCAGACGAGGGATCACCCGGTGGATCGGGTCAAGGCGCGGCGGGTGGGCCAGCGAATCCACCAGCATCGCCAGGCCATAGTCCCATGGGCCGCGGCCCGTCCCCCCGGCATGCCGCCGGGCCTGGATATCCAGGTACGCAGCGTAACGGTGATGGCCGTCGGCGATCATCGCATGTCGGCCGGCGAGGTCAGCGGCCACGGCGGCGATCTGTGATGTGCTGGTAACAGCCCACAGGCGATGGATGGTGCCACCTGCCACCGCCTCGATCATCGGCTGACGAGTCTCGGTCATCTCATCCACTAGCTGGCTTGCGGCCCCACCGCCCTCGTAGAGCAGGAAGATAGGCTCCAGGTTTGCCGCCGTGGCCTCCATGATCTTGCGACGGTCCGCAACCGCCGCCGCTACAACATCCTCGTGCGGCAGCACGATTCCCGCCTCCGGGTGTGACAGCTCGAGCGCGCCGATCAGCCCACGCTGGTGGCCTGTCCGTGTGCCAGTGTCATCGGCGCGTTCCTCGTACACGTAGAGGCCGGCTGCGACGTCCGGCACGAGCACACCCTCCGCGATCCATCGGCGCATCGTGGCACCCGCCGTCCGGTACCTGTCGTCCGGCCTGCGTTGTGCATCGTCATCGGCCGGAACGGTCAGGCGGATCACGTTGTGCGGGTCGCTATCCCGCAGCCGCGTGGCGGCTGCGGCTCCAACGACGTCGTACGGTGGAGAGGTGACCTTGGCGAGGTCGCTCACGCGATGCGGGGCGTAGCGGACCCCGCGAAATGGAGCGAGCATGAGACCGGCTGGTCCCCGGATCGCCGCTGGCGGGCGGCGCCCGGTATGGGGCCCTCGATCGCGGGGATGGCTCATGTCAGGGTGCCGTCATGACGAAAGGTCTGCACACATGTCACAAGGATTGGGTGGCGGCGGAGATTCCCAGCCCGGCCTTGGCGCAGCAAACGGCGACCGTGACGCAGGTGCGCCAGCTGGCGATGTGTACGCCTGGTACCGGCGTGGGCTCGATCTGCTTACCAAGGGCGATGCCGCCGCGGCGGCCCACCTTCTGGAGCGTGCGGCGGCGGCCGAACCGTCGTCGCGCAGCATCAGGGAAGCGCTCGCCCGCGCCCAGTTCGACACCGGCAGGTACGCCGCGGCTGCCGACAGCTTCCAGCGGATCGTCGACAGCAGCCCATCGGACGACTACGCCCGTTTCGGCCTTGGCCTGTCGCTCGCTCGCGCTGGTGACCCGGCTGCGGCGGCGGGGCACTTGGCCCTCGCCGTAGCGATGTGCCCGCACGTGCGGCACTACACAAGCGCGCTTCAGGGTGTCCGTGCCACCTTGCGTGCCCGCGAGCACCGGTGACCAGCCAACCGGGCGCGAATCAGGCCGCGTCGCCACGATCAGCCGGGGGACGGCACGATGCACCCGGCCTGCGTGGCTGCCCTCGCCCGCTCAGCGAGATGTATGACACCGCGCTACTCGACCTGGATGGTGTGGTATACCTCGGCGGTGCGGGGATCCCTGGCGCAGCCGAAGCCCTGCACAAAGTCGCGGCCGCCGGGATGGGCCTCGCGTACGTGACCAACAACGCGTCACGCACTCCACGAGCCATCGCCGAGCAACTAGCGGCCCTGGGCGTCCCTGTCCGGCCAGGGTCGGTGATTACCTCTGCGCACGCTGCCGCAAGAGTTCTTTCCGAACGGCTGCCGCCCGGAGCCCCCGTGCTTGTGATCGGCGGCAGCGGCCTGAGGCTGGCCGTCCGCGAGCGCGGGCTTCGCCCGGTCACCACCGCAGCCGATCGGCCGGCCGCCGTGGTGCAGGGGTACGCGCCCGATGTTGGCTACCTGTTGCTGGCCGAGGGTGCGCTCGCGGTTGCCGCGGGCGCACTGTTCGTGGCGTCCAATGCCGATGCCACGCTGCCCACCAGCCGGGGCCGCCAGCCAGGCAACGGGTCCATGATCCAGGTGATCGTGACGGCAACGGGTCGGCAGCCGATCGTCGCAGGCAAGCCGGAACCACCGATGCACGCCGAGGCCGTTCGGCGGGCGGGCGCCCGCCGGCCACTGATCGTGGGAGACAGGCTGGACACCGATATCGAAGCCGCGAACCGGGTAGGCGCCGACAGCCTGCTCGTGCTGACCGGGGTGAGCCGCCCATCCGACGTCGTGCTGGCGCCACCGCCCCGGCGCCCGGCGTACGTGGCCGCTGATCTCACCGGACTGCTCGAAGCGCACAGCGTGCCAAGCGGCAGGCCGAATGAGCCGTTCAGCTGCGATGGCTGGCAGGCGCGTTGGCTCGCCGGAGGCGACGCGAGCGGCCCCAGGGAGCGGGTGAGCCTGACAGGATCGGGGAACCGGATCAACGCGCTGCGCGTGCTGTGCGCGGCGTCCTGGTCGCGCGGGTCGGTGACGTTCGACATGATCGCGGACGCGCTGGCCGTCCCTGGGCTGGAGTAGCGCAACGGTTGTGCGCCAGTCAGCCATTCGGTCGCTACCGGTCAGCCTGGAGTTGCACACTGGAACCAGCGTCTGGCTTGATGTGCCGTGCGGTCGGCAACCGCGAGACGGCCCTGTCCTCCGGCGCTTCCGGGGGCCACGCATGCGACGGCGGGAGGTAACACCACATGATCGAGGCACGAGGCCTCACCAAGCGATTCGGGGACAAGCTGGCGGTGGATCAGCTCTCATTCACCGTCGAGCCAGGGAGGGTGACGGGGTTCCTTGGCCCGAACGGCGCCGGCAAGTCCACCACTATGCGGCTGATTCTCGGGCTCGACCGGCCGACGAGCGGCAGTGTGACGGTCGAGGGCAAGGCGTTTAGCCACCTGGCGCACCCCATGCGCGAGGTCGGGGCCGTCCTCGACGCACGAGCCGTGCACGGCGGCCGCAGTGCCCGGGCTCACCTGCGCTGCCTCGCCCAGGCGGGTGGCCTGCCCAAGCGGCGCGTTCACGAGGTGCTCGAAATGGTCGGCCTCAAAGACGTGGCCGGAAAGCGGGCGGGTGGATTCTCGCTCGGCATGGGGCAGCGCCTGGGCATCGCCGCGGCGCTGCTCGGGGACCCGAAGATTCTCATGTTTGATGAACCGGTCAACGGCCTCGACCCCGAGGGAATCCGCTGGATCCGCAACCTGATGAAGGCTCTCGCGGCTTCAGGACGCACGGTCTTCGTGTCGAGCCATCTGATGTCAGAGATGCAAAACACGGCGGATCATCTCATCGTGATCGGCCGAGGCCGGCTGATCGCCGACTGCAGCATGGATGAGTTCATCGAGCGCAGCTCCGGGCAGACCGTGCGCGTTCGCACGCCACAGCCTGACCTGATGGCGAAGCTGATTGCCGATGCGGGCGGGCTGCCAGCGCGCGGCGACGGTGGCGCGCTCATCGTGCACGGGCTCACTGCGCAGCGGATCGGGGACCTCGCCTTCACCGGCGGCCTCCGGCTGCACGAGCTCGCCCCGGCGCAGGCGTCGCTCGAGGAGGCCTTTATGGAACTCACGGCGGACAGCGTCGAGTACCACGCGGAGGGGTTCGGCCAGCCCGGCCAGCCGGACCGCGGCGGGCAGTCGGGGCACGGCGGGCAGCCGGGCCAGCCGACCGGGCTAGCGGAAAGGAACTGACCATGGCGACCACCACAGCGCAGGCCCGGCCGCCCGCGCTCCCCGCACCACGAAGCCACGGACAAAGCCTGGCGCGCTTCGCCGACGTGGTGCGCTCCGAATTCACCAAGATCCGTTCTGTTCGTTCGACCTACTGGACGCTGCTCGTGGTGATCGTGGTCACCGTGGGCCTGGCCGCGCTATTCGGCTGGGGAACCGCCACGCACTGGGACGAGATGGGCCCGGGGGGCCAGGCGAACTTCGACGCGGCCGCGACGAGCCTGGCTGGCCTCATTCTGAGCCAGCTGGTCATCGTTGTCCTCGGGGCGCTGACGATTACCTCGGAATACTCGACAGGAATGATCCGCACCTCGCTGACCGCCCTGCCGCGCCGCAGCCTCTTCTACGCGGCGAAGGCCCTTGTCTTCGCCGTGGTCGCACTGATCATCGGGCTGGTCGCGAGCTTCGCCGCCTTCTTCGTCGGGCAGGGTCTCCTCGCGAGCAAGCACATCGACGTGACCCTCGCACAACCAGGTGTCGCCCGGGCCGTGATCGGGGGAGGACTCTTCCTCGCCGCCTGCGGGCTGCTGGCGTTCGGTATCGGGGCAGTGCTGCGGCACACCGCTGGTGCGATCACGGCATCGATTGGCCTGCTGTTCGTGCTGTTCATCCTGGCGAACTTCCTGCCGCAATCGTGGCAGGAGCACGTCGACAAGTGGCTGCCGTTCAACGCGGGCGCCCAGATCTGGACCGTCAAGCCCTCGGCGCACATGTTCTCGCCCTGGGCCGGGTTCGCGGTGTTCTGCGGCTATGCAGCCATAGCCCTGATCGCAGGCCTGATCGTGTTCCACCGCCGCGACGCCTAGCCCCGTGACCCGTGGAGTGCCGCTACGGGTCACCTACGACCCGTGGAGTGCCGCTACGGGTCACCTACGACCCGTGGAGTGCCGCTACGAGCCCCAGCGGCCCGGCCCTGGTCCGCCCGTCACCCGCCGGCGCCCGCGTGCGGCTGCGGGCCGGTGCCTGTCACATCGAGCAGGCGGTCATCCGCGGGCTCGGGGAGTTCCAGCGCCCCGGCGCCGGCGCTCGGCCGTCGCGGCCGCCGTGAGAGCGCACCCGCACGGCCGCCGCGCCCCCGGTAGATCAGCAGGCCGTTGACGCGGTCGGGTACGGCATCGAGCGCGGCGCACACCTGCGGCAGGCTGCGGAACGCCTCCCAGCTCGCGTCCTCTTCGAAGCTGACCTCGAAGACCACGCCCCACTTGCGGCCATGCCACCGCCAGTCCACCGCGCCGTGTGTGATGGCGGACTCGATCAGGGCTGAGCTGTAGGAGTCACGCCACCGGTCCGCGGAGAATTCCCCGTGGAATACCTCGATGGACCACCATTCAGCCACGCCACCACGTTAGGCGAGATCGGAGCATTCCACTAGAAACCTGACCGCGGAAGTTATCCGTCCCTGGCGAAAACCCAAAACGGCAGGGCGTGGTCCAATCTAGCGCTGGCATCGCGGGCACCAGAAAGTGATCCTTTCGCCGACGGGGGAGTCCATGGCGCCCTGGGCCTGGTTGCGGATCGGCGTGTGGCACCGGCGGCCTCCACGACACTGGTAACCGAGTGCCGTCCAGCTCGCGTTGCCGAGCACGAGCCGGATCCGGTGGCTGGCCGGGATGAGTTCGGCGGCTGGGCGGATTCGCCATGCGCCGTCCATTCGCAGGTGGGTGTGGACGCTCACGCCACCATCCACGCGGATGAAGAGGTGCCTGCCTCGCGATGTGACCTGCGTGACCATGCGACCCGTGAGGTCAGCGGTGGCGAATCTGGGCACGCGGAGGTCGCTGCGGGTTAGAACGTGCCCGGCGAGCGCGCTACGGAGCCTGCGCGCGTACCACCAAACAACATCGCCCTCCCGCATGTCTCCTCCACCCTGCTCACGTCACACGCCACAAGGCAATCGCACCACTAAACGTGTCGGCAATCGGGCCTCACTGCGGCAAGCCCTCCCCGGTATGGGGTGGCAATCTTCGCGCTCGCGGATCACATCCAACTTCGTTACGTCCCGGGGGGCGGCAGACGTAAGGTGGCGTTGTGGATGTGCCCGTCACGTGCCGCCTCAATGAAGCGACGGCGCGATCTCAGGTGGTCAAGTGGCGCGAAGCGCTTGATGTGTCGATTCGGGCAGCCGAGAGAATTTCGCCGGCTGAACTGGCCCTGCGCCTGCGTGATGACCTCGCCGGCGTCGGCGACCTGCTGCGGCTCGCGCAGCGGGAGCGTGAGTGCTGCCCCTTCTTCGGCTTCACGCTGCAGGTGGAGCCGCACGTCATCACCCTGACGGTGTCCGTGCCGGATGATGCCATCCCCATACTGGACGAATTCGCCCAGCTGGCGAGCTGACCGGCTGTCTTGCGCTTCGAGGCCTCAGATGGGGGCGGTGGTGCCATCGACATGGCCGGGGGTGTCGCCTTCGTGCTGATCACTCACGCGGTCATTGCCGCCGATGACCATCTGGCATCAGGAGATGCGGCCGCCCTTCCCAAACCGGAGGGCGGTCACGCTGAGCACAGGAACGTTTCCCGCGCACGCGGCGAACGTTCGGTGGATGTCCACCGCGGTGGTCTGGCCAGGCGGGAAGATCTGGAGTACGTGCGCTGTGGTCGGACGGCAACGCGATGCCGGATAGTTGCCAGCTGCGACAACACCAACCACGGCGTGCGCCGTCGCTTTCGGGGCTAGCAACACGGTGATGGGGGAGTAGAGCGGATTGCGCTTGGCGGCGATGCCGACCTGATGGCCGGGCACGCTGCTGAGGAACGAGACGCCGGGGTAGCCATACAGCGTGCAACGCTCGGTCGAGGTATTGGTAAGCCGGAGCGTGTAATAAGCGGTTCCTGCGGCCGCGCCCGATACGGCCAGGCTCGGCGTCAAGGTGGAGTTGGCGCACGCCTTGGCGGCGGCCATGCTTCGCAGTGGCGGTGATGGTGCCGCCGTGGCTGTGCTGGACGGCGCGGTCGTCGTGGCGCCAGGAGAGGCCGTCGTGTGGCCCGAGGCGCAGGCCGCCACCTGTGCGACCGCCGAGATCATGGCGGCGGCGGCCAGTAGCCGTCTTGCCGAAGGTGTCATCGAGCCGCCCCCGTTGTCGATGCGAACCTGTCCATCGTAGGCAGGCGCCGTCGGTCGGCTGAGGACAGACACGCCACCGGACTACTGGATGGTGGGTTTAGAGCACGCTTCGCAGCCGCAAAAGGTCAAAAATGCTCGCCTTTACTTTGAGGCGGCCGGCCGCCAGCGCCCTGGCTAGGTGCAGCCGTTCGTCGGCGAGGGCCACAAGATCGTCGCTAGCCGCGGTGAACGTTACCTGGGCAGGGCCATCTCCCGGGTGGGCCTGGCTGATGGGGCCTGCGCCGTCCGGCCCGAGCCTGGTGCGGAAGTCAACCCCGAGGTCGGTGACACGGCAGCTGATCGTGCGGTCGACTAGGTGCCTCTCCCGGTCCTCCGGGCTCATTCCCGTGATCCGGGACGCTACTTTCTCGAGTGCCATGCGGCATTCGTCAACGGTCGCCATCGACGCGCTCGCTCCCCGCCGAAGTGTCGTGCCAGGACGGTACCGTTCCTTGTGGGTCCTGTGCACGGCGCTCCCTGCTCGCCCAACTCAAGGAGTATGAAACGGATGATGAACGAGAGTACCCGAACGGCTGCCGCGGCCAGCGAGCAAACGCAGCCGACGGCAATAACGGGGGAGCCCACCGTGGACGAGGCGCTCGCCAGGCTGGCCGGCCTCCCGGACGAACCTGATGCCGGGCACGTCGGGGCTTTCGAGCACGTTCACCAGCGCCTCCACGGCCTGCTCGACGAACTCGACACGCGGCAGAACACCGGTGAGGTACCGGATGACCAGGCGGAACAGGCTTGACGCCGAACTCGTACGCCGCGGCCTAGCGCGATCACGCGAGCACGCCAGCGAGCTGATCTCGCAGGGCCGGGTCCGGGTTGGCGGTGGGCTAGGTGCACTTAAACCGGCCAGCCAGGTGGTGCCAGCGACGCCGATCATCGTCGAGGATCCCGGCGACGGGACCGCGGATTATGTTTCCCGTGGCGGCCACAAGCTAGCCGGTGCCCTTGCGGCCTTCCCTGGTCTCGCCGTGCGCGGCCGCAGGTGCCTGGACGCCGGTGCCTCTACGGGAGGGTTCACGGATGTCCTGCTTCGGGCAGGCGCTGTTCACGTGACGGCGGTCGACGTTGGATACGGGCAGCTCGCCTGGCAGTTGCGCACCGATTCCAGGGTCGCCGTCCTTGACCGGGTAAACGTGCGCGGGCTGCGGCCAGAGCAGGTCAGCTATGCGCCAGACCTTATAACAGCCGATCTTTCTTTCATCTCGCTCACCCTGGTGCTTCCCGCTTTGATCGCTTGTGCCGCAGCCGACGCGGACTTTCTCGTTCTTGTGAAGCCGCAGTTCGAGGCCGGCAAGGCGAAAGTCGGCGCGGGCGGAGTGGTCAGGGATCACGCGACGAGGGAGGAAGCAGTGATGGCCGTGGCGCGGGGCGCCGCGAGCCATGGCCTTGGTGTCATGGGGGTCACCGCCAGCCAGCTTCCAGGACCGTCTGGCAACGTGGAGTACTTCCTCTGGCTGCGGGTCGGGGCGCCGCCGGTAAGCCCGACCGCCGTGGCACGCGCGATTGAAGACGGACCCCGCTAGTGTCTGGCCCAATGAGCAGCGACAGTGCGCCAGCCGACGGTGATCTACGCCTGGAAACGTCGGCACGTACGAAGCGCGCCGTCTTGGTGGTTGCGCACATAGGCCGGCCAGAAGCGCTGCGCACGGCCCGTTCGGTGGTGAACAGGCTCAGCGCGGCGGGCATGGTTGTGCGCGTGCTCGCGCCCGAGGCGGACGAGCTCGACTGCGAAGGTGCTGAAGCCGTTCCGGCCAGCCCGGTCGCGGCAGAGGATACGGAGCTGGTAATCGTCGTCGGTGGGGACGGCACTCTGCTGCGGGCGGCTGAGCTTGCGCGGCCCGCCGCAGCGCCGCTGCTTGGTGTGAATCTCGGACATGTTGGGTTCCTCGCCGAGACCGAGCCCGATGATCTCCTCGCGACCATCGACTACGTTGTCAGCCGCGGCTACGTGCTCGAGGAGCGGATGACAATCGACGTGCTCGTCCGCCAAGACGGCACGGTGACGTCCGCGACGTGGGCGCTCAACGAGGCGACGGTCGAGAAGGCGGCACGCGAGCGGATGGTGGAATTGGTCACGGAGATCGACGGACGGCCACTGTCCAGGTGGAGCTGCGACGGTGTGGTCTGCGCAACCCCCACTGGATCAACGGCATATGCGCTGTCGGCCGGTGGGCCAGCGGTGTGGCCGGACGTTGAGGCGCTTTTGCTGGTGCCGATTTCCGCCCATGCCCTCTTCCGCGGGCCGATGGTCGTCTCGCCCAACTCGGTTCTCGCGATCGAGCTGATCGGTGGATCCGGCCGGGGCGCGGCAGGAAAGTTTGCGTCGCCGACCGCGTCGAGCGGGCGTTCCGACGCGTCCCGGGCCGTTATGTGGTGCGATGGACGCCGTAGGGTCGAGCTGTCGCCTGGAGCGAGGGTGGAGGTGCGCCGTGGCGCGTACCCGGTCGTTCTGGCCCGGCTGCCCGGCAAGTCCGGCAGCACCGGATTCACCAACCGGCTTGTGGAGAAGTTCGGGCTGCCGGTGACCGGGTGGCGGGGCAGGAGGGATGCCTCGTGAGGGGTGCGGCCCACCCGCGCGTCTGCGAACCATCTGGCAAACGAGCAAGGGAGCACTGAGAGCACCATGCTCGAGGAGGTCCGTATCACCGGGCTCGGGGTCATCGACGATGCCGTCCTCGAGCTTTCCCGCGGATTCACCGTTGTCACAGGCGAGACCGGCGCGGGCAAGACGATGGTCGTCACCGGTCTCGGGCTGTTGTTCGGCGGCCGAGCGGACCCGGCGCGGGTCAGACCGGGCGTGGACCGTGCGACGGTCGAAGGTAGGCTCCGGACCGACCCCGGCGGGCATGTCGCCCGTCAGGTGGAAGAGGCTGGCGGTGAACTTGACGAGGGTGGCGCACTGATCGTCAGCCGTTCGGTATCCGCCGAGGGACGCTCACGGGCGTTCGCCGGGGGGCGGTCCGTACCCGTCGGCTTGCTGTCCTATCTGGCCGACGACCTGGTCGCCGTGCACGGTCAGGCTGACCAGCGGCAGCTGCTCAAGACCGGCAGACAGCGGGAGGCGCTGGACCGGTACGCGGGTCCGGAACTCGCCGTGGTCCTCTCCGAGTATCAGCGCCTCTATCAGCGACACCGTGAGGTGCGTGATCAGCTCGGCGAGATCACCACAAAGACCCGTGAACGCGCGATGGAGGCTGACGCCCTGCGGTTCGGTCTCGGTGAGATCGAGCGGCTAGGGCCGACCGAGGGCGAAGACGACGACTTGCGGGCCGAGGAGGACCGCCTCGCGCACGCGGAGGCCCTGCAGGTGGCGGCCACGACGGCGCACGAGGCACTGTTCGGTGACCCAGCCAGCGCGGTCGGCGGGCCGGACGCGGTGGCGCTGCTCGGCATGGCACGCCAGGCGCTTGACGCGGTGAGCCAGCACGATGCGGCGCTCGCCGAACTAGCGGGCCGACTCTCCGAGGCGGCTTACGTGATCTCCGACGCGGCGACCGAACTGGCCTCCTACGCACAGTCGGTGGAAACCGATCCCACCCGCCTGGCCGCGGTGCAGGAACGCCGGGCCGAGCTGACCCGGCTGATCAGGAAGTACGGGGGTTCCTGGGCGGAATCCGGGCTGCCGGTGGGCGGCCCAGCTCCGCCGCGGACCAATGCTGGCCGGGCACCCGCGGAGCCGCGGCGCATGGAAGAGGCCCACCGGTCGGGCACCGTGGCGGCCGTGCTCGACTGGGCCAAGCAGGCGGCGGCGCGGCTCACCGAACTGGATTCCGACGATGACCACGTCGAGCACCTCACCGGCGAGGAAGCAGAACTCGCTGGCCAACTGGCGGCGCTCGGTGGCAGGCTCACCGAGCTGCGCGCCAAGGCCGCGGAGAAATTCGCCACAGATGTCACGGCGGAACTAACCGCGCTCGCCATGCCGCATGCTCAGCTGAAGGTCGCGGTGCGGCCATTGGATGAGCTTGGCCCGTGCGGCGCCGACGAGGTGGAGATCCGGCTGGCGGCGCACCCTGGAGCGCCGGCGCTGCCGCTGCACAAGGGTGCATCCGGTGGCGAGCTCTCGCGCGTGATGCTTGCCATCGAGGTGGTCTTCGCGGGCGCCGATCCGGTGCCCACCTTCGTATTCGACGAGGTGGATGCGGGAGTCGGCGGTAAGGCAGCCGTGGAGGTCGGCCGGAGGCTGGCACGGCTGGCGCGGCTCTCTCAGGTGATCGTGGTTACTCATCTGCCGCAGGTGGCGGCCTTCGCGGACAACCACCTGATGGTTGAGAAGTCTGGCGGCGGGCTCGTCACCAGCAGCGGCGTGACCCGGCTCGACCAGCAGAGCCGGATCAGGGAGCTGTCCCGGATGCTGGCCGGACTCGAGGACTCAGAACTCGGCCAGGCGCACGCCGAGGAGTTGCTCCACCTCGCCGCCGAAGAGCGGGCGCAGCTGCGCGCGGGCTAACGTCAATGGCACGCGGCACCTGTTCGTGGTGCGCAGCGATGGGTTCGGGGACCGCCGGGTCACAGGAACTGTCGGTCTGCGGCGGGCGGGACAACCCGGACCTGCACGGTCGCCTGTCCCAGCGCGGCGTGCTGGGCTTTCAGCGTCACGATGCCGGTCCTGGCGGGCAGCGAGCGGACGAAGGCGCCGCCCACGCCGCCGTACTCGCCGAACGGAAACGGGTTGTCGCCGACGAGTAAGGCGGGTCCTGTCAGCGACATGATCACGCCGCCGGTGACATAACGGCGCTGGTTGCCATACTCATCCACCGCCCGGAATGTCACTCGGGTGGCGTCGGACCCGTCCGCGGCGATCGAGGCGTGATCCGCGGTGATCGCGAGGCGGTCTTTGGATGTGTCGGCCGACATGCGCACGGTGGCCACTCGGCGCCCACGGACGTAGCCGTCGATGCGAAGCTCGGGCGGCCCGGTCTCGCCGGCCATCAGATCGACGAACACCGGGCTGAAGCTGAGATCCACGAAGACCGGCGGGTGGGCGAGATGGCCGAACCGCGCGGCGTCGGGATGGCCAGTCGCCGCGTGCAAGCCGCCGATGTAGAACTCGAGCCTGTCGCAGTTCGTAGCGACCATGGAATTCGATCCTCGCCCGCGTGAGGCTGACGTCGGCTCGAAGTCCCAGAAGAACACGGGAAGGATTACCGGCTGCGTGCGCGGGTCTATCTGGGACCGGTAGAAGGCCGCCCCCGGCTTGGCTACCCGGAACGTGTCGGCGACCCCCGGCCATTTGACATTGTCCCAGGTATGGCCGTGCAACGATGCATAGTCAAATCCGCTCCAGCCGAGCAGGCCCGTGTAGCGGGCGTCGGCCTGCGCGATTTCGTGCACCTGGGCGTGCATAAACGCCTGCCTGGCGAGTACCTCCCCGTTGTCGGTCCAGCGGAAGTACGGAACACCGTCCAGCGCTCCGACCGCCTCGCTGACGAAGTACGGCATACCTGGCAGCGGCGGAAGCAGTTGCGCGTTCCCAGCGTCATCGACGTGATAGTCGTTGAAGGCAAACACGTCCCCCGTCCAGTCCACGGCGGAATGGACCCGCATGGCGCCAGTGGTCTGGCGGGTGCCATCAAGCTCGCGGGCAAGATCCACGGTCCGCCGGTACAGGTCGACGTGGCCAATGGTCTCGTTCACCCGCGTGCCCCAAATGATCACTGATGGCCGGTTCCTGTCCCGGATGATCATTTCACGCACGTTCTGGACAATGAGTTCCTGCGAATCCAGGCCGCCCACGTAACGCCATCCCGGCGGCTCCTCCCAGACCATCAGGCCGAGTTCGTCACAGGCGTCGAGGAAGTGTGGCGACTGAGGGTAGTGGGAGCAACGCACCATGTTGCAGTTGAACTGGCTTTTCAAGATCTCCGCGTCCCTGCGCTGCAGTCGGCCCGAGACCGCCATGCCAGCGAACGGGAAGAGCTGATGGCGGTTGAGGCCGAAAAGCGGTATGCGGCGGCCGTTGAGGTAAAAGCCGTCCAGTTCGAAGCGTGCCTCGCGGAAGCCGATTCGCGTCAGCGAGGTATGCTCCGCGCCGCCCAGGAGCCCGGACAACGTGGTGCGCACCGTATAGAGCTTCGGCTGGTCTGGTGCCCAGAATGTGATGTCCTCGAGACCGGTGAGGCTCAGCTGCGTGGTGCTGGCGCCCGGGGCGCGGATGTGCAATGTGGCCGATGCGGACGCCAACGTGGCAGAACCGTCCAGCAGGTCGACCGTGACCTGAAGAGGCGACGGCGGGACCCGGCTGGCATCGACGGTGCACGCCACGTCGACCCGCCGGTCCGGCCTGAGCACGTCGACCGGCTTGGCGAAAACATCGTGGATGAACGCCTCAGGTACCACGCGCAGCCGCACGTCGCGGTAGATCCCGCCGGGCTGGAGAAAGTCGATCGCGGCGGCGCGGTTTGACGCGGTTTCCGGTGGCACCGGCAGCCAGCGCGAGTCCACGATCACGGCGAGCACGTTGTCCCCGGGCACCACAAAGCCCGTCAGCTCCACCGACCAGGGAAGGTAGCCGCCCTGATGGCTGGCGAGCTGGCGGCCGTTGAGCACTATGGTGGCGCTGGTCATGACGCCGTCGAAGTCGATGAACACCCGGCCACCCGGAAGCGCCGAGCCATGGAAATGGCGTCGGTAGATCCAGACGTTCTGCCACGCCTGCGCGTCCCAGTCGCGCCAGGACAGCGGTGTGACCGTGTGCGGCAGGGTGATCTCGGTGAAGCCGGTTTCCTGATGGCCCAGGTCCGCGCTGCCGTCGGTGTACGCGCCACCGAAGAGCCAGCCGTGATTGAACTCATAGATTCCTGCCGCCCGATCGCTTGGTGTGGTCGGCAGAGGCGCGGACCCGCAGGCGGCCAGGCCGGCGAGCGCGGCGCCGGTCGTGCCGGCCAGCGCGGCGCCGACGGCGCCCGCGCGAAGCACAGTGCGGCGGGAAACGAGTTGCTTATCCATGACCTGCCCATGGGCGCGCGGTAGCCGCGTGCGGTACGACAAGAAAAGGCGATGAGCGGGAAAGCCCCACGGCCAGGACAATAGCCAACCGGAAGGACCTTTCGGTGCTTCTCGGCCAGAGCCGCGCCGCGTTTTTTCCGGGCAGCCGGTTTCTGAGCGGACTGGGCGGGGCGGGCGCCAGGGGAGGGCCGGTGATCCAGGTCCGGCTCAGGAACCGGCATACCGGTAGAAACAGGGAGAATTGGAGCGATAGGTGGACAGGTAAGGTACGGTCCCTAACACGCCCCATCTGGCGTGTGGCGATCCGCACCTGCGCGCTCTGGCAGGATGTCTATCGATGAAAGTCCCGTTTCCCAAGGTGCACAAGCCCCGCCGTGCCGCGTCATACGACCTGCCGGGGATTACGGCTGTCGCCAGGCTCGACCGCAGGACCAAGAATCTCTCCAAGCGGCTGCAGTCCGGTGAGATCGCCGTCATCGACCACGTGGACCTGGATCGGATGGCGGCGGACGCCCTGATCACACGGCAGGTGGCGGCGGTGGTGAATGTCGCGGCCAGCATCAGCGGACGCTACCCGAACCTCGGTCCACAGATGCTGGTCGATGCGGGCATCCCGCTGGTGGACGACATGGGGCCGGAGGTCTTCGCCAAGGTTGGCGAGGGCGACGTCGTACGGCTGGACGGGGAGACGCTCTACGCCGACGGCCAAGTGATCGCCAAGGGGACGGTGCAGACCACCGAGTCAGTAGCGGCCGCCATGGCAGAAGCCAGGGCGGGAGTCGCCATGCAGCTCGAGGCGTTCGTCGCCAACACGATGGAGTACATAAAGCGCGAGCATGAGCTGCTCCTCGACGGTGTCGGCGTCCCCCGGCTGAAGACCAAGCTGGAGCGTAAGCACGTGCTCGTGGTGGTGCGTGGCTACCACTACCGTGAGGACCTGGCGGTGCTGCGCTCCTACATCCGCGAGTTCCGGCCGGTCATGCTCGGTGTGGACGGGGGGGCTGACGCGCTGCTCGAGGCGGGTTACGTGCCTGCCATCATCGTCGGCGACATGGATTCGGTCTCCGACAAGGCACTGACCTGCGGCGCAGAGCTTGTCGTACACGCCTACCGCGACGGCCGCGCGCCCGGCCTGCAGCGGCTGCAGGACATGGGTCTGGCCTCGGTGGTTTTCCCAGCCGCAGGCACCAGCGAGGACATCGCGCTGTTGCTCGCGGATGACCTGGGCGCGAGCCTGATAGTCGCCGTCGGAACCCACAGCAACCTCGTCGAGTTCCTTGACAAGGGCCGTTCGGGTGCGTCGAGCGCCTACCTCACCAGGCTGCGGGTTTCCGACAAGCTGGTCGAGCCCAAGGGAGTGAGCAGGCTCTACCAGAGCCGGATATCCGGATGGTGGCTGCTCGCCATGGTCGCCGCGGCCTTCGTCACGCTCATCGCGGCAGCGAACACATCGGGTGCCGCACACGTACTCTTCGACTATCTCCGCGCGAAGTGGGACGCATTCGTCTACTGGCTGACCGGAATGTTCTAGTGATCGATTTTCGTTATCACCTGGTTTCCATTGTCGCGATCTTTCTGGCTCTCGCGATTGGCCTCGTGCTCGGCACTACCGTGCTGAATGGGCCGGTCACCGAGGCGCTGCAGAGGTCAAACACATCGCTGAACGCCGACGCGAACAACTTGCGCGCGCAGAACGCCGCGCTGCAGCAGCAGATCGGCGCCGCGGGCACGTTCGCCCAGGAGGCCGCACCGCAGTTGGTCGGCCATCTGCTTGACGGGCAGCGCGTCGTGCTGATCGAGGCTCCCGGCGCATCCGACCAGGTGCTGCACGGCGTAACCACCGTGCTGCGGCAGGCGGGCGCCACCATTGGTGGGCAGGTCCTGCTGCAGAACAAGTTCTTCGACTCGAGCGCGACCACGCTCAGCTACATGGATCAGCTGTCACAGGGTGTCAAGCCCACCGATCTGACCCTGCAGGGCGGTACGCCGCAGCAGCGCGCGGCGCAGGTGCTGGCGAGCGCCTTGGTCACCAAGACGCTCTCAGGGTTCGTGGACAGCGGTGGTCAGGCGATCTTGTCAGGTTTCGCCGGCGGAGGTTTCCTGACGGCCAGCGGGCGGCCGGCTGCCCGTGCCACACTCGCCGTCGTGATAACGCAAGCAGATCCGCTCACCGGCCAGAACGCCGACGCGGCGAACCAGACGCTGACCGCGCTGGCCGCCGCGGTGAGTTCCGCCAGCGTGGCCACTGTGGTGGCCGGGCCCGCGAGTTCGGCACAGCCCGGCGGGGCGATCGCCGCGCTGCGCAGCAGCTCAAGCGCGCGCCAGGTGTCGAGCGTGGATGACGCCGACCTGGCGTTCGGCCAGATTGTCGTCACGCAGGTCCTTGCCGCGCAGATGAAGAGCCATCCGGCCGGCAGCTACGGCATGGGGCCAGGCGCGAACCTGGCTGCCCCGAGCCCCATGCCGAGCGCCTCTCCTACGGTCACCGGATCGGCTTATCCGTCACCAAGACGCACGAACGCGCAGGGGCGGCAATGACCAGTGCAACGACCGCCAGCGGCGCGCTTGAGCGGGCCCGCCGGTCAATGCTTACCGCGCTGCTTGCGGCAGGAACGGCCCGCGCAGCGTATGCGCTGCTGACCGCCCGCGCTCCCGGTGGCGCGAAAACCTGGACCAGGACCAACCACCGCGGTGAGCCTGTCACGCTGCTCGAAGGCCCGGCGGTAGCGGCAGGCGCGATCGCCGCGGTAGCCATTGCCACCGGTTCACCGGCCCGGGCGCGCGCGGCGGCTGCCCTCGCCGCGGCGGGCGCGGCCGCCTTCGGTGGCTACGACGACCTCGCCGGGTCCGGCGCCAGGCGGGGCTTCCGCGGCCACCTGGGGGCGCTTCGCCATGGCGAGTTGACCACCGGCGCGGTAAAGCTCGGCGGAATCGGTGCGACCGGGCTTGCCGCTGCCGCCGCGCTCGGCGGCGAGCCCGCTGATGTTGCGATCAACGCTGGTCTCATCGCGGGCAGCGCAAACCTGCTGAACCTGTTCGACCTGCGGCCAGGCCGCGCGATCAAGGTAACGCTCGCCGCCGCCGCGCTGCTCGAGGCTCCGGTGCGGCCCATGGCTGCGGCTGCCGCGGGTAGCGCGGCCGCCTTGCTCCCTGCGGACCTCGGCGAGAAAGCGATGCTCGGTGACGCGGGCGCCAACGCTCTTGGCGCGGTACTCGGCGCCGCGGCCGCGGAGAGCCTGCCACGCGCCGTACGCCTCGCGTTGTTGGGCGGCATCGCGGGCCTGACCGCCGCCAGCGAGGTGGTCAGCTTCACCAAGGTGATCGAGCGGACGCCGCCGCTGCGATGGCTGGACATGCTCGGACGCAGGCCGCCCGGCCTCCGGCCAGCGTCGCCGCCGCCCGCGCCGGGCGGGCCGCCCGCACCGCCCGGGCCGGCCGGACCGTCCGCGTCGGCTGGGGAGTCACCTCTGGTCGGCGCGACCGGCAGCGGCAGCCGTTCGGGACCTGATGGGGAGCAACCGTTCACGACGGGTCGCGCGAGACCCCTGCGGTCACCGAACACGACGTGAGGCGAGGGCTCGGCCGTGCGGCGGTACTGATCGGCGCGATCACAGTACTCGCCCGCATCGCCGGGTTCGGGCGCACACTGGTGTTCGCGCACACGGTCGGCAACACCCACCTCGGGACCGCTTACGCGACCGCCAACCAGGTTCCGAACATCATCTTCGACATCGTCGCGGGCGGTGCGCTCACCGCCGTCGTGGTGCCCGTGCTGGCCGGGCCCGCGCAGCGGGCGGGCCGCGATCCCGCCGCGGCGGCTGACACCAGCCGCACCGCGTCCGCGCTGCTTACCTGGGCGATCGTGGTGCTCGTGCCGCTGTCGGTGGCGCTGGCGCTGGTGGCCGGGCCGGTGGCAACCGCCCTGCTGGGCCCCGGCGGCTCCGCGAACGCCGAAATCGTGGCCGTGGCGACCCAGATGCTCGTGGTGTTCGCGCCGCAGATCGTGCTGTACGGGCTCGCGGTGGTGCTGTACGGCATCTTGCAGGCCAATCACCGGTTCACCGCGCCCGCGCTCGCGCCGCTGCTCTCGAGTCTGGTGGTGAGCACCGCGTACGTTGCCTTCCTGCCGCTCGGCGACGGCTACCAGAATCTGCGGCACGGTCTGCCCCGTGCCGCGGAACTCATGCTCTCTGTCGGCACGACCGCTGGGGTGGCGGCACTCGCCCTGACCGTCGCCGTGCCGGCCTGGCGGATCGGCCTGAACCTGCGACCCACGCTGCGCTTCCCGCACGGGGTGGCGGTGCGGGTGCGCGGCCTTGCCGCGGCCGGGATAGCGACGGTGGCCGCGCAGGACCTGGCCCTTGTCGCGGTGATCGTCCTGGCCAACTCGCGCGGGGGAACGGGTGCGCTTGTCCTGTACAACTATGGCTGGCAGATGTTTTTTCTTCCCTATGCGGTGCTCGCGGTGTCCGTGGCGACAACCGCGTTCCCGCTGCTCTCCGCCCATGCGGCACCCACGGGAACGGGCGAGCTTGTGGTCGCGGACGCCGCTGGAACGGGCGAGGTCGTGCCGGCCGGCGCCACGCGGTCAAACCCCGCTGACGGGCGTTTCAACGCGGTTGCCGCCGCCTCGACGCGGGCAGCGGTGCTCGCGTCCTTCCTCGGCGCCGCCGCGCTGGCCGGCGCCGCGGCACCGGCGGCCCGCGTGTTTGTCACCCATCAGGCGGCCAGCGCTCGTGAGCTTACGCTCGCGTTCGTGGCGTTCTCGCCCGGCCTGGTCGGGTACGGGCTCGTCGCGAATCTCAGCCGCGTGCTGCTCGCCAGCGGGCGAAGCACGTCCGCAGCTGTGACCACCGTCACCGGCTGGCTGGTGGTCATGGCAGCTGACCTGGCTATAGTGCCTTTCGTGCCGCGATCGTGGGTGGTGCCAGCGCTCGGCTTGGGTAACACCATCGGGCTCACCGTAGCGGGAGCCGCGCTGCTCGCCGCCGTCAAGCGGGCTCATGGCGCGGCATGCCTGGCGGGCTTGCCGCGCGCCCTTATCGCCGGGCTGGCCGCCGCCGTCGCCGGGGGAGCGGCCGGCGCTGCCGTGGCTGCGGCAGGGACCCGCGCGTTCGGCCTCGGCGGCGCGCTGCCCGCGGCTGGGATGGCGATCGTGGCGGGTCTGGTCACGCTGGCGGTCTTCCTAGCGGTCGGCTACCTCGCCGACTCCGGCGACCTGCGGGCGGCGACCGCGCGTGTACTCCGGCGGCGGACCGGATGATGGGAAGCCACCGGCCACTTCCGACGGTGGAGTTTGTGCTCGGTACGACAACCGGCGGGACCGGGGCGCACGTCCGTTCACTCGCCGTGGGCATGACCGCCCGCGGAGGCGAGGTATCCGTGCTCGGGCCGGCCGCCACGCAGGCCCTCCTGGGATTCACCGCGGCGGGTGCCAGGTTCACCCCGGTGGAGATCGCAGACCGGCCCCGGCCCGTGCGCGACCTTGCCGCGGTGCTGCGCCTGCGCCGGTTGCTGCGTCAGCCAACGGGGAGCCCGAGCCAGGCGCCGCGCGTGGTGCACGCGCATGGGCTGCGGGCAGGCGGGCTTAGCGCGCTCGCCCTCGGCGGTGTGATTTTCCCCATGCGCCGCCGCGGGCCGGCCTTCGTGGTCACGCTGCACAACGCTCCGCCAGGCCGGGTCCGCTTGGCCGGAATGATCTATGCCCTACTGGAGTGGATAGTGGCCCGGCGTGCCGATCGTGTGCTGTGCGTATCGGGTGACCTGGCGGCACGCATGCGCCGCCGCGGGGCACGCCACGCCGGGCGTGCGCTCGTTTCCGCCCCGGCCACGCCCGGTGTTTCCACGGAGACGGCGCGTGTCACCCGGGCGGAACTCAGCGATCACCGGCGGCCGCTCGTGGTGGCCATCGGCAGGCTTGCTCCGCAAAAGGGGTTCGGGACGCTGGTGGCTGCCGTTGCTCGCTTGCAGGCGCACGAACCCACCCCGCTCGTGGTGATCGCAGGTGAGGGTCCGCTGCGTGCGCAACTAGCCACCCAGATTGATTCCGAACGGCTGCCGCTGAAGCTCCTCGGCCAGCGCAGCGACGTTCCAGCTCTGCTGGCGGCGGCCGATGTGTTCGTGCTGCCGAGCCTCTGGGAGGGGCAGCCGCTTATCCTGCAGGAGGCGTTGCGGGCTGGTATTCCGATCGTGGCGACGCGAACCGGCGGGATCCCCGACATCACCGGAGATGACGCCGCTCTGCTCGTGCCCCCGGCCAATCCTCCGGCGCTTGCCGCCGCGGTCGCGAGAGTGCTCAGCGAGCCCGGTCTGGCGGCGCGGCTCATCGCGGCCGCCGCCGAGCGGGCCCGCTCGCTGCCGGGGGAGCAGGCCGCTGTCGACGCGGTCCTCGCCGAGTACTGCGCGGCAATTGGCTGAACGGTGAGTCGTGCCAATCATGGCGGGTTGGACCGGCACCCCGTGGGGTGAGGGACGGCGGCGTAGCAGCCAGTTAGGGTTCGTCCTGCGGTGCAGGCGTCTCCGAAGCTACGGTGTCCTTGCTGTAATCACCCCGTAGCGCGAGGACCTTGATGTGGATGTTGGTGCCGTGCGCTGGCAGTTCGCTCTGGAAGATCAGGCCGATCTCCTTGCGCTCAAAGTACCGTGCCGCGTCTTCTAGCGAGTCGAAAGTAAACTCGATGACGCGATGTGGTGTCGCGGAGAAAATGTTGTCATACGATGCCACTCGCTTCAGCTCGCCGGGAGCCTGCAGAGTTTCCGAGATCGAGCGGACCCACTCCAAGTACTTGCGCTTTTCTCCAAGCGGATAATCGATCTCGTAGACGTATTTGATCATCGCGGAAGCCCCCTTCCTTCTGTGCCCTGCCCCGTTGCGGGCATCGACGGCACCCAGCTATGGTCCGTCTCGAATCCGGCAACGGCAAGGGCGGGTGCCTTCGACGGCCCTCTGGTCTGCTGCGGTGACCGGGCACATCCTGGGCGGACAGACAGTTGAACCAAATCGGCCGAGCGCGGACTCACCGACGATGACCACGCGGCGGAGGCCGGGTGAACCGCGCCATTTCCCGGGCCAGGTAATCCCGGGTAGGCGCGAGAGCGGCTGTGGGTGACGATGGCCAAGTGAGGCCATCATCACGCGACAGCATTCACGTGCGCGTGGCGCGCGCCAGCGACGAAACCGACCTCGCCGCCCTTGACGCGATGGCGTGGTCGCCGGTTTCGGGGTTCCCGTCTGTCATCCGCGCCACTTCGGGCTCCTTCTTCACCGCAGCCAGCCCGCCCGATATTCACCTTGTCGCCGAGGTTGACGGAGTGGTGGTGGGCTACATCCGGTTGAAACCTCCCACCGCGCTGCCGGAAAACGCGCACGTGACCGAGGTGTCCGGGCTAGCCGTCCATCCGGGCGCGCGGCGACATGGCGTCGCGTCGGCCCTGCTCACCGCCGCGGAGCGGCAAGCGCGCGAACGGCATGCAGCCAAGCTCAGCTTGCGTGTGCTGAGCACCAACCGGCCTGCCATCCGCCTTTACCGGCGGCTCCGCTTCCAGCGCGAAGGCATCTTGCGACGGGAATTCCTGATCAATGGCCAGTACGTCGATGACGTACTCATGGCCAAACAACTCGGCGCGAGCGGCATGTGACGTTCTCAAACAGGCTCTAATACATGTGGATGATCTGAGCGGTGATGTGCCGCGCCTGGTGCGAGCACAGCAGCGTGATCACTTCGGCCACATCTTCGGGACGGGCGACCTGGCGCAACGGGCTGTCGGCCGCGGCCGCCTGCTCCACGGCAGGTGTGACCCAGCCCGTATCAGTCACCGGCGGGTGGACCATGTTGGCGGTGACGCCGTATGGGCCAAGTTCCCGTGCGGCCGACATCGTGTAGTTCTCCTGCGCCGCTTTGGCGGCACCGTAGGAGACTTCTCCAGGAAAGCCATCTGGCCCGCCCGAAGTCAGACCGACAATCCGCCCCCAGACGGCACCGCGGGTGATGTGGCGCATGGCGAATTCCGAGATCAGCAGCGCGGGCGCCCGGGTGTCCACTGCGAACTGCCGATCGTGGCTCGCGGCGTCGACCGGGCGCAGCGGCCGCTCCAGGCGGTCCCGTCGGCTCGGCAGGAACGTGTTCGCCAGCCACCCGCTCGCGTTGTTGACGAGGATCTCCACAGGGCCGAACTCCGTCTCGGCGGCTTCGAACAGCAGGCCCGGAGCCGCCTGGTCGGCAAGGTCGGCCTCCACGGCGTGGGCCGTGCCGCCTTCCTCGCGGATCTGGCGGACAACCCATTCTGCGCTCCGGGCCCGGTATTCCGCGTACTCGCTGGGTAAAGCGGGCGAGGCCGTCTGGTTCTTGTCCAGCCGGAGGTAGGTGAGGAGCACCGCCGCGCCCTGCGCGGCGAGCGCTATCGCGGTGGCCGCGCCGATGCCCTGATTCGCGCCAGTGACCAGGGCGATCCGCCCGGATAGGCGTGGATCGAGCATGCGGAACCGCGGGCTGCCGGGGCTAGCCATGCTGGCCACGGGACGCCGCCTTGTAGCCGGTGCTCGGCCGCTGTGCCACCGACGTGCCGTTGGCGGTGTCATGGACCTGCAGCCCGGCAGCGGTGAGCGCGTCACGGATAGCGTCCGCGGTGGAGTAGCTGCCCTGACGCCGCAGCGTGGCCCGCAACGCGAGCAGTGGCTCCACCGCATGGCGGAGCCGCTCGTATGGGTCCCCCACGCCCCCCTGTGCCACCCGGCCGAGCCGGGTGACCAGACCGCGCAGCATCGCCCTCGCCTGCTCGGCGCCTTGGTCCTCATCGGTGTCCGCGGACCAGGCGTGGACTGCTTCCTCTAGATCGAGGATGGCCGCGACCATGCCGGGCGCATCGCGGTCGTGCAACGCCGCATCGAAGCGGCGTTCGGCGTCGCGGGTCACCTCGGGCAAGGCGCGCGGTATCTCCGCCTTCGGGACCTCGACGGGCGGCGCTGCGCCGCGCGTCGCCTCGGCCGAGGGCGGGGAGACGGGATCTCGACTCAGACCACGTCCCGCGGCCCATTCGCCGCCGCGGACCAGCGTGCGCAGCGCGGTCAGGGTGATCGCGGTGCCGGACCGCACGAGCGTGCTGCTCCCGCGCCGGCGCACAGAGAGAACCCCGCGTCCGCATACCTCCACGGTTTCCGCATGGAGGTCGAAGACGACGGCGGTGTGCTCATCGACGCCAACTACAGCGGCGTCGTCGGGCAATGCCCGCTCCAGGAGGGGCAGCCGGCGCTCGCCCAGGTAGCAATACCTTGTGTCGTGCTTCCCGCCCTCGGCGTTGTCGAAGTGTGGGATCACCGCGACCTTAAGGCCCAGCTCGCCGAGCAGGTCAAGGCCGTCCAACCAGTGTGGCGCCGCACCAGCCTTGTAGATCTCGTACACGGGGACAGCCGCGAACCCCATGGTGGCCGCGGCGGCAGACGCGAGCACCGTCACCCCTTCGCCCGCGCCAATCCGGTCTCGAAGCGCCTGCGCCACCGCCGAACCTCGCCATTTCGCGAGGGCATATGACGGTGATCCCGGGCCCGCGAACACCCAGTCGGCCGTTCGCAACGAAGGAGGGCAGCGGTCGCCAGCCTGCTCAGGATGGTCTGTGCCCGGTGCCACAGCCACGTCGAGGCCCACGCTCCGGGCGAAGTACGCCTGCGCGCGGGCGGAGACGTCGGCGCAGTTCTCCTGGAAGGCATACGGCGTGTCGAGCAGCACCGCGTTTGGGCGCTGGCTGCCCAGCCGGGCCACAAGCTCTTTGTGGATGGTCACCATCGTGGGGCTGGTTTCGCCCGAGCCGATGATGGCCAGTATGCGGCAAACCCTGCTCAGAGTCCGCTCGGCGGCCGCGCCCACGATGGGGGCTCGCCTTCCGGCTTCGGCGCCGGTCCCCACGGTGGGCCGGTCACCCGTGGTGGGTGCGCAGTCTCTTCCCTGGGCGCCGGGCCGGCTGACCTGGACGGATCAACCGGCTGGCGAAGGTGGCTCGCCGCACCTCCTGCGGGTTGAGGTGGCGTTGACTGAGCGGACCACAGACGGTATGCGGCTTCGGCGTAGCTTCGCTGACCTGGTGCTGGCTCGGCGGGCGGCCATGGCGATAGGGCGGACGCGAACTGCGGCAATGCGCCGGTCGTCTCGTCCGCATTCTGTTCAGGCACCCGCGCGGGTGACGGGGGCATGCGAATGACCGCGATGAGCGACATCGCCAACAACACGATCAGGAACAGAACGAAGAACACTATTACGTCGTTCAGCAAGGTTTCCCCCAGGCTGAGTCCGCTGGATCGCATAGTAGGCCCGGCGCCGGGTGCGGCGGAAGAGTTTCTTGGCTGGGGACTCCGCGATCTGGCCCCGCTGGGCAGGCTGGCGGCAAACGCCAGCGCGCGCGCCGCGTCGGCGGTGCCGAACCCCGAACCGTGGGCGCGGCCTTCCTTTCGGTGGAATACCGTGCTGTAGGTCAGCGCCTGTGTCACCTGGGTGGGCAGGAGGGAGGGGAAGCGTGCCTTGATCAGCGCCGCCATGCCCGCAACCATGGCGCTCGCCGCGCTCGTGCTGTTATAGGTCACGTACTGGCCCGAGGGTCCGGCCGCCACGACACCCGCTCCGGCAGCGGTCAGCGTCACATAGGGACGTCGGCTGCTGAACCGGGCCTTGATGATTTTCTGGTCAAACGCGCCGACCGAGATCACACCAGGGTAAGCGGCGGGGAAGCTGGCGAGGTCGGCGCCGCCGCCGTCATCGCCCGCGGGGGCGACGAGCACCGCCCCCTTGGCACGCGCGTATGCCACCGCCGCCCTCTCCGCCGCGCTGCCTCCGGCTGCCGCCTTCACGCCGGGGCTGGTCGGCGTGGTCACGCCAGGATCGAGCGGCAAGTCGATGATCTGGGCGCCGTGATCTGCGGCGTACCTGATACCTGCCGCGATCGCGGCGGGCTGGCGTGACGCAAGGGCTCGGTTTGCCTGCCGTGGGTCTCTTCTTTCCATGACCACCCTGATGGACAAGATGGTGGCCCGCAGTGCCACACCGGCGATACCCTGACCGCCGCCCTGGCCGTGCCCGTGACCCGCGATCAGGCTGGCCATGGCGGTGCCGTGGCTGCCCCAGTAGCGTCCGCCGCGGTGACGGCCCGAATGAGTAAAGTCCGGTCCCGTGGTCACCGAGCCACGAAGGTCAGGCTGTGCCGGGTCGACACCGGTGTCGAGCAGCGCGACCGTGATGCCTGAGCCTTTGGAGGTGGCCCATGCCTTCGTTATGTGCAGCGTCGCCAGCCACCATTCGCGGTCCTGGACCCGGGCGGCCAGCACCGGCGCGGTCGTTGTCGCTAACCCGACAGCCGCGAGTGCCACGGCCGCCGAGGCCGTTGCCCAACGGGAGAACCTCGCGCAGCGAGAGAAGCTCAGCAGCGTGCCCTCCATGTGATCAGATGGTGGATAGCACCGCATTGTGTCAGTTGCGCGCGGTGCAAGGGGGGTGATCGGGAGCGCGCGCCATAACACTCGGATCCGGCTCGCACCGTGCCCTGCGGCCCGGCCTCGGGCCGCGCGGCCAGCTTGATCCCTTGCATCGGAGATTTTTCAGCACATACGGCCGAAAAGTCTCCGACCCAGCGGATCACGGGCAGCCGGGCCGTGCCGGGTCTGTGCCGCCGGGTTTGCGGTACCAGGCCGCCGTCGACACGGGGTGAAAGCCCAGCGACGAGTAGAGCGGTTGCCCGGCCGCGGTCGCCACCAGCGTCGCGGGCCGGTCCTGGGTAGCGGTGAGGGCGGCGGTCATGACAGCCCGGCCGAGGCCACGGGAGCGGTGCTGGCGGAGCGTGGCCAGCCAGTAGACGCCGACGGCGGTGCCATCGTCGTAGGTGCAGCACGCAGCGGCTGGTTCGCCCTCATGGTAGGCGAGCCACACGCGCCAGCCTGGCACGGTGTGAAGCGTCGGCGGCAGGGATCGCCCTGGCCGGTAGGGCTGCAGCGCCGGCTGCGGGAAGCCATCGACGATGACCTTCTCGGCCTGGCCAAGGGTGCTGCCCGTGCTGGCCTGCACGACGCGGACGCCCGGGCGGATCCCCGTTAGGGGAACCGCCCCGGCGGGCTTGACCATGACGGGCATCCGGTCGATGGCGACGTGGTCACCGGCGTGCAGCCGCAGGCTGCCGAAGGCGTCCTCCACAACGACGCGGCCGCTGGTCTGGGCGAGGATCGCGCCGATGTGCCCGGGGTCGGCCGCGAAGCGCTCACGCAGGATCACCCGGAAGGTCGGCTGCGCCGGAATGTGGACCACCAACAGGCCCGGCGGTGTCCTGGGCACCACACGGGCCCAGGGCGCCTGGCTCGCCCACATCGCGGCCGCATTTCGCGCATAAACGCCCGGACCGTCCATGGGGCCGAGTCTGCCCAAGCGATATGCTCCGTTCCACACGTATGTGCCGGTCATTGACTCGATGACCTACGATGGCCTCGACGGTCTCGCCGGTGTCATCCGGCGTCACTCCCAGATTGTCCGGGTGATCTGCGGTCACGTGCACCGGCCAATCACGGCGGCCTTCGCGGGGACGATCGCGGTGACTTGCCCCAGCACCTGGTGCCAGCTGGCGTTCGGCGGCGCGCCGGTCGCCAGCCCGGCCGTCGCTCCGCCGCCCGCGTTCGCGCTGCACCTGATCGAGGCCGACGGTGCCGCGCTGTCGCATCTGATCCCGGTCGGCGACTTCGCGCCGGTGTGACCGGATCGTGGGAAGGCCGCCCGCGCCCAGGCTCCGTGGCGCGGTTTTGGCTCCTTAACGGCTGGCGCGGCGTGACGCGCGCCCCAGCGTGAGGCCCAGTTGTGTGAGGAGCGGGGCGGCGTTCCAGCGCGCCGCACCGGCGAAGTCCCTGGCGTGTTCGAGGAGGTTGTAGTCCAGCCTGGCGTCGCTGTCGGCGATGGCGCGGTCAAGGTCGTGACCGCACCGCACGAGCACCGTGTCGAAGTCGCGGCGCACCGGCTCGAGCAAGTCATAGCCGAACGACCGGTGCAAGCGCGCGAACAACGGTTTGTACAGCCGGGCCCGCTCATGCAGCCCGGAGGAATAGGACATCATGTCCTTCGGCCGTCGGCGGATGTAGTCGGGCAGCAGGTCGGCAAACGCCTCGCGCAAGATCCACTTCTCCTCGCCGTTGCGAACCTTGAGACCGACGGGCAGGCGCATCGCCAGTTCCACCAGCGCGAGGTCAAGAAATGGCACCCTGAGCTCCACGCCATGACCCATGCTGGTGCGGTCAACGCGCTGGAGTTCGGTGCGGCACAGGTTACGGATCTTGTGCAGGAAGAGCTCACGGGCCCGGCCTGGCCCTATGTCGTGGTACATGGAGTAGCCACCAAACAGCTCGTCGGAACCGTCGCCCGACAGCACGACCTTGACGCCCCGCTCGTGAACGCGCCGGAAGAGAGGGACGGAGACGACGGCATTGATGATGTCGCCATACTCGGTGAGTTCGGAGATCCGGATGGCCTCGCGGATGTCGCGCAGCCGGATGTCGCGCGGGCGCACCTCGATCACCTCGTGCGGCACACCGATCTCAGCGGTGAGCCGACGGGCATAGGCCAGGTCCTGGCTGCTTGGAACCCCCACGGTGAACGCGACGCAGTCGGGGTGCATCTCCCGCACCTGCAACAGCGTGAGTGAGCTGTCAAGGCCCCCGGAAAGAATCACCCCCACGGTCAGGTCGGTGTCGACGCGCACCCTGATGCTGTCCTCGAGGGTCGTCCGTACGAGCTTGGCTGCTTCGTGCGGGTCCTCGATCGGTGTCCGGTCCTCGGCGAGCCGCAGCAAATCGACGTAGGGCGTGAGACGGGGCCCGGTAACAGGGTCAGCCCAGCCATGATGCCCCGGGGCGACCTCGCTGACCAGCGCTCCCATTGGCACGAGGGCTTTCACCTCCGAGGCGACATGCAGCAGGCCGCCGTGCCGCGACCAATACAACGGCTTCACGCCGAGCGGGTCCCTGGCCAGGTAGACACGCTGACCGGGCCGCTCCGCAATGGCGAAGGCGAACTCACCCCGCAGGTGGTTCACCGCATCCTCGCGCCATTCAAGAAAGGCCTCGAGCACCACCTCGGTATCGCTGTCTGTTCGCAACCGGTGGCCACGGCTCGCCAGCTCTGCGTGCAGTTCGCGGTGATTGAAGATCTCGCCGTTGTAGCACAGCACCCACCGGCCGTCCCCGGAGATCCACGGCTGCACGGCGCGTTCGGCGTCAACGATCCGCAGTCGCTGCGTGCCGGCGAGCAGGCCTTCGTCGAGACGGAACTCCTCCACCTCGCCGCGGGGAGCCAAAGATGCGACCATCCGCCGGAAGGCCTGCTGGTCGGCGTTCGGGCCGATGATGAGGGCGATGCCGCACACCGCTGCTACCCGCCCACTTCGGCGTCGAAATCGTCCCACAGTCCTCCGGCCCCGGCCGGGCTGATGCAGGCGTGCCAGGCCTGGCCCTCGTCGATGACGTTGATGACGCCGGCCTGCTGACGTTCGAGCAGCAGTGACTGAAGGGCACGGTGGGCGCCGAAGCGGCGGAACCAGGACATCTCGATGTCGGTTGCCCACCCGGCACAGTGCGAACTCGGCAGCAAGGCGGCATAACCGAGATCGCGCAGGCGGTGCTGGTGTTCGACGCTCCGAGCGAGGCTAGTGACCCAAAGGGGCGGGGTACCTGCGGGCGCGGCGCGGCCAAACGCTCGCGACAGCTGATTGAGCAGGGTCACTACCTCACGCCGGGTGCGAGCAAGCCGCAGGCCCGCGGTGCGCGGGGTGCCGCCCGGCCGCAGCCGGCGCTGGGCGGCGCGCGTCGCTCGCGCCACAAGGGTCTCGGCCTGTCGGCGGTAGCGGAACCTCAGCAACCCGCGACGCCGGAGTGCCTCGAGGTCGACAAGGTCAGCGGAGTGGAGCGCGTCGGAATCCGTACCGAACATGGGCACCTGGCCCCACCACATGACCTCGATCTGGGCGAACAAGCAGATCCTGATCAACGAGGTCAGGTCGGCTGCCGAGCTTCGGCTGCCCCAGCCGAGCATCCGGATATCCCGCAGCAGCCGTTCGACCGTTTCATCCATCCCATGAGGTGTCGCGGACAGGATCGCGGCGAACTCGGGTTCGTCTATTCGCTTGGCCAAGATCATCTCTGCGCGGCCTGGGTTCGCGGCACCCGCATCGTCCGGGATCTCGGTGAGCAGATCAGCCACTGCCTCCCGGTACGCGTGCAGGTCGGGAACGGCTGCGGCGGAACCGGCGGTGGAGCCGCAGCGCCACGCCGACGCTTGAGATGCAACACCAAGTCCGGCGTTGTGGCCAGTCAAACGCATCGTCTAGCCCCTCGCTCGCTTGTGCGGTAGCAGCCAAAACGGAGCGTAGCACTATGAATACATAACGTAGTTGAGATTGTTGATTTGCCCGTGCGAGCGATCAGCTCACCGCATGCGCTTTCGTCGATGTCTGTTTGCGGGGGCTGTAGCCCCGCAAACAGACATCGACGGACGATCACGAATTGTGCAGCGATGAGGCCACGCGATCAGGGGGTCACGGTGAATGGCCGCATCATGTCGTTGTCCTCGTGCTCGACGATGTGGCAGTGGTACACGTACGACTGCGGCGCCGTGACTCCCGCAGGCAGGTCGAACTTCGCCCGGATTGTGGTGAAGAAGCCGGGATTCGCCTTGACCGTGTCCTTGAACCCCCGCTCGCTGGGGTCGGGCGGCTGCATGGGCCCCGTCGCGAATGGCGTCGGGTCGATTCCGCCGGGGACGCCATCTTCTGTCCCGTATCTCTCCTCGTAGGCCTCGACGTTAAACGGCGTCCGGCCGACCACCTGGAAGGTGATCAGGTGGGTGTGCATCGGGTGGGTGTCCCCGGTCATGTTGATGTAGACCCAGTCCTCTATCGCCCCGACCGCCGGCGTCTCCGTCGCGTCCACGCCCTCGAAGCGCGCGCCGTTCAGGTTCAGGACCCAATCGGCCGTCTCGGCCCCGATCTCGTTCAGCGTGATGAAGCGTGTCTTGGCAGCGGCGGGCAGAATGGCTGCGCGGCCGCCCAGCAGGGTCGCAGGCACCGACGTCGGGCCCGGCTGGCTAACCGAGGTTCCCACCCGGAACTGCATTACCGTTGTCAGCGAGGGTGCTGGCGTCGCGACCGGCTTGGGCGGCGCGGCGTTCTTCATGACCAGCGTGTGGCCTGGCGACGGCCGGAAGTCAGCGATCACATCGGCCCGCTCGGCGGGCGCGAGCACAAGCTTCGTCACCGGGACCGGCCGGTCCCACATACCGCCCTCGGCGCCGATCTGCCACAGCCGCGCGCCGCCAATGCCGAGGTTCAAGATCCGCGCGTTGCAGCCGTTGAGGATCCGGAGCCTGTACAGCCGCGGCTCGACATTCAGGAACGGCCAGACCTTGCCGTTCACAAGCATGACGTCACCGAAGTACTCGCCGATCCAGGTAACACCCGCGATGTCGCTGACCGGGTAGCGGAACGTTCCGTCCGGGTTGAACTGCCGGTCCTGTATGACCAGCGGGACCTCGTAGGCCCCGCCGGGAATGCCGACCGGGTTCGGCTCCGTGCCAGTGTCGAACTGGTCGCGGATGATGTAGGCCGCGGCGAGGCCGGCGAAGACGTTCAGCCGCGTGGCGCCAAGCCCGTGGTCATGGAACCACAGCAGCGAGGCGGGCATCTGCGGCGACTGGTTGGTGTAGAGGACGCTCTGAGTCTCGTTGAGCCCGAAACCGTTCGGCGTGACCGCCGGGTTGCCGTCGCTGGCGGCGTCTACGAAGCCGCCGTGCAGGTGCGTCATCAGCCGCACGTGGTTCCCTTTCGGGGTCAGCCGTTCGTCGACGGGGATCCAGGCCGGGTAGGTCGCCGGAAGCTTGTTCGTGTACGAGATCGTGAGCGGTGTTCCGGTCTGGGCTACGACGGCCATGCCGAACGAGCCGGCCTGCCCCGACAGCCCCGAGCCATCGTCGTAGGCCCAGATGGGGGTCGGCGGCAGCTGCGGGTGTAGCTGCCGCATGATCTGAGTCTGTTTGAATGAGTATGCGTTCGGGCCGCTGCGTGTTGCGACGACGATTCCCTGACCGGGCAGCGGAACGGGCTGGAGGAACTTGCCCAGCTTGCCGCCCATGGCGGCCGACGCTATCCGGGCGCCCGCCGTCCACGAAACGGCAAGGCCGGCGCCCGCTCCGACACCGTAACCGAGGAACCTCCGTCGAGAAATTTTCGTCATGACTCTTTCCACCCCTCCCCGTGCGCATGCCCTGATCCCTGGCAACCGCGCGACGATCGGTCCGTGCGCGGATCTTTACCACTCTTTAACCATTGTTTGAGGGGACCGTAAAGTGACAAAAGTCCTGAAACGGGCTTGGGTGCAAAGAGGGCGTCGTTTGGGTGCCGGGGGCGGTAACGCCCCTCACCCCGGGCTAGGGGTCTCCTGGCGGAGACGCGCTCGCCAGCCGTTCGGCTACCCAATCCGCGGTTTTGTAGCGGTGGAACGGCGCGACGTTCGCGCATCCGTGATTGCCATCCTCGAGCAGCAGCAACTCGGCCGCCCCGGCCGCCTCTTCCACCAGCCGCGCCGCGTGCTGCCATGGAATCAGGCGGTCGAGCCTACCAGTGACGGCGAGCAACGGACAGCGGACGCTCCCCGTCCGGCCAGCCAGGCTCAGTCCGTGCGCGGCGCGGCGCGCGGCGTCGTCATCGCGCGCGCGGGACCGAACACGGAACGCGGTCCTGGTGAGGCCGGGAAGCTGGTCCCAGCAGGCACCGAAGTCGTACGGGCCGGCCAGCGCGACACACGCGCGGACCCGCTCATCGCCGCTGGCGACGCGCGGCGCGTAGTAACCTCCGAGGCTCACGCCCCATACCGCAATTCGGTCGGCATCGAGCGACGGCTGCGCCGACAGCCAGTCCACAATGGCCGCGCCTGGCACTTCCCAGTCGCCCCGTATGGGCAGGTCGTATTCGGCTTCTCCTTGGCCGGGACCATCAACACTGAATGTGGCGAGCCCACGCTCGAGAAACAGCTGCTCGGTTGTCCCGAACTCCTCCTTCGCCGAGTCCAGGCCCGGTATCAGCGCCACGACCGGGTGCGGTCCCTCCCCAGGCGGCAGCCGCAGCACGCCAACGAGCCGGGACCCGTCGAAGGGGATCTCGATCCGCTGTCCGGGCGGCACGAGGTGGGGCAGCGCGTCGTCAAGGCACCGCACCGCGGCCGCGTGGGCGGCGCGCATCTGCGCCAGATCGTCGACGAACAGGAACTTGGCGAAGTGGTAGTAGACGGCCGCACGCGCGAGATGCGCGCCGGCCGACAGGTCACGGCCGGCGGCGAGCGCGTCCCGGCCGAGCTTCTCATGGTCGCCCGCGACGGCGCTCCAGGCGGCACACCATCCAGCCCATTCGTTGACGCTCGCGGTGATCCGCTGGAAGTCGCCGACGGTCACACCGTTGGTCGTGAACCTGGGTGCCCAGTGTGAGATCGCCGCCGAGACCCGCTCGTCCACGCCTGCCTCCAGCCTGTTCGTCGCCGCGGTGTCCAGCCTGTTCACCAGCCGCGATCGCGCCACTCCCGCAGATGCGGCCGCTCGGTGCCGAGCGTGGTGTCCTGGCCGTGGCCCGGATAGACCCACGTGCCATCCGGCAGCGGGCCGAACACCCGCTCCTCAAGATCATCCATGAGCTGCGTGAACAGGCTGGCATTTCCCCAGGTGTTGCCGGGCCCGCCCGGAAAGAGGCTATCGCCGGTGAACAGGTGCGGTGTCTGCGCGAGTTCGCCGCCCGCGTCGTAACAGAGCGCGATGCCACCCGGGGTGTGACCCCGCAGGTGGATGACAACGAACGTCGCGTCACCTACGGCTACGGTGCCTCCGCCAGCAACCGGTTCTGCTACCTCGACCGGCAGCGCTCCGGCGTCAGCCGGGTGCGCGGCCACAGCAGCCCCCGTCGCCTGCTGTACTTGGCTCAAGGCCTGCCAGTGGTCTTGATGGCGGTGCGTGGTAACGATCCGTGTCAGTGGTGCGCCGTCAATGAGTTTCAGGAGCCTTCCGGCCTCATTGGCCGCGTCGACCAGGAGCAATTCGCCGGTGGCGGTGCACTGCAACAGATAGGCGTTGTTGTCGTAAGGGCCCACGGCAACTTTGGTGATCTTCAGTCCAGGAAGTTCCCGTACCTGTGGTGGGCCGCCGACCTTGACATCTCCGTTGTAGCTCACCCTCATCTCCTATGGCCTGGATTCGTGGTCGCGCACCTCGCGGGGCGGGTGGCGTGCGCGGCGTGCGGTCGCTATCAACCATCCTGGCGCATGACCTCGCCTCGAGCGCCGAGGGGGAGGCCTTATGTCCGCCGCCCCCGCCGCCCGCGCCCGCTTCGCGCCGCCCGCGCCCGCTTCGCGCCGCCCGCGCGCCCGCTTCGCGCCGCCGCGCTGGTTCCGGGGTGGGGGGTTGAGGTCGGGTGGAGGGTTGGTCCGGGTGGGTTGAGGTCGGGTGGAGGGTTGGTCCGGGTGGGGGTTGAGGTCGGGTGGGGACCCGGACTCAATCGATGGCGAGGCTATTGATCATCTCCGCTATCCGCTGACAGGAACGCCGCGCGGCGGCGGATCGCCGGGCTGAGCGCGAACTGACCAACCGCGGCCACGGCGCACAATCCCGCACAGGTGAGCCACAGTACGGGGCGACCCTGCGCGAGCAGGCGGGTGCCGCCGAGCGGCGCTACCAGGTAACCGGCCGAGAAGGCCACGCCATACACGCCGTTGTATCGCCCACGCAGATGGACCGGAGCGAGGCTCGCCACGATCGCTAGCCCAACGCTCGCGGTAACGATTTCACCCAGTGTCCAAACGAACACCGTTGCGCCGGAGGACCAGGTTTCGGCCGCGAGCGAGGTGAGCCCAAAGCCGGTGCCGAGCAGAACGCTGCCGCAGGCCAGCACGGTCGTGTGGTCGTGGCGGCCAAGCCAGGTTCCGGCAAATGGCTGGATGGCAATGATGGCAAGGCCGTTGACGGCCATGGCCAGGCCGTATGCCGGTGGCGCCAAGCCACTGATCTTCATCGTCAGCGGCAGAGTCGTGTACGCCTGCATGTAAACGAATGTGGTGGCGAAGCCGAGCAGAACGAACATGACCATGACCGGATCTCGCAGGACGTCGATGAAGCGGCCGGGATCGCGCGCCACCCCCTCACGCGTGGCGCGCGTTTCTGGCACGGCGCGCCACACCATCAGCCCGAACGCCGCACAGGTGACCGCATCACACCAGAAGAGCCAGACAAAACCGGCCCGGGCGAGCAGGCCGCCGAGGACCATCGCGATCGAGAAACCGAGATTGATCGCCCAGAACAGCAGGCCGAAGGCACGCGGCCGCTCGGTCGGCGGAATCAGGTCCGCGACGAGCGCTGATGCGGCCGGGCGGTATATGTCAATGGTGAGCCCCAGGGCAAATGTGGCCACAAGGAGTGTGATGAACCCGTGGACGTAACCGAGGGTGATCAATGCGACCGCGTTGGCGAGCATGCCGAACGTGAGGGTGGCCCGCCGGCCGATCCTGTCCGCGAGCACACCACCGGCTAGCTGGGAGAATACGGATCCGGCTCCGTTGGCGGCGAGAACGGTGCCGGTAGCGGCCAGGGATAGCCCGCGAGCACTGCTGAGGTAGAGCGCCAGGAACGGCTCAACGAGGTAGCCGATCCTGTTCGCCAGCGTCCCTCCCCATAGCACCCAGAACGGTCTGGGCAGGCCGCCGAGACGGCTGTGCAGGAGCCTCCGCACGGGACTCGACTGGAGACTCGACTGGGGAATCACTGCCGATCCTGCGTTGTTCCCCTGCACGCGGGCCATGGTGGCCATGATGGTCGCTGGGTCTGACAATTTTGGGAGTGCCGGGGCCCGCGGGCGGGCATGGCCCGGAGGCTTGTGGGGGTTGCCGAAGCTCACAGTTTTGTCACCGCCCGCGGATACCATGACGAAGCATTCATGTGTCGTGCGGGAAACCGGGTTCTACGTGGCCAAAGGAAATCGGGATCGTCGTGGCTGACCGCCTCATCGTTCGCGGCGCGCGCGAGCACAACCTGAGGGATGTCTCGCTTGACCTGCCCAGGGACGCGCTAATTGTCTTCACCGGCCTGTCCGGTTCTGGGAAGTCCAGCCTCGCGTTCGACACGATCTTCGCCGAAGGCCAACGCCGCTACGTAGAGTCGTTGTCCGCGTACGCCCGTCAGTTCCTCGGTCAGATGGACAAGCCGGATGTGGACTTCATCGAAGGCCTGTCGCCTGCGGTATCGATCGACCAGAAGAGCACAAGCCGCAACCCGCGCTCGACCGTCGGTACGATCACGGAGGTCTACGACTACCTTCGTCTGCTTTACGCGCGTGTCGGCAAGCCACATTGCCCGATTTGCGGGCGGCCGATAGCGCGGCAAACACCGCAGCAGATCGTGGACCGGATGCTCGAGCTCGACGAGGACACCCGGCTCCAGGTACTTGCGCCAGTCGTGCGCGGCCGCAAGGGCGAATACTCCGAGCTGTTCCGCGAGCTGCAGACGAAAGGCTACTCGCGCGCCCGTGTCGATGGGCAGGTCATTCGGCTCGACGACCTCGCCCACGGGTCCACGGATCACGTCCCCGCGCTGAAGAGGTATGAGAAGCACGATATTGAGGTGGTTGTCGACCGGCTTGCCGTGAAGGAAACGGTACGGCGGCGGCTGACTGACTCGGTGGAGACCGCCCTGTCGTTGTCCGGCGGGCTTGTGGTTCTCGACCTTGTCGATCTGCCCGAGGATGGCCCGCACCGCGAACGGATGTACTCCGAGCACCTCGCCTGCCTGTACGACGACATGTCATTCGAGGAGCTAGAGCCGCGCTCCTTCTCGTTTAACTCACCGTGGGGGGCCTGCCCGGACTGCACGGGTCTTGGGACCAGGATGGAGGTGGACCCGGAGCTCGTCGTCCCCGATCCGGTGAAGACGCTGGCCGACGGTGCGATCGCACCGTGGAGCGCCGGGAGCGTCTCCGACTACTTCATCCGGCTCATCGAGGCGCTGGGCGCCGAGTTCGGCTTCAGCGTCAACACGCCGTGGCAGCGGCTCCCGGCGAAGGCACGCAACGCGCTACTGCGCGGTTACGACCGCCAGGTGCATGTCCGCTACCGGAACCGCTATGGCCGTGAGCGGTCGTACTACACCACATTCGAGGGCGCGATTCCCTACATCGAGCGCCGCCATTCCGAGGCGGAGAGCGACTCCAGCCGCGAACGTTTTGCGAGCTTTATGCGCGAAGTGCCGTGCCCGTCGTGCAAGGGTGCGCGGCTGAAGCCCGTCGCGCTCGCCGTCACCGTAGGCAGCAAGTCGATCGCCGACATCTGCGGCATGCCGATCGGCGAACTCGCGAAGTTCTTGCTCGCCCTTGAACTCTCCGAGCGTGACTCCCACATCGCCGAGCGCGTGCTCAAGGAGGTCAACGCCCGGCTCGGCTTCCTGCTCGACGTGGGGCTCGACTACCTCACGCTGGACCGCGCAGCGGCCACCCTGGCTGGAGGCGAAGCCCAGCGGATCCGACTCGCCACACAAATCGGTTCCGGCCTGGTTGGCGTGCTCTATGTGCTCGACGAGCCGTCCATCGGGCTGCACCAGCGAGACAATCACCGGCTGCTCGAGACCCTCATCAGGCTGCGCGACATCGGTAACACGCTGATCGTAGTGGAGCACGACGAGGATACGATCCGCACCGCCGACTGGGTGGTCGACATCGGACCCGGCGCAGGCGAACACGGCGGGAGCATCGTCGTGTCCGGCCCGGTTGGCGAGCTAATGGCGAATGAGCATTCGCTGACCGGTGCCTATCTAGCGCGCCGCAAGACCATCCCGCTACCGGGACGGCGGCGGCAGGTGGCCAAGAACCGCCAGCTTGTGGTGAAAGGAGCCCGTGAGCACAATCTGCGCGACATCGACGTCGCGTTCCCGCTGGGCTGTTTCGTGGCGGTCACCGGCGTCTCAGGGTCGGGCAAGTCAACGCTGGTTAACGACATCCTTTATCTCGCCCTGGCCAGGGAGCTGCATGGCGCGCGGACGCAGCCTGGCAAGCACATCCGCATCACGGGCATCCAGCACCTGGACAAGGTTGTGCACGTGGACCAGAGCCCGATCGGCCGGACACCACGCTCCAACCCGGCCACCTACACGGGGGTGTTCGACCATATCCGTCGGCTGTTCGCGCAGACCACCGAGGCGAAGATTCGCGGATACCAGCCGGGCCGGTTCTCCTTCAACGTCAAGGGCGGCCGGTGTGAGGCATGCTCGGGTGACGGCACAATCAAGATCGAAATGCAGTTCCTCCCGGACGTGTACGTGCCATGTGAGGTGTGCCACGGTGCCCGGTACAACCGGGAGACGCTCGAGGTTCACTACAAGGGGAAGACGATCGCCGAGGTTCTCGACATGCCAATCGAGGAAGCGGCGAGCTTTTTCGAGCCGGTCCCGCCGATCCGGCGGCACATGCAGACCCTCGTCGACGTCGGGCTTGGCTATGTGCGGCTGGGCCAGCCGGCGCCGACTCTTTCTGGCGGCGAGGCCCAGCGCGTCAAACTGGCGTCGGAACTGCAGCGCCGGTCGACCGGTCGCACCGCCTACGTTCTGGACGAGCCGACCACCGGCCTGCATTTCGAGGACATCGGCAAGCTGCTCGGGGTGCTCAGCCGACTGGTCGATGCGGGAAACTCCGTGATCGTCATTGAGCACAACCTCGATGTGATCAAGACCGCCGACTGGGTCATCGACATGGGGCCGGAGGGGGGCTCGCGCGGGGGCACTGTTATCGCCACCGGCACACCGGAGCAGGTCGCTCAGATGAAGGAGAGTTACACGGGCCAGTTCCTCGAGAAAGTCCTTAGCGGTTGACACGTAGGGCAGGCGGTCGCGCGGCGGGGTCAGGCGTGAGGAATCGCAGGGCCGCCGACGGTGTGGTAGCGGCCAAACCGGTCGCTCTGAGGTCGACCCTGGTGATGGCAACGCGGCACGGCGATGCCAAGGTTGTGGTTGAGCAGCCCACGGCCACAGGCCGTGGTGCGGAAACGGCCGGGACACGCGCCGGAAGGCCTGCCTTTGTGCTTGCGCTCACCCATGGCGCAGGAGGCGGCGTCGACGCACCAGACCTGCTCGCGGTGCGGAATGCTGCGCTGGCGCTCGGCGGTACGGTTGCCCGTGTCATGCAGCCTTACCTGGTGCGCGGGGCCCGGGCACCAGGTTCGGCGGTCCGCCAGGACGAAGCCTGGGCGGACGTCATCGCTGCGCTACCGCGCCACACGGAGGGCACCGGCGTTCCGCTTATTCAAGGCGGCCGGAGCAATGGCGCCCGGCTGGCGTGCCGCACGGCGCGTGCCGTTGGCGCGGACGCGGTGATTGCACTCGCCTACCCGATGCACCCTCCCGGTCGTCCCGAACGCTCGCGGCGCGACGAACTGCTGGCTGCTGGCGTCCCTGTGCTGGCGGTGAGCGGCGCAAAGGACCCGTTCGGGATTCCTGATTCCGAAGATGCCGAGAAAATTGTCGTGCTCGCCGCCGAGGGGCATGCCCTGTCGAGGAATCCGGCCGCGGTGGGTGCGGCCGTCTCGGCCTGGCTTAGCTCGTGGCTGTCACGCCGCCGGTGAGTTATGAGCCAGCTCCTGGGCCGGGTGCGGCGAGCTGCTTCGCGGTGCGCAGACGGGGATATCAGTGGGCCGGTGCGGCCGGATTACGCCGCCATCTGGGAGAAGTTCGCCCGTATCATCGAAGAGCACAATCCCGTTGCACAACAAGCTCCACCCCTGCTCGGGGTGCGACGCGAGCGTGCGGGCCGCCTCGCGGTCCGGGGATCGCGCGTCCGGACACGGTGGCGTGTGCTGGCACATCGGCGTGCCTCCTGATCAGGGTCGTCTTCCTCATCCAGCATGCTCTCTCTATCTATATGAGGACGACGAACGACACGCGATACATTCCTAAAAGCTCGGATTCTGCTGGGGGAAACTAGTTCAACTTCGAGAAGGACTGCTCACTCTGGGAGGAAAGCTACCCCGCGCCAGTGCCAACCCCCGCGGCGTGGGCTCAAGAGGCAAGGCTCGGTGGCACGCGGGGAATCCCCGTCAGCCGGTGCACCTCTCGCATGGTCAGCAATCGCTCTGCCTCGTCCCGCCACGTTCGAACCTTGGCCTTGGCCTTGGCCTTGCGGCGGTAGATCCAGTCGTCGTATCCACGGACGCCGATCTCAACGCGTTCCGCGGCGTAGGCGGCGCGCATCGCGGCGGTGAGCGCGGCATCGAAGGCCAGACCGAGCTCGCGCGGCGTCGCCAGCGGAGCACCACGCGCCTGTGCCTGCCGCAGCGCATCCTCCGCCCGTTCCGCCGAGCGGAGCAGCTCATCGAACTTCCCGGCCAGTTCGGCGTCCACGGCGTACGTTTCCAGCGCCTCGCTGCTCACCAGGCGGCGCCTCATCATGGGCGTCCTCTTCCCGTGCCGTTCATGGGTCGGTGTCCTTGGAGCCTGGCTCAGCCTATCGGTGACCTGTGCTCCGCGCGCGACAGCCTGCCGCTACCTGGCGAACAAATGCCAGCCCAGCCATCCCCAGCTCACCAGGATGATCACTCGCGTGATCCGGGTTTGCATCAGGAAGCCGAACATCTCACCGGCCGTCGGGACACGCGATCCGGCCCGACGTCCGGCCAGTTCAAGGCCGATGAGTGAGATCGCGATGGCAGTGAAGCCCACGACGGTGATCGCATGTGTTGTCACAAGCGTGTCACCTCCGGATCAGCCCCCACCCGGCTAGCAGCCAAACCGCGAAGGCGGCGCTCTTGACCGCGTGGTGCTGGAGAAGAGGCCCGGTCACGATACTGAGGGTCGGGTGCCACCATTGTGATCCGTCTCTGAAACCGGACGCTTCCCACTCAAAGAACATCACCGCCGCTATCGCCCAGTAGGAGGCGCCCGCGATGTCCAGGCGTTCCGGTGGCGGGATGCGCTCCGGAGGCCAGCGCATGGCTATCCCGGTGAGAACCACCCACGGTATCGCCACCGCAACGGTGGCGGCAGTCGTGAATGAAGCGGTCCCGCCGGCCAGCCATGAGTATCCGGCGACCGCAGCGCCCGCAATGGCCGCCCGCACCGGATGCTGAAGCCCGCGCGGGTTCGGTTCAGTCCCCATTTCTCTTCCCAGCTTATGCTCCTAGCCACTCCAGCCCCGTGGCAGTCTGCACCGCACACACCGAGCGCGCGGCAACGGGGCGGCACGTTGGGCGCTGCAGTGCGCAACTCCCTGGGTGCAGAGCGATGCGCACGACACCCGGGTCCGCGGGGTTCGAGCATACGCAGCGACGAGCAGATTCGTGCTGGATTCTGACCTCCCCATTGTGCTTGCGGCCAGCACCGCTAGCGGCAAGCCAGAACCTCTGGCACTCTGGGCTGACCCGGCTTTGCGAGCCGGTGTGGTTAAGGGCGCGGCCAGCGGGGAGGGACCCGTGGCTCAGTCCAAGGGGGTGGGGACCTGGCGGTGGCGGGCAGCGGAGGTCGGCCTCTGAGGGCGTGGACTCGTGCGCGTGCGCTCGCGGTGTATCACGACGGGGTCACCGTCATCTGTGAGCTAGCTAACCAGGTCACCGAGGAAGGCTGGGAGGCGCCCACCCCCTGTACCGAATGGAGGGTCGTCGACCTGGCTGCGCATTTGCAGTGTGTCGCCGACGACTACCACGAGTACCTTGACGACGCCCCGGCGAGCCGCCTGTCGAGGCTAATGGCCACGGATGCGCCGCCCGCGACATTAGCGCGCAAGCTCGCCAGGCAGAACGCGGCCGAACTCGCGTCGCTGCCGGATGCGACGGGGCCCGAGTACATCGCTGCGTTCGCTGCCTCCGCACGCTCGTACGCCGAGCGTCTGCTGCGTTACTGGGATTTGCCTCATCACCGTTACCGCGGGATCGAGGTGACAGTCGGCGGAATGGCGGGCAGCGCCTGCGTCGAATGGCATCTGCACGCATGGGACCTGGGCCGGGCGGTGCGCAAGGACTATCGGCCGGCCGCTCCTGAGGTGCTCGTGTCCGGATGGCATGCGGGGTTGCCGCATCTGCCGCTGCCAATGGGTGACGACTGGGAGGCAGTGCTCATTGCCTCCGGCAGGTCCCCTGACTGGCGTCGTTGAGGCGGAGGGGCGAACTGCGGCGCGTGAGCGCCGTGGATGGGCTGGCCTGCAGAGTGGGGGATGTGAGCCGGGAAGATCGCTAACCCTTCAGATCAGGGAAATCCTGCTCCCAGAACTCGCCGGGCCCACGGCCCAGGTCTTCCGCACCGGTGCGGCGTGCTACCTCTTCATCGCGCAGCTGAACCCGCCGGATCTTGCCTGAGATGGTCTTTGGCAGCTCGGCGAACTCGATCCGCCGGATTCGCTGGTAGGGGGCGAGCCTGGCCCGCGCGTACCTCAGGATCGAGAAGGCGGTGTCGGCCGTGGGTGACCAGCCAGCGGCAAGGGTGATGTAGGCCTTGGGCACGGCCAGCCGGATCGTATCGGGTGACGGAACCACCGCGGCCTCAGCGACCGCCTCGTGTTCGATCAGCACACTCTCCAGCTCGAACGGCGAGATCCGGTAGTCGGACGCCTTGAATACGTCGTCGGTGCGGCCCACATAGGTGATGTAGCCGTCGTCATCGCGGCTCGCCACGTCTCCGGTGTGGTAGTAACCGCCGCGGGTGACCGCCGCGGTCTGTGCCGGATCGTCGCGGTAGGCCGTCATCAGGCCAAGCGGCCGCGGCGTCAGCTCGAGGCAGATCTCGCCTTCTCCCACGGGCTCACCTGTGGACGGATCGACCAAGGCCACCTCGTAGCCCGGCAGCGGGCGGCCCATCGAACCGGGTTTGACTGTCTGGCCGGGGGAGTTCCCGATCTGCGCGGTGGTTTCCGTCTGCCCATAGCCGTCCCTGACCGTGCGGCTCCACGCGCTCCTGACCTTGTCGATGACCTCAGGGTTGAGCGGCTCACCAGCGGCCACGCACTCGCGCAGCGACGGCGGCGCGGTGCCGAGATCTTCCTGAATCAGCATCCGCCAGACCGTGGGTGGCGCACAGAAGGTGGTGACACCGCAACGGTTGATCGCATCGAGCAGAACTCGCGCGGAGAACCGCCGGTAGTCAGCCACGAGCGCGGTCGCGCCGGCCATCCACGGCGCGAAGACGTTGCTCCACGCATGCTTCGCCCAGCCAGGCGACGAAATGTTCAGATGCACATCTCCTGGCTGGAGACCCAGCCAGTACATGGTGGAGAGATGCCCAACCGGATATGAGGCGTGCGTGTGCTCGACGAGTTTCGGCCTGGCCGTCGTTCCCGAGGTGAAGTAGAGGAGCAGGGGGTCGGACGCACGGGTTACGCCGTCCGGCGCGAATTCCTCGACAGCGTCGTGCGAAGCGTCATACCCATGCCAGCCGTGTGCGGGCGGGCCGACGGCGATGGCCGTCCACTTTCTGTCAAGCTCGGAGAACTTTCCTGTCTGGCTGGATTCGGTGATCACATACCGAACCCCGCCGCGAGAGATCCGGTCTGCGAGATCATCGGGCTGGAGCAGCGTGGTCGCAGGAATGATCACTGCGCCCAGCTTCATCGCGGCCAGAATGATTTCCCATAGCGGTGCCTGGTTGCCGAGCATCAGCAGGACGTGGTCGCCCCGGGCCATCCCGAGCCCGCGCAGCCAGTTGGCGACCTGACCGGATCGGGTGGCGAGTGCGGCATAGGAGAGCCGCACGTCGGCACCGTCCTCCGTCACAAGCCACAAGGCGAGGCGCTCTGGATGCTCGATGGCAAGCACGTCGAACCAGTCGAGTGCCCAGTTGAACTCGTCCAGCTGCGGCCAGCGGAAGTCGCGCCGCGCCGCCGCGTAATCGGCACGGTGGCGCAGTAGCAGGTCGCGCGCCGCACGGAGTGCCGCAGTCTGAGAATCTTGCGTTGCCGCCATGCGGACATACTGGTACCGGTGTGCGTCATGTACAACGGACCGAAGTCCTTCCTTTGCTACCTGCCGCTGCGGTGTGGGGACACTGATGACGAAGCTGCTACGCGGAGTACCTGGTGACAAAGCTGCCGCGCCGAGGAAGGGTCGTCCCGCATGACTTTCGACGTAAGCAAGGTTCGTGCCGCCTATCCGGCGCTCGCCGACGGCTACGCCTACCTGGACGGAGCCGCGGGGACACAGGTCCCGGAAGCTGTGATCGGCGCTATCGCGGACGTTTACCGCGCCGGGATCGGCAACGCCGGGGGAGCGTTCCCGGCCAGCCAGCGCGCCGACGAGATTATCGCGAGGTGCCGCCTGGCCGTTGCCGACATGACGGGGGGAGTGCCCGAGGGTGTGATCCTCGGCCCGAACATGACCACGCTGACCTACCGGCTGGCGTACACGCTCGCCCGGACCTGGGGTCAGGGCGACGAGGTGATCGTTTCGCGGCTAGACCACGACGCCAACGTCCGGCCGTGGATCCAGGCGGCGGGCCGGGCAGGAGCCAAGGTGCGCTGGGCCGAGATCGAAACCGAGACCGGTGAGCTGCCCGCCGCCCAGTATGATGATCTGCTGTCCGAGCGGACCCGGCTTGTCGCGGTAACGGCGGCGAGCAACATTCTTGGCACGCGGCCCGATGTGCCGACCATCACGGCCAAGGCCCACGCGGTGGGCGCTCTCACCTATGTCGATGGGGTTCACGCGACCCCGCACGGGCCGGTCGACGTGGCGGCGCTTGGCGCAGACTTCTTCGCCACGAGCGCATACAAATGGTCGGGGCCACATGTGGGCGCCGTGGTCTCCGACCCGGTCCTGCTCGCCCGCCTTAACCCGGACAAGCTCGCATCCTCGCCCAGCCAGGTGCCGGACCGGTTCGAGACGGGTACCCCGCCGTACGCCGACTTCGCCGGAGTGGCCGCCGCGGTGGACTATCTCGCCGCGCTCGACAATGGCGGACTCGACAATGGCGGGCTCCACAATGCGGGGCTCAGCAGTGCCGCGCTCGACAATGCCGCGCTCGGCTCACGGCGGGAGCGTTTGCTCGCTTCGATGGCCGCCGCCGAAGAGCACGAGCTGCGGCTTTTCGCTGTGCTGGCGGATGGCCTGGCGTCAATGCGTCATGTCACGCTGTATGGCAAGGCGGCCCGCCGCACCGCGACGGCGTACTTCACGGTGTCGGGGTACACCCCGCGAGACGTCGCGGAGCACCTCGCCTCGCGCAAGGTGAACGTCTGGAACGGGCACAACTACGCCTGGGAGCTGACGGCCGCGCTCGGCATCAGGGACACGGGCAGCGCGGTCCGCGCCGGGCTCGTGCATTACAACGACCGCTCCGACGTCGACAGGCTCCTTGACGGCGTCGCCGAACTGGCCAGTAGCTGACGCCTTGGCTGGCCGGGCGGCCGCCCCCGCCGCAGATTCCGCCGCACGCCTGGGAGCGCCACTGAGCGGCAGCCGTCAGGGGAAATGATCCATAACGGCTGCCGCGAGTGTGGCACGGGCCTGTCTGGGCAGCTCAGCTGGCAAAGTCGAGCAGCGGCTGGGCCCGGCTCGGGTGCCGGAGCTTCGACAGAGACTGCTTCTCCAGCTGGCGGATCCGCTCGCGGGTGAGGCCCAGGTGCTTGCCGATCTCGTCCAGCGTGTGCGGGTTGCCGTCGAACAGGCCGAACCTCATCGACATAATGATCGCCTCGCGCGGGGTGAGATCAGCCAGCGCCCGGCGCAGCTGATCGGCCATGAGCTGGCGGTCAACGACGTCCGACGCCTCCGGCGCGTCGATGTCCTCGATCAGGTCGCCGATGCTGGTTTCGCCGTCCTCACCGATCGTCGAGTCCAGGCTGATCGGCTGGCGGCTCGTCCGCAGCAGCTCTTCGATCTGGTCCGGTGTGCGGTCAAGCTCCACGGCCAGCTCTTCCGGCGTTGGCTCACGGCCAAGCTGCTGGTGCATGTCGCGCTCGACCCGGCTCAGCTTGCTCAGCATCTCAAGCACGTGCACGGGCAGCCGGATCGTACGCGCCGAGTCCGCGAAGCCACGCTGGATCGCCTGCCTGATCCACCACATGGCGTAGGTGGAGAACTTGTAACCCTTGGTGTAGTCGAACTTCTCCACCGCGCGAATCAGGCCGAGATTGCCCTCCTGCACGACATCAAGCAGCGAAAGCCCCCGGTCGGTGTACTTCTTGGCGACCGACACAACAAGCCTGAGGTTGGCCTCGAGCATGTGAGCCTTCGCGCGTCGCCCATCGACCGCGACGGCCTCAAGGTCCGCGCGCACGCCCTCGTCGAGGGTTTCCGCCTCCTCCAGCTTGTACTCGGCGTACAGCCCGGCCTCGATCCGCTTGGCGAGATCGACCTCCTGCTCGGCCGTGAGCAGGCTGGTGCGGCCGATCGCCTTAAGGTAGGTGTGAACCGAGTCCCCCATCGAGGAGGTCTCATCGTCGAGATCCGCCTCCACCCGGGCGACGACGACGTCCGCTTCCGCAGCGAAATCCTCCGGCTCGGCACGGTCGGAAGGCTTGTCGCCCGGCAGCTTCGGCACCTCGGGAGAGGCGCCAATCTCAGCACTTATCTCAGCGTCGGCACGCGCGAGAGCGCTGGCCGCCTCGCCCGCCTCGCCCGCGAGCCGAACACCCTCCTCGGTAAGTTCGCGCAGAATGGACCGGCCCTCCGCAGCCGTGATGCCCGCCCTCTGAAAGGTGGCGCGCAGCTCGCTAAGGGACAGGTGGCCCTGGCCCTGGCCACGCCGAACAAGCTCGTCCAGGCTTGCCGCCGTCGCCTGATCGTCGTGCGCGGGCGATGCCGCCGTAGCAGACCGCGGCATTGAGACACCTCCCTCCGGAGTAGGCTCCGCACGCGCCGCTGTCACGGCGCTCGTCAAGACACTCGTCATATGCAATACCAGTAATACCTACCCTGCGGTGCCGGGTACACCGCCGACTTACGGGCAGGCATTAATTACTAACGCTGTCAGCGCCCGATTGTTCCCGCACCAGGGCTCGCAGGGCGGGAATGTCGGGCTTGCCAGCAGGGAGCAACGGGATCTCTGGGACGATGACAAGGTCGCGGGGAGCCGCGTAAACGGGCAGCCGACCCGCGACGTGGGCCCGCAGACCGGACAGGCCGGGTGGCGCCGCTTGGTCGGCGGGCACCACGGCGACGGCGACCCGCTCGCCCCACCGTGGGTCGGGCACCGCGAACACAACGGCCTCACCTACCGGCTCGTATGCCTCGATCAGCGCCGCTACCTCGCCAGCAACAACCTTCTCACCACCGGTGGAAATGACGTCGTCGGCGCGGCCGCGCACACGCAGGTGGCCGTCGGCTGCGATCCGGCCAAGATCTGAGGTGATGAACCAGCGACCGTCGAAGGCAGCGGCCGTGACGTCGGGCTCGAGCCGGTATCCGGACATTAGGACCGGGCCGGCGATCTGTATACGGCCGTCCTTGCTCGTACGGACCTCGACCCCATCCAGGGGCATTCCGTCGTAGACGCAGCCACCGCACGTCTCTGTCAGCCCATAGGTGGTGACGACGGGCGCCCCCGCGCTTCGTGCCTCGGCGAGCAGCCCGGGCGGCGCGGCCGCGCCGCCCAGCAGGATTGTGTGCAGCTGCGACGGATCCCACGGCGCGGCAGCACCGTCGAGCAGCCGCCGCAACTGCGTGGGCACCAGGGCGAGGTGTGCGCATCCGGCGGCAGCGGCGGACGCGATCGCGGCCGTGTCGGAGGGCGGGCAGAACATCGGCGCGGTACCGGTGAGCAGCGACCGCACGAGCACCTGGATACCGGCGACGTGCGAGGTCGGCAGGCAGCACAGCCAGCGTTCGCCGGGCGCGGCGCCGATGCGCCGCAAACATGCGCGAGCAGAAGCCAGCAGCGCGGCGGCGCTGAGCTCGGCCGCCTTCGGCGCGCCGGTAGATCCCGATGTGACAATCACTACAGCGGTTCCATCACGGACCGGCAGGCCGCCCGGTCGGCGGGTGATGCCATCGGGGGCGGTCACGGCGTCGGGAGCGAGCGCTTTGATCAGCCGCTCGAGCCGCGCCGGTGGCAGGCCCGGGTCGACCGGGGCCAGCGCCGGGCCTGTTCCGTCAAGCGCGGCGGCAAGCAGGCCGGACAGCTGATCACCCGGCGGGAGCACGGCCACGTGCAGGGGACGTCCGGTCACGGACGTAAGGTTAGCGGCGAGACGAAATCAGCGGCAGCCGTGAAACTGGCCAGGTCAGGACCGGCCGAGGAGGACGCGTGGTTGAGTGGAAGCGTTCGGATGAGGCTTACTCCGACATCATTTACGAAACCACCGATGGCATCGCCAAGGTCACAATTAACCGCCCCGAAGTGCGCAACGCCTTCCGTCCAACCACTCTTTTCGAGTTGCAGCACGCGTTCAATGCCGCGCGCGACGATCCTGGCATCGGCGTGATCATCCTGACCGGCGCGGGGACCAAGGCCTTCTGTTCCGGCGGTGACCAGAAGATCCGTGGCGACGACGGTTACGTGGATGACCGGGGGATCGGCCGGCTGAATGTGCTCGACCTTCAGGTTCAGATCCGCCGCACCCCCAAGCCGGTGATCGCCATGGTGGCCGGTTACGCGATCGGCGGTGGCCACGTGCTGCATGTGTGCTGCGACCTCACCATCGCCGCGGAAAACGCGGTATTCGGCCAGACGGGCCCGGAGGTCGGCTCCTTCGACGGTGGCTACGGTTCGTGGCTGCTTGCGGCCACCGTCGGGCTGAAAAAGGCTCGCGAGATCTGGTACCTGTGCCGGCGTTACAGTGCGGCGGAAGCACTGCAGATGGGCCTGGTCAACGCGGTGGTGCCGCTCGAGCGGCTGGAGGACGAGACGCTGGCCTGGGCTCATGAGCTGCTGGCGAAGTCGCCGCTCGCGCTGCGAATGCTCAAGGGCGCCCTCAACACGGTGACCGACGGTGCCGCCGGAATGCAACAGTTCGCCGGCGATGCGACACTGCTCTACTACATGAGCGAAGAAGCGCAGGAGGGCAGGGACGCTTTCAAGCAGAAGCGCGCGCCCGACTTCGCCCGGTTCCCCCGCCGCCCTTGATCCACGACCGCTTCGCCAGCACCGTCGCGGACCTGATCGACGGCTTGCGGGCCTTCGCGATCCCCATGCGGACCCGGTTCCGTGGCATCGACGTCCGGGAGGGCGCCCTGGTACCGGGCCCGGCGGGCTGGGCCGAGTTCTCGCCGTTCCCGGAGTACGGGCCGGCCGAGAGTGCGCGCTGGCTGGCGTGCGCTGTCGAAGCCGCAACCGCGCCGTGGCCGCAGCCGCTGCGCGATCACATACCCGTCAACGTGACCATCCCTGCGGTAGGCCCGGATCAGGCGTTTCGCATCGCCGCCGCGTCGGGCTGCGGCACGGCGAAGGTAAAGGTGGCCGAGCCTGGCCAGGCACCGGCGGCCGGCATCGCGCGGGTGGCGGCTGTCCGCGCCGCGCTCGGCCCGGCCGCGAAGATCCGCATCGACGCGAACGGCGCGTGGCGCGTGGATGAGGCGGAACGCATGATCCGCGAGCTGAGCCGGTTCGGCCTCGAGTACGCGGAACAGCCATGCGCGACCCTGGACGAGCTCGCGCGGTTGCGCCGCCGCGTCGAGGTCCCGCTCGCCGCCGACGAATCGATCCGCCGCGCCGCGGATCCGCTGCGGGTACGCGCCACCGGGGCAGCCGACATTGTTGTCCTCAAGGTGCAGCCGCTTGGCGGCGTCCGTGCCGCGCTGGACGTTGCGGCGGCGTGCGGCCTGCCGGCCGTGGTGTCAAGCGCGGTGGAGACGTCGGTGGGAATTGCCGCTGGCGTGGCGCTCGCCGCGGCCCTGCCCGAATTGCCGTACGCGTGCGGGCTCGCCACGCTGAGCCTGCTCGAGGGGGATGTGACGGCGGACCCGCTGGCCCCCCGTGACGGTCTGCTTCAGGTCCGGCGCCCCGCTCTTGATCCTGAACGGCTGACGCGGTGGGAGGCCGATCCCGCCCCCTGGCGCGAGCGCGCGGCGGCCGCCGCCAGATACCTGATCTCCGCCACTTCAAGATCGTCACGTCCTCCACCCAAGACCCACCCACCCATGGGGGCTTCGCCCTACTGACGATCTTGGCAGGTTGTCAAGAGACCCGAAAGGGGTGAATGGGATCCTGGGGATAACTTTCGCGGTGTCCACAAGAGCCAACACAAGGAATCGCCTGCCGTGAATCCGTCAACCGCGTTCGGGCTCGTGGTCATCGACGAGCTGATCAGATGCGGGCTTCGCGAGGCGGTGGTCGCCCCGGGGTCGCGCAGCGCGCCGCTGGCGATGGCGCTTTACGACCGGAGCGCGGCAGCCGGCCAGGCGTTGCACGCTCCCCGCCGCTCGCCGCGGTTGCGCCTGCACGTTCGGATCGACGAGCGCTCCGCTGCCTACCTGGCTCTTGGACTTGGCAAAGCCTCAGGCGCACCCGCCGTGGTGGTCAGCACATCCGGCACCGCGGCGGCGAACTTCCACCCGGCGGTGATCGAGGCTGACGAGGCGTGCGTGCCGCTGATCCTGCTGACCGCCGACCGCCCCCCAGAGCTGCGGGGCACCGGTGCCAATCAGGCGATCGACCAGGTGAAGCTCTACGGATCCGCGGTCAGGTGGTATTGCGAGGCGGGAGTGCCGCAAGCGCGGGCAGGGATGGTGGCCTACTGGCGTTCGCTCGCCTGCCACGCCTGGGCGCAGGCAGCCGGCGCGGTCGGCGGGCTCCCCGGCCCCGTCCACGTGAACGTCCCTGTCGCCGAGCCGCTGGTGCCCGATGACGGCACCGCCTGGTGCGAGCGGCTGGACGGCAGGCCCGCAGGCGCGCCATGGACACGGTTCGGCCCCGGCGCGGTGGAATCCGGCGCCGGAGCGGCGAACAACGGTCGGGCTGGGTGCCTGCCGGAGGCCACGCGCGGCGTGCTGATCTGCGGAGATGGGACGCCGGACCCTGACCGGCTGCTCACTGCGGCCGAAGAGGCCGGCTGGCCGGTGCTTGCGGAACCGTCGAGCGGCGCGCGGCGCGGCCCGAACGCGCTTGCCGCCTATCCCGACCTGCTCGCCTCGGCCGATTTCGTGACGGCGCACCGGCCGGACGTCGTGGTGAGCGCCGGGCGGCCGGGACTGTCCCGCCAGCAGCTTGCCTTCCTGGGGCAGGCGGCGCACCATGTAGCGGTCGCGCAAGGCCCGGGCCGCTGGGCCGACCCCACACGCAGCGCCTCGGTGGTCGTGCCGCCCGGACGCTGCCGCCCGCCCCGCGGCAGGCGTGCGCGTGACCCTGGGTGGCTCGCCTCCTGGCAACGCGCTGATGCCGCTGCGCGAGCGGCGATTGACGAGGTTCTCGATCGGGAACCCCTCTCCGAGCCGTGGCTCGCGCGAGAGCTTTCCGCGGCTCTGCCTGATGGCACCCTGCTGTGGGCAGCGTCCAGCCTGCCGATCCGTGATCTCGACCATCACATGGCACCCCGCACTGGGGTGCGGGTACTCGCCAGCCGCGGTGCGAGCGGCATCGACGGGCTGGTCTCGGCCGCCATGGGCGCCGCGCTGGCCCATCAGGCGCGTGGCGGAGGCGGCGCCGTCGCCTTGCTCGGTGACCTCGCCCTCCTCCACGATCTCGGTGGCCTGGCGCTCGGGCCGGATGAGCCGCGACCGGACCTCACGCTCGTGATCGTGAACAACAATGGCGGCGGCATCTTCTCGCTGCTTGAACCGGCATCATTTCCCGGGCCTTTCGAGCGGGTATTCGGCACTCCGCACGGCACAGACCTGTCCGCCGCCGCGGCCGCCGTTCGGATCCCTTATGTCGCGCTGGGGCAGGCGGGGGAGCTGCGGCAGGCGATGGCCGGCCTGCGGCCGGGCTCGGGGCTCCGCATCATCGAGCAGCGTACCGACCGTGCCGCCGGGAAGGCGCTGCGGGAACGGCTCCGCCAGGCGGCTGCGGATCAGGTGAGGCGCACCCTCGGATCGAGGAACGAGTAGGCGACGTCAACGATCAGGTTGGCGAGCACCACCGCTGCTGCCGTGACGATCACGACACCCAGGATGAAGAAAAGATCGCCTTGGGTGACCGCCCGGACGAGCGACTGACCAACGCCCTGCAGGCCGAACACGGTCTCGGTGACAATCGCACCGCTGATCAGCGTGGCGATGTCCACGCCGAACTGGGTGGTGACGGGGACCAATGCCGCCCGTAGCCCGTGCCGGTAGATCACCCGCCGCTCCGCCAGCCCTTTCGCCCGAGCGGTTCGGATGTAGTCCTCGCCGAGCACGTCGAGCAGCGATCCCCTGGTGAGCCGGCTGTAGACCGCCACCTGCACGGTGGCGAGAGTGATCCACGGCAGCACCATGTGCGACGCCCACGCACCGACGCCCTGCGTGAGCGGGGCATAGCCGGGCTGGAACAGGTGGATACCCACCCGGCTGAACTGGTAGTAGAGCACGAACAGCAAGAGCCCGCCGAGCACGAAGGTCGGCATCGAATAGCCGACAAGAACGCCGAGCGTTGTGGTCCGGTCAAGGAGGCTACGTGCCCGGGTGGCGCTGAGCACCCCGAAACCGATCCCCGCGATCAGCCACAGCACCGCGCCGCCGACGATCAGTGACAGCGTGGGCGGCAGGTCGCCCTTGATCAACGTCGTCACCGGAGTGCCGCTGTAATACGACGTCCCGAGGTTGCCGTGCAGAAGGTTGTCCAGGTAGTGCCAGTACTGCACGATCAGCGGCTGGTCGAGGCCAAGACGGTGCCTGGTGCCGGCTACCTGCTGCGGGGTAGCGCCCTTGCCGGAGAGGGTTCTGGCCACGTCCGGTGGCGACACGAAGAAGAGGTAGAACGTGCCGACCGTGACCAGCCACAGCACGACGACGCCGAGGATGATCCGGCGCATGAGGAAGCGGAGGAAGTCCATCGTGTCATCCCACCGTTCCCGCAGCCCCGGGCCCGGCCTCCTGCGCTGCCACCGTGGCCGGTAGCTGTTCCACGTCCAGCGTGCGACGTTTGCGGCGGGCGGCGAAGATCCGCTCGGTCCGCGGGTCGAGAGCGTCCCTGACACCGTCGCCGAGCAGGTTGAACGCGAGGGTCGTGAGCAGCAGCGCGGCCGAGGGGAAGACCAGGAACCACCATGCGACCTGGTAGAACTGCAGCGAGTCGGAGATCATGTTTCCCCAGCTCGGCGTGGGCGGTACCACGCCGACGCCGAGAAACGACAGCGTCGCCTCGAAGACTATGGCGCTGGGCACGAGCAGGGTGGCGATCACAATCACGGGGGCAAGCACGTTCGGCAGGATGTCGACGAACATGATCCGAAACGGGCTCGACCCGATCGCCCGCGCCGCCTCGATGTACTCCTTCTCCTTGATGGACAGGGTCTGGCCACGCACGATCCGCGACAGAGCGGCCCAGGAGAAGAATGAGATCACGCCGATCACCATGAGCAGGTTCGGGCCGAAGATCGCCGCTAGCGCAATACCAAGCAGCAGGTAGGGAAAGGCCAGCACCGTGTCCATGAACCTGGCCAGCACCCCATCGATAACTCCGCCGTAAAAGCCGGCGAACAGGCCGACCGCCACCCCGGCCACCACCGCGATCAATGTCGAGCTGAGGCCGACGAACAGTGAGACCCGGGCGCCGTAGACCACCCTGATGAAGATGTCACGGCCCAGGTTGTCGGTGCCGAACCAGAAGGTGTTGCTCGGCCCGACCGGCAGTCCGTACGCCGTCACCCCGGTGCCGCGGAACTGTTGGGCGTAGGACTTCCCGACGGCGCCGGAGATGAGCGGCGCTGCGAGCGCGACCGCGCAGAGCAGCAGGATCACGATCCCGGATGCGATCGCCACCCGGTCGGAGCGCAGCCGCCGCCACGCAAGCTGCCATGGGCTGCGGCCCGCGATCGCGCGCGCGGGCGCCTCCTGGAGGGATGCGCCCTCGAACTGGACTTCGGTCAGGCTCATCGGTGTTCCTCTCGCCGCGCCTCAGCCGAGGGTCGGCTCTGCCTGCGCGCGAAGCGCGTCGGCCGCCTGGGCGAGATCCTCGCCGGGCTCGACCGGGAAATGGCACGCCGCCTGGTGACTGTCCGGATCGCCCGCCTTCACCTCAAGCGGCGGCTCGGCCTGCGAGCACAGCTCCTGTGCTTTGGGGCAGCGGGGGTGGAACCTGCAGGCGGTGGGTGGATTGAGCGGTGACGGCACGTCGCCGACCAGAATGATCCGCTGCCGCGAGGCAGCCTGGGCGGGGTTGGCTTCCGGCGCGGCGGACAGCAGTGCCGTCGTGTAGGGGTGCCGTCCGCTCTCGTACACCTCACTCCGTCTTCCTATCTCGACGATCTTGCCGAGGTACATCACCGCGACCCGATCGCTGACATGCCGCACTACCGACAGATCGTGCGCTATGAACAGGTAAGTCAGGCCGAAGTCCGTCTGCAGGTCCTCGAGCAGGTTGAGGATCTGCGCCTGAATCGACACGTCGAGCGCGGAGACTGGCTCGTCACAGATGATCAGTTTCGGGCGCACGGCAAGCGCCCGCGCCACCCCGATCCGCTGGCGCTGACCGCCGGAGAACTCAGCCGGGAACCGGTTGTAATGCTCGGGATTGAGCCCGACCCGCTCCATCAGCTCCTGGATCCGGCGCTTGCGTTCCTCCCCTGAAGCGATCTTGTGCACGGTGAAGGGCTCGCCGATGATGGAACCCACCCGGCGGCGGGGGTTCAGCGAGCCGTAAGGGTCCTGGAAGATCATCTGAATGTCGCGGCGGAACGGCTGCATTTTGTGCCGTGACAGATTGGTGATGTCCTTGCCGTCGAACGAGACGCGTCCTGAGGTGACCGGATGCAGCCCGGCGATGCAGCGGGCGAGCGTCGATTTGCCACAACCGGTCTCGCCGACCAGCCCCAGGGTCTCACCGCGCCGCAGTTCCAGGTTCACGCCGTCGACCGCCTGGACGGCCGCCACTTCGCGCTTGATCAGCACGCCGACGCGGACCGGGTAATGCTTCACCAGGTTCTCGACGCGGAGCAGCACGCCCGCGTCCCCGCTGGCCGGGATGCCGCCGACGCCGGTCGGTGGCGGCACCGTCGCGTCGCTCATGCCACGCTTCCCCTCAGCTCGCTGCCAGCGGCCGCGGCCTCGGCGATGGCCTTAGCGCGGCCGGAACGGTCCGAGCCCACGGCCTGCCCGCGCATCTCCTCGGCGTCGCGGCCAAGACCGGTCGCCTGGGGCGGCAGCCAGCAGGCTGACCGGTGCCCCCCAGCGTCGCTTGGCACGGTGATGAGCTGGGGCATCTCGCTGATGCAGCGGTCCATGACATATGGGCAGCGCGGATGGAACGCACAGCCTGACGGCACGTTGATGAGGCTCGGCGGCTGGCCGCGAATGGGGCGCAACCGCTCCGCGGCGCCGGTGCTGCCGGGGATGGATTCGAGCAGACCCTTGGTGTAGGGGTGGTGTGGTTGGTAGAAGAGCGTGTGCCGGTCGGCGTACTCGGCCGCCCGGCCCGCGTACATGACCATGACGGCGTCAGCGAGGTCAGCGATCACGCCCAAATCGTGGGTGATCATTATCAGCGCTGTGTCGTACTCCCGCTGCAGCCGGATCAGCAGGTCGAGGATTTGCGCCTGGACGGTGGCGTCGAGCGCCGTGGTGGGCTCGTCGGCGATGATGAGCTTGGGGTTCAGGGCCAGCGCCATGGCGATCATGGCTCGCTGCCGCATGCCGCCAGAGAACTGGTGGGGGTAGTCATCCACCCGGCTCGCCGCCTGCGGTATCCCCACCTGGGTGAGCAGCTCGACCGCACGCTGCTGTGCCTGGGCCTTCCTGACGGACCTGTCGTGGGTGCGGATCATCTCGGCGATCTGCCAGCCCACCCGGTACAGCGGATGCATGCTGGTCAGCGGATCCTGGAAGATCGCAGAAATCTGGGCACCGCGGACGTGGCGCATCTGATCGGTGCCCAGGGTGAGCAGGTTCATACCGTCGAAAAGGGCGCGGCCGCTGACATCGGCACCGGGCGTGAGCCCGAGCAGCGTCTGCGTGCAGACAGTCTTCCCGCTCCCGGATTCGCCCACAATCCCAAGAGTCTGTCCTCGGTCTACCCGGTACGAGACGCCCCGCACCGCCTGGACGAGACCATCCGAAGTGGGGAAGTTCACTCGCAGGTCGGTGACCTCAAGCAGGCTCATTACACCGTTCCTCCGCTGCGATCCTAACCCGGCGGTGCCCAAATTCGGCTGTGGCCGGGCACGCCGCAAAGCGTGCCCGGCCACAGCCATCGGATCGGCTTACGGGTTGTTCGGGCTGAGCCAGAGTTGGGTCGGGTCGTATATCTGGTCGGTCCAGTTCCAGATCGCGTTCTTCACCCGGGTGGCCTTGTACACCGGGGTGTTGTTGTTCATGAACGGCACGATGACCGCGTCCTTCATGATCTGCATGTCCGCCTGGTGCCAGAAGCTGGCCGCCGCCGACGTGCTGGTCGCGGTGAGGGCCTTGTTGACCAGGTCGTCCGTCACGGCGTTCTTGTAGCAGCCGTAGTTCGTCGTCGGGTTCACGCACGGCGCGGTGAACAGCACCTGCAGGGTGGTCCGGCCGTTGTTGCCGTACCAGTCCGGCACCCAGCCGGGCTCGGACAGGTCCCACTTGTGACCCTTGGTGTTGGACGGGTTCCCCAGCCAGGTGTAGTAGTTGCCCTGCTGCATGGGCACGCCCTTCACCGTGATCCCGCAGGCCTTCAGGTCGGACTGCACGGACTGGAAGACCGCGGGGTGGTTGCCCGCGTTGCGGTACGCGTCGATGAGGGTGAGGCCGTGCGAGTAGCCGGCCTGCGCGAGCATTGACTTGCACTTGGCCGGGTCGCCGTTGTTGCCCGGCGTCGGGTACAGGTTGTACTGCTGGTAGCCGACGTTGCCCGGCGGGATGGCGGTCGTGATGGGCGGGTTCAGCGTGGTGCCGCCGTAGATCTTGGCCAGGGCCACCTTGTCGATCGCGTACTCGATCGCCTGCCGCACCCTCAGGTTCTTGGTCGGGCCCGCCTGCAGGTTGAAGACCTCATACGGGTTGGTGATGTGACCCTCCCAGATCTTGAAGTTCGGGTCGTGCGACGCCTGCAGGGTCGGGATCGCGGAGGTCGGCACCGGAAGGTCCCAGACCAGGTCCGCGGAACCGGCCTTGACGTCCTGCAGCGCCGTGTTCGGGTCGTCGGTGCCCTCGGTTACCACCATCTTGGCCACGTACTGGTGGCGTACCGGGTCGGTGGACTGCTTCCAGGTCGGGTTGCGGGTCAGCACGATCGACTTACCGGCGGTGTACGAGGAGACCTGGTAGGGGCCGTCGGAGTACACATGCTGACGGAACTGGGCGCTGTCCGGCAGGTAGCTGTCCCACTCCTGCGGCGCGGCCGACGCGAACTGCATCGCCAGGATGTTGAGGAAGTCGCTGGCCGGCTGCGCCAGCTTGATGACCAGCGTGGACGCGTCCGGCGCCGTAACGCCGGAGATGTTGTGGCTGTTCTGGAAGTTGGCCAGCTGCGAAGCGGTCGCCGTCGAAGGGAGCTTGGCGAAGGCGTCGCAGTATGCCGTCAGGCCATCGATCGTGCTCGTGTAGTACGTAGGGTTACCGACACCGACGACCGGGTTGCACATCCGCTTGAACTGGCGGACGAAGTCCTGTGCCGTCACCGGGCGCGGCGGGCTGGTGTTCCAGTTCACGCCGGAGCGCAGGTGGAAGGTGTACGTCTTCCCGTCAGCGCTGATCCCGCCGTTGGACGCCGTCGGCACCGTGGTCGCCATGTCAGGGACGATGGCGATGCCCTTCTGGAAGTTGTTCGACGCCGGGTAGGTGATGAGCTGGCGGGCGAAGGCGCGCGCGAGTATGGCGACGTTGGTGTAATACAAGCTCAGCGGGTCGAGGTGGTCCACGTCGCCGCTGGCCACAAACCGCAGCGTTCCGCCGAGCACGGGCTTGCCCGCGGTGCTCGTGTTAGCCTGTTTCGCACTTCCTCCACAGGCCGCCAGCGAGGCGGCGGCCAGCGCCGCCGCAGCAAGCGCAACAACCCGTATGGGTCGGGGTCTCATCGGGAGTTACTCCTTCCGGCCCGGCTGGGAAGCATCCGAGTGGGCGCAGGCCGATACGGTCGTGTCCTTACATTTACTGGAGCTAAACGCGCTAGGCACACGTGTGTCTAGATGACGCGCGAAACCCTTGGGAATGGGTTACGTAACCGCAATCGCGCCGTGATCTGGGGCGATGTAAATCCAAGGATTGTTCCGTCAAGCCGCCCACGGCGTCAAGATCGTTTTCGTGGCCGATCCTGAGTTCAGCCTTCAAGCGCGTACTGCATCGGGCGGAACTTCGGCTGCGCCTCGGCTAGCTCGGCGGCCGGGTCTGAGCCTGCGACAATGCCGCAGCCGGCGAACAGCCGGGCGTTAATGCCGTCAAGTTCCGCGCAGCGCAACGCGATGCCCCAGGCGCCATTTCCGCGTAGATCCACCCATCCGACTGGGCCCGCATAGCGTCCCCGGTCCATGCCTTCGAGCTCACGGATCAGCTCCAGCGCGGCGTCAGTCGGAGTTCCGCATACGGCGGCAGTCGGATGCAGCGCAGCGGCCAGGCCGAGCGCGCTGCGGTCGGCCGCGAGCCGCCCGCTCACCCTCGTCGCCAGGTGCTGAACGTTCGCGAGCCGCAGCAGGGAGGGTAGCGGTTCGACGTCGAGACTGACGCAGAGCGGCGCCAGGGCATCCCGCACCGAGGCGACCGCGTACTCGTGTTCCTCGACGTCTTTCGCCGACGCGAGCATCGCGGCGCCGATCGCCGCATCGTCGCGGGGGCAGGAGCCGCGGGGCGCCGTTCCGGCCAGGACCAGCGAGCCGATCCGATCACCGTCGCGCCGGATGAGCAGTTCGGGCGTGGCGCCGACGAGTCCCGCACACGCGAAGACGAAGCATTCCGGGTAGCGTGATGCGAGCCTGCGCAGCAGCACACGCACATCGATCGGCCACATCGCCGCGGCGCGCTGATCACGCGCCAGCACCACCTTGCCCAGAGCGCCAACCTTGATCCTGGCTACCGCGATCGCCACCGCCTGCTCCCACTGGAGTGCGGTGAGCGAGCCGTCCTGCCACCGGATTTCGGCCGGAGCCTCCTCCGGGATGGCCGGCATCAGCGGGTCGCCCCCGTCGCCGATGGTTGTGACCCACGCGGTGCCGCCGCGCCGTCCGAGCACCGCGCGCGGCACTACGAGCACCGAGCCCTCGGATGTGGGATCGAACGTAAAGCTCCCGAAGGCGACCGGGCCTGAGCCAGGCACGCCGACCGGGTCGGTAATGTCGGCGCCCTCGAACAGCGCACGCAGCCATTTCTCACCGGTGGCGAAACGGTCAGGCCCGGCAGGAAGGTTGATCCTTGCGGCCTCACCCCAGCCCACCAGGCCTTCGCCGCGATGAATCCAGGCGGAAACGAGCTGAGGATCGGGAAGCCCGGCGAGCAGGCGGGCAGGCTTGGTGACCGGTACCGTGCGGACAACGAGCCCGCGCAGGCCCATGACATCGTACGGCTCGGCTCCCACGGCACTCACTGTACGGTGAGGCCGCGCGAGCCAAGCGTCCCGGGTCGGCGGTTGGCCCAGGATCCTGGCACGCCCGCGGCAGCCGTCATGGATCCTGGTACCGAACGGCTGCCGCGGCGCGCGCCACGGCCTGATCAGTGCGGAGCGGCGGCTGGAAGCTCCGGGGATCGCGGCCGATGGAAAGGGGAGATGCGCTGAGGCCGAGGATGCCTTGATTAGCGCCTACATGTGGATACTGGTGGGGTGAAGGGTCCAGGGGGGCCGCTCGGAACGCTGCGGTCGCAGGTGCAGCTGCTGGTGGGCGCGCTCATCCTCCTGCTCTTGGTTAGCGCGATCGGCACCCTCCTCGTCCAGCAGCAGGTCACCTCGACGCAGCACCATCTGAGGAAGATGATCCGTCCAGCCCAGGCCGCGGTGGCAAAGCTGGGCGAGGCGTACGTGGACGAGGAAACCGGAGCGCGCGGGTACCAACTCACGGGCTACTCGCTGTTCCTCGAGCCCTACAACGCTGGCCGCAGCGACGCGGCGAGGCTTCTGCGGCAACTACGGATCGAGCTGGCGGACGATTCGCGGTCACAGCGTCGGCTGGCAGATGTCAGCCACGCGGCGGGAGCATGGCGAACCAAGGCTGCACTTCTGGAGATCAATCAGCGTCAGGAGACGGCACGGTCCCACCAGGCGGTGCTGCGACAGGCGCTGACCGGAAGGCAGCTATTCGACGCGCTGCGAGCGCGGCTTGCCGACCTCGCGGCGCAGGTCAATCAGCTGGCGGCCGCCGAGGTCGCGGCCATTAACTCGGCGCAGGCCACCGCCAACTGGCTCACCATCGCCGCGGGCATAGTCGCGCTGTTTCTGCTGGTCGTATCGGCGCTGATGCTGCGCAACTCGCTGTCGCGGCCGCTAACGAGACTGGTGGCTCAGGTGCGGCGGGTGGCCGAGGGAGATCTCGGGCACTCGGTCGACGTCAGGGGTCCACGAGAGCTGTCTACCGTGGCCCGGGCGGTGGAGACGATGCGCGCGCGAATCCTCGCGCAAACCGCGCGGGCGATGGAGCTGCAGCGCCAGCTCGACCTGGCCGACGAAAGCGAGCGGATTGCCGGCGGTCTCCATGATGTGGTGATCCGGCGGCTGTCCGGGGCAGGGCTGATCCTCCAGTCGACGGCTGGCCGTCATCCATCCGCGGCGTCCGCCCTGTCAGGGGCGGTGGACGAGATCGACAAGGTAATCCGTGAGCTGCGTACCGTAATCTTCGGCCTGACCGCGGGGCGAAGCAGCGGTCTGCGCAACCGGGTGCTGAACCTGGTGAGCGAGTGCGAACCCAGCCTTGGCTTCACGCCGCAGCTGCAATTCGAAGGGGTTCCAGGCGCTGGTGTCCATGGGAAGGTCGCCGACGAGCTGATCGCAGCTCTCCGGGAATTCCTGTCCCAAACCGCGCGCCATCCCCATGCCAGCGAGGCAGAAATAAAGATCAACCTGACCGAAGGGCTCCTGCAGCTCCGGGTCACCGACAACCGCCGGGCACCGCCCGGACAGACACCGGCCGACACGAGCGCGCTGGACAGCCTTTCCGGGCGGGCTGAGCTTCTCGGGGGCACGTGCACGATCGAAAGGCGCCCGGGCGGCGGCACGGCCGTCGAATGGGCCGTCCCGGCAAACGGAAGCCCGGGGGGAACTCCGGTCTAGAGCAGAGTGAGCTGTTCGTGCCGGCTGATGTCTGCGGGTGGATGAACCGCCGCAGCCTGACCCTGGCCCTTGCGGGCGGCTCCTGCGCGTACGCGGCCGACGCCGTGGTGTTCGGCAAGCTCGCGCACTTGATCGCCGATCCGCTGCTGATACGGCTTCCGTGCGTAACTGCCATTCCCATAAAGCTCCCGGTACGCCGGAACGAGCCGGGGATGGTGCTCTCGTAGCCAGGCGCTGAACCACTCCCTCGCGCCCGGCCGCAGATGCAGCACGATCGGGGACACGTGCGAAGCGCCCGCTGCGGCGATCTCCCGTACGGTTTCCGCGAGCTGGGACGGCGAGTCTGAGAGGTACGGGATGATGGGCGCCATCAGAACGCCGCACCCGAGCCCGTTGTCCGTGAGCGCCGCACAGACGCCCAGCCGCCGCCGCGGGCTCGGCGTTCCCGGCTCGACCAGCCGCCAGAGCTCTTTATCGACAGAACCTACCGAGACGTTGAGACCGACATCCGTCACCTGCGCCGTTTCGAGCAGCAGGTCGATGTCGCGCAGGATCAGCGTTCCCTTGGTCAGGATCGAGAACGGGTTGGCCGCATCACGCAGTGCCGAGATGATGCCCGGCATGAGCCGGTAGCGGCCCTCACCGCGCTGGTAGGGATCGACGTTGGTGCCCATCGCCACGTGCTCGCGCTGCCACCGCGGTGCCGCGAGTTCCTTCCGGGCGAGTTCGGGCGCGTTGACCTTGACGACGATCTTCGAGTCGAAATCCAGCCCGGCGTCGAAATCCAGGTACGTGTGGGTGTTCCTGGCAAAGCAGTACCGACAGGCATGGCTGCAGCCCCGGTATGGATTGATTGTCCAGCGGAATGGCACACGGGATGCGGCGGGGACCTTGTTGATGATTGATCGCGCTTGGATTTCATAGAAGGTGATCCCGCGAAAGCCGGGTGTGTCGAAGGTGCGGGCCACCGCGCCCCGCTCAAACAGCGCTGCTGCGGGCGGTGGCGGGCCCGCCACGCTCGACGTGTCGTCAAGCTTCAGGTTGTCCCAACGCAACGGTCCTCCTCCCGGTGGGACTCGGCACGTAGCCCGTCGCGCCACGTCCCATCATAATAGAACTGAAATTCGATCAGCCAGGGTGGCAGGTTTCCTGGTGCGGCGAGCACGTCTGCCACAATTGGGCCATGCTTCGGATCGGAACCGTCGGGGCACCGAAGGTGACCGGTTCTGCGTCATCGACACGAGCCACCGGTAGAACGCGCCGCCGCGGACACCCGCGCGCCCGACCATGAGGCGGCGTGCCTTTATCTCCGATACGCTCCGCGTCGCGGGCGCGGCGCTGATAGCCGGGGGAGCGGCCTGTGATGGCGCGGCCCGCCGCGTGCCCCATACACAACCCGTGCGAAGCGGATGCGCGCCCGGCGGCATCGTGGCCGGCGCGATCCCGCCCGATGGGATCGCACCGGGCGGGATCGCCAGCAGGCAGCTTCGCGGTACCTGGATCGGCAGCTTCAAGAACCTTGACTGGCCATCACGGCCAGGTCTATCCGCCGACCGCCAGCGGGCTGAACTCGCGGACCTGCTGGACCTGGCCGAAAGGCTCCGGCTCAATGCGGTGCTGCTCCAGGTCAGGCCCACCGGAGATGCCCTGTACCCGTCCCGCTACGAGCCATGGTCGAAATGGCTCACCGGCGTCCAGGGCCGCTCGCCTGGCTACGACCCCCTCGCGTTCGCGGTCAGCGCCGCGCACGACCGTGGCCTCGAGCTGCACGCATGGTTCAACCCGTTCCGGGTAAGCGAGCGACGGGAGCGGAGCGGGCTCGTGGCGGCCCATCCGGCGCGGCGCCACCCGCGTTGGGTGGTTGAGTATGGTGGGCAACTCTGGTACGACCCGGGAAACCCGGCCGTGCGGGCTCTCGCGGTAGGCGTGATCGGTGACGTCGCCCGGCGGTATGACGTTGATGGTGTCCACCTGGACGACTACTTCTATCCGTACCCGGTGGGCGGTGAGCGGTTTGGCGACCAGGCCACGTTCCGGCGCTACGGCGACGGTTTCGTCTCGCGGGCGGACTGGCGTCGGCACAACGCTGAGCTGTTGATCGCCGAGGTGTCCGCCGAGGTCCGGCGCATTCGCCCGTGGGCCACGTTTGGTGTCAGCCCATTTGGGATCTGGCGTAACGTTTCGACGGACCCGGCCGGCTCGCTCACCTTGGGGCTGCAGGCCTACGACGACCTGTACGCGGATGCCCTGGCGTGGATCCGGGGCGGCTGGCTGGATTACGTAGCGCCCCAGCTGTACTGGGAGATCAGCAATCGCGCCGCCCCGTACGCGGCCCTCGTGCGCTGGTGGTCTCAGGCGGTCGCCGGCACCCCGGCCGAGCTGTACATCGGTCAGGCGGCCTATCGGGCCGATGCGTGGCGCGATCCGGCCGAAATGTCCCGGCATCTGGACTTTGACCACAAACAGCCGGAGGTGACCGGCGAGGTGTTCTTCCACGCTAGGTCGCTGGCCACCAGCCGTCTTATGTCGCCGCTCACCCGCGAGTTCGCCGCGCCCGCGCCCGCGCCAATCCCGCGACGCGTCCGGCGGCGGCTTTCGGGTCCTTCATCACTTCCACCTGCGGACTGGCTTTGCCGCCACGCAATCACCCACTGTCCAACCGGGCACGTTTAACCCCCTTTGGGGGATGGATAACGATCACGTCACGGGGGATAGTAGATGCATCTATAATCCTGGGCCAAGCGGAGGGCGCGGAATGGCCCTGTCGATGGACGAGCAGCGCATACTCGAGGAAATCGAGCGGCGGCTGGCCGACGAGGATCCCGGGCTCGCGGCCCGGCTGACGGCGTTCGGGCATCCCGGCTTCGCGTTTATGCTTCGGTCACGACGCGGGCGAATGATCGCGTCCCTGATTGCCTTGGTTACCCTCGCCGTGATCTCCGTGGCGGCCTACACCGTGATCCCGCTCAGTATGCGTCACGCGCCGAAGCCGCGGCCCGCGCCGGCGTCGTCACAGTCAACACGGTCGACGCAGGCGACACAGCCCGTGATCAGCGATCCCAGCGCCGGCCGCCAGGCTCCTTCCGCCCCCACATCGGCTGCACAACGCGGTGCAGGAGTGGCAGCGGACCCGAGCGCGAGCCGTTCGGATGCCAAACCCGCGCACTGACCTGAACCCAGCGCCGGGGGCAGCCGCGCCCCCCGAGACCCATCAAAGACCGCTACAAGCTGCGCAGGAAGGCGTTCGCCACCGGGCCGGCCTGCTCGGCGCCGGTCCCGCCGCCCTCGACGATCACCGCGAACGCCAGATCACCGCGGTAACCAGCGAACCACGCGTGCGACGGCGGGTTCCGCCCGGTGCCATATTCCGCGGTGCCGGTCTTGCCGTAGACGCCCGGGGGAAAGCCAACAGCCGCGGCGGTTCCGATCTTGACTACGGCGCCCATCATCGGCCGCAACGCGCTGGTCACCACCGGGCTCAGCCGGTGCGAAACCTGCGCAGGCAGCGAGTGGTCGGCGGCTAGCCGTGGCGAGCGCCACACGCCGTCCTCGATCGCCCCGGCAATCGTGGCCATCTCGAGCGGATTGACGATGTCGGTGCCCTGCCCGAACCCGTCAGCCGCCAGTTCGGTGCTGTCCGAGGGCGCGGTGAACCTGCCGAGAGCCGCGGGGATGCCGAGGTGGGGCGTCAGGCCGAAGCCGAACTGCCTGGCCATCGTGCCCAGCTTTCCGCCGCCCAGGCGATCGGCGGCGAGCCCGGCGAACGTGGTGTTGCAGGACACGGCGAACGCGGTGAGCAGGTCGATGGTGCCCAACTTCTCGTAGTCGAAGTTGTGGAACTTGCGGCCCCCGATATCAAGGGTGGCGGGACACTCCACCTTGTCCGAGGGTTGCATCCCGGTCAGGGCGAGCGCCGACGCCGTGACCATCTTGAACGTTGAGCCCGGCGGGTACGTGCCGAGCAGGGCGCGGTCGAAGCCACCAGGCTTGTTCACGACGGCCAGCACCTGGCCGGTCGACGGGCGTAGCGCGACCATGCCCACGTTGTATTTGCTCACCGCCGCGACCGCGTGCGAGGCGGCCTGCTGGACCCCCATATCGATGCTGGTCCGCAGGGGTGTTCCGCGCTTGCCGCCGAAGTTTGCCACGGTGGCGACGACGTGGCGCTGGCCGTTCACGAGCCGGATCGACGTGCGCGGTGTTCCCGCGAGCCTGCGCTCGTAGGTTTTCTCGAGACCGTCCTGACCGGCCATGTCACCCTTCTGGTACGGCGGGCCAAGCCGGTTGAGCTGGCCGGCGGTCGCCGGTCCGACGGTGCCGGTCAGCATCTCGACCGAACCCGACTCCGCGACCGCCTCCGGCGAGTCCAGCCGCGTGCCGTCCGCCGCGAGAATCGGCGCCCGCGACAGCCAGGCACCGCTAACGTGGAACCGTTCTCCCGGCTTGAGCAGCGGGTATATGGCGGAGGGACCCCAGTTCACCCACCAGTGGCGGCTGCGCTTCAGCAGGTCCAGTTTCCCCTGGTAGGTCCAGCGCAGGCCATCCGCCAGGGTCAGCGTGGCGGTGAACGCGGCCCGAGCCGTTCCCCCTGCCCCAGGGGCGACCCGGCCGAGCCGCAGCTCGCGGCCCCGCACGCCGAGATCGTGATCCACTTGGGCGATGGGGGCGGCGAGGCCGCCGGGCGGGACGTTGACCGACAGTTGCCGCATCCCGGCCGTGTTTCCGCGCTGCCACGCGGACAGGTAGCCCGCGGCTGTCTGGGCCGGGCTACCTCTCGTGCGCAACAGCAGGTAGCTGCCTCCGGCGACCGCGGCTGCGGCCAGGACGGCGACCACGGTCACGAGGGCGATGACCTTCCGCCTGCGCTGGCCGGGGGGCATGTTTGTGGGGCCGCCGGGCGGGGCCTCGGGCCCAGGGCCCCACGGGCCGCCGGGCGGGCCCTCTGAGCGACCGGGAAAACCCCGTGGACCGCCGGGCGGGGGGCCGGGGCCAGGGGGTGGACCCCACGGGGTGGGCGAACCGTTCCCAGGGTGCCCGGTCCAGTCGCCGTGCCCCGTCATAGGCTCATAACTCACGCCACAGCTGCACTAGGTACTGCTCGATCCCTTCGAGTTCCCGCATGGCGCGGGAGAAGTCGTCGCCAAGGGGGTCAGCGTAGCGGTCGAACAACTGATCGTACAGGCGGGCGACTTGCTCCCGGTTACGCGCGTAGACCCGGACCGCGTACCGACCCACGCCGCTGACCAGGCGCAGGGCCTCGACTGCCCGGCCCGACACGCCCATGTCGACGGTCAGGTGGCCGCGCAGGTACAGTTCGCCCTTGGCTTCTTCTTCCCAGCCGTCGCTACCGTTGGGCGGCGCGCCGTCCCACTCTTCCAGGGTGAGGCGTACCCAAATGTGATCCTGCAGGCTCCCGATCCAAAGCTGCTCACGGTTGACACTGATGAGGGCGCCAACGGGCGGGAGCGGCGAACTGGCGTCGGGCTCAATGGTGGAGTCAAGTATTTTGATCATCCGACGGTTAGGGAAGACGGGAACTTCCAGCCCTACCAGCCTGCGGCCCACGCGCCCCCCTCGCCAATTCCGATATCGCGGCAGACAGCGCGGCCGGACGTGAGACCCGTGCCGATGACGCTACTAGACCTCTAAATGTACGGTGCGGAGGTGAGTCGTGGCGCAACATTACGGAAGTTGGCGGTTCGCAGAGACTGAGCGTAACCGCCCCGGGTTGGAGTGGATTGGGGCCGCGCCGGATCGGCTGACGAAGCCGTTTACGGGACGATCACCACGGGGCAGCAGGCGTGGCGCGCCAGCCAGGCGGGGACCGACCCGGCGAGGCGGTGCAGCAGGTGTTCGGGAGCGCCGATCACGACCGCGTCCGCGTTTTTCTCGGCTGCCATGTAGGCGAGTTCCCTCGCCGGGTCCCCATCGCGCTGCACTACCTCAACGTAAAGTCCGGTGATGTCGGCCACTTCGGCGAGTTCCTCGTAGAGCCAGTTCAGATCCGTGCCGGACGGTCGCAGGCTGCCCGGGGCGAACGGCAGGAGCGGGAACCCGCCGAGGGTTGCCACCTGGGTTTGGCTCACGTGCACGACGATCAGGTAGTCGCCCTGCCGACGGGCCATGCCCGCCGCGTACGCAAGCGCATGGCGGCTGGACTCCGAGCCGTCATAGCCGACCAGGACCGGATGGGTGGAGTGTCCACCCGCATCCGGCCTGGCGCTTGATGCCTCGGCCATAACCAGCTCCCCAATGTGCCGCCGTACCGTTCGCGTACCGCGTTCGTACCCTGTGCGGCAACTCAGCTTTCTATTGGGATTCCCTGGCCGGGCGGGCAGATTCCCGCCGTTTCGCCGCAACGGCGCATCGGGCCGGACGGGCCGGGCGCGCCCGGCCCACCTCGGATACTTAACGGCTGCCGCTGCGTGGCGCGCGGGTGGTGAAGAAATACGTGCGCTATGCGAATTATGTCGACTGTCCGTCGGCCGCAGTCGGCTCGGACGCGGCAACGCCGGGGGAGCGCTGTCAGGCAGTCATCCCCACTATGGCTCCCGCTACGGCCATCACCACGTGGCCGGGTTGCCATTGCGGCACGGCTGCCCCGGCTGGCGCTCCCGCTCTGCGACGTCAGCATGGGACGTGAGCGTGGTGCGGCCCGAACACCGAGCGCCCGAGCCGTTATCCGTACTCAAGCCACCTCTGGCAGGAAAGATATCCGCCCGGTCAGCGGTCCTCGGCCATGTGCTCGGCGACCATTCGTTCGACCGACGTGTCACCTGGTTTGACGGTGCCGGTCTGGTCAAAACTGGCGTAGGGGTTTTCCTTCACATACGGGGGGTAAGTCGCCTGATCGACCTCCTCGACTCGCGACAGTTTGCGTCGACGCGGGACAATGATGACCCTGCGCACCCAGGTGGAGTTCCGCTTGGACATAATAATGCCAAGCACACTTATCGCCATCAGCACCAAGCCGGTCATCTGAAGGTTGATGACAGGTGTAGTGACCCGAACCGCAAACGCCAGGATCGCCCCCAGCGCGAAAAGCAGCAGCGGCACTCCCATTTCATCCACCCTCCCTTCCACACTACCGACCGAACGGCCCGAAAACCGCTGCTTACCCAGCCATGCGCGGCCCATGCATATGTCGTCAGAGTTTGCCGTGAGGCTGCCATTGCTCGCGGGCAAGCCGTGGGTATGCTCCCGGCCGGGGCTTACCTGTCATGACCTGTCATGACCTGTCATGATCTGCGGATACGATAGCCGGTGTGCGCGCGAGCCGGCTTGTGAGCGGCTGGACCCGTGTCGTCGTGCCGACCTGAACCGGCGCCGGGGACGCTGACATGGATTGCGATGACGAGGGGGAGCGCGAACGGCAGCGCGGCGGCCGCCACTGTAACCCCGGAGTCATCGGCGAGCCAGCCGAGTAGGGCGACTATCCACATGGCGGCCAATGTGGTCCGCAACCCCGGCTGCGTCGCCCAGGTGCGGGGCAACCACCATGCACCCAGCCACCGGGGCCGCAGCAGCAGCGCCCCCAATGCGATCACGACGATCGGCACGAGCGGGCTGTACGGCGTGACCGTCAGTGAGCCGATGTTGGAGCTGATCTTTCGGTCAAGGACCCCGCCTGCTCCGCCGTGCAGCAGCTGACCGACGAACTCGCCCATGTGGGAGTGCCCGGTCACGGGCACGAAGTAGCTGAGCAGAGCGAAAACCGCGACAGCCGCCAGACCGCTGACTGCGATCAGCGCACCCCGGCGCACCGTGATCCGAACACCCGCAGCATAGAGCCCGAGCAGGGTGAACCCGGGCACCATGGCGACCGTGCCGCCGAACTTGCTGCCGAACCCCGGCCAGCCCGATGCGATCACCGTGAAGATCGCCACACCGGCCACGGCCAGCGTGGCGTCCCGGCGGGCCTCACGGCGCACCGGCGGCGGATCGTGCTCGCCGACGCCGATCTGCGGCCCGGGGCCGATCTGCGGCCCGGGGCTGATCTGCGGCCCGGGGCTGAACCTGCGGCGTGCGGCGACCCCGGCGAGCCAGGCCGCCGCCAGCATGCCAGCGGCGCCGTACGGGCCGAGCGCGTTGTTCCCAACACCGTAAAAGCGTCCCGCCAGCAGCGTGGATAGGCCGAACGGGGTGCCAAGCTGCAGCGCCGAGCCGGTCATGACGTCCAGCCCGATCACGGCAACGGTGATCGCGCTCACGATGCCAGGCGGGCCGTAGGGGTCACGCCGCCACGGCCCGGACAGTGCCACGGCTCCGATCACGGCTGCCCAGGCGGCCGTCAGCAGATAAAGCGCGGTCGCCGGATGGGGGAGTAGCCACCACGGAACCACGCTGGCCAGAAACGAGCCAGGCAGCAGCGCTCCGGCGAAGGCGCCGGCGGCCCGTGCGCACGCACGACGGCGCTTGCGGCGTGAACTGCCCCACAACAGCAGTGTGATCGCACCGAACAGGATGCCGTCGCCGACCGAGTACGCGGCAAAGAACCAACCAAAGGTCGAACGGTAGACCTGCGCCGCGCTGTCCTGGCCAACCAGGCCCCGCACGGTGCTGACCAGGCCGTCCCTGCCCTGCCGGGTGAGTGGCGAACCCACGAGGCCGGTGGGGAGCGGCTGGTGCCGCCACGTCAAGATCGCCGCGGTGAGGTCGGTGAGCTGCACCAGCCCCGGCTGCCGGGTGGATGCGGTGGCGAGAAGGCCTGCCCGGTACCCGCTACCGCTGACGACAAGCAGGCGCAGGTGCGGCGCGGTGCCATCGGCGGTGCCCGCCACCATGAGGATACCCCCCCGCGGCATCCCGGCCACGATGCTGCCCAGCGCCGCGTCGTCGGCGCGCACCGCGGCGGCGCGCCGTGATCCCGCCGGGACGGTGCCGAGATCCGCGACCGTCAGTGGGCATCGCACGAGTCCCGAACGGCTCACGCTGCCCGCGCCCGGCAGGTAACGCGGCGCTATGTTCGGCCGGATGTTCTGCCGGTCCTGCTGACTGGGCAGGCGTGCCAGGGCAAGCACGGCGCCTGGGCCGAGTGCGGTGGTGCAGCCGCCGCGGCCGGCCGCCGACGCGAGCGCCCCCCAGTCGGCGTTGTAGTGGAACCGCCGGTTATAGGCGGCGATCGCGGGAAGCGACGACGGTGCGGTGATCGGTGGGCACTGGCCCTTTACCGTGTGCCGGGCCATGGCACGTGCGCCCGCGTTGAGCGTGAGCCAGCCATCGACGGGACATGTCCGCGGCAGCACCGTCCGCACCACCAGCGTGCCGACCGACCCGCTCGCCGCCAGCCGCCACAGGTTCGGGGTCGCCCGCGGCGAAACGTCGGTCCATCGCAGTCCAGGGATACCGACGAGCACCACATCCGGCGCCTGACCTGGCCGCATCCCGGCATCTGATCCGGGCGCCGCGGTCGCGGGCCGGTGCGGCCGCGCCACCGCGGCGGCCGGCCGGGCAGCACCCATGACGGGCGCGGCGACCAGTACGGCGGCAGCCACGGCCAGCAACGCTCTCGTCCGGGCCAGCCAGCGGTTCATCGCACGTCAGCGGCAGCCGCACGCACCGCCGCAACAGCCGCCGGGGCGCCTCGCACCTGGCGCTGGCGAGGCACCCGGCCCGGCCGCTTGCGTGGCCGCTCGTGTTGCCGCCATTCCGCCGACGGACACCGTGGACAGCAGCTTCACTGTGTCGTCATGCCCCTGCGGGCACAGGCATGGCGCGGACGCCTCGCTCATCGGGCGGCTGCGCTCAAACGTGTCGCCGCACGTGCGGCATCGGTACTCGTAACGCGGCACGCAGCAAGGTTACCGGGTGAGCGGGGGTTGGCGGGATCGAGCGCCGCGTCAGGACCGCTCGCTGTGCACCGCCTCCTGGCAGGCGGCAGCGTGCGGATCAAGCAGCGGCAGCCGCACGGTGACCGTGGTGCCCACGCCTTCCCGCGATTGCACGGTCAGCTCACCGCCGTGGTCAGCCACGATCGTGTGCGACACCGACAGGCCGAGGCCGGTGCCTGGCACCGCGCGCATGACAACGTTGGAGGCACGGAAGAACCTGGTGAACAGGTCCTTCTTGTCCTTGTCGGGAATGCCGATCCCGGTGTCTGATACGCGCACCACCGCCTCGCTGTCGTCTTTGGTGGCGGTTACCCTCACTTTGCCGCCTTTTGGGGTGAACTTCACCGCGTTGGACAGCAGGTTCATCAGGACCCGATCGAGCTGGCTGGTGTCGCCGCTGACCATGAGCGGCTCCGCGGCGGAATCGGACTCAAGCGTTACCCCGCCGGCCTCCGCGACCGGATCCATGGCTGTGACCGCGGCGCACACGACCTCCGACAGCTTCACCGGCCGCGTCTCGGTCTTCGATACGCCAAGATCGATCTTGGAGATCGTGAGCACATTTTCGATCAGGTTGCGCAGCAGAGCCGCGTTGCGGTGGATCGTCTCGAGCATGAGGTCCTGGCCGGGAGTGACCGGCCCGGCTTCCCGGTCGCGCAGCAGCTCTACGTAGCCGGAGATGCTGGTCAGCGGCGTGCGAAGCTCGTGCGAAACCGTCGCGAGAAAGTCCGTCTTCGCGCGGTCGAGGGATTTCAGGTCCTCTACGAGGCGGTTCTCCGCCTCGTAGAGCCGGGCATGGTTGAGCCCGCGGCCGACGTCGGCCGCTATTGACTGGAACGCGTCGATCTCGGCTGCGGTCCACGGGTGGCCGGCGCGGGTGCGCTCCCCGGCGAGGAGCCCAAGAACCTCTGAACCAATGCCGAAGGGCGTGGCCAGGTGAGACACGATGCCCACTCGAAGCATGGGCTCACGAATCACCGCAGGCACCGCGTCGCCCTCGGGGCCTCGCAGGTCCTGGATCACCATGCTCGCACTGCGGTTGTACAGCTTCATGAGCCAGTCCATGGCGTGCTCCGGGAGTTCGGTGAGGAACCCCGGCGGCAGCGGTGAGTCGCGGCGGTAGCTCTCCGGACTGCCCAGCTGGCCGTCCCTGATCAGTTGCACGAGCACGAAGTCACAGTCCAGCTCCTGCTCGATCGCGGTGTGTGCCGCACGGATGACGTCCTCGGGCAGGAGATGCTCGCGGATCCGGTTGCCGGCGTCGCGGGCCACCGCACGCAGCTTGGCGTGCTCCTGCTCCACACGCCGCAGCCGCTCGCTCTCGTCGGCCAGCGTGTTGACCGACCGCGCCACCTCGCGCACCTCGGCAGGCCCGCTCACCTCGGCCCGCGCGGCGTGGTCGCCGACCGCAAGCCGCCGCAGCGTCGCTGACAGGCTGCTCAGTGGGCCCGTGATACCGCGGATCGTCCGCACCGAAGCCGTCACTGCGAGGCCGATCGTGAGGAAGAGCAACACACCGCCCCACGCCAGGCCGGTGGCCAGCGCCCGCCGGCTTTCGCTGGTGAGCGCCCGGCTTCGCACGTCCAGGCGTTCCCCCAGCGACTCATTCGCGGTGTAGAACGCGGTGGAGCTCGGCACCGCCGCATCTATCAGCCTTCCGATCGCAGGATCGCCCTCGGGGAGCCCGAACGTGCGATCGGTAAGCCGGTACCAAGCGGCGGCCGCGGCCTCCTGCGTGCGGAGATTCCCGGCGATAGCCCGGCCGCCCAGGCGCCCCAGCCGGGTGATCCAATAGCCGAACTGCCTGTGCTGGGTGCGGTAGAACCTCAGGTAGTACGCCCGGCGGCCGAGCAGGTACCCGGAGATCCCCGCCTGGGTGCTGGCGAAGTCCTCGCGGGCCTCAACATTCGCGCGTTGCACCGGCTGGACTTCGCCGGTGAGCTGATCGACCGCGCGGTACTGATGCAATGCTCCTGCGGCGGCAGCAGCGGCTGCGGCGCCGAGCAACACGACAATCAGGAGCATGCCGTGGCGCAGTTGGCGCGCGATCGGGGAGCCTGAGATCATAACGGCCGACCCCCTATGCCACTTGTGCCGATGGCCCCTGCGGTGACGGCGGCGAGACCGGCTGCGGCGAGCGCTGCTGCGGCGAGCGCTGCCGCGGTGAGTGGGGAGAAGGCCACCATCGCCGACCTCATGCCTGGACTCTGGCCAGCACCGCCTGGACGCGGATAGCGAGTTCCCGTGGGCTGAACGGCTTGACGATGTAGTCGTCCGCTCCCGCCGCGAAACCGGCCGCGACGTCGGCTTCTTGCGCACGGGCGGTGAGGATGATCACGGGGACCTCGGCGGTGACCGGCGCCTTTCTTAGCTCACGGCACATGTCGAGGCCTGACATGCCGGGCATCATGACGTCAAGCACGGCCAGATCCGGCGGGTTTTCACGCGCATCGGCGAGTGCGGACAGGCCGTCCCCGAACGCCCTGATCTCGTGACCAGCCTGCTGGAGCTTGAAGGTCACGAGGTAGCGGATGTCGGCGTCATCCTCGGCCAGCAGTACCGTGGCCATCCGGCCCCCCAACGGACGTTCCGGCGAGGCTAGCCGCGGAGCCAGCCCTCCGTGGTCGCGAGGTCGCGGCTCGGGTGAGGCGTCACCCGTTCGCAACTATGTGTTAGAAGAATCTTACTCTTCGTAGGCAACTGGTGTTCGCCTCGGCGAGATCAGATGTCCTCGCGGACCATCGCGCGCAGCCGGCCAAGGACCTCCGGCCCGTTTGTGCGCAGGCCGTCGTGCTCATATTCGCTGGTTACCCAGGTCTTCAGACCTCGGATCTGGTGCGCGGTGCGCAGCGAGTGCTCGCGGTCGACGTACATGTCGCCGTGGTAGACGATGGCTGCGGTGGGCACCTCATTGGCCCGCAGCCGGACGGTGTCATAGAGATCCGGCCAGGTGCCGCGCGCGGCGAGCAAGTCGGCAGCCTCCCGAAGCGGCTCAAGGGCAGGGTCGGTGCGGAACATCCATGGATAGATCATCTCGCCGGTGAAAAACACCGGGGAGCCGTCGGCCAGCGCCGCGCCGGCATCGAATTCCGGAAACTCGGCCAGGATCCGATCCGGACAGCCGTCGCTCGCCATCGAGGAAGGCGTCCTCGAGCAGGTAGTGCAGGCGGTGGCTGCCGGCACTCATGCCGAGCATCTTCCCGAGCGCCTGGAATCCCTCCACGGTGAGGAGCCCGCCTCCGAGCAGCCGCTCCGGATGGCCTTGCAGGTGCGCGGCAACAAGCCTTGCCTGCGCGACGTCGCCGGGATACCTGGCATAGTGCGCGTTGTTCTTCGCGCATACGCGGCGGTAGGCGGCGCGGTAGACATCGTCCGGGCTGACGTCGAGGCCGGGAAGCCCGCCGGTGATGAAAGCCTCGCATACGCCCTCTGGGGCGGCGGAAAGGTAGCTGACCACGCAGAAGCCGCCAAAGCTCTGGCCGAGCAGTGTCCATGGCTCCTCGCCGATCAGAGCGTGCCGCACAAGCTCCGCGTCGGCCACGATCGAGTCAGCGCGGAAGTGAGTGAGGTAGCTGGCCTGCGCGGCGGCGTCGGGAAGCCGGCTGAGTGTCTGCCGGTTCGCGGGTGCCGAACGGCCGGTCCCGCGCTGATCCAGGAGCAGAACGCGATACTCATCCAGGGCGTGGTCAAGCCAGCTCTCACGGCCGATCGGCCGTGGTGCCGCATGACCGGGGCCACCCTGGAGAAACAGCAGCCACGGCAGCCTCGCCGCCGGCTTTCCTGGGGCCGAGATTTCTCGCGCATAGAGGGTGATCTGCTCGCCGCGCGGGTCGTGGTGGTCCAGCGGGACGGTGAAGGTGTGGTCGGTCAGCACAATGCCGGGCTGCCGGTACGAGGCTGTGGCGCTTGCCGCGGTCGGCGCGTCGGGCTGGCGCTGGCTCATCTCGCCTGCTCCCTTCCGGTATGGCCTGGCAGGGTGATCGTATGCACGGCAGCTGAGGGCGGAGCGGCCAGATCACGCGCGCTCCCGGACGCCGGGTAGATCGCGCAACCGCAGGAAGCGATTCGTCATGAGCATGCACGGTTGAACGAGCGGCCGGGTTGGCGCCGTCGCATGACGGCCCGCAGCACCGCCGAAGAACACCGCGTATCAACGCCGCTGGAACTGCTCTTTGACCTGTGTTTCGCCGTCGCTGTCGCGGCGGTGATCGCGGCCGCCTTCACCGGACAGCCCGTCCTCACGACGGGCCTGATCCTCGCCGCGCTCGTCGCTGCGGCCGAAGCCGCGCTGGCCCGCGCGCCGGCCCGCTGAGCATGCCCGTCAGGGTCGACGTGAACGGTGGCGGATTCCGCGTCCGCCCCGGCCAACCGTCGACGTGAACGACCATGATCCGCTACGGCGGAGATTTTTCAGCCGAATGTGCTGAATAGTCTCCGCCGTATGGGATCAAGCTTGCGGCAGACCCGCTCCGGTGTGGAGTGCTGGGCGGCCGCGGTGGTTGGCTGGGCAGGTTCTGGCCTAACTTAACATAATGTTAGTTATCGGCCAAAATGCCGACGCAGGTCGGAGGTCTTGGTCTTGGCTCCGTGCGGCGGTTTGACCCAGTGCGGCGGCCGATGCAGGTTGGAGGCTTGGCTCCGTGCGGCGGCCGATGCAGGTTGGAGGCGTGCGGCGAGCGCTCGTGCCCGGTCACAGCTTGTGGTACTGGCGCCGCATCAGCTTCGCCGGCAAGCCCAGGTCGACCGTGTCCGGCTCCCCGGCGGACACGACGAACACCACGTCCGCCTTGATGCCGAGGGCGATCACGTGCACGTAGCCGTAATGGTCCGGTTTCGCGTCGAAGTAGGCCCTGGCGCCCGGCACGCCAGCAATTCCGGCTGATTTGGCTGAGGCATGGCGCCCCGGTGTCGAGCCTGTGTCGACGTCGTCCCAGAAAAAGCCCTGCGCTTTCTTCGCGTCACGGAAAAGGCCCTGCGCATCCTGGGCCGAGTCGAACGCGAAGAGCCGTACGTCAACGATGGAGGAACCGTGCGCCCCCAGCCAGCACCGTACGGCGCCATGGGTGAAGTGATACCGGGTGAGAATCTCGCGAGTTCCTCCGTTGAGCCCAGCTGCCTGGATAAGCGACAGTCGGCGGTGGGTGCCCAGCGGGGTCGGCCACGGGTTCGACCCGCTCGGCCTGCCGATCAGGTACGTGCGCAGGTCGCGGCTGTGCGTGACGGCCCGGCTGGTGGCCGTGGGGCTGCTGGACGGGCTGCCATGGGCGGCCGGCCGGCTCGTGGTGTGGCGGCCGAGCAGTATGTACGCTGCAACTCCCCCGCCAGCCAGGGCCAAAGCCAGGAAGACTCCCAGCGCCAGCGCTAGGCCGCGCCGACCGCCCCCGCCACCAGAGGGTGCGGGCGGGTACCTGGCCGGGCCGGCGTATTCCCCAGGATCGCTGTAGCCCGGATAGGCAGGGTCACCGGGATAGGCCTGCTGGTCCCAGCCGGCCTGTGGAATGGGGCGGGTCCCGTACGGATGTGCCGGAGGCCCCAGCGGCTGACGGGGCTGCTGTGGCGGCATGCCGAAAGAGGGCTGATCGTGTGGAGGTTGTGACACGCGCGTCATTTTGGGACCGGGCCGGACCAGGCCACAACGCGGTTGCCAGATTCTGTGGACGCATTGTTATAAAGCGGGACGGGCCAGCAGTTTCAACCGGGACCAGCCGGTGTTCTGTCGGCGAACCACGGCTGCATGCCGCGGCGACGCCTGCCACACCGGAGTGATGCCGCTGGCGCATACGGGGCAAGTATGACGTCCCGGTCGTACATCCCTGCGGCCGTAATAGTGGCCGCAGGTGTGGCGATGGCGGTGGCCGCGACCGAGTACGAGCGCCTGCTCGAGGCGGTCGATGGGTGGTGGGCGGCGGGTCACTGGCCTCCACAGGCGCATACTGCACGTATGAACTCCGCCCGGCGTCATGCCGTTATCGCGGCAATATCCCGGCGCAGCCGGGGTATTGCCGCTAAATCCCGGCGCAGCCGCAGCATCCTGGACGGTGGAGTCCCCGGCGCCGGGTAACCGCGTAGCCGGTGCACGAGACGGGAGGCGGCACGCTGTGCCAGGCAGCGACGGCGACCACGCGAGGAAGGTCAGGGCCCACCGCGCGCGTCGGATCGTGCTGACGTTCGTGGTCGCGGCGGTCCTGATCGTCATCGTCATCCTCAGCCGCCATACGCTCGCCGAGTCACTGCAGACGCTCGGGCACCTCAACTGGACATGGTTCCTGCTCGCGCTGGTCTTCGAGGCGGTGTCGCTGGCCGCGTTCGGGCTCAGCCGCCGCCGCCTGCTCCGCGCCGAAGGCGACCAGGCCAGGTTCGGCTCGGTGATGGCGATTACCTATGCGGGCAACGCGCTGTCGATGTCGGTTCCCTTCGCCGGCACGCAGCTGGCCGTTGTCTACACCTACCGGCACTTCCGGCGGCACGGCGTCGGCCCGGCCGTCACCGGATGGGCGCTGGCCGTGTCCGCGATCCTGTCCACGTCGGCACTCGCGCTGGTGCTCGTCATCGGGGCCGTCGCGGGTGGCGCCGCGACCGCGACCGCGGCCGGGTTCGCCGGCGCCGCCGTGTTCACCGTGCCAGCGCTCGCGGTGTTGCTCGCGCTGCGCTACCAGCGCGCCCGCAGCGCGCTGCATCAGGTCATCGCCCGCCTCGTCCGTGTCTCGCAGCGCCGGTTCCGCTGGCCACGGTTCGACGCGGACGGTGTCGAGGAGTTTCTTGACCGGGTCGCGAGCATCAAGGTCCCGTGGCCCCGCTACGCCGAGGTGTTCTCGCTTGCCGTCCTCAACTGGCTCGCCGACTGCGGCTGCCTGGCCTGCGCGATTCTTGCCACCGGGAATCCGGTTCCTTGGCACTCCCTGCTTCTTGTGTACGGCGCGGGCGCGGCCGTGGGCAGCACCGGTGTCACCCCGGGCGGATTCGCTGTGGTAGAGGTCACGTTGACGGCGACCCTCACGGCCGCCGGGCTCGGTGCGGCGAGCGCGCTGGCCGCCGTCCTCACCTACCGATTGATCAACTTCTGGCTGATCCTCGTCGGCGGGTGGGTGACGATACCCGTCCTTGCGCACCGCCACCGGCCGCAGGTCCCTGCCCCTGCGGGCGACCGCGGGCCAGATGACCGCGGGGCGGGTGATCGGCAGGCCAGCGACGGCGAACCCGGTGCCCCGGCCCGGCACGAGCGAATGGACGCAGGCGCCCCGGGAGAACACACCCGGTTAGATTGATCAGACGGGACTTGATCAATCTGCCTCATCGGGCCGGAGCCCAACCCCCGGGAACTGAGCTGAGCGAGGATGCCCCCGTGACAAAGGGCACGCCAGAGACGCCGGAAACAGGAGGGGCGCGGGAAACAGAAGAAGCGCGCGAAACTCGAGAGGCGGCGGAAACTCGAGAGGCGCTGGCGCAAGCGGCGAATGGGCCGGAGCACCACGTTGACGAGGCAGGGCGCCACGTTGACCAGCCGGGGCGCCACGTTGACGAGGCGGCGCGGCACATCGAACGGCCAAGGCTGCTCACCGTGCTGCGTGAGTGGGGTCGGATCGGCTGCATCGGTTTCGGCGGGCCGCCGACACACATCGCGCTGCTGCGCGACCTGTGCGTCGAACGCAGGCGGTGGCTGGACGCGGCGGAGTTCGAGGACGCGGTTGCCGTGTGCAACCTGCTGCCCGGTCCCGCCTCCACCCAGCTGGCGATCTTCTGCGCCTGGCGTGTCCGCGGCCGATTCGCGGCTCTGGCCGGCGGTGCGGCGTTCATCGTTCCCGGCCTCGTCCTGATCCTGGCACTGGCCGCGCTGTTTCTGGGCGGCTCACCGCCGTCCTGGGCGAAAGGCGCGGGCGCAGGGGCCGGCGCGGCGATCGCCGCGGTCGCGGTCCATGCCGGGGCGCTCCTCGTGCCGACCAGCTGGCACCGCGCGCGGGACGCCAAGAGCTTGCGCTGGCCGGTCTACGCTGCGTCGGGCGCGGCTGCGGCCGCGCTCCTCGGGCCATGGCTGGTCCTGGTCCTGTTCGCCTGCGGCGCTGCCGAACTTGGGCTGGAGCGAACACATCGGACAGGACCGAAGGGATCGAAGGGATCAACGGGCGCGGGCGCCGGCGCGGCCGCGCTGATCCCCATGCGCGTGGCGGCGGGATTCGGCGCGGGTGTCCTGCTCTCGCTGGCCTGGGTCGCGGTCAAGGTCGGCGCGCTCTCCTATGGCGGTGGTTTCGTGATCGTTCCGCTGATGCAGGCGGACGCGGTCGGCCACTACCACTGGATGAGCGGTGGCGAGTTCCTCAATGCCGTCGCGCTCGGGCAGATCACCCCTGGCCCGGTCGTCCAGACCGTCGCTGCGGTCGGCTACGCGGCAGCCGGGATCGGCGGGGGGATTCTCGCCGCCACGATCGCTTTCGCGCCGTCGTTCGCGTTCATCCTCATCGGCGGGCGTCACTTCACCCGCCTGCGCACCGACGCGCGGGCGGCCGCGTTCCTCGGCGGCGCCGGGCCCGCCGCCATCGGCGCCATCTTCGGGTCGGCGATCCCGTTGGCGAGGGCGATCACACAGCCCTGGCAGTACGCCGTCCTCGGCGGAGCCGCCGTCCTGCTGCTTGTGCTGCGGCGCGGGGTGGTGCTCACGGTGGCGTGCGCGGCGCTGGCGGGAACGATCGTGGCGCTCGCGGGTGGCCCCCTGCCGCACTGACCCACGGGATGCCCGCACCAGGGGTGCGCCACGAAGCGCGCAGCCGTTAAGGATTACCGTATTCTGCACCGTTATGGCAGAGTTCCCGGCCATCCGCCACGCCGAGCCGACCGACTACGACCGCATTGTCGCGGTGATGGACGACTGGTGGGGGCGGCCGGTCGCGGCCGGGCTGCAGCGGCTCTTCCTTGATCATTTCACCGGCACCAGCCTGGTGGCGGAAGCCGGCGCGCGCCCGCTGGAGCTGGCCGGGTTCCTGGCCGGGTTCCTGGCCGGGTTCTTGTCCCAGTCGCGGCCCGGTGAGGCCTACATCCACTACGCCGGCGTCGCGCCCCTGTTCCGCCGTACGGGCCTCGCGAGCCGGCTGTATGGCGAATTCTTCGCGCTCGCCTGGGCGGGCGGCAGGCACACGGTCCGCGCGATCACCTCGCCGGGCAACACCGCCTCGATCGCTTTTCACACCTCGCTCGGCTTCACCGTGACCGGCCCGGTGACCGGCTATGACGGCCCGGGGCGGGACAGGGTGCTATGCGAGCGCCACCTGGCCGGGACCTAGTGCGGGGCTACCATCGGCCACATGAGCCGTGAGGTCGCGCGGTACTGGCAACACCCCGGCCTGCCCGGCGTCGACCTGCTGCGCGCGCGGTTCGTGCGGCAGCGTTACAGCAGGCACACCCACGAGACGTACGTGATAGCCCTCATCGACCGGGGCGTGGAGGAATTCGACCACCAGGGCGCGACGTTGCGGGCCGGGCCTGGCGAGATCATCCTGGTCAACCCGGACACCGTTCACACGGGCCACGCCGGGGTGCCGGAGGGATGGGCATACCGCGTGCTCTACCCGGCGGCCGAGGTGGTGGCCAGTGCTGCCACGGAGCTCGGCACCCGCCGGGGCACTCCGTTCTTCCCGCAGCCGGTTGTCAGCGACCCGGTCAGCCGCCGGGTGCTGGCCGCGGCGCACCGTGCGGCCGAGGGCAGCGACCAGCTGGCCGCCTCCAGTCTCCTGTACGGCGCGGTGGCGGCACTGCTGCGACGTCATGCCGAACATGCTTCCGAACGGCTCCCGCGGCGCGCACCACACCGCGCCGTGCGGATGGCACGGGAGATACTGGACTGCCGTTTTGCGGATCCACCACGGCTGGCGGCGCTCGCCAGCGCGGTGGGTGTCAGCCCGTATTCGCTGGTCCGGGCGTTTCGGGCGGAGACTGGCCTGCCGCCACACGCGTACCTGAATCAGCACCGGGTGCGCCGGGCCCGTGAGCTGCTCGGCCTGGGCGTGCCGCCAGCCGACGCCGCGGCGCACGTTGGCTTCGCCGACCAGGCCCACCTGACCAGGCACTTCAAGCGGATCGTGGGTGTGCCGCCCGCCGCGTACCAGCGCGGGCGCAAGAACGTTCAAGACCGTGCTGGCCGGGCTGTCTAGCCTCGGTGGCATGCACCGAGCACGCCGGTCCAGCGTTCGTTCGAGGACAGCCGCGCCGGCGCTTCCAGCGTCCGCGCCCGGTGCGCCGGCCCCAGCAGCGCCGGCCTCCGATGCCCCGCCGCGCGATGCGATGGCCGAGCGGCGCGCCCGCAGGGACGGCATGGGCCTGGGGCTCGCCGTCGGCCTGTCCGGTCTCGCGTTCGGCGCCGCGGCCGTTACCGCCGGGCTGAGCGTCACCCAGGCCTGTGTGCTCAGCCTGCTCGCGTTCACCGGCGCGTCGCAGTACGCGCTCGCCGCGGCGGTCGCCGGTGGCGGCAGTCTCGTCGCCGGGACCTGCGGGGCCCTGCTGCTTGGCACCCGCAACGCGCTGTACGGGCTTCGGCTGGCGGACGTGCTCGGGGTACGCGGTCTGCGCCGGGTGCTAGCCGCGCAGGCGGTCATCGATGAGACCACTGCTATGGCCCTGGCACAATCTGGCCGCGCGGCGGCTCAAGCTGGTTTCGCCGCAACGTTCGCGACGCTGTACGCGGTATGGAACGCCACGACCCTGGTCGGCGCGGTCGGTGCGGGCCGGGTCGGCAGCCCTGGCGCGTTCGGCCTGGACGTGGTCGGCCCGGCCGCCTTCCTCGCGCTGCTGTGGCCCCGGCTGGCCGCCGGGCGTGCCGAACGGCGGGTGGCCCTGCTCGGCGCCGGGATCGCGCTCGCGGCCACCCCGTTCCTGCCACCAGGGATCCCGGTGATGCTGGCGGCGGTCGCGGTGCTGGCGGGGCTGCGGCGGTGATGACCTGGCTGGCGGTGCTCGCCACCTCGGCCGGCTGTTACATGCTCAAGCTGGCCGGGCTCACGATTCCGCAGCGGCTCCTCGACCGCCCCCAGCTGCGCAGGTGCGCCGAGCTGGTGCCGATCGCCGTGCTTGCTGCGCTGTGCGCGGTGCAGGCGCTCGCCAGCGGGCGTTCGGTCACGTTCGACGGGGCACGCATCGCCGGGCTTCTCGCTGCCGCGGCAGCGCTGCTCAAACGCGCCCCGTTCATCGTGGTACTCGTGGTCGCGGCCTTGGTCGCGGTCGGCCTGCGGCTGCTCAGCCACGTCTTGTAAGCAGCTGGCCCATCTGAATGGGGCAGGCCGGGTCTCCGGTGGGCGCTGCGGTCTAGAGGGGCAGGCCGGCCTCCAGGTTGGCCAGCGCGGCGTCGATGGATTCGAGCATGTCGGCGGCCGGGTCCACGGCGGCTGCCATCGTGGCGGCCACCACCACGCCGACGACCGCGCCGGCCAGGTTGCGCACGGCGAAGTCATCTGGATCGCGGCCGACCCGTTTGGCCGTTGCTTCGGCGATCAGCTGTATCGAGTGAGCGAGTTCGTCAAGCGCGCGCGCCCGGATCTCCTGCTCAGCGAGGGACAGAGCCGCGGCCTGACGGAACTGCTCCAGCGCCTGGGCGGGAAGCCGGGCGAAGGTCTCACGCCAGGCGGACCGCAAGGCCGAGATTGGGCTGAGCCCGGGTGGCTGCGCCTCGAACGCCTCAAGGGTGAGCAGGTCGAAGTCGTCCTGCAGCACCACGTCTTCCTTTGTCGGGAAGTAGCGGAAGAACGTGCTCGGCGAAACCTCCGCTGCCTCGGCGATCTGATCAACAGTGGTGGCGCGGTAGCCCTGCTCATGGAAAAGGTGGAGCGCGTGCTGTCGGATGGCAGCACGCGTCCTCGCCTTCTTGCGCTCCCTCAGCCCGCACTTGTGGGGCTCCTTGTCCGCGGCGCGCGGGGCCGGCCCGGCTCGTGCAGGCTCCTGCTGCCCGCCCGGCTGCTGCTGCCCGCCCGGCTCCTGCTGCCCGCCCGGCTCCTGCTGCCCGCCCGGCTCCTGCTGCGCGCCCGGCACGGGCTCAGCAGCAGCCGATGACTGCTCAGACGCCGATCTCATCCGCGGCTCTCACCCTTTCGGTCCCCCGGCCCGCCGCGCCCCGCCAGCGTGGGAGGAAGGCGAGCGCAAGCACGGTGGCCGCCAGCGCTATGCCGCCGCACACCCACAGCATGACATCCAAGGCGTGCGCGAATGCGATGCGCACATCGTCAAGCTGCGCCTTGGAACCGGCCTCGTGCGCGACCGCGATCCCACCCGCAAGGCTCTTGCGCATCGCCGCGGCCGCCTGCGCGGGTAGCCCGGCCACATCGAGGCGGCTGCGGTAGGCGGAGCTGAGCACGGTGCCGAGCACGGCCACCCCGATCGTGGCCCCAACCTGGCGCATCGCGGTAATGAGCGCCGAGCCCGAACCGCTGCGTTCGGCGGACAGAGCGCCGAGGGCGGCGTTCATCGCGGCGGGCATCGCCAAGCCGAGCCCGGCACCGACCGCTGTGAACCAGGCGGCACCGAAACCGGTTCCGCTGCTCACCCGGGTGAAGGCGCCGACGGCAAGCGCCGCGGCCATCACCCCGAACCCCAGCGTGACAAGGGCCTTCGCGCTGGCCAGCGGCGTGCTGCCGGGTAGGCCCGCCGGGTCCTTGCGAGGGGCCTGCAGCCGGGTGCCGACGAGCATGCCCACGACCATTCCGCCAATCAGCGGCAGCAGGCGCAGCCCGCTGCCGAGCGCATCGAGCCCACGGACATCCTGGAAGTACTGGGGCATGGCGAACAAAATCCCGAACAGCGCGAACGACACCAGGGTCGTCAGCATAGTGCCCCACGTGAAACCCGCCGACCGGAATAGGCGCAGCTCGACGAGCGGTTGCACGGCCGCGCGCTGCCCGACCCGCCGCTCCCATGCCACGAAGCCGACCAGCACCGCGGCGCCCGCGGCGATCGTAGTGACCGCCGCCGAGTCGCTCCAGCCGCCCTGGCCGGCCTTGATAAAGCCGTAGGTCAGCCCGGTCAGCCCAACGCTTGAGACAAGAACTCCGACGATGTCGAGTCTGGGACGCTGCGCGGCACGGGACTCCGGCATGAGCGTCGCGACGGCGATCAAGGCAATCACCACTACCGGCACGTTGATCAGGAACACCGAGCCCCACCAGAAGTTGTCGAGCAGCCAGCCGCCAAGCAGCGGGCCGACGGGGTAGCCGATGAAGGTCGCGGCCATGACCACGGCGATCGCCCTCGGCCGCTCCTCCTCGCTGAAAAACACCGGCAGGATGGAAAGCGACAGAGGGAAGATGGCGGCGGCGCCAAGCCCGAGAACTGCGCGAGCGGCGATCAGTTCGCCGGACGAACCCGCGTACGCGCACAGCGCCGAGCTGACGCCGAACACCGCGAGCGCAATAAGCAGTACCTTCTTGCGGCCGAACCGGTCGCCGAGCAGGCCCGCCGGCAACAGCGCCGCAGCAAGCACCAGGCTGTAGGCGCTGGAGAACCACTGCAGATCCCCCGTGGACGCGTGCAGGTCACGGGCGAGGGTAGGCAATGCCAGGTTGAGCACCGTCAGGTCGAGCCCCACCACCAGCACACTTGCGGCAATAGCGATGAGCGCCCACCAACGGCGGGTTGCCTCCGAGATCATGACGGCCCCTGCCTTTGAGTAGTTACCGTTAATACACTGTAGCTCTTAAAAGATAGTTACTGTCAAGATGTAGCAGGAGTCGTCTGTATGTGATCTCTGGCCGTCCTGCATCGGGCGGTGGCGCAACAGTTATGGTGACAGACCACACATCTCACGCCCATCCCGGCCACGGTCATGTAGCCCGCGCTGGCCGGGCCCTGAAGGGCGCACTGCGAGGCGGCTCGCCCGGCAAGGAGCCACTAAGCTCGTGGTATGCGCCGCTTCCTGTCCCCCCGGTGGCTGGGTCTTCACGCGGCAGTGGTGATCATCGCGGCCGGCTTCCTCGTTCTTGGCTGGTGGCAGCTGCGGCGTGCTGAAGGCGGCAACGCGCTGAGCTGGGGCTACACGTTCGAATGGCCGCTATTCGCCGGGTTCGTCGTGGTCTTCTGGCTCAAGGTGATGCGCGACGAGCTGCGCGAAGTGGAGGCAGGCAGGCACGAAGGGTCCGGTGAGGCGCCGCCCGTGGCGCTGCCGACCGGGATAGGCGCCGCCCGCAGTGCGGAACAGGGTTATCCCGATGATGAACAAGAGGACGAGGAGCTTGCCGCCTACAACGCCTATCTCAGTCGGCTGAACGAAGAGGTGAGCAGGTCCGCTGGCTGGGTCGCCGCGCGCGGTACACGGCGCCGCGCGGCCACGTCGGCCAGCCCGCCTCGCCGGGCCAAGAAGGCGGGCGGCGGCAGCCTGCAGCCCATGACCGGCCACGCACACCCACGCGTCACCGGCCACGAGCCCGAGCCGGGTTCCGTGCCCCGCGATTCATCACACAGGGAGGTTTGACCGTTGAATGCAGCCGTGACCCGCTATCGCGTCATGGCCTACATCGTCGGCGTGTTGTTCAACGCGCTCGTCTTCATTGGTCTCCCGCTGGAGTACCTTGCCGACCAGCACTGGGTGTCCGCCGGCTGGACCGCGCACGGCTTCATCTACGTGGTGTACCTGGTTGCTGCCTTTATGCTGACGCGGCGGCTGAGGATGACCGCGCCCCACACGCTGATCGTCTTGCTCGCTGGCACCATTCCTGTGCTGACCTTCGTGGTGGAGCGGTGGGTAACCAGGCGGTTCGTCTCCCCCGCCGGCCAAGGCGACGCTGGCGAACCGAGCAGCGCCCAGGACCCGACCGGGGCGGCGCAGGGGGCCTGATCGCGGCTGTGCGTGAGCACTACTTCACCGACCAGCCCGCAGCGGCACACCGCCCCGGGAAGGTCCATGTCGTACTGCCAGACATTTACCTGCGGCTCGACACCGACAGCGGGATGTTTTCGCCAGGCCGCCTCGACGCGGGCACCCGGGTGCTGCTCGATACGGTTCCCGCGCCGCCGGCGGCGGGTGACCTCCTGGACCTGGGCTGCGGGTACGGCCCTATCGCGCTCACGATGGCGGCCCGCTCCCCCGCCGCGACGGTGTGGGCTGTGGACGTGAACACGCGTGCGCTCGGCCTCTGCGAGCAGAACGCGCAGCGGGCAGGCCGCCGCAACATCCGCGTGGCCACTCCGGACGAGGTCCCAGCGGAGATCAGGTTCGCCGCGATCTGGTCGAATCCGCCGATCCGGGTCGGCAAGGCCGCGCTGCACGAGGTGCTTACCCGCTGGCTGACCCGTATGCGGCCGGATGGTGCCGCCCACCTTGTCGCGCAGCGGCACCTGGGCGCGGACTCGCTGCACCGCTGGCTAGCTGGCGAGGGCTGGCGGGTCGCGCGGGTTACCTCACGGGCTGGCTACCGCGTACTGCGAATAGATGATCCCGAACGGCTGGCGCGTGATGGCGCCCCTCATGAACGGTGACGCGATGAACAGGCCCATGCCGGCCGAGGGCCGACGCCAGTTGCGTCCGACCGACGTGAAGAGGCTCAACCGGCAGTGGCGACGTCAAACCCATGGCCGGCTCGCCCTGCTGCTCGATTCCGTGACTCAGCCGTTCAACCTCGGGTCCATCATCCGGTCAGCTGCGGCATTCGGGGTCGAGCGGATATGGCTCGCGGGCAACACCGCGCCGCCGGAGCACCCGTTGGCGCGCAAGACGAGCCTTGGCACCGAGCGGCTCGTCACCTTCGAACGGGAACATTCCGCTGCCGCCGCCGCCAAGGCTGCGGCCGGGGCCGGCTTCCACGTGGTAGCGGTCGAGCTTGCGGACGGAGCGACAGCGCTGCACGAAGCAGCGCTGGAGCCAGACGTCTGCCTCGCACTGGGAAATGAGGACCACGGCTGTTCGCCTGCCCTGCTGGCCGCGGCCGCTGCCGTCGTCTACGTCCCGCAGGTCGGCCGGGTGGGCTCGCTGAACGTGGCGGCGGCGGCCGCGGTGGCTCTTGCCGAGGCGCGGCGCCGCGAATGGGCCGCCTCCCGAGCAGCAGCCGACCCGCGCGCGGCAGGTGAACGCGCGTGAGCACGCCGGGACCTCGCCGTCTGACCAGGCGAGATTCGCATGGTCAGGGCATACTCGACGACATGCCAAGCGGCTTCCTCGACCAGGCTGGCCCCCTCGCGTTCGCGCACCGGGGCGGCGCGGCTCATGCGCCGGAGAACTCCTGGCCGGCGTTCGAGGGCGCGGTCGGCCTCGGGTACCGCTACCTCGAGACCGACGTGCAGGCGACATCGGACGGCATTCTGATCGCCTTCCATGACCGCACGCTGGACCGGGTGACCGACCGGACCGGGCGTGTAGCGCGCATGCCCTACCGGGAGGTGGCCGCCGCCCGGATCGGTGGAACGGAGCCGATCCCGCGGGTCGAGGACCTCCTTGCCGCCTGGCCGCAGGCGCGGTTCAACCTCGATATCAAGGACGAGCCCGCCATCGCGCCCCTTATCCAGGTACTGCGGCGCGCAGGGGCATGGGACCGGGTGTGCGTGACCTCGTTCTCTCCCCGGCGTCTCGCCGCGTTCCGGCGTGGCGTCGACCGGCAGGTCTGCACCGCCCTGTCGCCGATTGGCCTGGCCGCTGTGCGGTCCGGAGCCTGGACCGGGGCGCTCGCCGCCCGGCTGGCGCGGGTCGGCGTGGGCTGCGCGCAGATTCCCGTCCGCCTCGCCACCCCGCCGTTCCTTGCTCTCCTGCGTGGGGTCGGCGTGCAGATCCACGTGTGGACAGTTAACGAACCCGCCATGATGCGGCGGATTCTCGACCTGGGAGTCGACGGCATCATGACCGATGAGACGGTGGCGCTGCGTGACGTGCTGAGCGATCGGGCCGAGTGGCGCGGCAACGGGCAGGGCCGCTGACTTCCCACCAAGCCGCCCGCGGCCGGCGGGCCAACATAGCCAGCCGACTGGGCCGAGCGCCTTCTCCCTCGGTAGCCGCACCGGGCGAAAGTGGTCATACCAACCGGCTCAACCCTCACCGGCCCGGTCAGCCTCCGTCGGCAAAGACCGCAGTTCGCGGTTGGAATCGCGGTAGAGCGGGAATCTTGTCCGGGTACCCCGACGTTGCAACAAGTGACGGCTACGCGCCTGGGAGGCAATAACTTATGGCCGAGCGCGCACTTCGCGGGACCCGTCTCGGAGCGACGAGCTACGAGAACGATCGTAATACCGACCTTGCGCCGCGCCAGGAGGTCACGTTCGACTGCCCGAACGGGCACCAATTTGCCGTTCCGTTCGCCGCCGAGGCGGAGATACCAACCACGTGGGAATGCCGCGTGTGCGGGGCGACGGCCATCACGGTAACCGGTGAGCTGCCCGCGCCGAAGAAGGCTAAGGCTCCACGTACCCACTGGGACATGCTGCTGGAGCGGCGATCCATCGAGGACCTCGAGGAAGTCTTGGCTGAGCGCCTGGCCGTTATCCGGGCCGGTCGCGGTGACCGGCAGAGTTCAGGAACACCGGGCCGGGAGCGGCGCAAGGCCGAGCGGCTCAAAAGCGCGTAACAGGCGCTGCTAAGCCTTCCACCTCGCAGCTACTGGGACCGCCACCGCGGAATCGCGACCTACGATGGTCTTTCGTTTTCCTGGTGCTGTGCACTCGTATCAGCGCGGGCGCTGTCATTCCTGATTACCTCGCCGCGAATTATCTTCCCCGGTGGTTCTTCTGGCCCACGCGGGCCTGGGCGCTGGACCCGCGCGGCGGTGGCGGCCGTCCTGCGACGAATGTAGGTGCCCAGGACGCGGCGCAGCGCCGGGCGTGTCAGCGGTGTCACGGCGCACAACCCAAGGACGTCGGTGACAAATCCTGGGATGGCGATCAGCGCCCCGCCGGCAAAAATCAGTGCCGCATCGCTTACTTCCCGGTCGGGCGGAACACCGCTCCCCACTGCCCTGCGGAGCGCATCGAAGGCCCGGCGGCCCTGGATACGCACAAGCCACAGGCCGGCCACTGTGGACGCGAAGAGCGCGGCCAGCGTCAGGGGCACGCCGATCAGGTGGGCCACCAGCACGGTGACGTAGATCTCGACGGCGCCAAGAAAGATCAGGGCTAGCAGTGACGCGCGGGCCATGCTTCCATCATCGGTCAGCCGCGGCGCTGGTTACGCACTCTGCCAGTGATTCCCCACTGGGTTACCCGCCACAGCGCCTCGCGCACGATCGCCTTACTCATTTTGCTGCTCCCCCGGGTGCGCTCGACGAAGGTGATCGGGACCTCCGCCACCGTCAGCCCCGCTTGGATCGCCCGCAGGGCCAGGTCGATCTGGAAGCAATAGCCTTGGGATTCCACGTTGTCGAGACCGATCTTGCGCAACGTGCTGGCCCGGTAGGCGCGGAACCCTCCGGTCGCGTCATGCAGCGGGATACGCAACAGTATGCGCGCATAGGTGTTGCCGCCGCGGGAGAGGATCTGCCGTGATTTTGGCCAGTTCAGCACCTTGCCGCCCGGCACCCATCGCGAGCCGAGGACCAAATCGGCCTCGGTCAGTCCGCTGAGCAGCCGGTGCAGCTCCTCCGGCTGGTGTGAACCGTCCGCGTCCATCTCGACGATGGCGTCATAACCGTTCTCGAGCGCCCACCCGAAACCACCGATGTACGCTGCGCCCAGACCGGCCTTGGTCTCGCGGTGCAGGGCGTGGATATGGCTGTCCGCGGCCGCCAGTTCGTCGGCGATCTCGCCGGTTCCGTCCGGGCTGTTGTCGTCCACGATGAGCACATCGGCGCTGGGCACCGCCGACCGCACCCGCGCCGCGATCGGACCCAGGTTGTCCCGCTCGTTATAGGTCGGGATGATCACGGCAACGCGGCCCGTGAACGCGCCTACTCCTGTCACGATTCCTTCCTTCGGCTGCTGTGGTCGCGCGCGAGCCACAGTATCGCCAAGCCGGCGGCGCCGGTTCCCGTCACGCTGAGAATCCACTCTGGTACCTCACCGAGCCGGTCCGCGAGAGTCAGCGCGGCTGAGGTACGGACCTGGTGGACCAGGATCGCCTGCGTGAAGTTCCTCGACCGGGTGAGCGCGCGACCATCTGGGGTGATGATGGCGCTGATACCGCTTGTCGCCGCGACGAGCACCGGCCGTGCGTGCTCAACCGCGCGCAGGCGAGCAATCGCAAGCTGCTGCGCGGGCTGGTCGGTGCGGCCGAAGTCGGCGTTGTTGGTCTGCACCACAATCGCGCGGCCGCCATTGGTTACCGCGTCTGCGACAATCGCGTCGTAGGACACCTCGAAGCAGATGACGTCACCGATCGTTACCGGCCCAAGGCGCAGCACGCCCGGTCGATGCCCGGCCACCTGGTCATAGGGAACAAGATCGAATCGCGTGATGAACTTGGTCAATAGTGGGCGCAGCGGGACGTACTCGCCGAGGGGCACCGGGTGGCGCTTGACGTATGAGGCGCCCGCGCCCGTCTGCGGCGACCAGACGATGCCGCGGTTCTCCAGATGCTTTCCGTCACTGGTGAAGGTCATCGCGCCCACAAGTGTCGGTGCCCCCACGTCGCGAACGGCGGAATTGATGAGCGCGTAGGCCGCAGGGTCCTGGTACGGATCGATGTCGCTTGAATTCTCGGGGAGGATGACCACGTCGGGGCGGGGCAGCCGACCTGCCCGAACCAGGGCGGCCAGCCTGTGCACGGCACGGACGTGGTTGTGCAGAACGGCCGCCCGCTGCCCGAGGAAGTCAAGCCCGAGGCGAGGCACATTTCCCTGGACGACTGCGACTGTGGCGGTGCGTCCATTGGCCTGCGGTAGCGGGATGGCTAGGCCGATCAGGGCGAGCCCGATGACACCGGCCGCGGCCGCGACAGGCACAGCTGCGGACGGCATGCGGCCCGCGCCGATGCGGACGGCCAGCGTGGCGAGCAGGGCGCCCGCCAGCGCGACGGCAAAGGTCAATAGCGGCGCCCCGCCGACCGCTGCATACCTCGTGAACGGCGAGGCCGACTGGCTGAAGGCGAGCCGCCCCCAGGTAAACCCACCAAGCGGTAGCCGGCTTCGGACTGCCTCCTCGGCCACCCACAGACAGGCGACCCATACCGGCGCCGCCCGCAGTCGACCGACGGCGGCGACGGCGGCGCCGAGTGGCGCGAAATAGAGCGCTTCGACCGGCGCCAGCACGAGCCAGGCGTCTGGGCCGATCACATGCAGCCAGAAGAGCAGCACGCCGAAGAACGCGCCCCCGCACAACAAGCCGAGAGCGGCGCCCCTGCGAAGCGGTCTCGTCACAGCGGTTTGCCAGATGGCGGTTGTGATCAGGGCAACCGCGATTGGCGCGGCCGGCCACCACCCAGTGGGGGGAAATGCGAGGGTGAGAAGAAGGCCGCTGCCGATGGCCCCTACCCAGGGCCACGCGCTGAGCAGCCCTGACCTTATGTCACGGTCAGGCGCACGCAGCTCATCGAGGGCTGCCGACCGGGATGCCGCGACAACAGCACGGCGTGGTGCCCGGCCGGCGTCCGGTCCGGAGCGGGCATCGGGCACGGCCGACTGTGGCGCTCGCCCCAGGGGACCCGGCGCTTCTCCTGGCGGCACCCCATGGTCGCAAGCACCCGGTTGGCGGGGAGGCCCGGGGGGATGAGTCCCTGGTACCTCCGGCCGCGATCTCGCTTCCACGCAGGAACGCTACCCGTTTCGCGGGCCACATGGTGACACGCTGGGGTGCGGTTTTGCGATGCTGTGATTGCCGCCCGTGGCGTCGCGCTCCACTGGCCCGTCAAACCGAGCCGCCAAACTGGCCCGTCGGCGTGGGCCGTCGAACTGGCCCGTCGAACTGGCCCGTCAAACACCGCCGCCAAACTGGGCCGCCAATCGCGGCGGTGAGCCACGTCCACGGAAAAGGACCCGGACATCCCTTCGGACCGGAACACGTCTCATCGGCAACAAGCTCGCATTCCGTTGTCTACTGGGTGCCCGGGCCCTTTCCGGGTCCAACCCCCCGCCCAGCCGACTTGCGGCCCGACCGCTCCCCGTGCCACACCTGGCGCAAGGACGGTGCAGGTAGGAACCCCCCGTCCCGGTGCAGCGCGCAAAGTAGCCGGGACAGCGAGCCCGGCCAGTAAGCCCGGTGCTGGACTGGGCAGCAACTTACCGCCCCTCGCCTCGATGTCAACACCCGTTCCGCCCGAGGAGGCATGCCGCCGGGCTGTGGCTCGACCATCACATCACGTCATGGATTCTGGGCCTGCATTCGGTGAAAATTGCCTCGTGAGCGACGCGGATTTGGCCCGGATGCTGCGGTGGCCAGAGTCCGCCCACGCGGCTGTGGTCTGGGCCTGCTCGAGACCCGGTTCGCTGCGCAGCTCTTCGCCCGGCGCGACACGAGCCCGACCGGGTGCTCAAGCAGGGCTCTACGCGGCGCGGTTGATGGAACCGGCTTATAGCGGCAGGCCAGCCTCCAGGTGAGCCAGCCCTGCGTCGAAGAGCTTCAGGTATTCCTCCATGTCGTCGTCGGCGGCGAACCATGCGGCGAGCCCGACCCCGAGCACCGCCCCAGCGACCGTGCGGACCACGAGGTCGTTCGGCGGGCGAGCGACCCGTTTCGCCAGCGCTTCGGCTGTCACCTGGACCGTCCGCGCGAATTCGCCGAGGATTCGCGCCCGCAGTTCGGGGACGCTCCATGCCAGCGTGCTCGCCTGCCGAAGCTGCTCGAGCTCCTCGGCAGACAGCCGCGCGAAGGCTGCGCGCGTCGCGCCGCGAAGTGCCGCTATCGGTCTGAGCTCGGGTGGCTGCTGCTCCAATGCCTCGATCGCGAGCCGATCGAAGTCGTCCTGCAGCACGACGTCTTCCTTGGTCGGGAAGTAACGAAAGAACGTGCTCTCCGACACCTCCGCGGCCTCAGCGATCTGCTCGACGGTCGTCGCCGCGTAGCCCTGTTCGCGGAACAGCCGTAGCGCGTGCTCCCTGATAGCGGCCCGTGTTTTGGCCTTCTTTCGCTCGCGCAGGCCCGCGGGCGCGACGTGACGCGCGGTCATAGGTTGATTCTCCCCCCGACAGCGATTCCTGATCGCCGCCTTGCGCAGAGCTGCAGAGCTCAGGCCGACCGCAGAGCGGCCGCGGGCAGGCTCACGGTCATGCGCCCGGCGCGGCGACGCAGTCCTCTGGCGTGCCACTGGGCGCAGCCGTTAGGGAAAAATATTCATCTCACGCGCGAGCGGAAACCGTCTCCCCGCGCGTGCGACCCTCCGTGGCCACCGGCAGGTGTCGGCCGCAGCGCTGCGAGCTGGGAACCTCTCGGCAATGACCCGAACGCGGAAGCGCACGGGGGTTGTCTGTGTTGCTCCAAGAGCCAGCGTCATTACGGCCGTCCGGTGCGGTGGCGCCTGACCGCCGCAGGCCGGTGCCCCGCACGCAACCCCCCGAGGAGATCCGCCATGCCAGACAAGATCCTCTACACAGCCGAAGCCCTTTCCACGGGTGATGGCCGCAACGGGCACGTCACGTCGTCTGACAAGCGAATCGACATGGATCTCGCGATGCCAACCGCGCTCGGTGGCTCGGGCGAGGGATCGAACCCAGAAGAGCTGTTCGCAGCGGGCTATGCGGCCTGCTTTCACAGCGCTCTGCGCCTGGTGGGAAGGCGCGAGCATGTGGACGTGTCAGGATCGACGGTCGCGGCCAGGGTCGGCATCGGCCCCGAGGGCCCGGGATTCGGGCTCGCGGTGACGCTCATCGTCAACCTGCCGGGCGTCGGCCGGGAGGACGCGGAAAAGGTGACAGAAGCGGCTCACCAGGTTTGCCCCTACTCGCGTGCAACGCGCGGCAACATCGCGGTCGACCTCCAGGTGGCCTGAAGCGAACCGAAAGTGGCCACTGAAGGCGGCCTGAGACCCCGGCCAGCGGTGGGCGGCCGGGCACGCGCCGGGGGCCCGGGCGCGTGCCCGGGAACGGCTACGCACGGTAATGTCACCACATGTGATAGTTGACACATCAGGCGTAACGGGACTGGACTCATCGGGTGGTCCGCACATCAAAGCACGGGCAGAGGCCAGGTTCAGCGCCGCGGTCGGTGGCGGTCTTGCCGTGGGACTGGGCACGGCCGTCGCGGGTACCCGGCCTGCTGTGGCCGAAGCGCCGGGGGCGCAGGCCAGAAGATGATGTCGGCGTGCCCGGCAGCGCCCGCGGCGTTGCCGGGATCGTCAACCAGCCCCGCTTGCCGGGCGCCGCATGGAGGGAGCGGCGTGCCCTTCGGGCTTGGTATGCGAGCGCCAAGCTGCCGCTGTTCGGGCTGCCCGCGGACTGGACCGGGCACCGGTGCCAGGGGCAGCGAGCCGGGCGGCAGGTAGCTCGCCGCGCCGGGCCGTTCGGGCTGTTCATGCGCCCGGGTGGCCCGCTGTGGGTCGGCGCGCTTGGCCTTACCCACATCGACGAGGACGGCGGTCGCCTGCATGTCGGCTCCCACCGAGTGACGGACGATCGCGTACGTGACGCCATGGCGGCCAACAACTTATTCCGGCGGCTGGCATGGCCGCTCATGGAGGAGTTCGGCCGGGAAGCGTTCGACCGGGCCGTCGTTGCCTGGCGCAGGCAGTACCGGGCCGGACTACTTCGCTGGCGGTGGGCCGTCATCCCGGTGGGCGCGGATGCCGTGCGGTTCCGCGTCCTCACCGTCGGCACGCAGTGGGTCGCGCTGGCCACGATTGACGATGTGGGCCTGCAACTCGACGCACAAAAGTTTCCCATCGGCCGGGTGCGTCTTGTACGGATAACCGACGCCCGACCATACCTTTCCGTCGGTAAAATCTAAGAGCCCGCTTGAAGACCCCGGTTCGCTGTGCTCCTCTGCGCGCCTGCGGCACGACGTAGAGCGGGTCATCCGCGCCCGGCTGGCCAGGCCGCAGCCCGAAGGCGTGCCTGGAAGGCACGTCGAGGGCGGCAACGCTGCCCGCCGGGATGCGGGACCCTGTTTGCAGCGGGCGCCTGCGGCGCGACGCGAGCCGGATCGGGGTCTTCAAGCAGGCCCTAATTGAGGCACTAGACACTGCCTGATTTGACGGTACGCGCCGCCGCAGGGGGACACAATGGACGCGGCAGCGCGCGGTTGCTGGTGCCTTTCGCGGGCCGCATGTGTGCACAGCCGGGTGATTGACCGGGTGACTGACGGGTGATTGAGAGGTGCGACCATGGCGTTGCGCCCTCGCACTATCGTGATGACGGTATTCGCAGCCGTCGCGGTCATCGCCGTCATTGTTACCGGGATCGCCTTCTGGGCAAACAGCCCCAAACCGGTCAAAGCAATCGCCTCCCCCACGCCCACGCCCTCTCCCGTCCCCGTCCACAAGCCGGCCAGGCCGCTGATGTCCCCGTTCACCGGCGAACGGGTGAAGGCACTCCGTCCGGTGCTGGCGGTCAAGATCGACAATGTGGTTGAGGCACGGCCACCGACCGGCCTAACCCGCGCGGACATCGTGTACCTTATACCGGTGGAGGGCGGCTTGAGCCGCATCTTTGCCGTGTTCTCGTCGCATTTCCCCCGCATCATCGGGCCGGTGCGCAGCACGCGGGAAGACGATATCGAGTTGCTCCGCCAGTTCGGGCGGCCGGCGTTCGCCTTCTCCGGTGCACAGAGCCACCTGCTGCCGGTCGTCGAGCGGTCCAGGATCGTTGACCTGTACGCCGGAAGGGTCGGTGGCTACTTCCGCGATCCGAACCGCGTCATTCCGCACAACCTCTACGCGAGCATGCGGAAGCTGCGTGCCGAGTCACACGGCGCGAGCAAGGCGCGCGACATCGGCTTCCGATTCGGCCCTCCGCCCCCAGGTGGGCGGCACATAAGATCCCTTTCTGTGTCCTATCCGGCTGCGTCCTTCGGATTCCGCTGGTCGGCGCGTAAGGGGCGCTGGCTGGTGTCGATGGATGGCCTTTCCGCCATGAGCACCGAAGATGGCCAGCTCGGTGCCCCCACCGTGGTGATCCAGTACACAAAGGTGCGTACGTCGCGGTTCCTCGAACGGAGCGCTCGCCCGCCCTACGCCGAGAGCACGGGTTCCGGCCGGGCTACCGTGCTCAGGAACGGGAAGGCATACCGAGCACACTGGTCCCGGCCAGTGGCTGACCGCGGTACCACGTTCACGGCGGCGTCTGGTCAGCCCATGACCTTTGCTCGCGGCCAGGTGTGGATTGTTCTCATCGCCGCCCATTGACGCCACGGCGCGGTGCCGCGGTTCCGCTGTGCGGCCTGGTGCCAGGCCCTTGGCCGCACAGCGCCTGGTGCCAGCCCCTTGGCCCGCCCGCACTCAATCCCGCGGCGCATTCGACATCCGCCATTCGCTAACGTCAAAGAGTGACCCACCGCAACGAGCAAGTCAGCCTCGAGATCAACGCGTACCTAGCCGCACATAGCGGGCAGCCGGACTCGGTCCTGGCCGAACTAGCCGACGAGACGGCGCGGCGATTCCCTGAGCACGCGGGTATGCAGATCGGGCCGGAACAAGGCACCTTCATGACGCTGCTAACGCGCCTGATCGGACCACGAGTGGCGATCGAGATTGGTACTTTCACCGGTTATTCGGCGATCTGCCTCGCGCGGGGGCTCGGCCCTGGCGGCCGACTCGTCTGCTGCGATGTCAGCGAGGAGTGGACGTCCGTTGCGAAACGGTACTGGCCGAAGGCCGGGGTTGACGACCGCATCGAGCTTCGGCTCGGCCCTGCGCTCGACACACTGCGGGGCCTGCCCGAGGACGTCATTCTGGACCTGGTCTTCATCGACGCCGACAAGACCGGCTATATCGGCTATTGGGAGCAGATCATGCCGCATGTGCGGGCAGGTGGCGCGATCCTTGTCGACAACACGCTGTCACACGGCCGGGTTATTGACGATTCCAATCAGGACGCCAACGTGGTGGCAATCCGGGAGTTCAATGACCACGCCGTCGCCGACGACCGGGTTGACCTGGTACTGCTGCCCATTGGCGACGGACTCACCCTCGCCCGCCGCAAATGATCGCGTTACATTACGGTCCCGATTCGCCGCCGCCACGCCCGCCGGGCATCACCTCCTCTCCAGCCCCGTCGTCGGCTTCATCGCCGAGCACGGCCCAGGAGGTCGCCTGCCCGCCCGACACGCCATAGTGCCCCCAGCGCGTGGCCAGGGAATCGACGATCAGCAGACCCCGACCGCTCTCATCGTCTGCAGCAAATTCATGGCGCGGCGCGGGCACCGACGAAGGTTGTGGCAAAACCGGTCCATGATCAGTCACCTCAATCCGTACGCTGCGCGGCGTGGCGGCAACAGTGATGTGCATGACACCGCCATCTCCCGATGCGGTATGGCGGATGGCATTGGTCGCATACTCGGAAGTAATCAGTTCAGCGTCGCGCGCAAGCGGATGCCCGTCCAGGAATGCACGGACAAACGCGCGTGCGACAAGCACCATTGAGGGCGTCCCGGGAATCGAGATCGTCCAGCTCCAGCGATCCACGAGGGGGAACCTCCGGTCGAAGTTCGATCACTGCGCGTGAAGCTGTGACCACAAGGTAGCGCTGTGGTCACAGCTTGTCAGGGGAATCGGCGACAATGGCTGCGACCTGCTGCACCTGCCCAGGGAGGTTGCAAGCCGATGGGCGCTTCGACCGATCCGGTTTACCTTCGTGTGCTCCAAGACCTGCGTGCGCAGATCCGCGATGGCGTTCTGGCTCCTGGGGCCCGGGTACCTTCCCGGGCAGCGATCATGACCCGCTACGGGGTCGGCGAGACTGCCGCCAAACATGCGCTTGCCGTGCTGGCCACCGAAGGACTCATCGAACCACGGCCAGGTTCCGGGTCATACGTGCGGCAGCCGCCGGTGGTCAGACGCCTGGATCACGATAGACAGCAGATCCCCGGATCGCCCTTCGGACTGGACGAGTCGCCCGCGCCCACGTCGGCCCGCGAACAAGCGCGGGCGCGGCGGCTTTCCTGGGAGCATCACTCCGAACGGGTGTCGGGGCCGCCACATATCGCGCGGCGCCTCAGGCTTCAGCAGGACGACCGAGTCATGCGTACTATCTACGTGCTCCGCGCCGACGGATCCCCGGTCCAGATGGCAACAAGTTATGAGCCCATGGAGATCACCGTCGGCACGCCGGTGCTACTCCCCGAAGAGGGACCGCTCGCGGGACGTGGGGTGACAGCTCGCATGGCAGGAATAGGAATAAGGGTGGACCAGGTCGTTGAGGAAATTTGTACCCGGCCGCCGCTTTCCGCGGAGGCCACCACGCTGGTGATCCCGTCGGGAACGCCAGTCCTGCACGTTGAGCGGACCCACCTGGCTGGTGATCGGCCGGTAGAGACGTGTGACATTGTCATCCCCGCCGACCAGTACCGATTGCGGTACCGGTTTCCCGTTCCGCAGCCTCAGCGCTGAACTGGGACCGAGCCGTCAGGCAATGTCCGCTCGACTTTGGATGCCGGGCGGCGCGCGAATCGAACACATGAGCGAAGACTAGCGCGGGAGCCCTTCCCGGCAAAGCCGACATGCCGACCTTCCGCGCAGATTTTGTGGCGGCTCTTGCCGCATCGGATTGACCCACTGACCGGGATCAGCGAGGCTCGGCGGGCCCGTCAGCCGACGCCTGGCAGACCGCAGGTGCCAATCAGCGCATCCGCCAGCGGGGTGCGCTGGTAGAGAACCGAACGCCCGGAGCGTGCTTTGGCGAGCAACCCGGCCCGATGCAGGATCCTCACGTGGTCCCCGACCGCGCCCGTGGCAAGCCCGAGACTGCGCGCCAGCTGCGTAGTGCTGGCTGGTTGTGCCAGTTCGGCGAGCAGGCGAGCACGCGTCCGGCCGAGCAGGTCCCCCAGTGCACCCGGGCCCGCGCCCGGTGGCGTTTCCCACAGCGCGGCGATTCCCCGCGCCGGGAAGATGAGCGCCGCGGGCCATGGCCGGTCGATATGCGCCGCGATGTGCGGCCACACGAAGACCGACGGAACCAGTAGCAGCCCGGCCCCGTCGAGACCGATGGAACCATGCGCTGAGAGCCGCAAGATCTCGATGGCGCCGGAACGCCAGCGCACGTTGGGGTGCAGCCCGTCCAGCGCCGCGGCCCAGCCGCCGCGGCTCAACTGACCCGCCCTGTGCACGACGTCCCGTTCGCAGATGGCGCGAAGCTGGAGCCAGTCGGCCGCGAGCAGCTCGTCCCAGGCGGTCTCAAGCGCGCGGGCGATCCGCTCGACGACATCGTCACCGTGCAGGACCGCCAGCACGTGCTCATCAGTGGCGGGACGCTGGGCGAGGCAGTAGGCGATCTCGCGCCGCGCATCCTGCGGCGGGGTGCCGCGTACCGCCGCGAGGTCATCCTCGATAGTTTGCGCAAGGCTGCGTGGCGGCGGCGCGGCGAAGTCAGGCCCATAGTTGCGACTCTGCAGTGCGAGGACCGCGCCGAGATCGGTGTCTTCCCGCAGCCGCCGGTAGATGGGCAGGAGCCGGGCTGACCATGCGGGCGGCAGGCGGTAGGGGGACGCGCCGGAGAGTTTGCGCAGCAGGTGGTCGAGTTCGAACAAAGGCGAGATCGCGAAGCGGCTGTGGAGCAGGTCTTCCGCGCCCGCCTGAAACCGCAGCACGCTCCAACCTTAGAGCCTGTTTGAGAACCCCGGTTCGCTGTGCTCGTCTGCGGGCCTCCGGCACGACGTAGATCGGGACCCCGCTCGCCTTGCGCGCCTCCGGCGCGAACCGTGTCGGGGTTCTCACGCAGACCTTACGTCCAGACACGTAAAGATAGCCCTCGGCGCAGCCGGTGCGCAGCCTCGTAACATGATGACCGCGACGGTCACGGAGCGAGTGACCTACCGCCAGGTTTTCGCCGAACCGCGTTTCCGGCTGCTGTTCTTGACGCGGTCACTGGCCATTGGGGCGGATGCGCTGCGCATACTGGCGCTGTCGACCCTCATCTTCGCGCTTACCGGATCCACCCTGCTCGCTGCGGCGACCTTCGGCATTGGCTTCGTGCCGCAGGCGATCGGTGGGACACTTCTCGGTGCGCTGGCCGACCGCGTCCCGCCTCGCCCGCTGATCACGGTTGGCTACAGCCTCGAAGCCGCCACAGCTACGGTCTTGGCGCTGGCCGACCTCCCGGCTGGAGCCAGCCTGGCACTTGTCGCCGTCATCGCCTGTCTTACACCGGTATTCGGCGGCGCTTCGAGCCGTTTGGTGGCCGAGGCGCTCACCGGTGACGCCTACGTGCTCGGTCGTTCCGTGTTCAGCATCGCGTCAGCAACCGCGCAACTTGCCGGCCTCGCCGCTGGCGGCCTCACGGTCGCAACGATCGGCGCGCGGCATGCTCTGCTGGTGACAGCGGGCTGCCATCTGGCGGCCGCGGTGGCGATCCGGCTTCGGCTGCCTAATCTTCCCGCGGCGCGAAAGCCGGGCGCGCAGCAGGCGGGATCGGTTTTCCGGCAAAGCCTGGCGGGCAGCCGACTGCTCCTTGGCGACCGGGCAATACGCCTGCTGCTGCTGGCGAACTGGCTGCCACCCGCCTTCATCACGGGCGCGGAGGGCCTGATCGTGCCCTATGTGGCCGGTCGTGGCTTCGCGGCCGGCTCTGCGGGCCCGCTGCTCGCCTGCCTTGCGGTCGGGATGATCGTCGGCGACCTCGTCGTAGGCCGGCTCCTGCGGCCGGTCATGCGTGAACGCCTCACCATCCCGCTCATGCTGATCGCCGGGCTGCCACTTCTCGCCTTCGCCGCGCGCTTGTCGCTCGCGGTCAGCGCAGGGCTGCTGATCGTCACGGGCACCGGTCTCGCCTACGTCCTGGGCCTCCAGCGCCGCTTCCTCGACGCCGTGCCTGAGCCCATCCGCGGCCACGCGTTCGGCCTGCAGTCAACCGGGGTGATGACCCTGCAGGGCGTCGGCCCGGTCATGCTTGGTGCCCTAGCGGAAGTCACCTCGATCGGCCAGGCGATGGCACTTGCGGGCGCCGCGACCGCCGTGACCGCGCTCTGGCTGCAGAAGCCGCTCAGCCGGTCAGGTGGCGCATCAGCAGGGCGGTGACGGCCGGGGCCGCCTCGATGTTCGCCAGGTGCGCCGCCTGCACGAGGTGAAGCTCCGCGCCGGGGACGCTCGCGGCGATGGTCTTGCCGTGCGCAGGCGGGGTCGCCGGGTCCGCCGATCCGGCGATCACCAGGGTCGCCGCCGTGATGGACGACAGCGCGGCGCGGAGGTCCATGGCGGCGATCGCCTCGCAGCAGCCCGCGTAGCCTTCCGCTGGCGCCGTGCTCAACATATCGGCGGCCCACCGGGCCGTCGCGGGATCGCTTTCGCGGAACGCGGTGGTGAACCAGCGCCCGACGACCTGCTCGCTGATCGAGGCCGTGCCGTGCGCCCGCACCTGGGCCGCCCGGCTGGTCCACGCTTGCGCGGGCGGCAGCCAGGCCGAGGTGCAGCAGAGGGCGAGCCGGTCGATGCGGTCCGGCGCGCTGGCGGCGACCCACATGCCGATCATGCCGCCCAGCGACAGGCCGCAATAGGAAATCCTGTCGATGCGGAGCAGGTCAAGCAGGGCAAGCACATCGTGGCTGAGCTCGTCAATCGTGTACGGTCCCCGCCGGACCTCCGAGCCGCCGTGACCACGGGGTTCGGCGCGCAGCACGCGAAAATGCTGCCGCGCGGCCGGCATCTGCGGGTCCCACATCCGCATCGTCGTGCCGAGAGAGCCAACCAGCAGCAGCGGCGGTGCCCCAGCGTCTCCGGTCAGCTCGTAGTTCAACCGGGCAGCGGTCATCGCGCCCGCACCTCCTGTTCGGGGGCGTGCCCGGTCCGCACGGCCTTGGCCGTCTGTTCCGCGTGCGTGGCGAGCGCGCGCTCGATGAACGGGGCGGCGGAGCCAAGGTACGACGCCGGATCGAGCGCCGAGTCGACATCGCTTTCTGACAGGTGCCGGGTGACTTCAGGCTCGGCAAGCAGTGCCTGCCGTACTGGCTGCCCGTGCTCGGCCGCCCGGGTAGCCAACCGCGTGACCAGATTCTGTGCTCCGGCGCGGCCGAGCACGGGGGACAGTCGCGCTACCACGCTCTCTGTCATGATCAACCCTCCCGTCATCCCGGCGTTCTCGCGCATTCGTGCCACGTCGACGTGCAGGCCAGAAAGCATTTCCCGGCCTGCGGACTGGCGCGGCGGGTTGCCAAAAAAGATACGCGGACGCTGGTCACGGCCTCGATCCAGCCCCGGGGGTAGCGGAGGTTCTCTCGGTGACGCCAAGAACCCGCAGGTCGTTCGGTGACGCCAAGAACCCGCAGGTCGTTCGGTGACGCCAAGGAAACCTGCAGCTCGCGGCCGGTGCCTCCGCGTGGGATCATGCTCTCAGGCCGGGCTTGCTCCGGTCACCTGCGTGAAGGGAGCGATAGTGGATTCACGCAGCGCTAGCTCGTACGAACAACCCCGTAAAGCCCTTCGCGATGGTGATTTCAGTTTGCGGCCCGCAGTGCCGCGTGAGGTTCCAGGAACCCCGGGGCTCATGCGGGCCATCAATGACCGTGCGGCGCTTTGGGCGCTGCTCGAGCATGGGGCGCTCACCCGCCCTGAGCTAGGGGCAATGATCGGCCTGTCCAAGCCAACCGCCTCCCAGCTGCTGGCCAGATTACGCCGAGCCGGGCTAGTCGTCCTGGACGGCATCAGGGAAGGCGGGCCCGGACGGACCGCCGAGATCTACCGGCTCAACGGTGCCGCGGCATTTGCCGCCGGGCTCGACGTCACGCCGGCGAGGATCGTCGCCGCCGTTAGTGATCTCACAGGGAAGGTCATGGGCGGGGAGACCCTGCGAACCCCGGGCCGGGCCGGCGGCGACGTGCTGAAGCGGGTACGGGCGGCCGTGGAAGGCGCGTGCCGCCCCGCCGGACTGACGATCGGTCGGCTGCGCCGCGTCGTCATCGGCGTGCCCGCCGCGGTCGATCCGGGGAGCGGGCGCCTGGAGTACGCCCCCCACCTGCCGGGATGGCATGTGCCTCAGCTTCCCGCGCGGCTCACCGATGCGCTTGGCCTGCCGGTGGACGTGGAAAATGATGTGAACCTCGCAGCTCTCGCCGAGCGCGCGCACGGCATTGCCGCTGGTTCGTCAAGTTTCATTGTGCTGTGGGTCTCCGACGGGCTTGGTCTTGCCATCGTCATCGACGGCAAGTTGCACCGCGGCGCGACTGGCAGCGCGGGTGAAGTCGGCTATATGCCGGTCGCCGGCTCTATGCCGCTGCGGGACGGCCGCCGCCCGAACACCGCTGGCCTGCTGTCGCTGGCCGGCGGCCCAGCCATAGCGAAGATACTGCGCGCGGGCGGGTTCCGTGGATCTGATGCCGTGCGGATGATGCGGGCCGCTGCGCAGGCGCTGCAGCGCGGGCATCCAGCGGAACGCGCACAGCGGGCCGGCGACGCTGTGGCCGAAGTGGCGCTGCGCCTCGCGACCGGTCTCGCCGCGGTCACGGCCGTGCTTGATCCGGAGCTGGTGGTTCTTACGGGCGACGTCGCGCTCGCAGGCGGCGAGCCGCTCCGCGCCAGCATCGAACGCGAGCTGCATGCGATAACCATTCCGCAGCCGCGGCTGCTGCTGAGCACCGTGCCGGCCAATCCCGTGCTCACAGGTGCGCTGGAGTTGGCGGTCGGCGCCGCACGAGACGAAGTCTTCGACACCGCGGCTGGCTGAGCGTGCCTAACGGGATCGCCCAGCCAGCTGAGCGCGGGCGCGGGGGGAATGGGCTGCTGGCCGCGGCGTACGCTGCCGCGAATTGCCGGCACCCGGATGTCTTGCCATGTCTGGCCAGCATGGTTAAGGCTGGGCGACGAGATAATCATCAGGCAGAGCGGCCGGGCGCCCAGGGATCCGCGCGACCTTTGCCGCACCAAGGGAGGCCACATGCGAACGACGAAGTTTGCTGCTGCCGCTGCCGCATTCGCCCTGTTAATGGTCGGCGCGGGCACGGCGATGGCGCAGGGCGGCGGTGACACCCTGGTGACGGTCGGCAGCCCATCGTCTCCGTTCTCGCAGAACAAGCAGAACGAGCCGGCCGTCGCGATCGATGCGCACAGTCCTGGGATGGTCGTCGCGGGTTCCAACGACAACATCGACATGGAGGCCTGCAACGCGGGCGATCCGACGACCTGCCCCTTCACACAGGGCGTTGGCGTCTCCGGCGTGTACTTCTCATTCGATGGCGGTCACTCCTGGACGCAGCCCACCTACACCGGGTGGAGCGCGCGCGACTGCTTGGGTCCCGCGGCATGCACGCCGGGCGTCGGGAAGATCGGGACGCTCCCCCACTACGTTGAGAACGGCCTGGTTTCCGACGGTGACCCCGGTGTCGCGTTCGGTCCGCGGCCCGGCGCGAACGGGACCTTCTCATGGGGGAACGGCTCGCGGCTGTACTACTCGAACCTGACGTCGAACTTCGGCACCACGAGGCGCACCGAGACCTTCAAGGGCTTCGAGGGAATCGCCATTTCGCGCACTGACGACCCGAGAGCGGCCGCGAACGGGGACGCCTCGGCGTGGATGGACCCGGTGGTGATCTCCAAACAGTCATCCACAACGTTCTCCGACAAGGAACAGATCTGGGCTGACAACGCAGCGAGCAGCCCGTTCTTCGGCAGCGTCTATGTCTGCTGGGCCAGCTTCCGCAGCCAGGAACTTGGCCAAGCGCTCCCGACCCCGCTGATCGTGGCGCGGTCACGTGACGGCGGCGCCACCTGGGTGCAAAAGCAGGTCGGGCCGGCGACTGACAACGGCATCAACGGCCAGCCCGACGGGTGCACAGTGCGTACCGACAGCCGTGGAAACGCGTACGTGTTTGGCGTCGGCCGCAGGGGCGGCGTCTCCTACGAGATGATGTACAAGTCCACTGACGGCGGCGAACACTTCACCGGCCCGACACTTCTCGCACCGGCCGTGAATCCGGGCGTCTTCGACCCGGTTATCGGGCGCCCAGTCATGGATGGCGTCGCCGGGGCCCGTAATGACCTGGCGTTTGCGCCCAGCGTGGATATCGCCAATGGTGCGCCGACGGGCAGCGGCGCGTCGAACGAGATCGTCCTGACGTGGGCGGACGGCGCGCAGGGTCTTAACCACGAGCAACTGTTGTTCATGCGCTCCAGCAATGGTGGCGCTTCGTTCACCGGGCCAACCGCGGTGCCGATAGGCGGGGACCGGCCGTATTACACCGCACCCGCGATCTCACCGACCGGCAGCGATGTGTACATCGTGTACAACGCGTTCACCACGCCCTACCAAGACAACACCAGCTCGCCTCGGGGCCTGGTCGGCGTGATCTTGCATGCGGACGTCACAGGTGGCGCACCCGGTGCGTTCGCCTCGCTGCACCGTGGCGCAGTGGGTGACCCGCGGGCGGCATCCCAGAATGACCTCACCGCGGAGTTCCTCGGCGATTACGTTTACGCGGCGGCGACCCAGGCCGGCGCGGTCGGTGTCTGGAACGACGTGCGCAACGCCGCTGACTGCCCCGCTATCGATGCGTGGCGCCTTTCGCTGCGGACCGGAACGTCGGTTGCGAAGCCCGCTCCGCAAGCCGACTGCGCGGCAACGTTCGGTAACACCGACATCTTCGGCGCGGCGGTGTCCGACCCCACACCCTGACGCGTGACGCATGCCGCCCCGGGCTCCGCTCGCCGGAGCCCGGGGCGGGACACTAGCCCGGCTTCGCCGGCCCAAGCCGGGCTAGCCCGCTGGTTCGTCAGCGAACGCGCCGCGCAGCCGCTGCTGCGCGGCCGCGGACGCCTGCACATGGTCCAGGCCAAGCAGCGCGGCACCCGCGATCGGCGGCAGGGACGCGAAGCGTGGGATTGCGCGCGGCGCGGCGCGGCCAAGCCGCGCCTTGATCTCACTCACCAGGAGCGGGTCGCGGGACGCGAGAATACCGCCGCCGAGGACAACGTCCGTGTCGGCTTCGAGCAGGCCGAGGCGGCGCATCGCGGTCGCCGCCATCAAAATGACCTCCTCGGCTTGCCGGGTGACCAGGCTACGCGCCACCGGGTCGCCGGCCGCCGCGACCTGGAAGAGCACATGGGTCAGCTGGGCCAGACCCTCGGGGCTGATCCGGCCGAAGTGATATCTGACCGCGACATCGCGCACCCTTACCGCACGGAAATGGGCCACGACCGCTTCGCGCAGCGCGGTGCGCGCCCCCCGGCCGTCTTCCGCGCGCATGGCCCACCACATGATTTCCTTGGCGAGGTGATCCCCGCCGCCCCAGTCACCTGTCACCTGACCGAAAGCCAGGAAGCGCGTTGTGCGGCCGTCCGGGGCCACACCCACGCAGTTGATGCCAGAACCGCAGGTGACCGCGACCCCCCAGCCCTGAGTGGTACCGGCTCGCAGGACCGCGAAGGTGTCGTTGGCGGCGTGCGTGGTGAGGCTCCACCCCTTCGCTCTTAGCGCCCGGGCCAGCTGCTCTTCCTCCTCGGGAAGGTCGGCGTCGGCCAGGCAGGCGGACGTGTGACGGGCGACGGGGTTTCCGCCCCGCCCGGCCCGGCGTTGTGCGTCGGTGATCAAGTCCCCGAGGACACTCAGCGACGCGTCCAGGTTCCGCGCGGCCGCTGATGTCGCGGGCCCCCTCACACGGCACAGCAGCGTGCCGTCCTCGGCCACCAGGGCAACGTCGGTCTTGCTCCCCCCGCCGTCGATGGCGAGCACCGCGGGCAGTGGTTCGGCCGCCGAAGGCGGGTCCGCCGTGCTCACCGGCACTCGATCCCCGCTGCCCAGGGCAGGTAGGTATGGTTCTCGGCAATCAGGCGGTCGCCCAGCCGCTCGGCGGCGTCCGCCTGGCCGATCAGCGGGTGAGCGAGCAGGGCGGCGACCACACGGGCGCGGCCGCCACGAAGCGCCGCGTCGAGCGCTAGCTCTTCGTAGCCGGAAACATGCGCGATCAGCCCCGCGAAAAGCGGCTCGACCGGCGCGGTACTGAGCGCCGTCGCGCCGAGCGGGTCAATCCGCGCGGGGACCTCGATCACCGAGCCGGCCGGGAGGAACGGCAGGGTCCCGTGGTTTCGCACATTGACAACCTGGACGTCGCCGTGTCCGCCGGTAAGAGAGGTAAGAGACACGAGGAGCGCCACCGCCGCCTCGGAATAGTACGCGCCGCCGCGCTCCCCGAGCAGCGTCGGCTTGTGATCGAGATGGGGGTCGGCGTACATGGCCAGCAGTTCCCGCTCGATGGCCGCCACATGCTCGGCGCGCGTCGGGGTACCGCGTTGCTCCGCCACGACGAGATCGTGAGCATAGTAGTAGCGCAGGTAATACGAGGGGATCACGCCGAGCCTGCGCACGAACTCCGGCGGCAGCCCGATCTCGCAGGCAATCTCATCCGCGTGGGTTTCCAGCAGCCCGGGAAGGCGCTCGGCGCCGTCGACCCGTACCGATTGTTCCCAGCTCAGGTGGTTGAGCCCAATATGGCCGAGCTCCACCCGCTTCGGCGGGACGCCGAGAAGTGCGGCGAACCTTCGCTGGAAACCGATCGCCACATTGCACAGCCCGATGGCACGGTGTCCCGCGTCGAGCAGTGCCCTGGTGACGATGCCGACCGGGTTGGTGAAGTCGATGATCCAGGCGTTGGCCGCACGCTCACGCACGCGCTCGGCGATCCGCAGCACGACAGGAACCGTCCGCAAGGCCTTTGCGAGCCCGCCGGCCCCGGTTGTCTCCTGCCCGACGCAGCCGTACTCCAGGGGCCAGGTTTCGTCCCGCTGCCTGGCCGCCTGACCGCCGATTCGCAGTTGCACGATCACCGCGCCAGCGTCGTCAAGCCCGTCATCGAGATTGACCGTGCCGCGGACCTTTGCTGGATGGTCATACGCGGCGACAATGCGCCCCGACAGGCCAGCGACCAGTTCGAGGCGGTGGGCATCCGGGTCCACCAGCACAAGTTCGGAGACCGGCAGCCGGAGGCGCGCGATTCCGTCGGCCAGCTCCGGCGTGTAGGTCGAGCCGCCGCCGACGACGGCGAGCTTCATGCCGTCACCTGATCGGAGGGAGCGGTCGGCGGGCCGGATCCGCGGGATCCTTCCGCCACGGCCACATGGCAGGCCGCGCTGCGCTGCGGGCCCATCGGCCGCAGCAGCGGGGTGACGCGGTGGCATTCCTCGACAGCGACCGGACAGCGCCAGCGGAACCTGCAGCCCGGGGCGGGATCGATCACACGCGGCGGCTCTCCCTTGTCGGTCTCGGGGCCGACATCGAGCGGCGCTCGCGGGTCCGGTACCGCGGAGAGCAGGAGCTGGGTGTACGGGTGCTTGGGGCTGGCCAGCACGTCTTCGGTCCGGCCCGCCTCCGCGATCTGGCCCGCATACATGATCACGAGCCGGTCAGCGACGTATCGCGCGCTCGCTATGTCATGCGTGATGTAGAGGATGGACACGCCCACCCTGTCACGCAGCTCGGCCATGAGGTTGAGCAGGCCGATCCGGATCGAGACGTCGAGCATCGAGACCGGCTCGTCGGCCAAGATCAGTTTTGGCCGGAGCGCGAGGGCCTGCGCGAAGCCGAGCCGCTGCCGCTGCCCACCGCTCAGCTCGTGCGGGAAGCGCTGCATGACGTCGCCGGCCGGTGCCAGCCCGACCGCTTCGAGCACGCGCCGTGCTTCCTCACGGCGCTCGGCCCGGCTGAGGTCGCTCCTGTGCAAGGCGAGGCTTCGCAGGATGCCGTGGGACACCCGGTAGACCGGGTTGATCGAGCTGAACGGGTCCTGGAAGACCATCGGGACCTTGCCGCGGTACCGCAGCACGCTGCGGCGCGATCGCAGGCGGGATAGCGGCTTTCCCTGGAAATAGATTTCGCCGCTGGTCGGCGTGTACACCTTGGCGATCAGCCGGGCTATGGTGCTCTTACCGCTACCGCTCTCCCCCGCCAGGGCGACGATCTCCCGCTCGTCAATGACCAAGTTCACGTCGTCGACCGCGTGCAGCGTGCGGCGGGACAGGCTGTTGCCTATCAGGAAATGCCTGGTCAGCCCCTCGGTGCGGAGCATGTGTTCGGAGGGTTCAGTCATGGTGGCCACCTTGGCCCGAATGCAGGAAGCAACGGACAAGAACGCCGCCGACCGCGTACAGATCCGGTTGCGCCTGCCCGCACAGGGTGTGGGCTCTCGGGCAGCGCGGCTCGAAGCGGCAGCCGTTCGGCGGGTTAGCAAGGTCCGGTGGGTTGCCTGGGATGCCGGTCAGCGGCCGCCGCGGGCCCTTGATCGACGGAAATGCCTCCATCAGGCCAATCGTGTAAGGATGCAGCGGCGCGTCGAAAAGCTGGCTGGTCGCACCGAACTCCATCATCTGACCCGCGTACATCACCATCAGCCGGTCGGAGAAGTGGCTGATCAGCGACATGTCGTGGGTAACGAAGATGACCGCGAAGCCAAGCTGCCGCTGCAGCTCCTTGATCTGGACCATGAGCGAGCGCTGGGCAACGACGTCGAGCGCCGACGTCGGCTCATCCATGATCACGAGGTCGGGTGTGAACAGCAGGGCCATTGCGATCATGGAGCGTTGCCGCATTCCGCCGCTCAGCTGGTGCGGATAGCTTCTCAGGTGCACCGGATCGATACCCACCATCTGCAGGGCATCAGTGGACCGGTGGGTTATTTCCGCTGCCGACGAGGTGCCATGCGCCTTCATCACGTCCCTGAACTGGGCACCTATCGTCTTGACGGGGTTGAGCGCGTTCATGGCGCTCTGCATGACCACCGACAGGTCCTTCCAGCGCACCGCGGCGAGCTGCTTGTCGGACAGCCCCACCATGCTGCGGCCCTTGAAGATGACCCGGCCGGCGACGACGCCCGCAGGCGGGGCGAGGAGCTGGGCGATGGCGAACAGCAGGGTGGACTTACCGCAGCCGGACTCCCCAACGATGCCGATGAACTCGCCGGCGTCCAGGCCGAAGCTGACGTTGTCGACCGCACGTACCTGGCAGCGATCCATTGCGTACTCGACCGTCAGGCCGTGGACCGCCAGCATGGGCCCGGCCAGCTCGGTAAGCCGATAGGCCTCGTCAGTCGGCACTCTTGACACGAATCCTCCGTACTGGCCTGAGCGCGGGGTTGCCGATCTCGTCGAAGGCATAGTTGAGCAGGGCGAAGGCGGCGCCCAGCGCGGCAATGCAGGCGCCAGGAGCGACCGCCCACAGATACTGGCCTGTCTGCAGGGCCTCGTTGTTCTCGGCCCAGTACAGCATCGTCCCCCAGCTCAGCGAGCTGGGGTCACCGAGGCCAATGAACTGAAGGCTCGACGCGAACAGCAGCGCGTACAGCGCGCTGCTCATGAAGACCGCCACGATCAGCGAGGTCATCGTGGGGATGATCTCCACGGCGATCATGTACAGCTTGCGCTCACCCCGCACCCGCGCCGCCTCGAGGAAATCTCTGTTCCGCAGGGACAGCGCCTGCGAGCGAAGCTGCCGCGCGCCGTAGGACCACTCGGTCGCCGTGAGCACGACGATGAGCACGAGCGTGCCGCCGTTCCTCGCGTAGGCGGCGATGACGATGAGAAGCGGGAAAAGTGGGATGACAAGGAGCACATCGGTGAGCAGCGAGAGCACGCCGTCCCACACCCCGCCGAGGTAAGCGGCCGCAACCCCGATGACCACGGCGAGAGCGGTGGTCAGCACGCCGACCGCGAGCGCGATGAGCAGTGAGTCCCTGGTGCCCCATGCGGTCTGGGCGAACAGATCCTGCCCATAGGCGGTGGTGCCGAGAAGGTGGTGGAGGGACGGGCCGAGGCTCCGACGGTAGATCGTCGCGTTCGGATCGTCGCGGGCGATAACGCCGGGGATCAGGGCGACCACAACGAAGATCGCGAACATGACGCCGCCGACTGTTGCCTTGCGGTTCGACCGCACCGCCCGGCCCATCCGGCCGAGCGCCTGCGACCTGGCACGCGGGTGCGGCGGGCCCGTCGGGGCGGCCGGGCCGACCTGGCCGATCCCGGTCGACGCTCCCATCATGGCCATGGCTACCTCGCTGACCTCGTGCGCGGATCAAGCAGAGCGGTAGCGATGTCGGCGAGCAAGATCGCGACAAGCACAGCCACGGTGATGAGCAGGAACAGCGCCTGCATCAGCGCGTAGTCCTCGTTCACCACCGCTTGCAGCAGCATGTAGCCAACGCCCGGGTAAGAGAAGACATACTCGATAAGGATCGCGCCGCCGAGCACGAAACCGAGCGACATCGCGAAGCCGGTAAGGTTCGGCAAGATCGCGTTGCGCGCCGCGTAGTCGTACATGATGCGGCGCGAAGAGAGCCCCTTGGCGCGCGCCATCCGCACGTAGTCCTCGGCGAGCGTGGTGATCATGTTGTTGCGCATGGTCAGAACCCACAGGCCGATCGTTGTGATCAGCAGGGTGACCGCGGGCAGCAGGGCGTGCTCAAGCACATTCCCGATGAACTGCGGGGAAAAGCCGGGCGTCACCGTGGGGTCGTAGGCAAACGCGGTGGGCAGCCAGCCAAGCCGGACGGCGAACACCAGGATGAGCATCATCCCGATCCAGAAGAACGGGATCGCCGCGGTGATCACGAAGACCGGCGGCAGCACGCTGTCAAGCAGGCCCCCGCGCCGCCACGCGCCCGCGATCCCTACCGCGGTGCCAAGAACAAAGGCCAGGACCGTGGTGATGCCGACCAAGCCAAGCGTCCACGGGATCGCGGCGAGGATGACCTCGCTGACCGGCTCGGGGAAGAAGAACAGCGACGTCCCGAGCTTGCCGGTCGCGACGTTTCCGAGATAGTGGACATATTGGCTGGCGAGGCTCTGGTGAGAGTTGACACCGAAGGCCACCGACAGTGCGGTCAGCGCCTGGCCCGTGAGCCGGCCGTGGAACTTGGCCATCATCGCGAGAGCCGGGTTCCCCGGCATCATCCGGGGCAGCATGAAGTTCAGGCTGAGCGCCGCCCACAAAGTGAGCACGAAGAAGCCGAGCCGCCGGAGCACGAACCTCATGCTCTTCTCCGCGCCTTCATCGTTGCCTCCTCTAGGGACGCCTGCTCCCTAGGGGGTGCAACGGCCCGGCACACCCCTTAGGGAGTGCGCAACGGCCCGTTGCACCCCACAGCGGCCCCGCCGCCCGGGGCCGGAACCGCGGGGACCCCCACAGCGGGGCCGGCGGGTTCCGCCCCAGGCCCGGAGCCGAACCCGCAGCGCGGTCCGCAGGGACCCGGAGCGGGGGCCCGGAGGCCCTGGCGGGGGGGTGGCCGGGGCCTCCGGGGGTCTTTTCACTTCGGCTGCACGTGCAGCAGCATCTGGCCGATGTCAGGGTATGCGTACGCGGCCGGGATCGCGTACGCGTTGCCCGGCGTCGCCCATCCGGTGAAGTGGGCGGTGTTGTACTGGTACCAGGCGACCTCTTCCGTGATCGGGATGACCGGCACATCCTTCAGCATGACCTGCTGCAACTGGTTGACAATCTGGTGCTGCGCGGCGGTATCTGTGGTCGTGCCGTACTGGTCGATAAGGCGGTCGGTAGCGGCGTTGCTGTAGCGCTCCCAGTTGCTCGCCGCCTGCTTCCCGATCGGTGCGGAGTTGGCCGAGTACAGCCACTGGCGCAGCTCGTAGTAGGGCGACGGCCCGCCGGTCTGGTTGTTATAGGCGAGCTCGTAGCTGCCGTCGTACAGGCGGCTGAGGAAGTCGTTCTGCGACAGATTGTTGGCGGTCACCTGGATGCCGACGGCCTTCAGTCCCTGCTGGATCACCCGCATCGATGCCACCCAGTCCGAGTAACCGCCGATATTGATCACGGTGAAGGACAGCTTCTTGCCTGACGGGGACGCGAAAATGCCGTCGGAACCCTTCTTGAACCCCGCCGCCGTCAGGATCTGCTGCGCCTTGGCCGGGTTGTAGCCGTAGTTGTATTTCGCCGCCGCGGACGAGTCCATCCAGCTCGAGAATGTCGGCGTGACAATGGCGGTCTGGTTGGAGGCCGGCTCGTAGCCGTACTCACCGATCTGGGAGACCTTGTTGCGGTCGATGGCGTAGGCCATGGCCTGCCGCACGGCGACGTTGTTCAGCCCGGGAACGGTCAGGTTGGGGATCAGGGTGACGTTGGCGATGGGCGGGAACCAGTAATGGTTGTCCGAACTCTTTGACGTGTAGAAGGCCTTGATGTTCGGGATGAACTGGCTGCCCCATTGCGCCTGCCCAGTGGCGAGGAAGGTGTTGGCCGGGTCGTTTGACGTAAACGCCGGGTAGAGGACCTTGGCGATCTTCGGCTTGCCCGCCTGCCAGTAGTTCTTGTTGGCCACGTAGGTGATGTTCTGCGGGCTGCACGGCTTGACCATGAACGCGCCGGTGCCAACGGGGCTGTCGTCCTTGTAGTTCACCGGGTTGGCGATCGTGGACCAGATGTGCTTGGGCACGACCGGGACCTGATCGGCGATGTAGTAGAAGTACGGTACGGCCTGGTTCTTGAACGTCACGACCACTTTGTCCGAGCCCTGCTGGGTCACGCTGGACAGCACCGACCAGATTGCGTTCAGGTCCAGGGCCTTGAACTTCTTCAGCAGGTTGAAGGTGAACACCGCGTCCGCGGCCGTCATGGGGGTGCCGTCGCTGAACTTGACGCCTTTGCGGATGGTGAACGTGATCACCCTGTTGCTGTCGCTCCAGGTCCAGGCAGCGGCCAGCCAAGGGCTCGCCTTGGCGTTCTGCAACGCGTTGACGAACACGAGCGGCTCGTACACCGGCCCGACCGACAAAGCGTTAACCGACGGGTTGAACGGATTGAAGCTGCACGACCACAACTGGCCCTGTTCATTGGAGATGGTCAGTGTACCGCTGGGGCCAGCCGGCTTTCCCCCGGAGGATGACGGTGAACTGGCGCCGCACGCGGCGACCGCCGCAGCGAGCAGACCGGACGCGATGACGGCCCCGAGTTTCATTGAGCTTCTCATTGCGGTAGCCCTTCAGTGCTGAATGGAGGAGCCAGCGGTTTCCGCCGGCGCGTGGTTTTCGTCGTTACCCGCACCGTCGCCCCGGGTGCCGCGCTGCTCCCCCGCCGCCTCGACGGCGAGAGAAATGGCGCCCATCAGGGGCGCCTCGAACGGGAACCGGGCCACGACGAGTTCGGGAGGGAACGGGACAGCCGCAGCCAAGGCCTTGTACAGGCCCGGCCACACGTGCTCCCAGGAGCGGACCATGCCTCCGCCGACGGCAATGCGTTGCGGGTCGATAAGGATCGCCAGGTTGACGAGGTGGAACGCGAGTTCGGCGACGAACTCGGCGACGAGCTCGGACAATGCGGAATCCGAGCCGTATGACCGGAAGACATGGGCGGCATCCAGGTGCCGCCCGATCAACTGCGCTGACCGGTGTGCCAGCGCCTGACCGCTCACCATGTGCTCGAGCAGCGTGCGCTCGCCTGTCGCGACGCCGACGTCGGCGGTGCTGCGTACGTTGTAGCCGATCTCACCCGCCGCGCCGTTGCTGCCGCGGAGCACATTGCCGCCGGTGACGACGGCCGCGGCGAGGCCGGTGCCTAGGTTGAGGTACACGCCGGGATCGCAGCCAGCCAGGGCGCCTGAACGCATCTCCGCCTCGGCGGCCGCCTTGACGTCGGTCGCGAGCCTGACCCTGGCGCCGGCGAAGGCCGCACGCAGCTCGTGGCCGAGGGCGAATTGCTCCCAGCCCGGGATGGTCGGGGCGAGTTCGACGCGGTCGTCGAACGGGATGCCGACGGTGGATACACCGACCGCGGCGAGCGCACGGCCCGCTGCCGCGCCGGTGAGCAGGCCGCGTGCCGCCGCCACGCCGCGGTCGAACACGGCCCTCGCGCCCGAGTGTGCGCGCGTCGGGACGGTCCGCGAGGCGAGGCGCGTCCCATCGAGGGCAGACGCCGCCACAGCGATCTTGCTCGCACCGAAGTCGATGCCGAGGACCACCGAAGCCGGAGTCACCGGGCATCACCCGCGCCGGGTTAGGAAAGCAAATCGGACGTTTGCGCCTAACCCGGCAGCGGCGCGGGCCTGTGCGCATTCCCGACCTCGCCGCATCGCTGCTATGCTCCCTCACTGATGATTGTTAGGAAAGTATCCTAACGAACGTGTGGCATCAAGGCTCAGGTTGGTAACGGCCAAAAGGCCCAGGCGGACAGGGCCGAAAGGCGCTGCCTGGTGCGGCCCAGGGCGGACGGCCCAGGGCGGACGGCCCAGGGCGGACGGCCCAGGGCGGACGGCCCAGGGCGGACGGCCCAGGGCGGACGGCCCAGGGCGGACGGCCCAGGGCGGACGGTCCTGGCTGGTGCAGTCGGCAGCACAGATCGGCAGCACAGATCGGCAGCACAGAGACGAGGGTGAGCGCGGTGGCGACAGTGCCTGGAAATGGCGGGGCTGCCGCGCGGCCGCAGCTCATCCGGGCGCTGAACGAGCAATTGCTGCTGGACCAGATCCGGGGCAATGGCCCGTGCTCCCGCGCCGACCTGGCCCGTAGCTCCGGGCTGTCCAAGCCCACCGTGTCGCTGGCGCTCGCGAACGTGGAGCGTGCTGGCCTCGTCCGCAGAGCGGGGCGGCGTACCGGCGCCCCAGGTCCCGCTGCGCACCTCTACGAAATTAGGCCCGAGGCCGGCTTCGTGCTCGGCCTTGACGTGGGACGACGGTTTCTCCGCGGCGCCCTCACCGACCTGTCCGGCACCGTCCGCGCGAAGGGCTCTCACCGCACGCGGGCCGCCGGAGCGCTTGGCCGGGTCACCGAGCTCGTCAGCCTCGCGGACACCCTGGCCGAAACGTCCGGCCTCACTAGGCCGGAGGTGACCCAGGTCGTGATCGGCAGTCCCGGCATCTACGATCCGGCGCGGGACGCGATCGCGTTCACCGGCTCCATGGCGGGCTGGGCCCGGCCGGCAGTCCTCAAGGAGCTACGTGCTGCCTTCGGGCCCCAGCTGATGGTGGAGAACGACGTCGACGCCGCAGCGCTCGCGGAGCAGGCACACGGCCACGGTCAGGGTGCGCACAGCTTCGCCTTCGTGCACGTGGGAACCGGCATTGGCATGGGGCTCGTGCTCGGCGGCGAGCTGCACAGGGGCGCGCACGGCGTCGCCGGCGAGATAGCGTTCCTGCCGCTGCCGGAGGGCCACGGACTGAACGAGAAAGATGCGCGCCGGCGCGGCAGTCTCGAAGCGGCGGCGTCGGCCGCAGCGGTGGTGCGGGCCGCCCGCCGGGCGGGCCTGCGCGGGCCGGTCTCGGCCAGCCGGGTGTTCGCTCTGGCCGCGCAGGGAGATGAGCGTGCCCGCGCGGTCGTCTCGGAAGAGGCGCTGCTCGTGGCGAAGGCGATCTGCGCGATTGTTATGGTCGCCGACCCGGGCCTGATCGTGCTCGGCGGCGGGATCGGCCAAGCCCCTGGATTCGCTGCCGCAGTCACCAGCGAGCTGTGCAGGCTCGCCCCCGTCGTGCCCGAAGTCAGGGTCAGTGCGCTCGGTGCGGATGCGGTCGTGGACGGCTGCCTGGCTGCTGGGACCGAACGGGCCTGGCAGCGGCTGACCGCCGGGCTTCCGGCTGCGGCCACGCCGTCCGCCCCCCACCCGGCCCCGGCGGCGGGGCCGCCGCCGCGGGGAGGCAGGCGGAACGCGCTCTAGCCTGGTTGAGTGACCGATGACGCGCGCCCCAGCCCACGATGCTGACCTCCGACGGAGGGACACCCGATGCGGATCACGGCCGTTGAGTCGACCGAGCTTTTCACCGGGACCGTGCAGCGTCCGATGCAGATTGTTCGGGTCACGATCCTGGTAGACGCGGCGGATCCGGCCACCAACCGGGCCAACCACGCTCCCGCCGATGGCCCGGTGTCCGTACGCATCGAAGGCCCGGCCGTGAGCACCCCCGAGCCTGCCCGGCTGAGCGCGGAGCGCCCCGGCGAGGAGTATGTCGCGGAGGTGGGTGTTCGACTCGCGGCACCCATCACCGAGGGCACCCGCAGGCAGGCGACCGTAATCGCGGAGGGCGGGCCAACCCGGGCGGAGACCGGCGCAGAGATCATCGCGGCCGTGCCGGGCTGGACGATGTGGATGGTCAGCCACTTCCACTACGACCCAGTGTGGTGGAACACCCAGGGCCAGTTCACCGAGAGCCGGCTGCTGGTGCCAGATGAGAACGGCAGGCTCCCCGAGTTCCGCACCGCGTTCGAGCTCGTCGGCCTGCACCTGGACATGGCCAGGCAGGACCCAGACTACAAGTTCGTACTCGCCGAGATCGACTACCTCAAGCCCTACTTCGACACTCATCCGCATCGGCGTGACGAGCTGCGGGGCCTGCTCAGGGAGGGCCGGCTCGAGCTCGTGGGCGGCAACTACAACGAGGCGAACACCAACCTCACGTGTGCGGAAGCAACGATCAGGAACGCGATCTACGGCATTGGCTACCAGCGCGACGTCCTGGGCGGTCACCCCGCCACAGCCTGGATGCTCGATGTATTCGGCCATGACCCCTCCTACCCGTCGCTGATGGCCTCGGCCGGGCTCACCTCAAGCGCGTGGGCGCGGGGGCCGTTTCACCAATGGGGACCGCGGGGAACGGTCGGCGATAACACACGCATGCAGTTTGCGAGCGAATTCGACTGGATGTCCCCGGACGGCCAGGCACTTCTCACCGCCTACATGCCGAACCATTACGGCGCCGGATGGGCGATGGAGCGACTTGGCGACCTGGCGGCCGCCGAACGCGAGGCCTACGCGCAGTTCCGGTCGCTCACGCCGGTCGCGGCCACCCGCAACGTGCTGCTTCCCGTCGGCGCCGACCATGTGATCCCGTCCCGGTGGAGCACGCAGATCCACCGGGACTGGAACGCGCGTTACGTCTGGCCGCGGTTTGTCACCGCGCTGCCCAGCGAGTTCTTCGCTGCCGTGCGTGACGACGCGGCCGGCCGCAACATCATGTTCACCGCGCAGACGCGGGACATGAACCCCGTGTACCCAGGCAAGGACGTGTCCTACATCGACACCAAACAAGCGCAGCGAGCCGCTGAGACCGCGGTTATGGACGGCGAGCGGCTCGCCACCCTGGCCTGGCTGCACGCCGGGGCGCCCTACCCAGACGGGGCTCTCGACAAGGCATGGCGGCAACTGATCTACGGCGGCCACCATGATGCGATCACCGGCACAGAATCGGATCAAGTGTACCTGGACCTGCTCGGCGGCTGGCGTGAGGCATACGAGCGAGGAGACGGTGTGCGCCGCGACGCGGCCCGCCACCTGGCCGGGCTCGCGGACACGACGCCGGCTTTCCGTGCGGCCACGAGCGGCCATCCAGACCGCGCCATCGTCGTGTTCAACACGCTCGCGGAGGCGCGTGACGGGATGGCCGCTATCACGCTTCGTTGCGAGCAGCCCGGCACCGCGTGGCTGGAGGTCCTCGACAGCGATGGCGCCCAGGTCCCCGCCCTCGCCGAGGGCGTGCGGCGGCACCCGGACGGAACGCTCGCCGAGGTCACGCTGACGTTTCGCGCGGGCAGCGTGCCCGGCCTCGGTTACCGGACCTACTGGGCGCGGCCGGCCACCACCAGCCCGGCGCCCCGGGGCTGGTCAGAGGTCGCCGGAACTGTGATCGAGAACGCGGAGTACCTGGTGCAGGCCGACCCTCGCCGCGGCGGCGCGCTCACCCGTGTGCTCGACAAGCGCACAGGCGCCGAACTCATCCCCGTGGGCGCGGCGGGCAACGAACTGGTGCTGCAGGAAGAGTACGACTACCACCCGCGCTGGATGGAGGGACCGTGGCACCTTACGCCGAAAGGCCCCGGCACCGGCTCGGCGAGTCTCGCCGCGCAGGTACGTGCGGAAAGATGCCCGGTCGGCGCCCGCCTGGTCGCCACCTGGACCCTCACTGACGCGCAAGCGGCCACGCAGCCTGGCCCGCAAGCGGCCACGCAAGCGGGCCTACGGGTTACCCAGGAGACCCTGCTGTGGGACGGCGGGCCGCGGATTGACTTTCGCACGCACGTGGACGGGTCGATGGGGCACGACAGGCTGCTACGGGTTCGATTCCCGCTCAACGTGCCTGGTGGCCTGCCCATCTACCAGACAGCGAGCGCGGTCATCGGGCGGCCGTTCGGCCCGGCCGACACCGACGTCGCCCGTCACTGGTGGGTGCTCGACAATCCGGCCTACACATGGTTCGGGCTCGGCGGGACGGCGCGTGTCCGTGTGCAGGGCGGCAGCGGCCCCACACGGGCGGAGGCACTCGGCGTGGCCGAGGTTATTACCCCAACGATCCCGAACGGCTGCCGCGAGCAGATCCGCCGCCTGATCGCCGCGCTTGCCCGGCAGGGAGTCACCGCGACGTGCTCTCGCGCCGACGGCCCACGGTACGGCGCCATCGATCTCGACTCCAACCTGCCGGATGTCCGGATCAGCGTCGGCGGTCCCGATGCGAACAGCTTCACCGCCGAGGTGCTGGCCGCCGCGGATCCCGGTTATGGCCAGAAGCTCGCGCAGCGGCTCGCGAACGACGGCGCCGCCCGCATCTGGGTTCCCGCCGCCAGGACCCGGGCGGACGCCTTCGCACCGGGCGCTGACGTGCGGGGCGCCAGGGACCTGCCGGTGCTCATCGTCGCTGGCCGCGATCTCAGCGCGCTTTCCGCCGCGGTCAGCGACATGGCCGTCGGCCTCGCCTCCGCCGAGATCGACGCGGCTACGCCCGCCGAACTGACCGACGGCGACGCGAGCCAGGTCATCACGGCGCCGCTGGCCGCGTGGTCGGCCGCGTTGCTCAACCGGGGCACACCCGGCTGCGTGGCCACCACCGAGGGCGCGCTCAACATCTCGCTGATGCGGTCCTGCAGCGGCTGGCCTTCCGGGGTATGGATCGATGAGCCGAAGCAGACGGCGCCGGATGGGTCCAGCTTCAGCTGGCAGCACTGGAGCCATACCTTCGAGTACGCACTGGCGAGCGGCCGCGGTGACTGGCGCGACGCCGGATTCACCGCGGCCGGGCAGGCGTACAATCATCCGCTGCTGAGCTGCGCGACCAGCGTCCACCCGGGCCGTTTCCCGGGCTCGGCCAGCCTGCTGGCCATAGACACGACGGGCCAGGGCAGCGCGACGCTCGCCACGCTGAAGCCGCACGGCAACCCGGCGGCCGCAGGGTATCGAGGGTCCCGCAACCGCTGCAGCGGTGGTTGCCCCGGCGATGCCATCGCCTGCGCGATTACCGTCCGGCTGCGGGAGTCGGCAGGCCAGCCAGCGCAGGTAAGGCTGCGCGTGCCGTCAGCCGGCGGAGACCGCAAACCCCGCGCGGCAATGACGGCTTGGCTTACCGACCTTCTCGAAGAAGAGGACAAGATCACTCTGCCGACCGGGAACAGTGACACGGTGCTCGCCAGCTTGCCGCCGTCGGCCACCGTCACGCTCGTCGTCAACCCCGAGCAGCCGCTGCCGAACGAGGACGCCCCTGCCACCGAACCGGCGCAGCCCGTCTTCACCCGCTACTGGCTGCACGGAAAGGGACCTGCCCCGGCCGGCTACCTGCCGACCGCGGTGCACATCTCCCCCACTACCAACACGATCCCGCCCGTGGTGGACAGCCCGGTACGGCTGTGCGTCACGGTCGCCACGGGCGCCGCGGCGGCGTCTGGAGCCGTCGAACTCGACGTACCCCACGGTCTGACGGCTGACCTGGCCGGGCCGCTGCCCTACGAGCTGCCCGCCGGAGCGCACGCCAGCTGGGAGCTGACCGTGCGGGCCGATGGCCCGCCCGGCCGGTACTTCGTGGCCGCCAGGATTCCCGGCTCGGACGGCCAGAGCTTCGAGGATGTGGCCACGATCGCGGTGGGAGAACAACCAACGCCGCCGCTCGATACCCCGCTCGACGAGTTGCTCCCGTTGCTCGAGGCAGGCCAGCGGGCAACCGCCGCCGAACTCGACGTCACGATCACCGACAGTCTCACCCTCACACCCGGCGGCCGCGGCGAGCTTGTGGTCAGGCTGGCGAGCAGGACCCGTTCCCAGATTCGCGGCGAAGCGCAGGTGCTCAGCCCGTATGGGACGTGGGAGGCGCTCAGGCCGTGGACGCAGGGGTTCGCGGTCGAGCCGGGCGGCGAGGCTGAGGTGCGATACGAGGTAGCGGTGCCCGCTACCGCACGCGCCGGCGCCGGATGGTGGGCGCTCGTCAAGATCGGCTACTTTGGCCGGGTTCGGTATACAAGGGCTGTCCCTATCTCGATTGCCGTCTGAACGCGCGGGGTTCAGGTGAGAGACTTGAGTTATAAGTGCACGAGCGACTCAGGAATCCATGTCAACGGATATCGCACTTGCGCGGGGCAACCTTCCCGCGGAGCCAAACAGCTTCATTGGGCGCGAGCGGGATCTGGCCGAGCTAGCGCTGTTGCTTACCGACGTCCGGGTCCTGACGCTCTGCGGTACCGGGGGAATTGGCAAGACAAGGCTCGCACTGCGCCTCGGCGGTGAGGTCGCGGACGGATTCCGCGATGGGGCATGGCTGGTCAGTCTCGCCGACGCGACCGGGCCAAGCTTCGTCACGGCGCGGATCGCCGGCGCCCTCGGCGTGCGCGAGGAACCGGGGCAGCCGCTGGATGCCACGCTCACCGACGCGCTGTGCAGCAGGCGTTTGCTGCTGATTCTCGACAATTGCGAGCATCTCGTGGCTGACTGTGCGCGAGTGTGTGAGTGGCTGCTCGCCAGCTGCCCATGGCTTCGCGTGCTGGCCACGAGCAGGGAGCCGCTTCGCGTGCCCGGCGAGACGGTCTGGCGGGTTCCTCCTCTTTCGCTGCCACCCGTCGACGCGGAGCACGACCAGCTTTCCCGGCACGAGGCTGTCCGCCTGTTCATAGAGCGCGCCGCCGCCGTGCGGCCGGGATTCGCCCTGGGCCCGGATAACGCCGCCGCCATCGTCGGCGTCTGCCGCACGCTCGACGGAATGCCACTCGCCATTGAGCTCGCCGCGGCCCGGGTTGGAGCGCTCGCCGTCGAGCAGATCAACAGTCGCCTCACCGACCGGTTCCAGCTGCTGGCCGCCGGTCACCGGACGGCACCACCGCGGCAGCGCACGCTGCGAGCAGCCGTGGATTGGAGCTATGAGCTGCTCACCCCTGCCGAGCAGCTGCTGCTGCGCAGGCTCGCCGTGTTTTCGGGCTGGAGTCTCGAGATGGCCGAGCGGGTCGGTGCGGACGAGAAGCTCCCCGCGCAAGCCGTTCTGGACCTGCTGGCCGCTCTTATCGATAAGTCGCTCGTCGCGCTGGACCATGAGGTGGCGGGCGACGCCCACTACCGGCTGCTTGACACGATCCGCCAGTACGCCGCCGAGCGTCTGGCCAGCTCTGGCGAGGAGGCGGAGCTTCGCCGCCGGCATCGGGACTGCCTCATGGAGTTCGTGGAAGGCATCGCTGGGCGCGGATTCAGGCGCGGCGAGCCGCCGTGGCCGGTCAGGGTCCGGATGTATCAGCGCACCTGCATGGAAGCGGACAACTTCCGTAGCGCTCTGGGCTGGTCGCTGGAGCAGGGTGAGGCTGAGCAGGGTTTGCGGCTGTGCATCGCGCTGCGCTCGCCATGGGTCACCGACGGCGACGTCGCGGAAGGCGCAGCCTGGCTGGACCGCTTTCTCGGCCGGGACGGCGATGTCTCGCGCGCCATTACGGGCCGCGCGCTCGTGGTCCGCGGCGAGCTCGCCTTCGAGCAGCAGGATTATCCCGTCGCGGACCGGTGCGGGCAGCTGGGTCTGCAGGAATGCCGGCAGGCTGGCGAAATATCCTTCGAGGCGGGCGCGCTGCGGGTGCTCGCGTGCGTCGAGCTGCGGCGTGGGAACGGCCCACGTGCCCACGAGCTCGCGGATGAGGCGGTCACCGCCGCCTCGGCCGCCGGTGACCACTGGGAGGAAGGGCTCGCGCTCGGCATCCGCGCCGCCACGGCTGCGCGGCAGGGCCGGATCCGCGAAGCCCAGCGCGCCTACGAAGCGGCGCTAGAGGCGCTGCGTGAGAACAACGGCTGGGGCGTCGCCAACATTCTTTATGGCATTGGAGCGCTCGCGCTGGTGCGCGGTGATCATCAAGCGTCCATCAAGCACTTCGGCGATGCCCTTGAGACGTTCCGTGAACTCGATGCGCGCCCGGAGATCGCGCGATGCCTGGCCGGGCTCGGCCGCGTCGCCATGGCGGAGGCGGATTTCGCCGCGGCCCGATCGTACCTAACCGAGAGCCTGCGGCTCAGCCTGGCGACCGGGCAGCGGCTGGCGGTGGCGCGCGGGCTGGGGGCGTTCGCCAAGCTCGCCGCCGCCGAGGGTCAGTACAGCCGTTCGGTCAGGCTCATCGGCGCGGCGCGGGCACTGCGCTCGGCCATTGGCGCGTCCCCAGGTTCTGGCGCGCAACTTGAGGAGCTGCTTGAACCCCTTCGCACGCAGCTCGGAAAGCCGGTGGCCACCGCGGTTCTGGCCGAAGGTGCGGCGATGCGCGCCGACGAAGCCGCCAGGTATGCGACCGATCCCGGCCAGGACCCGCCGCTGCCCCGCACATCCACGGGAACCGCCACCGGGGCGTCGTCGCGATCACAGCCTGGATCCGTGCTGACGCCGCGTGAGTTGGAGATTGCTCAGCTCATCGCCCGCGGCCTGAGCAACAGGGCCATCGCCGACGAACTTGTGATCAGCCCGGCCACTGCCGCGCGCCACGTCGCGAATATCCTGATCAAGCTCGGCTTCAGCTCGCGCGCCCAGGTGGCGGCATGGATGATCGGGAAGGCGCGCCCGTAATCCGAGCCCACCGCTTGCCGCTGATCCCGTCGTTCACCCAAAGCGGTGGGCCCGCCCGACGTTCCCGTCAGCCGGCTCCGGTCACTCGGCCTGGCCGAATTTCGCGATCTCCTCGGCCTCCTGCGCCGTCAGCGCACGCGGCACCTCTCCGTGCGCGACCTTCTCCGCCTGGACGTGGTGTCGGATATCGTCCACGATCTCGGGGTTGGCCAGGGTGGTGACGTCGCCGATGTCTGCGAAGTTCGACACCGCCGCGATGACCCTGCGCATGATCTTCCCGGAGCGGGTCTTGGGCATGTCGGGGACGATCCACACATTCTTCGGCCGGGCGATCTTCCCGATCTCGGTTTCGATCGCCCCGACCACCTTGTCCGCGATCTCCTTGCTTGGCGTGAGCCCGGGCCTGAGCGAGACGTACATTTCGACCGCGCGGCCGCGCAACTCGTCCAAGACCGGGACCGCGGCCGCCTCAGCGATCTCCGGAACGGTGAGAGTGGCCGATTCGAGCTCCTTGGTACCGAGGCGGTGCCCGGCCACATTGATCACGTCGTCGACACGGCCAAGGATGCGGTAGTAACCGTCTGCCGCCTGGACGGCGCCGTCTCCGGCGAAGTACGGCCAGTCGTGCCAGTCCTTGCTGTCGCGGTCCGTGCAGTACTTCTCGTAATAGGTCTGCACATACCGCTCGGGGTCTCCCCAGATGGTCTGGAAGCTGCCGGGCCAGGGGTTGCGGATGCAAATGTTGCCCGCCTTACCGCTGCCGGCCTCCACCTCGTTGCCGTCCTCGTCCCAGATCACCGGGTAGATCCCCAGCACGCCGGGACCGCAGCTGCCGGGCTTCATCGGCTTGAGCGCCGGCAGGGTGCTGCCGAGGAACCCCCCGTTCTCGGTCTGCCACCAGGTGTCCACGATGACCGCCTCGCCCTTGCCGACGGATTCGTGGTACCAGCGCCAGACCTCTGGCTCGATCGGCTCGCCCACGGTGGTCATGTGCTTGAAGTGGTAGTCGTACTTCTTCGGCTCCTCCGGGCCGAGCTTCCGCAACATGCGGATGGCGGTCGGCGCGGTGTGGAAGATGGTGACCCCGAGCCGTTCGGCGATCCGCCACGGACGGCCGGCGTCCGGATAGTTCGGCACACCCTCGTAGATCACGCTGGTGGTGCCCAGCGACAGGGGGCCATAGACGATGTAGGAGTGGCCGGTGATCCACCCGATGTCGGCCATGCACCAGTAGGTGTCCTCTGGGTGGATGTCCTGGAAGTACTTGGACGTGCCCGTCACGTAGGCGAGGTAGCCGCCGATGCTGTGCTGGCATCCCTTGGGTCGGCCGGTCGTGCCACTGGTGTACATGATGAACAGCGGCGCCTCGGCCGGCATGGAAACTGGCGCCACGACATGGCCGCGGTAGTTGCCGAGCAGTTCGTCGACGAAAAAGTCCCGGCCTTCCACCATCGGACTCTTCGACGCGTACTGACCCGGGTGGCGACGCCAGACGAGCACCTTGTCGACCTCTGCGCCCTCCCCGCGCGCCGCGGCGATTGCCTCGTCGGCCTTGACCTTGTGATCGCCCAACTCGCCGCCGCGGTAATAGGCGTCCATTGTGATCAGAATACGGCTGCCCGAGTCGGCGATCCGGTGACCGCAGGCGGTGCCGCTGAACCCGCCGAATACCTGGGAATGAATGACCCCCAGCCGGGCACAGGCGAGCATGACAATGGGCAGTTCGGGCACCATCGGCATGTGCAGGGTCACCCGGTCACCGGCCCGCACCCCGCCGAAGTCGTGCAGCAGTGCGGCGAACTCGTTGACCCGGCGATAAAGCTCCTGGTACGTCACTGACACCGGGTCCTCGGACTCAGGCTCGGGGACCCAGATCAGGGCAGCCTTGTTCCGGTCTTCGGCCAGGTGCCGGTCGACGCAGTTGTAGCAGGCGTTCAGCCTGCCGCCGACGAACCACTTCCAGAAGGGCGGATTACTGGTGTCCAACGTCGTGTGCCAGTAGGAGTCCCAGCTGAGGAGGTCGGCGTACTCCTTGAAGCACTCCGGGTAATGCTCCTCGCTGAAGCGCTCGTAGATGCCCGGGTCCGTTGCGTTCGCCTGCCCGATGAACTTCGCTGTCGGGTAGAAATAGCCTTCCTCACGCCAGTGAACGGCGATCTGCGCCTCAGAGACCTGCGCCTCCGTGCTGTCGGCCATTTGCTTGACCCTCCCTCTGGGTAGATGACTGGGGGAAGCAGATAGGTATTGCGGCGCTAAGCCTCGTCGAGCAGGCCCGCCGTCAGCGGCTTCGTCTCCGCCTCATGCCGTAGGTACCCAGCCTGGCTCGCCCATGCCTTCGTCGTGGCAGCGGCCGGCAACCGGGCCAGGATTATGGACAACTCGCCGGCGAGGTATTGCTGGGTCATCCCCATCGCGACCCCACGGTTCCCCGGCGGAGTACGAGGCCGACCCCCGGCACCTGCGGCGCACACGAGCGTATCCCCGACGGTGACGACCGCGTCGCCTGCCGGCTGATCGCTGAGGACCCTGCCATGACGCCTCACAGCCTTTACGGCCTCATCGTATCGTCTGATGATCGCCTGTACCATGGCCAGCATTTCATGGATCGCCCCCACCGGCACTCGGGTCATCCGCCGTCACCAAGGCGCTGGTCAGCGCCGACTTCGCCGAGTACGTCGCAGCCTCCGTCCGCACCGCGCTCAGCACAGGAATCCACGGATGGCGCGACGATGACCTCGCGTTCGTCCGGGATTGGGGCGCTGTTTCCCGCATCTGCGCGGCCGTCGCTTCTACACCTCCCGGCTGGCGGAGATACATACCCAGATGCACATGTCAGCGGATGTGGGCCGCGCCACTTGCTACGTAGCGTCATACCTGTCGCGTGCCACCCGGCTGGGGCAAACGCCCTGAAGGCCACCGGGGGGGAGGCTGGTTGCCAACGGGGTACGCGACTGGTGGGGCCCGGGCCGTTCCTGGCCCGGGCCCTGTCCATCGTCGCGATGGCACGATTCCCCGGGTTGGTTCGGGCGCAGCGGCGGGTTATCCACAGGGTGCCCGCGCCACCCAGCGGCAGCCGTTCGGGATCTTGCCTGATCGTCCTTCCGGAACTCTCCGCAGGCGCAGCGCGAGCCTGGGCACCGTCACCGGTGCCCTCGCCCGGTTCGGCCGGGCCCTGACCTCGCCGCCTACATATCCAGCTACATAATCCTGGCGATGTGCCCGGTTCGTGCCGGGCAATAGCGTCATGCCGAAAGGTCACATGGGTGAGCTGAAGGATTCCATGGCAAGCGCTGAGATTCCACCCGCCGATGTCACGGTTTCCGAGCGCATCCTCGCACTGGCACCGGGGCGGAACGGGCGTCCTGTACTCGTCGACTCCGCCTCCGGTTTGGTCATCAGCTACTCGAGCTTCGCGGCAACGGTCCGCGCCGCCGCGTCCGGGCTGATGAGGCGGGGAGTGCGTCCAGGTGATGTCGTTGGCGTCTATCTCGCTGGCCCAGTCTCGTTCGCTCTCGCCAGCCACGCAGTCCGGGTAACCGGCGCTGTGCCCTCGCCGATGATCCCGGCGACGTGCCCGCACGCCGTCGCCGCGCGGCTCGCCGCCTGCGACGCCCGCATGCTGATCACTGACGGCGCGCTGGCGTGCGCGGCACAAGACGTCGCCGAGCAATCCCGTGTGCGCCAGGTCATCTGCTTCGGCCACGCGAGCGACACGACACGATTCGACGCGCTGCTCAATACGGGCACCATGCGTCCCGTGCCCCGAACGGCCACGGACCTCGCGCTGCTGGCCTGGGCATCAGCGCCCGCTGCGGCACCGCAGCCGGTGCGGGTCACCCATGGTGAGCTCGGAGCGGAGCTTCGGCGACTCGCCGCCCACGCGAAGCTCGCCGCCTGGGACATCATCGTGGCCCCGCCTCCGTGCGGAGACGGCCGCGGCTACTCGGCGCTGCTCGACTTCGCGCTGGCCGTAGGCGCCACCGTGGTCGGCGCGCCGAGCACCGACCCGGGCGACGTGCTCGCCGTGGCCCGCTCGCACCGGGGAACCGTGGCCTTCGTCGCCCCAGGCACCGAACTGACCGGCCGATTTCCGCGAAGGATCTTCGTCAGGCCGTGACACGGACCGTGGCTGGCACATCTAGCACCCGCAAGGTGACACCCACCGTCTTTGACGTGGCGCACGAGCGGGATCGGGTCCTCAAACAGGCTAGAGGTCCGGGGGGCGGTTCTCGTACGGGGTGCTCAGCACAACAGTTGTGCGCGTCGTCACCGCGGCCTCGGCCCGGATCTGCTGGAGCAGCTCCTCGAGCGCGGCCGGCGAGGCGACACGCACCTTCAGGATGTAGCTCTCCTCCCCCGCAACGCTATGGCACGCCTCGATAGCCGCCAGATCCGCTAGCCGACGCGGCGCGTCGTCGGGTGCCGCGGGGTCGAACGGCTTGACCGACACGAATGCGGTCAGCGGCAGGCCGACCTCCTCCGGGCTGACCAGGGCTGCGTACCCCTTGATTACCCCGCGCTGCTCCAGCCGGCGAACGCGCTGGTGCGCGGCGGACACCGAGAGCCCGATCCGGCGGGCCAGGTCCGTGAAGCTCATCCGCCCATCCCGGGAAAGCAGCGCAACAATCTGCCGGTCGATTACTTCCACCAGGTCACCGTAACGCCACCTGCCGCTACACAGCGGAAGCATCACGCCCATAACGGGCAGATCTCGGCCTTTACACTCCCGTAACAGCGCTGCCGCAACGCTGTGACGATGCAGCATCCGCCGGTTACGCTGCCGATAACGGCGTACTCATTGGAGCTTTGATGGCACAAATCGTTCTCGACCATGTCGACAAGATGTATGCAGGTGGTGTCCGCGCGGTAGCTGAACTGAATCTGGCCATTCGGGACGGCGAGTTCATGGTTCTCGTCGGACCTTCAGGTTGCGGCAAGTCCACGGCGCTGCGAATGATCGCCGGCCTGGAGGAGATCACTAGCGGGACGATCCAAATTGGCGACCGTGTCGTCAATGACCTGCCGCCCAAGGATCGCGACATCGCCATGGTGTTTCAGAATTATGCGCTCTACCCGCACATGACGGTGGAGCAGAACCTGGCGTTCGGGCTCCAGCTGAGGAAAACGCCGAAAGCCGAGATTAGGAAGCGGGTTCACGACGCAGCCAAGATGCTCGGCCTTGACGAGCTGCTGAGCCGCAAGCCCGCGGCGCTGTCCGGCGGCCAGCGCCAGCGCGTTGCGATGGGCCGCGCGATCGTTCGCGAGCCACAGGCGTTCCTAATGGACGAGCCACTTTCCAACCTCGACGCCAAGCTGCGGGTATCGATGCGGGCCTCGCTCAGCCAGCTGCACGACCGGCTTGGCGTCACGACGGTGTACGTGACCCACGACCAGATCGAAGCGATGACACTCGGGCACCGGGTGTGTGTCCTGCGCGAAGGAAAGCTCCAGCAGGTGGACACGCCGCAGAATCTCTTCGATTCGCCAGTGAACCTGTTCGTGGCCGGGTTCATCGGCTCTCCCGCAATGAACTTCGTGGCCGCGACCCTGGACCGCGACGGCGGCCCGGCTGTCGTGTTCGCTGGGTTCAAGGTGCCAGTGCCGGCGGATGTGCTCAGTGCGCGGCCGGGCCTGGACAGTTACTTCGGCAAGGAGCTGATCGTCGGGATCAGGCCGTCCGACTTTGAGGACGCCAGCCTCGGCGATGGAGGCGGAGGCACGCTGCAAGTTAGCGCGGATACGGTCGAGGCGCTCGGCAGCGAGATCAACGTGATCTTCACGATCGACGCCCCACCGGTCGAGCAGCTGACCACGGCAGCGCTGGCACCGACCGTGGGCGAAGAAGATGACGTCGCCATCCCGCTCGTACAGGGCAAGTCGCAGTGGACGGCACGTGTGAACGCCCGCAGCGCGGTTCGCACCGGCACCCCGATCCGGCTTTCCGTCGATACCCGCAACCTTCAGTTCTTCGACAAGGGGTCGGGCCTGGCGATTGGCCGTCCGGCCGCGACCGAGGTGGAAGCGACCGCCTGACGGCCCGCAGGCTCCCGCTTCCGGCTCGCCGAAGCGCCCGCGCTACCTCTTGCCAGCCGAGCCTCCGGCGGGCAGGGGCCGTTTGCTTGGGCGTGCCCGTTCCGCCGACCGGTTGGCATGCATGTCGCCGGGTGCCCGCAGCACAGCCGAGACTTCCAGCCGCGCGGTCCGGAGCGCAAGCAGCAGGGCCGTCACGGTGGCGCAAGCCAGCGCGCCGACCACCGTCACGAATATCATCCCCGCCGATGGCAGCGCGGCGAGGCCAGCACCGATGCCACTGGTGCGTCCCTGCAGGTCAATAAGTCCGCGGGCCGCGATAAGCCCGAGCCACGTGCCGAGCAGAAGCGCGATCAGAGCGAGCATGCTCATGCTCGTCACGAGAGTGGCCGTTACCTGCCGCGGCGTGAGCCCGATCGCCTTCAGCACCGCAACGTCCCTTAGATGATCACGGAAGCCGACCGCGGCGGCGGTCAGCAGGTTGGTGAGGGCGATGAGCGCGAGCACGCCGATCAGCGCGGCGATCACCCAGCGCACGACGCCGAGCCGACTGGCCGGGTTGGCCACCATCTCGACGTCGAGCCGGTGTCCAGATGCGGCGAGAAGATGCGCGCGTACGGCCGCGGGATCCGCACCGCGGCGCAGCACCAGGCTGTAGAACTCAACCGGCGTCGCAGCGCCCGCGGCCGCCAGCGCGTCGGTCCCATATGACAGCAGCTGACCGCCGTTATCGGGCTCAATGGTCCGGCCAACGACGTGGACATCGAGCGGAACTCCCTGAATCGTTAGCCGAACCCACTGGCCGACGCGGATGTGCAGGAGGTCGAGCAGGCCCTGGCCGGCCACGGCCTCGTTCCCGGCGCGGAAGATCCGGCCCGCGACGACATGGAAGGGGTAGGGACGGGCCGACGTGCCCATACCCTGCGTCACGATAGAGGTTGTCGCGCCCGGCACGAGAGCCGGGACCTTGAACCCTGGGTAATAGGCCGATACCTGGGAGTCCGTGCCGATGAGGTGCCGCGTCTGCTCGTCGTTCAGCCCGCCGGTACGTACGGTCAGCGCGGCGGCGAGGCCGATACGTCCCGGCTGGCTGGTGAAGCTGTCCAGCGTGGACAGACAGCTCAGGCCGACAGTGACCATTATCATCGGGATCGCGAGGCCACCGATGATCAGCGCGGCGCGCAGCCGCCGGGTGAACGCGTCACGCGCGCCGAGTATCAGCGCCGGTGGCAGGTGGATGAGCAGCGCCAGCCTGGCCAGCCGCGATAGACGTCCACGGGGCGGCGCGGCCAGCACCGCTGCGGTCGGCGGAACGCGGCCGGCCCGCCAAGCGGGCACCAGGGTAGCCAGCACGACCGCTAGTTCGGCGCCAAGGGCGATGAGAGTTACCAGGCGGGTTGGAAGTGGCGCTGCGGCGCTAAGCGCGGCGGCAGGAGGCCGCTGCAGCAGGGACGTCGTCAGCAGCCTCGCCACCCCGAGGCCGACGCCGATCCCGATGGCACCGAGAGCGCTGTATTCCGCGACGAGCATCCGCATAACCTGTCCGGGCGTGAACCCGAGCGTTTTGAGGATTGCGATGTCCTGCAACTGAATCAGGACCCTGCCGCCTGTCGCGTTGCCGATGGCCAGCGCCGCTGCGACGAGGGCAGCCAGCCCGAAGACCGCCAGCAGCAGGCCGAGAAGCCGGTTGTTGAGTGCCATCGACTGCTGAACGTCCTGCCAGGTGGACACCGAGATGACATGGTCCTCGCCAACGGAGTCGACCGCCTCCTGCGCGACGAAACGCGCGGCCGACGGGGCGTCGAGCCGCAGCCCGACAGATTCCTGGGTGTGAGCGGTGACGTTTTCCACCTGGTTGAGCAGAGTCGGCAATGCCCAGACGAGGCCGGGGGTCTGTTCTGGGTAAAACCCTTGGTCTGCGGTATCGGCCATGCCGACCACCCGGACGTGTACCGACCTGCCCTCGATGCTCTCGATGGCGAGCGCATCACCGGGACCGGCGTGCAAGGCGGCGGCGAACGACGTCTCGAGTACCACTCCCTGCGGGGCCGCGGGGCGGAGCCATCGGCCCGCGCGCAGGAGCGGGCTGTCCACCGCTGGCGGACGGGTTCCCATCGCCTGCAACTCGATGGGAACCCGGACCGAGCCGTGACGCACCGCCGCCGCCGCGGCCCGCTCGGGGCCCACGACGGCGGCCACCCTGGGCAGGTAGCGGAGCTGGGACGCGCTGGTACCTGGCGTGAGGAGAAGCCGCACGTGGGCGCCCCTGGTCCGCGCGAACAAGCCCTGCCATGGATTCGTCGCTCCTTGTAGCGCTGTTGCGGACAGGACGAGCGCCGCGACCGCACCCGCGACGACCGAGATGGCGAGCAAGGCCTGTCCCCGCCTGGCGAAGAGGTCGCCGCGGACCCAGCGGAATGTGGCGCGCATCCGGTCTAGCCGTTGAGTTCGAGCACGCCGGTTACCGTCGCCGGTTCGGGCGGATCAGGCATGACCGCGTCGTCGGCGATCATGCCGTCGAACAACACGATGACGCGGTCCGCGGCGCTGGCCACCCTGGCGTCATGCGTGACAAGGATGATGGTCTGGCCCCGCTCGTGGACGCGGGTGAGCAACCGGAGGACATCCCTCGTGTTCGAGCTGTCGAGGTTACCCGTGGGCTCGTCGGCAAGAAGCACGCTGGGTTGGTTCGCGAGCGCCCTCGCGAGGGCCACGCGTTGCTGTTCGCCGCCCGACAGCCGTGAGGGAACAGCGCTCGCGCTGCCGCTGAGCCCGAGGCCGGCGAGGAGCTCTTGCCGCCGGGCCCGCGCCTGACCCGAGGTGGCACCGCCAAGCAAAGCAGGAAGCTCCACGTTGTCCGCGACGGTCATGTTCGAGATCAGGTTGAAGAACTGGAACACGATCCCTATATGCCGACGCCGCGCTATCGCCCACGCCGACTGGCTCATGCCGTCGACCCGGCGGCCGTCGAGCCAGATCTCTCCAGACGTTGGCCGCTCAAGACCGCCGAGCAGGTGCAGCAGAGTTGACTTTCCCGACCCGGAAGGGCCCATGACGGCGACAAACTCGCCTCTATTTATGCAGACGTCCAAGCCGCGTATGGCGTGCACCGCGACACCGTCGGCGCGGTAGACCATGACCAGGGAATGCGCGGAGAGCAACGCAGTGTGCACGGGCTTGCTACGCTGCCCGCTGCCCCCGCGCGGCGTCTTGAACAAGGTCAAACCAGCTCCTCCTGGCAACGTTCGAGCCAGTCGAGATCTGCCTGCAGATGCAGCATGGCACCCTCGATCAACAGCCGGGCGATTCGGTTGTCCCGCCGGGTGGTGGCCGCCAGGTTGGACAGGCCGCGCATGAGATTGAGGTAGTGCCGCCGCTGTTTGTTGATCAGCGTCATCCGGTCCGCGACCCCGGCCAGCGGGGCGAGGATGAGCTTCATGAAGAACTGGTCCCTGACGTGTGCGGCGTCGGACGGCTCGGCGACCCAGGTGGCCAGGGCCTCCCGTCCCGTTTCGGTCAGCTCGTAGACGCGCTTGTTCGGCCTGCTGGACTGAATGACGTCCTCGCTGCGCACCAGGCCGTCGCGGGCGAGCCGCTGGAGCGTGACGTAGACCTGACCGATGTTGGGCGCGGGATAGGCCTGGCCGAACGTCTGCTCAAGTGCTTGCTTCAGCTCATAGCCATGCGCGGGTTCCTTCGCCAAGAGTGCAAGCAACGCCAGCCGCACCTCGTGTCACCTCCCAGGATCCTGAATGCACCAACCGGGCCGCCTTTGTCAAGACCGCGTGTGAAGCTATCCGGTGCCCCCCGGAGCCCGTACGCTTGCCGGACATATCCACGCAACACGGTTGACATGTAGTTACCAGTCATGCATAACGTATATGTAAGTATCACCCATGGCCTGCCCGGAGGCGTCGATGAGGCGTTCCAGGACATGGGCCACCCAGCTGGCCTGTGCGCTCGCCGTCACGCTGGCCGGCACCGCCTGCGGCGGCGCGAGTGTGACGCGGGCTCCCGGCACGTCGGCGGCGCTGAACGGGGAAGGCCCGATCACCCTGGTCACAGGCCGCGACACCAGCGGATATCTCCGGCCGTTGCTGGGCAGGTGGAACGCCCGCCACCCGGCGCAGCGGGTGACCCTGGTCCAGCTCCCGGCCGACGCCGACGACCAGCACGCCCAGATGGTGGCGAACCTGCAGGCCAGAAGCGGACTGTATGACGTGCTCAACCTTGACGTTATCTGGACGCCTGAGTTCGCCTCGGCCGGGTGGATCGTACCGCTGAACCCGAAGCTGTTCCCGCTCAGCCAGTTCCTTCGCCCCGCCGTCGATACCGCCTCCTGGGACGGCAGGCTCTGGGCCGTGCCCTACACGAGCAATGCGGGCCTGCTCTATTACCGCAAAGACATCCTGGCCCGAGCGGGCGCCGCGCCGCCACGGACCTGGGCGCAGCTGGCCGATCTGGCCAGTACCGTCGCGCCCAGATACCACGTGTACGGCTATGCCGGGCAGTACAAGCTCTATGAGGGACTCACCGTCAACTTCGCCGAAGCCGTGCAGTCAGCCGGCGGAACCGTCCTGTCCAGCGATGGGAAGCGGGTCACCCTCGGCTCACCTCAGGCACGCGAGGGCCTGAGCTTCCTCGTCCGGGGGTTTCGCGCCGGCTGGATCCCGAAGGCCGCGCTCAGCTGGGACGAGAACAGGGCCAGCGCGGCGTTCGAGAGCGGCAGGCTCCTGTTCATGCGGAACTGGCCCCTCGCCTACGGCCTCGCCAGCCGCCCCGGCCCTGGCAACGAGGTGGTCGGCAAGTTCGGGGTCGCGCCCCTGCCGGGGCCGAGGGGCTCCGGGTCCAGTTCACTGGGTGGGGGCGACCTGGCCATCAGCGCCTTCTCGCGGCATCAGCGAACCGCGCTTCGGTTCATTCAGTACCTCACGAGCCTGGCCAGCGAGCGGCAGATCCTCATTCAAGGCTCGCTGCCGCCCGTGTGGACCCGGCTCTACGCAGATCCCCTGCTCATCAAGCGCTTCCCGTACCTGCCTGTGCTCAGGCGCGCTATTGGGTCGGCCGAGCCCCGGCCGAAGAGCACGGACTACAACCAGCTGAGCCTGGCGATATCAAGCTCCGTCTACCAGGCTCTAACACTTAGGAAATCGGTTAGTGGAACTATTTCGAATCTGTCCGCACAGCTAGACAACATCGTCAGGCAAGGCTGACTAATAAGCACCTGGTTGACCGCCTCTCGGGTAAATCGATTGGCGCTTTTAAGCAACCCAAATAAATCAATTGAGGTGCCAACCGTAAAGGTTACAGTTTCACAACGGGCGAATACCTCTTGACGGCGAGATGATAGTAAAGAGAAATGACGGCGCCTTCGTCGGCGCAACGGAGCGTCACAATAGCGACTTGAGGAGGTGGCCGAGATGGGCCATAGGCCGGCGGCCAAGGATAGAGCCGCCAGGACAGGGCGGCGAAGGATGCCCGTGGCGGGGGTCGCCCTGGGCGCTGCGGCCGTCCTGGTGGCTGCCGCGGCGTGCGGCAGCAGCGGCGGGGGCGGCGCGTCCAAGCAGGTGGGCGCGAGTGCGAAGCAGACGATCGTGTTCGCCACCCAGGGCCTTGGTGGGGAGGGCGCGGCGAGCAAGGCCGCGGTCCAGGCTTTCCAGAAACTGCACCCCAACATCACCGTGCAGATTCAAACCCTCTCGCCCACCGGGGACGTCGCGCTGCAACAGCTCCAGCAGCGCTTCATTGCCCAGACCAGCACGCCCGATGTGATCACCTCGGATGTGATCTGGCCGTCCACCTTCGCCAGGTCCAAGTGGATCGCGAACCTGGACCGCTTCCATCCCAACACCAGTGCCTTCTTCCCTGGCCAGATGGCCAGCGGCAAGTACAACGGCCACGTCTACGGCATACCGTGGTTCATCAACGCCGAGGGCATCTACTACCGCACCGACCTGGTGAAGACGCCGCCGACCACGCCGCAGGAGCTGCTCGCTGCGGCCAAGGCCGCGATGGCGAAGGACAAGTCGCTGAAGGAGGGCCTGGCCTTCGAGGGCGACAAGTACGAGGGCTCGGTGACCGCGCTGCAGAGCTTCGGCGGAAACCTCGACCCGGCGAACCTCAACGCGCCAGCCACGCAGCAGGCGCTGGCGTTCATGCGCAGTGCCATCACCTCGGGCGTGGCGCCATCTGCGGTGACCACCTGGCAGGAGCCCAACGTGGAGAGCGCCTGGACGTCCGGGCAGACAGCGTTCGCCCTCAACTGGCCCTACGTCCTCCAGGAATCCCAGACCAAGGCGGCCGTGAAGGGAAAGACCGGCTGGATCCCGTTCCCTTCGGCCACGCCGCAGGCGTCGCTCGGCGGCGATGACCTTGTGATCAACGCGAACAGCACGCACCAGGCCGCGGCCTACGAGTTCATCAAGTACCTCACCAGCCCGCAGGCGCAGACCGCCCGCGCCATCGCGGCCGGTGACCCACCGGCGATCCAGTCGGCGTACAACGACCAGCTCTTTGCGAAGGCGCCCTACTTCAAGCAGGAGGTGGCGGTGTTCAAGGCCGCGACCCCGCGGCCGGTGACGCCGGTGTACCCGCAGATCTCCACGCAGCTGCAGACCATGATCTCCTCGGTCCTCAGCGGCTCGGCGACAGCCTCCGACGCTTTGTCGGCGACGGCGCCCACGGTTAAGGCGCTAGCCCAGACGGTCACGTCAGGCTGAGGCTGGCATGACCGCAGTCTCCGAGCAAGTACCGCCCGCTGGCGGCGCCCCCGCGGGGCGCCGCCAGCGGCGGTCCCACAGCCCCGAGGCCCAGGACCGGCGCTTCGGGTATGGGCTGGTCGCGCCGGTCGTGATCGTGCTGCTGGCCATCACCGCGTACCCGCTCTTCTACAACTTGTGGAACTCGTTCCACCACAACAACAAGCTGGTGGATCCGGTTAGCGTGGGCACGTTCGCCGGCGTGTCCAACTACCAGAAGATTTTTCAAAGCTCGCCGCTGCTCCCCCCGCCTTTCATGCCCACGCTGGTCCGCACCATCGGCTTCACGGTGGTGTCGGTGGCGGTCGAACTGGTGATCGGGCTGGCCCTGGCCGTCGTTCTCGACCAGAAGTTCCCCGGACGGGGCCTGGTGCGCGTCGCGATCTTCATTCCGTGGGCGGTACCCACCGTGGTCTCCGCCCAGCTGTGGAAGACCTTCTTCGACCCACAGCAGGGCTTCGTGAACTACATGCTCACCGGGCTGCATCTGCCGCTGGCCCATACGACCTGGCTCAGCCAGCAATGGACCGCGTGGACCGCGATCCTCGCCGCTGACGCCTGGCGTAACACACCGTTCATGGCGATCGTCCTGCTCGCCGGGCTTCAGGTGATCCCGCGCGAGATCTATGAGGCGTCCCGCGTGGATGGCGCGAGCGCCTGGCAGACGTTCTGGCGGCTGACGATTCCGATGCTCAAGCCCGCGCTGATGGTGGCGCTGATCTTCCGGACCCTGCAGTCCTTCCTGATCTTCGACGTGGTGTACGTCATGACGGGCGGCGGACCAGGGAACTCCACCAGCGTGCTCTCCTACCTCAACTTCCACGCCTTCATCACCTCGGACGACTTCGGTTATGGCGGGGCGGTCTCGGTGGTGTTGGTAATCATGGCCCTGGCTATCGCCGCGATCTACGTCCGGGTGTTCCGAACCGACTTCGAGGTGACCCAGTGACCACAGGAGCCATCACCACCCGCCTGCCGCAGGCCCTATCCCGGCGGTCATGGAAGCCAGGCCGGGTCGCGTCCAAAACGGCCTTCTATCTGCTGGTAGCGATCTTCGTGGTGGTCAGCTTGTTCCCGTTCTACTGGATGGTGATCACCTCTCTGAAGTCCCCGGACGAGCTGAGCAAGGGCACGACCGGGCTGTTCCTGCACCATCCGACCTTCAGCAGTTACACCTCGATTTTCAGCAAGTACGACTTCGCCCGGCCGCTGATCAACAGTGCGATCGTCTGCCTGTCGGTCACCGTGCTGTCCGTGTTCATCGGAGCGCTGGCCGGCTACGGCCTGGCCCGGACGAGGATGAGGTTCAAGACGGGGATCCTGGGCTTTGTCCTCATCGTGAGCTTCTTCCCCGTGATTGCGATAGTCGGCCCGATGCTCATCACGTATAACAAACTGCACCTGCTCAACAGCCTGCCCGGGCTGATCATCGCCTACTTCATCTACACGCTGCCGATCGCCACCTGGCTGCTGACCAACTTCTTCTCCCAGATCCCCGCCGCGCTTGAGGAGGCGGCGATCGTGGACGGCGCGACCCGGTTGCAGGCGCTGCGCAAGGTCATCGTGCCGGTGGCGCTGCCTGGGGTGTTCACCGCCGCGATCCTGTCGTTCATCCTGGCCTGGAACGACTTCTTGTTCGCGCTGTCGTTCATAACGTCGCAGGACAACTTCACCGCGCCGCTGGCCATCGTGAACATCGGGCAGAGCCAGTACCACGTGTTCTACAACCTGATCGACGCGGCGGTCGTGATCGTCACGATCCCGGTCGCGCTGCTCGTGATCTTTGCTCAGAGACGGATCATCTCCGGCCTGACCGCCGGCGCGCTCAAGTGAGGAGAGAACCAGGTAACGTCCTCGTCGGCGTCGGCGTGCCCAGTTCGCCGGGGGCGAGGCGACGTGCCGTCGCCACCGCCGTGCCAGTTGCCCAGCGGGTGGTCGTGATCAGACCAAGCACGAAAACGGCCACCCCGCAGCCGGCGATGATCCACCACCCCGCGTGGCTCGCCCCGGCGAAACTGACGGTGAGCGGGCCGTGGATCCGCGAGGTGACCACCGAGCCTATGACGGCCACCCCGAGCGCCTGGCCGATCTGGCGGCTCGTCGATGCCACGGCCGCTGCCACACCTGCCTGAGCCCGGGGCATGCCGGAGACGGCGGTATTCGTGATGGGCGCGTTCACGATGCCGAGCCCGACGCCGAAGACCACAAAGATCACCACAAGCAGGCCGAGGGCCGTCTGGCTGGCCAGAAAGGTGAGCGCGACTCCGCTGACCGCCACGCAGGCGCCCGCAATGAGCAGCGGTAGCCGTGGTCCACGGGAACCCACAATCCGGCCCGAGAGCGGGGCGAAGAAAAGCGCCATCGCCGCCATCGGCACCAGGTACAGGCCTGCGCCAAACGCGCTGAACCCCCTGACGTCCTGAAGGTACAGCGTGTTCAGGAACAGGAAGCCAGCCAGCGCGGCGAAGGCGCAAATGGCAATCAGGGCAGCGCCTGAGAACGGGGCGCTGCGGAAGAACCGCACGTCGATAAGCGGCTCATCGCGAACAAGCTCGTAGGCGGCGAAGCCCGCCAGCCCGGCCGCGGCGATGGCGAAGCACGCCAGGATCGGCGCGGATGTCCAGCCGGACCGGGGCCCCTCGATGATCCCGTAGGTCAGCGTGGCGAGGGTGAGGATCATCAAGACCTGGCCTACTGGGTCGAGGCGGCGCGGGTGCGGTGCCCGGGATTCGGGCACGAAGAGCGCGGTAAGGAGGATCGCTGACAGGCCAATCGGCACATTGATCCAGAAGATGGCACGCCAGCCCACGGACGCGGTCAGCACTCCACCGACGATCGGTCCGAGCGACATGCTGACGCCGACGACCGCACCCCATACGCCGATCGCCCGGGCGCGCTCTGCTGGCTCGGTGAACACGTTCACGATGATCGACATGGCCACCGGGTTGAGCATGGAGCCGCCAACGGCCTGCAGCGCCCGGAAAGCCACCAGCCAGCCGAGAGACGGGGCAAGGCTGCACAGGAGCGAGCCGGCGCTGAACAGCGCGAGGCCGGTCTGGAGTGTCCGCCTGCGGCCGATCCGGTCGGCCGTCGATCCGGACAGCATGAGCAGGCTCGCGAGGACCAGCAGATAGGCGTCAACCGTCCACTGCAGTCCCGAGATCGATGCATGCAGGTCTGTTCTGATCGACGGCAGCGCGACGTTCACAATCGTGTTGTCGAGGCCCACGATCAGCAGGCTCAGGCAGCAGATTCCCAGCACGAGCATCCGTCGGCGACGGCTCAGCTCGGGCACGGGCACACCTCCAGTTAGTTGCAACTTACCAACTAACGGCTGAACCCTCCCGGGTGGCGGCCCGCAGGCACCCCAGGCAGCTACCGGCGGGGCGAGCCGGCCGGCTCCTTTATCCCGGGCGGCAGACCCAGCTTCTCGCGTATCGACCGCTGCACGCTCTCCTTGCCCGGCGTCGCATCCACGGTGAAGACGAACTCTTTACGCCGGAACAGATCAAGCACGGGATTGGTCTTTCCGTGGTAATCCCGGACCCGGGCCGCGAGGGCCTCCTCGGTGTCATCTTCGCGCGAGACCAGCTCACCGCCGCACACGTCGCATCTGCCCTCCTCCTTCGGGCGGTGGGCGATGAGGTTGTAGTCCATCCCGCAGTTCGAGCACAGGCGGCGCGCGAGGACCCGCCGCCGTACCTCGGAGTCGGGCAGGTCGAGGTGGATGACGCCGTCGATGTCGTAGCTCTCGAGGAAGAACTCGGCCTGCCTCCGGTTGCGCGGGAAGCCGTCGATGATGAACCCGTAGTTCCAGTCGTGCTGGTCCAGGCGCTCCCGGACCACCTGCTCAACGACCTCGTCTTCGACCAGCTGGCCGCGGGCCATCGTACGGCGGATCTGGGCACCGAGCTTGGTGTGGCTCTGCACGTTCCAGCGGAAGATGTCCCCGACGCCAATGAGCGTGAGATCGAGGTCGCGCGCCAGCATGGCGGCCTGTGTGCCCTTGCCGCTTCCCTGGACACCCATGATCACGTACTTCTGCACCGTTCGAACGATGGCACATACCGGGCCCGGTCGCCAAACCGGACGGCGCCCGGTCCGATCAGGCAAGCGCCCGGCCGATCACGAACCGCTGAACCTGGTTGGTGCCCTCGACGATCTGCAGCACCTTGGCTTCACGCATGTAACGTTCGGCCGGAAAGTCCGTCACATATCCATAGCCGCCAAGAACCTGGACCGCGTCGGTGGTCACGCGCATCGCCGTGTCGGAAGCGAACAGCTTGGCCATCGCCGCCTGGGTGCGAAACGGCAGGCCGGTGTCCTTGCGCCGCGCCGCCGAACGGTAGAGCGCGCGAGCCGCTTCGACCGCGGTCGCCATATCCGCGAGCATGAACGACATGCCCTGGAACTCGATGATGGGCTGGCCGAACTGCCGCCGCTCGCGCGCATAGCTGACCGCCAGATCCAGCGCCGCCTGGGCCAGCCCGACCGAGCACGCCGCGATGCCAAGTCGCCCGGCGTCGAGCGCCTCTAGCGCGATCTTGAATCCCACACCTTCCTCCCCCACCAGATTCGCTGCCGGAACGCGCGCACCATCAAAGATCACCTGAGCGGTGACGGAGGCGCGCATGCCCATCTTGTGCTCGGGCCGCCCGGCCGACACCCCTTGTGTGTCGGCCGGTATGTGCAGGCAGCTGATGCCGCGGGTCTGGCCGCTCTCCGCGGCGGGCAGAGCCTCGCCGGACGTGCGCGCGAACAGGGCGTAGAAATCGGCGACACCGCCGTGGGTGATCCAGGCCTTGACCCCGTCAATCAGGTAGCTGCCGCGCTCTCGCGCCGCCCGCGTTGACAGCGCCGCCGCGTCGGAGCCGCTGTGGGGCTCTGACAGGCAGTAGGCCCCGAGCAGTTCGCCGCCGAGCATGTCAGGCAGCAACTGTTCGCGCCGGCTGCGACTCCCCCAGGTGGCGACGGGGAAGCAGGCCAGCGTGTGCACGCTCACGCCGAGGCCGACCGTGAGCCAACCCGCCGCGAGCTTCTCCACGACCTGCAGGTACGCCTCGAACGGCAGGCCCGCGCCGCCGTATTCGGCGGGGTACGGCAGGCCGAGCAGTCCCGCCCGGCCCAGGGTGCGGAAAAGCTCTCGCGGGAAGCGGCCCGCGTCCTCGGCCTGCGCCGCCGCGGGGCGTACCTCCCGCTCGACAAGCTCATCCGTCAGCTCAAGGAGCGCCTTTACATCATCGTCGATGCCGCGGGCATTCATTTCTTACTCCGTCATACAGTCATGCCTCGACGATCACGAGGTCGCGAGTGACCTTGTTCAGCCGCAATGCGCCCTGGTCCGTGCAGACCACGATGTCCTCGATGCGCGCACCGTGCGGCCCGGGATAGATCCCTGGTTCTACGGAAAACGCCATCCCCGGCTCGAGGGCCTCGGCGTTGCCGGCCACGATGTACGGTTCCTCATGGGTGTCGAGGCCGATGCCGTGACCGGTGCGGTGGATGAACCACTCGCCGTAGCCGGCCGCCGTGATTGGGTCACGGGCGGCCGCATCGACAGCCTCCGCGTTGATTCCGGGCCGAACGGCTGCGCAGGCCGCGTCCTGCGCGGACTGCAGCACCTGGTAGTAGGCGAGGAACTCGGCAGGCGGATCACCGAGCGCGTAGGTGCGCGTGCAGTCGGAGCAGTAGCCGCTCGGCATTGTGCCGCCGATATCCACCACGACCACGTCTGCAGGGGCAAGCATCCGATCGGAGAGTTCGTGGTGCGGGCTCGCCGCGTTCGGCCCTGAACCCACGATCGTGAAGTCGACCTTGGCGTGCCCCTCGGCCAGAATGGCACTGGCGATGTCGGCACCGACCTCGCGCTCCGTGCGCCCGGACCGGAGCAGGCCGGGCACCTGCTCGTGTACCCGGTCGATCGCGGCGCCCGCCTCAGCGAGAGCGGCGACCTCGGCGGCGCTCTTGCGGACCCGCAGCGTCCGCAACGTCGGCCCGGCGAGCACCTGGTCAGCGCCGGGTAGCGCGGCGCGGAACCTGAGCACCATCATGGCCCACATCCGGTCAGCCAGCCCGACTCGGCTAACCTCCTGAAGGCGTTCGGCCACCAGGGCGTACGGGTCATCCGTCTCGTCCCACGCGATGAGCTCCACGCCGAGCTTGTCGACCCCGCTGGCCTGCGCGGCCGGCCGCTCGAGGCGCGGTACAACCATGAAAGGAGAGTCCGCCCTTGAGCCGGAAATTTTCGCGGGCACCACAAGGCAGGTCAGCCGCTCGAATTGAGTTGCCTCATACCCCGTGACGTACCGGAGGTCAGTTCCTGGTGTCAGGAGCAACGCATCTACGTCCGCCGCCCGCGCTGCTGCGGCGACCTTGCTGACCCTGTCCGCTGGGTAAAGCTCAGTGTTCATCGCGCCAATCTAATCCACGCGACGCCGACCCCATGGCCTCGGTGGCCCACCGTGGCCCCTGGGGTGGCCGTTATCCGGGTGCGTCGCCCACAGCCACAACCGGTACGCTTCCCGCACCTCCACATCGGTCAAGTCCGGGTCATAGGGCAGCCCCAGCACCTCAAACGCGTCCACCCCCCGGCCGGTCACCGCCGCTCACCGCCACCGGCGCCGAACACGTCATCCAAGGCGTCATCGCCGCCCGGTCCCAGCACGGCCGGGACCGGCACATCCGGCGCTGGTCCCGGACCAGCGACCGGGACCGGTGTCGCAGCGGACAGCGGCAGCGGAGACCGCCGGTACGGCGCCACCTGCACATACGTGCAGCCGTTGCCGGCACCCGCCCCGCCACCGCGCTGAACTCATCCAGCGCCAGCCCCGCCCGCCGCTCCGCGCCCCCGCCGTGTCCCCAGGTGACGGCTGCGTCGGTGACCAGCGCCACCAGCGCCTGCGCCTGGGCTTCGGCCACCGCCGTCCCAGCGGTGCGCTCCACCACGCAATACAGCGCGTCGAAATCGATCATCGCATGCGCGCCGTCGAATCCCGGCCCGAGCCGGGCGAACAGCGTCTCGTACCGCAGCCGCACATCACCGACGTGCTTACTGGCTGACCGCACCGGCGCGGTCTGATCGGCAAGGCCCGAATACGCACGCGATAACCAGGCCGGGTCCAGCCGCGCCAGAAACTCCCCGCTACGCTCAGGCGGCCCCCGGCGGGGCGTGCACCGTCAGCGCGACCACCGCCCCGAGCACGTCCGCCTAGTGGCGGCCGGGCCTTCGGCCGCACGGTGGGTCACCCAGGCCATGGGGCAGGGGCTTCGGTGGGCCACCCAGCGTGTTAGTTGATCTCTAAACCCGCCAACGAAGGCGCCGAAGTGAGTCCGCGGCCAGCTTGATCCTTTACATCGGAGATTTTTCAGCGCAGACAACTGAAAAATCTCCGACGTAGCGGATCATGGACGGCCCGGCTGGCATCAGGTGGTACACATTGACGGCCATGCGGGGGTGGCCTCGGTGGCCCACCGTGGCCCTTGAGGGTGCGTCATGGGCCATTTCCACCGTGGGCTGTACGCTCGGCACAGCGTGGACGAGGAGGCAGCCGTGGCGAGTCCGGCCGAATGGTTTGTTGTCGGCCTCGACAACGGCGGCAGCACCAATAACGCGACGGTGCTTGCCCCGTCCGGCGACTTCCTTGTGGACGAGATGGCCGAGACGCCGAGCCTTGTCCGTGAAGGTCCTGACAAGGCGATCGAGGCGCTTGCCCGGTCGCTGGACCACATTCTCCGGCATACCGGCCTGGCCGCGTCCGCGGTCCGGGCGGTGGGTCTGGACACGCCAGGGCCGGCGAGCGCAGAAGGCGTCATCTCGTCGAGGGGCGCGACGAACTTCGGCCACCACGGCTGGCGCGGCTTCGACATTCGCTCCGCGCTGCAGTCCAGGCTCGGCATCCCGGTCGTGTACAGCAACGATGCCAACGCCGCCGCGCTGTACGCGCACTATGCGAGGTTCGGCGAGATGGCCGCCGAACGCTCGTCCGTCGCCGCGATCGTTGGCACCGGGCTCGGCGGCGGCGTGGTCGAGGCTGGCATGGTCATCACCGGCGCTGCCGGGATGGCGGGGGAGCTTGGCCACATCCAGATCCCGATGGCGGGACTGCTCGCCCCGGGGCAGCCCATTCCGCTGTGCAACTGCGGCCTGGTCGGCGACGTGGAGAGCGTCGCCTCGCTCACCGGGATCGAGCGGAACCTGCTGCCGTTCTGGCTGGCCAGGTTCGAGGGCCATGAGCTTGGCGCGGTCCGGCCGGTCAGCGAGGCGGCGAAACTGGTGCGCGGTCACGGTGAGCGCGGCGACCCGCTGGCTTTGAAGATCTTCGAGCAGCAGGCCATCGCGCTTGGCCGACTGTTCACCATGGCCGCGAATTTCACCGACCCGTACGCCTATTTCGTGGGCGGTGGCGTCGTGCATGCGGCGCCACACTTCCGCGACTGGTACCTGGCGACCGTGCGGAAGCACACCCTGCTGCGCGAGGAACAGACCCGGACGGCGGCCATCGCGCTGGTGCCTGACCTCGACATGGCGGGCGCCCGCGGCGCGGCGATTGCCGCACTCAAATGGCTGACCCGGGCGAGGTGAGCGGGCCCGCGTCATGCGAGGGCGCTACGCGGCACGGCGGCGTGCCCACCAGATCGCGGCGACAGCGAAAAGCAGCGACAAGACCAGCAGCCCGGTGCCCTCGATGGCCTGAAACGGCCAGAACCGGCTGCTCGGCTGGTAGCTCTGCCAGAACACGTAGTTGTGCTGGGACAGCCCGCCGGACAGCTTGCCCACCTTCCGTTTGAGCGAGATGCGAAGCTCGGCGAGCCGCGTCTCGGCGCGCTGCTGGTCGAAGCGCCGATTCAGGTTCCTGGCCAGATGCAGGGTGTCCGCGGCCGACAGGTTCTTGTACAGCGGCGCGTCTTGCGCGACAAAGGCGACCCGCTGCAACGCGGCTGGCGAACCGGCGGCCACACCATCCAGCAGGGTCGCCTGTCCCGCCGTGGGTACCGTCAGGCCGACCGCCAGATGCAGGAGCGTGGTCTTGCCCGCGCCGTTCGGGCCCGACAACGGCCGCGGTCACCGTTGAGGCGACTCGGTGAGTTGCGTCATCGCTGCCTCCGCGAGCTGTTCCGCCTCGGCTTGCGCACGGCTTGCCTCGGCCTGCCAATACCTGACCTTGCGCATCATGTGACTCTGTGATCGAGACATGGCTGCGGCCGCTATCGTAACGGTCAGGCACCAGCCCGTTATGACCCCGGCGGCCACCGCCGCTGCGACGATCGGGGCGATCATGAAAGGTCCTCGGCTATTAGTCGGTCCCGGCGTTGTGTCGTGGTGGCTGGATCCGGCACTGTCTGACAACCTGATCCCGCGCCCACCTGGGCTCCGGTGTGCCCGGGAACCGGGCTGACATGACCCAGCCCTACGGGTTGCCACGCTGGGACATGTGGAGTTTTATGGATGGCAATCACTACTCCTTATGTAGTTACGCCAATGGGAGTTAGCTGGTTTGCTGGGCCGGGTCCAAGACCGGCCCAGCAGCATGTCGAGGCTCGATACGGCGGCCAGGGCCAGACAGAAGAGTCGGCTCGCTACGGAGGAGGCCCACGCGCTGGCGGGATTACACCGGGCCCTGGTAATGGCGGGGCCATTGTGAGCGGCGGGAACGCTGCTGCGGATCGCCGCCTTCTCACTTTCCACGGCGAGCCAGTCGCCGTCCGGGCATACCACGCTGTGCGCGGCCCCCCGCGTCTTGTGCAACGCTCCCCGCGTCTTGTGCAACGCTCCCCGCGTCTTGTGCAACAAAAGGGCGAAGAGACCGTAAGGTTGCCCCGCCTGATAACCATGGCCGGCCCTCCTGCCCCCTTGTGAGGATCTGGCCTTGCCTTGATTGTCAGCTACGGTATGATTCGTTGCAAGTTGCAATGATGATTGCAGTGGAGATTGTTATGGAACCTACGCGGCACCTCGCTACGCCTTCTAGGCTACGTGTGAACTGACTCCCTTCCGGGAATACCTACTGGATTGGAGGATGGGTGCCCGATCAAGGCAGCCCCACGGTACGGCGGCGGCGGTTAGCCGCCGAGTTGCACCGACTCCGCGAGCGCTCTGGTCTCACCGGAGATCAAGTTGCCGAGCGCCTGGGCTGGTCACCCTCCAAGATCAGCCGCATCGAGAACACGCGCTCTGGAGTTAAGCTGCCCGACGCCCAGCGACTGCTCGACCTCTACGGTGTCCACGGCAGCCACCGCGATGAACTCATCACACTTGCCCGGCAAGGAGGCCACAAGGGCTGGTGGGAGACCTATTCGGCAAACCTCCCAGCACGATTCGCCACCTTCATCGGCATGGAGGCAGAGGCTGAATCCATCCGTAGCTGGGAGCCACAGGTCATCCCTGGCCTGCTTCAGATAGAGTCATATGCGCTAGAAGTGATCCGAAATTGGCAGGCGTTTGACCTGATGCCCCAGTCCACGATAGAGGACCGTGTGAAAGTGAGACTGGAGCGTCAGCAGGTTCTGTATCGGCAAGATCCGCCGCGTTACTCGACTGTTCTAGACGAATCGGTGTTGTTAAGGCGCTTTGGCGATCAATCTATAATGCGCGCGCAGCTAAAAAACCTTCTGGAAATATCCCAGCTAGCCAATGTTGTCCTGCGAATCCTTCGACTGGCTGGTAACCATCCGATCAGTACTGGCGCGTTTACATTGTTTCATTTCCCGCAGACGTACGGCGTTCGGATATCCGACGTTGTCTGCATCGAAAATATGGAAAGCAGCCTATATGTCGAAGAGGAACGCGAAGCCTGTTATTATGAGCGCGCTCTAGACCATCTCGAACGGCTGTCACTCGATCCGGCTGAGTCACGAAGCCTGATTGCAAATGTCCTCCGTACGACTTGGCGCTGAATGCGTATCTGGCCTTTATTCCCCCGGTACCCGCCTGTTACGGCAGCCGCAGGCAAGCCTCGACCCAACGAGCGGTTCCGGCCGCCGAGATGACTCAGCGCAGGATCGTAAAGATCAAAAGACGCCGTTGGCGTTGTGAGTGTGAGGTCAGATTGGCGATCCACGACTCATGAGTCACCTTGAGGTCGCTATACTACGGCCCGTCCCAACTGATCGCCGGGCCTAGACCGGCTCGTTCCCAAGGGGAATTTTATGCACCAGAACCAAGTCGATGTTGGCATGCGCTGGAAGAAGAGCACGCTGAGTTCGATGAACGGAAGTTGTGTTGAGGTCGCGCAGTTTCATGACTGGCACGTAGGAGTGCGGGACAGTAAGGATGCCGCGAGTCCGGTTCTCAAGTTCTCGGCACCTGCGTGGCGAGGCTTCCTCGGCGAGGTTAAAGCCGGTCGCTTCGACCTGCAGTCGGGTTCCCGCTGATTCCTTCGCGCACGAACGCATTGAACTTCACAGTTCTGCATGCTTTGATTCGTGTCTGTAGTATACGAATCGGACCGCGTTTCTATGACCAAAGTGCGCTGTCCCGGCGGCCTGATGGCCGCCGGGACAGCGCGCAGGTTATTTCCGAGTAATCGTAGCGCGAGCGTGGGAACCCGGTACGCCGAAGTCGCCCGGCATTGTCGGGATTCGGCCAGATTCCGTTACGGGCCATCTGCGTCCCGGCCCTACCGTTAACCTTTCCTCACCGGGCGTTGTTCTTGCGCCTGGAATGCCCGCATTATGGTGCGCTCTGGGGTGCGAAGTTGGCGTGGCCGGTGAGCCGACGACCGGGTACGGCGAGGCTCCAGACATTCTCATTTGCTTCGCAACCAGGTCACGCTGAAACTTCCACCATTGAGGCTGGACACGCTGACCTTTGGGCGGCCCGCGTTGTTGACCATGATGATCTGGGTCGGGTTGAAGTTACTCAGAGTCGACCCATTCACAGTCGAGCCGCTGAAGTTCACCGTGCCGAAGTTAGCCAGGGCAGGACGCCGCTGACTGAGGAGGGTGCCTCCGCGATCACCTCGGCGGACGAGCGGGCCGCGCCGCTGAGCGTGGCGTTGACCGTGTGGCTCCATCCCTGTGTGGTGTCGGACAGCTTCAACGTGAAGCTGTTGCTCCCGTTGTAGGTGACCGAGCCAGTGAAATGGTCGCCGGGGCGAACTGTGTTGCTGAAGTTGACTGGGAAGGCCGGGTACATCTCATACCACGAGTAGTAAACGGGAGTACTCCCGTTACAGTCGACCTCGCTTCCGGTCTGTTCCACGGTGCTGCTGTTGAAGCCGTCCAAGCCGACCCAGAAGCTGGAGTACTGGCGGCCCGATGAGCAGTGACCGGTCGGTTCGACCCAGCTCGCCGAGACGCTCGTGTACGTACTACCGTTGGCCGCGTAACCCGACCAGTTGGTGCTGGCGACTGCGTTCCGGGATCCGCTGTGTGCGGTCAGCGGTACCGTCTCATGCCCGGCGGGCCGGATTAAGTGCGCGGTCGGCCTGATTAAGTTCTGGGCCGTTCCGGGGCCACGTGCGGCCGCGGCTGTGCTGCTCGCCGCGACGGTCGAACCGATCACCAGTGCCAGTGCGGCGAGGGGTACGTACCATCGTCGTAACATTCGGGCTCCTTCTCCTGTTGCGGGGCGTTATGCGGCGCTGTGCCAACCTCCTTCCGTCTCCGCCGCATACGGGAGAGTCGCCGTGAATGTACTCCGCGTAATGGTCAAGAAAAGCCCAAGAAACTGTCAAAACTTGACTTTATGGTTCATAAAGTTCACATTTGGGATGTTCCGGGCGCGCGCCATAAGGCCAAGCTAGCGGTCATCCCGCCAGGGCAGACAGCAGACGCCGCAGCGAGGAGCCGAGGTTCCAGCGTGCTCCAAGCTCTTCCAGACGGGCCCGATCCTTCGGTGCGGTGGGAAGCCTGTCATCGATCGGCGGGATTGGCGCATCGGTAACCACCCGCACGACGGGCAGCGCAGCCTCCAGGTAGGCGCGCGCTCCGCCCAGCTTCGCCCGGCTGCTACCAGGAAGGGCGGCGTCCTTGTCGATCGCCTCGAGCATCGCGTCAACCGTGCCGAATTGACGCACCAGCGCGGCAGCCGTCTTGGCTCCAATGCCTGGCACCCCGGGCAGACCGTCGCTCGGATCACCGCGCAGGGCGGCGAACTCCGCGTACGCGCGGCCAGGGATGTCATAGCGTGCGGTCACCGCGGCCTCGTCTACCGCTTCGAGGCGGGAGAAGCCACGCGCCGTGTACAGGACGCGCACGTGCCGCTCGTCGTTGATCAGTTGGAACAAGTCCCGGTCGCCCGTCACGATGTCCACGGGAGTTTCAGCGCGTGCGGCGAGCGTGCCGATCACATCGTCCGCCTCGTAGCCAGGCGCCTCTGCCTGGGCTATCCCGGCCGCGTCGAGGACTTCTGTGATGATCGGAATCTGCGCGGTAAGCGCCGCAGGGGTTAGTTCCGATCCGTCCGGCCGCGCCCGGTGCGCCTTATACGAGGCAAGTGCCGCGACCCGGAAGGCAGGACGCCAGTCCGCATCCATGCACGCCACCAGGCGGGCGGGTCGGTGGCTGACCCCACCTGCGCCCTCCGACGCCCGGCCCGCCGCCGCACCCCGGCCCGCCGCCGCACCCGGGCCCGCCGCCGCACCCGGGCCCGCCGCCGCACCCCGGCCCGCCGCCGTACCCCGGTCGGACACCGCACCCTGACCCGGTGCCGCGCTCTGGCCGGAGGCCGCACTCCGGCCTGGCTGTCTGCCGTTTTCCACGCGGACCAGCCAGGAGATCATGTCGAGCAGGCCACGGACCGCATTCACCGGTGTCCCGTCTGCAGCGGTCACGGACTCGGGCACGCCGTAGAACGCCCGAAAGTACAGCGCCGGCGTATCCAGCAACATCAGGTGCGAGCTCACCCAGACATGATTCCAGGTCGAAGGCATGCCAGGGTGGCCGGGCGCCGAACGCGACCGCCCAGCCGAACCGCAGGCGCGGTCAGGCGACGGACGAGTAGGCGACCACGCCTCGCCACATCGCATCGACGGCCGCGCGCGCTGACGCAGCGAGCTCGCGGTCCGCATTAGCCCCGATCTGGTCAAGCAGGTCGACGAGCTGCTTGACGGCGCGCACGAAGTCACCGGCGGTCAGGCCGCATTCGGTGAGCACCGCGTCGAGCCGGTGCCCGCGCGCCCAGCGCCACGCCGCCCACGCGAAGCCAAAATCCGGTTCGCGAAGGAACGACAGTGAGTTGTCACGCTCGATCGTGTCAAGCTCGCCCCACAGCCGGACGGTTGCGGCGAGCACTTCCCTGGCCCGCCCCTGCGGCAGGCGCGGCGCGGCGGCGTCATCGGACTTCCTTGCCTCGTAGGTCAGCGCGGAGACGCAGGCCGCAAGCTCAGCCGGCGACAGGCCGTCCCACAGGCCGCGCCCCAGGCACTCCGCGGCGAGCAGGTCAAGCTCGGTATAGAACCCAGCGAGCCGCCTGCCTGGCACGGTCACCTTCTCCCCGTCCAGGTATCCAAGCTGATCGAGCACCGTGCACACTCGGTCGAACGTCCGTGCGATCACGTGCGACCTGCTCGCCACCCGGCGTTCCAGTCCCTCGGTCTCGCGCTGCAGCCGGAAATAGCGCTGCGCCCAACGGACGTGCTCCTCCCGGTCCGGGCAGCGGTGACAGGGATGCTGCCTGACCAGGGTCCGCAACCTGCTGATCTCTGCGTCATCCCGTGCCTGGCCACGCCCCGGCGCCGGTACGTCGCGTCCGGCGAGCCGGTTGCGCACGGTCGCGGCGAGATCCTTGCGATGCTGCGGCGAGCGCGCACTGAACCATTTGGGTATGCGGACATGCTCGAACGGTTCCACGGGAGTCGTGAAGTCTGTCATTGGCAGCCGTTTGACCTGGCGATTCGCGGTCAGTACGAGCGGCCCTTGAGCGCCGGGCCCCTCGCCGGCGCCCGCGTCGAGCACGACCGCGACGCCCGCCCGCCGGCCAGCGGGCACCCTGATCACATCGCCCGGCCGTAGCCGTCCCACCGACCGTTCCGCTTCAGCCCGTCGATTAGCCGAACGGCTGCGCGCGAGTTCGGTCTCCCGGTCGGAGAGCTCCTTGCGGAGGTTCATGAAGGCCATGAAGTCACCGGCGTCACAGCTCATCGCCTCGCGGTAGCCGTTGAGCGCCTCTCTGCTCCGCTGCAGCTGGCGCGCGATACCGACCACCGCGCGGTCGGCCTGGAACTGCGCGAATGACGATTCAAGCAGCGTGCGGGACCGTTCACGGCCAACCTGGCCAACCAGGTTGACGGCCATGTTGTAGGAGGGGCGGAAACTCGAATTGAGCTGGTAGGTCCGCGTGCTCGCAAGACCCGCCACCGCGGCTGGATCGGCTCCTGGCTGCCAGATCACCACCGCATGCCCCTCGACGTCGATGCCACGCCGTCCGGCACGGCCGGTGAGCTGGGTGTACTCCCCTGGTGTCAGGTTCTCGTGCGTCTCGCCATTCCATTTGTCGAGCCGTTCGATCACCACGGTCCTCGCGGGCATGTTCACGCCGAGCGCGAGCGTTTCGGTCGCGAACACCGCACGGATCAGCCCTTGGGTGAACAGCTCTTCCACGACTTCCTTGAAGACCGGCAGCAAGCCGGCGTGATGAGCGGCAATGCCGCGCTGCAGTCCCTCGAGCCATTCCGCGTAGCCGAGCGCGGCCCGATCCTCGGCGTCGATGTCGGCGGTGCGCTGCTCGGCGCGCGCCCTGATGATGGCTGCCTCGTCCGGAGTGGTCAGGCGCAGGCCCGCCGCCAGGCACTGCAGCACCGCGGCGTCGCAGCCCATCCTGCTGAAGATGAAGGTGATCGCAGGAAGCAGGGCCGCTGCGTCCAGCCGCTCGATCACATCCACCCGGCTCGGTGGGCGGAACCGGCGGGTCCGGCGTCCGCCCCGCTGCGGTCGGCGGCCAAGGTGCGACGCGAGGTCCGCTCGCCCCACCACGCGCAGCAACTCCGGGTTGACCTGCGGCGCGGCCTCGGCTGCTGGCCCGGACCGCCCAGAGCCCGGCTCCGATGGGGGCGATGGGCGGGTGCTGGCCGAGAACAGGTCGTAAAGCCTCCCGTTGACGAGCATGTGCTGCCATAGCGGCACCGGCCGTTGCTCGTCGACGATCACCGTCGTATCGCCGCGAACCTGCACTAGCCACTCGCCGAACTCCTCAGCATTGCTCACCGTCGCTGACAGCGCCACGAGCTGCACCGATTCTGGCAGGTGGATGATGACTTCTTCCCACACCGCGCCGCGGAACCGGTCGGCCAGGTAATGGACCTCGTCCAGAACCACGTGGCCGAGGCCTGTCAGCGTGGCCGAGCCCGCGTAGAGCATGTTGCGGAGCACCTCGGTGGTCATCACCACCACGGGTGCCTCACCGTTGACGCTGTTGTCGCCGGTGAGCAGGCCCACCCTGGCCGGGCCGTAACGGCGCACAAGGTCGTTGTACTTCTGATTGGACAACGCCTTGATCGGCGTTGTGTAGAAACACTTGCGGCCTGCCGCCAGGGCAAGATGTACGGCGTATTCGCCGACAACGGTCTTACCGGAACCGGTTGGCGCCGCGACGAGGACGCTGTTGCCGCCCCCGAGCGCCTCGCAAGCCTGCCGTTGAAAGTCGTCGAACTCGAAGTCGTACAGGGCCTCGAAGGCGAGTGACCGGCGCCGGGACGCGGCATACCGCTGCGCCGGAGTGGTCATGAACTCAGCTTAGGCTCTGGGCGCAGCAGCTCTGGCCAGCTTTGAATCTGGCCAGCTCAGCTCCGGTCGGCACCGGCGCGCTCGTCGGTACCTGGCTCCACATCCTCCAGGTCGAGCGGCGACGCCTCGTCGTCGGCAAGCCCGGCGTAAGGCGACGGCCTGCGCGCCCTGCGCCGGTCATTCGCCCATATGGCTAGCTCAGCGAGCTCGACGAGGACCACGGACGGCACGGCGAGCAGCAGCATGGTGAACGGATCTGGGCTCGGCGTGGCGACCGCGGCGAACGCGAACACGCCGAAGATCATCATGCGGCGCCACTTCCTGAACCGCTCGTGGGTGAGGACGCCGGCAAAGTTCAGGATTACCAGGGTGAGCGGGAGTTCGAAGGCCAGCCCGAAGATCAGCAGCATGGCCATCGCGTAACCGAGGTAGGTGTTGATGGTGATGATCGGTTCGACCCCGTGCGGGACCAGGCTCAGCAGGAAATGCAGTCCCTTGCTCATCGCGAGGTAGGCGAATGCCCCGCCCAGCGCGAACAACGGCACAGCCGTCCCGACGAATGCGTAGGTCCACCGCCGCTCCCGCGAGTAGAGGCCCGGCGCGATGAAGGCCCACAGTTGGTACAGCCAGATGGGGGACGAGATGAGGATCCCGACCACGAGGGCGATCTTCAGGTGGATGAAGAAGGAATCGAAGATGCCCGTGACGTACAGGGTGCATTCGTTGGACCCGAGCGCAGCACCGGGTGGCCGGCCATGTATCTGGATCTTGCAGTAGGGCTTCTCAAGAACGTGCCATACCGGGCTGAAGAAGATCCAGCCGATGATCGCGCCTCCGGCCAGGCCGGCCAGCGCTTTAAGCAGGCGAGAGCGCAGCTCGCGGATGTGCTCTATGAGCGGCATGCGCCCATCAGGGTTCGCCCGCCTGCTGGCCGCAGGTGCGCGGGCGCCAGCGGCAGAGCCCCGTATCTTACCCCGAGGCAACCGTAGTGGCACGGTTCAGCTCCCGTGATCGGGCTCAGGCAGACGGTTGGTTGCGCTGCGCCTCGGCGAGATGCGTGCCGCCAGCGGTTTCGTCGGATGCCGACGGCGTGAACTGCGGCGCCTGCGGCCCGGTTGGCTGCTGCACAGGTGGTTGCTGCACAGGCGGCTGCTGAGCCTGCGGAGCTTGCTCCGTCGCCTGAACCTGACGTGCGTCCTGGCCGGTGTAATCGCCGTCACGGAGCGCCTTCGTCTCAGCCTTGAAAATGCGCATCGACTTGCCAAGCGAGCGCGCCGCATCTGGCAACTTACGCGAGCCGAACAGCACAACGAACACCGCAGCCAGGATCAGCAGATGCCAAGGGCTCAGTGCATCGAAACCCATATCGGTCCTCTTCAGCAGGGGTTTGGAGTAAAGACGCGGCGCAATCGCGGACTGCCACGCGTCCTGGCGCCGATTGTACGCGCCGCCAGCAAACAGCTCACACCCTCGAGGAGCGGAAATCAACGCCCCACGCGCGCAGCGGTCAAGCCGGGGGTGACGACCCCACGGAATCTGCCTCCGCCCCTGCCGCGACGTCGCCATACAGGGCAAGCGCGGCCGCAGCCTGCTGACGAACCTCCTCGACGAGGTCCACGGGCGCGACCAGGCGGCCCCGGTCCCCGAGGCGCAAGGCCAACCGCCGCACCCAACGGGGGTCCGGTGTACGCAAAACAGCGCGCAGCCGCCCGTCCCCGAGCTCCTGCACGCTCTCGCACGGATAGTAGTCCGCAACCCAGCGGCCGTCGGGTCCGAGCTCGAACTCGATCCGCAGGTCGTCCGGCGACGGCTGATAAAGACCCAGGTCAATGTCGCGCGGCTGCGCGCCCGCCGGTATCTCCGCGCGAACGTCAAGCACCTCGATGGCAACCACGCGGTCGATGCGGAAGAGCCGCACTCCTTCCGCACGCCGGCACCAGCCCTCCAGGTAGGTTCTGCCGTCCACGATAACCAGCCGCATCGGGTCGACGTCACGTTCGGTAGCCTCGTCGCGCCCGGGAACGTAGTAGGTCAGGTGGACCCGCTGCCCGCCCGCAATCGCTCGCCTGGCGCGGGCAATCACTGCCGGGCCCCGCGAATCCACCTGCACGGCGACCTGGCTGCTCGGTGCCGCCGCCCCGCCTGAGGCTGCTTCGAGCTTGGCGATCACCCGGTTCACCGCGGATACGTCCTCAAGTTCCCGCAGGTCGGCCAGCATGCGAAGGGCAACGAGCAGCGCGCTCGCCTCGTCGGCGCCGAGCCGCAGGGGCCTGGCCACCGGGTCTGCCTGGCTCACCACGATCTCACCGCCCTCATAGGACAGGTCGATCGGGCAGTAAGGGTCCGGCGCGAGCAATTCCACGCACCACAAGAGGTTCAGGTCGTCGACCAGTTGCTGTTCCGTGACGCCGAACGCCGCGGCGGTTTCCGCGATGGATGCGACCTTTCTGCTCGTGACGTAGGGCACCAGAGCCAACAGCCGCTGCAGACGACTGGTGCTAGGCCGCACCACGGCGCTCATGCCAGCACCGCCTTTAGGCAGCGCATGACCGCTTCGCGCAGGTCCGGAGGATCCTCCACGACCGCATCCGGCCCGAAAGACGCGAGATACGGTGCGAGCCAGTCAACGTCCGAGAAAGACATTTCCAGGCGGTCCCAGTGCGCCTCCCCGGGTCTCCCGGCGTCAGCGCGCGTACCGGCGCCGGCCGAGACGGCCAAGCGGCGCAGCCCATAACCGGCACCATGACGTACCCGCACCACCGCGGTGCGCTGATCCGGCGCAGGCCCTTCCCATGACCGCACCAGGTCGCGCACGTCCGCACCCTCCGGCACGCTAACGCTTCCCTCTGGCCCATCGAATGTGACAGGGCCCACCACCCGGCTGAGCCTGAACACCCTCGGGGCGGCCCGATCCTTGTCGTATCCGCCCACGTACCACCGGCCATACCGGCTGACGACTCCCCACGGGTCAAGGTGGCGCCGCTGCGGGATGACCCGCCCCACCGCCTGATAGCTGAACGCGACAGGCCGACGGTCACGCACGGCCCGCCACATCGCGGGAAATGCCGCATCGTCGGTGCTCACGCGCGGTTCGATACCGGGTATGTCGTCATCCGACTCAACCCCGGCGGCCCGCAGCTTGAGCAGGGCACCGGCGGCCGCCTCGGCCAGTTCGGCCTGCCGCCACACGCGTGCCGCCAGGCCAAGCACCGCCGCCTCGTCCGCTTCGAGCGTGATTTCCGGCAGCTCGTAGTCTTGCCTGCTGATCCGGTAGCCGGCTTCGTCCTCGCCCGTCGGTCCCGTTTCCAGCGGTATGCCAAGCTCACGCAGCTCGTCCTTGTCGCGCTCGAACATGCGCTTGAACGCCTCACCCGGTGGCGGGTACCCGGGCACGGCGGCGCGGATCTCGTCGGCGGTCAGGTAGCGCCGCGTGGCGAGCAGGCAAACGACCAGGCTCAGTAGCCTCTCGGTCTTCCGCCTCGACATCGCACTCCCTTCCGCGTGTCCGACGCTACCCTGCCAAAGTGATCAGATGGCGGAGCGGCGTGGTTTCCGCTGTGATACGGGAGTGGCCGGGCGCCGTCGAGCTCGACGTGCTGGTGGCTGAGCCTGGCCGCACCGGCATGTGCCGTGCCGTGGCTTATCCGGAGCTGACCGGCCGTCCGGAACCCGGCGACCGGGTGCTGCTCAACACGACTGCCCTGCACCTGGGCCTTGGCACCGGTGGCTACGCGCTTGTCGTCGCCGTCCCCGACCGGCTTCCGACGGATCCCGTCGGCCCGGGGCACCTGGTGAAGGCGCGCTACACACCACTTCAGGCGACGGTCCTCGGCGTCGATGAGCAGGACTCAGCTCACCACCACCTGCTGGCCGATGCCGATGACCTGGAACAGATGCCGGTCGTGACGGCCGATCTGCACTCGGCGCTGCCCGCCGCGCTCACCGCGGTCTACGCGCAACGGCCGCACGCGCGGGTCGTCTACGTGATGCTCGACGGGGGTGCGCTGCCGGCCTGGTTCTCCCGCTCCGTCGGCCAGTTGCGGCAGGCGGGCTGGCTCGCCGCTGTGGTGACGGTGGGCCAGGCGTTTGGTGGTGACCTCGAGGCCGTCACCCTGCATACGGGGCTGCTCGCGGCACGCCGTGTGGTGCAAGCCGACCTTGCCGTTGTGTCCCAGGGGCCGGGCAACCTCGGCACCGGCACGAAATGGGGCTTCTCCGGAGTTGCTGCCGGTGAGGCGGTCAACGCCGCGAGTGTGCTCGGCGGCCGACCGGTGGCATCGCTTCGGGTCAGCGAGGCCGATCCGCGTGAGCGGCATCGCGGCGTCTCACATCACAGCGTCACCGCTTATGGTCGCGTCGCGCTGGCGCGAGCGGACGTGGTCGTGCCGGAGCTTCCCGGCCCGTTCGGTGCGCGGGTTGCCGCGGAGGCTCGCCCGCTGGCAGCACGTCATACGCTCGTGCGAGTGCCCGTCGATGGTCTTTATGAGGCGCTGCGAAGCTGCCCGGTCCGGCTGTCCACCATGGGCCGCGGTCTCGACGAGGATCTCGCGTACTTCCTGGCCGCTGCGGCAGCTGGCCGCCATGCCGCTGGGCTCTTGGCCGACCCGGCGAACTTATCCACAAATCCTGATTCCCCCCTGCCGAGTCCCTTGACAACCCGGCAAGATCGTCAGTAGGGCAACGCCCCCAAGGGCGGGCGGGTCTTGTAGGGATCTTTAGGTTTAGGGAGAGCGGCGCACTCAGGTGATGTGGTCCGTCACTTAGACGTGGCGGCGGAGCTGTAGGCGCCGAGGATGTCCACGACGAACACGAGCGAGTCCGTGGCCTTGATACCTGCCTGCCGGTTGCCGGTCTTGCCGTAACCGTCGGACGGCGGGATCACCAGTAGCACGCGGCTGCCTATGGTCTGGCCGACCAGGCCCTTGTCCCAGCCGGGAATGACCTGGGACGGCTGCGCTGCGATGCGGGCCCCGAACGGCTGGCGGCGCTGCCAGGAGGAGTCGAACATCTTTTTCGTCCGCCAGATCTCGCCGACATATTGGGTGATCACGTATTGGCCCTTGGTGATCGCCGGACCGGTCCCGCGGACCAGGGTGCGCACCATCAGAGACTTTGGCGGCGAGCCTTTCGGGAGCGTTACCGATGGTGCGCTGCCCTGCGCGCTGCCCACGGTGGGCAGCGCTCCGCCGCCGTGCGAGACCTGCTGGCCGCCGGCCGACGACGTCGCGGTGTAATCGTTGATCATGTCGATGACGAAGACCAGGGTGTCCGTGCCCTTGATACCGCCCTGCGGGTTTCCCTTAGACCCGTAGCCGTCCGCCGGCGGAATCACGGCGAGCACCCGGCTGCCCATCGGCTTGCCGCGCAGGGCCTTTTCCAGTCCAGGTAGCAGCTTGCCAGCGAACAGCGTTGGCAGGCCCTGGGTGAATGTGCTCGCCAGCTGGTTGTGCTTGGTGCCACTCCAGTCGTAGGCAACGAAGTTACCCACGAACGAGTCCGTGCTCCCGAGCTGCTGGCCGTTCCCCTTGACCACCGTCTTGACGACGAGGCTCTTGCCCGGCTTGGTCGTGGGAATCCGCACCGCCGGGCTCTTTCCGAACTGGCCGGTGACGTGGACCTGGGGGCGCGGGCTGGCGCTCGAACCACTACCGCAGCCGGCCAGGAGCGTGGCGGTCACGGCGAGCGGCACAAACGGGCCGGCAAGAGCGGCGATGGGGCGCATTTCGAGGAAACCTTCTCATGGCAGTTGAGTAATCCAGATGAGGTGCGCGGCCAGCCTACCCGCCGCTCGCGCCCATGCTGAGTCACATCCCCGCGATGAGTTTCTCAACCCGCTCGTCCTGGGCGCGGAACGGGTCCTTGCACAAGACCGTGCGCTGTGCCTGGTCATTCAGCTTCAGGTGAACCCAGTCCACGGTGAAGTCCCTGCGCTTCTCCTGCGCCCGCCGGATGAACTCACCCCGCAAGCGTGCCCTGGTGGTCTGCGGAGGCACCGACTTTGCTTCGAAAATGTCGACATCCCGCGCGACGCGCTGGACCGAGCCGCGGCTCTGCAGCAGGTAGAACAGGCCACGGCCGCGGTGCACGTCGTGGTAGGCGAGGTCGAGCTGCGCGACCCGTGGCGAGGACAGCGGCAGGTCGTGCTTGGCCCGGTAGCGCTCGATGAGCTGGTACTTGGTCACCCAGTCGATCTCCCGGGCGACCAGATCGAGATCGCCGGTCTCAACCGCGCGCACCGCCCGTCCCCACATGCTGAGCACGCGCTTGGCGATCGCGTCGGCACCCCGCCGGTCGGCGAAGTCTTGTGCCTTCGTCAGATACTCCTGCTGGATCTCGAGCGCGCTCATCTCCCTGCCATTGGCGAGTCGAACCTTGCGACGGCCGGTGATGTCGTGGCTGACCTCCCGGATCGCCCGGATTGGGTTTTCCAGGGTCAGATCCCGCATCACGGCACCCGACTCCACCATGCGCAGCACGAGATCGGTAGCACCCACCTTCAGCAGCATGGTGGCTTCGCTCATGTTCGAGTCACCGACGATCACATGCAAGCGGCGGAAGCGTTCCGCGTCCGCGTGCGGCTCATCCCTTGTGTTGATAATCGGCCGTGACCGCGTCGTCGCTGACGACACTCCCTCCCAGATGTGCTCCGCCCGCTGGCTCACGCAGTAGACGGCACCGCGGGGCGTCTGCAGCACCTTTCCGGCACCGCAGATGATCTGCCGGGTAACAAGAAACGGGATCAGGATGTCGGCCAGCCTGCCGAACTCGCCGTGGCGGCCGACGAGGTAGTTCTCGTGACAGCCGTAGGAGTTGCCCGCCGAGTCGGTGTTGTTCTTGAACAGGTAGATGTCACCGGCGATGCCTTCTTCGCGCAGCCGCCGGTCCGCATCGATCAGCAGGCCCTCAAGGATGCGCTCACCGGCCTTGTCATGCACCACCAGATCGACGACGTTGTCGCACTCGGGCGTGGCGTATTCCGGATGGCTGCCCACGTCAAGGTAGAGCCGGGCACCGTTGCGCAGGAACACGTTGCTGCTCCGGCCCCAGGACACCACCCGTCGGAACAGGTAACGCGCTACCTCGTCGGGCGACAGGCGCCGCTGGCCACGGAACGTGCAGGTGACCCCGTACTCGTTCTCGAGCCCGAAAATGCGTCGCTCCATGCGGACAGGCTATTTCCCGGCCGGACCGTCGGCGCCGCCGTTTCGGCCCTCGCCGTCGGCGTCCGCACCGGGAGACCCGTCCGCACCTGCGCGCGGCCGTTCGGCATCAGTTGCGGCCTCATCCGGCGCGGGCGCGACGGCGGGCTTGCGGGCCTCGGCCAGCAATGCCTCGAGGCGGCCCGCGGTGAGCCTGCGGAATCTTCGGTGCGGCCGGGCGCGGTCAAGCACGGCGACCTCGAGCTGGCTTGCGGCGAGGTCCGCTCCGTTCGCCTGGTCGGCCAGCGCGGCAAGTGCCGCGCCGATCGCCTCACCGAGCGGCATGCCGTCGGTGTACCGGTCCTTCAGCACGCCCGCTACCTGGTCCGCCTGGCCGCCCATGGCGACGAACCCGTGCTCGTCGGCGACCGAGCCGTCAAAGGTGATGCGGTACATCTGGTCACGGTCCGCGGTGTCGCCCACCTCGGCCACCACGACCTCAACCTCGAATGGCTTGTTGCTTTCCGTGAAGATCGTCCCGAGCGCCTGCGCGTACCAGTTGGCCAGTCCCCGTGCGGTGACGTCGTGCCTGTCGTACAGGTACCCCGTGACGTCCGCGTACCGTACTCCCGCCTTTCTGAGGTTCTCGAACTCGTTGTATCGCCCCACGGCGGCGAACGCGATCCTGTCGTAGATTTCACTGATCTTGTGTAGCGCGCGCGACGGGTTCGGCGCTACGAAGAGGATGCCCTCGCTGTACTGGAGGACAACGCCGCTGCGGCCCCGTGCGATGCCCTTGCGCGCATAGTCCGCTTTGTCCTTCATCGCCTGTTCTGGCGATACGTAGAAGGGCATGCCCACCGTTGTCACGTTCCTTTGCTCATCTGGGCGGGGTCGGTACTCGTTCGGTCTCGCCGGCGGTGCTGGCCGGGTCGAGCGGGCTTGCGGCGCCTGACATCAGGTAAGCGGAGCAGACGGACCGCCGGGTGATCTCATGCGGCCGTCCACGACCGTGCGCACGTGTTCACCCGTTTCTCCGTCGGAGAGCCGCCGGAACCCGTCGGCGGTAACCGTCACGGCCACCGGGAAGATGCCGCGGGTCAGGTCGGGCCCACCCGTCGCCGAGTCGTCATCCGCGGCGTCGTAAAGCGCTTGCAGGCACGCCATCACCGCGTCGTCGGCGGATAGATCATCACGGTACAGCTTCTTCAACGCGCCGCGCGCGAAAGCCGAACCTGACCCGATGCCGTGGAACCTGTGTTCCTCATACCGGCCGCCGACCACGTCGTAGCTGAAGATCCGGCCAACCTCACGATCCTCGTCGTAACCCGCGAACAGCGGCACCACGACAAGGCCCTGCATGGCGATACCAATGTTCCCGCGGATCATCGTGGCCAGCCGGTTCGCTTTACCCTCCAGCGACAGGGCGCGGCCTTCCAGCTTCTCGTAGTGCTCAAGCTCGACCTGGAAGATCCTGACCATCTCGATCCCCATGCCGGCCACGCCTGCGATGCCCACGCAGGAATACTCGTCGGTGCGGAAGACCTTCTCGATGTCGCGCTGCGCGATGAAGTTGCCAGCCGTCGCACGCCGGTCTCCCACCATGACCACGCCGCCGTCAAAGGCCGCGGCCACGATCGTGGTGCCGTGCGGCACCTGTGCCGCGAAATCGGGTACCTGACCGGCCTGGCCGACCGCCTGGCCGACCGCCTGAGGGGCGGCCCACCCAGCGGAAACAGGCACGTTTCCCGGTAGCAGGCCCGGCGAAAACGATGTGAGAAACTCCGTGAACGACGAGGTTGCGGCGGCCATGTACGCCGCAGGGCGGAGCGCTCCGCCATCGAAGCCAGACGTCACGTGGCTCCTTCCGGTCGTGCTCAATCAGTAGTCCTGACCCCGACCCTACTGCCGCCGCAGCACCACTGGCGGACATGGTCTTCCGCCGGCCCGTCCGCCTACGGCGAACCGCGAGACCCGGGTGTTACTGACCACCCTTCTGGACGTACGAGCGGACGAACTCCTCGGCGTTCTCCTCGAGCACCTCATCAATCTCGTCGAGAATCGCATCGACGTCCTCAGACAGCTTCTCGTGCCGCTCCTGGACGTCGCTATTGGCCTGCTCTTCGCTCTCCTCAACCTCTTCGGTCCGTCGGGTGGTCTGGCGCTGACCCCCGGTGTCCTTGGTTGCCATGCCGTACCTCCGTGGATCTGAGGGGTGATCCTCCCAGCCTCAACGCTATCTTCGCCCAGTAGTGCCTTGGCCAACCCTGTTGCGGCGCATCGGTATCGATCCGGAACCCCGGCCAGCCCAGTTGGCCCGGCCCTCCCCCAGCCCGGTACCGTCGATGTGACATCCATGGTGCCCGCCCGCGGAGCGGGCGGGCACCATGGGCTGAGGAACAGCGAGTCAGTCTTCGCCGGTCAGCGCGGCCACGAGTTCGGCAGCCGTTCTGCACCTGTCGAGGAGGGCGCCGACATGCTTGCGTGTGCCACGCAGTGGCTCGAGCGTCGGGACACGCTGCAGCGACTCGCGGCCCGGTATGTCGAAGATGACAGAATCCCAGGAGGCCGCCGCGACCGCGTCGGCGTACTGCCGTAGGCAGCGACCGCGGAAATAGGCTCGCGTGTCACCGGGCGGATGGTCGACGGCGCTCGCCACCCGGCCGTCATCAATCAGCCGGACCATCCGGCCCTTGCTCGCAAGATAGTTGTAAAGACCTCGGTCCGGCCGGATGTCGGAGTACTGCAAGTCAATGAGCTGCAGGCGCGGATGGCCCCAGCCGATCCCGTCGCGGGTCCGGTATCCCTCGAGCAGTTCGAGCTTGGCGATCCAGTCCAGTTCGCGCGAGAGCGACATCGGATCGGTGGCCAGGCGGCCAAGCACCGATTCCCAGCGGTCGAGCACGTCGGCGGTCATGTCGTCCACGTCCGCACCGAACCGGTCCTCGACATACTTTCTGGCATACTCCAGGTATTCAAGCTGGAGCTGGACGGCGGTTAGCTTGCGGCCGTTTCGCAGAGTTACCAGATGCTTGCACGAGGGGTCATGCGACACGGCCCGCAGTTCGGCCACCGGCGCATCGAGCGAAAGGTCGACGTCAAGGAACTTCTCCTCGATCATGGCCAGCACGAGCGCGCTGGTGCCCAGCTTGAGGTACGTCGAGACCTCGCTCATGTTCGCGTCGCCGATGATCACATGCAGCCGCCGGTACTTCTCTGGATCGGCGTGCGGCTCGTCGCGGGTGTTGATGATCGGCCGCTTCAGCGTGGTTTCCAGGCCCACCTCGACCTCGAAGAAGTCGGCACGCTGGCTGATCTGGAACCCTTCGCCACGCCCGTCAGCGCCGATGCCGACCCGCCCGGCGCCACATATCACCTGCCGTGAGACGAAGAACGGGGTGAGGTGGCGCACGATGTCGGCGAACGGCGTCGCGCGGCGCATCAGATAGTTCTCGTGGCAGCCGTACGAGGCACCCTTGTTGTCGGTGTTGTTCTTGTACAGCTGGATGGCAGCTCCCCCGGGCATCATCGCCGCCCGGGCCGCGGCCTCGGCCATCACCCGCTCGCCAGCCTTGTCCCAGCAGACTACGTCGAGGGGATTCGTACACTCCGGTGTCGAGTACTCCGGGTGCGCGTGGTCGACGTACAGCCTGGCGCCATTGGTGAGGATGACGTTCGCGAGGCCGAGGTCTTCATCCGTGAGCTGGGTGGGGTCAGCGACCTCCCGCGCCAGATCGAACCCGCGCGCGTCACGCAGCGGATTCTCTTCCTCGAAATCCCACCGAGCACGGCGTGCGCGCGCTGCTGTGGCCGCCTGGTACGCGTTGACGACCTGAGACGATGTCACCATCGCGTTCGCACCCGGCTGACCGGGTACGGCGATGCCGTACTCGGTTTCTGTGCCCATCACCCGCCGCACACTCATGCCGGAAAGCCTAATCTCGGGGAGCGCCCACTGCTCCTGGGCGGCGGATCCTTGTGCTGGCGCCGCCCGTGGCGCAGTTACCGCTCACAGGTATTGGCCTGTGTTGGCGACGGTGTCGATAGACCGGCCGGCCTCGGTGCCCTGTTTGCCAGAGATCAGCGTCCGGATGTAGACGATACGCTCACCCTTCTTCCCGGAGATTCGCGCCCAGTCGTCGGGGTTTGTCGTGTTGGGAAGGTCCTCGTTCTCGCTGAACTCCTCCACGCATGCGGTGAGAAGGTGCGACACGCGCAGCCCCTTCTGGCGGGTTTCGAGGAATTCCTTGATTGCCATCTTCTTCGCGCGGTCCACGATGTTCTGGATCATCGCACCGGAGTTGAAGTCCCTGAAGTACAGGACTTCCTTGTCGCCGTTGGCGTAGGTGACCTCGAGGAAGCGATTCTCTTCGGTCTCGCAGTACATCCGCTCCACGACGCGCTGGATCATCGCGTCCACCGTGGCGGTCGTGGACTTGCCGTGCTCGGTCAGGTCATCGGGATGCAGCGGCAGCGTCGGCAAGACGTACTTGGAGAAGATGTCTCGCGCCGCCTCGGCGTCCGGCCGCTCGATCTTGATCTTCACGTCCAGCCTGCCTGGCCGCAAGATGGCGGGGTCGATCATGTCCTCACGGTTGGACGCACCGATCACGATGACGTTCTCCAGCCCTTCGACGCCGTCGATCTCGCTGAGCAGCTGCGGCACGATCGTGTTCTCGACGTCGCTGGACACTCCAGACCCCCGGGTACGGAAGATCGAGTCCATCTCGTCGAAGAACACGATGACGGGCATCCCCTCGCTGGCCTTCTCGCGGGCCCGCTGGAACACGAGGCGGATGTGGCGCTCGGTCTCGCCGACGTACTTGTTGAGCAGCTCGGGGCCCTTGATGTTGAGGAAGAAACTCTTGTAATCCTTGCCCACCTTGCCCGCGACCTGCTTCGCGAGTGAGTTCGCGACCGCCTTGGCGATGAGAGTCTTTCCACAGCCCGGCGGGCCATAGAGGAGCACGCCTTTCGGCGCGCGCAGCTGGTGCTCCTTGAACAAGTCGGCATGAAGGTACGGCAGCTCGATCGCATCGCGGATCTGCTCGATCTGCGAGGCAAGCCCACCGATGTCGGCGTAGCTGATGTCCGGCACTTCCTCAAGGATGAGCTCTTCGACCTCTGCCTTGGGAATGCGCTCGTATACGTAGCCGGAGCGTCCCTCGAGCAGCAGGGAGTCGCCTGCCCGCAGTGGAGCGTCGCGGAGCGGCTCGGCCAGCCGCACCACACGTTCCTCGTCGGCGTGCGCGATGACGAGTGCCCGGTCACCGTCCTCGAGGATTTCCTTGAGCATGACGACCTCGCCCACGGTCTCGTAGGCCTGGGAGAGCACGACATTAAGCGCCTCGTTGAGCACAACCTCCTGGCCGGGCTTGAGGTTGCTCACCTCCACCGATGGGCTCACATTCACCCGCATCTTGCGGCCGCCAGTGAACACATCCACGGTGCCGTCATCCCGCGCCTCGAGGAAGGTGCCGAAACCCGACGGCGGCTGCGCCAGCCGGTCCACCTCTTCCTTCAGCGCGACGATCTGATCGCGCGCCTCTCGCAGGGTTGCGGCCAGTCGCTCGTTCTGGCTGGTTACCGCCGCGAGGTTGACCTGGGTGTCGCGCAGGCGCTCCTCGAGCACCCTAGCCTGCCGGGGAGAATCAGAGAGCCGACGGCGGAGCACCGCGACCTCTTCCTCGAGGAAGGAGATCTGCGCGGTGAGGTCAGAGACCTCCTGCTCATGCCGCGCGGCGCGGGCTTCCTCATCGCGAGCTGCCACACACCTCACCTCCCCTTCCGGAGCCGACTAACTCAGACCCTACCTATCGGGAGCCTGCCTGACCGAACTGAGCCTTACCCGCTTCCATTCCCCGCTTGAGGCGCGGGCGTGCAACCAGCCTCGTTAATTCCGCTGAAATGGCGGCATGACGCATGTGCTGCCTCGTGATGCTCACATCTCCGGGTCCTCAGGTCAATACGATCCAGCGGCGCGCTGTGCTGCGGGGACGACGGCGCTGGCGGTTAGATCGCCTGTGTTGTCGCTCACGTGCGCCACCCTCGCGTCACGTGCGCCACCGTCGCGTCACGTATGGCACGGTTGTGTCACGTATGGCACCGTTGTGTCACCCATGGCACCGTTGTGTCACGTGCGGCCACAATCGCATGACATGCGACACCGCCACGCGGCCGCGTCACGTGCGGCGCGGTCGCGTCACGTGCGGCGCCGCCGCGGCGGCGGCTCGACTCCGTTCGACAGCCTGCGCGCAGTGATCAAGAAGCCGGTGTGACCAACCATCCTGTGCTCCGGGCGTACGGCGAGACCATCCGCGTGCCATCCGCGGACGAGCGTTTCCCACGCGCTGGGCTCAGCGAAGCTGCCATGGCCGCGCAACTCCGCCACGGTGCGGGAGAGCTGGGTCGTGGTCGCCACATAGCAGCAGATGAGCCCGCCAGGCTCGAGGACACGGCCCGCGGCGACCAGACACTCCCATGGGGCGAGCATGTCAAGGACAACCCGGTCAAACGGGCCCTGATGTGGTGGCCCGAGCCCGTCATCGAGTGCCTCATCGGACCCGTCGTCGGGCGTCGTGGTCTCGGCGGCCCGCGAGGCACCGTCCGCAGCCATCGCGGCGGCCAGATCGGCGGCCCGCTGATCGGCAGGCGGCTGATCGGCAGGTGGCAGATCGGCAGGTGGCAGATCGGCGGCCGACAGATCAGCGAGGATCAGGCGCCAGCCAGGATGTGGTTCACCGAAGTATCGCTCCACATTCCGCCGGGCTATCTCGGCGAAGTCCGCCCGGCGTTCGTAGGAGACGACGAGGCCATGATCGCCAACCGCGCGCAGCAACCAGCAGGTGAGCGCCCCAGAACCAGCGCCCGCCTCCAGCACCCTGGCTCCGGGGAACACGTCGGCGAAGGCGAGGATGTGCGCCGCGTCCTTCGGGTACACAACGGTGGCGCCGCGTTTCATCGCCAGCGTGTAGTCGGCGAGCAGCGGCCGCAGCGCCACGTACGGCGTGCCACCCGAGGACCGGACCACACTGCCCTCTGGCTTGCCCAGGAGGTCGTCGTGCGCCAGCGCGCCGCGGTGGGTGTGAAAGACCTTGCCGACTTCAAGCGAGACCAGGTGCTGGCGCCCTTTTGGGTCGGTGAGCTGGACCTGGTCACCCGCTGCGAAGGCCCCGCGGCGCGGTCGTGTCATGGCGGAAAGGTTACGGTGCGGCGGTGTGCGACGCGCGGCATCCTTCCCACGCTGCCGCTAGGCGTTAGCGAAGGCCCGATCCAGATCACGCGCGACGAGCACGCCAAAAACCTGGCCCGATGGTTCCACGAGCAGATACTCACTGGCCGGGGTGCGCCGTACCGCTTCGATCAGCTCGGTGCCGGACAGGTCGGCAGGCAGCACCAGCCCCGGGCCGAGCGACCGCGCCAGCGAACCAACGTCGATCCATGGACGGCGGTGCACGGGCGTCGCGATCACCGCGGACTCGTTGACGATGGCGATCGGCTTTTCTTCGTGATCGACCACGACCAGCGCTCCGGCCCGCGCCTCATCCGCGCGCCGTACTGCCTCGGCGAGCGGAACGTTTGCGGCGACAGGGACAGCCCGGCGGGCGAGCGTGCGTGCGCGCAGCCCGGGCAGCCGCTCGCGCAGTCGCGCTGCCTGAATCGCCTGACCCGCACCGAGCCACATAAATGCCGCGATCACGGCTAGCCATGCGGTGGCGAAAAGGTCGGCCTGTTGGCCGCCCATCGCGACCGTAATAACGGGGATGAGCAACAGCACGCAGGCGAGCACCCGCCCGCCCCACGCTGCGGCGATCGTGGCGGTCTGAGGCCTCCCAGTCAGCTTCCATACGGCTGCGCGCAACAGCCGCCCGCCATCAAGCGGGAGCCCAGGAAGGAGGTTGAATACGCCGACGATGAGGTTGGCCCGCATGAGCTGCTCCACCAGCACACCCGGCATCGTGTCCGTGGGGACCACCTCGGTGAGGGCCCAGCCGGCCCCCGCCAGGCCGAGCGAAAGCAGCGGGCCGGCGACCGCCACCAAAAATTCCTGGGCAGGCGTCGGCGGTTCCGTCTCAATTTCCGATACGCCGCCAAGCGGGTAGAGCAGAATCCGCCGGACCGGCAGATGGAAGCCTCTCGCGACAAGAGAGTGGCTGAGCTCGTGCACAAGCACCGAGGCATAAAGCAGAACCACGAAGACGCCCGAGATCACGTAACGGAGCGGCCCCGTCACGGACGCGGCGACGTTCTGCGCGTACACGACGGTGATGACACCGGCGATCAGGAACCAGTACGGGGATATGTAGACCCCGATCCCGAACGGCTTGAAGATGAGCACGCCGGGACCAGTCCTTGATCCCGGGCCAGAGCCGGACGACGGACTTTCCGGCGTCGGCGCCGGTGGCCCGTCCGGCCTTATTTCTGCCACGCTCACGATGCTATGTGTATAAGGCACCTCCCCGGGCAGTCGCGCCGGGAGCTGTGCGGAGAGATCGCTGAAAAGGCGGCTGGACGCTCCTGACACCTCACGCCGCGGCAGCCGTTCGGGATCATAGTCCTAAACGGCTAACGCGGGCGTGTCACGGCACGTGGGGTGTCGCGGGATCAGCGACCGCGGGTCGGCCACGGCGTTTCCGTCCGTTGCGCCCGGGTGTCCGGCCGGATGGACGGGCGGCCGTTCGTCATCGGGCCAACTCGTTGCGCGCCGCGGGGCCGCTCTGAATAATCACCGCGATGCCGACATGCGCGCCACTACACATGCGCCTGTCAGTGGGCTCCCGTACGCTCCGTGCCATGAGTGATGTCGCTGCGCCCGGTGCGCCAGCGGCCGCGGATCCTGCGACCGGCGCCGATCCGGCGGGCCCCGATCCGTCGGCCAGCGCCGACACGATCGCCGTGACCGGTGCGCTTTCCCCCTCACGGGCTGGCGACTTCATGACATGCCCGCTCCTCTACCGCTTCCGCGTCATCGATCAGCTGCCAGAACCGCCGAGTCCCGCGGCGGCGCGGGGCACGCTCGTCCACGCCGTCCTTGAGCGCCTGTTCGACGAGCCAGCGGCCCGCAGAACCGTGCCTGCCGCGCGTACGCTGCTTGAGCCGGAATGGCAACGGCTGCTGAGCGAGGAACCGGAGCTGTCGCAAATGTTCGGCTCCGGTGCGGAGCAGGATGAGTGGTTCGCCGAAGCGTACGCCATGCTGGATCGCTACTTTGTGCTTGAGGACCCACGCAGGCTCGAGCCCGCCTGCCGCGAACTCTACGTTGAGACCGTGCTCGACTCAGGGCTGTTGCTTCGCGGTTATATCGACCGCCTCGATATCGCTCCGAACGGTGACGTCCGGGTCGTCGATTACAAGACTGGCACCGCGCCACGGGCCGAATTCGAGGCCCGGGCACTTTTCCAGATGAAATTTTACGCGCTCGTCCTGTGGCGGCGCGATGGACAAGTTCCACGGCTGCTGCAGCTCATGTATCTCGGCAACGGGGAGATACTGCGCTATGCCCCGGACGAGTCCGACCTGCGCGCGACCCAGCGCAAGACCGAGGCGATATGGCGCGCGATCGAGCGGGCACGCTCCATGCGGGACTGGCGGCCACGCCCGAGCCGCATCTGTGACTGGTGTGCGCACAAGGCCCTCTGCCCCGCCTTTGGCGGCACTCCGCCGCCCCTTCCCACCGAAGGCGGCCCATCCTCATCCCGAACGGCTGCCGGTGATGCGGAATCAGCCGCCCGTGCGGAGCCGCTTCCTGAGATCCCATCGCCGCGGTCGTTCGCCGTCGATATCTAGCCGTCGATATCTAGCTGCCGATCTGGGGCCAAGAGACGCCAAAGCCCTAAGCCCGACCGTGGCCCGACCGCGGCCCGACCGCGGCCCGACCTGCGGGAGAATGCCTGAACATGATCCGTTATGTCAGCGGGGCGAGGAGGAGACGCTCACGTGACTCTCGCCGCCCCCACGTCCGCTGAGGCACTCGCGGTCCTGCCGCCCGGGGACCTCGCCGCCCGTGGCGTCCACGTCACAAAGGTGTACGGGCAGGGTAACGCCCGAGTGGTCGCGCTTGACATGATCACGCTCGGCATCCCCAAGGGTGCTTACACCGCGGTGATGGGACCGTCGGGCTCGGGCAAGTCCACGCTTATGCATTGCCTCGCCGGGCTTGACTCGGTCACCTCCGGCGAGGTCTACATCGGTGACGTCGCGCTCGGCCGGCTGAGCGACAAGCGCCTGACGCGGCTGCGGCGAGACCGGGTTGGCTTTGTCTTTCAGATGTTCAACCTGGTGCCAACCCTGACGGCCGCCGAGAACATCACGCTGCCGCTGGACATCGCGGGCGTAAAGCCCGACCGGGCGTGGCTCGACACCGTGATCGATACGATCGGTCTGCGTGATCGGTTGCGCCACCGGCCAGCTGAGCTGTCCGGTGGCCAGCAGCAGCGAGTCGCCTGCGCCAGGGCGCTCGCGACCCGCCCCGACATCATCTTCGCCGACGAGCCGACAGGAAACCTTGACTCCCGGTCCAGCGCCGAAGTGCTGTCGTTTCTGCGCCGATCGGTTCGGGAAATGGGTCAGACCGTGGTGATGGTGACACACGACCCCGTGGCGGCCGGCTATGCCGATCTTGTCATCTTCCTTAACGACGGCCGCATTGCCGGGCAGCTAGCCGAACCGACCGCGCAGCGAGTACTTGACTGGCTGGGCCAGTCCGCCCCGGCCGACGCGGCCGCGAGCGACCCGCCGGAACCCGCGCCCGGCCGCTCCGCGGCTGGAGACTCGAAGGGCAAGACAGCGGGCCAATGATCACGAAGGTAACGCTACGTAATCTTGCGGCACATAAGGTACGGCTCGCCCTTACCGCCGTGGCCGTCATGCTCGGCGTGTCCTTCGTCGCCGGGACGCTGATCTTCACACAGACCTTGCAGAACACGTTCGACAACTTGTTCGCCCAGGTGGGAAAGGGCACCGACGTTGTCGTCCGGGGCAAGGCAGCGTTCACAGGTCAGCAGGGCCAGACCGACCGTAAGCCCATACCTGACAGCTTGCTCGGCCGGGTTCGCCGCGTCTCTGGGGTCGCCGCGATGCTGCCCAGCGTCACCGGTTATGCGGCGGTCATCGGCCGAAACGGCAAGGTGGTCGCAAACACGGGCCCGCCGACCATTGGCGTCGCATGGCACACGATCCCCGTGCTTTCACCCCTGCACCTGACGGCCGGCCGAGGCCCGCGAACCCCCGGCGAGGTGGCCATCGACACGGTCACCGCCGCGAAGGCCGGCTACCGCCCCGGTGACCGGGTCAAGATTCTCACCCGCGGACCGGCCCGGACCATGACGCTCGTGGGCCTGTTCCAGTTTGGCAGCCTGGGCAACCTCGCGGGCGCGACGCTAACCGCCTTCGACCCCCCCACCGCGCAGCGGCTGCTGCTCAAACCTGGCTTCGTGAGCGAGATCGACGTCCACGCGTCGCCCGGGGTGAGCCAGCGTATTCTGCGCGGCCGGGTACAGGCCGTTCTGCCACCCGGTTTCGAGGCGGTCACAGGTGCCAGGGTGGCCAGGGAAAACGCGACAATGGTCCAGCAGGCGCTGCGGTTTCTCAACACGTTCCTGCTGGTCTTCGGCTTTCTCGCGGTATTCGTCGGTGCGTTCATCATCTTCAACACGTTCTCCATGCTGGTGGCGCAGCGGACGAGAGAGCTGGCGCTGCTGCGCGCGGTCGGTGCGAGCCGTGGCCAGGTGACGCGCGCAGTCATGGGTGAGGCCGCCGGGGTGGGTATGTTCGCGGCCACGACCGGGCTTGCCCTGGGCCTCGGGCTGGCCCAGCTGTTGCGGGCGCTGCTTTCCGCGTTCGGGTTCTCGTTGCCGACCTCCGGGCTCGGTCTGAACGTGCAGGCCGCGGCCTGGTCATATGCCGTCGGCATCGGCGTCACCTTGGTGGCCGCCTATGGGCCCGCGCGACGGGCCGCCAAAACGCCCCCGGTCGCGGCGCTGCGGGATGACGTGGCCATGCCCGTCCGCTCGCTGCGAATCCGGATGGTTATCGGGGCAGCGGTCACCTTGGCGGGGGGCGCGATGGTGGCAGGAGGCCTGGCCCGGGCCTTGTCTGGCGCCAGCACCGCCGCCCTCACGGGCGCAGGCGCGGCAGTCGTCTTCCTGGGTGCGGCGATGCTCGCGCCCGCGATAAGCCGCCCGGTGGTTCGTTTGCTCGCCATGCCCTTCCCGCGCGTATTCGGCACCCCGGGACGCCTGGCGAGGCAGAACGCGCAGCGCAACCCCCGGCGCACCGCCGCCACCGCGTCAGCGCTGATGATCGGGCTCGCCCTCATCGGCGCCGTCACGGTGCTGAACTCCTCGGCCAAGGTCTCCATCGACCACGCGGTGGCGACCGGATTCGGCGCGGACTACGTGGTCACGTCACGATCTTTCGCGCCCTTTGGGCCCGAGGTGACCACGACGCTAGCGCACACGCCCGGCGTCGCTGAGGCGGTTCCGCTGTACGTCACCAGCGCGCGGTTGGCGGGCAAGGTTGCATTCGTGACGGCCGGCGACGCAGCCGGGATAGCGCGAGCGCTGCGGCTGTCGGTTATCTCGGGTTCGGCTCGCTCCGATGGGATCCTTGTGCCCCAGGGGTTCGCGGATACCTATCATCTCAAGCCGGGATCGCCGGAAACAGTTCAGTTCACCGATGGCACGACGGTCAAGACCACGGTCACCGGCGTCTATGCGACATCGCAGGTCTTCAGCAACGTGCTGCTGCCCGTGGGCATGTACCGCGACCACGTCAGTCAACCACTAGTGAATGACGTGTTCGTCCGCGCCGAGAATGGAGCCGGCCACAGCGTGCGCAAGGACATCGATTCCGTCCTCGCCGGCTACCCGAATCTGAAACTGCTCGACCAGACCGGCCTGAAGCATGAAGTGAATAACCAGATTGCGACCCTGACCAATATCATTCTGGCCTTGCTATTGCTTGCGGTTGTCATCGCGGCGATCGGGATCGTCAACACGCTCGCGCTTTCTGTGATTGAGCGCACGCGCGAGATCGGCCTGCTCCGCGCGGTCGGCATGAGCCGGCGGCAGCTACGCCGGATGGTCCGGCTGGAAGCCGTGGTTATCTCGGTCTTCGGTGCGTTGCTTGGCCTGGCGCTTGGCTTGGCGTTCGGGGCCGCACTACGCCGATCGCTCGCCAGCGACGGGTTCACGACCCTTTCGATACCTGTCGGGCAACTGCTCGGCTACCTCGTCGGCGCGGCACTGATTGGCATGCTGGCCGCCGTGTGGCCTGCCTGGCGGGCGGCAAGACTCAACGTCCTCAACGCGATCGCCACGGAGTAGCGGGCTCGCTCCGGCCATCGATCGCAAGCTCCGGAATCAGCCCCGCGCAACGAGACGAATATTCTAATGCGAATATTTGAGAACTGCTGAGTGGCACGCAGGGACGAGGGCCGGGTTGCGTGGGTGAGGGGCGGGTGGCTGGCGGGCTGCGCCGCACGAGTGCGGAGTTGGCCGGGTCACCAGGCGGATGGCGTCAGGCGTTCTCCGGGAAGTGGCAGGCAACCGCATGGCCACTTCCGGCCGACAGTTCGGCGAGCGGCGGCTCTGTAGTCCGGCAGATTTCCTGGGCTTTCCAGCATCGCGTGTGGAAGCGGCACGCGGGCGGTGGGTTGAGCGGGCTCGGTACATCCCCGGTGAGCCGGATACGCCCACCCCGCGCCCGCGCACCAGGGTTCTGCGAGGGCACGGCCGACATCAGCGCCACCGTGTACGGATGGTGCGGCGAGGCGTACAGCTGCGAGTTATTAGCCAGCTCGACGATCTTGCCGAGGTACATGACCGCGACCCGATCGGAAATATGCCGCACGACCGACAGATCGTGCGCAATCACCACGTAGGTCAGGCGAAGCTCATTTTGGAGATCTTCGAGAAGGTTGACGACCTGCGCCTGGATCGATACGTCCAGCGCCGATACCGGCTCGTCGGCGACGATGAGCTTCGGCCGCAGGGCCAGCGTCCGTGCGATGCCGATGCGCTGCCGCTGGCCGCCGGAGAACTCGTGCGGATAGCGGTTGTAGTGCTCCGGGTTCAGGCCAACGAGTTCGAGCAGGTCCTGCACCGCGCGCTTGGTGCCTTGCTCGGTCTTGACCCGCTGCAACCGGTAGGGCGCGCCCACGATGGCTCCGACGGTATGCCGCGGATTCAGCGACGAGTAGGGATCCTGGAAGATCATCTGAATGTCCCGGCGCAGCGGGCGCATCTGGCCCGGTCGCATGTGGCTGATGTCGTGGCCATCGAAGATGATCTTTCCGCCGGTGGGCTCGAGAAGGCGGGTGAGCAGACGCCCTGTCGTGGTCTTGCCACAGCCGGACTCTCCCACCAGCCCGAGCGTCTCGCCGTGGGTAACGCTGAAGTCAAGGCCGTCCACCGCCTTCACCGCGCCGACCTGGTGGCGAAAGATGATGCCGCGGGTTACCGGGAAGTGCTTCTGAAGGCCAGTGACCGCGAGCAGCGCGCCTGCCGAGCCGTCGGGAGCTGCCGGGGCGGTTGGGAAGGTGGCGCCCGGGCTGGGCGGTGCGGTCACGGCGTCTCCCTGACCTGTCGCGCGGCGTCGGTGCTGGCGAGGGCCGGCTTTATGTCCGCCGCCCAGATCCGGTGACGTTCGCTGACGGGCAAATGGCAGGCCACCAGGTGGCCAGGCGCCGCCTCACGCAAGGCAGGCACCTCGTCCGTGCTTCTTCCTCCGTTAAGTTCCGCATATGGGCAGCGCGGGTGGAACGCGCACCCGGATGGCACGTTGATCAGGCTGGGCGGGGTTCCCTTGATCGGCATGAGCCGGTCCGCCCGTGCCCGGTCCAACCGTGGCATGGAGCCGAGCAACCCCCAGGTGTAAGGGTGCTGCGGCCGGTCGAAGAGATCCGTCGCGCTGCCGTACTCGACCACCTTGCCGGCGTACATCACCAGCACGTCGTCGGCGAGCTCGGCGACCACCCCGAGATCGTGCGTGATGATGATCACAGCTGAGCCGAACTCCTCCTGGAGGTCGGAGATCAGGTCGAGAATCTGCGCCTGAACGGTAACGTCAAGCGCGGTTGTCGGCTCGTCGGCGATCAGCAACTCGGGGTCGCAGGAGAGTGCCATCGCGATCATTGCGCGCTGCCGCATCCCACCCGAGAACTGGTGCGGGTAGTCATCCACCCGTGCCGCCGCGTTTGGAATGCCGACTCTGTCCAGCATGTCGATCGCATGTGCGCGGGCGGCCTGCTTGCTCACGTCATTGTGGATCCGGTAAGCCTCGATGATCTGGTTGCCCACCGAGTAGTACGGGTGCAAGGAGGAAAGGGGGTCCTGAAAGATCATCGCCATCTTGTTGCCGCGGAGCTCGCGTACCCGTGCCGGGCCGGCCGACACAAGCTCCTCGCCGTCCAGCCAGATCTGACCGCTGATCCGCGCGCTGGTGCCCTGGTGCAGGCCGAGGATCGCCAGGCTCGTGACACTCTTGCCGGAGCCCGACTCGCCCACGATGCCAAGGGTGCGACGCCGATCTAGGCCCAGCGACAGCCCGTCGACCGCCTTGACCAGACCGTCCGCGGTAGGGAAGTGCACGCGCAAATCTCTGACCTCGAGCAGGTCTCGCGGGGCATGTTCCCCGCCGAAAGGCGGCTCCGCCGCCGGCGTGGCCGCAGCGTCCCCGCCCACACGCACCCAGTCCTGGCCATACCCCATCAGTACCTCACACGCGGATCTACTACCGCGTACAGGATATCCACGACCAGGTTGGCGATGACTACGAAGAACGCGGCCAGCATGACGACGCCGAGGATCTCAGGGAGATCGCTGTTCTGGATCGCGAGGACCGTGAACAGCCCGAGACCGTGCAGGGAGAACGTGAATTCGGTCAGCACGGCTCCGCCGAGAAGCAGCCCGAGATCCATGCCGAAGATCGTGACGATAGGGGTGAGGGCGGCGCGCAGACCGTGCTTGATGATGACCTTCCGCTCGGGAAGGCCCTTCGCTCGTGCGGTGCGGATGTAGTCCTCGCCCATCGTCTCCAGCATCCCCGCCCTGGTCAGCCGGGCGTACAGCGCCGCGTAGAGGAAGGCGAGGGTGGTCCACGGCAGGACCAGGTTGCGCGCCCACTCAAGCGGGTTCTGCGTGATCGGCACAAACTGCAGGTTGGGGAAGAGTGGCCACTTGAAGCTGAAAAATTCAAGCGCGATCAGCCCGGTAAAAAAGATCGGCAGCGAAACGCCGGCCAGTGCGATTCCCATGGCGGAGCGGTCGAAAACGCTGCCGCGGCGCAGCGCGGACAGCACTCCGATCGCCGTCCCGCCCACCAGCCAGAGCACCGCTGCGCCGAACGCGAGTGAGGCCGTGACAGGAAGGTCGCTCAGCATCATTGGCCACACTGGCTGCTGATTCCGGAACGAGTAACCGAAACATGGCGGCGGGCAATACGTCTTATCCGTCCCGGCGTCGTAGTGCGCGCCGAAGACGATCCCCCGTACAAACCGGCCATATTGGATGATGAGGGGCTGGTCGAAGCCCAGTTTCTCCTCGAGCGCGTGGATGGCAGCGGGCGTCGGGTTACGTCCCACATACTGCGAGGCCAACTCATACGAATTCTGGCCCGCCAGCCGTGGGATGAGGAAGAAGATCCCAAATGTGATCAAGCTGACCACAAGCAGCAGGAAGACCGTAATGATCAGCCGCCGGATAATGAACGCGATCATCGCTTGCTGCTCCGGTGCCCGGGATTCACCCGGGCACCGGAGCGCTCACCTGCCTTCAGAGTTGCTGGGTCTACTTCAGGCCCAGGCCGGAGTAGTCGTACATGGCGTAGTACCTGTTCACGTACACGTTCGTCAGGCTCGGATTCCGGTAGAGCAGCGACTTCGCGTAGACGCCGGGCAGAATGACCGCATCCGACATCACCTGGCGGTCGATCTGCGACCAGATGGCGTTCCTGGCGTTGGTGTCCGTGGTGGCCACGGCCTTGTCGAACATTTGGTTGACCACGGGGTCGTTGAGCTCCCCGATGTTGGTGTTCCCCGCTGGTTGGATGGCAGGGCCGGCCGTGACGTAGTAGAGGAAGCCGTAACCGTCAGGCCAGTCGGGAGCCCAGCCACCGATGGCGAGGCCGAGGTCGTGCTGGTGCACATAGTTCGGCACGCCGGCGAAGTTCGTGAAGTACTTACCCGACGGGTAACCCTGGAGGGTGACCTTGATCCCCACCCGGGACAGGGCCTGCTGCTCCGCCGTCGCCGTTGCCTTCTCCTTCGGCCGGTCAGTGCGGAAGGCGAAGTTGGTCGAGAAACCGCTGGGCTGACCGCAGGACGCCAGTTCCTGCTTGGCCTTGGCGACGTTACCGTGCGGGGTGGCCAGGGCCCCGTACATGTCGAACTTCTTGTAACCGACGATGGCTGGTGTCATCACCGTGCTGGCGAGGTCCCCGCCCGCGATCGGCCCGCCATAGGCGGTCTGATACGCGACATGGTCGGCCGCATACTCGATGGCGCGCCGACAGTGCACATTGTTGAGCGGCTTCACCTTGGAGTTGATGTAGGTGAACCACTGGAAACCGCTGAGCGGGTTGTCCGCGTTCTTCTTCAACGACGGGCTCGACAGAACCTGGCCCCGCGCGGCCGCCTGCACGCCGGTCCCGGCCAGATCGAGGTCGGCGAAGTTATGAATCAAATTGTTGTCGATCGTGTCAGCGTTGACGTTCAGGTTCACGACGACCTTGTCCGCAAGCTGCTTGCGGTTGGGATCGCTGGCCGCGCTCCAGTTCGGGTTCTTCACCAGCGTGAACTGCTTGTCGGGCTGGTAGCTCTGGAACATGTACGGACCCGTCGAGACCGGGTGCAGCTGGTAGTTCGCGCCCTTGTCCTTGGCTGGCGGAACCGGCACTGTCTGGGGCAGCGCCGTCACGTAGTCGAAGTCGGAGAACGGTTTTTGCAGGTGGAACACGATCGTCGTCGCGTCGGGCGTCTCGACCGAGGTCAGACCCAGCTTGTCCGGCGCCTTGTCCTTGTAGGGCCCGGGGTACTTGGGATCCTTCAGCAGCAGCTGGAAGTACCCAGGACCGTTGGGCAGCACGTCCTTGGCGTAGGTGCGCTCAACGCCGTACTTGACGTCCTTGCTTGTGACCGTGGCGCCATCCTCGAACTTGAGGTTCGGCCTGAGGTGGTACGTCCAGGTCAGCCCGTTGTCGCTGACCTGACCCAGGCTGCTGGCGAGGTCCGGCGTGATCTGGTTGCCCGCGGCTCCCGGCGCGGACTTGTAGGTCACCAGCGCCCGGCCGTAGAGCCGGACAATATTCCACATGTGGGCGTAGTAGGTGTCTTGTGGGTCCGTGGAGTCCGGGACGCTGCTGTCGTCGAAAATGATCGTCCCGCCCTTGTGGCTGGACGCGTTGACTACCGCATTGATCCCGGCGTTAAATCCCGCCGACGTCTTCTGCGGAGCCGGCTTGCTGCTGCCGCCACAAGCCGCGAGGGCCATAGCCGCGGCCGCCCCGATCGCTGCCAGCGGCACTATCTTTCTTCGCCTCATTGACTAACTTGCCTCCTGCTCACGAATTGGATGGATGAGCCTAATTTGTCGGCGGATCACCGCGCCCGCGGATCCAGAGCATCCCGCAGCCCGTCACCGAAGAGATTGAAGGCCATTACGGTAATGAAGATTGCCAGCCCAGGGACGAGCATGAACTCAGGATCAATCTGGAAATATTGATTTACGACCGCGTCAGATAGCATCCCACCCCAGGTCGGGGTGGGGGGGTAAAGCCCGACGCCAAGATAGGAAAGCGCAGCCTCGAAAAGGATGTTGGTCGGGATCAGCAGCGTCGAGTACACGATGATTGGCGCAACGAGATTCGGCAGTAGCTCACGGTAAAGAATGTATCCCGGGCGTGCGCCGAGGCTTCGTGCCGCGTCGACGAACTCACGCTCCCGTAGCGAGAGCGTCTGGCCGCGAATGATCCTGCCCATGTACGGCCAGTTGAAAAAGCCGATAATGAAGACAAGCAGCGCAATCCGCAATGTGTTGCCTGACAACCCGAACGCCTTCGGCGGTATGACACCCACAAGGGCGAGCGCGAAGACGAGAAGCGGAAACGCCAGGAAAACGTCCATGGAGCGGGCGATCGAGGCATCGACCCAGCGGCCGAAGTAGCCGGCGATGACGCCGAAGAAGACGCCGAGTGTCACGGCGAGGAAGGTGGCGAGGAAGGCGATCAGCAGCGAGTACTTGGCACCGTTGACGATCCTGCTCAGCACATCACGGCCATTGACGGGTTCCACGCCCAGGGGGTGCGCCAAGCTGATTCCGCCGAATGTGCCCCTTGGTCGGCTGAACGTCGGGTCAATGAGGTCCTGGTGGTAGACGTTGGGGCTCGGCACGAGGTGTGGTCCCACGATCGCGGCCACGATGAGGATGATCACGATAACGCCGCCGCCCATAGCGACCTTGTCTCGCCTCAGCCGTCGCCATGCGATGCGGCCAAGTGAAAGCCCTTCGATCGGCCCAACACCGGCCAGCACAGCTTCCGGCGCTACCCCAGCCTCTGCGGCCGGGACATCGAGCGGTGCGGCCATTGGTACGGGCTCCTGAATCCTTGTCGCGCGTTCTTGCTGATCTTAGGTTCGTGTTGCTGGTGATGTTAGTGATGCTGGCGAGCAGCATCACTAGACGGACTTCGGGTACCCGCCAGCCATGCTCAGGTCCCTATGCGGAGATTCCGCTACACCCCGGCTGCCGCGCTATACCCTTTTCGCGGTCGTAGTGTGATTGTGACCCGATGACCATCAATTCGTATCGATACGACGCGTTCTGTGTACGGAGGCACTTCGCGCTGTCACGCACTGCAAGATCCGCTGCCAAGCCACAGACCGCGCCGACTACGGCGACAACCCCTGTCAGTGGTGACTCTCAGGAATTTTGATTTTCAAGACGCGGACGCAGCGCATGTAGGCATCTGCGCTCATGCCGCACATGTGAGATGTTGCGCGACCAGATGGCAACCGCGGTGCTGACTCAAGGCCTGCTTAAGAACCCGGTTCGCGGGCGTGCGGGCCTGGGTGGCCCATCGTGGCCCCCTGGGTGGCCCGTCGTGGCCCCGCGGGGGCGGCGGCCGCACGCGAATGGCTTCAAGGCGTGGGCGCGGCCCACGATGCCATCTGCTCCCGAAGCCAGGCGAGGGAGATGTCGCACAGCGAGGAAACAACGAGATGATGCCGACCCGGGGCGGCGACGCCCGTTTCGCCACCGAACCCGCTTCCGTCACCGGGGGCGTGCCTGGGCGGCGTCGGCGCGGCGGGCGCGGCGGCCACGTTCGGCACCATGACGGTGAGGCATCCAGCCGCCTGCGCCGCGGCTACGCCGTTCGGTGCGTCCTCAAGAACCACACAACGGGCAGGGTCCACGCCAAGCAGTTCTGCCGCGCGAAGGTACGGCTCGGGGTCTGGCTTCGTGCGGCTGACATCGGCGGCGCACACGGTGACGTCGAACAAGGTTCTCGCCTGGTTATGCGCGAGCACGGCCTCCATCACCGATCGCTCGGAGGACGTCACGAGCGCGCGCGGCACACCCGCGGCGGAGATCTCGGCCAGCAATTCGCCGGCCCCGGGCAGCAGCGCCACGCCGCGCTTGGCTAGCTGGGCCACCATGCCACCCACCATCCAAGCCGCGACCGTCTCCGCGGCAGGAGGCCATTCTCCCCCGGCGCCCGCGCCATCGGGCGGAGCAGGCGCGGCCTTGCCGAGCATGTAGCTGACCGACTTGGCGAGTGAACCGCCAAGCAGCTCCGCCTGGTCGGCATGGCTCCATGTGCTGCCGAGGCGGGCCACGATCTCGGTCTCCACCTCCAGCCAGAGCGGCTCGGTGTCGACGAGCAAGCCGTCCATGTCGAACATGACGGCCTGGATCCCGTCGCGTTCGTCCCGCGCGAGTCGTCCGGCCGTCACACGCTGAAGTACTTCGCCTCGGGGTGATGCGCGACCAGCGCGTCGGTGGCCTGCTCAGGGACGAGCTGATACTCCTCAGACAGGCTCACGCCGATACGCTCGGGCCGCAGCAGCCGCACCACCTTGGACCGGTCCTCGAGATTGGGGCACGCGGGGTAGCCGAACGAGTAACGGCATCCCCGGTAATTGACCTTCAGGATGCCATCGAGGTCTGGCGGGTCCTCGCCAGCAAAGTCAAGCTCCGAGCGCACGCGGGCGTGCCAGTACTCGGCGAGCGCCTCGGTCAACTGAACGGACAGCCCGTGCAGCTCCAGGTAGTCACGGTAGGAGTTCTTGTCGAACAGCTCGGCTGTGGCGATGCTGATTCGCGAACCGACGGTTACGAGCTGGAACGCAACCACATCGGTCTCATCTGACTCCTGGGGCCGGAAGAAATCCGCCAGGCAAAGGCGCCGGTCGCGGCGTTGCCGGGGGAAGCTGAACCTCTCCAGCTCAGTGCCACCTTCAGGAGCGAGCACCACCAGGTCGTCGCCCTGACTCGCACACGGGAAGTAGCCGTACACAACCGCCGCTTCCAGCAGGCTCTCCGTCTGCACCCGCTCCAGCCATCTCCGAAGCCGCGGCCGCCCCTGCGACTCCACGAGGTCCTCATACGACGGGCCGCCGCCACCGCGGGCCGGTTTCAGTCCCCACTGGCCCATGAACGTCGCGCGCTCGTCGAGGAAGGCCGCATAATCCGCGAGCGGGATTCCCTTGATCACCCGGGTCCCCAAGAAAGGAACCGCCGGGACGGGGTTATCCGTGGCAACGTCGGAGCGCTTCGACGGCAGCCGTTCGGTATCAATCTCGTCGCGCGGGCGCGGGCGGACGCGACGCTGGCGCAACGGCGGCAACTGAGAGCCGGCCTCCCCGCGCTTCACCGCCATGAACGCGTCCATCAGCCGGAGCCCCTCGAACGCGTCCCTCGCGTACCTGACGTCGCCCTCGAAGAGCTGCGCCAGGTCCTGCTCAACGTAGGCCCGCGTGAGCGCGGCGCCGCCGAGCAGCACGGGCCAGCGCCGCGCCAGCCCGCGGGAGTTCAGCTCCTGCAGGTTCTCCTTCATCACCACCGTGGACTTCACGAGCAGGCCCGACATGCCGATCGCGTCCGCACGGTACTCGTCCGCCGCCTCGACGATCGCGGAGAGCGGCTGCTTGATTCCGATGTTCACGACGTCATAGCCGTTGTTGGACAAGATGATGTCGACGAGGTTCTTGCCGATGTCGTGCACATCGCCCTTGACGGTCGCGAGAACGATCTTGCCCTTGCCGCCCTCGTCGGTGCGATCCATATACGGCTCGAGGTAGGCCACCGCGGTCTTCATCACCTCGGCCGACTGCAGCACAAACGGGAGCTGCATCTGCCCGGAGCCAAAGAGCTCTCCGACGACCTTCATGCCTTCGAGCAGGACGTCATTGACTATCTCTAGGGCAGGGCGCTCGGTGAGCGCCTCCCCGAGATCGTCTTCCAGGCCCTTGCGCTCACCATCGATGATCCGGCGCTTTAGCCGTTCCCACAGCGGCAGCGCGGCGAGTTCGGCAGCACGGTCGGCCTTCACACTCGCACTGTCGATGCCCTCGAACACCTCGAGCATCCGCTGCAGCGGGTCATAACCCTCCCGTCGCCTGTCATACACGAGGTCCAGTGCGACCTGGCGCTGCTCGTCGGGTATCCGGGCCATGGGCAAGATCTTCGAGGCGTGGACGATCGCCGAATCGAGGCCTGCCTTCGTGCACTCGTGCAGAAACACGGAGTTGAGCACCGCCCGCGCCGGAGACTTGAGCCCAAACGACACATTGGACACGCCGAGCGTGGTCTGCACATCCGGATACCTGCGCTTGACCTCACGGATTGCCTCGATCGTCTCGATCGCGTCGCGCCGCGTCTCGTCCTGTCCCGTGGTGATCGGAAAGGTCAGGCAGTCCACGATGATGTCGCTGACCAACATGCCCCAGTTGCGGGTCAGCTCCTCGATCAGCCGCGTGGCCACCTGAACCTTCCACTCGGCTGTGCGCGCCTGGCCTTCCTCGTCGATGGTGAGCGCGACCACGGCCGCGCCATGCTCCCTTATCAGCGGCATGACCCGCGCGATCCGTGACGCCGGACCGTCGCCGTCCTCGTAGTTGACCGAGTTCACGACGCAGCGACCGCCGAGCAGCTCCAGGCCCGTGGCGATCACCTCGGGCTCGGTGGAGTCAAGCACGATGGGCAGCGTCGCCGCCGTGGCGAGCCGCCCGGCGATCTCGCGCATGTCCGCGACGCCGTCTCGGCCGACATAGTCGACGCACAGGTCGAGCATGTGCGCGCCGTCTCTTGTCTGCTGCCGGGCGATCTCCACGCAGTCGTCGAACCTGGCGTCGGTCATCGCCTCGCGGAACGCCTTGGAGCCGTTGGCGTTGGTCCGCTCGCCGATGGCGAGGAACGAGATGTCCTGGCGAAACGGCACGTGCTGGTAGAGCGAGGCCGCCCCAGGCTCCGCGCGCGGGCGCCTGCGGGCGAGCTGGCGGTCCTGCACACGCGCCACGACCGCGGCCAGATGCTCGGGCGTGGTCCCGCAGCAGCCACCCACCAGGGCCACGTCGAACTCCCGGGTGAAAGTGTCATGAGCTGCGGCAAGCTCGTTCGCCGTGAGCGGATAGCGTGCTCCGTCGGCCGTCAGCTCCGGCAGGCCGGCGTTCGGCTGACAGGAAAGCCTGATGCCGGAATGCCGCGACAAATAACGCAGGTGCTCGCTCATCTCGAAGGGCCCGGTGGCGCAGTTGAGGCCGATCAGGTCGAGGCCCAGCGGCTCGAGCGCGGTCAGCGCCGCGCCGATCTCCGAGCCGAGCAACATGGCGCCAGTCGTCTCGATGGTCACCTGGGCGATCAATGGCACATCGGCACCGAGGTGGGCGATCGCCCGCCGGGCCCCGACGATGGCGGCCTTGGCTTGCAGCAGGTCCTGACAGGTTTCCACGATGAGGCCGTCGACGCCGCCGGACAGCAGGCCCTCGGCACACTGCTGGTAGGTGTCCCGAAGCAGCGCGAAAGGAACGTGGCCAAGCGTTGGCAACTTGGTCCCTGGACCCATCGATCCCAGCACGAAGCGCGGCCGGTCAGGGGTCTGGCCCGTCCAGTCGGCGGCTGCCCCGGCGGCAATACGCGCGCTCGCCTCGGCGAGGTCGAAGATGCGCTCAGCTATGCCGTACTCGCCAAGGTTCCCGAGGTTCGCGCCGAACGAGTTGGTCTCCACGCAATCGACGCCAACGTTGAAGTAGGCATCATGCACCGCGCGGACGATCTCCGGGCGGGTGACGTTGAGAATCTCGTTGCACCCCTCGTGGCCGTCGAAGTCGCTCAGCGGGACATCGTGCGCCTGAAGCATGGTGCCCATGGCTCCGTCGGCCACGACAACGCGCTCTGCGAGCGCAGCACGCAAGGATCCCGATCCACCACCCATAGAACACAACTCTATCTAGCGGTGGTAAACGCGCATTCGAGTTGCGGTTACCTCGTACATCCCTAACGGCTGCCGCTGGGTGTCAGCACCAGGCGTGCGGAGGGATCCATGGCACCCCATGGGCCGTCGGGGGGTTACGGGGGGTCGTCCCCCCGGGCCAGCAGAGCACGGCTGCCGCTGGGTATCAGCACCAGGCGTGCGGAGGGATCCATGGCACACCATGGGCCGTCGGGGGGTTACGGGGGGTCGTCCCCCCGGGCCAGCAGAGCCTACGTGCCACTGTGGAGGCACGCCGGGTGACGATGTGCAGCTGCGATCACTGGTGAGCACGTAGGCTGGAGCCAATCGACGCTGCGATCGCGGGCCACGGCAGACCGGCGGAGGAGGTGTTGGCGCCATCGACCTTGAGAACATCGATGATCTCAACGCGCCCCTGCTGGTCGCAGCGTTCGAGGGTTGGAATGATGCGGGCGAAGCCGCATCGGGGGTAATCGAGCATCTCACCGCAGAGTGGGATCCGGCCCCCATCGCGGAGATCGACCCGGAGGATTTCTACGACTTCCAGGTCACCCGCCCGGTTGTCGAGCTCTCTGGTGGCCGGACCGAACGCCTGGTATGGCCGACGACACGGCTATTGCGGGCCCGGCCCGAGGAGATCGAGCGCGACATCGTGCTCGTGCACGGGATAGAACCGAATATGCGCTGGCGCCGGTTCTGCGACGAGCTGGTAGTGAGCTTCACCAAGATCGGCGCCGAGATGATCGTGCTCCTTGGCGCGCTGCTCGCGGACTCGCCGCACACGCGGCCAGTTCCGGTCTCCGGGTCGGTTTCGCAACCGCGACTTGCTGCCAAACTCAGCATGCAGCCGGTCGACTACAACGGTCCGACCGGGATCGTGGGCGTGCTGCAGCAAGCCTGCGGCAACGCAAGCCTGCCCGCGGTGTCACTGTGGGCCTCGGTGCCTCACTACGTGGCTCAGCCGCCCAACCCAAAGGCGACACTCGCATTGATCCGCGGCATCGAGGATGCCGCTGACCTCACGCTTCCCCTCGCCGACCTGCCCGAACAGGCCCGTGCATGGGAGCGTGGCGTGGATGAGCTCGCCCAGCAGGACACAGAAGTGGCCGAATACGTCCGCGCGCTCGAGGAGCAGCGTGACGCAGCCGATCTGCCCGAGGCAAGCGGCGATGCGATTGCCCGCGACTTCGAGAGGTACCTGCGGCGCCGCGGCAACCCCGGGGACGCGGGCAACCGCTGACAGCGCGTGAAACATGGGCGGCTTGGGCGCGCCCGCCATATGGCTCGCCACCCGCTGTGGAGGGCGCTCATCCCCGCGACGCGGCGCATCGGGCGGTCGCGGGGTTCTCCATGGGTGGATACGGTGCGATGAACATCGCGCTGCGGCATCCGAACGAGTTCAGCCAGATCGTCTCCGTCGCGGGCTACTTTCGCGTGGATGACCCAGCGGGCGTCTTGGCCAGGAACCACGCCCTGATCGCGGCCAACAGTCCTGTTTCGCACGCAAGCAACGCGCGTGGCAAGCGGATTCTGCTGGCCGAGGACACCTCGGACGATCTGCCCGCGATCAAGGGCGAGGCAGCCAGGTTCAAGGCTGTTCTTGACCGTGCACACATCCCCGCGACACTGTGGATCTCCCCTGGTCAGCACGACTGGAGTTATGCCGCCCGGGCGCTGGCGGGTGCGATCAGCTTTCTGTCCGACGGCTGGGATCGCGCTTCATGATCGACGGCGCGTCGCTTCACCCCATGGGCCGGTGATGGCCCACCGACCGGAACGGCGATTCCGGTGGATGGCCCACTAACGGGAGCTTGTCAAGCGGGTTCAGGATAGAACTCTTGCTGTGTGGGCGTTCCAACAGGTAGATGCCATGTTGGGATCACTCGCGCAGCCAGATTTTCATGTCCGTTCTGTACGGTTCGAGACAGCCGCTAACGGTTAACAGCCTGACTTTTCCCTGACCTGTAGCGTCGTATCGATCAAGCAAAAGCCCTGGCGCCGAGTGGAAGTCGGCCCAGGCATGGACACCGAAGGGATGAGCTTCGATGCCACACCCAACCCTACGCGCGTCGATAGACGCCGCCATAGCCCGCGCTACCGCCGATGCTGCCCGCAGGTTCAGCTAGAGGCGGTCGGCAGCGGGGACGGTCTCACGGTCACGGTGTGGGGCGTTCTGCCCGAAGGCGTGGACACACTGACCATGACGCCGGTCAAAGTGACCGGCGTAAATGTGGCATGATTCAAGCACCTCAATCTCAATGGGCAACCTGCTGTCAGGACCCAGCTTGTGGGAGGTTCTGTGCAGCTACGTACGCCCCCATCCCTGGCAGCGGATCGGTTCTATTGGCCAGATTGGTCATATGCCTTGGCGATGGAACACCTTGACGTGATCTTGCCCCACGCCCTGGCCCTTGAGCAGGGCGAGACCATAGACGACTTGCTAGCTATCCACGGGCACGAACTGGCCCACTACTTCGAGGAGCACGGTCCGGCGCACATTGCCCCCCCGTCCGGTACGTGCTGCACGGTTACGACGGCGGCGGGTACGAGGTTTGATGGTCAACACAGAAACGGGCCAGAGTAAATCTGGCCCGTTCTGTCTGTCCCCGTGGGGGCTTAACTGTCAGACCTAATACGGTCCATGAAGCTCGCCCATTCGTCGGCCGTAAACTGCAGCACTGGCCCATTAGGGTCCTTGCTGTCGCGTACCGCATGCCCGCCATCGGGCAGGGCTGCGACCTCGACACAGTTACCCTGATCACCAGAGTAACTTGACTTTCGCCATTTCATTTATCATTCACCTCTGATAAGTTTGAGCGATCGTCTGTCGTCTAGCGCACTCGCCCGCAGATGATCGAACCGCAATGCGTACTGTGCGACCTGGTCACGGTCACGAATGTAATGCGCGGTTATGATTGTTTCGACATAGACGACGGATGAGTTAGAAGTCGTAAGACCCTGGTTCCGCGATCGAGTCGAGGTTGAGCCAGGAAATTGCACGAGCGCAACGTGAACATCTTGCTGTGATGGCTGTCCGCACCGGCGATCATCCCGGCCGCCAGGCAAGGCACGGTCAGGTACGGCAGCCGGGTAAGATCGCCGTCTGTGCCGAAAACCTGATCGGCGCTCTCCGCAAACTCGCGTGAGGGGATACGCGTGCCGGTTTCGTATGCGCTCACGGTGGCCAGGTACACCTTCTGGCGCCAATGAACCGCCCGGCGCTGGCCAGCAGGCTGGCAAGGGCGCGCCGTGCGGACGCCAGCAACGGCACGCTAAGGCGCAACGCGTCCAGGTCATCAAGGTTGTCCGCACCGGCGATCATCCCGGCCGCCAGGCAAGGCACGGTCAGGTACGCCTTCACCCCGCACCACGGCTTGCGCTTCGAGCCTCCTGATTGGCGGTTGCCGCTCCGATAGGCCGGTCCTGTACGCCCGCTGAGCTGGCTGGGCACCCCCGAAATCCAGCCGCTCGGAGTAGTTCACAAGAAGAACCTCTACGGAACACGGCGGCTCAGAGGCGTCGCCCGAGTGAGGGCCGCTCCGCGGGGCCGCCTATTTCGGTTTCAGTAGCTGCTGGATGACCGGCAGAATGCTGCTCGCGCTGTTCGACTGCAGGTCGAGATTGTCGATCTCCGGGTGACAGCCGCTGGTGATGAAGACTGAGACTGGCGGGCCCTCGGGGTAGGAGAACAGGAGCTGGTATTTCGGTGCGGAGGGCCTGGGCGAGGGGGAACAGCTGCGGGTCGAGGGGCCGGTTGGCAGCCGGTTGAGCGCCAAGACCAGGGGCTGGTAGCCGGAGGTGAGCGTGTGGGCCTTGGGCGCGCAGATGGTCAGAGACGTCGAGCCCGCGGGAACCATCGCCGTGTCCTGGCCGAGCCGGCCGATGTCCTGGCGGGGCCGGGTGCAAGACACCGGCTGCGGGGCGGGCCACCGGCCGGAGGCGAACGCCCTGCTCACGTCGGGACCAACGACGCCGAAGCTGGTGAACTCGCCGTTGGAGGTGTTGAAGCACTCATTGGGCTCGTCGGTGGCGGCGACCCAGATCGTCGCACCGCCGGGGTAGGTGAGGCCGATGAGGTAGTTGGTCTGCGGCCCACCGATGAGCGAGCAGCCGGTTTGCTGACCGGGGAGGCGGCGCGGCTGCCAGGTGAGCTGCCCGGCGAGCCCGGCGAGGCCGCCGACCAGCGACCGCCGCCCCGACAGCGCCCACCCGGCCTGCCGCTTCGCGGTGTTGCTACCGTGGTAGGCACAGACCAGCGCCGAGCTGGGCGTCCTTCGCGGTACCAGGCGCGAGCGGCCGTCGACGCCGGTCGGTTTGGCCGGCACCCACGGGACCTGACCGGCGTAGCTCGCCGGGCAGGACAGCCGTGGAACTCGGTCGGCTCCCCCGACGACCGTCGTGGGTGTCTGCTGGTGGCCACCGAGGAGCTCGCCGGCCCAGACGCTGCCCACCACCACGGCGGCGACGGCGGCCGCGACGGTGAAAGGTATGTACCAGTCGGCCCGGCGCCGCCGGGGCAGGGACGCCTGTTCGAGGGCGCGGAGCAGATCCGCCGCACGCGGCGCCTCATCATCATGCCCGGCCATCACCCGGCTGATATCGTCCTCGATCTTGCTCACGTCCGATCCTCCTCCTCGGTGCTGACGGCCACAACCAGCGGCCGCATGGCGGCGAGCCCTCGCCTGGCGAGGCTGCGCACACTCGCCTCCCGGCAGCCGAGCAGGGTCGCGATCTCGTGGTCGCCCAGGCCCTCGTAGTAACGCAGCACCAGCACCGCACGCTGCCGCTCGCTCAGCGCTCCGAGCGCGGCCCACAGCTGCGCCTGATCGGCGATCCGGTCTTCCGGACACCCGGCCACCGGCCGTTCGGGCACCATGTCGGTCACGACCTCGGTGCTGCTGCGTAGCCGCCGGGTGCGGACATACTCGTTGATCACCGCACGGCGTAGGTAGGAGTACCAGTCCTCCGGTGTGCGGCCGCGACGGCGTACCGACCCGTAGACGCGCAGCAGCGCTTCCTGCACCACATCCTGCGCCGCCGCGCGATCGTGGGTCAGCTGATAAGCCAGCCGCAGCAGCCGATCACCGGAATGCGCGACCAGCTCCGTCAACACATCGTCGAGATGCATGCCACCACCTAGGGCCTACCCTGAAGATGCGTCACACTCGCCGAACCGTTGCGCCCAGTGACGCTCACAGTGCACGCAACGCCGAACGTCCCGATCTGGGCGGCGGTGATCGCCGACGCCGGCGGCAGACGCCGGGCCATCGCAGAGAACCCCGCGCACACCGGAAGAGATTGCGCCTCCTGCCAAGCCGCCCGGTCCCGCGAGGTCCTGATCCACGGAATTCGGCGTCTCGTTAGACCGAAGTTCCGGTGACTCCCTGTAGAACTTCTTTGCTCTGACCTGCGCAGTCAAGCCCTCCGCGAGTTTAATATTGTAGCCAGAAATTTATCGAGAAGATACCGGCTTGTCACGGCATAACCCAATAAGATGGCAGGTATGGCAGGGCAGCCGACGGCGATGCACGTGGCCA